>Ga0315319_10000002_pt1 | contig 654507 bp, 571 predicted proteins | sample M1500m3416metaG_FD_203463 | JGI IMG/M metagenome (GOLD analysis project Ga0315319, IMG submission 203463) | Ammonia-oxidizing marine archaeal communities from Monterey Bay, California, United States - M1 500m 3416 | ecosystem: Environmental > Aquatic > Marine > Intertidal zone | place: USA... | reverse complement strand
TTCGGCCTGCTTGAGGATGGCGATGATCTGGCTGTCCGAAAAACGCGATGTCTTCACGCAAAATTTCCTTGATCCGATTAGGAGAAAATTCTACTTCTGACGAGTACTGATTTCAGGGGGGATTACCTTCCCATATTTACCCTTGATAGATTATCGTTAGATTTAATCTTACAGATATTTAGGCACCCAAAGGCACGGATGGAAACCCTCCGCACCTTCGCTAGCCCCCAACAGGCAAAGAGACGCACCACAGCCCCATAGAGGGTGCGGAAAGTAAAAACGTATGGCAAGACCGAGACAAAGTCTAGAAACGGCTCAAAAGGGCTAGGGATGGCAAATTGCAGGCAAAGAAAAACGGCGATCCGTAGATCAGGCTTGCGCTACAAAAAACGCTACAAACCGTTGCTACAAATCGCCGTTTCGGCAACCTTACAAACCGTTGACTTATAAGGCTTTTTTCGATATGGCGGGAAGATAGGGATTTGAACCCTAGGTACCATCGCTGATACAACGGATTTCGAATCCGTCCCGTTCGGCCACTCCGGCATCTTCCCGTGGCGGGCGCGCATGATAACAGCAGAAGTGCGTTTGGCGAACCCCTGCTTTGAAATTTTTCGCATGCTTTCAAATGCTTGCGATCAAAGGTGGTCAGTAGAAGTGAAATCTGGCTGGTTGGGCGCTAGATGATCACTGTTGAAGTCTGGGTTTATCCCTCTCCGCGGTCGCTGAGTTAGGCATATGGCGTGAATCGCGGGGTATTACGTGGGTGAGCTATTGTGAGCGCGGGTTAATCCGGCGCCAGCTCTGCTCGGTTACGCCCCTGGGTTTTGGCCTGGTAGAGCGCGGCATCGGCACGCTGCAGCAGCACTTCAGCGCTACTTGCAGCAGTAGGGGTGATCGATACCACGCCGATACTCACAGTTACCTGGCCAATAGGCGAGCGGGTGTGTGGTAGCTCCAGAGCGGCTACGGCTTGTACGACCCTCTGGGCAATATCCAGTGCGCCAGCGGCATTGGTCATCGGCATGATAAAGACAAACTCTTCACCGCCATAGCGTGCCACCAGGTCACTGGACCGGCAGACCGTGGCGGCAAGTGCTTGCGCGATCTGCCGCAGGCAGACATCGCCGGCGGGGTGGCCGTAGTGATCGTTGTACGGTTTGAACCAGTCGACATCGAGTATGGCCAGTGCCAGGGGATGGCCCAGGCGTTGGGCGCGCTGCCATTCTTGCTGCAGGATGCTGTCGAAGTGGCGACGGTTGGCGATGCCGGTCAGGCTATCGGTCAGGCTCAGGGCTTCGAGCTTGCTATTGAGCAGTTGCAGTTCATCGGTGCGTTGCGCCACGCGCTGTTCCAGCTTGCGTTCGGAGCTTTGCAGGGTGTCTACCAGTTGTTGTTGCGCCTGCAGCAACTCGCTCTGCACCTTGGCTTTTTCACGGCGCATTACATTGAAACGGTCGGCCAGGGCAAAAGCCAGCAGGAGCATTTCCAATGCTGAACCCAGCTGGATGGCATCCACTGTAAAGGCGTTGGTGGGGACGACACCCATCGCTCTTAGTGTGGTGGTTGCAGCGCCGAGCATCAGCAAAGCAAAGGCAGCCAGGAAGAAGTAGGCGCTGCGCTGGCGCTTGAGGGCGCAAGCCACCACGATTACCAGCACTATCAGCACGTTGCCCAGGTACAACATGACCGCACCGCGGGCCAGGATGGGCAAGGCCAGTGCGAAGGCCACCGGGGTGAGCAGGAACAGAGCGATCAGCCCTTGTAACAGGCGATCCACACGCGGCATGAGTTGGTCGGTACGCAGCATGCGTCGCATGAACAGCATCAGTGCGCTCACCGTCAGTGACGCGCCGGAGTAGTAGGCAACATTCGAGTCAAGCATTGTTCCGCCCGAGAACAGCTCGCCGAGCAGGCCGTTCTTGATCGCCAATGTGCAAGCCAGGCAGCTGACAAAGGCTACGTAGAGCAGGTAAATACGGTCGCGCAGGGCGAAGAACAGCATCAGATTGAACAGGATCATGGCGCTGGCAATACCGAAGTACCAGGCCTGTGCCAGATAGTCGTTGCGCTCATGGGCGTGGAAGACTGACGGTGACCAAAGCTGCAGCGGGATCAGTAAGCCGATGCTCGACTCTATGCGCAGGTATAGCACTTGCTCGCTGGTAGGCGGCAAGGTGAGAGGGAAGACGAAATTGCGGTTGGGGTAGATGCGTGGGGTGGCAGTGTCGCTGCCTGTGCTGATGAGCTGGTAGTCACCATGGGCGTTGGGAATGTGAGCCTGGATATGCGAGATTCGCGGGTTATCGACTACTAGCATGCGTTCAACTGGCGTTGTGCTGCTGTTGCGCAGGGTCAGGCGCAGCCAGTAGGCCGAGCGAGTAAAGCCGAGTGCCAAAGAGCTGCTGGCGGGTAAGTCAGTTTTGAAACGGGCAGCCTGCGTCGGTGTTCCTAGCTCTGCTCGCGTCAGAGTGCCTTCAGGGTCTTCCAGCAGCGCAACGAAGGTTGTGAGCGACAGCGGGCCGTCCGGCATTGCGGTGACGTCCAATACGTCTTCAGCCGCCCTGGCTGGAAGCGCCAGCCAGACCATGCTGAGCAGCAGCCAGATCATCAGGTGCGGAAAGACGCGATGAGCGCGCATGTGAACTACCTGTAAATGCTTGAGATAAATAACGGGCGTGAATCCAATCGGTTGGTGATCAGCCAGGGTTCATCGACGCGAGCGGGGTCATGCTCCATAAGAATGCATAGTGGCCAATGCGTATCAGGGGTGGCAATGGTTAGCCGGGTAGCGGAGTGATTTTCCTGACGGCATCGACCCACTCTAGGTTCAGTCGAGGTTGAGCGGTATCCATGCCCAGCTCTTCCATGCGTTCTTTGTGCTGATTGATCTCCGCTACCACTTCGCTGAGGGCGCTGGTGTTGCCGTCCAGTTGGTGCATCTGGGTCAGGCCCAGGTGATAGAAGCGTAGCAACTGCATGGCGGCAGGGTCACGGGCGGCGACGCCGGCTTTGATGTGGTGCATCAGGTTGGTGATGCGCATCAGGCTGCGTTTGAGCTGCCAGCCGTAGACGGCTGCTGCCATAAAGGGCAGGGGCCATAACAGTCCGCGCACCACAATTAGGGTTAGGGTTAATGCGGTGATAATTGCGCTGAGGTTCCAGCGAAAATTATCGCCCCCTGGTGTGCCAAATAGCAGCACTGCGGCGCTCGACAGCAGCATCGCCAGTGCGACGAACATCACTGCAATAATCAGCGTGCTGCGGCGTGTTTGCTGGCGGTAGGTGCCGGGGTCCATTGGCTGGATTTCGAAGATTGCAGGCACAGAGTTTCTCGCTTGATCAAGAGTAAGTGGCTTCGCTTGTCGGTTTGCGTGCGGGATGCGGCAATGCGCGGCATGCCATCTGCGTATTCAGGGCAGGTAAAGGATGCAAATTATGCGCGATTTGTCTGTAACAGGTATCTTCGCCCAACTGTTGACCGCATCGCTTAAGGATTCACCGGGTTTATGAGACGTACTGTATTCAAGGCTGTGATCATGTGTGTGGTGGCGCTCTGTGCAAGTGCCGCTATGGCCAAGGTCGAGGTGGAGGCTGGGCAGCACAAGGAGCTTGGGCGGGTTTTGGTGGCCAAGGTTTCCGAAGATATTACCCCGGGTGATTACGAGGCGTTGCTCAAGGGCATCAAAGCCAACCCGGGGCAATATACGAAGAAGATCGTCATGCTGGACAGCATCGGCGGCAGTCTAGGCGAAGCCCTGCGTATTGGGCGGTTGCTGCGTGAGACCGGGTTTGATGCCTGGGTGCCGTCTACCGGCGTGTGTCAGGGCAGTTGTGTCTATCTGCTGGCTGCGGGGCGCAGTAAAAATGTACGCGGCTCTGTAGGGATTCACCGTCCTTATTATTCGGGCAGTGATTCGGTGCATTCGGCCTCCGCCTTTGGACCGAGCCGAGCCACCCAGGCTGCTTACTTCAAGGACATGCAGATTCCGCTTACCTTGCTTGAAGCCATCAGCGCCACTGAACCACGCCACATGCGCGTGCTAACCCTGAGTGAGCTGGCGCGTTACCGACTGAACTGAGTTGTCAGAAACGCGCCGGTTTTGGCGCAGGCTACTTACGCTGCCACTTCCCTTCAAGCTGGATGTATTGCCCGGCCGGGGTCTTGTCTAGGGCTTTCTGCCCGGCTATGGCTTCTACGTCACTCAACTGAATGCCGTTCTGCGTTGCCAGTTTTTGGTACTCGACGCGACGTGCCTGGTTGATCAATTTAGCGATTTCAGCTGCCTGATCGCCGGCGCGGACGACGCCCAGGTAGCCGTTGGGCATCTCGCCCAGCTGCCCACTGGCCTTGGCATCGCCCAGGGCCGACATGGCCTCGTTGAGGTTCAGGGCTGCGGCCGGCAGGCTCAGGCTGAGCAGTAACAGCAGGCCTACAAAATGTTTAGAGAGGTTCATGCTCGGGCTCCTTAGAACAGTCCGCTGGATTCGCTGAACATGCTGTCCAGGGCTTTATCCACCTTGATGTAGATTTCGTGCTCAATCTTAACGTTGAGGTTGATGTTGATCGGCTCGTTGGGCATCGCCAGTTGCACGGTCGGGGTGCAGGCGGTGCTGAGCAGCCCAAGCAGGGCGGCGAAACAACTGCGCAAGCGCATGGTGCTCTCCTTGTTCATGGCTCTGTTGGGGCCGTGTTGGCATTGCGTTTCAGCATACGCTGTTGCACGCGCTGCCTGATGATATCGCTGACTTTGTCGGTCAGTTGCAGGCTGGCCATAAGCGTTGGGATGTCTTCTTCCAGGTTGATATTGAAGTGGATCGGCCGACCCTGTTCGATGGCCGGGTTCTGTCCCTCCAGGCGCATGGCCAGGTTCAGCCTTCCCTGTGGATCGTAGTCGACCTGGCTGCTCAGGGTGCTAAAGCGAAAGTCCTCCAGCGATTGAGTCACCAGTTGCATCGCCGGATTGCTGCGACCCAGGGCGCGAATCCGCTCGGACTGAAACTGTAAACGCCCGCCAGGTGCGCGGGCGCTTAGTTGGCCCTGTGCGATGGTTATGCCCTTGGCGCTGATTTGCAGCGGCAAATGGCCGTCAAGGGTGCCGGTCCCGGCCAGGCCTTCTGTGGGGTAGAGGATAAACAACTGCTCAAGTTCCAGTCCTTGCACCTGGATGGGAAATAGCAGGGCGGCGTCGGCCAGGTCCCAGTGTCCGGGTGTTAGGCGCAGCTGCCCTCCCATCAGCGCTGTTTCGGCTTGCTGCAACTGCAGTCGGCCTTTAGTCGGGGCGTGCAGGGTGGCGCTGTAGCGGCCTTTGAGCTGCAAAGGCCCCAGTGGAATGCCGGGGTTGGCCTGGGCTACGCGCAACTCACTCAACTCAAGCAGCAGCTGTTGGGGGTTGAGCTGTACATTCAGGCGGTTGTCTATGCCTTCCAGTGCGATGCGGTCATAGATGCCCGCGAGGCCTGTGCCGTTGAGTTCGAGTTTGACGCTGGGCAATGGCTGGCCACTCGCCAGGGTCAGGTCGGCCTTGGCCTGCAGGCGGCCGTTGCTCAGTTCCAGCAGGGCTGGCCAGGCCGTGAAGCTATCTTTCAAGGGGTTGCCACTGCGCAGGAACAGCTCGGCAAGTTGCGCTTTCAGGTTCAAGCCCTGGGTGCTGCTGTACTGCGTTTGCAGGTTGAGTTGCAGGCCGGCGCTATTGCGTAGGGTGCCTTCCAGCTGCACCTGCTCGGGGCTGGCATGCAGGGGGCCTTGCCAGTACCAGTGTTGGGAGTGGAGTTGTTCGTGCTGTAACCGGGCGCTCAAATCGAGCGGGCCCTGGAGCTGCCAATCGAACCGCTTATCTGGGGTGAACTCGGCCTGCAGGCGCAACCCGTTGCTGCTGACCTTGAGTTGCTGAGCGTTCAGGTCAGCCATAACCAGATGCTGCACACTCAGTTGTGCGCCCTTACCCAGTGTCACTTGCAGGTGTTGTTGATCCAGGTACGCGCTGATGGGTAGCTGCGCCTTGAGTGCGCCGACATGCCAGGCGTCGAGCTGCAGCGCAGGGGTGCTGGCGCTCAGTGTGCCGTCCAGCAGCTGTAACCCCCAGGGCAGACCATTGGCCAGGGCCAGCGTGCCGTGCAAGCTGAATGGGCTACGGCCTTGGCCGCGCAGCTGCAGGTGCAAGGGCAGGGCACGGCCCGCCAGTTGTTCTGCCAGGTTATCCGGGCTTTCTGTGGCCTGGATATTCAGTTGCAGGGTTTCGGGGTAGAGCTGCGCCGGCAGGCCGCTGATGAGGTTTGTGGGAATCTGCCCGAGGCTGAGATCCGCACTCAGGCTATCGGCTAACCATTGACCGTCCAGTGCATGTGCCGAGAGGTTGAAGTCGCCCTGCACCTGTCCGATACCGGGAAGTGGCCAGGCATGTGGCAATCTGGCGCTGGCCTGTAGTCGGCCGCTGGCTTGCTGCAGTGACGCCAGACCAAGCGGGCCTGTGCCGAGTTGTAAGTGCCAGTTTGCGGAAAGCTGCGCCGCAACAGGCGTACCAGGCAGTTTGTCGGCGATGCTGGGCAGCCATTGACTGAGCCAGTTGTAGAGCACCTCGCTCTGTTGCAGGTCAGCAGTGACCTCACCCTGCCAGATTTTGCCCGCTGCCCCTGGCTGCAAGCTGCTGCTGAGCTGCAGTTGTGGTTGCCGATTTACGGCCAGGCTGAGTTCCAGTGCTGCCGCTTGAGCGTCGCCCTGCAATTGAGCGTGCCAAGCTATGTATGCCTGTTGGTGTTGCAGGTTGAGCTGTATATCGAGCTGCGCCGCCGGGTCTACCTGTTTGAGTAGCTGCAGATCGCCCAGTAACTGGCAGCGAGTGTCAGCGCACGGCAGGTCGATTTGTAACGCATCGACTCGCAAACGTTGCGGTAATAAGTTGATGGTGGCGGCGAGCTGTTCAAGCTGCGCGTCCAGGTTCGTGCTGGCAGAGCCGGTTGGCGCCGGCTGGGGGCTTAGGCTGAGCTGCAGGGTGGCAATATTGATCTGCTGCCAGAACGGTGGTGCCAGAGCGAATCCGCGCCACTGCAGTTGCACCCGTTGCAGCTGCAGGGTGCCATGGGGATGCTGCACGCTGAGCTGTTCAAGCTCGATACCCTGGGTGGAGAGGCCGAGGCCGCGCCATTCGAAGTGCTCAATATACTCACGTTCAAGCAGCTGACTCAGGCTCAGGTAGGCAAACGTGCCCAGCGATGCGAGCAGTAAAACCAGGCAACCAATAAATTTCAGCCAGGTGCGCCGGCTGGGCATAAGCACTGATCCATAGTGAAGAAGTTGCGTGACAGGACGTTAACCGATGTCTGGCAGGCTGCCAATCACTGGCTATTCTTTACTGTGTATTTGCAGCATTTAATGATATTTTTGCTGTAAACAGACGTCGAAAAGTAGGAGGCCGCGATGAGCGCATTGATTCAACCGGTTGCCGACGCCGATGCGGTGCTGGCCAAGGCGTTGCTCAATACCCGTGAACAACTGGGCCTGACTCAGCAGGAGCTGGCTGACATCGTCGGCGTGCACCGTACGGCTATTTCGCGCTGGGCTGAGAGTGGCTTGCGTGTGCACAGTAAAACCGGCGAGCTGGCTCTGCTGCTGATCCGTGTATACCGCTCGTTGTTTGCCCTGTTTGGCGGCAATCTGCCGGACATGCAGCATTTTCTGCGCACCGATAACCGTCACCTGGACGCAACGCCATTGCCGCTGATGACACAGGTGCAAGGCTTGGTACGGGTGGTGGAATACCTTGATGCGATTCGTGGCAAAGGTTAGCGCGCTACGACAGAGCACTGCGGCCAACACCCATAAACGTTAAGGACAACATTCCCCATGGATATCTGGCAGCACTGCCAAGGCCCTGCGCAGATCAAGCCATTACGCGGCCGTCTGGTCCGCCTGGTGGAGAGTCAGGCTCAGGTCGCCACTCTGCAGTTGGTCGACACCCTTGCCGAGCAGGCGCTGCTGGAAGAGTTGCTGGAAACCAGCAAGCCGCCCCTGCCGCAGAGTGCTGAGCCGCTGCACTACCTGTTGAAAACGCCGTTTCGCTATCCACCGCTGCGCTGGGGCTCACGCTTTGGTGGCGTGCATGAGCCGAGCCTGTTTTATGGTGCATTGCGTCTTGATACAGCCATGGCGGAAGCGGCCTATTACCGTTTTTTGCTCTGGGATGGCATGCGTGTCGCACCGCCTAGCGGGCGCATTCTTTCCGAGCATTGCACGTTCGAGGCGCGTTATCAGGTTGAGCGCGGCGTGCAACTGCAGCATCCCCCGTTTACTCAGTATCAGGCCGAGTTATGCCATACCAGCCGCTATCAAGCTTGTCAGGTGATGGGGACGGCTATGCGTGAGGCCGGGGTGGAGGCGTTTGAATACCGTTCAGCGCGTTGCCCGCTGCAGGGCAACAATGTGGCGTTGTTTGTTCCCGCTGCGCTGGCAGAAAAGCGCCCGCGCAACCTGATGAGCTGGTTGTGTGAAACCACAGGCGAGTATGTCGCCTTCAAAAACGCCCAGGCACCGGATACCCCCAGGGTTTTCCGTGTGCAAGCGTACCAGTGCGATGGCCGCTTGCCGCGCCCAGCCTAGAGCGTTCGCCTTATGCACTGGTTTTTTTGCCCTGAAAAAGAGCGATCTGCGCCAGTAGCGCGCCGACTTGTGCACAATTGCGATGCGCCTTGTCAAGCCGCATGCAGTGATTGACGTAAACCCTTGATTTTTTTTATTGAATTTATAAGTCAATGAAATATATGGATTTTTTCTTGTGGTGAAAAAATCACCAGTTTGACCTTAGGCCCCACAGCATAGGCGCTGAGGGCGCTTGCTCCCATGTTATCCACGAAGTTATCCACAGCTTCTGTGGATTAACCCGAGCGCTTGCTCTAGACCGCAGGTTGGCGCTTTTTGCAAGGCTTTACCTTGGCGAAAAAAGGAGTAGAGTTGCGCGCCTTCCCGGCTATCACTGCTTTTTATGCCTCGCGTTATCACTCGTATACCAGCTGCTCAGTCTGTTAGTACGCCTCGTTTGCCAACACGTGTTGCGCTGTGGCTGTTGGACAGCCCGCGTCTTGGCGATGCCCCTAGCGTTAAACGTTTTGCCGGGCGCTTGCTCAAGCAGCCTGCCTTGCAAGGCGTGGTGCAGGCGCAGAGCCGTTTGGGGCAAATGCTCTGCCGTGAGTGCGGCAACCCGCGTGACCGGCGTATGGGCTTTGAACTGCTGCGCCAGGCAGCCCGAGCCGGAGACATGTGCGCTCAGTTGGAGCTAGGTCAGCTGTATTGCCAGCCACGTAATAACGAACCGCAACAGGCTAGGCACTGGCTGGAGCTGGCAGCTGGTCAGGGCTCACTTGAGGCGCAGCAACTGCTTAAACAGCTCTGATTCCGGCTTGAGTACTGGTTATACTGCCAGTACTTTTATGCGGAGCTGTTTATGCCTATCGATCTGTCCACCGCACTGGCACCCGCGCTGCTCGGTTTTACCGCTGCGGCTATTCCCCTGTTTTATCTGGCTTGGTCGTTGCAACGTCGGCTGGCGTGTCAGCAGCTTGAGTTTGGCTTGCTGCAGGAGCGCCTGAGTAATGCGCAATTGGCCCAGACGGGTTTAGTGGCGCAACTGGATGATTGCCGCGCCGAAATTGCCGATATCAGCGAGATCAAGGCCGATCAGCAGGCCGAGTTGGCGGCCCTGCGCCGTGAAGCCGACTTGCTGCAACAGGAACGCCAGAGCGCCCGCGAAGCGACCCAGGCCTGGCACAGCCAGCGCGATCAGCAGGAAGCTGAAATCCGCCGCTTGGATGCCCAGCGCGCCGCCCTGAGCGCCGAGCTCAAGGAGCAGCAGGACAGCCACCAACAACGCCTGAGCGACCTGCAAGGCTCGCGTGACGAGCTGCGCGCGCAGTTCGCCGAACTGGCCGGGAAAATCTTCGATGAGCGTGAACAGCGTTTTGCCGAGACCAGCCAACAGCAACTCGGCCAGTTGCTTGACCCGCTTAAAGAGCGCATTCAGTCCTTCGAAAAACGTGTGGAAGAAAGCTACCAGCAGGAAGCCCGCGAGCGCTTTTCCCTGGGCAAGGAGCTGGAGCGCTTGCAGCAGCTCAACCAGCGCCTGGGTGATGAGGCGACCAACCTGACCCGCGCCCTCAAGGGCCAGAAGACCCAGGGCAACTGGGGCGAGCTGGTGCTGGAGCGGGTGCTGGAACATGCCGGCCTGGAGAAGGGCCGCGAGTACCAGACCCAGGTCAGCCTGAAGAGTCCAGACGGCGAGCGTTTTCAGCCCGATGTGTTGATCCAGCTACCCGGCGACAAGCAGGTGGTGGTGGATGCCAAGGTCAGTCTCACGGCGTACCAGCAGTTTATTGCCGCCGAGGACGAGCCTGCCCGCCAGTTGGCGTTGAAGCAGCATGTGTTGTCGCTGCGCAGTCATCTGAAGGGCTTGTCGCTGAAGGATTATCAGCGCTTAGAGGGTCTGCACAGCCTGGATTTCGTGCTGCTCTTCGTGCCGATCGAAGCCGCTTTCGCGGCGGCGCTGCAGGCTGATCCGGGCTTGTTTCAAGAGGCCTTTGATCAGCATATCGTGATCGTTAGCCCGACCACCTTGCTGGCTACCCTGCGGGTGATCGACAGCCTGTGGCGACAGGAGCGGCAGAGCCAGAACGCCCGTGAGATCGCCGAGCGTGCCGGGGCGCTGTATGACAAGTTCGTTGCCTTTATCCAGGACCTGGATGAAATGAGCGCGCGTCTGCAGCAGTTGGACAAGGCCTATGCCGGCGCGCGCAACAAGCTCTGCGACGGCCGTGGCAATATCATCAGCCGGGTGGAAAACCTCAAGCTGCTCGGCGCCCGTGCCAGCAAGAGCCTGCCCGCCGAGTTGCTTGAGCGGGCGGCTGGGGTAAGGCTGCTCGACGAAGAGGCGGCCGAGTAGGCCGCCCCGTTGTGTGGCGAGTTACCAGGCCGTGACCTGGGGCTTTTCGGCGGCGGCCCGTTGCGCCGCCGGTGAGTGGGCCAGGTAGTCCAGCGCCACGCGAATATCGCCTTCGCTGCGCGGGTGATAGCTGGGGTTGAAGTAACGCAGCACCGAGTGGCCGATACTGCCCATGCGCGGCAGCAGGCCACGGCGGCCCAGGTGGAACCACAGGCGCAGGAAACCGGGGCGGTAACGGGTGACCGGGTCCTGACGCATCATGGTCTTCATCGCCGCGCTGAACAGGAAAATCAACGCCGGCACCGCAATCAGCATAAATACCCAGCGCATCAGCAGGCTGCCGCCGATATGCACGTGCAGGTCGTGGGCCACGCTGCGGTGTTCGACTTCCTCGGCACCGTGCCAGCGCAACAGATCGAGCATCACCGGGTCGGCGTGATCCAAGCTGCGGGTGGTGATGATCCAGTCCCCCAGCACGCAGGTGAAGTGTTCGACTGCGGCAATCAGGCCGACCCGCTGGCGCAGCCACCAGGGTTGCAGGGCACGACTGACGGCGTTGTCACCCAGCGGGTAATCGCACAGCACCTTGTCGAACAGCCCGTGAATCGGCTGGGTGAAGGGTGTCGGGTCGATGCCGTGACGCGCCAGGTAGGGCGTCAGTGCGCTGTCGTGGGCGCGGGCGTGTTGCGCTTCCTGCCTGACGAAGCCTTGCACGTCCTCGCGCAACTGCGGGTCAGTGACCAGCGGCAGGGCCTTGTTGTAGACCCGGCAGAACCAGAACTCACCAGCCGGCAGGATCAGGTGCAGGGTGTTCATGATATGCGAGGCTTCCGGCTCGTTCGGCACCCAATGCAGCGGGGTGTCTGCAAAATCGAAGCGTACTTTGCGTTGTTCCAGGCGATGCGATGCGTTCATTTTTAGTCTCCTTATCAACCCGCCAGGTTCAGGCGCGCCAACAGCCTGGACAGCCAGGGGGCGAAGCGCCATTGGGCGATGCTCAGGTGCGCCTCCACGCCAACGGCGATCACGGCCTGATTGCGCTGCACGCCGCGAACCAGTTTTTTCGCCACGGTTTCGGCGCTGAGGTTGCGTCGGCTGTACAGGCGCTGGGTCTTGGCCTGCTGCTTGGCCTCGGCTGCCGCGCTGAGGCCGTTAAAGCGCGTGGCCTGGATGATGGCGGTGTTGACCAGGCCCGGGCAGACAGCACTGACGCCGATGCCGTGGCTGGCCATTTCCGCGCGCAAACATTCGCTGAGCATCAGCACCGCCGCCTTACTGGTGGCGTAGGCCGGGTAGTTGCGCGACGGCACGAAGGCCGCCGCCGAGGCCGTATTGACGATATGTCCGCGCTTGCCGGCCTTGATCATCTGCTGGGCGAACAGGCGGCTGCCGTCGATCACGCTCCACAGGTTGATGCGCAGCAGGCGCTCCCAGTCGGCGTTGGTGGTGTCGAGCATGCTGCCGGCCATGCCGATGCCGGCGTTGTTGACCACTATGTCCGGGCTGCCGAATTCGCCCTCCACCCAGTTGGCAAATGCAGTCATGGCGCTGCTGTCGCCGACATCCAGTTGATGGCTGAGGGCCTGACTGCCCAGCGTCCGGGCCAGTTCTGCGCTGCGTTCGGCGGCGGCCAGGTTGATATCGGCGGCCAACACCGTGGCCCCCAGTTCGGCGAACTCCAGCAGGGTGGCGCGACCAATTCCGGAACCGGCGCCGGTGACGATCACCAGCTTGCCGCTGTAGGCGCGGGCAGTGGCCTTGACCTGGGCTTGCTGCAGCGCACGGCTGGCCTCGGCACCATCCAGGTGTCGGGTGAATTCGCGCAGCCAGGTGGCCAGTTGTTGCGGCTCGGCCAGCAGCTGCCAATGCCCGGCTTTGACCTCGCGCCGCCACAGTTTGGGGGCCCATAGCGCCAGATGTTCGAACAGCTGCGGACGAACGAAACGGTCGCGGGTTGGCACGATCAGCTGCACTGGCACCTGGGTGTGGCGCTGGCGCGGCTTGAACAGGCTGCGGATAAAGTTGGCGCGGTACAGTTTGACCCCGTGCACGCCGTCGGAGCGCTGACTGCTGCTGACGGGCAGGTTATGCAGGCCTTCGACCTTGCGCAGCAGTTGCGGCCAGGCGCGGTCCAGACCCAGACGCCAGGTCAGCTCCGGCAGCAGTGGGGTATGGAACATGCCGATATACCAGGAACTCAGCAACTGGCCTGCGACCTGGGACCAGGCGCGCGGACTCTTCTGCTTGAGCTTGTCGCGCATCCAGTGGCCAACATGGTCCAGGCAGGGCCCGGAGATGCTGGTGTAGGAGGCCAGTAGCGGCTGGATGCGCGGCTCGGTGACTGCCTCCCAGGCCTGGATCGAACCCCAGTCATGGGCTACCAGATGTACCGGCTGCTCGGGGCTTACGGCCTTGATTACCGCCTCCAGGTCATTGGCGAGTTTTTCCAGGTGGTAGTCCAGGCGCTGGCGCGGGATGTCCGATGCGCCAAAGCCGCGCACATCGTAGGCAAGGATCTGGTAGTCGGCGGCCAACTCGCGCACCAGCGGCAGCCAGATCTCATGGTTGTCCGGGTAGCCGTGCACCAGCAGCAGGGTCGGCGCTGCGGCGTTGCCCCAGCGGTATACCGCGAGCTCCACGCCATCGCCCTGTACCCGCAGTTGTTGGGCGCTTGGGCTTGGTTCAGTCACGCGTGCGGGGGCGTTCATGCGGCCACCTGCTGCGCGTTGTGCATGCGTTGCTGCCAGCGCCGTACGTGGGGCAGATCATCGTCCAGCCAGTAGGCGTCATCCTCGCTGACCACCAGCAGCTCCTCGAATTTGGCCCCCACGCCACGCCAGCCCAGGTGCGGCTCCACCGCCCAGAGGCCCGGTGTGGGCGCATGCACGGAGCGGCTGTTGCTCGACCAAAGGGGCGACCAGCCCTCGCGGCGCCCGGTGAGCAGGGCGTTGCGGCTCAGGGTGTAGATGTTGCGCAGGCCGAAGCGGGCGATCGACAGGCCGCTGTCGCGCTCGCCGAGCTTTTCCACCCGGTGCGCCAGCACTTCGAAGGGGTAGGCCTTGTGCCGCGGCAGGGTGCCTTGCGCGGCGCACAGGCGATCCACTGCCTGGCTGACTTCAGCCAGCGGGCGGCGCTGTTTGACCTGCGTGACGATCAGCTCGCGGTGCGCCATCAGGTCGTCGAGCAGGCGTTCGACCAGCAGGTTTTCACCCAATGCGCCGCTGTAGCCGATATCCGCAGTGTAGGCCCCCAGGGTCGGCGCGCAGTCGAGGATATAGGGCATGCCTTCTTCCAGCACGGTCTTGCCCGGGTAAAAGGCCAAGTTGAAGCCGCCCAGGTGGCGCAAGCCGTCGAAACCCTTGAACGCGGTGCGTGGACCGAACCAGGCGAAGGGCTGATGAAACCAGTCCCTCACGCCGTGATCCTGCAGCCAGGTTTTCATCAGCGCGGCAGTCTGCTTCTCGCTGATGCCAGGCTTGAGTTCGCCGGCAATGGTTTGCGCGCACTGATAGGCCAGGCGCTGGACGCTGCGAAACTGTTCGAGATCATGGGCGCTGAGTGGGGCGGGGCTGGCAGGCATCGAGGATTCTCCAGGCTGTCATGGCTGACTGTTACATTGTTTGATGTCACGGTTATTGTTGTGTGCCAGGACGCATCTGCATAGCCATTGCGGCCAGCCGTGGAGTGCGCTGTTACGCTGTTACCGGTACGCAGTTAGATGCTCTAGGGCGTGGCTTACAGGGCGTTTTATGACGATCTGGAGCGCCGGCTTGCGCTCAAGTCCAACCCTTGGTTGGGGCGTGATGCGGGCGGTTGTTGTCGCTGTCAGCCCGGGGCTATGATCGCCGCCATGAATACAGCCTCAGCTTTTCTTCAGCGTTTACTCGGTGCCGCTGCCCCGGTGGTGAGTGCCGTGACCGCCGAATACCGGGTCGATGAACTGGCCCAGGCGGCGCAGACCACCGTGCGCAATGTGCGCGCCTATCAGGATCAGGGCTTGCTGCCACCGCCCGAGCGGCGTGGGCGTTTGGGCATTTACAGTGGTGAGCACCTGGCGCGGTTGCAGCTGATCGGCCAGTTGCTGGAGCGCGGCTACAGCATCGCCAGCATCCGCGAGCTGTTCGAGGCCTGGGCGCAGGGCCGGGATCTGGCCCATGTGCTGGGCCTGGAGCAGGCCATTCAAGGGCCAGGACAGCCGGAACAGGCGGCGGTATTGCCGTTCAGCGAGTTGCAGGCGCTGTTTGGCGACACGCTCGATGATGAGGTGATCGAGCGTGCCCAGGCGTTGGGCTTGCTGGAGTTTGCCGGCGATTATCTGCGCATCCCCAGCCCCAAGCTGTTTGCCGCCGGTGTTGAACTGTACCGAGCGGGTATTCCCCTGCCGGCGCTGCTGGATGAGCTGGCAGCGATCCGTGGCCATGTGCAGCAAGTCTCCGCCGGTATCGTGCAGATGATCGCCAAGCAGCTGGTCAATCCATTGCTGCAGCGCGAGCTGCCGCATGCCGAGGATCTCGAGCGCCTCAGTGCCCAACTGTTGCAGTTGCGCCCCTTGGTTGAGCAGGTGGTGGTGGCCGAACTGGCCCGTGGCCTGCCGGAGGCGGCCAATCGCGAGTTGAGCGAGCGGGTGCACAAACTGCTGGAAGGCTTTCTGAAAAGCTCCGGTTAGCGCCTGGCTTGCGCCATTGCTGCGCAAGATTGTTCAAGACGGTGCGAGCAGGATGGGGCAGGCTGGCGGCCTGGAGGAAAAAGCATGAGCCGCTTGAGACATTTTCTATATGGCACGCGCGACAGCATCCCGATGATTGTCGGGATCCTGCCGTTCGGCCTTATCTATGGCGCGCTGGCCAGTCTGGCCGGGCTTAGCCTGGGGCAGGCGGTGGGCATGTCGCTACTGGTCTATGCGGGCTCGGCGCAGTTTATTGCCATCAGCCTGCTGACGCTTGGTAGTGGCGCACTGGTGATCCTGCTTACTACCCTGGTGGTCAATCTGCGTCATGTGCTCTACAGCGCAGCGTTGCAGCCTTATGTGGGGCGGTTGTCACAGCGCTGGCGGGTGCCCTTGGCGTTTGGTTTGACCGACGAAACCTTTGCCGTGGTGCAGCGCCGTTACCTGGCGCGCGGCATGGCCGAGCATGGCCAGTGGTACCACGCCGGGGTGGCGCTGGCGCTGTATGTGTCTTGGGTGTCCAGTTCGCTGGCGGGCGCGCTGTTTGGCCAGAGCGTGCCGAACCTGGCGGGCTGGGGCCTGGATTTCGCCATGCTGGCGACCTTTATCGGCATTGTGGTGCCGGCGTTGCGCACTCAGCCACAGGTTGCCGCTGCCCTTGTGGCAGGCGCGGTGGCGTTGTTGTGTCACGCCTGGCCGTACAAGCTGGGCCTGATGGCAGCCGCACTCAGCGGTATTGCGCTGGGTGTGTGGCTGGAGCGACGCACCACGCCGGTTACTGCCGGGGAGGGCGTGTGATGGATATTTGGCTGCTGATTCTCGGCATGGCGCTGATTACCTTTGTGATTCGCTACAGCCTGTTTGCCTTTCCTGACCTGCGCTTTCCACCGCTGGTACGCCAGGCTCTGCACTATGTGCCGACTGCCGTGCTGACGGCCATCGTGGTGCCGGGCATGCTCCTGCCCGATGGCCAGCAATGGGCGTTCAACCTGCACAATGCCTACCTGCTGGCGGGTCTGGCGACCATTGCCATCGCCGCACTGACGCGGCATTTGCTGGCCACCATCGGAGGTGGGTTGCTGGTGTTCTTTGTGTTGCGAGGGCTGCTTGGGCAGTTGCCGCTATAGCGCAGGTTTTGCTGAAAGTGCAGCAAAAAATGCGCGTTGCTGTGGCTTTGTCGGGGGGTATTGCAGTCAAATGCCTGACCACCTTGCACACAGGTACACGGACGATGACCGAACAATCACAATTCGCCTTGCTGGGTAAAAAGCGCTTTCTGCCGTTTTTCCTGACCCAGTTGTTGGGTGCCTTCAACGACAACATCTTCAAGCAATCACTGATTCTCGCCATTCTGTTCAAGATCAGCAGTGGTGCCGACAAGGCCTTGTTGATCAATCTCTGTGCGTTGCTGTTTATCCTGCCGTTCTTTCTGTTCTCGGCCCTTGGCGGTCAGTTTGGTGAAAAATTCACCAAGGACTCGCTGATCCGCAAGATCAAGTTTGCCGAGATCGTGATCATGCTCCTGGGGGCGGCCGGTGTGCTGCTTGGCAACCTGCCGATGATGCTCGCAGTGTTGTTTGCCATGGGTACCCAGTCGGCGTTGTTCGGCCCGGTGAAGTATTCAATTCTGCCGCAGCACCTTGAGGAGCAAGAGCTGGTGGGTGGCAACGCGCTGGTGGAAATGGGCACGTTTCTGGCCATCCTCGCCGGTACCATTGGCGCCGGCATCATCATGGCCAGCAGTGGTTATGCCCCGTTAGTGGCGGGTTCTGTGGTGTTGGTGGCAGTGCTGGGGTATCTGGCCAGCCGCGGTATTCCTGCGGCAGCTGCCGCCATGCCGCAGCTCAAGCTGGACTGGAACATTTTTCGCCAGTCCTGGCTGATCATGAAGCTCGGCCTGGGGCAGCGCCCGGCGGTGTCGCGCTCGCTGGTGGGGAACTCCTGGTTCTGGTTCCTGGGGGCGGTGTACCTGACGCAAATTCCGGCCTATGCCAAAGAGTGGCTGTACGGCGATGAAAGCGTGGTCACCCTGATTCTCACCGTGTTCTCGGTGGGCATCGCATTGGGCTCGATGCTCTGTGAGCGCATGAGTGGGCACAAGGTGGAAATCGGTCTGGTGCCGTTTGGCTCGATTGGCCTGACCCTGTTCGGCATTCTGCTCTGGTGGTTTTCCGGCGGTTTTCCCGAAGCGGCAGTCGCGCACACCTGGCTCGACGTGCTGAGTTATGGGCAGGCCTGGTGGGTTCTCGGCTCGATCCTCGGCATCGGTCTGTTCGGCGGTTTCTATATCGTGCCGCTGTATGCGCTGATCCAGTCGCGCACGGTGGAGCATGAGCGGGCGCGGGTGATTGCCGCCAACAACATCCTCAATGCGCTGTTTATGGTGATCTCGGCGATTGCCTCGATCCTCTTTCTCAGCGTTGCCGAACTGTCGATCCCACAGTTGTTCCTGACCATTTCGCTGATGAACATCGCGGTCAACAGCTACATCTTCAAGATCGTTCCTGAGTTCAGCATGCGCTTTATGATCTGGCTGCTCAGCCATTCGATGTACCGGGTTGAGCACAAGGGGCTGCAGGCAATCCCGGATGAAGGTGCGGCGGTGCTGGTGTGCAATCACGTGTCGTTTGTCGATGCCTTGCTGATTGGCGGCGCAGTGCGCCGGCCGGTGCGCTTTGTCATGTATTACAAGATCTACAACCTGCCGGTGCTCAACTTTATCTTCCGCACCGCCGGCACCGTGCCGATTGCCGGGCGCAATGAAGACCTGCTGATTTATGACGCGGCGTTCAAGAAAATCGCCGAGTACCTGCGCAATGGCGAGGTGGTGTGCATTTTCCCGGAAGGTAAGCTGACCACCGATGGTGAACTCAATGAGTTCAAGAACGGCATTGAGCGCATCGTCGAAGCCAACCCGGTGCCGGTGATCCCCATGGCGTTGCAGGGCTTGTGGGGCAGTTTTTTCAGCCGTGATCCGCACAAGGGGCTGTTTAAACGCTTGTGGTCGCGTATCACCCTGGTCGCGGGTGCACCTGTAGCGCCTGAGGCGGTCAAGCGCGAGTTGCTGCAGGCCCAGGTGAAAGCCTTGCGCGGTGACCGGCGCTAATCCAGTGCGATGAAAAAGCCCGCCATCTGGCGGGCTTTTTTGCGAGTGGCGTTTCTGCAGTGCTTGTCGCACGTTGCCTGGCTAGCTCGGTTCGGCGCAGAACTGCTCCAGGGTCTTGAGTAATACCTCGACCTTGGTGATGGACTCCTGATATTCGGCCTCGGCGTTTGAATCGGCCACGATGCCACCACCGCCCCAGCAGCTGATCTGCCCGTCTTTGGCCAGCAAGCTGCGAATGGCGATTGAACTGTCCATTTCCCCGCGTACATCCAGGTACAACAGTGAGCCGCAATACAGGGCGCGGCGGCTGGGTTCGAGTTCATCGATGATTTGCATGGCGCGAATTTTTGGCGCGCCGGTAATCGAACCGCCGGGGAAGCTGCCGCTGATCAAGTCCAGGGCATCTTTGCCTGGGGCCAACTCGCCGGTAACGGCGCTGACCAGGTGATGCACGTTGGGGTAGCTTTCCAGTGCGAAGAGTTCGGGCACTCGCACCGAACCGAGCCGGCAGCTGCGGCCCAGATCATTGCGCAGCAGGTCGACAATCATCAGGTTTTCCGCTCGGTCCTTGCGGCTGTCGAGCAGGGCCTCGGCTTGGGCCTGATCCTGCTGTGGGTCGGCGTGGCGTGGGCGGGTGCCTTTGATCGGGCGGGTTTCCACTTGCCCGTCACTGACACGCAGAAAACGTTCGGGCGACAGGCTGATGATGGCCCCGCCGTCGGGCAATGCCTGGTAACCCGAAAAAGGGGTAGGACAGGCGGCGCGCAGCGCCTGATAGGCAGTCCATGGTGAGCCCTCATAGCGCGCTCGAAAGCGCTGGGCAAAGTTCACCTGGTAGCAATCGCCGGCCTGAATGTAGCCCTGAATACGAGCAAAGCCGCGCTGGTACTCGGCCTCGGTGATGTCTGAGCGAAAGCGTTCGAGCAAATGAAAGGGTTGCGCTGTCGCCTGCTGCGGGCTGCTGAACAAGGTGCTCAGGCGCTGGCGTTCGCTGGCAGCGAGGCAGGGGTGGAACATCAACTGGCTGCGCTGTAACTGGTGGTCAGTAATCAGGGCCCAGGCATACACGCCAAAGCGTGCATCGGCCAGGTCAAGGTCATCGACAGCCTGGGCCGGGAGCTGTTCGAGGCGGCGACCGAAGTCGTAACTCAAATAACCAATCAGGCCACCGACGAACGGGAGCGGATTTTCTCTTGGTGATTCGGCCTCGCCCAGCTCGCTGAGGCTCTGGCGCAGGCGTTGCAGGAAAGCGTTGGCCGTTTCGTCAGGCGTCGGTGCCAGCGCTGCCAATGGCCAGGCGCTGATAAGGTCGTAGCGTCCACGCTGAGCGGCAGGCCGACCGGCGTCCAGCAGGACTGCGCCAGGGGCGTGCATGACGCTGCTGAAATAATGCGAAGGGTCTGCGTGGTACGGCAGAGTCTGGACGAGACAAGTAGGCATATGACCGGTTCAAGGTGCGCGGATGCCGATTGTAGAACGTCGCCAACATTCATCCTAGAGCTTGCGCGTAGGGTTTACTCAGGATGCTTGTGCTCATTAGTATGGATAGGTCCCCGGATGTTCAGCGTGACTCATAAAACAATAATTAATCAGGGATCAAGGCCATGGATGAAGTGATAGATCCTGCTGCTGGCAGCCTGTTGCGTTCCAAACGTATACCTCCACAGATTTCCGCAGATTATCTGGTCCGGCCGCAGCTTGAATCTGCGTTGGCGGCCAATCCCCATGCCCGTGTCTTGCTCCTGGCGGCTCCCGCCGGTTTCGGCAAGACCAGCGCGCTGGTCGCGTTGGCTCAGGCGCGTGAGCAGAGTGGCCAGCGTGTGGCCTGGCTCTCGCTCGGGCCAGGTGATGATGAGCCCTCGCGCTTTCTGTTACAGCTAGTCGATGCACTTTCCAGCGTGTTGCCGGGGCTTGGCGTGGAAGCCCAGGCCTACCTGCAGAACACCATGCGGGTGCCGGTTGCAGCTGTTATGGAGAGCCTGCTGGCAGACCTGGCGCAGCTGGAGAGCCGCCTGCTGCTGGTGCTCGATGATTTGCACCTGATTCAGGATGCCGAGCTGATCGGTGCGTTGAACCGGCTGATCAAATTTGCTCCCGAAGGATTGACCCTGGCGATCGGCAGCCGTTCGCAACCAGCGCTGAACCTGGCCACCTTGCGTGCCAAGGATCTGCTGGTCGAACTCGGTGAGCAGGAATTGCGCCTGAGCAAGGCTGAAACCCGCGATTACCTGCAACGCTACGGTTTGCAGCTCGATGCCGTGGCATTTTCTGCGCTGTACAGCCAGACCGAAGGCTGGATGGTTGGGGTGCACCTGGCCAGTTTGTGGTTACGCCACCAGCCCCAGGCAGCTGCCCAGATTGCCGAGATGGGCACCGATCAGGCTGCCGTGGGCAGCTACCTGCTGCGCAGCGTCTTCGAACAACTACCGGCCGAGCGCCAGGAGTTACTGCTGGCGCTGGGGATCGCGCAACAGTTGAGCGGTGACCTGGCTAACGCTCTGACCGGACGCCATGACGGCCAGCAGCTGCTCGAAGAGCTGGAGTCGCTGCAGTTATTCCTGCTGCCGCTGGACCGCGAGCGTCAGTGGTACCGCTTTCACAACCTGTTTGCCGAATTTCTGCGCTGTCGCCTGAAAGAACGTGACCCTGAGCGGTTCAAAGAGCTGCATTTCAATGCCAGCCTGTGGTTTACCAACCATCACATGCAGAACCTGGCCATCGAGCACGCCTGTCTGGCTGAAGACCCGGAAATGCTCGCCGCGCTGGTGGATGGCTGCGGCCTGATGCTGATCAATCGTGGCCAGCTCAACCTGATCTACAAGTGGCGCCAGCACATCCCCGATGCGATAGCCGAACGCTTTCCCATGCTGGTGCTGGCCGATGTCTGGACCCGTGCTGCCGAGCTGGGCCTGCTTGAGGCCAATCGCATGCTCGACGAACAGCTCGAACGCTGGGGCGAGAGCAAAGCCAGTGGCCCGTTGAGTGACAAGCTGCTGGCGACGTTGGCAATCAAGTCGGTGATCGCCTTGCAGAAGGATGATCTGCAGACCTGCATCGCTCTGGCGCGCCGGGTCGAAGTGCAGTTGGGTCAGCACACCGCATTTCTCGAAGTGGCGATGCTGATAGTCGGCGCCCTGGCCAATGTGATGCTCAGCCAACCGGATCAGGCCCGGCGATTATTGGCCTTGGCCCAGCAGCGCAATCACTTTCTTGAGGGGCGTTACCTGGGCATGCAACTGGCCAACGTCGAGGTGCTACTGAGCCTTGAGCAAGGGCAGATTCGCCAGGCCGAGTTGTTGTTCGCGCAATTGCGCGCACGGGTAATACCCTGGTTTTCCGATAGGTCGCGCGCGTTGGCGCTGCCGACCATCACCGAAGCCCTGATCGCATACAACCAGGGTCGCCTGGAGGGGATCGAGGAGCGGTTGCGCTGGGCGCTGGCGACTGTTGATGTGATCAATCCGATCGATCTGTACGCCCAAGGCATGTTGTGCATGGCCCATGTACAACGCATGCAGGACAATCCCAAGGAAGCCTACGCCACGCTGGTGCTGATGCAGAACCTGGCTGCGCGCAACCAGTCCTGGCGCTTCTATGCCCAGGCGGTGGCCGATGAGGTGGCACAGATTCTTCAGGAGCCTGCTGCGGACCGGCTTAAACGCGCCGAGCAACGGCTGAAAACCGTCGACTGGCACAAGCTGGCCGAACACTACCAGCACATGCGTTTCAATCCGGTGCTGTGGGTTCGCGGCCTGACGCGTATCCGCCTGCAGCAGGCGCGTGGGCATTACAGCGAGGCGCTGCATGAAATTACCCAGCTGCGCAGCATGCTGCTGGATAACTGGCATGGCTTGCAGCGTTTGCGTCTCGACCTGCTGGCCGCGCTCAGCTATCAGCGTCTGGGTTATCAGGAACGCGCGCAAAGCCTTTTGGTGCAATGCCTGATAGGGGCTGAGCGTGAGGGTGCGCGCAGCCTGTTTGTCGAGGAAGGTGAAGCGATTCGGGTGTTGCTCCAGCAACTGGAGGCGGCCGAGCGTCAACCCGCGTTGCAGGGTTTTATCCGTGGTTTATTGGCCATCTGGCCCGGCAACAGTACCCGGCAATCTCTTGAGGTGCTTGAAGAAGGGCTGACCGAACGTGAGCGCGAGGTGGTCTGCCTGGCGGCACAAGGTATGTCGAATGATGAGATCGGCCAGCAGCTGTCACTGGCGCTGGGCACCGTCAAATGGCATCTGCATAACATTTACGAAAAACTCAAGGTGCGTAACCGCACGCAAGCTATCCGGCGCGCCCGGGAACTGAGTCTTCTGGATCTATGAATAGCCAATCTTCGCCACCCCGTCAGGGCACCTTGCCGTTACTACGCACCAAGCTGTTTCCCGCCGAGTCGGCCGGGCGGCCACTGTTGGCGCGTGCAGCCTTGCTGGATCGCCTGTTCGAGGCTCGTCAGCAGCGTTTGATCCTGCTCAGTGCGCCAGCCGGTTTTGGTAAAAGCACGGTGCTTAGCCAGTTCCGGCTGCGCCTACTGGAAAACGGCGCCCAGGTGGCCTGGTTGTCCTGCGACGAGGCCGACAGCGAACCGCAACGCTTGCTGCATTATCTAATCGCCGCGATCGAGGCGCAGTTACCGGGCTTCGGCGCCAGTACCGCCCGCCTGCTGCGTGACGACCTGAGCGTACCCAATGAGGTGTTACTGGATTCGTTTATCGGCGATCTGCGGCGGGTGCAGGGTGATCTGTTTCTGATTTTTGATGACTTCCACCGTGTACGGCATGCCGACCTGGGGCCACTGATCAACTATTTCGTCAAACAGGTGCCCGCCAATGTGCGGATGATCGGCAGCACGCGGCACAAGCCACGTTTTCTCGATGAGACATCGATCAATACCTCCTGGGTGTTGTGGATCAAGGCCGATGAACTGCGCTTGAGCCGCGCCGAAACCGAGCGCTATTTCCACGAGCTCAAACAACTGCAGCTGAGCAGTAGCGAGCTGGATCTATTGCATCGGCGTACCGAAGGCTGGGTCACGGCGCTGCATCTGGTGGCGCTGGCGCTGGCCCGCCACCCTGAGCGTGGCGCCTTCCTCAGTAAACTGTCCGGAACCGAGCGCAATATTGCCGACTACCTGGCCGAGGATGTGCTGGATCATCTGCCCCAGGAGCAGCAGCTGTTCCTCGACCAGACCTCGGTGCTTGATGAGTTCAATGCCGAGTTGTGTAACGCCCTGACCGGGCGCAGTGATGGCGCGCAGATGCTGCAGCGCCTGCATGCGGCACAGCTGTTTATCATCGCGTTGGATGAGCAGGGCGAATGGTTCCGTTATCACCATCTGTTTGCCGAGTTTCTGCAAGGTCGTCTGAGCCGTGCAGGTGACCCGACCCATATGCTGCATGCCGCTGCGCGCTGGTGTGAAAGCCATGGGCTGGCGGATAAATCGGTCAAATATGCCTTGCGGGCGCGTGACTATGCCTTTGCCGCCGAGCTGTTGGAGCGTCAGGGGGCCAGCCTGATTGCCAGCAATCAGGTGTACGGTATCCTCGCCGTACTCAAGGACGTGCCGGCCGAGGTGATTCGCGAGCACCCGGTATTTCAGATCTTCTATGCCTGGCAGTTGGCTTTCGAGCAGAAGTACGCCGAAGCGGAAGCACTGATCGAAGAGGTCAGTACGCGTCTGATGCAAGGGCGCGGTAAACCCATGCATTTTGCCCTGGCCATGCTGCTGGCGGTGGCTCAGGTCCTCAAGGCTCTGGTGCTGTTGTATCAGGACAAACTGGAAGCCGCGCTTAAAGTGGCGCGCCATTGGTTGGCCTTGGTGCCGGAAAACCAACCGGTTTTTCGCGCCAGTCTGTCCTGTATTCAGGCCGCCTCCTATTCGTTGCTGGGTGAATATGGTGAAGCCGCCAAGTCGATTGCGGTGGCGCGTGCCAACCTGCAGCAAGCAGACAGCGAATACCTGCATGCAGTGGTTAGCCTGATCGAAGCCCTGATTTGCAAGGAAGTGGGTCAACCCGAACGTGGTCGGATGCTGGCAGAAAGTGCGCGGGCGCGCGTCGAGCAGGTATTCGGCCGGCGCAGCCGCGTGGGTGGTCCGCTGGCCTTGGCCTATGCCGACCTCCTGTATGAGCAGGATCGGCATGCCGCCATTCTCACCGAGTTGCCACTGGCGACCACTTGGCGCGATGTAGCCACCCCCGTGGAGCTGATTAGCCGTGGCAAGCTGGTGATGGCCAAGGCGCGCTTCTTTGCCGGGGAGGGCGAATCGGCCCTGGCTGAGCTTGATGAATGGCTAGCGGATTTACATGGTCCAGGCTATGAGCGGGTCTATGCCCTTGGCATGAGCTGCAAGGTGCAATTTCTCTTGTGGCTGCGCAAACCCAATGAGGCCGAGCGCACCAGCCTGCAGTTGCAGCGTCATCTGGCGGTCCTGCCGGCAGGGCGTTATGCCGATGCAGAAACCGCCCAGGCGCTCTGCGAAGCGCGGCTGGCCTTGGCCGAACGCCGCGCCGACAAAGCCCAGGCGCTGCTTGAGGCCAGCCTGGCCAAACAGACAGCAGAGCACCAGCGGGATCGGTTTTTACGCCTGGCCTTGTTACTTTCTGTGGCGTACTGGCGCAAAGGTAACAGCGACAAAGCCTTCATCTTGCTCAGGCAAACGCTGGAGGATGCCTGGGGGTGCGGTTACCGGCGCATCTTCCTGGATGATGCACTTTGGCTACTGCCGCTCTGGGATGCCTGGTACGCGGCTGAGCCCAAGCGGGCAGGGGCATGGCAGGGCCTGGCTGAACAATTACGTGAGCAGTGCCGTCGATTGTCCATTGACGTTGATAATATCGATGAAAATCAAGATGTTAGTCATCGAGAGCGAGAGATTCTACGGTTTGTTGCTGCGGGTTTGTCCAACCGCGACATCGCTCAGGCGGTGCATCTTTCCGAGGCCACCATCAAATGGCACCTGCATAACCTGTTCGCCAAGTTGGGTGTGCGCAGCCGCACTCAGGCGGTATTGAAGGGCAAAAGCCTGGGCCTGTTGAGCGAGGCCTGAGGGCTGACGGCATTTATGTAGAGGTAGGCGGCGCTCCATCCCTTGGATGGGCTGGCAGCCCGGGCTGGCACCAGTACTTTTAGCCTCAGGACGAGAAGCATGCTGCTTCACGATTCCAGCCTGGCGCGAATAGGGAAGCAGTGCCAGTCCTGGTAAGTGGCGTAAGCCGTGGCGCTGAGCAGGACAGGAGTCCAGAGCCGCCTACCAGGGACAACCCATAAGTGAACTGTGGAGACAACAACAATGAAAACCCTCAAGCAACTGGCTCTGGCCACCGCTGTTCTGGCTGTTCCTTTTATGGCCCAGGCTGAACTCAAGGCCATGGACGACACCGCACTGGCCACCGTAACCGGTCAGGATGGCATCAGCATCTCCGGTAGCTTCAACGGCACCATCGGCAGCCTGGTGTACACCGATGGCGACGCCGGTGGCGGCTCGCTGCGCATGGAAACTGTTGCCTTCACCGGCTTCAACATCGACGACAACGCTCCGGTCAAGGTAGACGTAGTGACCAATGGCGGCGGTACTCAGCAACTGCAGATCAGCCTGCCGACCATCACTGGCCAGCTCAGCGTTGGCGCCATCAAGGTGGGTGATACCAGTGCTGCCAGCATCGGCTCTCTGGCCGTCAACGACATGAACATGGCCGGCACCACCGTTAAGGTTTGGGGCCACTAAGTTCGCTTAGTCGTTGTGTGTGTTGAAAAGTCTTACCGGTTTCGGCCGGTAGGACTTTTCTCGTGATGGGCAGGAGTGCAGTAGGCCAATGATCGAGATTTTGCTGGGCAGCCTGATTGGCGTGTGGGGCTTTACCGAGGCGGTGGACACCAAGCCGCCTGCGCCAGGTACCGTCTACATCAATCAGCATCTGTTACCCAATGGCCCGTTGCGCGAGACGGTGACCCTGGAGCCGATGAGTCAGCTGCAGTTTCGCAATGTAATCCGCCAGGCTTACGACTACAGCTGCGGCTCGGCAGCGCTGACCTCGTTGCTGGACTATTTCCTGGGGCGCAACCTGCAGGAGCGGCAAGTCATGGAGGGTTTGCTGCAGTTTGGTGAGGCCGACAAAATTGTTGAGCGGCGCGGTTTCTCGTTGCTCGATATGAAGCGTTTTGTCACGGCTCTGGGCTACAAGAGCGGTGGCTTTCGCGCCGCGTTTGCCGACCTCGACGAGCTGGAGCATCCAGCCATCGTGCCCATCGAGTACGCCGGCTTCAAACACTTCGTGGTGGTGCGGGATGTCTATAACGACCATGTATTTGTCGCTGATCCGGCGTTGGGCAATATCAGTTTTACCCGCGTGCGCTTCGAGGAAATCTGGGATCAGAACGTATTGTTCGTGATTTTCCCCAATGGTAACGAACCACCCAACGCCCTGGCTTTGACTGAGCAGGATTTGCGCATCATCGATGACCGAACTGTCAGTTTGCTGGCATTTCGTGACTTTCCACAAATGACCAAATTCACCGAGAACCAAGCCACAGAGCTGGGTTCCGGGGGCGATATTCGCTTTATTCGACGTAAGTAAAACGCCCGGCATAACAATAAATATTTGGGGGCTGCGCCATGAGAGTTTTGCATTATGTATGGCTGGCCATACTGACGACTGCTGCGAGTGCGGCGGTGCATGCCGATCCGACTTCGGTAGAGCAGGCGCGTGAGGCGCTGAGCAAGCAGGATGATGATGCCGACAGCGCCAAGGCGCTGGAAGAAGTGTTTCAGGCTGCAGAAAAAAGCTACACCCTGCTGAAAAAAGGCGAGCGAACCCTGACCTATGGTTTCGATTACGCCTTGCTGCGCGATACCGTGGTTGAGACGGTGCGCACCGGCAACAACGTGTTCAGTGTGATCGCCCAGGGTGAGGCGCAGCACACCTTCACCAACTCCTTCACCTTCGATTACGGGGTGTGGGACAACCTGACCTTCAGCATGCGCTTGCCGCTGGTGGCCAAGTACGACACCGAGCGTGATCTGGATGCCTATAGCCTCGGCGACGTCTCTGCCAGCTTGCGTTGGCAGCCATGGACATCCTTGCGCGGCAAGCCGGTCACGACCTTGTATGCAACGCTGGGGCTACCAACAGGGAGCAGCCCTTATGACATCAACACGCAGAGTGACCTGTCTACGGGGAGCGGTGCATACAGCCTGGGCATGGGCGCGAACCTGTCGTATGTGATTGACCCGGTGGTGCTGTTCGGCTCGCTCGGTTACACCTACAACATGCCGATCACGGACATCAGCCAGGTGCGCGGTGGGCGCTTGCTCGAGGAAGTTGACCCGGGCTCGTCATTCTCGCTGAGCATGGGTTTTGCCTACGCCTTGTCCTATGACGTTTCGCTGGCGACCTCGTATCAAATGTCGCATCAGCTAAAGCCGACCTTCACCTTTGCTGATGGTGAAGCCGAGGGCCGCGAGCAAACCAGCTCGGTGATGAACTTCTCGCTGGGATTGCGTACTTCACCGGAGCATATCGTCAACGTCAATGCCGGCTTCGGCATGACCGAGGATTCGCCAGATGTGCTGTTGGGCATCTCCATGCCTTTGGATATCAAAGGCCTGAAGGCCCAATAGACGCGAGCGAATTCTCTTATGACTACGCGAATTTCGCTGCTTAGGCAGGCGATTTTTTGGGCGCTTACGCTCTGTTCCGGGCTCGCCCAGGCACAACTGGCGCAAAACCTGACCATTGGCAGCCCCAAAGCCATGGCCCTGGGCAATGCGGTAACGGCTGATTTCACCGCAATTGATGCGGTGCACTACAACCCGGCTGCCTTGACCAAGCTCAAGGGACGGCAGACCACGGTCAAACTTATCGCCGGGATGATGGATATTCGTGCCGACTTCGATGCGCCCGAGGGCTACGGCAGCAATTTTCTGGGGCTTGATAATGACCCGATCGCCAACTCATCCAGCAAGGCGGATGCCGCGATGATGTACTTGCCCGGCGTGGGTGGGGCTACCGAGGTGCCGATGCTGTTTGCCCCGCTGGCGGGTTTGTCGATCACGCCACCGGGTTCAAAATTTACCTTCGCCACCAATATGTACACACCGCAGGCGCTTGGTTTTTCCCGGGAGGATGACGACCCGGGGCGCTATCAGGGTAAGGAATTGGTGATCCAGCGGCTGACCTATTTTTCCCCATCGCTGGCTTATCAGGCCAACGATGAACTGTCGGTGGGCCTGTCGATCGGCTTCTCGCATCAGGCTATGGCGCTGAACCAGGATTTTCGTGCCCCCGGCATTCTCACCGGGTTTGTCGGGGTGGCGCAGGATGCCCTGTGCCTGGTCGACAACAATCCGTTCGAGGTCTTCCTGAACATCTGCGGTGGCGAGTTGGGGCCGTTTACGGATATTGCCAATATCGACATTGATATGCAGCAGACCCTCTCGCCAACCTGGAATCTCGGTTTTCTCTGGGAGCCCAATGACTGGTTCGCACTGGGCGCGGTTTACCAGAGTGAGGCCAAAATGCGTCTGAAGGGGCAGTATGTGGTCGATTATTCGGAGGACTGGCAGGGCTTCTGGCAGGGCTTGGACAACTCGTTTATCGGCGCTGTATTCAACTCGCTGACACCCGATGGCCAGTTCAGCGAGGAGCGCGGCAATGTGTCGATGGACATGACCTATCCGGCGCATTTTTCCACCGGCATCAAACTCAAGCCGCATGATCGCTGGCAGATCAACCTGGACGTGAAATGGACCGACTATGCGGCCTGGGACAAGTTTGAGCTGGAGTTCGACCGACAGCTGGACATCCTGACGATTGCCAGCCTGTTCTCGCCGGAAAACGCGACCTCGACCAGCATCATTCTGGACCGTGGCTATGAGTCGGTCTGGAGTTGGGCGGTGGGTGTCGAGTACCAGGTCAATGATCGCTTGAGTTTGCGCATGGGCTATGAGCCACGACCCTCAGCCATTCCCGGCAATAAGGCCGACGTACTGGCTCCCCTGGGGGATGCCAAGCTGTATGGCCTGGGGCTCGGCTACCAGTGGGACAAGGACACGGTGATCGATCTTGGCTTCAACTATTTGGTGAGCGAACAGGACATTCCTGCGCGCAGCAGCTGTAGCCTCAACTGCTCATCAATCGATAGCATGGTGTACAACCCATATTCCGATCTTGATGTGAAAACCAGCGTCAAAGCCTATGTGATGGCCTTGACCTACCGCACCACTTTTTAGGTGAATGCCATGCGTGTTCTGTGCACAGTGCTCGGGCTGTTGTTCTCGCTGCAAGTCGCGGCCAATGGACGTTATCTGACCTGGGTGGATGATCAGGGCAGGGTGCATAACAGTTTCGTTGGGGATCGCTATAGCGCCCATCAGCGAGCGGCGGCAGGAGCGATTCAACGCAGTGATCAGGCGCGTCTGCATGATGATACGGCTGCAGGCTGGCCGGGGAGCAAAAGTACTGGTGAAAGTAAGCGGCGTTATTTCACCTGGGTGGATGCCACTGGCAACTTGCAGAACAGCTTTTATGCCGGCCAGCAGGTGCAGGCTGGCGGTAATGAAACGCTGCTGGCGACGGGAGAACGTTCCGCAGCCTATATCAGCTCGGATGTGCTCGAAGGGCGTGATTTTGTGCGAGACGGGCAGGGCGAGCGCTACTTTACCTGGGTCGATGAGCAGGGGCGTATGCGCAACTCCAGCGTCCCGGCCAAGGCCAGCCAGGCACCGCCTGCTCCCATGCAGAATGTGCCGTTGACCCAGGGGCGGGAAATCAGCTTTGACGCCAAACCACAGAACTTACCCGGTTTGAACGGGCAGCCGACTGCAGCCATGCAGGCTCTGTTGGCCGGTACCGAGACGCAGAATGATGGGCCTTACCAGGCGTTGGTCGAGCGTTGTTGCGGGCAATTGAGTGAGGAAGATTTTACTGCGTTGAGTGCCGATGAGCCGCGCTATGAGGAGCTGAATCGCTTCTCCCCCAGCCTGGATTTCCCCATGGGCAAAAGCTATTACGCGGCTCTGAAATTGCCGCGTTCGCAGCATGACTTCGGCTTGCGTATCCGCAGCTTTGCCAACAAGCAGGTGGCGTATCCGTCGTTGCTGTTTTTGGATCGTAACAAGCAGCCAACCCGCCTGGTCAGCGATGCGGTTTACCAGTTGCATGCGGAAACCTGGTATCGCTATGCCTTTATCGAAGGCACGGTGCCGGTTAGAGCGGCTACCGGCGAGCATTATGTGTTGTTGCTGACAACCGATGAGGACCGCAGCTTGCAGACCCTAGACAACAAACCATTCAAACGCCCCCTGCAGGCGCTGGCGCTGGATGACGCCGGCATGCAGGCGCATGCGCACAGCGATGAAGGCGCCTTCGAGTTGGCAATCGTACGTTGACGGGTGCGTCAGGCATAAAAAAGCCCGGTTGATACCGGGCTTTTTTATGTGTCACGGCTCAGCTTTCAGTGCTTACAACATGGCCGAATAGGCTTTGTGAGAAGCGCATGCGCTCTTCGGCTGTTTCGACGATGCCTTGCTTGGTCAGTTCGGCGATACGTGCTTCGACCGCATGGGCGCGATGGGTGAGGCCGCAGTCGTTGGCAATCTGGATGTTCAGGCCAGGACGAGCGTTGAGCTCGAGAATCAACGGGCCTTTTTCCTGATCAAGCACCATGTCGACACCGATGTAACCCAGGCCGCAGAGCTCGTAGCAGCCTGCCGCGAGCTTCATGAAACCATCCCAGTTCGGCAGTTGCACACCATCCACCGCATTGGTGGTGTCGGGGTGCTTGCTGATTTTGTTGTTCAGCCAGGTGCCACGCAAGGTCACACCGGTCGCCAGGTCTACGCCTACGCCGATGGCGCCCTGGTGCAAGTTGGCCTTGCCGCCGGACTGCCGGGTTGGCAAGCGCAGCATGGCCATAACCGGGTAACCCATCAACACGATGATGCGGATGTCCGGCACACCTTCGTAGCTGATGCTTTTGAAGATCTGGTCCGGAGTGACGCGGTATTCGATCAGTGCGCGATCGCGGTGGCCACCCAGTGAATAAAGACCGGTCAGAATGCTGGAGATCTGATGTTCGATCTCTTCGTGGCTGATGATTTTCCCGGATACGGTCCGGTACTTGTCCTCGAAGCGATCGGCGATCACCAGGATTCCATCGCCGCCGGCACCCTGCGCCGGCTTGACCACGAAGTCCGGGCGGTCGCCAATGATCTCGCGCAGGTTGTCGATGCCTTTTTCGGTCTCGATGACACCGTACATTTCCGGTACATCAATGCCCGCCTCGATAGCGCGCAGCTTGGTGATGATCTTGTCATCGACGATCGGGTAGAGGTGCCGTTTGTTGTACTTCAGCACGTAATCCGCGTTGCGTCGGTTGATGCCCATGATGCCTTTGGCTTCAAGGGCTTTCCACGTCTTGATCAGACCGAACATGGCATTAGTCCTTGAGGAAGGCTTTGAAGCGGAACAGTTCGGTCAGGCGGTAGCCACGGTAGCGACCCATCGCCAGCATGAAACCCACCAGAATCATCAGCACAGCCGGGAAGGTGAAGATGAAGTAGTTCAGCTCCGGTACGCTCATCAGCAAGTGCGCCAGAGTCGCGGCGAACAGCGTGCCGACTGCTACTTTCATCGCATGGCCACCGCCACGCTCTTCCCAGGTGATCGACAGACGTTCGATGGTCATGGTCAGAATCACCATCGGGAACAGGGCCACCGACAGGCCGCGCTCAAGCCCCAGCTTGTGGCTGAACAAGCTGATGGCCGCAATCAGCACCACGACGAAGGTCAATACCACCGACAGACGCGGCAACATCTGCAGCTTCAAGTGTTCGAGGTAAGAGCGCAGCATCAGGCCCAGGGCAGTAATCAGGGTAAAGAACACAATGCCGTAGCCCAACTGCATTTCGCGGAAGGCCAGGGCAATCAGTACCGGGGTAAAGGTACCCAGGGTCTGCAGGCCGCCGAGGTTGCGCAGGACCAAGATCACCAGTACGCCAATCGGGATCATGACCATGATCATAAAGGTCTGCTGGGTTTGCAGCGGCAGGCCGTAGAGGGTGTATTCGAGGAAGTCGGCGTCGGTGTTTTCGTCAGTCAGTTTGGCCAGGCGAATGGCGTTCATTTCGCTGTTGTCCAGGCTGAAACTGACTTGCGCCTGCTTGCCACCTTCAAGTGCAATCAGGCTGTTGTCGCCGACCCACCAAACCAGGCGGTCAACCGGCAGGCCTTGCTCACCGCTTTCCGGGTTGAAATACAGCCAGTTCTCGCCATTGAAGCTGCGCAGCCACAGTTCAGGGTCCTGCTGGACATCGGCAGCCAGGCGAATGGTGTGTACACGCTCCATCGGCACATGGGCGATGGACAGCAACAGTTCGATGACCTTGGCTTTGTTTGGCGTAGACGCATCGCCGCCCAGCAGCAGTTTGACGTTGTCGTCATTGCTGTTGTTAACCCGCTTGATGGTCTCGCTGATAAAGGTTTCGACGTCTGCCGAGTGCTGACGGATCGGTGCGAGCAGCGCTTCAGCGGCAATTTTCTCGGCCCCTTCGACCGGGATGCTATCGCGGAAGATCGGCCCCTTGGCCTTGGCTTGCTCGCCGCTGTAGCGTTTGGTCAACACCAGGCGGTAATACAAGGTCTGCTTGCCACTGGCGCGGCGTGCCGACCAGGTGACTTTGCGGTTGCCGTCGGCGCGATTGATGCTCACCCCATAATTGTTGGAGATAAAGCTCTCGTTGAGACTCACGTAGTCCTGCGCCAGCGGCGGCACAAACATCTGCAGCTTCACCGGCTCGCGTGGGCTGGCCTGGAACTCGACTTTGGCATCGATGTTCCACAGGTCATCAGTCTCGTCTTCGGTCATCGGGATGCCGAGGATGAAGATCTGATAAGCCGTAATAAGAACGCCCAAACTCACCAGGAGTATGACCAGGGCTTTCAGGTGGAGTGTAAGAGAGCGCATTGGAATTACTCGCCAGGGTTTACGTCAGGGATACAGGCAGGCTTGCCTGCTGCGTATTTAAGACTCGGATCGACCAGCGCCGAGAAATGTTTAAGGGCTTCTGAGCCTATCAATAACGGGTATTGGAAGGCACTGCGGTCGGTCAAGTTCACTTCAATTGTGCGCAAAGCTTGGCCCATACAAATATCCATTTCGATCACAGGACGTGCCGTATAGGTTTTTTCTTCCTCTGGATCATAGTCGCCTGCGCGCCGTTTGATCTTGCTGATGCGCGCCAGGGGACGTTCGATCGGGCTGCTGTGAGCCTCATCAATGGCCAGGTAGAAACGTACCCAGGTTTCACCATCACGTTTGAAGCGCTTGATGTCGCGCGCGCTCAGTGATGCGGTCTTAGCGCCGGTGTCGAGTTTGGCGGCCAGCTTCAGGTCGAGGTCGAACAATCTGACATATTCATTAAGTCCATAGACTGTCTTCTCTGCGGCGGCGCATAGGCCGGGAGCAAGTAACAGACATAGCAGCAGGATGGAGGGCTTTAGTGTCATAAGTCCTGAGGGCGCTGTGTTAGGTGCTTAATGGTGGATTGAGCAGATGACAGGTCATGCGCGTTAACTGGCGCAGCCGAGGTTGGAGTCTAGCAGGCAGTCAGAAATTCCTCTGCGAGCATCAAGCGAACGGCATTCTAACATGGGCTTTTTCAGGTGGAACAGGCGCTTATGCGCGTTTGTGCAAGTAAGGTCGCGGTAACGGCAGGCGACGCGCTTTGGTAAACTGTCGACAATGGTGTGCGATTGTTTGACATTAATACTGCTGTGGCGTAATTTTTAGCCACTTAATCAGCCTAGTGTCGACAGTATGCTTGATGTGATTGAATCACACGAACCCGTCCAGGAAGACTCGGAAACCCTCTCTGAGCAGGTTTTTCGGCGTATTCAGGCGGCTATCGTCAAAGGGGAAATTGCCCCTGGCAGCAAAATCTCCGAGCCTGAGTTGGCGCGTACTTACGGCATTAGCCGTGGCCCATTGCGCGAGGCCATTCATCGCCTGGAAGGTCAGCGCCTGTTGGTGCGCGTGCCGCACATCGGCGCGCGAGTGGTGTCGCTCAGCCATGCCGAGCTGATTGAACTCTATGAAATTCGCGAATCCCTGGAAGGCATGGCCTGTCGCCTGGCGGCAGAGCGAATGACGCCGGCGGAAATCGACGAGTTGCGTCGAGTCCTCGATCTGCACGAGCAGGACGCGGCCTTCAAGGCTGGCGTTGGTTATTACCAGCAGGAAGGCGACTTCGACTTTCACTACCGGATTATTCAAGGCAGTGGCAACAAGACCCTGACCCAGATGCTATGTGGTGAGTTGTATCAACTGGTGCGTATGTACCGCCTGCAGTTCTCCGCCACGCCAAACCGGCCGCGCCAGGCCTTTAATGAGCATCACCGGATTCTCGATGCCATTGCCGATCGCGATGGCGAGCTGGCCGAGTTACTGATGCGCCGTCACATCGGCGCCTCCAAACGCAATATCGAGCGCCACTACGCCATGAGTGTGGGGCAGGGCGCTGCGACCAAAACAGCCAAAACCCGAGGTGAGTCATGAACTTGAAAAGTCCCGGCCAGCGCTTCCGCGATGCGGTTGCCGAAGAACATCCGCTGCAAGTCATCGGTGCGATCAACGCCAACCACGCCCTGCTGGCCAAACGCGCTGGTTTCAAGGCCATCTACCTTTCGGGTGGCGGGGTTGCCGCCGGCTCCCTGGGCCTGCCGGACCTGGGCATCACCGGGCTGGATGACGTGCTCACCGACGTGCGCCGCATCACCGATGTGTGCGACCTGCCGCTGCTGGTGGATGTCGACACCGGCTTTGGCAGCTCGGCGTTCAACGTGGCACGCACAGTCAAATCGATGATCAAGTTTGGCGCGGCGGCGATTCATATCGAAGACCAGGTCGGCGCCAAGCGCTGCGGCCATCGCCCGAACAAAGAGATCGTCACCCAGCAGGAAATGGTCGACCGCATCAAGGCCGCCGTTGACGCACGCACCGATGACAGCTTCGTGATCATGGCGCGCACCGACGCCCTGGCAGTTGAAGGCCTGAACTCGGCGCTGGACCGCGCCGCGGCCTGCATCGAAGCCGGTGCCGACATGATTTTCCCGGAAGCCATCACCGAACTGGCGATGTACAAGACCTTCGCCGAGCGGATCAAGGCGCCGATCCTGGCCAACATCACCGAATTCGGCGCCACGCCGCTGTACACCACCGAAGAACTGGCCAGTGTCGACGTGTCCCTGGTGCTCTATCCGCTCTCGGCTTTCCGTGCGATGAACAAGGCTGCGGAGAATGTCTACATGGCCGTACGCCGCGACGGCACCCAGAAGAATGTGGTCGACACCATGCAAACGCGCATGGAGCTGTACGAGCGCATCAACTACCACGCCTTCGAGCAGAGCCTCGATGCGTTGTTTGCCGCGAAAAAATAATCAAAACGCAGGTATTAGCCGCCGGCGTAATAGAACGACCCGATCAGATCGGATGAGGACAGCACTAATGAGCGCAACCCCAGAAATCACTACCCCAGGCTTCAAGCCGAAAAAATCCGTAGCCCTGAGTGGCACCGCTGCCGGCAACACGGCCCTGTGCACGGTTGGCCGTACCGGCAACGACTTGCACTACCGTGGCTATGACGTACTCGACTTTGCCAACCGCTGTGAGTTTGAGGAAATCGCTCACCTGCTGGTCCATGGCAAACTGCCCAACGTCGCGGAGCTGGCATTCTATAAGAGCAAACTCAAGGCTCTGCGCGGTCTGCCGGCCAGCCTCAAGGTTGCGCTTGAGCAACTGCCGCCCTCGGCGCACCCGATGGATGTGATGCGTACCGCCGTGTCGGTACTGGGTTGCGTGTCGCCGGAAAAAGAAGACCACAACCATCCTGGCGCCCGCGACATCGCCGACAAGCTGATGGCTTCGCTGGGCAGCGCGCTGCTGTACTGGTACCACTTCAGTCACAACGGCAAGCGCATCGAGGTGGAAACCGATGATGACTCCATCGGCGGCCATTTCCTCCATCTGCTGCATGGAGAGAAGCCACGCGCGTCCTGGGTGCGCGCCATGCACACCTCACTCAACCTGTACGCCGAGCACGAGTTCAACGCTTCGACCTTTACCTCGCGGGTGATCGCCGGCACCGGGTCGGACATGTACTCCTGCATCGCTGGCGGTATTGGCGCGCTGCGCGGGCCCAAGCACGGCGGTGCCAACGAAGTCGCCTTCGAAATCCAGAAGCGTTATGACAACCCGGACGAAGCCGAGGCCGATATTCGTGCCCGCGTCGAGAGAAAGGAAGTGGTGATTGGTTTCGGCCACCCGGTCTACACCGTGAGTGACCCGCGCAACAAAGTGATCAAGGACGTGGCGCGCGAGCTCTCCGTCGAGCAGTCCAACAGCAAGATGTTCGACATCGCCGAGCGTCTGGAAACCATCATGTGGGACATCAAGAAAATGTTCCCCAACCTCGACTGGTTCAGTGCCGTCAGCTACCACATGATGGGTGTGCCGACTGCCATGTTCACCCCACTGTTCGTGATCGCCCGCACCGCTGGCTGGTCGTCCCACGTCATCGAGCAACGCATCGACGGCAAGATCATCCGCCCGAGCGCCAATTATGTCGGTCCTGAAGACCTCAAGTTCGTGCCGCTCAAGGATCGTCCCTAATCATGATCACTCTGAATACTCAATACCGTAAGAGCCTGCCCGGCACTGCGCTGGACTACTTCGACACTCGCGAGGCGATCGATGCCATCGCGTCGGGTGCCTATGCCAAGCTGCCTTACGTGTCTCGTGTGTTGGCCGAGCAGCTGGTGCGTCGCTGCGATCCGGCGGCGCTGACTGCCTCGCTCAAGCAGCTGATCGAGCGCAAGCGTGACCTGGACTTCCCCTGGTACCCGGCGCGGGTGGTTTGCCATGACATTCTTGGGCAAACCGCGCTGGTCGACCTCGCTGGTCTGCGCGATGCCATCGCCGAGCAGGGCGGCGACCCCTCCAAGGTCAATCCGGTGGTGCCGACTCAGCTGATCGTCGACCACTCGCTGGCCGTGGAGGCGCCGGGTTTCGATCCGCAGGCATTCGACAAGAACCGCGCCATTGAAGACCGCCGCAACGAGGACCGCTTCCACTTTATCGAGTGGACCAAGACCGCGTTCAAGAATGTCGACGTGATCCCGGCCGGCAACGGCATCATGCACCAGATCAATCTGGAGAAAATGAGCCCGGTGATCCAGGCGCGCGACGGTGTGGCCTTCCCGGACACCTGCGTCGGCACCGACAGTCACACCCCGCACGTGGATGCCCTGGGTGTGATCGCCATTGGCGTCGGCGGCCTGGAAGCGGAAACCGTGATGCTCGGCCGCGCCTCGATGATGCGCCTGCCTGATATCGTTGGTGTCGAGCTGACTGGCAAGCGTCAGCCCGGCATCACCGCTACCGACATTGTTCTGGCCATCACCGAGTTTCTCCGTGCCGAGCGCGTGGTCGGGGCTTGGGTTGAGTTTTTCGGTGAGGGCGCCAACAGCCTGACCATCGGCGACCGCGCGACCATCTCCAATATGTGCCCGGAGTACGGCGCCACCGCCTCGATGTTCTACATCGACCGGCAGACCATCGATTACCTCAAGCTCACTGGTCGCGAACCGGAGCAGGTAGCGCTGGTCGAGAATTACGCCAAGACCACCGGTTTGTGGGCCGATGCGCTGGTCACCGCCGAATACGAGCGGGTGCTGAGCTTTGATCTGTCCACCGTGGTGCGCAACATGGCCGGTCCGAGCAACCCCCATCGTCGCCTGCCGACGTCGGCACTGCATGAGCGTGGCATTGCTGACGAAGGCAAACTGGCCTCGGGCAGAGTCGAGGAGGCTGAAGGTTTGATGCCCGATGGCGCGGTGATCATCGCCGCCATCACCAGCTGCACCAACACCTCCAACCCGCGCAACGTAGTGGCCGCCGGCCTGTTGGCGAAAAAAGCCAACGCACTGGGCCTGCTGCGTAAGCCTTGGGTGAAAACCTCCTTCGCACCGGGCTCCAAGGTCGCCAAGTTGTACCTGGAAGACGCGGGCCTGCTGAGCGAATTGGAACAGCTCGGCTTCGGTATCGTCGGCTACGCCTGCACCACCTGCAACGGTATGTCCGGTGCGCTGGACCCGTTGATTCAGCAGGAAATCATCGACCGTGATCTGTACGCCACGGCCGTGCTGTCGGGCAACCGCAACTTCGACGGGCGCATCCATCCTTACGCCAAGCAGGCCTTCCTGGCTTCGCCGCCGCTGGTGGTGGCCTACGCCATCGCCGGTACCGTGCGCTTCGATATCGAACAGGATGTGCTGGGCCACGATCAGAGTGGCAACCCGGTGACGTTGAAAGACCTGTGGCCAAGCGATGAGGAGATCGATGCAATCGTCGCTTCCAGCGTCAAGCCGGAGCAGTTCCGCCAGATCTACATCCCGATGTTCGATCTGGGCGCCGTGACGGAAGCCGAAAGCCCGCTGTACGACTGGCGGCCGATGAGCACCTATATCCGCCGTCCGCCGTACTGGGAAGGTGCGCTGGCCGGTGAGCGTACGCTCAAGGGCATGCTGCCGCTGGCGGTGCTGCCGGACAACATCACCACCGACCACCTGTCGCCGTCCAACGCCATCCTGCTGGATTCGGCAGCCGGTGCGTACCTGCACAAAATGGGTTTGCCGGAAGAGGACTTCAATTCCTACGCCACCCACCGCGGTGACCATCTGACCGCCCAGCGCGCCACCTTCGCCAACCCGCAATTGGTTAACGAGATGGTGGTGATTGACGGTCAGGTGAAAAAGGGCTCGTTGGCCCGCGTTGAGCCCGAAGGCCAGGTGATGCGCATGTGGGAAGCCATCGAAACCTATATGGGCCGCAAGCAGAACCTGATCATCATTGCCGGCGCCGATTACGGCCAGGGCAGCTCGCGTGACTGGGCCGCCAAGGGCCCGCGTCTGGCCGGGGTCGAGGTAATTGCTGCCGAAGGCTTTGAGCGTATTCACCGCACCAACCTGATCGGCATGGGCGTGTTACCGCTGGAGTTCAAGCCAGGCACTACACGCCTGACCCTGGGCATCGACGGCACTGAAGTGTATGACGTGGTAGGTGAGCGTAAGCCGCGCGCAACCATGACACTGGTGATCACTCGTCGAAATGGCGAGCGTGTTGAAGTGCCGATGACCTGCCGCCTGGACAGCGACGAAGAGGTGCTGATTTACGAAGCGGGCGGTGTACTGCAGCGTTTCGCCCAGGACTTCCTTGAGTCCAGCAAAGGCTGATCTAACACCGGGGCGGCAACGCCCCGGTGTTCTTTTAGGAGAATGCTTCATGGCTTATGCAGCCCAGATCAAAGTGCCTGCCACCTATATTCGTGGCGGCACCAGTAAAGGCGTGTTCTTCCGCCTGCAAGACCTGCCGGAAAGTTGCCAGGTAGCGGGTGCGGCGCGCGACAAGTTGTTCATGCGGGTGATCGGCAGCCCCGACCCCTATGCGGCACATATCGACGGCATGGGCGGCGCGACTTCATCGACGTCCAAATGCGTGATCCTGTCGAAAAGCAGCCAGCCTGAGCACGACGTCGATTACCTCTATGGTCAGGTGTCCATCGACAAGGCCTTTGTCGATTGGAGTGGCAACTGCGGCAATCTGTCGACGGCCGCCGGTGCTTTCGCCTTGCATGCAGGGCTAATCGATCCTGCGCGCGTCCCTGATAACGGCACCTGTGTAGTGCGTATCTGGCAGGCCAATATCCAGAAAACCATCATTGCCCATGTGCCTGTAACCAATGGTCAGGTGCAGGAAACCGGTGACTTCGAACTGGACGGGGTGACCTTTCCAGCAGCCGAGATCGTGCTGGAGTTCCTCGATCCGTCCGATGATGGCGAGGAGGGTGGCTCGATGTTTCCCACCGGCAACCTGGTTGACGACCTTGAGGTGCCCGGGATTGGCACTTTCAAGGCGACCATGATCACCGCGGGTATCCCGACCGTGTTCGTCAATGCCGCAGATATTGGCTACAGCGGTACCGAGTTGCGCGAGCAGATCAATGCTGATCCCGCGCAGTTGGCGCGTTTCGAGAAGATTCGTGTGGCTGGAGCGTTGCGCATGGGCTTGATCAGCACTGCAGAAGAGGCGCTGACCCGCCAGCACACGCCGAAGATCGCCTTCGTGGCGCCCGCGACGGACTATGTGGCCTCTAGCGGTAAAACCATCAAGGCTGCTGATGTCGATCTGCTGGTGCGTGCGTTGTCGATGGGCAAGCTGCACCACGCGATGATGGGCACTTGCGCGGTGGCCATCGGCACCGCGGCGGCGATTCCCGGAACCCTGGTTAATCTTGCAGCCGGTGGCGGCGCGCGTGACGCGGTGCGTTTCGGTCATCCGTCCGGCACCTTGCGCGTGGGTGCGCAGGCGGCGCTGGTCGATGGGCAGTGGACGGTGACCAAGGCCATCATGTCGCGCAGTGCGCGGGTGCTGATGGAAGGCTGGGTGCGTATTCCAGGCGACGCTATCTGATAGCCTGAAACGAGAAAAGGCTCGAAGTTATCGAGCCTTTTACTTTTATATCAGTGTGTTATGAGAATTACTTGAGGCGGCGCTCAACACCTTTTTCCACCAGGATTTTCGCGGAGATCTCTTCCACGGAAAAATAGGTGGAGTTGATAAAGTTGATGTTCTCGCGGCGGAACAGGTTTTCCACCTCGCGTACTTCGAACTCGCACTGAGCGAAACTGGCGTAGCGGCTGTTGGGTTTGCGCTCATGGCGAATCGCTGTGAGGCGGTCCGGGTCGATGGTCAGGCCGAACAGCTTGTCCTTGTACTTTTTCAGGGCGGCGGGTAACTGCAGGCGTTCCATGTCTTCTTCGGTAAGCGGGTAGTTGGCCGCGCGGATGCCGTACTGCATGGCCATATACAGGCAGGTTGGAGTTTTACCGCAGCGTGAGACGCCGACCAGAATGAGATCGGCCTTGTCGTAGTAGTGGGTGCGTGCGCCGTCGTCGTTATCCAGGGCAAAGTTGACCGCCTCGATACGCTCCATGTAGTTGGAGTTGTGGCCGATCGAGTGGGATTTGCCCACCGAATACGACGAATGCGACGTCAGTTCCTGCTCCAGTGGGGCGAGGAATGAGGCGAAGATGTCGATCATGAAGCCTTCCGACTCGGCCAGGATGTCGCGGATGTCCTGGTTGACGATGGTGTCGAAGATGATCGGGCGAGTGCCGTCTTTTTCTGCCGCGGCGTTGATTTGTTGTACCATTGCGCGCGCTTTTTCCACGCTGTCGATATACGGGCGCGTGAGTTTGGTAAAGTCGATAGTCTCAAACTGGGCCAGCAGGCTTTGGCCCAGGGTCTCGGCGGTAATGCCGGTGCCATCGGAGATGAAAAAAGCAGTTCGTTTCATTTGCGCCGTGGGCCTTAAGCTGAGGACGATTCTTGGCTATCATAGGCCCGCTTTTGCTGGGCCGATCTGGCTGGCATTGTTACTTATTTTCCAGGGCCAGGCCACAATCGTGCAGGCATGTATGCCGGCGAACTTCCCCGGTCCCTAGATAGTCTGTTCAAAGGCTTGCTAGTAGATCTTTGAACGGGATCTGAGCTTTTCCAACACTTTAGTGGAGAGATCACCTTGGTAGAGTACGTAGTTTCCCTCGATAAGCTCGGCAATCACGATGTTGAGCACGTAGGGGGCAAGAACGCCTCCCTGGGCGAAATGATCAGCAATCTTGCTGGTGCCGGAGTATCGGTTCCAGGCGGTTTCGCCACTACAGCTCAGGCCTACCGGGACTTTCTCGAGCAGAGCGGCCTGAATGCACAGATTCATGCGGCCCTCGATGCCCTGGACGTAGACGACGTCAATGCCCTGGCCAAGACCGGCGCACAGATCCGTCAATGGGTCATGGATGCACCGTTCCCTGCTGAGCTGGACAAGCATATTCGTATCGCTTTCGCCGAAATGGCCGGTGGTAACGACAACATGGCCGTTGCCGTGCGCTCCTCGGCCACTGCCGAAGACCTGCCGGATGCGTCTTTCGCAGGTCAGCAGGAAACCTTCTTGAACATCCGTGGCGTGGACAACGTGATCCGCGCCGCCAAAGAGGTATTCGCCTCGCTGTTCAATGACCGCGCGATTGCCTACCGCGTACACCAGGGCTTTGACCACAAACTGGTCGCCCTGTCTGCTGGCGTGCAGCGCATGGTGCGTTCGGAAACCGGCACCGCCGGCGTGATGTTCACCCTCGATACCGAATCCGGTTTCCGCGACGTGGTGTTTATCACCGGCGCCTACGGTCTCGGCGAAACCGTGGTGCAGGGTGCGGTCAATCCTGACGAGTTCTACGTGCACAAGCAGACGCTGGAAGCCGGTCGCCCGGCGATTCTGCGCCGTAACCTGGGCAGCAAAGCGATCAAGATGATCTACGGTGACGAAGCCAAGGCCGGTAAATCGGTCAAGGTGGTTGATGTGGATCGCGCCGAGCGGGCGCGTTTCTGTCTGACGGATGCCGAGGTCAGCGAACTGGCCAAGCAAGCGATGGTCATCGAGAAGCACTACGGTCGTCCGATGGACATCGAGTGGGCCAAAGACGGTGATGACGGCAAGCTGTACATCGTTCAGGCGCGCCCTGAAACGGTGAAAAGCCGCACCAATGTCAATGTAATGGAGCGCTACCTGCTCAAGGAAACCGGCACCGTGCTGGTTGAAGGTCGTGCCATCGGTCAGAAGATCGGTGCGGGGCGCGTGCGCGTCATTCATGACGTTTCCGAAATGGACAAAGTCCAGCCCGGCGACGTGCTGGTTTCCGATATGACCGACCCAGACTGGGAGCCGGTGATGAAGCGCGCCAGCGCCATCGTCACCAACCGTGGTGGGCGTACCTGTCACGCTGCGATTATCGCTCGTGAGCTGGGTATTCCAGCGGTAGTCGGTTGCGGTAACGCCACCCAGGTGCTGAAAGACGGCATGGGTGTGACCGTATCCTGCGCCGAAGGTGACACCGGCTTTATCTTCGAGGGTGAACTGGGCTTCGACATTCGCAAGAACTCGGTCGATGCCATGCCCGAGCTGCCGTTCAAAATCATGATGAACGTTGGCAACCCGGATCGCGCCTTCGATTTCGCCCAACTGCCGAACGAAGGCGTTGGCCTGGCGCGTCTTGAATTCATCATCAACCGCATGATCGGCGTTCACCCCAAGGCGCTGCTGAACTTTGCCGGCTTGCCGCCGGAAATCAAGGACAGCGTCGAGAAGCGTATTGCCGGTTACGATGACCCGGTCAACTTCTACGTTGAGAAGCTGGTCGAGGGCATCAGTACCCTGGCCGCTGCGTTCTGGCCGAAAAAGGTCATCGTGCGCTTGTCCGACTTCAAGTCCAACGAATACGCCAACCTGATCGGCGGCAAACTTTACGAGCCGGAAGAAGAAAACCCGATGCTGGGTTTCCGGGGTGCTTCGCGTTACATCAGCGAATCGTTCCGCGATTGCTTCGAGCTTGAGTGCCGCGCGCTGAAGAAAGTGCGCAACGAGATGGGCCTGACCAATGTCGAGATCATGGTGCCATTCGTGCGTACCCTGGGCGAAGCCAGCCAGGTGGTTGATCTGCTGGCTGCTAACGGTCTGGCCCGTGGTCAGGATGGCTTGAAGGTCATCATGATGTGCGAGCTGCCGTCCAACGCGATCCTGGCTGAAGAGTTCCTCGAATTCTTCGACGGTTTCTCCATCGGCTCCAACGACCTGACCCAGCTTACCCTGGGCCTTGACCGCGATTCAGGTATCGTCGCGCATCTGTTCGACGAGCGTAATCCGGCGGTGAAGAAGCTGCTGAGCAATGCCATCCAGGCTTGTAACAAGGCTGGCAAATACATTGGTATCTGCGGCCAGGGTCCTTCGGATCACCCGGATCTGGCGCGCTGGCTGATGGAGCAGGGCATTGAAAGCGTATCGTTGAACCCGGACTCCGTACTGGATACCTGGTTCTTCCTGGCCGAAGCTCAAGCGCCGGCCTGATAGTCCGCCAGTGTTCTACTCAAGGGCGGGTTATCCTGCCCTTTTTTATGTTTTGTCATCCCTGGCGACCGTCCTTGAAAGGTTGTTGGTGACGTAAAAATTGCACCCGGCAGTTGCTTGTACCAGAGCGAAGATAGATGCAAAGCAGCAGTGAGCTTTTCCCCGTAGCCTTGATCAGTGCGGAACTCCGTGGCGATTTGAGTGAGGATATTTATCGCCTCAAGCCCGGTAACAGCCCGGATAACAGTGTCGAGTTGGCGCTGACGCGTTTAGGTCGTGCTGGTCATGAGCAGGATCGTGGTGTACCGGTGATTTTGATTCCCGGCAGTTTTTCCAACCGGCGCTTCTGGTATTCCCCCAAGTGTATTGGCCTGGGGCCTTATTTGGCGCGCGCGGGCTTTGATGTGTGGATTGCCGAGATGCGCGGCCATGGCTTGTCGCCGCGTAACCGTGATTATTCACGCAACACCGTCAGTGGTTATGTTCGCTATGACCTGCCGGCAATTGCCGACTTTGTTCATGAGCAGAACCCGCAAAAGGCCCACTGGCTGGGGCACTCCCTGGGTGGGATCACGCTGGCCGGTGCCTTGGGTGGGCGCTATTTGGATGAGTCGAGGATCGCGTCGAGCGTGTTGTTTGGCAGTCAGGTCAGCCGCGTGTACTGGCCGCTCAAGTTGCCGCCGCTGGAGTGGGCGGGTCGCTTTTTGCTCAAGCGATTCTCGGTGATCTCTGGCTCGCGGTTCAAGCGTGGGCCAGAGGATGAGCCGGTTGGGCTGGTGGTTGAAAGCCTGCGCTGGCATGGCCTGTTTGGTCGCTTCGGCGATGCTGAGCGCGATTGGTGGGCCGGTTTGGCCGAGGTGCGTGTGCCGGTAATGGCGGTGGCGGCATTGGGCGATCATCAGGATCCGGCCTGGGCTTGCGAAAAACTGTTGAAACAGTTTGGCTCGCCCCTGAGTGAGTTTCTTTGCCTAGGCCAGAAGCAGGGTTTTAGCGGTGATTTCGGCCATGTCGAAATGCTGGTCAGCAAAGAGGCGCAGCGTGAAGTGTGGCCCTTGGTCGAGCAATGGTTGCGCAAGAGCCCGCAAGTGGCCGCCGAGGTTGACGCGGCCGAACTAGAGCGCAATAAAGCCGTTGCGCCGAATTAAATGCAGCGATGAGTATTTGGTCAGAGCGAAGCATTCGCCGGCCATTGTGTGAGATGTTCGGCAGGCACGTCCTGCGCTGGTTTTATGAATCTGTCTGTGGCTTATGATGCCGGCTTGGCCGGTGTCGATCCGTAAGTCCACCCCATTCTCAAGGAGCTTTGCCATGCACTACATCACCCCTGATCTGTGTGACGCTTATCCCGAATTGGTTCAAGTGGTTGAGCCGATGTTCAGCAACTTCGGTGGCCGCGATTCTTTCGGCGGCGAGATCGTCACCATCAAATGCTTCGAAGACAACTCGCTGGTCAAAGAGCAGGTTGAGCAGCCAGGCAAAGGCAAGGTGATGGTGGTTGATGGCGGGGCGTCCATGCGCCGTGCGTTACTCGGTGACATGCTCGCTGAGAAAGCCGCGAAGAACGGCTGGGAAGGTATTGTGGTGTATGGCTGCGTGCGTGATGTCGACGTGCTGGCGCAAACCGACCTGGGGATTCAGGCGCTGGCCAGTCACCCGATGAAAACCGACAAGCGCGGCATTGGCGATCTCAACGTTGCACTGACCTTTGGCGGTGTGACCTTCCGCCCGGGCGAGTTTATTTATGCCGACAATAACGGCGTAATCATCTCGCCCTCGGCGCTGCAGATGCCGGAGTAAGGGGTTTGCAGGAAACACTCATGCACGACGAACACAGCGCGCAGTGGGGCTTGGTGCACGCTTTTGTCCTTGATGGTCAGGGTGGCGCCCGCAGAATCGCTCGCCAGGATTTGCAAGGTCTGGCGCTGGGTGAACAGGAAAGTCTCTGGTTGCATTGGGATCGTAGTCATCCGCAGACGCAAACCTGGTTGCGCGCCGAGAGCGGCTTGAGTGAGTTCTGCTGTGACCTGTTGCTAGAAGAGAACACTCGGCCGAGGTTGCTGGCCTTGCCTGAGCAACAGCTGTTGTTGTTTTTGCGTGGGTTGAACCTCAATCCCGGGGCTGAGCCCGAGGATATGGTGTCGGTGCGTATCTTTGCGGATGCGCAGCGAGCGATTTCTCTGCGCTTGCGCCCCTTGCGTGCGATTGAAGCGCTGATCGAAGACCTCTTGGCAGGGAAGGGGCCGAAAACCTCGGCTGAGCTGATCCTGTGTATGGCCGATTACCTGACGGACAAGGTCGAGCTGCTGGTGGGGAGCTTGTCAGAGCAGATTGATGAGCTGGAAGAATGCGCCGATGCCGAGGAGCACCTGTCTCTTGAACATTCCACACTTCTGCACATCCGCCGACGGGCTGCCAGCTTGCGCCGCTTCCTCGCGCCACAGCGCGATATCTATTCACAGTTGACCGGCACAGCCCAAGCCTGGTTTGTCGGTGCCGACAGTAGTTACTGGAATGAGTTGAACAACCGTTTAACACGTTACCTGGAAGAGCTTGAACTCAGCCGTGAGCGAGTCAGCCTGCTACTGGAAGCTGAAAAGCGGCGTATGGACGAGCGGATGAATCGCACCATGTATCGCTTCGGCATTATTACCGGGATTTTCTTGCCGATGAGCTTTCTTACCGGTTTGCTCGGTATCAATGTCGGCGGTATTCCTGGTTCAGAAAACCCCCATGGCTTTCTTCTGGCCTGTTCGTTAATGGCTGTTGTGGCCTTGGTGCAGTGGCTGTTGTTTCGGCGCTTGCGCTGGATCTGATGTGACTTGCCCCGAACTCGCCTCGTCTAGCCGTCACATCCTGTGAGGTGCGCCATGCACGATCCCTTTGAAGAATCACTGCGCGACCTGCTCAAGTCTCCCGCCTCAAATCACGACGATGATGCCTGTTTGCATCGCGTGCTGAAAACCGCAAACCGTCAGGTGGGTGCGGGTGATCTATTTGCGTTGATGGGGCATTGGGCGGGTGCCTTGATGATTGCGCTGAACAACGGCTCCGCGCATGTCGCGCCGGTTTCGCGTCGTAAACCTTCTGGCTCCACTCTTGATAGGGCTGACTAAGCATGGAATTTACTCAAGTTCTGGTCGACGCAATGGCCAGCGTATGGACCCCGATTGCGGCATTCATCCCACGTCTGTTTGGCGCCATGGTGGTGGTGCTGCTGGGTTTCGTGGTGGCTAAATTCCTCGATACGCTGCTGTCCAAGCTGCTTGGCAAGATTGGTCTGGATCGTTTAATGGCAGGCACAGGCCTGACCAAGCTGCTGAGCCGCGGCGGTATTCAGGTGCCGGTGTCGACTCTGATAGGCAAGATTGTCTATTGGTTTGTGTTACTGGTTTTCCTGGTTACGGCCGCCGAGTCCTTGGGCTTGGAGCGGGTTTCCGCGACGCTCGATGTACTGGCCTTGTACTTGCCGAAGGTCTTCGGCGCCGCTTTATTGCTACTCGCGGGTGTCCTCTTGGCGCAACTGGTCAGCGGCCTGGTGCGAAGTGCAGCGGAAGGTGTTGGGCTGGACTATGCCAACGGTTTGGGCCGTATTGCCCAGGGCCTGGTCATCATCATCAGTATCTCGGTGGCCATTGGGCAGCTAGAGGTCAAGACCGACCTGCTCAACAACGTGATTGCCATCGTGCTGGTTTCGGTCGGCCTTGCCGTCGCGCTGGCGCTGGGTCTGGGCAGTCGCGATATTGCCAGCCAGATCCTGGCCGGCATTTATGTGCGTGAGTTGTATGAGGTTGGGCAACAAGTACAGGTTGGTGCGGTCGAAGGGCAGATCGAGGAAATAGGCACGGTGAAAACCACACTGCTGACGGATGCCGGCGAGCTGGTTTCAGTGGCTAACCGTGTCTTGCTCGAGCAGCAGGTAAGCAGCCGCTAAGGCCAATCCCTGCTATTGTATGCGGCCAATCCGCAGTCTGATTTTCACAGGCTGCGCTGGCTTATGTCCTGACTGTCGGCCCGACTCGTTTTGAATAAAGCCCACTCTGCTTCTCTGCGTTACGACCCTCGCGAACTCTCGGATGAAGAGTTGGTGGCGCGTGCGCATGACGAGCTGTTCCACATCACTCGTGCTTATGAAGAGTTGATGCGGCGCTACCAGCGCACCTTGTTCAATGTGTGCGCGCGTTATTTAGGTAATGACCGTGATGCCGATGACGTTTGTCAGGAGGTCATGCTCAAGGTTTTATATGGCTTGAAGAACTTTGAGGGCAAGTCAAAGTTTAAAACGTGGCTATATAGCATTACCTATAACGAATGCATCACTCAGTACCGTAAAGAGCGGCGCAAGCGCCGCCTTATTGATGCCCTAAGTTTGGATCCGCTCGAAGAGGCAAGCGAAGAGAAACCGCCAAAGCCAGACGAAAAGGCTGGCCTCGACCGCTGGTTGGTGCATGTCAATCCGATTGATCGGGAAATTCTGGTGCTACGTTTTGTCGCAGAGCTTGAGTTTCAAGAGATCGCCGACATCATGCATATGGGACTGAGCGCCACAAAAATGCGCTATAAGCGTGCACTTGATCGCTTGCGTGATAAATTTTCGGATAGTGCCGAAACTTACCTGGAATAAATTCGTCATAGCTACTGGTTAATTCTGATAGAATTGCCGGCTGAGTTGTCTTGTGTTTGTCAGACAACTTACTGACCACCATGAGATAGGGAACATTAGTAATGAAATTGAAAAACACTTTGGGCGTTGTCATTGGCTCGTTGTTGGCCACATCTTCCCTTAGCGTTCTGGCTCAGGGCCAAGGCGCTGTCGAAGTGGAAGGTTTCGCCAAGAAGGAAATGTTTGACAGCGCTCGTGACTTCAAGAACGACGGCAACCTGTTCGGCGGCAGCATCGGCTACTACCTGACTGATGACGTTGAACTGCGTCTGGGCTACGACGAAGTGCACAACGCTCGTGGCGAAGATGGCCGCAACATCAAGGGTTCGAACACCGCTCTGGATGCTCTGTACCACTTCAACAACGCTGGCGACGCTCTGCGTCCATACGTTTCTGCTGGTTTCTCCGATCAGAGCATTGGTCAGTCCGGTCGTAACGGCCGTAACGGCTCCACCTTCGCCAACATCGGCGGCGGCGCCAAGTACTACATCACTGACAACTTCTACGCCCGTGCTGGTGTTGAGGCTCAGTACAATATCGACCAGGGCGACACCGAGTGGGCTCCAAGCGTTGGTATCGGCATGAACTTCGGTGGCGGCAGCGCGCCTGCGCCGGTTGTGGCCGCTGAGCCAGTTCCGGAGCCAGTAGCGGTTGAAGAGCCGATGGAAGTTGTGCGTGTTGAGCTGGACGTCAAGTTCGACTTCGACAAGGCCAGCGTTAAAGAAGAAAGCTACGGTGATATCAAGAACCTGGCTGACTTCATGAATCAGTACCCACAGACCACCACCGTGGTTGAAGGTCACACTGACTCCGTAGGCGCTGACGCTTACAACCAGAAGCTGTCCGAGAACCGTGCTAACGCTGTTCGTGACGTTCTGGTCAACCAGTACGGTGTAGACGCAGCTCGCGTTAACGCTGCTGGCTACGGCGAAGCTCGTCCGGTTGCTGACAACGCTACCAGCGATGGTCGCGCTGTTAACCGTCGTGTAGAAGCTGAAGTAGAAGCTCAGATCAAGCAGTAATCGATCTGGCTTTATAAGAAACCCGGCTCCGGCCGGGTTTTTTTATGCTCGCTCTCTTTGTGTCGAGAATACGAGCAGAAAAAAGCCCGCCTAAAGCGGGCAAAGGGAACTTCGCGGAGCGCGAAGCGGTTAGGCACTGATTGCAGCGAGCTGCATGTTGGGTTGGGCCGCGACCTCGCCAATGACCAGGATAGCCGGGCTTTTCAATTGGAAATCCTGCGCGGCTTGCTGCATGGCAGCCAGGCTGCTGCGGCATTCGCGCTGATGCGGCAGTGACGCATTTTCGATCATGGCCACTGGCATGTCGGCGCGCATGCCGCCAGCCAGCAGGCTCTCACGTATTTCTTGCAGCTTGGCCACGCCCATGTACACCACCAGGGTTGTGCCGCCCTGGGCCAGGGCTGACCAATTGAGGCTGCTGTCATCCTGGGTGTGCGCGGTGACCAGGGTCACGCCACGGGCTACCCCGCGCAGGGTCAGGGGAATGCCGCAGGTGGTTGCACCGGCTAGGCCTGCGGTAATGCCGTTAACCATTTCCACCTCGATGCCATGTTCGCTCAGCCAGTCAGCCTCTTCACTGCCGCGCCCGAAGATGCATGGATCGCCGCCTTTCAGGCGCACTACGCACTTGCCCTGGCGGGCGTAACGCAGCATCAGGCGATGGATAAATGCCTGCGGGGTAGAGCGGCAGCCGCCACGTTTGCCCACCGGCATGATTCGCGCATTGGGGCAGTGTTCCAGCACCGCAGGGTTGACCAGGTCATCAATCATCACGATGTCGGCCTGGCTCAGGGCTTTCACCGCCTTGAGGGTTAACAGTTCGGGATCGCCCGGGCCTGCGCCTACCAACCAGACTTTTGTGCTCATGTTGAGATCCTCGACATTGTGTATTGCAACTGTTGGGTGGCCGCCTGGATGACTGGCCACAAAAAAGGCGTCCCGCCAGTTACCTGGCGAGGACGCCTTTGTCCAAGTCCCGTTCTAGCGGGAAGTGCGATCTTCTTCGTTGAAGCCGCGCATTAATACATTGTGCGAGTTGTAATGCAGAGCCTGTGCCAACTTGGTGGAACTGTGTTTTGTAGACTTTTCATGCGCTTAGCTTTGGTTTTTGATTACTTCTATGCACTACTAAGGCGCGACAGGCGCGGTATTGGTGCGTGCTGATCGGGTTTTATGTCAGCAGGCAGACCAGCAATGCTAGGTTCAGCAGCAGGGAAAATAACGCCACCCCACGCCAGACCAGTAGCGGTTCGCGCTCCAGCAGTGGGCGTGGCCGGCTACTGAGTGATTTGCGCTCAGCTTGCTCAAGTGTGAGCAGCCATTCTTCGGCGGTTTCATAGCGGTGCTTCGGATCGGCGCTCAGGGCGCGGTTGAGGCTGTCGTCAACCCAGCTCGGTAAGTCCGGGCGGTAGCGGCTGGCTGGGGTCGGCTGGCCGAAACGTGGATGCTGAAAGGCTTCAATTTCGCCGTAGGGGTAATGCCCGGTGAGCAGGAAATACAAGGCAACGCCCGCGCTGTAGATATCCTGTTGTGGGCTGGGCGCGACGCCGGAAAAGGCTTCGGGGGCAATGTAGCTGGGAGTGCCTGGTAGTTCACAGGCTTCGTCGCGGCTCAGGCCGGGGCAATATGCCAGACCGAAATCCAGCACCCGCAGCTCGCCATCATCGCCCCACAGCAGGTTCTCCGGCTTGATGTCACGGTGCAGGATATTGCGTCGGTGCAGCATGCCCATGGCCTTGATCAGGCGTGGGGCGATATCCAGCCACTCTGGCAGCCCGGACGGCCCGCTCAGGCGTACGTGTTCAGCCAGGGTTTGCCCGGCGTATTCGCGTTGTACGTAATACAGATGTTGGCGTTGCGGCAGCGGGTGTACGTCGGCGAAAAAACGCCCGGCTACACGGCGCAGAAACCATTCTTCGAGTAACAGGGCGGGGCCGGCTTGTGGTTCGTCAGTGCGTCCATTGGGCAGGGTTTTCAATAACCAGCGCCGCGCCTGGGCATCACGCACCCGGTAGACCAGTGATTGGCGTGACTCGGCCAGCAGCCGTTCGATGTGCCAGCCTTCGAAACTCTGGCCTTCGCGCAGCCTTGGTGGCAAAGGCCAGTGTTTGAGCTGCGCCAGGGTATCGGCCAGATCAGTTTCTGGCAGGGCATCGACACGCAGCAGCAACGCGCTGGCGTTGTCCTGGCTGCCGGCCAGGTGCGCCGCATTGACCAGGGCGCGGCTGGCCGCATCAAGATCCTGCTCGTCGTGCAGGATGCGCTGGATACCGGCGTCACCCAGGGTCGCCCAGACTCCGTCGCTGACCAGAACAAAACACTCGTCCGGACGCAATTCGCCATCCAGGTAGTCCATCACCAGGTGCTGATCCAGGCCCATGGCACGTTTGAGCACGTGCTGCATGCCGGGCTGCTCCCATACATGGTCTTCGCTAAGGCGCTCAAGTGTTCCGGCTAGCCAGCGATAGGCCCGGCAATCACCGACGTGTGCGAGGGTAAAGCGTCGGCCACGCAGAATCAGGGCGCTGAGTGTGGTGAGCAAGGGCTGGCCGCCGCCATTGGCCTGCAGCCAGCGGTTGTGCGCGACCAGAACGCGGTCCAGCGATTGCGTGACGGGCCAGGTTTCCGGGGTCGAGTAGTAATCAAGCGCCAGGGCCTGCAAGGTGGCGCGCGCCGCCAGCCCGCCATCGGCGCATTGGCTGACGCCATCGGCCAGGGCAAACAAATAGCCTTTACTGGCCGCCAGTGCCGGTACTGGCGTAACCACGCGGATGGCATCTTGATTCTCGCTGCGCGGGCCGGTGGCGCTGGCTTCGCCGAAGGTCAGTTGCAAAGCCATGCAAAGCTTCCTGGGTCTGTTGATGAAGAAGCACTGAGGCAAAGGTGAAACTGACAAAACAGCCTAGAAGGGCCGCTGCCGGCTTCTCCCGCTTTTCCTGACCAGTGCAATTAGCGCTGCCAGTCAGCTCCGCCTTTGCCTCAGTGCTCCAATACTGGTTAAAGCAAAGGATGGATGAGGTCAGCCTCATCCATCCTTTATTCACCTGATCACACGCGCGCGGCGGTGACTGCGGCGCTGCCCCAGGTGGTGCGCCAGCGCAGTTTCACCCCATACAGGCCAAACCAGGCCAGTACGCCAAGGCTGGCGAACAGCCACAGACCCAGCTGGTAGTCACCGGTTTGTTGTTTGATGGTGCCCAGCCCTGCGGCGAGAAGGAAGCCACCGATGCCGCCGGCCATGCCGACCAGCCCGGTCATAACGCCGATTTCCTTGCGGAAACGCTGTGGCACCAACTGGAACACTGCACCGTTGCCGGCACCGAGGCCGAGCATGGCGGTGACGAAGAGGGTCAGTGCGGCGGCCGAGCTTTCCAGGTTAAAACCTACTGCAGCAATGCTCACTGAGGCCAGGGTGTACATCATGAGCAGCGAGCGGATGCCACCGATGCGGTCGGCCAATGCGCCGCCGAGTGGACGCATCAAGCTGCCGGCGCAGACGCAGGCGGCTGTGTAATAGCCGGCGGTTACCGGGCTAAGGCCGTACTGGTCGTTGAAATACCCAGGCAGTGCGCTGGCCAGGCCGATAAAGCCACCAAAGGTCACACTGTAGAAAAACATAAACCACCAGCTGTCACGGTCGCCGAGCGCCTTCAGGTAGTCGGTCATGGCCTTGGGCTTGGGCCGCTCGGGTGCATTTTTAGCCAGCAAGGCAAAAATCAGCAGGGTTGCCAGCAGCGGGATCAGGGCCCAGCCAAAAACATTCTGCCAGCCAAATGCTGCTGCCAATATGGGCGCAAACAATGCAGCCAGCACGGTGCCGGAGTTGCCCGCACCGGCAATGCCCATGGCCTTGCCCTGATGCTGCGGCGGGTACCACTGCGAGGCCAACGGCAGGGCCACCGCAAAGGCGGCCCCGGCAACGCCGAGGAATAAACCGAGCACGAGTGCCTGCTCGTAACTGTTGATGCCGATCTTCCAGGCGCAAAACAGCGCCACGATCACGATGGACTGGCCAATCAAACCAGCAGTCTTGGGTGATAGGCGATCTGCCACCAGGCCCATGACAATACGCAACACGGCGCCGGCAAGAATTGGTGTGGCGACCATCAGGCCACGCTGCTGGGCGGTCAGATCAAGCGCCGTGGCGATCTGTACGGCCAGTGGGCCGAGTACGTACCAGACCATAAAGCTCAGGTCGAAATACAGAAACGCGGCGAACAAGGTTGGGGTGTGGCCAGATTTCCAGAAACTTGTACTCATCGAAAACCTCATTCAACGAAAAAGAGTCCCGGCAGGTTGCGCGCACCATGGTCGTGGACACGGTGCGCACAACCCATCGGGGAGGTGCCGTACTTGTGGTGCAGCACCCTGGGCCTAGGCCACAGTTGGGTTAAGAGAGTTACCAGCGCGAGTTCTGGATCACAGAGCAGGCACCGGCCCCATTTTCTGGGGCTAAAACGAAAGACGTCGCATAACCTGCTGCCCTGGGGCGTGGGTTATGCGACGTCTTTGTCGTTTGTCGAGCAGCCGCCTTTGGCTGCCTGTATTTGGGTATTAGCAAAAGCTGAGCCAACAGTCGGGCACAGTGAAATGACAGGGTTTGAGCGGGGCAGTAGCTGGCTACTCGCTACAAAAAGAGGCGCTGCGGGGCTTTTGCGCACTCGGTTGGGGCGCAAGAGGCGGACGCTGAGAAGGTTGAAAGCTGGCTGGCACTCTATGTCGCCGTGTTGTGGACTAGGCTGGTTGCGACCTTAGGAGGAGTCAGCCGCGCCTCAGCCTTCCTGCGCGCGGTACGCACCCGGCGTAAGGCCGGTCCATTTCTTGAACGCCCGATGAAACGCCGACGGTTCCGAGAAGCCCAGCTGTTCGGCAATGTCCTGAATGGCCAGATCGGCGCGCCCCAGGTGATAGATCGCCAAATCCCGGCGCAGATGGTCTTTGAGCTCCTGAAAGCTCGAACCTTCCTCACGCAAATGCCGGCGCAGGGTTTGCGGGCTCATGTGCAGTTGTTGCGCAACCGCATCCAGGTCTGGCCAGTTACTGCAGTCGCGACCGAGCAGGCGGCGGATCTGGCTGATCAAGCTGTCGCCGCCATCCGGACGGGCGAGCAGGTCAGCGGGGGAGTGCTGGAGAAATTGTTTGAGCGTGCGTTCGTCCTGCAGCAGCGGCATGCTCAGGTAGCGGGCCTGGAACAGCAGGCTGGTACTGCCGGCCGAGAAGCGCCGTGTGCAGGGGAACAGCAGTTCGTATTCCGCCGCATGGGCCGGCTGGGCGTAGGTGAAGGTGGCTTCTTCCAGGCGGATGCGTTGGCCGATCAGCCAGCTGCCCAGGCGATGCCAGATCACCAGCAGGCTTTCGGTCAGAAAGTGGTCAGGGTCCCACAGGCTTGAGTCATCCACGCTTAACCGTGCCCAGTCCCCTTCACGTTGAATGCGGATGGCTGGTGCTTCGGGGAACAGGCTGTAAAACAATGCACCACGGCCCAGAGCCTTCTCCAGTGAACGGCAGTGGATGATGGTGTAACACATCATGGCGAAGGTGCCGCGCTTGCTGCGTAGGCGGCCAAAGCCCAGGTATTCATCGTCGAGGCTTTCCCACAGCAATTGCATCAAGCGGGCGAATTGCTCGGGCGCAAGCCGTGCGCGAGGTTCATCAAGCAAGGCCGGCTGAATCCCCAATTGACGCAGCAGCGGTGCACAGTTGTGGCCTTGGCGCTCGGCGCCACGTAGGGCGGCACGGACAAAGTGGCTGGCGATGGTGCGTTCGCGCATGACAACTCCTTGAAAGTGCGCTGATGGTAGGCAGTTCAAGGGGCTGACGACAAGCGTTGGCCGAATGGGTCAACCCAGGCTGAGCGCATGGGTCATTGAGGCAGATGAGTGGGGCGGCCTAACCTGCAGCACGACTTCAGCTCAGGGAGCACCGCCGCATGCAGCGCAACATTTTCGACACTGAACACAGGATGTTTCGCGACGCCTTCGCCGCCTTTTTGAAGAAGGAGGTGCTACCGCATCAGGAGCAGTGGGAGGCCGCAGGCGAGGTCAGCCGTGAGGTGTGGAAGAAGGCCGGTGATATGGGCTTTTTGCTGCCCTGGGCGGATGAGGAATACGGTGGTTCGGGCCTCAAGGATTTTCGCTATGAGCAAATCATGTGCGAGGAGTTGGCCAAGATAAACGAGGCCGGCTTTATGTTGCCGCTGCACTCCGCGCTGTGCGGTCCCTACATCGCCGAATACGGCAACGCCGAGCAAAAGGCGCGGTTGATGCCGGGCATTATCAGTGGCGAGCTGATTCTGGCCGTGGCGATGACCGAGCCCAGCGCCGGCTCCGACCTGGCAGGCATGCGTACCACGGCGGTGGATAAGGGCGATCACTATGAGCTCAATGGCTCCAAGGTGTTTATCTCCAACGGCATCCTCGCCGATGTGGTGATTGTGGCGGCCAAAACCGACCCGGCGAACAAGCACGCCATGGGCCTGTTTCTGGTTGAGCGCGGCATGCAGGGTTTCGAGCGCGGCAAGAAGCTGGAAAAACTCGGCATGAAGAGCCAGGACACCGCCGAACTGTTCTTCAATAACGTCAAGGTGCCCAAGAGCAATCTGCTCGGCGATGCCAAGGGCGGCTTCTTCTATCTGATGAACATGCTCGCCCAGGAACGCCTGACCAACGCCTGCGGCGCAGTGGCGGCTGCCGAAGCGGCGCTGCAGGTGACCATCGATTATGTGCGCGAGCGCAAGGCGTTCGACCGGCCGATCTCGCACTTCCAGAACACCCGTTTCAAACTGGCCGAGATGCGTACCCAGATCGATGTGGCCCAGGTGTTTGTCGATCGCTGCGTGCTCGATCACAACCAGAAGAAACTCACCCCGGAAGTGGCCGCCGAGGCCAAACTGTTCACCACTGAACTGCTGGGCAAGGTGGTCGATGAAGGGGTACAACTGCATGGCGGCTGGGGTTATATGTGGGAGTACCCGATCTGCAAGATGTATGCGAATGCGCGCATTCAACGGATTTTTGCCGGCACCTCGGAAATCATGAAAGAGATCATCAGCCGCGGTATGAAGCTTTAATACAGGGCCAACAACTGAGCGACGCTCGACAGACAATAACAACAAGAGGTCTGTACATGGATGAGCAACTGCCCCTGGAGCGTTTCGCGCTCTGGGTTGAAAAACGCCCGGATGCAGTCTGGCTGCGCCAGCCGGTAGCCGGTCAGTGGCATGACTTCACCTGGCGTCAGGTCGATGACCAGGCTCGGCGCTTGGCCAGTGCGCTGCTGGCGCAAGGCTGTGTGCCGGGGGACCGGGTGGCGCTGCTGTCGAAGAATTGCGCCGAATGGTTTATCAGTGATCTGGCGATCATGATGGCCGGGCTGGTTAGCGTGCCACTGTACCCATTGCAATCGGCCGAGAGCATTGCCTATGTGCTGGAGCACGCGCAGTGCAAGGTCATCCTGCTCGGCAAGCTGGACGACGCCGAGAAGCTGGAGGCGGGGATTGGCCCGCAGCTGACGCGCATTGCCCTGCCGTATCCGACGTTAAGCTGCACCCATGACTGGCACAGCTTGCTGGCCGGCCATGAGCCGTTGCAAACCGTTGCAGTGCAACAGCCTGAGCAAGTGCTGACGTTGGTGTATACCTCCGGCACCACGGGTAATCCCAAAGGCGTAATGCTCTCGGTGCAGGCGATGGCTTTTTCTGCAGCCAACGCCTGTCGGGAAATGGACATGAGCACGCAGGATCGTTTCTTCTCCTTCCTACCGCTGTCGCATGTAGCCGAGCGCTTTATGGTCGAATTCAACAGCCTGTATTGCGGCGCGCCGGTGGCGTTTGTTGAGTCGATGGAGACCTTTTCCCGCGATCTGTGTCATGTGCGGCCCACGGTGTTTTTCGCCGTGCCACGGCTGTGGACACGCTTTCAGCAGGGTGTGCTGGAGAAACTGCCGCAGGCCAAGCTGACTCGACTGCTGCGCATTCCGCTGATTGGCGCGCTGGTGGCGCGCAAGGTGCGGCGCGGCCTGGGCCTGGATCAGGCGCGGGTGATGATCTCTGGCGCCGCGTCTATTTCGCGTGGTCTGCTGGACTGGTATCAAGCGCTTGGCCTGACCCTTTGCGAAGGCTACGGCATGAGCGAAAACGTTGCTTACGGCTGTTTCAATCGGCCCGGTCAGGTGCGTTTTGGCACCGTAGGGCGGCCGATGAAAGGCTTGGAAGTACGCATAGCCGAGAGCGGCGAGATTCTGTTTCGCAGCCCGACACTGATGCTCGGCTATTACCTGGAACCGGAGAAAACTGCCGAGGCCCTGGTCGATGGCTGGCTGCACACCGGTGATAAGGGCGAGCTGGACAGCGATGGCTACCTGCGCATTACCGGGCGGGTGAAGGACATTTTCAAGACCAGCAAGGGCAAGTACATCGCTCCGGCGCCGATTGAAGGTGAGATCGCCAAGAATCTCTGGGTCGAGCAGGTGTGCCTGATGGGCAGCAATCTGGACCAGCCGCTGGCGCTGATCGAGCTGTCCCCCGCAGCCCGTGAGCAGGCTCAGGAAAAAGTGGCGGCGGACCTGCAGCAGACCTTGGACCAGCTCAATGCCAGGCTGCAGAACCATGAGCGGATCAGCCATTTTGTCCTGGTGCGCGAGGCCTGGACTGTGGATAACGGCTGTATGACCCCGACCATGAAGATCCGCCGTAACGTGCTGGAGGCGCGCTTTGCCGATGAAGTCGCCGCGCTCAATGCCAAACAGCCGCTGCATTGGCAGTAACCACGCGGCGTAGGATGGGTATCGCCTTGCGACACCCATCGGTTTCCCCCGATTACTCAAGGATTTGTTATGTCAGGCCCGCTGTCATCTCTCAAAGTGCTGGATTTTTCCACCCTGTTGCCGGGGCCATTTGCCTCCTTGTTGTTGGGCGATATGGGCGCTGAGGTATTGCGCGTCGAGTCGCCCAGCCGCATGGACCTGGTGCGCGTTCTGCCGCCCCACGATGGCGGGGTTTCTGCCAGTCATGCCTACCTCAACCGCAACAAACGCAGTATCGCCCTGGACCTGAAAAAGCCCGAGGCGGTGGCGGTGGTCAAGCAGCTGGTGGCTGAGTACGACATCGTGTTGGAGCAGTTCCGCCCCGGCGTAATGGACAAGCTCGGCGTGGGCTACGAGGCGCTCAAGGCAATTAACCCGAAGCTGATCTATGTGTCGATCACTGGCTACGGTCAGACCGGGCCGTATAAAGACCGCGCCGGGCATGACATCAACTACCTGGCCCTGGCCGGTATCGCCAGTTATACCGGGCGGCGCGACACCGGGCCGCTGCCGTTGGGCATTCAGGCGGCGGATATCGCCGGCGGCTCCTTGCACGGGGTGATCGGCTTGCTGGCAGCGGTGATTCAGCGCCAGGCGACGGGGCAGGGCCAGCAGGTGGACATCAGCATGACCGACTGCGCCTTCAGCCTGCATGGCATGGCCGGCGCCGGTTACCTGGCCGCTGGGGTGGAACCGGCGATGGAAAACCAGGCGCTGAATGGCGGCAGTTTTTACGACTATTACCGCACCCGCGACGGCCGCTGGTTTTCAGTGGGCAGCCTGGAACCGCAGTTTATGCAGCAGTTCTGCGCGGCTCTCGGCCGCCCGGAACTGGCCGCGCGCGGGTTGTCACAGCGCCCGGAAGATCAACAGGCGCTCAAGCGCGAGATTGAAATCGAGTTCGAAAAGCGCGATTACGCCGAGTGGAATCAGGTATTTGCCGGGCTGGACGCCTGCGTGGAACCGATGCTTAATCTCAGCGAGGCGGTGGAACATCCGCAGCTCAAGGCGCGTGGACTGGTGACCGAAGTGCCCCGGGCGGGCCATGCTCCCCAGGCGCAGATCGCCTGCCCGATCAAGTTCTCCAGCGGCTTGCCGGCGCCTCGGCATATCGGTGCGGCGCTGGGCGCACATACCGAGGAAGTGCTGGCGGAGTTGGGTTATACGGCTGAGCAGGTTGCGCAGTTCAAGGCCGGTAAGGTTGTGGCGTGAGTCTGCAGAACTTGGGTTACGGCGCAACAGAGTAAGGGCGGCGGGTAGGCATACATCATGCGCCTAACCCACCCTACGAACTCCCGCATACCCAAAGCACTCGTCAAACGTCGAGTTTTCCGGCATAAGCCTGTGGCATTGCGTCTTGGCTCGGATCGGGAAGCGAATTATGTATTACGGGGAAAGGTTCAACGCCTGGACGCACCTGCTCGGTGCCGTCCTGGCGAGTATTGGCGCGGTCTGGCTGCTGGTGTTGGCGAGCTTGCAGGGGGATGCGAGTAAGGTCGTCAGCGTGGCGATCTATGGTCTGACGTTGGTGTTGCTCTACAGCATTTCAACGCTTTACCACAGCGTGCAGGGCCGGGCGAAGGGGGTGATGCGCAAGCTCGATCACCTGTCGATTTATCTGCTGATCGCCGGCAGCTATACGCCATTTTGTTTGGTGACCCTCGCCGGCGCGTGGGGCTGGACCTTGTTTGGCATCGTCTGGACGCTGGCCGTCATTGGCATGTTGCAGGAAATAAAACCACGCTCCGAGGCGCGGGTGTTGTCGATTGTGATCTACGCGGTGATGGGCTGGATTGTGCTGGTTGCAGTCAAGCCGCTGATTGCCGCGCTGGGGAGGGACGGCTTTATCTGGCTGGCCGGCGGCGGGGTGTTGTACACCGTGGGCATCATCTTTTTTGCTTATGACAGCCGTTTTCGTCATTGGCACGGCATCTGGCACCTGTTTGTCATGGGCGGCAGCCTGATGCACTTTATTGCGGTGCTGCGCTATGTGCTGTGATTCGACTGTGTCATCAATGAGTTTCAGTGGGAGGCGCTTTAGCGGCGAGCTTGGGTGGTGAATGTCGCGGTTAAAGCCCCTCCACAATGCCCTTCATCCGGTGGTCCAGTCTTCCAGTAGCTGCAAGGTTTGATGGTGGGAACGTTACTCGATGCGTTGCTCGCCGGTATAACTCAAGGTCACTTTGCAGCGCCGGCAGTAATAGCGCCGGCCTTTGCTGACCAGTGAGTGGCGTTGCGCCGAGAATGGAAACTCGCCTTCCGGGCAACTGCAGCGGTAGATATAACGGTTGGCCGTACGCCGCTTAACCTCATAGCTGTGGCAGCGATTGGGTGGCAATTCATAAACGCCACGCATGATCAGCTGCCACTCCTCGCCATGGGGCTGGATTTTCAGACCGAACAGTTGGTGAGCGATCAGGTGGGCGACCTCATGGGGTACGGTTTGCTTGAGGAAGTCATCACGATTGTCTCGGTACAACTGCGGATTGAAGCGCAGCTTGTTTTCCGTCAGGTGCGCCACACCCGCCTTTTGCCCGCGCAGTTTGAAACTCACTTCGGGGCGCGCAAAGGATTGTTTGAAAAAGGCTTCGGCCTGCTGGTAGCAATGCTCTACGCGGCTCAGGAGATGTTCAGGCATGGGGCGCTTATCGGGCTGGGGAGGGTGATTATGCCCAAGGCGAGCCCTGCTCACAGCCCAGAAACGACGAAACCACCCGCAGGTGGTTTCGTTGTGTGTCATTTGAATGTGCGCTAGCTGGTGTACACCGGGCCTACACCGAAGCCCCAGAGAATTACCGAGCTGGCAATCATTGCCACCAGTACCACCAGCCCTACTGCCAGTACCGAGCTGGAGAACATAAAGCCCTCATCCTCGGGGATGCCCATAAAGGCCGGTATGCCCACATACAGCAAATAAACGGTGTAACAGATGGCCGCCGTGCCCACGATCATGGCCAGCCACAGGTGTGGATAGAGCGCCGCCAGCCCGCCGATAAACAGCGGTGTAGCGGTGTAGGCGGCAAAAACCACGCATTGCGTGAGGTTCGGGCTGGCATCGTAGGTGCGCGCCATCCAGTGGATAAAAGCCCCCATCACGGCAACTCCGGCAAGCATCGCCAGGTAGGTCATGATGGTCATCTGCATGGCGCTGACCTCGGTCAGCATGACCGGTGCTCGGCTGCCGATAGACCAGCCAACCTGAGTGGTGCCGATGTAGGCTGAGATTGCCGGAATAGCGGCGAGAATCAGAACGTGGGTGAGATACATGTGGCTGATGCTTTCTTCTTCGCCACGGATTTCCTGCCATTCCTGGTCAGGGTGGGTGAATAGCCCCCAAACGTGATGGATCATGCCAGACCTCCTGTTTTTATAGCGGTCGCCCCCCAGCGCAGCGCCTGATTCGCGTGAGCAGCGGGATCAGGTACGAGGCCGAACCTATGCGACCGTATGTCGCAGTATAGGCAGGCATTTTCTGGCGGGTGGTCGTGGCTTAGAGCAAATCGGACTCTAAGAATCAACCGTAATAACGTTCAAGGATCTCCATGGCTTTGTTGATCGATTGCAGCCGCTCTGTGCTGCCGCCTCGGTCGGGGTGATGCTGGCTTACCAGTTGTCGGTAGCGGTGTTTAATTGTTGTAAACGTTAAGGTGTCGGCGCTTGCCGCCAGTTCGAACAACTCGAGTGCGGCCTGTTTTTCCTCGCCACCGTGCATGCGCGACCAGAAGCTCAGCAGCAGTTTGGCCACATCTTGCTCGTCGGTATCGCTGAGCTGGCTGAGGTCGAGGTAGTAGTCGCGCAGCGGGTCGTGCTCACTGAGCTCTGCGCTACCGGGCTGATAGGGCAGCAATTGGATGTTCAATGCGCTGATTTGCAGGTAACTGCTTTGCGTTGCCCATAACTGGTCCCGCAATCGATAGAGCGCGTTGAACAGCAAAAAATGGGTGCGGAACAGCACCAGTCTGTCGGTCAGGGGCAGGTTGGGGATGTGCGTGCAGTGGCGGTCTTTCAGCTGCTGAATCAACTGGTACTCGCCTAGGCCTGCTGGCGCTTCGCGTAACAGTTGGTGCACGTGCTCGGTGAGGTCGAGGCTTGGGTCGAGATCGTCATTCATCGGCCGAGCCTAGCATTTCGCTTTGATTGGGGTAGGGCGCGTCACGCTTTCTGCGTAAAATGCCGCATTCTCAACGGCTTCCGGATTCCAGCGCACCATGGGCACCCTCTCGGTCAATCAGAACAAATTGCAAAAACGTTTGCGTCGTCAGGCTGGCGAAGCCATTGCCGACTTCAACATGATCGAGGATGGCGACAAGGTGATGGTTTGCCTATCCGGCGGCAAGGACAGCTACACCATGCTTGACGTGCTGCTGCACCTGCAAAAGGTCGCGCCGATCAAGTTTGAGATTGTTGCGGTGAACATGGATCAGAAGCAGCCGGGTTTTCCTGAACATGTGCTGCCGGCCTATCTGGAATCCATCGGCGTGGCGTATCACATCGTTGAAAAAGACACCTATTCGGTGGTTAAAGAAAAGATCCCGGAAGGTAAGACCACCTGTTCACTGTGCTCGCGTTTGCGCCGTGGCACGCTGTACACCTTCGCGGACGAGATTGGCGCGACCAAGATGGCCCTGGGGCATCACCGTGACGATATTCTGGAAACCTTCTTCCTCAATATGTTTTACGGCGGCACCCTCAAGGCCATGCCGCCCAAGCTGCGTGCCGATGACGGGCGCAATGTGGTGATTCGCCCGTTGGCCTACTGCAACGAAGCGGATATCGAGGCTTACAGCCAGCTCAAGGAGTTCCCGATCATCCCGTGCAACCTCTGTGGTTCCCAGGAAAACCTGCAGCGTCAGGTGGTCAAGGAGATGTTGCAGGAGTGGGAGCGCAAGTCACCGGGCCGTACCGAGATCATGTTCCGCGCCCTGCAGAATGTGGTGCCGTCGCAGCTGGCTGACCGCAATTTGTTCGACTTCAAGAGCCTGAAAATCGATGACAGCGCTACTCCGCGCTTTCTCGATGTGATGAACCTCTGATTCAGCTAATTACCTTGCGTGGATGGGCTGAGCCTGGGGCTGCCCATCGCTCTGCGGATCAAGGATTGCCCGATGCGTGATTACAAGTGGCTTAACGAATACTGCTTGAACCGCTTCGGTTCGGCTGCGGCACTGGAAGCGATGCTGCCGCAGCCGCGCAGCGCCGCCGAACTGCGCGCACTCAGTGATGATCGCTACCTGTCGACCCTGAGCCTGCGGGTGTTTCGGGCGGGCCTCAAGCACAGTCTGGTGGATGCCAAATGGCCGGCGTTTGAGCAGGTGTTCTTCGGCTTTGATCCAGAGAAAGTGGTGTTGATGGGCGCCGAGCGTCTGGAGAATCTGATGCAGGATGCGCGCATCATTCGCCACCTGGGCAAGCTCAAAAGCGTGCCGCGCAACGCCCAGTTCATCCTCGATGTACGTCAGGAGAAGGGTAGCTTTGGCGCGCTGATCGCCGATTGGCCGGTGAGCGATATCGTCGGGCTGTGGAAGTACCTGGCCAAGCACGGCAGCCAGCTTGGCGGTCTGTCTGCGCCGCGGTTTTTGCGCATGGTCGGCAAGGATACCTTCGTCCCCAGCGATGACATGGTCGCGGCATTAAAGGCGCAAAAGATCATCGACAAGGTGCCGACCAGCCTTAAAGAGCGCGCCGCCGTGCAGGCAGCGTTTAATGAGTGGCATGAGCAGAGCGGTCGGCCACTGTGCCAGCTGTCAGTGATGCTGGCGCATACCGTCAACCACTGAGCAGGTAGTTGAGGGGAGGGTGGATGACGCTTTTCCACCCGCCATGGCGCTGTTGCAGTGGGCGAAAAGAGCGTCGCCCACCCTACGCACGAGGGTTCGAGATGGATGAGGTCATTGCCCGCGTTGCTCAGGCAATCGTAGCGGCCGAGCGTATTCTGCTGATCACCGGTGCCGGGCTGTCCGCCGATTCGGGGCTACCCACCTATCGCGGTCTCGGCGGGCTGTACAACGGCCATACTGCCGAGGGCTTGCCGATTGAAGCGGCGCTGTCCGGTTCCATGCTGCGGCGCGACCCAGCGCTGTGCTGGAAGTACCTGGCCGAGCTGGGCAAGGCCTGCCTGAGTGCGCAGGCCAACGCCGGGCATTACGCGATTGCCGAGTTGCAGCGTAAAAAACCGCAGTGCTGGTTGCTGACTCAGAACATTGATGGCTATCACCGTGCGGCAGGCAGCCCGATGGAGCGGGTGATCGAGATTCATGGCGAGCTGGCGCCGTTGTATTGCCAGTCTTGTGGCGCTGTCGACACTGCGCTGGCAGAGCATCTGAGTCGGCCGTTGCCACCCAAGTGTGGACAATGCGCCGGAGTGCTGCGTCCGCCCGTGGTGTTGTTCGAGGAGATGCTCCCCGAGCAGGCTATCGACACCCTCTATGCCGAAGTGCGTAAAGGCTTTGAAGTGGTGATCAGTATTGGTACCAGTGCCAGCTTCCCGTACATCGTTGAACCACTGCTGCGTACGCACCAGAACGGCGGCTTTACCGTGGAAATCAACCCGCAGCGCACCGATCTCAGCGATCGGGTGGGTGTGCACCTGCAAGGGCGGGCGTTAGATGTTTTGCCGGAACTACTGAGTCACATTTAGAGCCATAGAATTTGCAAATGCATCCCATAGAGGGCATAGTCGCGCTCTTGTGAAATTCACCGACACGGTCGTGCCCATGCTAAAACGCCTCGCACCCCTCGTGCCTATCGCACTCTCCCTGGTTCTGGCCGCCTGCGCGAATCAAAGTGCGCAGCCTGAATTGGCCACTCAATCTACGGTGTTCTCCTCGACTGATTTAGCCGAGTTTGATGAACAAGCCAAAGAAGCCGCCCTCGGCGATTTTACCGATGAAAAAGCCTACAAGCTGCCGCAACTAGCGGACGGCATTTTGTCTCATGGCTTGTCGTTGGTAGGCACCCGTTACCGCTACGGCGGCAGCTCGGTGAAATCGGGTTTTGATTGCAGTGGTTTTATCGGTTATCTGTTCAAGGAAGAAGCCGGCATGAAACTGCCACGCTCGTCCCGCGACATGATCAATATCGATGCACCGCTGGTGTCGCGTGACGAGCTGGAGCCGGGCGACCTGCTGTTCTTCAGCACCAATGGCCGTAATCGTGTCAGCCATGCCGGTATTTACATGGGGGATAACCAGTTTATCCATTCCAGCAGCAGTCGCAGTGGCGGCGTACGGGTGGATAACCTGGATGATCGTTATTGGTCGCGTACCTTTATCGAAGCCAAGCGTGCCCTGGCGCTGGCGCCAAGCGAGTCGGTTGTACGTCACCCTTGAGTCCTGTTAGTGGCAGCTGAATCTGTTCGGTTGCCACGACTAAGCGATAAGCCAAGTTCATCTCGATAGTTTTCAATAACCTGCCAAGCAAAGCTAAAGCTTGCACTACGATGTGCAAGCCGGCAGAGTAGGGCGCATCCCGGCTCAGGATCGCTCGTCCATGACCGCTATCGCTCGTTTCAGCTTGATTGCCCTTGCCGCGCTGCTCAGCGCCTGCTCCAGTAATCCGCCTGCACCACCCCCACAACCGGCCGTACATGCACCGATCAGCAGCTTTAACGGCAATGCGGATGATGTGTTGTTTCGTGCGCTAGGTCTGGTGGGTACACCCTATCGCTACGGCGGCAATACCCCAGATGGCGGTTTTGATTGCAGTGGTTTGATTGGCTACGTCTACCGCGACGCGGCGGGGATCAGCTTGCCGCGTTCGACCCGCGAGCTGATCAGCATGCGCGCGCCGAGCATCGGCCGTGATGCGCTGCAAAGCGGTGACCTGCTGTTTTTTGCCACCAACGGTGGCAGCCAGGTCAGCCATGCCGGTATTTACGTGGGTAATGGCCGCTTTGTTCACGCCCCCTCAAGCGGCGGCACCGTGCGTCTGGATAGCCTGAGCAACAGCTATTGGCAGCGCACCTACCTGAATGCCAAGCGCGTGTTCACTCCAGAACTGGCGCGTAACCCCTGACCGCCGTCATGTGCAGAAGGATTTTGCATGACTAACCAAACGCTCAATCTCGATTCCGAGCTCTATCAATACCTGCTGGATGTCTCATTGCGTGAGACGCCGCTGCTCAAGCGTCTGCGTGAGGAAACTGCGCAACTGCCCACCGCCCGCTGGCAGATAGCGCCAGAGCAAGGCCAGTTCATGGCGCTGCTGGTGCAATTGACCGGCGCCCGGCGGATTCTCGAAATCGGCACCTTCACCGGTTACAGCGCCATCTGCATGGCTCAAGCCATGCCTGAAGATGGTCACTTGATCTGCTGTGACATTCCCGGCGAGTACAACGCCACGGCTGAACGTTACTGGCATGAAGCAGGGCTCGGTGCGCGTATTGAACAACGCCTGGCCCCAGCGCTACAAACCTTGGCAGCGCTGGAGGCGGAAGGCCTTGCAGGCAGTATCGATCTGCTGTTTATCGACGCCGACAAGGCCAATTACCCAGCTTATCTAGAACATGCCCTGCGCTTAGTGCGCCAGGGTGGTCTGATCCTGTTCGATAACACCCTGTGGAGCGGGCGTGTGCTGGAGGAAAACCCTGAAAGCGACGACACCCGAGCGATTCAGGCGCTCAATCTGGCGCTGCGTGACGATCCGCGCATTGACCTGTCCCTGTTGCCGCTAGGCGATGGCCTGAGCCTGTGTCGTAAACGCTAAGTTTTTACCACCTGTATGCCCGAGCCGATTCGTCTACCCGAACAACCCGATGCCTGCGAGCTCTGTAGCCGTACTGCAGCCCTGACGCGCCATCACCTGATCCCCAAAGCGCTGCATAACAGGGTTTATGTGCAGAAGCGCTTTGGCAAAAGCGAACGCATTACGGCCACGCTCTGGGTCTGTCGCGCCTGTCACAACCAGATCCACCGCTTGTTTAACGAAAAGGAACTGGCGCTGACCTACAACAGTCGTGACAGCCTGCTCAGTGATGAGCGTCTGCGCACCTTTGTCGAGTGGCTGGCCAGCAAGCCGGCGGGCTTTATGCCCAGACATTGATCCGTCGTGTCAGTGGCTGGTTCTCGGCGGTAAGCTGCGCATTCGTTTGACGCTTAATCGCGAACTCTCTACCCTTCGCGCCTTGTAACAGGTGCCCCCGACGCTATGCGTGTGCGGGGTGAAACTGGGAAGTCGGTGCGCTGAGCGTGTTTACGTCAGTCATTCCGACGCTGCCCCCGCAACGGTAAGTGAGTTAAACGCCGCTATTGCCACTGTGCTGAACGCATGGGAAGGCGCGGTTTAGAACCTTTTTATGATCTGGCTCGCTAGATCATAAGTGGTTTCTGAGAGCTATAAGGCTCGCTCACAAGCCCGGAGACCGGCCTGTTGCAGTCCACGGCATCGCGGAGGGCGATGGCTGGCGCGTGCCTGGCGCTATGCGTGGGTGTGCGCTTTCTGTCTCTTCGCATGTTTATTCCAGCCAAATCGCCCGGTGGCGATGGAGCAGTGCGATGACTGAATCGATTGAGCGTGACGCCCGGCACAAGGCGCGCATGGCCCGCAAGAAAGCCCTTATCGACGAAAAGATCGCCCAGGCCCAGGACGAATACGGCCTGCTGCTGGTGCACAGCGGCAATGGCAAGGGCAAAAGCAGCAGTGCCTTCGGTATGGTCGCGCGCGCCCTGGGTCACTGCCTCAAGGTCGGCGTGGTGCAATTTATCAAGGGGGCGGCCAGTACCGGCGAAGAAACCTTCTTCCGCCGTTTTCCCGCTGAGGTCAGCTATCACGTAATGGGCGAAGGCTTTACCTGGGAGACCCAGGATCGCCAGCGTGATATCGACAAGGCTCGTGAGGCCTGGGCGGTGGCAGCGCAGCTGCTGAATGACCCAGCGGTTGGCCTGGTGGTGCTGGATGAACTGAATATCGCGCTGAAATACGGCTATCTGGAACTCGACGCGGTGCTCGCCGATATCGAAGCGCGGCCGCTGCTGCAGCATGTGGTGGTGACTGGGCGTGGCGCATTGCCGGGGATGATCGAGGCGGCGGATACCGTCACCGAGATGAGCCTGGTCAAGCACGCGTTCAAGGCTGGCGTGAAGGCGCAGAAGGGAGTGGAGTTTTAATGAGCGACTCCAGCGCCCGTCAGTGCCCGGCACTGTTGATTGCCGCGCCGGCCTCTGGCCAGGGTAAGACCACGGTGACTGCCGCCCTGGCGCGCCTGCATACACGTCAAGGCAAACGCGTGCGGGTGTTCAAGTGCGGTCCGGATTTTCTCGACCCGATGATCCTGGCCCGCGCCAGTGGCGCGCCGGTGTATCAGCTCGACCTGTGGATGGTTGGTGCAACGGAGAGCCGCCGGCTGCTTTGGGAAGCGGCAGGTGAGGCCGATCTGCTTCTGATCGAAGGGGTGATGGGCTTGTTCGATGGCACGCCGTCGGCGGCGGACCTGGCGCGGCACTTCGGGGTACCGGTGCTGGCGGTGATCGACGGCTCGGCCATGGCGCAGACCTTTGGCGCCATGGCCCATGGCCTGGCAACCTTCCAGCCGGATCTACCGTTCTCCGGCGTGCTCGGCAACCGTGTTGGCAGTGCGCGCCACGGCGAGATTCTGCGCGATGCACTGCCGGATTCAATCCGTTGGTACGGCGCATTACCGCGCAGCGCCGAAGTCGGTTTGCCGAGCCGGCATCTAGGCTTGGTGCAGGCGGGCGAATTACTCGATCTGGATGCATGTCTGGACGCCGCCGCCGATGCCTTGGCCGCCAGTGCCGATATCAACCTGCCGCCGCCAGTCAGCTTCGCGGCGCCCGAGCAGGCCAGACCCGCGCCGTTGCTCAAGGGCGTGCGCATCGGTGTGGCGCGCGACAGCGCCTTTGCCTTTCTCTATCAGGCCAATCTCGATTTACTGTGCGAGCTGGGTGCTGAGTTGACGTTTTTTTCGCCGCTTAACGATGCGCAACTGCCCGCTATCGACAGCCTGTATTTGCCTGGTGGTTATCCGGAACTGCATCTGGCCACGCTTGAGGCCAATCAGCCCATGGCCGAGTCGATTCGCGCCCACCATGCGGCCGGTAAGCCGATTCACGCCGAGTGCGGCGGCATGCTCTATCTGCTCGATAAGCTGACTGACAAGCAGGGCGCGAGCGGGCAGATGCTTGGCTTGTTAAGTGGCGAGGCGACGCTGCAACCGCGCATGACCGCCATGGCCTTGCAGCAGGCGGAGCTGCCGGAAGGGCTGCTGCGCGGCCACAGCTTTCACTACTCGGCGCTGACCAGTGAGTTGCAGCCGCTGACCCGTGGCGAATGCCCGAACTACAAGCGCACCAGTGAGGCGGTCTATCGCCAGGGTCGACTGACGGCCTCCTATATCCACTTCTATCTGCCGTCCGACCCGGCTGCCGCCGCCGCGCTGTTTCTCCCCGGAGCGGCCGCATGACTGAGCATGCCTTCAGCCCGGCAGAGCGCGCGGCGGTATACCGCGCCATCGCCGAGCGCCGCGATATGCGCCATTTCAGCGGCGGCGAGGTGCCCCCCGAGCTGCTGGCGCGTTTGCTCGAGGCCGCGCACCAGGCTCCCAGCGTTGGCTTGATGCAGCCTTGGCGCTTTATTCGGATCACCCGCCCGGCCTTGCGTGAGTCGATTCACCGCTTGGTCGAAGAAGAGCGTGTGCGCACTGCCGAGGCGCTGGACGAGCGCAGTGATGAATTTATGCGGCTGAAAGTCGAAGGCATTCGTGACTGTGCGGAATTACTGGTGGTGGCGTTGATGGAGGGGCGTGAAGCCCATGTGTTTGGCCGCCGCACCTTGCCGGAAATGGACCAGGCATCCTTGGCCTGCGCTATCCAGAATCTCTGGCTGGCCGCCCGCGCCGAAGGGCTGGGCATGGGCTGGGTGTCGCTGTTCGAGCCGCAGGCCCTGGCCGATTTGCTCGCTATGCCGTCTGGCAGCAAACCGCTGGCGGTGTTGTGCCTGGGGCCGGTAACTCAGTTTTATGCTGCGCCAATGCTGGTTCAACAGGGCTGGGTTACACCACGGCCACTCAGCGAGTTGCTGTTCGAGAACCAATGGGGCACGCCGTGAGTGTGCTGCTTAGCACCTGCGCCGGGGTTGCCCTGGATGCAGTGTTTGGTGAGTCCAAAGGTTGGCATCCGTTGGTGGCGTTCGGCCGCATGGCCGAGCGCATCGAGCAACGCTTCAATCCGGCGGGCGCTGGCTGGCGTAGCCATGGCGTAACGGCCTGGTGTCTGGCGGTGTTGCCGCTGACGTTGCTGGCCTGGTTGCTAAGCCAGATCAGCGGGCTGGGCTGGGCGGTAGACATTATCGCGCTGTATGCCGCCCTGGGCCTGAAAAGCCTGGGCGAGCATGCGCTGCCGGTGGCGCAGGCACTGCGTCTGGGCGACTTGCGCCTGGCCCGTGAGCGGGTCGGTTATATGGTCAGCCGTAATACGGCCGAGCTGGATGCCGCAGGCGTGGCCCGCGCGGGTACCGAGTCGGTGCTGGAAAACGGCAGTGATGCCGTCTTCGCCGCGTTGTTCTGGTTTGTTATTGCCGGTGCGCCGGGGGTGGTGCTGTACCGCCTGAGCAACACCCTGGACGCCATGTGGGGCTACCGTAATGCGCGTTTTGAGCGCTTCGGCTGGGCCGCCGCGAAGATCGACGATGTACTCAATTACTTACCGGCTCGGCTGGTGGCGCTGACCTACGCGCTGCTTGGCCGCACTGTGCTGGCGCTGCGCTGTTGGCGAACCCAGGCGCCACTGTGGGACAGCCCCAATGCCGGCCCGGTGATGGCGGCCGGGGCAGGCGCGTTGGCGGTCAGCCTGGGTGGTGCGGCGGAGTATCACGGTGAGCTGCATGTGCGGCCTGACTTAGGCGCGGGGCCGCAGGCCAAGGCCCGTGATATCGAGCGGGCACTTAACCTGGTCAACGGTGGCGTGCTGTTGTGGTTGGCACTGCTGCTGTTGTGGGGTGTTTTCTATGCTTAAGCAAGGCGGGCTTGAGCATGGTGGCCGTCTGCGCGCTGCGGCGCTGCGCTATGGCATTGCCCTCGCGGATTGGCTGGACCTGTCGACCGGCATCGCCCCTTATGGCTGGCCGCTGCCGGCGATTCCGGCGAGTGCCTGGGCACGCCTGCCCGAGCAGCAGGATGGTCTGGAGATTGCCGCCCGTGATTATTACGGGGTGGCCAACCTGCTGCCGGTGGCGGGTTCGCAGGCGGCCATTCAGGCGCTGCCGCGTTTACGCCGCAATGCCACTGTCGGCATCGTTTCGCCCGCTTACGCCGAGCATGCTGCCGCCTGGCAGCGCGAGGGGCATAAGCTGCTGGAAATCAGTGAGGGCGCTATCGAGCGAGCACTGGAGCGCCTGGATGTGCTGTTGTTGGTCAACCCGAACAACCCGACTGGGCGGCGCATTGAACCCCAACGGCTGCTGGCGTGGCACGCACATTTGGCCGAGCGCGGTGGTTGGCTGGTGGTGGATGAAGCCTTTATCGATTGCACCCCTGAACACAGCCTGGCGGCCTTTAGCGACAGACCTGGGCTGATCGTCTTGCGCTCGTTCGGCAAGTTCTTTGGCATGGCGGGGATTCGTCTGGGCTTTGTCCTGGCGCAGCCTGCTTTGCTTGAGCAGTTGGCCGAGCTGCTGGGCCCTTGGACGATCAGTGGGCCGAGCCGGGTGGTGGCCAGCGCGTTGTTGCAGGATCAAGCCGGCCAGCGTCAGCAGTGTGAGCGTTTGTTGGCCGATGGCGAGCGCCTGGCCACGCTACTCAGTGCTCAGGGGCTGACGCCAACTGGCGGCTGCGCGTTGTTTCAGTTCTGCTGCATGACGCAGGCGGCCGAGTTGCATGAGTTTCTTGCCGCTCGGGGCATCCTCACCCGCTTGTTTGCAACACACCAGAGTCTGCGTTTTGGCCTGCCACCTGATGAAGCGGGTTGGCAGCGTTTGCAGCAGGCGCTTGTCGCCTTTACCGGAGCGCGAGCATGAGTACATTGATGGTGCAGGGCACCACTTCGGATGCCGGCAAGAGCACCCTGGTGACCGCGCTATGCCGCTGGCTCAAGCGCCAGGGCGTGAGTGTGGTGCCGTTCAAACCGCAAAACATGGCGCTCAACAGTGCCGTCACCGCTGACGGTGGCGAGATTGGCCGCGCCCAGGCTGTGCAGGCCCAGGCGGCTGGTCTGGCGCCGCATACCGATATGAACCCGGTGCTGCTCAAGCCCAATAGCGATATCGGCGCGCAGGTGATCATCCACGGTCGCGCGCTCAGTTGCATGGATGCGGTGGCCTATCACGATTACAAAAAGGTCGCGATGCAAGCGGTGCTGCAGTCGCACCAACGCTTGAGTGCGGCCTATCCGGTGGTGATGGTGGAGGGCGCGGGTTCGCCCGCCGAGATCAATCTGCGCGCCGGCGATATTGCCAATATGGGCTTTGCCGAAGCAGTGGATTGTCCGGTGATTCTGATTGCCGATATCGACAAGGGTGGGGTGTTCGCCCACCTGGTCGGCACTCTGGCCCTGCTCTCGGAGAGCGAGCAGGCGCGGGTGCAGGGCTTCGTGATCAACCGCTTTCGCGGCGACATCGCCCTGTTGCAGCCGGGGCTGGATTGGTTGGAGCAGCGCACCGGCAAGCCGGTGCTGGGCGTGTTGCCCTACCTGATGGATTTTCACCTGGAAGCCGAAGATGCCATCGACATTCGCCAGAGTGCCAAGGCGGCCGAGCGGATCAAGGTGGTGGTGCCGGTGTTGCCGCGCATCAGCAACCACACCGACTTCGACCCGCTGCGCCTGCACCCGCAGGTTGAGTTGTGCTTTGTCGGCCCCGGCCAGGCCATTCCAGCGGCCGATCTGATTATTCTGCCGGGCTCCAAGAGCGTGCGCGCCGATCTGGCGTTTTTGCGTGAGCAGGGCTGGCCGGCGGCCATCGACAAGCACTTGCGTTATGGCGGAAGGCTGCTCGGTATCTGCGGCGGTTTGCAGATGCTCGGCACACTGATTGATGACCCGCACGCGCTGGAAGGCGCGGCAGGATGCAGCGATGGTTTTGCTCTGCTGGATTTCACCACCGTGCTGGAGCCAGAGAAGCAACTGCGCAACGTGCAGGGCAGGTTATGCCTGGAGCAAGCGGCGGTGAGTGGTTATGAAATTCACGCTGGAGTCAGCAGCGGGCCGGGGCTGAACGGCGCAGTGCAGCTTGCCGATGGCCGGCTGGATGGCGGCATCAGCGCCGATGGTCAGGTGCTGGGCACTTACCTGCACGGTGTGTTTGAAAACAGCGCAGCGTGCACGGCGTTGCTGCGCTGGGCCGGGCTGCGTGAGGTGCAGACGGTGGATTATCACGCTTTGCGTGAGCGTGACATTGAACGTTTGGCCGATCTGGTGGAGCAGCATCTGGATACTGAGCGGCTGCGCCAGCTATGTGGCCTGTGATGTGCTGTCGTGGGAGGGGCTTTAGCCGCGCCGGCCGGCCCAGAGCTGTCGCGGCTAAAGCCCCTCCCACGGTCTGTTGTGCTCTATTCGAACAAAGGTGAACCATGCTTGAACTAATTCTCGGCGGTGCTCGTTCCGGCAAGAGTCGCCTGGCTGAAAAGCTGGCCAGTCAAAGCGGCATGGCGGTGACCTATATCGCCACCAGCCAGGCGCTGGATGGCGAGATGAACGCGCGTATTGAGCATCACCGTGAGCGCCGTCCCGAACACTGGGGGCTGATTGAGGAGCCGCTGGCGTTGGCCAACGTGCTGCGTGAACAGGCTGCTGCAGATACCTGCCTGCTGGTGGATTGCCTGACCCTGTGGCTGACCAATCTACTGATGCTGGACGACGAGGCACGCTTACAGCATGAGCGCGAGGCACTGCTGGAGTGTCTGGCTGCATTGCCGGGGCGGATTATTCTGGTCAGCAATGAAACCGGCCTGGGTGTGGTGCCGCTGGGTGAGCTGACCCGACGCTATGTCGACGAGGCGGGCTGGCTGCATCAGGCCCTGGCTGAGCGTTGTCAGCGCGTGGTGTTCAGCGTGGCGGGTTTGCCGATGGTGCTCAAAGGAGAGGCGTTATGAGTCTGCAATGGTGGCAACAAGCCTGTCAGCCGCTCGATCTGGTGGCGCGTAACAAGGCGCAGGCCCGTCAGCTCGAACTGACCAAGCCGGCCGGTGCGCTCGGCCAGCTGGAGCGCTTGGCGATCGAACTGGCGGCCATGCAGGGTAGCCAGCACCCGCGTATCGAGCGGCTGTGGATCAGTATTTTCGCCGGCGACCATGGTGTGGTCGCCGAGGGTGTATCGGCCTTTCCGCAGGCGGTCACCGGGCAGATGCTGCGCAACTTCGTCAATGGTGGTGCGGCGATCAGCGTATTGGCCAAGCAACTGGGAGCGCCGCTTGAGGTGATCGACCTGGGCACCGCTGTACCGTTGCAGCCGTTGCGTGGCGTGCATCACCTGCACGTGGGCGCGGGTACGCAGAACTTCCTGCAGGGCCCAGCGATGACAGTGGCGCAACTGTTGATTGCCCTGGAAGCGGGCCAGGCCAGCGTGCAGCGCGCCCGTGAAGTAGGCAGCCAGTTGTTTATCGGCGGCGAGATGGGCATCGGCAATACCACCGCTGCCACGGCCATGGCCTGCATGCTGCTGGAGTGTCCGGCGCAGGAGCTGGTCGGCCCTGGTACTGGCCTGGACAGCGCAGGTGTAACGCATAAAGCCGAGGTGATCGAGCGTGCGCTTGCGTTGCATGGCCCGGCGATCAGCGAACCCATCGACATACTGCAACGCCTTGGCGGCTTTGAGATTGCCGCCCTCAGTGGCGCCTATCTGGCCTGTGCCCAGCAGGGCATCACCGCCCTGGTGGACGGTTATATCTGCAGCGTTGCCGCCTTGCTGGCGGTGCGCCTGAACCCGGCCTGCCGTGACTGGCTGCTGTTTGCCCACACGGGGGCCGAGCCCGGCCATCAACGGGTGCTCAAGGCGCTGCAGGCTGAGCCCTTGCTCGATCTGGGTCTGCGTCTGGGCGAGGGCAGTGGTGCCGCCTTGGCCGTACCGCTGCTGCAACTGGCCTGTAGCCTGCATAACGATATGGCCACCTTTGCCGAGGCGGCGGTGGCCGAGCGCCCAGCATGACGCTGTATCTGGAGCTGTTGCGCCATGGTGAAACCGAACTGGGCGGCGGCCTGCGTGGCAGCCTCGATGATGCCTTGACCGAAACCGGTTGGGCACAGCTGCGCGCAGCGGTGGCTGACGGTAGCCGCTGGGATCGGCTGATCAGCTCGCCGTTACAGCGCTGCGCGCGCTTTGCCGAAGAACTGGCCGCACAGCACGGCGTGCCGCTGAGTCTGGAAGCGGATCTGCAGGAGCTGCATTTCGGCGCCTGGGAAGGGTGTAGTAGCGCCGAACTGATGCAGACCAACGCAAAAGATTTGGGCCGCTTCTGGAGCGACCCCTATGGCTTTACCCCGCCAGAGGGGGAGCCGCTGCTAGCCTTTGAAGCGCGGATATTGAGCGCATTGCAGCGTTTGCAGGCGCACCATGCCGGTGAGCGTCTGCTGCTGGTGACCCATGGCGGGGTCATCCGTTTGCTGCTGGCGCGGGCGCGTGGCTTGCCACGTAACGACCTGTTGCAGGTGGCGGTGGGGCATGCCGAGCGTTTTCGACTGTGCCTGGATGCACAGGGCCAGCTTCAGGAGTTGGCATGACACCCTGGTGGATTGCGCTGCAATTTCTCACCCGTTTGCCGGTGCGCCTGGCCGGGATGCCGTCGCCACAGCAAATCGGTCGCTCGCTGCTGTGGTACCCGCTGGTGGGCTTGTTGCTCGGCCTGCTGCTGTTTGCGCTGCAGCAGTTACTCGGCGGTCTTTCGCTTTTGCTGCAGGCGGCGTTGCTGTTGACGGTCTGGGTCGGCGTTAGCGGCGGCTTGCACCTGGACGGCCTGGCGGACAGCGCCGACGCCTGGGTCGGTGGTTACGGTGACCGCGAACGCACTCTGGAAATCATGAAAGACCCCCGCAGCGGGCCGATTGCGGTGGTGGTGCTGATGTTGCTGCTGTTGCTCAAGTTCGCTGCGCTGGTCAGCCTGTTGGAGAACGGCGCCGGGGCGTTGCTGGTGTTGCTGCCCTGGATTGGGCGAAGCGTTTTGCCCTTGCTGTTTCTCACCACGCCTTATGTGCGCCAGGGCGGCCTGGGCCAGGCGCTGGCCAAGCACCTGCCGCGCCGGCAACTGCCCTGGCTGCTGGTCGGGCATGTGGGGCTAATGCTGCTGTTTGGCTGGCCGGCGCTGCTCGCCTTGCTGGTAGCCGGCGGGGTGTTTATCTGGCTGCGCATGTTGATGCTCAAGCGCCTGGGCGGCACCACCGGCGATACCGCCGGGGCGCTGCTGGAACTGGTCGAGTGCGCGGTGCTGGTGGCCTTGGCCTGCTAGACGCGACTCTTACGTATCCAGATGATTTATCCGCGTATCCAGCCCTGATGCCGGTGCGTCACTGTTGTTTGCTTAACCGAAGGTCGGCTTGCGCACATGCTCAGTCCAAGGTGCAATCTGTAGTGCTGGATTGCCGGGTAGCTGTAGCTGTCACTTCATTGGGCGGGGGTATATACCTGCGACCTATTTGCCGATTTTTCGCTAAGCGGGCCGCTACCCCTTAAGGACAACCTATGACTTCAGTATGGCGCACCAGTGGTTGGGTATTGCTGGGTGCATCCCTGGTCCTGGCGCTGTCGCTGGGCATTCGCCATGGTTTTGGCCTGTTCCTGCCACCGATGAGTGCCGAGTTTGGCTGGGGCCGCGAGGTGTTTGCCTTTGCCATTGCCTTGCAGAATCTGATCTGGGGTTTGACCCAGCCCTTTACCGGCGCCCTGGCGGACCGTTTCGGCGCCAAGCGCACGGTGATTGTTGGCGGCGTTCTGTATGCCATTGGCTTGGGCTGCATGGGCCTGGCTGATTCGCCCCTGAGCCTGTCGTTGAGTGCTGGGTTGCTGATCGGCATCGGTTTGTCCGGCACCTCGTTCTCGGTGATTCTTGGCGCGGTGGGTCGCGCCGTGCCGATGGAAAAACGCAGCATGGCCATGGGGATTGCGGCGGCGGCCGGTTCCTTTGGCCAGTTTGTAATGTTGCCCGGTACCCTGGGGCTGCTCAGCTGGCTGGGCTGGTCGGTGGCGCTGATGGCGCTGGGCTTGCTGGTGGCGCTGATCATACCGTTAGCGGCGATGCTCAAGGATGCCCCATTGCCGCTCACCGGCCAGGAGCAGACGCTGAGCGAAGCCTTGCGCGAAGCTTGCAGCCACTCTGGTTTCTGGCTGCTGGGATTGGGCTTTTTCGTCTGTGGTTTTCAGGTGGTGTTTATCGGCGTGCATCTGCCGGCCTACCTAGTCGATCAGCATTTGCCGGCACTGGTGGGGACCACGGTGTTGGCGCTGGTAGGGCTGTTCAATATCTTCGGCACTTATATCGCCGGCTGGCTGGGCGGACGGATGTCCAAACCGCGCCTGCTCAGTGCGCTGTACCTGGCGCGCGCGGTGGTGATTGTGGCGTTTATCCTGACCCCGCTGACGGTCTGGAGCGCTTACGCCTTTGGCGTGGCAATGGGCATGCTGTGGCTGTCGACGGTGCCGCTGACCAATGGCACTGTGGCAACCCTGTTTGGTGTGCGTAACTTGTCGATGCTGGGTGGCATTGTGTTTCTGTTCCATCAGCTCGGCGCCTTTCTCGGCGGCTGGCTGGGCGGTTACCTGTATGACCACACCGGCAGTTATGATCTGGTCTGGCAGATTGCCGTGCTGCTCAGCCTGCTGGCCGCAGCACTGAATTGGCCGGTACGTGAACAGCCCGTGGCGCGCTTGCAACAACAGGAGGCGAATGCATGAATACTGACTATGGCTGGAACACCGCGCTGGCAATGGGCGGCATGTTGGCGCTGGGCCTTGCCTGGTGGGGCTGGCTGCAGAGCGGTATGGCGTTTCTGCAGCTGGGTTTGGGTGTGTGTTGAAGCTGTAAGATGGGTTGGATGCAATGCAACTTATGAAGTCGTATTGACAGCAAAAGCAACGCCAAGGCATCAGTCTATCGTTTGATTCTCCATCATACCTCCGTCAAATCCGCAATTTTGTGCTTTGCAGTGAGCGAATTCGCAGGTTATGACTGTATACTCTGCAGTCATTCTCTTGATGTATATTGATCTGTCTGTGCATTTTTGATTTTACCACATATAAAAGGATTTATCCCGCAGTATTAAAAGTTTATAAGGAAGAGGTGATGAAGCCCTATAAATTATTGGTGATACTTGTTCATGGTGTTGAAAAATTCATTGGGGGCGAGGTGTGGTGGTGAGTTTTCCTTAGTTGTATTTTTTGGGTTTCCGAGGTGCGTTCATATGCGCATTTTTGCGTGCGCTTTTAATTTTATATATGAGTAATGCTTTAATGATTTTTTATAAAAATAATAGGGCGCTCCAGTGTTTGTCTGTGCATAATTTTTTACTTGTACTGTGTGTGGTGGGTACGCTAATTATAATCGGTTGGCTTTTTAGCTATAGTAGTTATGGGATTGACTTTACTGACGAAAGTTTCTATCTGGTTTGGATTTCTAATCCGTTTATATACGACGCTTCAGTAACTCAGTTTGGTTTTATCTATTATCCGATATGTTGGTTGTTAGGTGGTGATATAGTCGCTCTTCGTCAGGCGAATATCTTGATAACGTTCTGTCTTGCATGGGCGTTGTGTTATACGTTTCTTACTTCTCTTGCACCAGAACTCAAAGAAAAGCCTGGAACTTTGTTTGCGGCCGCTGCAGGCTTGGCAACTAGTTCATTTATTCTTATTGATTATAGGATGTTTACGCCAAGTTATAACAGTTTAGCGCTGCAAGCTTTATTGGTGTCGGCAATTGGTTTGGTTTTAGCTGAGAGAACTACTCGTCGCGCCAGCAGTGCGGGATGGGTCTTGATAGGCGTTGGTGGGTGGCTTGCTTTTATGGCCAAGCCAAGTACGGCTCTTGCTTTAGCTGTCGGCGTATTTACCTATCTGTTGCTTTCACGCAAGTTATCCATTCGAATGCTTGCGCTCACAGTGGCTAGCGCGATTGCTCTTCTGCTAGTTAGTGCTCTATTGATAGATGGCTCCGTTTTACTCTTTCTCGAACGTCTCCGGTTGGGCGTTGAATTTGCGAAGTACCTAGGCGGGGGGCACGAGTTAACTCGCATTATACGTATAGATGATTTTTATTTGCATGAATTATTTGTTCGAGAAATAGTGTTAAATTTTATTTTTTTATTTTTTGCGCTTGTATGTTTAAGGGTTGGTAATGGTTTCTTTTCAATCATAGGGTCGTTGGTTTCGTTTTGTTTCTTTTTGTTGACTGTGATGTCAGTGTTTGAAATTTCTGAAATTACAGTTAACTACGGAGTTTTTAAGGGGTTTTTGATTTTTGGCGTGATCTATGCGGCAGTAACAGCTGCATTGGTCTTTGGTCGTTTCAAAGAAATTTTAACTATTTTCGGGGCGCGCTGGGCTATTATTCTGCTCTTCTTACTGATGCCGCATTTTTACGCATTTGGTACGAACGGAAATTATTGGCAGTCCGGCGGTTCTGCTGCAATTTTTTGGCTACTTGCTGGATTAGCTCTACTTGGACCGTTGTTTAGAGAGTATTCATCATGGTTGCTTATCCTGCCGTTAGTGCTCGCCACCCAGGCTGTAACAAGCACTCTTTTGCAAGTCGGGTTCGACCAACCTTATCGCCAGCCTCAGCCTTTGAGGCTTAACTCGTCACTTATAGACATAGGCCCTCAAAAATCGGAGCTGGTGCTTTCGGAAGGTTATTCAAAATATATTTCCAGTGCTATGGCAGCGGCACGAGAGGCAGAATTTGAACCAAATACGCCGATGATTGACTTGTCAGGTCAATCATCGGGAATTCTCTATGCGTTGGGTGCTGAAAGTATAGGTCAAGCATGGACTATCGGGGGGTATCCAGGCAGTTTGATGCTTGCCCGGGCGGCGTTTGGCCGCACATCTTGCGGGAAAATTGCGAATGCTTGGATACTGTTTGAGCCTGAGGGGCCTCGTAGCATTCCAGCGGAGCTCATGACCAGTTTAGGCGCAAACTTCCCCGAAGGCTACGAACATGTCGGAACGTGGCATACGGCTGAAGGTGCAGGGGGGTATGCGGAGCGCCGTATTCAGCAGCTATACAAACCTGTCGAGCCTCAAGAAACAATGATGAATTGTCAAATACTTCGTACAAAGGTGACGCAGTGAAAAAAGTAGCTATCGTCCAATCCAACTATATACCGTGGAAAGGTTATTTCGACATGATCGCCGCTGTGGATGAGTTCATCCTCTATGATGATATGCAGTACACACGGCGTGACTGGCGTAATCGAAATCAGATCAAGACCCCCCAAGGTGTTCAGTGGCTCACGGTGCCTGTGCTGGTAAAGGGGAAATATCACCAGAAAATCCGCGAGACTGAAATTGATGGCACTAGTTGGGCTGCCGCGCATTGGAAAGTATTGGTGCAGAACTATCGCCGAGCGCCACATTTCGCTGAGATCGCTTCATGGCTGGAGCCTCTCTATCTCTTAAAGTCCTTTGTTCATATTTCACAATTAAATCGATATTTTATCGAAGAAGTCTGTGCTTACTTAGGAATAAAAACGACCATCACCAACTCATGGGACTACACTTTGGTGGACGGCAAAACTGAACGCCTTGCCGACCTATGCATACAGGCTGGCGGTACGGAATACCTCTCTGGTCCAGCAGCAAAAGATTATATTGATGAGAAAATATTTTTTAATTTAGGTATAAATCTTACTTGGTTCGATTATGCAGGATACCCAGACTATCCTCAGCTTTGGGGCGAGTTTGAACATGGCGTAACCATTCTGGATCTTTTGTTTAATTGCGGTAAGGACGCTCCGCGCTACATGAGGCATGTGGCATGAAACTCTCGATCGTTGCAACACTCTATCAGTCGGTATCTTATATCAACGAGTTTTATGTTAGGGCAAGTGCTGCGGCTAGAGGTTTGGTTGGCGAAGAGTTTGAAATAGTTTTGGTGAACGATGGTTCACCGGACAACAGTTTAGATTTGGCTATCGCTCTTTCAGAGCATGATTCCCATGTTGTTGTGATTGATCTATCGCGTAATTTCGGACATCACAAAGCCATGATGACTGGCCTAGCACATTCCAAAGGAGATCGGGTTTTTCTGATCGACAGTGACCTTGAAGAGGAGCCGGAGTGGCTTGTGAGCTTTGACGAGCAGATGAGGCGGGAGAGTTGTGATGTTGTTTATGGAGTCCAGGAGAGTAGGAAGGGAGGTTGGTTCGAGCGGTGGAGCGGCGAGTGGTTTTATCGGTTTTTTAAAGTTCTTACGGGTTTTGCCCTTCCTCAGAACATGGTGACCACACGTTTGATGACACGCCGTTACGTCGATGCTTTGTTGTGTCATCAAGAGCGCGAAGTGTTTATGGCGGGATTATGGCATGTTACCGGGTTCGATCAGCACTCACAAAAAATAAAGAAACACAGTACCAGTCAGACTACTTATGATTTTCGAAGAAAGATGTCTCTTTTGGTTAATTCGGTTACGTCATTTAGTAATGCGCCACTTGTAACTATTTTCTATGTTGGTATATCAATTTCTCTGTTTGCTTTACTTTATATTCTTTATTTGGTCATGAACTGGCTATTTCTTGAAAATCCGATGAGTGGCTGGACTTCAGTTATGGCGTCAATTTGGCTGCTTGGTGGTATGATAATATCATTTATTGGGGTTGTCGGTATTTACTTGTCTAAGATATTTTCAGAAACAAAGCAGAGGCCCTACACAATAATAAGGCAGGTATATGCAAACAAAAAATAATGAATTGCTCCGTGAAGTTGCAACTTATTACGCCGAAAAACTAGCAGTGTATGGGGATACTCCCCGTGGAGTCGATTGGAATGGTGAAGAGAGCCAATTGATTCGGTTTGAACAGCTTTGCAAATTGATCGACCCGAAATTGTCTGGTTTCTCCTTAACCGATTTGGGTTGCGGCTACGGCGCTATGCTAGAGCATTTGCAGGACAAGCAGCTAGACTGCACATATTTAGGCCTAGACGTTTCTAGTGAAATGATCAGCGCTGCTAGGCAGCGGCATGCTGAAAGTGAGAAGGTCCGTTTCATAGCCTCGGCTGAGCCCGATCAGATGACTGATTACGCAGTGGCTAGCGGTATTTTCAATGTTCGTATGGGACGAACAGATACGGAGTGGCTTGATTATTTACAGGTGACTCTAGATGTGTTGGATCGTACAAGTCGTCTAGGATTCGCTTTCAACTGTCTGACCTCATATTCTGATGAAGATAAAAAACGCGATCATCTCTACTACATTGATCCGTGTCAGTTGTTTGATTTTTGTAAGCTACGCTATTCTCGTCAAGTTGCTTTGCTTCATGATTATGGGCTCTACGAGTTCACTATATTGGTGAGAAAAAATCCATGAAGAAACCTCTGGTTATTTTTGGTTCAGGTGAAATTGCTCAACTTGCACATTACTATTTTAGTAGTGATTCGGATTATGAAGTTGTAGGTTTTACTGTTGATTCTGATTATTTAAAAGAGTCCAGTTTTTGCAATTTGCCTGTCGTTGCATTCGAGGATGTGGTATTTCATTTCCCTCCTGAAGATAATTATTTTTTTGTTGCCTTGAGCTATTCGAAAATTAATTCTATTCGAAAGGAAAAATTTTTATCGGCAAGAGAGAAAGGCTACAGCTTTGCAAGCTTTATAAGCTCTCATGCGACAGTTTTAAATGATGGGGAGGTTGGTGAAAATTGTTTCATTTTTGAAGATAATACCATCCAGCCTTTTGTGAAAATTGGTAGTAACGTAACTTTATGGAGTGGTAATCATGTCGGTCATCACTCAATTATTCACGATCATACCTTCATTGCATCACACGTTGTTATTTCGGGAGGCGTAGAAATAGGTGAGCAATGCTTTATCGGAGTTAATGCGACACTGCGAGACCATATTAAGGTTGGTGATCGATGTGTTGTAGGTGCTGGAGTGCTACTTCTCGGAGATGCCGAGCCTGATGGGTTGTACATTGGTCCAGCTACCGAACGGTCAAAAGTATCAAGCGCCAAGCTGAAAGCCATATGAACCAGTATTGGAGAAAGTTAGGTCAAATTTATGTTCCTAATGATAGTGGCATGCATCCGAAGCTAATATCGCATGCCGCAAATCCTCTTCCAATTCATCTGGATGGAGATATCTATAGGGTTTTTTTCAGTGGTCGAGATGTAAAAAACCGATCCTCAGTTGGTGCGGTTGATATTGACCTCATGCAGCGAAAGGTTGTCAAAGAGTATTATTTACCCTTTTTTGAACATGGCCCGGAAGGCAGTTTTTTTGCTGATGGCGTAAGCATTGGATGTTGTTATGGGGTAAAAGGCGTTCGCTATATGTTGTTTATGGGGTGGCAAATCCCTAAAAATGAGCATTGGCGAGGCGATATCGGGCGTCTGCTTGTGACTCCTGAACTCACGCTAGAGTTGGATACCATGGAGCCATTTATTGGCTGTGACCCAATCGACCCGATTAGCTTGTCCTATCCTTGGGTGCGGGCAAGGTCGTCAGGTGGCTTTGACATGTGGTATGGCTCAACGCTTGCTTGGGATTCTGGAAATGGCGAGATGCTGCACGTGATTCAGCATGCCTGTTCTGATGACGGTCAAAAATGGGAGAGGACGGGGTTGTCCGTGCCTTACGAGCTTGGTTTGGCTCAGGCTTTTTCAAAGCCCGCTGTGGCTCAGAATCAGGATGGTACTCTTGAAATGTGGTTTTCTTATCGTAGTGGCTCAGGAGATAAATACCGTATCGGATATGCCAAAAGTAATGATGGTTTGAGTTGGATTTTAGAGTTAGATAAAGCTGGCATCATGGTTTCTGATAGTGGTTGGGATTCGGAAATGATTGAGTATCCATTTGTTTTCGATCATGCGGGTGAGCGTTATATGCTTTATAACGGTAACGGATATGGGAAGAGTGGTTTCGGCTTGGCTGTATTGGAATTGAATAAATGACCAAATCTTTAGATTATATTTATATTCTCGCTACTATAGCTCTTACGGTGTATGGTCAGTTAATTCTTAAGTGGCGTATTGTGCAGTTTGGCCCTATGCCAATAGATTTCATAGAGAAATTAAGGTTTATACTTGGTTTGCTTTTCGATCCGGCAATATTCTCGGGGTTTGCAGCTGCATTTTTGGCGTCGCTTGCATGGATGACAGCTATGACAAAGTTTGAGTTGAGTCATGCTTACCCGTTCATGAGCTTGAACTTCGTCATAGTTTTGCTGTTGAGTGGATGGTTTTTGAATGAGCCTATCACACTATTAAAGATTTTGGGGGTTGGGTTTATTGTGATGGGGACACTCATAGCCGCCCGCGGGTAATTAAATTAATAGAGTTATCTGAATTTAATATTTTTTGAGAGGAATGTGTTCTGATTTTCTCTTAATTTTTTCTCTATTGAATGTTTTTTGTGTAAATAGTATTTTGGTTTTTGTGCTGCGTTTTTGTTAATGTTTTATGTTCTATGCTTGGTGCTTAAGTCTAAAGCGAAGGTAGTTCAACAATGAAAGCAATTATTCTTGCAGGAGGTACAGGCTCCCGTCTTTATCCTCTTACCCAAATAGCTAGCAAGCAGTTGCAGGCTATTTTCGATAAACCCATGATTTACTATCCCCTGACCGTACTTGTTGCTGCAGGGATAAGACAATTATGTCTTATATCCACGCCTGACGACTTGCCTCGCTACCAGCGGTTACTGGGCGATGGTATGCAATGGGGGGTGTCGATAGAGTATCGTGAGCAGCTTAAACCTGAGGGTATTGCTCAAGCGCTTTTGATTGCAGCGGACTTTATTGGGTTAGATAGCGTTGTACTGATGCTTGGTGACAATATTTTTTCTGGGGGTGACGATTTTTCGCGAGCAGTCGCCAGTTTCAATGGTGGTGCGACAATTTTTGCTTATCATGTTAAAGACCCTAAACGCTACGGTGTTGTGGAGTTTGATCGTAGTGGAAAAGCAATAACTATTGAGGAAAAGCCTTGCCACCCGAAAAGCAGTTATGCAATTCCTGGTGTATATATTTATGACAATGATGTATTGGATATTGCAAGAAATATAAAGCCATCTGCTCGCGGTGAGTTGGAAATTACAGATGTAAATCTTGAATACTTGAAGCGGGAGAAGCTGCAAGTTAAACGTTTGAGTAGAGGATTTGCTTGGCTGGATGCCGGCACGAGTACTGCCCTGCACGAGGCATCGGCATATATCGAGGCTATTGAGCGTCGGCAGGGCGTCAAGATTGGTTGTCCGGAAGAGTCTGCACTGGTTAGAGGCTTTCTTAGCATTGATGCTTTTGAGAGCCTGATCAAAAAAATGCCAACATGCGAATATAGTGAGTATTTGTGTGACGTTGCTGACGAGTGGCATAGATTGAATGGTGATAAGTAATGAAAGGAAATATTCCATTCAATCGACCCTTTATGACAGGTAAAGAACTTTATTACATTGCTGAGGCTAAATTTGGCAATATGTTGGCTGGCGATGGTCTCTTCACTAAGCGCTGCCATGAATGGCTGGAGCATGAAAGCGGTTGTGAGAAGGCTCTGTTGACACATTCATGCACGGCCGCGCTTGAAATGGCAGCGTTGCTACTAGATATAGGTCCGGGTGATGAGGTCATAATGCCTTCGTACACCTTTGTATCTACAGCTAATGCCTTTGTATTACGGGGCGGCATTCCTGTATTTGTGGATGTCCGGGAAGATACATTGAACTTGGATGAACGCCTGATTGAGGACGCTATCACTTCGCGTACCCGAGCTATCGTACCGGTCCACTACGCAGGAGTGGCTTGTGAGATGGACACGATCATGGCTATTGCTAAGCGGCACGGCTTGAAGGTTGTAGAGGATGCTGCGCAAGGGGTGATGGCTTCTTATAAGGGGCGTGCGCTGGGCAGTATTGGTGACTTGGGTGCTTACAGCTTCCACGAGACGAAAAACGTCATTTCAGGCGAGGGTGGTGCTTTGCTGGTGAATGAAGCCAGTCTTGCAATGCGAGCTGAAATCATCCGTGAGAAAGGTACTGACCGTAGTCGCTTCTTTCGCGGCGAGGTAGATAAATATACTTGGCAGGAAGTGGGTTCTTCCTTTTTGCCTGGTGAATTGATAGCAGCATTTCTTTGGGCGCAGTTTGAAGAAGCTAAATGTATTACCGAGCAGCGTTTAGCCATTTGGGCGCGTTATCATGAATTGCTGGAATCGATGGAGAAAAATGGGCTTTTGCGCCGCCCCATAGTTCCGGACAATTGCCAACACAATGCTCATATGTACTATGTATTACTGGCGCCAGAGATTGATCGTCAAATGGTCCTTGCTGAGCTAAAAAAACACGATATTTACTCGGTATTTCACTATGTGCCTCTTCACTCTTCACCAGGCGGTAAACGTTATGGTCGAACACACGGAGAGCTGGAGATTACCACCAAACACTCTGAGAGGTTAGTACGTTTACCTATGTGGGTTGGGTTGTCGAGCGAACAGCAGGAGTATATTGTCCAAGTACTAAGTAGCCTCTGTGCCGTTTCTCGTGAGTAACCTACATCAGAGAGCTTCATATGTGAATTTAGGCGCTCTCATCTAATTTGAAATTACCTAGCTAAATAGAGTGTCTATACCGCCGAAGCATGCCTCGCAAATCGAGCCTAGTTATTGGCTCCTAGCTTAAACCCGGAACTCAACAGGTGATTTGTTATGATCTTTTCGATTAAAGAATAACAATCGTACTTCGGAAATTTCTACCCACACTGGCGCGAGTAGCTTCGATGAGCATTTGAGATTGAGGTGTCTAGTATGCAACGCTCCCTTGTCTTAACTGCAGTGCTTCTCGGGTTCTCCATGCCTTTGCTGGCAGAGCAATGCCCGGTGTTGCTGCAGGGCGAGTTGCAGAAGCTGCGCAGCGAGGAGCGTATCGACCTGTGCGCCACCTTTGCCGGTAAACCGCTGGTTGTGGTCAATACCGCCAGTTTCTGCGGCTTCACCCCACAGTTCAAAAGCCTTGAGGCACTCTATCAACGCTACAAGGCGCAGGGCCTGCAGGTGCTTGGCGTACCTTCGGATGATTTTCGTCAGGAGGCCGATAGCAATGAGGAAACCGCCGAGGTCTGTTACGTGAACTACGGTGTGACCTTCAGCATGAGTGAACCCCAGCGCGTAACCGGCAGCGCTGCCGTGCCGCTGTTCAAGGAGCTGGCCGCGCAGAGCCAGGCGCCGCGCTGGAACTTCTTCAAATATGTGGTCGATGCCCAGGGCAAGGTGCTGGCCCGCTTCCCCAGCACCACCAGCCCGGATGACCCGGCCCTGCTGGCGGCAGTCGAGCAGGCGATTGCCTCGCAGCGTTGATGGCGGCTCAGCTAGTGCCTCACCCATCTGGGCGATAGGCCCCCCTCAAGTACCTCCTTACAGTTGTGAATACGCCGGACGCAGTCTCCCGGCGTGCCAACAAGAAAAATAAGGAGGCACCCATGCGTCGCGTTATTACTACTGCTTTAGCTACCTGCGCCCTGGTCGGCGCGGTTGAGGCCCAGGCCAATTACACCAAGACCAAATACCCGATCGTGCTGGTGCACGGGGTGACCGGCTTCGACACCATCGGCGGGTTGATCAACTACTTCCATACCATCCCCTGGAACCTTGAGCGTGATGGTGCCAAGGTCTACGTGGCCAGCGTGTCAGCGCTCAATGACAGCGAGCAGCGTGGTGACGCCCTGGCCAAGCAGATTGTGCCGTGGGCCGCAGCCAATGGCGGCAAGGTCAATCTGATTGGCCACAGTCAGGGGTCGCCAACCTCGCGTGTAGCCGCATCTTTACGCCCGGATCTGGTGGCCTCGGTGACTTCGGTCAACGGCGTCAACAAAGGCTCGAAAGTAGCTGACGTGCTGCGCGGGGTGATCCCGCCGAACAGCGCCATCGAAGGCGGCGCCAATGGTCTGGCCAATGCCTTGGGCGCGGTGATCAACCTGCTGTCCGGCAGTAGCAATCCGCAGAGTGGTATCGCCGCGCTGAAAACCCTTACCACTGCGGGCACCACTGCATTGAACGGTCGCCATCCGTGGGGAGTGAACAACAGCAGCTACTGCGCCAAGTCCACTGAGGTGCAGAATGTACGCGGGCACACCATTCGCTACTTCTCCTGGACCGGCAATACCTCCTATACCAATGTCTTCGACGCAGTTGATCCATTTTTGGCAATCACCGGTCTGGCTTTTGGCAGCGAGAAGAATGATGGTCTGGTGGGCGTCTGCTCCACCTACCTGGGGCAGGTAATTGGCGATGGCTACAACATGAACCACGTTGATGCGATCAACCATCTGCTTGGCATTCGTGGCTGGACCGACCCCGTGTCGTTGTATCGTCAGCATGCCAACCGCCTGAAAAACAAAGGCGTCTAACCATTACCTCAGCGGGCTGCGCAATGCAGCCCGTATTCTGGAGGTCATATGGCCCTGTCGTTTCGCTCAACTGTTCCATGTCTATTACTGGCCGGCAGCGTGGCTGGCTTTACGCTGTATTGGCAATGGCCAGCTGCAGCGCTGCCTGCCGCCTCCGTTACCAGCCTGCATTCGCTTGCAGCCGCACCGAGCCCTCTGCGTGCGGTGGCAGAGGCAACCACAGACACGCCGATTACCAGTGTCCCTGTAACGTTGCCCGGCTTGCAGGGGACCGAGGTCGATGGTGAGCTCAAGGCGGACAGCGCTGGCAATCTACAGCTGAATCTGGCTGTACGCGATTACCTGGATTATTTCCTTAGTGCCGCCGATCAGGCTGGCCTGGAAGCCAGCGTAGAGGCCATGTTGGCTGATGCGCGTGGTCGTTTGCAGGAGCCTGCGCTGGGTCAGTTCATTGGCTTGCTGGGCGACTATATGGATTACAAACGCGCCAGCCTTGCCCTGCTGCAGCAACCTTTGAGCGCGGTGCAGCAAAATACCGCCGATGCTCAACTGCTCGCCTTACAGCAGGCTTACGAGCAGTTGGCGCAGTTGCGGCGGGCGCATTTCTCCAGCGCTGCTGCAGAAGCCTTATTTGGGGCCGAAGAAGCCTATGGCCGCTACACCCTGGATAATCTGGCGCTGATGGCCCGCACTGACCTCAGCGAACAGGCCAAGGCCATGGCCCAGGAACATTTGCGCGCTCAGTTGCCGCAAGCCATGCGTGCCAGCGAAGAGCGTCAGGCTCAGGCGCAGGCCTTGCAAATACAAAGCGCCAAGCTCTGGCAAGAGGGCGCCAGCGAAGAGCAGATGCGCCAACTGCTTGCCTTGACCTATGATCCACCCACGGTTGAGCGTGTGCTCAGCGAGCAGCGCAGCGAACGCGCCTGGCAACAACGCTATGCCACTTATCAGCAGCAGCTTGCCAGCTTGCAGGGCAATGGCCTCAGCGCTGCCGATCAACAGTATGAACAGCAGCGTTTGCGCCAGCGCCTATTCAGCGCCGAAGACCAGCACCGGGTGGAAACCTATGACGCCATTGCCGCCAAGCAACAGGAAGGCCAAGCCCCCGAGTTATAAGCCTGGGGGCTGCGATGAGCCTTGAACAGCAGGAAGCGCTGTTGTTGACCCAGCAACGCCGCGGCTACCGCAGCTTGCGCTTTACTGGGGTACTGGAAGATGAGTTTGTCGAGCATCGGGTTCAGCGCATCCGCCGTCGACTGCTGCTGATTATCAGCACTGCAGTGATTTTTCAGCTGGCTTACAGCACTCTCGATTTGCTGCTGGCGCCCGAGATCAGCTTTATCCTGCTGCCGGTGCGCATGTTTGGCATCTGCGCTGCGCTGCTGGCCTTCGCTTACTGCCGTCGGGTGCACAGCCCGCCTAGGCGCGCCTTGTTGGCGTATGTAGCGGCCTATGCGCTCAATGGTGCCTGTGTGGTGGTGATCATTCACCTGAGCTGGAATCAGGGCGTGGCCATGCCCTATGACGGCTTGTTCCTGGTGCTGCTGTTTGGTTATGTGCTGCTTGGGGTTTCGTTTCGCGCCGTGAGCCTGGCGTCCTGGGGGCTGTGTGGCCTGTTTCTGTTGTTGGGTTATGCAGGTACGGGCGGGAGTGCTGCGCTCGGCTATCAGGGGATGTTTCTGCTCTGTGCCAACCTGATTGGCAGTGTGGGGGCGTACCTACAGGAACACGGCCAGCGCGGTGCCTGGCTCAACCTGCGCTTGCTGGATCTGGCGCGCCAGCGCGCCGAGGCGGATGATGCCCGCAAGCTGCGTTTGCTGGCGGCTGCCAGCCATGATCTGCGCCAACCGCTGAACGCCATGGGCCTTTATGCCCAGCACCTGCTGGAGCAGAACCTGGCCCCCGACGTGCATCGCATCAGCAGCCGTTTGGCGATTGCCGTCGAGCAGCTCAGTCGTCTGTTGCAGTCGATGTTTGATTACACCCGTCTGACGTTGCCAGGTGGCGTACAGGTCAAACCTGAGGTTTTTGCCTTGCGCCCCTTGTTGGCGCGCCTGAGTGGCGAAGCCCGTGCTGAGGCCGAGGCTCAGGGGATCGAGTTGCAACTGCAATGCGCGGAGCTTTGGGTGCGCAGTGATCCGTTGCTGCTTGAACGGGTGCTGCGCAATTTGTTCAGTAACGCACTGCGCCATGCGCAAGCGCAGCATGTCTGGCTGCATGCCCGGGTGGAGCAGGGCGTGGTGCAGCTGGAAGTGGGTGATGATGGCCAGGGCTTGAGTGCAGAAGAACAGAACCAGGTTTTCGAAGAATTCCGTCAGCTGGATAATCCCGGGCGCAATGCCGAGCGTGGGCTAGGGTTGGGCTTGGCCATCGTCCAGCAGTTGGCGCAGTTGCTGGGACATCCGCTGCAGTTGGAGTCGAGCCCAGGTGCGGGAGCGCGCTTTATCCTGCAATTGCCGCAGGCTGACGCTGGCGAGTGGCAAGCACCGGCGGCTGTTGCCGCAGCCTTGAGCGGGCGGGTGCTATTGCTGGAGGATGACGCTGCCGGCCGTGAAGCCTTGAGTGGTTTGTTGCAGCGCTGGGGGTGTGGGGTGTGGGCCTGCGCTGATCCAACCGAGGCCTTAGACTGTTTGCCCGAGGCGCAGCCTCAGGTGTTGATCAGCGATTATCGTTTGGCGGCTACCGAGGACGGGTTACGTGTCATCGAGCGTTTGCGTGAAGAAGCCGGGCGCATGTTGCCGGCGCTGTTGATTACTGCCGACATTAGCGCAGACCTGCAGGAGCGTTGCACTCGCGCCCATGTCACTCTGTTGGGCAAACCGCTGTTGCCGGCTCGCTTGCGTCAGGCGTTGGCGGTGCTGTTGCCTGCGGCCCCAATTGCTACAGCCAACCCCGTTGCCGCGCCGCACTGACGCAAGCAGTACGGGTATGCACGGCGAACTCCTGAAACAATGATTTCAGATGGGTCTTAACCGTGTCTTCGGAAACCCCAAGCTGACGGCTGATGGACTTGTTCGGTAAGCCTTCGGCCAGCAGTCGGAGAATTTCCATCTGCCGCGGCGTGAGCTGCGGCTTGTCGGCTGACTGCGGTGCCGGCAGGGTCTCGCCCAAGAGTACGCGGGTTACCGCCTGGCGCAGTTCCTCGCTGTTGGCGCTCTTCGGGATAAAGCCCAGCGCGCCGGCTGTCAGGGCGGCCTGAGCGTCCAGGTTGGAGTCGCTTGCACTGAGAATTGCCACTGGCGTCATGCGACCCTGCTGTTGCCAGCGTTGCAGCAGCTCCAGTCCCGTCATGTCGGGTAGACGCAGGTCGAGCAGAATCAGGTCAAAGGTCGTGTGCTGTAGGCAGGTCTCGGCGGCAGCAGCGGATTCGGCAGTGCGAATCTGCAGGTCGGCGCAGAGGGGGGCGAGGGCCAGGCTCAGGCCATCGAGAAAAATCCGGTGGTCATCCACCAGCAACAGGCTGAGCTGTTCGGGCAAGGCAGTGCAGAGTGCAGTCATAGGGCTGTCTCAGGCGGCGTTATTATTTTTGTGAGCGCCGCGTGAGTGTAACCCAAACCGTCGCTTGAATTAGAAGCGGTAGGTCACCTGTGCGCCCAGACCATGGGCGCTGTTCTTGTAAGTGGACTGGTAGTCGTCTTTTTCGATATGGGTGTCGTCTTCCATCAGGTAGGAATAGGCCAGATCGAGGGTTACATCCGCATTCGGGCTCCAGGCCGTGCCGAGGCTGAAGATGGTGCGGTCACCCGTGGGGATACGCGGCGAACGGTCGGTGTTGTTGGTCGGTGACTGATCCACGGCCATGCCGGCGCGCAGGGTCCATTGCGGGTTCAGTTTGTAGGCGGCGCCTATCGCATGCGCCCAGGTATCGTGCCAATTCTGTGGCTCGCTGATGCTGCTTGCGCGGCTTGTGAGCAACCCCTGAACACCTTTGTTATCGACGCGGATTTCTTCCAGGCGGCTCCAGCGTGTCCAGGTGCTGCCGGCATACAGGGTCCAGTCGGCATTTAGTTCGTGGGTTACCGAGAAATCCACCGACTCCGGGGTGGTCAGGTCCAGCGAGGCGTCATAGGTGCCCGCTGATGTGGAAATGAAACCGGGGCCGGAAATCTTGGTATCGCCTTTCAGGCGGTAATCCACCTTGGAGTGGTAAGTCAGGCCGAAACGGGTGTCCGGCGTGATTTCAAACAGCACGCCAATGTTGTAGCCCAGCGCCGTGTCATCGCCTTCGATCTCGACCTTGCCGTCACCTCCAGTGAGCGGATCGTTGGCGGCAGATGTCAGCTCGCCGTCGATGCGGTTGATGGTTGGGCCGAAACCAATCGACAGTTGTTCGTTGAAGCGGTAGCTCAGGGTCGGCTGCAGGGTGATCACCCGCACCTCGCTGCGGTCGCCGTGATAGCGGCCCTGGAAGCCGCGCTCGTAGTCGGTCACCAGGCCGAACGGTACATACAAGCCCAGGCCGAAGCTCCAGTTGTCGTCCAGCGGTTTAACGTAGTAACCCATGGGAGCACCGATGAACGGCACCATGTCGCCGTCATTACTGCCGCTGGCGGAGCCGCTGGCGTTGTCGATATCGGTTTTGGCATCGAGCAGCGCAATACCGCCACTGACTTGCTCGCGCTGGATACGTGCCATGCCGGCCGGGTTACCGAATACGGTGCTGGCATCCTCGGCAGAGGAGGAACGCCCGGCAAATGCGGTGCCCATGCTACTGACGCTCTGTTCATTGATGGCAAAGCCACCCGCAAAGGCAGGGCTGGCGGCAGATGCAAGGGCAAGGGACAGGCAGGTCTTGACGACTCTTTTGCTCACGGGGGGACTCCAGGTTTTTAGCGGGGGCGGAAACTAACAACTTTTCCTGACCCTTGCCAAGCGCTGAAGTTTCAAACAATGAGGGTATATGCCTTTAAAGTGCGCTTATTTTCTGCTAATTGCAGTCTAGTTGTCGGACAATGCGGCGCTCGTGCTGACGTTTACGCCACCTGGCTCAGGCTGCCGATGCAGCGTTGCCAGGCGGCGATAAAGTCCTTGGTGCGGCCATGGGGCCTGAATACCCGGCGCCAGACCTGTGCCATGCCGAGCAGATCATCGGCGGCCGGTAATTCGCGGCGCTCGGCTTCGATCAGCATCCAGGCAATCGCTGTGGCGTAGCGCAGATTGACGGTCAGCTCCAGGTGCGGTGCAGCGAGAAAGGCATGCTGGCTGGCGAGACCGCGTACCTGGCTGGCGAGATCCGGGTCCAGTGCCAGGTGTTGATCCCAGAGTTGCTGGTGACGCTGCGCGGCAATGCGGTAGAGGCCGTGGCCATGTTTGTCATCAAGGGCTGAGCCAAGCCCGGACTGGCTGGCAGCAGCACCGAGCAACAAGGCTTCAGCGGCGTTTGAGTGGCGGCCCAGGTAGAGCAGGGTAGGGCGGATGACGTACTGGCTTAACTCGCAAGCGGCGATTCCCATAAAGCCCTCGGCGATAGATGACCGGTGGGGCCGGGGCGCTGGCAGCTTCTGCTTGTTCTGATAAAGGCCCCACCGGAAGCGGGGTTAGCCGCTTATCTTGAAGTGTAGTGCGACCTTTGTGCTGTAAAGGGCTGTTTTTAAATTGTTTTCGGCTTTCGGTTATTGTCTATATTCCAGTTAGTGCTTAACCGTCGTCTTTGGCTAGTCGCCCAGGGCCACGGGGCGTGTGGGGTCGGTAATCCATTCACTCCAGGAACCAGCGTACAGCGCTGCCAACGGGTAGCCGGCCAGGCACAGGGCGAACAGGTTATGGCAGGCGGTCACCCCCGAGCCGCAGTAGGCCACCAGCGCACTGGCCGGACGCTCGCCGAGTTGTGCGGCAAAGCGCTGGCGTAGCTGTGCCGGGCTGAGAAAGTGGCCGTCGCTGTCCAGGTTGTCCGTAAAGGCTGCGCACTGTGCGCCAGGGATGTGCCCGGCAACGGGGTCGATGGGCTCCACCTCACCTCTGAAGCGCGGCAGGCCACGGGCATCCAGCAGAGTCATTTGCGTGTCGCCCAAGCGTTGCTGCAGCTGTGCCGCGCTGAGGAGCAGGCGGGTGTCGGCGCTGCCGTTGAAGGTTCCGAGCTGCGGGTTTGGCAGGTCGTGGGTCAAGGCGCCACTGGCCTCACGCCAGGCCTTGAGGCCGCCGTCGAGCAGGTACACACCCTCACGCTTGCCCAGCCAGGCCAGCAGCCACCAGGCGCGGCTGGCAAAGGCATTGGGGCCGTCGTCATAGAGCACCACGCTGCTCTGCTGATGCAGACCCCATTGGCGCAGGCGCTGTAACAACTGTGCTGGCTCTGGTAGGGGGTGGCGGCCGGTGATGCCCTGATGGATCGCCCCGGAAAGATCACGCTCCAGGTCGGCGTACTGAGCCCCCGGGATATGCCCATCGTTGTAGCTGCGCTGGCCGTAGGCCGGGTCATCAAGGGCAAAGCGGCAGTCGAGAAGCAGCAGGTCGGGATCGGCAAGACGTTGCTGCAGTTGGGCGGCGCTGATCAATTGGGCGAGGGGCATGCCAGTCATCCTGTGGGCAAAGTGCAAGTCGGCATCATAAACCCTGGCGTTGAGCTGTCGAGGCGCGCTGCTCAGAAGATTTCTGCTGGTCGGGCGCTGCATCTTGGCCCGTTTAGGTGCATGCTGCCTGCCCGTTTTTTCTAACAGGCTGTTGAAGAACGACCTGCGCTGGCACTGCTGCGTTGAAAACGGCCGCTAAATGCTCATTTACAGCAGTAAACTCCGCTTTTCGGCCGTTTTGCCCTGTCTTGCCTGCCCCAGTGATGTTTTTCAACGACCTGCTGCCCTAGGTTGCTGTGACCATGAAGCGTTTTGTATTACTCGATACTGCCCCGATTCCCGATGGTTCTGGCGCGTTGTGCCTATTCGAGTACGGCGAGGATTTTGTGATCAAAATCGCCGGCGGTGACGGTGGCCAGTTAATGAACACGCGCATGCATGGCTCTGAAGATGCCCTGGCGGCTATTCCCTGCAAGAAGGTCGCCGGCCGACCTGATTCGCGGGTGCTGATCGGCGGCCTGGGCATGGGCTTTACCTTGGCTGCGGCGCTGCAGAATCTGGGGAAGAGTGCCGAGGTGGAAGTGGCCGAACTGGTGCCCGGGGTGGTGGAGTGGAACCGTGGCGCGCTGGGTGCCAAGGCGGGCTACCCGATCAACGATCCACGTACGCGGGTGATTCAGGATGATGTGGCCAACTGCCTGAAGAACGCCGATCAGCGTTATGACGCGATCATGCTGGATGTGGATAACGGTCCCGAAGGCCTGACCCAGAAGCGCAACTCCTGGCTGTATTCCGCCCAGGGCCTGCAGCGTTGCCATCAGGCTCTACGCAACAAGGGCGTTCTGGCGGTGTGGTCAGCCAGTGCCGATCGCCAGTTCAGCGACAAAATTCGCAAGGCCGGGTTCAAGGTAGAAGAGGTGCAGGTATATGCCCATGGCAACAAGGGCACTCGGCATACCATCTGGATCGCGAGCAAGTAGCAGTCTCCACTGGGCGCTGGCGTGCGCCCAGTGGAATGGCGTTTAGCCAAGCAACTCGGCAAAGCCTTTATCGGCGTCCAGAACTGCTGGCAGATCATTCATCAAGCTGGCCATATCCAGCCCTTCAAAAAGGGGGCCCTGTAGGGTTTCCAGCGCTTTGGGCATGTCGCCAGCGAACTCGCGCAGTGCTTCGGCAATCGATACCGCCTGGGCCAAGACTCGCGGCAGTGGCATGTCGGCTGGGGCTTGGTAGGGGCGGCTCTGGTAGGCAATGGCCTGCTGGATCAATTCGGGCAGTTGCCAGCGGCGCGCCAGTTCTGCACCGACCTCAGGGAAGCCGAAGCCCAGTTGCAGGGTTTCCAGAGCAACCCGTTGCGCCGCCCCAATGTCCTTGCCACTCTGGTTGAGGCGCTCAGCGAGTTTAGGCACGCCCGTCTGGATCAGCAGTTCGCCGATGTTGTGCATCATCCCGCAGGTAAATGCAGTTTCCACGGCAACGCCGCGGTTCTTCGCCAGCAGCCGGCTGATGCTGGCGACCTGAAAACTGTGTGCCCAGAAGCCTTTGAGGTCAAACCCTGGCGGTGCCTGGAAGGCCCCGGTTACAGCCGAGGCCAGCACCAGAGTGCGCAGGGTGTTGAAGCCCAGACGCATGGCGGCATCTTCAACACTGGCGGATTCACGCGCACCGCGAAACCGGGCTGAGTTGGCCAGGCGCAGCACTTTGGCGGCAATTACTGGGTCGAGGGCGATATTGCGCGCCACGCTGTCCAGGCTGGTGTGCGGGTTATCGAACTGCTGGATCAGGTCCTGAGCGACACGAGGGATGGAGGGCAAACTGTTAATTTCGGAAAACAGGTCGTTTATATCCATGACAAAAGCCTGCTGAGAAGGTGGGAATAATGACGATAGCAGCGATTGTCCGACGCATATGGGCCGTGCAGGTTTCTCTTGATCTGGGTCAGGAGAAATGTGCTGGTAAATGTTGAAACGGGAGCGAGGGCTCTTTGTCCAGCGTTGCCGCAGCAGCTCTAGCTGCGGCAACGTTGCAGAGGGTTAGCGGATTTTCAGCTTGCCGATCCGATCATTATCCAGGCTGCCGAAGTACAGGTAATCGCCCACCGGCTTGACCGAGGTGATCATGCGCAAGTGAGTGCCGCTGGTGTCGTGCAGGCTCTGGGTGATTTCGCCTTGCTCGTTGAGGGCGATGGCAAAGCCGTACGGCACGGCCTTGGGCCAGAGCGCGCGCGGCAGCTTGGCCAGTTGTGCCTTGGCCCAAGGTGAACGGTGCAGCATGTCTGCATCGGCTTTGCGTGGCGTCGGCAGGGCCACCCAGAAGGTGCCGTTGCGGTCGCCCTGAAGGTTGTCCGGCAGGCCCGGCAGGTTGTCGATAAATATGTCGTGGGTACCGGCCTTGTCGCCTTTGAGCCAGTAGCGGGTGATGCGGTAGCGGTAGGTTTCGTTGACCAGTACGAAGTCTTCATTCGCCGACAGGGCCACGCCGTTGGCGAAGTACAGATCCTTGAGCAGCACCTTGGTTTCACCGCTGCGCGGGTTGTAGCTGAGCAGGCGACCCCAGGGGCGGGCCTCGAGCAGGTCAAGCAGGTAGTCCGGCTGTTCGAAGCGCTGGCTGGCATCGCTGAAATAGATGGTGCCGTCGCGCGCGATGTCCAGGTCATCGGTGAACTTGAACGGTATGCCTTCGGCTTCGCTGCTCAGTACCTTGATCTGGCCCTGGGCATTGATGCTCAACAAGCCCTTGTAGGCGTCGGCGACGATCAGATTGCCAGTAGCGTCGAAGTCCATGCCCAGTGGTCGGCCCTGGGTATCGGCAAAGGTCTCGATGCTGCCGTCGGTCTTGATCCGTATGATTTTGCCGTCGTGCAGGCCGCTGTATACCTGGCCTTGGGCGTCCACGGCGGTGTCTTCCGGGCCATGCACCTGGCCGCGACCGAGCAGCTCGGCTTTCATCAGGGTGTCGTTGGGCTCCAGTACGCCGGTCATCGGTGGGATGGCCGGGGCGTCCCAGGCCAGCGGATCAATCGGGCTGGGCGTAACAGCCAGGTAAATAGCGGCTGCGGCAATCAAGGCCACAAGCAGACCAAGCAGTTTCTTCATTATTGTTATTCCCTGTAGTGAAGGTGGCAGATGCAAGCGCCCGCCAGATTACAGGGTTCGCTCGGCTCTGTGAGCCTGTGCCGAGGTATCTGCGAGCCGAATGCCCGGCTCTGTGGTGTGGCGTATATACTGCGCGGCATTCTTCAGGGGAGAGCCGTGTGGCGATTGATATTCAGTGGATTGGCGACGACGCCAGCCTGGCGCAGCATTGTGCAGCCTGGCGCAGCCTGCCATGCGTGGCGGTCGATACCGAATTTATGCGGGTCGATACCTTTTACCCGATAGCGGGCTTGTTGCAGGTCAGTGATGGTGAGCGGGCCTACCTGATTGATCCGCTGCTGATCAGTGACTGGTCACCCTTTGCCGCACTGTTGCAAGACCCTGCCGTAGTGAAGGTGCTGCATGCCTGCAGCGAAGACCTGGAAGTGTTTCTGCGTCTAACCGGCAGCCTGCCGGTGCCGCTGTTCGACACCCAACTGGCTGCCGGTTACCTCAACCTCGGTTTCTCCATGGGCTACTCACGCCTGGTTCAGGCGGTGCTGAATATCGAACTGCCCAAAGGTGAAACCCGTTCAGACTGGTTGCAACGGCCACTGTCGGCAACCCAGGTCAGTTACGCCGCAGAAGATGTCCTGCATCTGGCCGAGGTGTATGGCCTGCTCAAGCAGCAGTTGTCTGCCGAGAAATACGCCTGGGTGCTGGAAGATGGTGCCGAACTGGTTGCCAACCTGAGCCGAGAAGTCGATCCCGAACTGGCTTACCGCGAAGCCAAGCTGGCCTGGAAACTCTCACGTCAGCAGTTGGCCGTGCTTAAGGCCCTGTGTACCTGGCGTGAGGGCCAGGCCCGTAAGCGCAACCAGCCGCGCAACCGGATCCTGCGTGAGCATTCACTGTGGCCATTGGCGCGCACCCAGCCAGATAACCTGGTGGCCCTGGCGCGGATCGAGGACATGCACCCGAAAACCGTGCGCCAGGACGGCGAGTTTATCTTGCAGCTGATTAAACAGGCCGCCGCCACACCGGCAGACAGCTGGCCGCAGGCGCTGCCTGAGCCTCTGCCCTTGGATGCGTCTTCGCTACTCAAGAAGCTGCGAGTGATTGGCCAGCGTGAAGGTGAGCGGCTGAACATTGCGCCCGAGCTGATGTTGCGCAAGAAAACCCTCGAAGCCCTGTTGAAAACCGGCTACCCCAATGGTCCCTACCAGCTGCCGGAATCCCTGCGTGGCTGGCGTCGTGAATTGATGGGTCAGGCGCTGCTCGATTGCCTGGCTGCTAACGGAGAGTCTGCGTGAAACATATTTGCTCAATCTACAAAAGCCCGCGCAAGAACGAGATGTACCTCTACGTGCTGCGCAGTGACGGTCTCAAGCGTGTACCGGAGAGCCTGTTGCTGGCTTTTGGTCCGCCGGCCCTGGCTTTCGAGCTGATCCTCACCCCTGAGCGCGCGCTGGCCCGTGAGGATATTCACAAGGTATTGGCCAACCTCGATGAACAGGGCTATCACCTGCAGATGCCGCCGCCTGAAGACGAGTACATCGAGCACTTGCCGGATGAGCTGTTACGCCGTAACGATCCGGTCTGATTGCCATGTTGGCTGACGTCCCTGTGCGCGTGCTGATTGGCGAAGCCGAGCATGCGCTTTACGCCCAGTTGCTACGCGAGCAGGCGCCCGAGCTTGAGGTGTGCGGCAGTGACCAGGCCAATGTGTTAGCCGAACACGCCGCCAGCTGTCCGGTCTGGCTGGGTCAGCCGGATCTGCTGGCGACCTTGCTACGGCAGGGTTTACGGCCGCAGTGGTTGCAGTCGACCTGGGCTGGCGTCACGCCGTTGCTGGCGGCTGATTTACCCGCGAATTACACGCTGAGCCGCGCTGTTGGCATTTTCGGTCAGGTGATGGCCGAGTACGTGCTGTGCCATCTGCTGGCTCATGAGCGCCAGCTATTCGCACGCCTGGCCGCGCAGGTTGAGCAGCGCTGGGATAATCGGCTGCCGTGCAGCCTGGCCGGGCGCAAGGTGCTGGTTGTGGGTGCAGGTGATATTGGCCAGAGCGTGGCGCAGTTTCTTGCGCCGTTTGGGCTCGAGCTATATGGCATCGCCAGCAAGGCCCGCCAGTTGCCAGCGTTTGTCGAGGTGGCAGGGCTTGAGGATTTACCGCGTCTGGCCGGCGAGGTGGATTATCTGCTCAACCTGCTACCGGATACCCCAGCCACCCGCGATATCTACGACGCCGCGTTGTTCGCCTGCTGCAAACCCAGTGCGCTGTTTATCAATGCCGGACGCGGCGTGGCGGTGATCGATCAGGCGCTGGTCAATGCGCTGCAACACAATCAACTGGCGGGCGCGGTGATCGATGTTTGTCGCCAGGAGCCGCTGCCTGCGGGGCATCCGTTTTGGGATGCGCCGCGCCTGCTGCTCACCGGGCATAGCTCGGCACCCACCGAGCCGCGTCTGCTGGTGCAGCTGTTTATCGATAATCTGGCACGCTGGCGCGGTGGTGATGCGCTGCGGGGGCAGGTGGATTTCGCCCGCGGCTATTGAACGCTGCGCACCATTGAGCGCGCCGCCCTTGGCCGCCGCAGGCCGAGCGGCTAGACTGCCGGCCTTTTCACCCCTCACTGTACCCTCACCATGGCCGCCAAAGTCGAACCCTTCTGGAAACGCAAAACCCTCGAGCAGCTGGATCAGGACGAGTGGGAATCGCTGTGCGATGGCTGCGGCCTGTGCTGCCTGCAGAAGCTGGAGGATGAGGACGATGGCAGTGTTTATTACACACGCATCGCCTGCAAACTGCTGGATCTGCAAACCTGTCGCTGCACCGACTACAGCAACCGGCGCAAATTTGTCGCCGACTGTATTCAGCTGACGCCGGCCCAGGCCGACCAATTCCAGTGGCTGCCGCCGACCTGTGCCTACCGCCTGGTCAGTGAGGGCAAAGATTTGCTGCTCTGGCATCATCTGGTCTGCGGTGATCGCGAACAGGTGCACAAGCAGCGGATCTCCCAGGCTGGGCGTATGCTCAGTGAGAACAGCGTGGCCGAAGATGAGTGGGAAGACCATATGATCTTCCGCGCTGGCTGAGAGGGCAGCCGATAAGCTGCTTATGGCTAACGCGCTTGAAGCCAACACCTAATGCCCAGCTGCACGCTTTTTAATCGCCCGGTGCGCGCAGCGGGCTAGCCTGTAAGTGTTACTCGCCGCGTGACTTGCTGGCCATTTGCCTTGATCGTACAGCGCTCGCAGCTTTTGTAGACACCTCTGAACCTCGTTGCTAAATACCTGCCTAAACTCGCCTGAGTCACTGTTTTGCACTGTGGAGCCTTGCCATGCTGATTCGCCGTTTGTTGCTGTCCGTTGTGCTGTTGAGCCTGAGCACGCCGCTGTGGGCCAAGAAGGTTGACCTGGACTATCGCGTGAAATTTTTGCCGGACAGCGATCAGGCGCAAGTCAGCCTGACCCTGGAAGATGGCGAGCCCGTGATCAGTCTAGCCTTTAACCTCGGCGAAGAGGGCCTGTACAGCGACTTCAAGGCCGACGGCCAGTGGACGCAAGACACCCCAGAACAGGGCATCTGGAAACCGGCCAAAGGCAAATCGACCCTCAACTATCGGGTGAAAATCAATCATGAACGCAGCGCCGGGCGTTTCGATGCACGCATGACCGAGGACTGGGCGCTGCTGCGCGGTGATGACCTGGTGCCGCCGGTGAAACTGCGTCAGCAAGATAAAACCGAGCTGGTCTCGCGGCTGCAATTCGACCTGCCCAAAGACTGGAAAAGCGTTGAAACCGGCTGGCCGCGAGTAGGCAAGAACCGCTTTCGTATCGACAACTCGCAGCGCAAATTCGACCGCCCGACCGGCTGGATAGTCGCGGGCAAAATCGGCACGCGGCGCGCCAAGCTAGGCGAAACCGATGTGGCCATCAGTGCGCCAGTGGGCGAAGGCATGCGCCGCATGGATGTGATGACCTTGCTGACGTTTATCTGGCCGCACGCCCAGGAGGTGTTCCCGCGCGACCCGGCGAAGTTGCTGATCGTCGGCGCAGGCGACCCCATGTGGCGTGGCGGGCTGTCAGCCGCCAACTCGTATTACATGCACAGCGATCGTCCGTTGGTCAGCGAGAACGGCACCAGCTCCCTGGTGCATGAGCTGGTGCATGTGTTCAGCCGTATCCGTGCGCGTGATCGCAGCGACTGGATCACCGAAGGCCTGGCCGAGTATTACGCCATCGAGCTGATGCGCCGCGCTGGCGGCCTCAGTGAAGAGCGTTATCAGAAGATTCGCGAGCAGCTGATCGGTTGGAGTAAGCCGGTGAAAAGCCTGCGCACCAACAACTCCTCAGGTCCGGTTACCGCGCGTGCCGTATTGCTGCTGCAGGAGCTGGACCGAGAAATTCGTCAGGCCACCAAGGGCACCACCCAACCGCGTTCACTGGACGACGTGACACGCGGCCTGATGCGCCTGGATAAAGCCAGTACCAAAGACTTTATCGAAATCAGCGAGAACGTGATGGGGGGCGCCTCCAAGGTGCTGGACAACAAGCTGTTGCGTTAACCTTGGTGCCGCCGCTTACTTGAGCCCTGGCCCGGACTTGGTGTTGATGCCCTTGGCCATGCGGTCGTAGAGCACCACATTGACCGTGGCTGCCAGGTTCATGCAGCCCTGGGTGGGGATGTAGATCACGTCCTCACACCAGTCCAGCACTTCCTTACTCAGTGAACCGTCTTCGGGGCCGAAGATATACATGGCCCGGTCCGGGTGGGTGTATTGCGGCAGGGGGCGTGCGCCCTCAACCAGCTCCACAGCCACCGGCGTGCAGCCCAGAGGAATGATCTGTTGCAGGTCTTCCACACCAATCAGCGGAATATCCATATAGATACGCTGGGTGTCAGTGATGAAGTCGCGGGCGCGGGCGTAGCGCTTGCCGCTGTAAAACACCGACGCGGCGCTGTAACAGCCTGCCGCACGCATAACCGAGCCGACGTTTGCCGGGGATTTTGGGTTGAATAACCCGATGCAACTGTATCGTTTGTTTGCCACGTATCCGGCCTGTGCTTTGCCTTGCGGCAACCAAGATTAAAGGCCGGGATTATACGGGGCGGGCAGGCTGGGGCCTATTGTTTGCTTTTCAGCCGTGCTGCAAGGTCTGCGAAGGGGTTGTGGGTGGCCTGAGCCGTCTTCGGTGTGCTGAGCGAACCTTCGCTGAAGTATTGCTGATCGGTGTAGCGCGAGTGCTCGTTGTCATGGCAGAACAGGCATAGCAGCTCCCAGTTGGAGCCGTCCTGCGGGTTGTTGTCATGGTTGTGATCGCGGTGGTGCACGGTCAGCTCACTCAGGCGCTTGCCGGAGAACTCGCGGGCGCAACGGCCGCAGACGTGCGGGTACATCTTCAATGCCTTGTCGCGGTAGCCTTCTTCACGCGAGCGCTGGTTGTCCGCGAGGATACGGTCAAGCTTGCTGGTGGCGGAGGCGGGGGATTTATCGCTGCTCATCTAGACTCTCTGTAGGCGGGACCTTTGTCGCAGTCTAGCCTTGCCGGCGGTCAGTGAAAACTGCCAGCCCAGCACTTAGGTGCATGCTTGTGGCCTAAAGTGAACCACTCTTACTGGAGAGCTCCTATGCGCCCGATAAGCCTGTTGCTGGTTTTGACCGCACTGACCAGCACGGCGCTGTTTGCCCAGCAGCCGATAAAAATGCCGGCCCCTGCAAGCGGTGGCCCGGGAACGGCAACGCCGCAGCCCTATTCGCCGGTTACACCGCAGAACCTCCCACACCGGACGTTCGATAATGCTCCGCTGTACAAGCAGGCACCATTGCCGGAGTCGCGCCAACCGCGGCGCGATGAAGATGTGCAGTTGCTGCAGGAGCAACGCAAGCGCAATGCGCAGCCAATACAGAAACTCAACGAATGAGTTGTCGGCAACGGGAGCCGTCGTTTGCCGGCCATCCGCCCTAGGCAGGCGGTGTGACAGGCTGATGGCACTGGCGCGAATGAATCCGCGCCTAGCGCTATGCATCACAGCGGCAGGCTGAATTCAATCCAGGCCCAGCACCTTGAGGATAAAGGCGTATTCCAGGGCAACATCCTTGAGCGCCTGGTAGCGGCCGCTCATGCCGCCGTGGCCGGCATCCAGCTCGGTTTTCAGCAGCAGCAGGTTGTTGTCGGTTTTTTGCGTGCGCAGCTTGGCCACCCACTTGGCGGCCTCCCAATACTGCACGCGGCTGTCGTTGTAACCCGCCACCGCGAGAATCGCCGGGTACGCCTGGGGCCGTACGTTTTCGTAAGGCGCGTAGCTTTTAATCCGGGCAAATACTTCGGGCTGATTAGGGTCGCCCCATTCGTCGTATTCGGTCACCGTCAACGGCAGATCGGGGTTCTGCATGGTGTTGAGCACATCGACAAACGGCACTTCAGCAATGGCCGCGGCGAATAGCTCGGGACGCTGGTTGAGCACTGCACCAATCAGCAAACCGCCGGCGCTGCCGCCGCTGATAACCAGTTGCTGAGAGCTGGTGTAACCCTGAGCGATCAGGTGTTCGGCGCAGGCGATAAAGTCATCGAACGAATTCTGTTTGTGCGCAAGCTTGCCGGTGCGGTACCAGGCTTCGCCCAGCTCACCGCCGCCACGGACATGGGCAATGGCGAAGAGAAAACCGCGTTCAAGCAACGACAGGCGTGCATGGGAGAACCAGGGGTCAAGGCTTTCGCCATAGGCGCCGTAGCCGTACAGGTAGAGCGGGGCAGAGGTGCCGAGCACGTCGCGTTTGGCCACCAGGCTGATCGGCACCTGGCTGCCATCGGCGGCAGTGGCCCACAGACGCTGGCTGACATAGTTGTCGGCATCGAACGGCCCGAGCACCGGGGTTTGCTTGAGTACCACTTGCGTGCCGGTAGCCAGCTCCAGCTGACGCACCTGCGCCGGACGATTGAGCGCTTCATAGCGCAGGCGAATCGCGGGGCTGGCGAACTCCAGGCTGTCTTGCACATACAGGCTGTAGGCGGCGTCTGGCAGCTGCACACGATAGGCTGCTTGACCATGCGGCTGTACTTCGATGATCGGCAGGCCGTTCTCGCGCAGACTGAGCACCAATGCCTGTTGATTGAGGCTGATGCTTTCGAGCATCACCTGCGGGTCGTGGGCGCGCACCAGTTGCCAATGCTCGCGGCTTGGCGTTGCTTGGTGGGCGCTAAACAGGGCGAAGTTGATGCCGTGCTGGTTGCTGCGAATCAGCCAGCGCCACTCGCCATTTAGCGTGCCGTGGTCCACGTCATACTCGTGCGCTTCTTCGCGTGGGGCCACGCAGCTGAAGCTGGCTTGCGGCGTGGCAGCGTCCAGCACCCAGGCTTCGCTGGTGGTTTTGCTGCCCAGTTGCAGGATTAGCTGACGTTCGGAGCTGCTGCGGTAGCAACTGAGGAAGAAGCGTCCGTCTGGCTCATGGAACACCAAATCGGCTGCATCTGTGCCCAGTTGGTGGCGATAGAGTTTGTGCGGTCGGTGGGTGTCGTCCAGCTCGCCGAAAAATAGCGTCTGGCTGTCATTGGCCCAGGTCATGCTGCCGTCGCAGTTCTCGAAAGGCAGCTCACTCAGACGTTCGTTTGCCAGCTCTTTGACGAACAGTTGGTAGATTTCCTCGCCACTGGTGTCCAGGCTGTAGGCCAGGCGCTGATGATCGGGGCTGATGCTGAAGGCCCCCAGCGCGATAAAACCGCCCTCGGCCAGGGCATTGGGGTCGAGCAGCAGCTGTTCGCTGGCTTCATCGACCGTCAGCGAGCCATCGGCCGGCTTGCGGCAACGGTAATGCCGTGGGTATTCATCGCCCGCAGTGGTGCGCTGGTAATACAGGTAAGGCCCCCAGGGGGACGGCAGGCTGAGATCAGTCTCGCGGATGCGGCCCTTGATTTCCTGAAACAGGTTTTCACGCAACTGCAGTTGGGGGCTGAGCTGTTGTTCCAGGTAGGTGTTTTCTGCCTTGAGGTGATCGAGTACCTCCTCAGTGTCGCGATTTTCCAGCCAACGATAAGGGTCGGCAGCGTTCTCGACGCGAGCAATGGGGGCGTGTGACATGAAACAACTCCTGTGGCCGGCGGGCCGTCAATGGCCGCCGAAAAAACTGGTTGGAAATTTGCTGCGTGGCGGTTCTGTTGCGCTAAAAACAGGCGTTGCAAGCTGTTTGCGGTTATCGCGCTGGTGCGGCCTTGAGCAAGTAGTGCCCGTGTACAGCGGGGAAACCTCTAGCTTGCGCGATTTTGCACAGGCGTTAAGCAGGTAAAAGCCGTTATCATAAGCGCCACTTTGCTCGTCGGTTGCACAAATCTGCGCTTATCTGCGCCTGCTCGACCGCCGGCCCTCAATGCTTGAGAACCTGCGCTTTATGATTGAAAACGACTACCTGCTTGCCTGGAGCGCCTATCTGGTGGCGGCCCTTGGCTGCCTATTGGTGTGGTTCCGCCTGACCGGCTGGATGTGGCGCTATGTGCGTGAGCCGCTGCGAGTGCTGGTGCTGGTGCTACTGTTTAGCCCGACTGTTGTCGATCCTGGCAAAGAGCAGTTGGCCCCTGCGATCGCCATTAGTGCCATGGATTTGCTGCTGGGAGTGGGTAACAACGCCTGGCGAGCGATTGCTGACCTGAGCATGTATGGCTTGATCCTGTTTGTTTTGTACCTGTTGTTTGTGGCCGTGCGCTGGCCTGTGGAGCGCTGGTGGCAAGGGCGGCAAAGACCGGCTGCTGCGATTGCCGATGATGAGCCGACCCTGCGCGAAATGATGGCGCGCGATGATCAGGACTTTGCTGACACCCGATACGATGCCCGTGGTGATCGTCGTCTGCGTATTGACCCTCGTTTGTAGCCTGATGTGCTGTCGCTAGGCCCGCTGCTCTTGCAGCAATTCACGCAGCCGGTCAGCATGGCCCCTTGCCAATCAGGAGGGGTCTATGGAGTGTGTGTTCTGTGCAATTGCTAGCGAGCAATTGCCTGCCCAGCGTATCTATGAAGATGAGCATTTCATCGTCCTGCTGGACATCTACCCCCTGCGTCCGGCCCATGTGCTGATTGTCAGCCGTGAACATGCCCCTTTTCTCAAAGACCTCTCCAGCCTGCCAAGTGAGCAGTTGCTGCCCTTGGCACAGCGCATTGCGGGCGCCTTGCGGGCAGCCGGTTATGGCGAGCAGGGCATCAATTTTTTGCTGAATGATGGGCCAGCCGCCAATCAGCATGTAGCCCATTTGCATCTGCACCTGATTCCGCGCCGTGCTGGCGATGTGGTGCTGTTGCTGTGGCGCGCCCTGACGCGTTTTCTGCCGTGGGCGCGCACAGGTCTTGAAAGCCGTTTGCAACAAGAAGCGCAGCAATTGCGCGAGGCCCTACGTCATGTGTGAGTTACTGGGGATGAGCGCCAATGTGCCGACTGATATCGTATTCAGCTTTACCGGGCTGATGCAGCGCGGCGGCGGCAGCGGTCCGCACCGTGACGGTTGGGGTATTGCTTTTTATGAGGGACGTGGTCTGCGTCTATTCCAGGACCCGACAGCCAGCGTTGATTCCGAGGTGGCGCGGCTGGTGCAGCGTTACCCGATCAAGAGTGAAACCGTGATCGGGCATATTCGTCAGGCCAACGTCGGTACGGTCTGTTTGGCCAATACCCATCCCTTTGTCCGTGAGCTGTGGGGGCGCAACTGGTGTTTTGCCCATAACGGCCAGCTGGCCGATTTTGCGCCGAGGTTCAGTTTTTATCGGCCAGTGGGCGATACCGACAGCGAGGCGGCGTTCTGTGACCTGCTCAACAGAGTACGCAGCGCGTTTCCTGAACCGGTCGAGTTCGAGAAGCTGCTACCCGTGCTGGTGCAGGCCGCGCAGGAGTATCGTGACAAAGGGGTGTTCAACTGCCTGTTCAGTGACGGCGATTGGTTGTTCTGCTTTTGTTCAACCAAGCTGGCGCAGATCACCCGGCGAGCACCATTTGGGCCGGCCAGCCTGAAGGATATGGAGGTGACCGTGGACTTTGTTGCACACACCACCCCCACTGATGTGGTGACGGTGATTGCCACTGAGCCTCTGACCAACAATGAATGCTGGAATCTGTTCCAGCCCGGGCAATGGAGTCTGTGGCGGCGCGGTGAGCGCATTGCCCACGGCCAGATGGGGGAGTAAGGATGTTTCGCAGCTATTTGCGCTTGCTGGTGTTTGCCTTCGGCCTCTTGGTCGGCGTGCAGGTGCCGGGTTTTATCGACGATTACACTAAGCGTGTGGATGCTCACCGCGCCGAGTCTGAGCAGAGCCTGCTGGGCTTTCGGGAAACCGCGGCACGCTTCTTCAAGGGTGATCTCAATGCCTTGGTCGCTCACTATCGTGCCAGCGCGGACGAGGTGATGCGCAGTGACGCCGCCAGCATCGCCCATCTGGTTAATCGTTCAGCATTGCTCGAAGGTGAATGGCTGGCCATGCAAGGGCCCTGGTATGGCCAGGTTGTACATTTGCTAAGCGATGCCGACCCGCAATTGCTGGAGGAAACCCTCGACGCATACAGCTATCAGGTTTTGCTGGCGCCCCAGGCCATCGCTTGGGGGCTGAGTGTCGGCTTGATTCTGGCCTGGATGGTGGAGCTGCTGATCGTGGCTATTGCCTGGACGTTCGGCATGGGCGGTACGCGCACACGCGATGTTGCGGCAAGACGCCATTGGCGTTGAAGCTAAAGGCCTCTAAACGAGGCCTTTTTTATGTTTAGACGTTGTTGCCGTGTGCCTGCTCAGCCAGTTGCGCGGCATCGACTCGCACGAAGATAGAGTCGCCAATCGCAGTCAGTAGATCGCCAGCGTAGATTTCGCAGATCACCCGGGTCTTGCGGCCGACCTCACCCTCAACGCGGGCGCGCAGGTGCAGCGGCACGCCCATCGGCGTCGGCTTGATGAACTTGAGTCCCAGATTGCCGGTGACGCACTCAATGCGAGGCAGGCTGTCCGGTTCACGGCCTTCGGCGCGGTAGTGGTAGGCCATGGCCGCCCAGTTGGAATGGCAATCCACCAGCATGGCCAGCAGGCCGCCGTAGACCAGGTTCGGCCAGCCGCAGTGCATGGCGTCGGGCAGGTGTTGCGCAACGATATGGATGCCGTCTTCATGCCAACGACTTTTGATGTGCAAACCATGGGAGTTACGGCTGCCACAACCGTAACAAACCCCTTCCGGGGCGGCGGCGTCCTGCAAGGGGAGATCAAGCATCGGGGTTACTCTCAAGATAAATTCGGCTGCAAGACTACCGCCTTTCTGTGCAGCGTATAACGTTGGCCGCATTGGTTTGCCCGCGCGGTATAGGCGACTTATGTTGAATAAGCAGTATGGCGTGGAGCAAGTTCCCTTCGATTGGCGAGTATGAATTCACTCGTCCTACCCCGGTTTTGTTGCGCAGCGAGAAGCGTCATGCGTACCCATCGTCTTTTAAAGTCCTTTTTGCTTGCCATGCTGGTGCTAGGTGGCTGCTCCGATGAGGACAAGCAACCTGCCGCTGCCAGCAGCCCTGCGGCTACACCTGTGGCGGAGGGTGCTGCTCCTGTTACGCCTGCCAAGCCCGCTGCACCTGCTACCCGCAAGGCGGTATTTACCCAGGAAGAACTCGACCAGATGCTGGCGCCGCTGGCGCTATACCCTGATGCCTTATTGGCCCAGATTCTGATGGCAGCCACTTATCCGGGGGATGTGGCGGATGCGGTGGCATGGTCCAAGGCCCACCCGGATAACAGCGGTGATACGGCTGTACAGGCTGTTGCAGAACAACCCTGGGACCCGAGTGTGCAGTCGCTGGTGGCGTTTCCCGCAGCACTGGCCGTACTCGGTCAAGACCTGGCCTGGGTGCAGCGTGTGGGTGATGCTTTCCTCGCGGAGCCGGATGCCGTGATGGACTCGGTGCAACGCTTGCGACACAAGGCCAAAGAGGCGGGCCATCTGGAATCCAACGAACAGCAGCAGGTCACCGAAGAACCCGCCGCGCCAGCAACGGTTACAAGTGGTTCGGTCGAGGTGGTGCAGCAGCCCTCGACCATCATCATCGAGCCCACTCAACCTCAGGTCATTTATGTGCCGAACTATAACCCGAGCGTGGTTTATGGCACCTGGCCCTATCCTTCGCCTCCCGTGTATTACCCGCCACCGCCAGGCTACTACTTTGGTGGGGCGCTTGCGGCGGGCTTGGGTTTCGCCGCTGGGGTGGCGATCATCGATTCAATCTGGGGGGCTGTAATTGGAACAACGGCGACATCGACATCGACATCGACCGTTACAACAACATCAACCGTAACCGGCAGATCAATAACACCCAAAACAAATGGCAGCACAACGCCGTCAATCGTGATGGGGTGCCGTATCGTGACTCGGCCAATCGTGAAAAATTCAGCCAGCGCCTACCTGGCAGTGAACAACGCGATGCCTTTCGTGGCCGTGATAACGCCCGCGTGGATGATCGCGAGCGAGCCCGTCAGTCCTTGCAACAGCGCGGTATCGACGCTCCGGCGACCAGCAACCGCGAGGCCCGTGAGCGCGCCCAGGTAGCCACTCGCGAAATTCAACGTGATCCGCAACGGCAACGCGCCCAGGCGGCCACCCGTGATATCAGCCGGGAATCGCAGGCGCGCCAGCGGGCGCAAAACAACCCACAGATACGCCAGCAGGCACGCCAACAACGCGCCAGTACCGCCAGCACGCGAAACAATGCTTTTACCGGCGCACGTAACCCTGTGCAATCGCGTGCCCAGCTTAGCCGTGGGCAGGCCAGCCGGGCTGCGGCCAGCCGGCCGCCAGCAGCGCGCGCCAGTGGTCGACCCGTGCAACGTGCTTCGGCACCCTCGCGTAGTGGCGGCGGTCGTCGGCGCTGACAGGAGAGTTAACATGATTGCTGGATTGCGAGTTTTCCCATTGTTGTCACTGCTTCTGCTGGCGCCGCTGGCTCAGGCGCAAGAACACTATCCAACTGCCGCCGCTGCCGCCGAGGCACTGGTGACTGCACTGGGGAGCGAAAAGGCCGATGCTGAACGCCTGGCGGCCTTGTTGGGTGAGGACTGGCAGACCTATATCCCCACCGATAACCTCGAACGGGTGGATGTCGATGCGTTCCTGGCACTGTATCGCCAGGCGCACAAAATTCAGCTCGATAGTGGGGGAAAGGCTCACCTGCTGGTTGGGCGCGAGTCCTGGGCGCTGCCATTGCCGATGGCGCAGAGCAAGGACGGCTGGGCGTTCGACACCCAGGCGGCGACCGAGGAAATCCGCGTGCGTCGTATTGGGCGTAACGAGTTGGCGGCGGTGCAGGCTGTGCGGGCTTATCACGATGCGCAGATGGACTACGCCGAGGTCGATCGCGACGGCGATGGCGTACTCGAATATGCACAAACACTCATGAGCAGCGACGGCCATTACGATGGTCTCTACTGGCCTGAAGAACCAGGTATCGAGGAAAGCCCGCTAGGGCCGTTGTTCGGCGACGAGCTGCCCGATGGTCAGTGGCAGGGCTATCATTATCGCATCCTGACCGCCCAGGGGGCCTCTGCACCGGGCGGTGCCTATAGCTACCTGCTAGGCGACAACATGAGCCGTGGCTTTGCCTTGGTGGCCTGGCCTGCCGAGTATGCCGAGACTGGGGTGATGAGTTTCATGATCAGCCATGACGGCCAGGTATTCGAGAAAGACCTTGGGCCGGAAGGCGGCAAGACAGTGAGCGAACTACAGCTGTTTGACCCGGACAGCAGTTGGCAGGAGCTGGGCGAGGAGGATGCACCGCCCGGTACGAACGCGGAATAACACCACGGGCCCTGAGGGCCCGTGTTTTTTACTTGGAAAGAAACTTCATGCCTTCCTCAAGCCCGCTCAAGGTCAGCGGGTACATCTGGTCTTCCAGCAGCTCGCGCATGATGTTGGTCGAGGCGGTGTAGTTCCAGGTGTCCTTGGGGTAGGGGTTGATCCAGATCAGCTTCTTGTACTTCTCCATAAAGCGCTTGATCCAGACGTAACCTGGCTCCTCGTTCCAGTGCTCGACGCTGCCGCCTGCCTGGGTGATTTCGTAGGGCGCCATGGCCGCGTCGCCGACGAACACCACTTTGTAGTCAGCGCCGTACTTGTGCAGCAGGTCCTGGGTGGAGAAGCGCTCCGAGGTGCGGCGCAGGTTGTTCTTCCATACCGATTCGTACACGCAGTTATGGAAGTAGAAATACTCCATGTGCTTGAACTCGGTTTTGCAGGCGGAAAACAGCTCCTCGCAGACCTTGACGTGGGCGTCCATCGAACCGCCGATGTCGAACAGGATCAGCAGCTTCACCGCATTGCGTCGTTCCGGGCGCATCTGGATGTTCAGCAGGCCGCCGTCTTTGGCGGTGTGATCGATGGTGCCGTCCAGATCCAGCTCGTCCTGCGCGCCCTGACGGGCGAATTTACGCAGGCGGCGCAGGGCCACCTTGATATTGCGCGTACCCAGCTCGACCTGATCGTCGAGGTTCTTGTACTCGCGCTGGTCCCAGACCTTGACCGCCTTGCCTTGGCGCTTGCCGGCATCACCGACGCGGATGCCTTCCGGGTTGAAACCGCCAGAACCGAACGGGCTGGTGCCGCCAGTGCCAATCCACTTGTTGCCACCTTCGTGGCGCTCTTTCTGCTCTTCGAGGCGTTTCTTGAACTCCTCGATCAGCTTGTCCAGGCCGCCCAGGGAGTCGATCTTGGCGCGCTCCTCATCGGTCAGCGAACGCTCGAATTCCTTGCGCAGCCACTCATCGGGGATCAGTGCCTCGATGTGTTGATTGAGGTTTTCCAGTCCCTTGAAGTAAGCGCCGAAGGCACGGTCGAACTTGTCGAAGTGGCGTTCGTCCTTGACCAGAATGGTGCGTGACAGGAAATAGAACTCGTCCATATCGGCGAACACCACGTTGTGTTTCAACGCGTTGATCAGGTCGAGCAGCTCACGCACCGACACCGGCACCTTGGCGGCGCGCATTTCGTTAAACAGGTTGAGCAGCATCTATGTGCCCTCGTGAATTCATCTGAGTATGGCGCTAGGAGCGCCGCTCCAATGGCAAACCATCATTGATGGCATACCAGTTGGCTTTCGATTCCGGGAAAATGTGCCTCTGCGGGATTTCACCCAGCGGTGTATCCAGCGTGCCCAGCGCCACAGAAAGCCAGTTTGGGTGGGGGTGTTCGCTGTACCACTGCAAGGTCGAACCACAGTTTTTGCAGAAGGTCCGTGTCACGCCTGACGAAGACGGGTAGATACCCAGCGATTCTTCGCCCTGAGTGAAGTGGAAGTCGCGCCTGCGCACATTGGCGTAAGTGCCGAATGCCGCGCCATGGGCTTTGCGACACATCGAACAATGACAATGAGTCGCCGACTCGATAGGCGCGTCGATGCGGTATTTCACTGCAGCGCAAAGGCAACTGCCGCTGTGCATGACAACGCCCTCCGGTCGGTTATTGATTAACGCGAAGCGCGGCGGCTCATAAAGGCCAGGCGCTCAAGCAGCTGCACATCCTGCTCGTTCTTCACCAGCGCACCGGCCAGTGGCGGGATGGCCTTGGTGGGGTCGCGTTCGCGCAGCACGGCTTCGCCGATGTTGTCGGCCATCAGCAGCTTGAGCCAGTCGACCAGTTCGCTGGTGGAAGGCTTCTTCTTCAGGCCGGGGACTTTGCGCACGTCGAAGAACACGTCCAGCGCCTCGGCGACCAGGTCTTTCTTGATGTCCGGGTAGTGCACGTCGACGATCTTCTGCAGGGTCGCGCGATCCGGGAAGGCGATGTAGTGGAAGAAGCAGCGGCGCAGGAAGGCGTCCGGCAGTTCTTTTTCGTTGTTCGAAGTGATGATGATGATCGGGCGTTTGCTGGCCTTGATCGTCTCGTTGGTTTCGTAAACGTAGAACTCCATCTTGTCGAGTTCTTGCAGCAGGTCGTTGGGGAACTCGATGTCGGCCTTGTCGATTTCATCGATCAGCAGGATGACGCGCTCTTCAGCCTCGAAAGCCTCCCACAGCTTGCCTTTCTTGATGTAGTTGCGCACATCGTGAACCTTGTCGCTGTCGAGCTGCGAGTCACGCAGGCGGCTCACCGCATCGTATTCATACAGGCCCTGGTGAGCCTTGGTGGTGGATTTGATGTGCCAGGTGATCAGGCGTGCGCCAAAGGATTCGGCCAGTTGTTCGGCCAGCATGGTTTTACCGGTGCCCGGCTCACCCTTGACCAGCAACGGACGCTCCAGGGTGATAGCGGCGTTGACCGCAAGTTTGAGGTCGTCGGTGGCGACGTAAGCCTGGGTGCCTTCGAACTTCATCGGTAAATCCTCGAACGGTAACGCGCAGGGCCATACCTGCGGGTTCAGTATTTAAAAGCAGACTATAACGCGCAGCCCCGGTGGCTGTGAACGCAGACGGGCTATTCAGTCACTGAATGGCGGGTCACTGGTCAGGTGTCACGGTTGCTGGCTGTCAAAGCGGTTGGTAAATGCGCGGACGAAGGCGTTGCGCAGAATGGCCTGGAAGGCTTGCCAGCGGCTGACGTCATAGGCATTGAGATCACCTTCGATGTCTACGCGTGTGGCGAACTGGTCTTTGCGCTGGTTTTTCAGCAGCCAGCTACCGCCACCGACCAGCGCTTCCCAGGCGCCGGTAAGCAGGTTCTTGTCCTGGGCGGCGACATCTTGCTGCCAGTCGAAGACTTCCATGTCGCGCAGTAGCGGTTTGGCATAGCCCTTGAGTTTGCCCTGGCGGGCATCCAGCTCCATGACAAAGTCGCCATGGCCGGCGGCAAAGTCGAAGTCGGCATAGGCACGCGTGAAACTGTTGAGTTGTTTGAGCTGGATATCGGTGACGCGCAGACGCAGGTCGAAATCATCCAGCTGGCCGAGCGGGTTGAAGCTGGCGTTAGTTTGCAGGGGCGCCTGTTCGAATACTTTGGCAGTGGCTTGCAGGCTGGCCGGGCGCGGGTTGTCGGAAGCGTTGACATTGCTCAGGTTGAGCAGGCGGGCATCGATACTGTTGGCCTCTAAGTCTACCGGCGGCTTGGTGTTGAAGTTGCGAAAAGCCAGGGTGCCGTCGTGAACACGGATTTCGTTGAGGTGAATCGGCAGCAAGCTTTTGAGCTGGGCACGCCAGTCGACACCCTCACCGGTTTGCGAGCTGGCGGCGTTACCGCCATCGACGAACGTCAGCTGCGGCCGTTCGAAGGCGACTTCGGCGACAATTGAACGAGTCTCCCACAAGGCCTGCCAACTCACAGCCAGGTCGATGACCGGCGCCTCCAGCAGGGGCACCGGCACCTTGCCATTGAGTTTGACGATACTCAGGCCGTTGATCTGATAAGCCCCGCGCCATAACGCGAGGTCGATGTCGCTGATTTCCCCGCGGTAGTCGCCCATAGTGGCCAGCTGCTCATTCAGGTAGTCACGCACCAGCCAGGGCAGGGCGATATGCAGAGCGAGCAGGGCAATGCCCAGGCTCAGCAGGGTCCAGAGAGGTAAGCGATAGCGTTTTTTCATATAAAAGCTGACAGATCCTGTCGCAATAGGTTTCCCAGCGAGCTGTGCGCATGGCTGGACGGGCGCCAGAACCGGCCTTAGGCTTGAGGGCTTATTCGGCAACCCATGAACAAGGACCTCGCCATGAGCCGCATCTTCGCAGACAACGCACACGCCATCGGCAATACCCCGCTGGTTCGGATCAATCGTCTGGGCCCGGCTGGGGTGACTATCCTGGCCAAGATCGAAGGACGCAACCCTGCCTATTCGGTGAAGTGCCGTATCGGCGCAAGCATGGTCTGGGATGCCGAGGAGCGCGGTGTGCTCAAACCGGGCATGACCATCGTTGAACCGACTTCCGGTAACACCGGTATTGGCCTGGCTTTCGTCGCGGCCGCGCGCGGTTACAAGCTGCTGCTGACCATGCCGGCGTCGATGAGCCTGGAGCGGCGCAAGGTGCTCAAGGCGCTGGGCGCTGAGTTGGTGTTGACCGAACCGGCCAAAGGCATGAAGGGCGCGATTGAAAAGGCTGCGGAAATCGCCGCCTCCGACAGCAACACCTACTTTATGCCACAGCAGTTCAATAATCCGGCCAACCCGGCCATTCACGAGAAAACCACCGGTCCGGAAATCTGGAATGACACCGACGGCGCAATTGATGTGCTGGTATCGGGCGTGGGCACTGGCGGCACCATCACCGGGATTTCCCGTTACATCAAGCAGACCCAGGGCAAGGCGATTGTCTCGGTGGCAGTTGAGCCGATCGGCTCACCCGTGATCAGCCAGACCATCGCCGGTGATGAGGTCAAACCCAGCCCGCACAAGATTCAGGGTATTGGCGCTGGTTTCGTTCCGGGTAACCTGGATTTGAGCATGGTCGATCGGGTCGAGTTGGTCAGCGATGACGATGCCAAGGCTGTGGCCCTGCGCCTGATGCGCGAAGAGGGCATTCTCTGCGGCATCTCCTGCGGCGCGGCCATGGCGGCGGCACTGCGTGTGGCGGCGGAGCCGGACATGCAGGGCAAAACCATCGTGGTGATCCTGCCGGACTCCGGTGAGCGTTACCTGTCGAGCATGTTGTTCAGCGACATGTTCACTGAGCAGGAGTTGCAGCAGTAAAGGTCAGCGTTCACAAAAAACCGCCAAGCACTGGCGGTTTTTTGTGCGTGGTTAATAGGTAGCTCATAATCCAACGCTGCTGATTGATTGGCTTAGATACGCTGGAAATGGTTGTTCAGCAGATTCCATGAAGGATAGCGACAAGCCGAGGTCGGCCAATAGCTGCCGGTGAATCTGCTAAAAGTATGTCGGTTATTTTTAGCCTACGCGTATCTGCTTCAATAGCGTACTAATTGCACTGCCATTGACGGAGTACAAATACGAATGACCCATGACAGGCACTAACGGTAAACGCGGGCGTAAGTCCGTATTGCGCTCAACCATTCTGGATGCCGCTATCAGAGTTTTAGCCGCACAGCCCACCGCTACTCTCCAAGAGGTGGCTGTAGAAGCCGGGGTCGGGCGTGCCACCCTGTACCGCTATTTCCCTAATCGCGAGGCATTGATTATCGCGCTGGCCGAAACCAGCCTGGCTGAAACAGCGGCGATTTCTGAGCATTTGCGCGAGCACAGTGAATGCCCGCAGGACTATTTCGAAGCATTACTAACGGCTCTGCTTGAACAGGGTGAGAAATACCACTACCTGTCTACCGACTCCAGCGCCCTCAATGATCCGCAGATCAATACGGCATACGCTGAACAGCTGGAGCGGATGCATGATCTGGTTCGCCAGCTGCAACAAGAAGGTGTGCTCGATGGCACGCTGCCCAGTCGTTGGGTCAACCAATTACTCGACGGGTTGATCTATAGCGCCTGGCAATACGCACAAGCGACCGGAACCTCTGAAGGACTGGCTGGCTTAGTACTGCGTAGCCTATATAAGGGCGCCGGCGGTCCGGCGCTCAGCTAGTGCAGCTACTTATTTCGGCGGCAAGACGTGCGAACTTGTTTCGCTTAGCTCGCTCCGAGATAGCTCATTATGTTGCGTTGAAAATGCCAGATAGGCTCCTCCAGCCCTTCAGCGAGCGGCCCAACCTTGAAGGCGGGTGAATGCATGGAGCGCTGGATGCTCTCGCAGACGTAAATATCCTCCTCCATCAAGTCACCGCTCTTCGCTGGATGGTCTTGGCTCCCCTTAATCTCTGGCGCCTTCAATAGCATGTAGCGCAATGTCGATATAGGCATGCACCAACTGCGGATCCGCACCAAGGTGAGTTCGGGGCCTTGCGGGAGTATTTCCAGCAATGACCAGATGGACTCGGTGGCGGTAATGCCTAGATTAGGAAATAACAGGTGCACATAAGCGCCCAGGGAGTTGCTGGCTTGCCCAGAAATCAGCGGCAAACTGCTTGAGCTATTCGCGGTGCGCTGACCGCTTGCTGTCAGTGGTTGGTAGAAATACCAGTGAGGGCCGCACTGGCCTTGCTCGATGGCATCGTGGTCATAGTGGCTCCCCAGGCTGCGTGAATGTAAATGGCGCAGGTGGTAACCATCCATGTAATTCTCAATAAATAGCTTCCAGTTGGCTTTGACTGAGTACTCAAGCGTTTCTTGCTCTTCCAACTGATCTAGCTGATGAGCCCCAAGCGTTTCGGCCAGCCCCTCAACCCACTCCTCCAAGGGCTCAGGTCTGGATTGCGGGTGAGCGAATACCATGCCATGCCAGGTATCCAGCGATGCTTGATGCAGACCTAGTTGGTCGTGCGCCAGGCAGGGAAATTTCTCTTTCTGCGGCACTGCACGCAACTGACCATCTTGCTGGTAAGTCCAGTTGTGGTAGGGGCAGCGGATGTGCTTTTCCAATTTCCCTGCGCCGATGAACAACGGCATGCCACGGTGACGGCAGAGGTTATGTAGCAGGCGTAGCTCACCTTGTTCGTCCCGTAGCAGAACCAAGGCATAGCTACCCAGTTCTAGAGTGCGGTAGCTGCCGATAGCGGGCATCTCTTTTTCTAGTCCGATGAATTGCCAGGTGTTACCGAACAACTGTTCTTGCTCTTTGGCAAACCATTCAGGGCTTAGGTAGGCCGTGCGCGGCAGTAAGTAGGAGGGCTTAGACATTAAGACGATGCTCCGTGTGGGGTGTACCAAGCACAGCTAGTAGGCTGCACCGGTATTGTTCGATCAAAATATGAGACAAGTGCGTCTCGAATATATATGATGCACGCGTGTCTCACAAATGGTGCCAGTCCAATGCCTCTTAGTAAGTCGTTACTCATCACACTGCTCATCGTGCTTTTGGTGTGGCTAGCCGTGTGGTTACAGCCAAGAAATGAAGGTGGGCTGGTGGCCGCGGCCTATAGCGCCGCTCCGACTAGAACCGAGCGAAGCACACCTTCTCTTGCCCCTGCGCCAGTCCGTAAGGTTGCTACTGCGGCAAAACACGCTGCGGTCTTATCCAGTGAAGCAGTAGTGGCCATCGAGTTGATTGGCGTCAGTGGGCGAGTTGCGCTGGGCGCTGCTGACATGGACGCGTTATGGCAACGCTTCAATCAGGCCGACGTGCTGCATGAGGGGCTCAAAAGTGACCAAGAGATCCAAGTATTTGTGCTCTATGAAGACTTTGACTCGCAATATAGTTCGGCGCAGGTGACCGTGGGTTATTCGCGCGAGGCATTAGTTGCGGCGAAGGCTCGCGTCGGGAACGTACCTGCAGGTCGATATCAGGTGGTATTGCGTGATAGCCAGGACAGCTCTGCACTACTGGATGTTTGGCAACAACTGGATTTCACTCGCCCGATCCGCGCCGTGCTAGAGCGTCATGAAGTAGCTGTTGATGGCAGCGTGCGCGCCAGCCATGTGTTTGTCTTGTACCAATAGACACGAGTCGACCGCTATAGCGACCAATTTATGAATACTTGATTGGTCGCAGCAATAATTTTGAGGTGAGCTATGGAATTTCTACAGACGTTGTTAGCGCAGATGAGTGAGGGCGAGATATACGCTTGGGATAGTTGGATCGATGATTGGTTCTTTGTTTTAGCTATGGGTGTTTTTGTTCTGGAGTTGGTTCGTCTAGCGCTGAAGAAGGCGGTCAGTTTGAATGTCTTGGGCGATGCACTGACCAACTTCATCACGTTGTACGCCTTCATCGGCATCAATGTGCTGTTGGCTGCCACGTTTTATGTTGCGGTGTTCTATTTAGTTTATGAGCACTTCAGCATCACCCAATTACCGCTTACCGGCTGGAGCGTGTTGGGTTGTTTGATCCTGGCTGATCTGGCGTATTACTGGGAGCACCGTTTTATGCACCGCGTCGGGGTCGCATGGGCGACCCACACAGTGCATCACAGCTCTCCTTACTTCAATATTTCCGTGGCGTACCGCTTTGGGCCTCTGGATGGTCTATTCCCGCTGTTCTTTCATTTGCCGCTGGCCATGCTGGGCTTTCATCCGGCCATCATTTTCTTATGCGAGGTGATTGTGCAGGTGTACCAAACCCTGCTGCATACCGAAGCCGTCGGTAAGTTTCCCCGTCCGGTAGAAGCCGTGATGAACACCCCCTCCCATCACCGGGTGCACCATGCGACCAATCGCAGCTATTTAGACAAAAATTACGCCGGCATTCTCATCATATGGGATCGGCTGTTTGGCACCTTCGCGCGCGAGGAAGAGACCGTGCGCTACGGGGTGTACCCGCGAATCAACAGCATTAACCCGATAACCGTGTTCTTTCATGGTTATGCCAAGTTGGCACGACGAGTTTGGCATGCTGAAACCTGGTCACAGCGCATCAATTACCTGATCAAGCCGCCAAGTTGGGCTTGGGAGCAAGAACAAGCGCGAAAACTGGAGAAGCGCTAATGTTCTAAATACGCTTGGCCTATTACCGTAACAGTCGCTTCTAGCCTGTCGCTGATCGGTTATGCACGGGCCATGTCTACCCCCATAGGACTTAGTGATTTATTTTTGATCAATCCGCAGTGGTCAGGCAGCTAGATAATTAATTTCCGACGCTCTTTGAGTACCGCCGATTTGCTTAGGCCGCGTTGCAGTCTTGCAGGCACGCTTGAATCTCGGCAAACAACGGACGTTCGGCCGGCTGTGGTTTACTGCAACGCGCATGCAGTTGCCACAAGCGGGTTATTTGATCGGGCTGATCATCCTGCTCGCAGCGACTCAACAACTCTTCCAGTAAACAGGCGAAGGCTCGGACTTCGAGCTGTTGCAGGGCGATTGCGCTGCTACTGCGTGTATCAAAAAATGAAGCGGCACCGAAATCGCCCAGCAGCGTTTGCCCTGTGGCGTCGACCAGCAGGTTATGCGCGTACAAATCACCATGCAGGATGCCGTGCTCGTGCAGGTGAGCGACGGCAGCGGCTGTGCCTCGGAGAATCCGCAAGGCTTCTGTCACCTTGAAGTGGCGCTGTTCGGCGTAGCAATCGCGGGTGCAGCTGGCCAGGGAGGGCGGTCCCGCCAATGGCTGAAAGCTTGGTGTAATGCGTTCCAGCAACAGACCAGGCAGGTCATCGCCCAGTCGCTCCAGCGGGCCGGAAACACTGATCAGGTTGTTGTGCTTGCCTGCTGCAATACACGCGGCCATTTCACTGTGGGCGAGTCCGTCGCTGGTGACGTCGCCTTTGAATAGCTTGACTGCCATGGCCTGCGCCGGTCTGCCCGGCTGTTGCCATGTTGCGCTGCGGACGATCCCGGAGGCGCCTTGGCCGAGCAGTTCACCCAGCTCAAGGGTGTCGCGTGCTATGGCCGGCAAAGGGTGCTGCTGGAGGACTTCAGCCTCGCTGAGGTCGCTGAATGGATTGCCGGCATAGGCCAGCCAGGATAGAGACGGCAGAGCCGTGAGCCATGCCGGCAGCTGTTCCAGGCAGTTAGCGGCGATGCGCAGCAGTTCCAGAGCATTCAGGTTTGCCATGCTCTGCGGCAGCGCACTGAGCTGGTTACCCGCCAGCATCAGTTTTTGTAAGTGCTTACAGTCACCTAGCTCAGCCGGCAGCTGCTGCAGACGATTGTCGGTCAGGATCAACCAGCGCAATTTGGGCGGCAGCGCTGCAGCAGGCAGCCGTTGGATACGGTTAGCCTTGAAGCCAACCATCTCCAGTTGCATGCAGCTCCCCACTACTTCGGGCACCGAGGTGAACTGGTTGTCCGAGCAAAACAAGATGCGCAGCTTATGCAGGCGCGCTAAGTCGTTTGGGAGTGAGCTGAGCTGGTTTCCCGAGAGATTGAGCACTTCGAGGCTGTCGGCCAGAGCGAAAATTTCCTCTGGGAACTCGGACAAGCCGCAGGAAAGGTCCAGCCGGGTAATGCCGGAGAGTGCTCCGGAGCGAAGTTGTTCAAGGCTGTGCATAGGGCGTTGAGTCTCGCACGCGGGATAAAACGCCCTGCGGTGCTTGGCTGTGCTGAGAGTGGCTGCGGACTGGGCAGATACGCCGTCCGCAGCAGTGTTTTAGTCGTCGTAACCCAGGTTCGGCGCCAGCCAGCGCTCGCTCACGGCCAGTTCCTGGCCTTTACGTGCGGTGTAGCTTTCCACCTGATCCTTGTCGACCTTGCCCACGGCAAAGTACTGCGCCTCGGGGTGGGCGAAGTACCAGCCGCTGACCGCCGCAGCGGGGAACATGGCGTAGTGCTCGGTGAGGAATACGCCGCTGCGCCCGGCCTTGTCGAACTCGGCGATGGGGTCGAGCAAGGTGAACAGGGTCTTTTTCTCGGTGTGATCCGGGCAGGCCGGGTAGCCGGGAGCGGGGCGGATGCCCTTGTAGGCCTCCTTGATCAGTTCCTCGTTGGAGAGCTGCTCGTCCTGGGCGTAGCCCCAGTAGTTCTTGCGCACCTGCTCGTGCAGCCACTCCGCGCAGGCTTCGGCCAGGCGGTCGGCGAGGGCTTTGACCATGATGCTGTTGTAGTCGTCGCCAGCGTCCTGGTACGCCTTGGCCACTTCCTCGGCACCGATGCCGGCGGTGGTGATAAAGCCGCCGACATAATCGGTGATGCCGCTGTCCTTGGGCGCGACGAAGTCGGCCAGGGAGAAGTTCGGCTTGCCGTCTGGTTTGATGGTTTGCTGGCGCAGGTGGTGCAGCTTGGCCATCGGCTGGCCGTCGTCACCATAGACCTCGATATCGTCATGCTCGACCTGGTTGGCCGGCCAGAAGCCGAAGATCGCGCGGGCGCTGATCAGCTTCTCGTCGATGAGCTTTTTCAGCAGTTCCTGGGCATCGGCGAACAGTGCAGTGGCCGCCTCGCCAACCACTTCGTCGGTGAGGATGCGCGGGTACTTGCCGGCCAGGTCCCAGGAGATAAAGAACGGCGTCCAGTCGATGTATTCGGCCAGTACATTGAGGTCGATATCATCCAGCACCTTCACCCCGGTGAAGCTTGGTTTGCTGGCCTGATAAGCGTTCCAGTCGAATGTTGGCTTGTTGGCCACGGCAGCCGCATAGGGCAGGCGCTCGGTGCGCGCGCTGCGGGCGGCGGTGCGTTCGCGGACCACCACGTAGTCTTCGCGGACACTTTGCACGTAAGCCGGCTTCAGCTCCTTGGACAGCAACTGGGTCGCCACGCCCACTGCGCGGGAGGCGTCGGTCACATAGACCACAGCATCGTTCTGGTACTTGGGCTCGATCTTCACCGCGGTGTGGGCTTTGGAGGTGGTGGCACCGCCGATCATCAGCGGCAGGGTGAAACCCTGGCGCTGCATTTCGCGGGCGACGTGCACCATTTCGTCCAGCGACGGGGTGATCAGGCCGGACAGACCGATGATGTCACACTTCTCGGCAATGGCGGTTTGCAGAATCTTCTCCGCCGGCACCATCACGCCCAGGTCGACGATGTCGTAGCCGTTGCAGCCGAGCACCACGCCGACGATGTTCTTGCCGATGTCGTGCACATCGCCTTTCACCGTGGCCATAAGGATCTTGCCCTTGGCTTCCGGCTTGTCGCCTTTCTCCGCCTCGATAAAGGGGATCAGGTGAGCCACGGCCTGTTTCATCACGCGGGCGGATTTGACCACCTGGGGCAGGAACATCTTGCCGGCGCCGAACAGGTCGCCGACCACGTTCATCCCGCTCATCAGTGGGCCTTCGATCACCTCGATCGGGCGTGCGCACTGCTGGCGGCACTCCTCGGTGTCTTCGACGATAAAGGCGGTGATGCCTTTGACCAGGGCATGCTCCAGGCGCTTACCGACCGGCAGGGCGCGCCAGGCTTCGTCTTCGACTTCCTTGACGCTGCCGTCGCCACGGTAGTTGTCGGCGATGGCCAGCAGGGCTTCGGTGCCGCCTGCGTTGCGGTTGAGTACCACGTCCTCAACCTTCTCGCGCAGCTCCTTGGGAATCTCGTCATAGATTTCCAGCTGGCCGGCGTTGACGATGCCCATGGTCAGGCCGTTCTGGATCGCGTGGTAGAGGAACACCGAGTGGATGGCCTCGCGCACCGGGTTGTTGCCGCGGAAGGAGAACGACACGTTGGACACCCCGCCCGAGGTCAGGGCGAAGGGCAGGTTGTCGCGGATATAAGCGCAGGCCTCGATGAAGTCGACCGCGTAGTTGTTGTGTTCCTCGATGCCGGTGGCGATGGCGAAGATGTTCGGGTCGAAGATGATGTCTTCCGGTGGGAAGCCCACTTCGTCCACCAGAATGTCGTAGCTGCGCTGGCAGATCTCGCGTTTGCGCGCGGCGGTGTCGGCCTGGCCGGCTTCGTCGAAGGCCATCACCACCACGGCGGCGCCGTAGCGTTTGCACAGCTTGGCGTGGTGCTTGAACTGTTCGACGCCTTCCTTCATCGAGATCGAGTTGACGATGCCCTTGCCCTGGATGCACTTCAGGCCGGCCTCGATCACTTCCCACTTGGAGGAGTCGATCATGATCGGCACGCGCGAAATGTCCGGCTCACCGGCGATCAGGTTGAGGAACTTGACCATGGCCGCCTGGGAATCGAGCATCCCTTCGTCCATGTTGATGTCGATCACCTGGGCGCCAGCTTCGACTTGCTGCAGGGCGACTTCCAGGGCTTCGGTGTAGTTTTCCTCGCGGATCAGGCGGGCGAACTTGGCCGAGCCGGTGATGTTGGTGCGCTCGCCGACGTTGATAAACAGCGAGTTGCGGTCGATGGTGAACGGCTCCAGGCCAGACAGGCGACAGGCCTTGGGGATATCTGGAATGGCGCGCGGTTGGTACTTGGCCACGGCTTCGGCGATGGCCTGGATATGCCCAGGCGTGGTGCCGCAGCAGCCGCCGATGATGTTGAGGAAACCCGATGCGGCGAACTCCTCGACCACCACCGCCATCTCGGCCGGGGTTTCATCGTACTCGCCGAAGGCGTTGGGCAGGCCGGCGTTGGGGTGGGCCGAAACATGGGTGCCGGCCTTGGTCGACAGTTCTTCCAGGTACGGACGCAGATCCTTGGCGCCGAGGGCGCAGTTCAGGCCCACGGAGATCGGCTTGGCGTGCGCTACCGAGTTCCAGAAGGCTTCGGTGGTCTGGCCTGACAGGGTGCGGCCGGAGGCGTCGGTGATGGTGCCGGAGATCATGATCGGCAGCTCGACGTTGTCCTCTTCGAACACCTGTTGCACGGCGAAGATCGCCGCCTTGGCGTTGAGCGTATCGAAGATGGTTTCGATCAGGATCAGGTCCGCGCCGCCTTCGATCAGGCCGCGGGTAGCCTCGACATAGTTTTCCACCAGCTCGTCGAAGGTGACGTTGCGGTAGCCGGGGTCGTTGACGTCCGGGGAGATCGAGCAGGTGCGGCTGGTCGGGCCGAGCACGCCGGCAACGAAGCGCGGTTTATCCGGGGTTTCCAGGGTCTTGGCATCGGCTACTTGACGGGCCAGGCGCGCGCCTTCGACGTTTAGCTCATAGGCCAGGCTCTGCATGCCGTAGTCGGCCTGGGACACCTGGGTGGCGTTGAAGGTGTTGGTTTCCAGAATGTCGGCGCCGGCATCCAGATAAGCTTTTTCGATGGCGCCGATCACGTCCGGGCGGCTGAGGATCAGCAGGTCGTTGTTGCCTTTGACGTCGCTCGGCCAGTCGGCGAAGCGTGCGCCACGGTAGTCTTCTTCTTCCAGCTTGTAGCTCTGGATCATGGTGCCCATGCCGCCGTCGAGAACCAGGATGCGCTCAGAAAGGGCTTTCTGCAGGGCTTGGAGGCGGACGTTACGATCGGACATGGGGAGCTACCTGAGGCACGGAAACAAAGGCGGCGATGATAACAAAGTTGCGTGCTTTTGCAGCGCTCTGCGCTTTCACATGAATTTCACTCATGTTTGAGTGCTCGCCTTGATTGGCTGGCGACGGCTAGAATCGCCGCTCAAGCCCTTTCCGAGATTTCTCCATGTTCTGCCGCTTATTGCTTGGCGTGTGTTCGTTGTTCATTGGCTCACTGCAGGCGGGCGAACCAATTTCCTACAGTCGTGACATTCAACCCATTTTTACCCAGCACTGCGTGGCCTGCCATGCCTGTTACGACGCAGCCTGCCAGCTCAATCTGGGCAGTGCCGAAGGCGCGCAGCGGGGGGCGAGCAAAGCCACGGTGTACGACGGTGGACGCACCAAGGCGCAGGAAACCTCACGCCTGTTTGTAGATGCCCATGGCGCCGCCGCATGGCAGCGTAAAGGCTTTACCTCGGTGCTGGATCAGCAGGGCAGTCAGGCAGCCCTGATGGCGCGCATGCTTGAACTTGGCCACAAACAACCGTTCGCCGCGAATAGCAAGCTGCCGGCTGAGCTGGACATTGGTATTGGCCGCGTCAACCAATGCCCGCTGCCGCAGGAGTTCGCCGAGTTTGCCCGCAAGAATCCGCAGGTCGGTATGCCGTTCGCTGTGACTGGCCTGAGTGATGAGAATTATCAAACCCTGCAGCATTGGCTGGAGCAGGGCGCGCCGGTCGACCAGCAGGCGCTGCAGGCCAGCGCCGCAGAGGCGCAGCAGGTGTCTACCTGGGAGCGCTTTATGAATGCCCCGGGTGCCCGCGAGGCGCTGGTTTCACGCTGGCTGTACGAGCATCTGTTTCTGGCTCATTTGCACTTTGCCGATGGCGAGTCGGGGCATTTCTTTCAGCTGGTGCGTTCGCGCACGCCCAGCGGCGAGCCGGTGGATATCATCGCCACACGGCGCCCCAATGATGACCCTGGTACCGAGTTCTACTACCGCCTGACGCCGGTACAAGGGGTCATCGTGCACAAGACCCACATCACCTATGGGTTGAGTGCGGCAAAGCTGGAACGCATCAAGCAGCTGTTCTTCGCCACCGACTGGCAGGTGGATGCGCTGCCGGGTTATGGCATTCAGCGCCGCGCCAACCCGTTTGAAACCTTTGCCGCGATTCCCGCCGAAGCGCGTTATCAGTTCATGCTGGATAACGGTGAGTACTTCGTGCGTACCTTTATTCGAGGACCGGTGTGCCGTGGACAGATCGCCACCGACGTGATCCGCGATAACTTTTGGGCGCTGTTTCAAGACCCACGCCATGATCTCTACATCACCGACGCCCACTACCGCGAGCAAGCGACGCCGCTGCTTGCTATGCCCGGCCAGCTCGATGACATCGGTGATTTATTGGGGCTCTGGGGGAAGTATCAGGACAAGCGCAACGACTATGAGGACCTGCGCCGTCACGCCTACGCCGATGCCCCTGCGCCTGGCTGGTCACAGCTGTGGGCGGGGAATGACAATGCCCTGCTGAGTGTCTTCCGTCATCACGACAGCGCGATGGTGCGCAAAGGGCTAATTGGTGAAGTACCGCAGACCCTCTGGCTGCTGGATTACCCGTTGCTGGAGCGGACCTACTACCAGCTAGTGGTTAATTTCGACGTCTACGGCACGGTTTCACACCAGGCGCAAACCCGCCTGTACTTCGACCTGATTCGCAATGGCGCCGAGCTGAACTTCTTGCGTTTGCTGCCGGCAAGCGCACGTCAGGCTTATCTCGACGATTGGTACCAAAACAGCGGCAAGCTGAAGATGTGGCTGAGCTACACCGAGGCCGATTACCACACCCCCAGTGGCCTGGGCTTGCCGGATGAGGGCGCCAAGGGCGCTTTTGCCGAGACGCTGTTGCAGCGCTACGGCACGCTGAATGCGCGGCCTGATCCGATCAACCGTTGCCGCTCGGCAATTTGTCACCGTGAGGGTTTGCCTGCTCAACTGGCAGATGCTGAGCAAACACTCAGCCGTCTGAGCGGGCGGCCGGCAGGTGGGCTCAAGGTGATTGATCAGCTGCCTGAGGCGACTCTGCTACGGGTCGAGCTGCCTGCTGGCGAGCGCGAGGTGTATAGCCTGCTGCGTAACCGCGCGCACTCAAACGTGGCCTTTATGCTTGGAGAGGAACGCCGTTATCAGCCTGAGCTGGACACCTTGACGGTGTATCCGGGCGTGCTCACGAGCTACCCGAACTTTATCTTCAACGTGAAGGCTGAGCAGGTGGCGGAGTTTGTTGCCGCGATGGAACAGGCGCGTGATGCTTCGGCGTTTGCAACACTGGTTGAGCGCTGGGGCATTCGTCGTACTCACCCAGAATTCTGGCGCTATTTCCACGACATGTCGGCGTATATCCAGCAGACCGAGCCGCTTGAAGCCGGTGTGCTGGATATGAACCGCTACGAGAATTTATAACGGCGGGGGAGGACCGCGCACTGCAGGGCAGTGCGTGCGGCCTTAGAACCTGTTTAGGATCTCGCGAGCTAGAGTCCCGCAAGGCGCTAGGCCAGTAACAGCCTGCGGCAGGTCAAAACAGGCGAGGAAGCTTGTACATGAGCATTACTCGTTTCACTCGCCCTTCGGGTCGACGCGCAGCAGATCGTGAGTAGGTTCTTAGCGGTTGAAGCGCTCGACCAGGGCGTACTGCCCGTTGGCCGTGGCCGTCAGGGCTTCGCTGAGCAGGGCGGTGTCATGTGCCTCGCCGGCGGTCTGGTCGGCCAGTTGCGCGATGGTGGTGATGCTGCGATTCACCTCATCCGCCACCGCGCTTTGTTCTTCGGCTGCAGCGGCAATCTGGTTGGCCATGTCGGTGATATTGGCCACCGCCTCACTGATGCCAGCCAGTGCATCGTCGGCCTGCTGCACGCGCTCAACCCCTTCGTCAGCCTGTTTGCGGCCGATTTCCATGGTCATCACCGCTTCTTCGGCGGTGCGTTGCAACTTGGCGATCAGCTGGTGAATCTGCCCGGTGGACTCGGCGGTGCGCTGCGCCAACGAGCGCACTTCATCAGCCACCACGGCAAAGCCACGGCCCATTTCGCCGGCACGTGCCGCCTCGATGGCTGCGTTTAGCGCCAGTAAGTTGGTTTGATCGGCGATGCCTTTGATCACATCGACCACGCCGCCAATTTCATTGCTGTCCTGCGCCAGACGGGTGACTGTTTCACCGGTATCACCAACCGACTGCGACAGTCGTTGAATGGCCTGGCGAGTTTCACTGGCAATGGTGCGGCCGGCGCTGGTCAAACGGTTGGCGTCCTGGGTGGCGATGGCGGTACGGGCCACATTGCTTGCAACTTCCAGCGTGGTGGCGGCCATTTCGTTGATCGCGGTAGCCACTTGATCGGTCTCGCTGCGCTGACGCTCGAGCCCTGCGGAGCTGTTGTGCGCCAGGGCGTCTGCCTGTTGGGCTTGCTGGCTGAGTTGTTCGGCGGTGTCCTGCAGGCGGGTCAGGCAGGTTTTCAGGCGCGCTTCCTGGCTGAGAATGGACATTTCCAGGCGACCTTGCGCGCCACGGCTGTCGGTGTACATCTGCGCAATCAGCGGATCAGAGGTGGTCTGGTCAGCCAGGCGCAGCAGGCGCTTGAGACCACGCTGTTGCCAGTTCAAACCAGCCAGGCCCAGTGGTACGGACAAAGCTGCCGCCAGGGCAAAGCCCCAGCCGGAGTCGAGCCAGGTACCAATTAGGAAGGCAATCTGGCTGATCAGAATAAAGGGTAACCAGCTTTGCAGGGTTGGTAGCCACTGGTCACTGCTGGGAATGGCTGACTTGCCTGCGTTAATGCGCAGGTACAGGGCCTCGGCACGGCGCACCTGTTCGCTGCTGGGTTTGACCCGCACCGACTCGTAGCCAACGACCTGATTGTTCTCGGTGACCGGTGTGACGTAGGCATTGACCCAGTAATGGTCGCCGCTTTTACAGCGATTTTTGACGATGCCCATCCAGGGCCGGCCCTTCTTCAGGGTGTCCCACATGTGCTGAAACACAGCCGCCGGTACATCCGGGTGGCGCACCAGATTGTGCGGAGCGCGAATCAGTTCGTCGCGACTGAAACCGCTGACCTCGATAAAGGCGTCATTGCAGTAGGTGATCTGGCCTTTGAGGTCGGTGGTGGAGATCAGTCGCTGTTGTGCAGGGAAACTGCGCTCGCGCTGGGTAATAGGTTGGTTGTTGCGCATGACGAGGTAATCCTTGAGGCGATGTCACATGATCGGCCATTGACGCCAGAAATTGAATAAAAATGCCGCGTCTAATTCAGACGCAGCATTGTTTACCTGCTCAACGGGCAGGCTTCTAGATCGGCCAATCCAGGCGGGTCACGGATTGGCGATCAATTGCCGCAGTACATAGTGGAGGATGCCACCGGCCTTGAAGTATTCCACTTCATTGAGGGTGTCGATGCGGCACAGTACTTCGATGCTGTCGCGGCTGTTGTCTTCGCGCTGGATCTCCAGCGTCAGGGCCATCGAGGGTTGCAGTTCCACGTTGTCCAGGCCGCTTAGGGTCAGTCTTTCCTTGCCCGTGAGTTTCAGGCTGGTGCGGTTTTCTCCGGGTTTGAATTGCAGCGGCAAGACGCCCATGCCCACCAAGTTGGAGCGATGGATGCGTTCAAAGCTTTCGGCGATGACCGCCTTGATCCCGAGCAGGTTGGTGCCCTTGGCCGCCCAGTCACGGCTCGAACCGGTGCCATATTCCTTGCCGGCGATCACCACCAGTGGCGTGCCTTCATCCTGATAGCGCATGGCCGCGTCATAGATCGACAGTTGTTCGCCACTCGGCACATGCAGGGTGTTGCCGCCTTCCGCGCCGCCGAGCATCTCGTTGCGGATGCGGATATTGGCGAAGGTGCCACGCATCATCACGTGATGATTACCGCGCCGTGAGCCGTAGGAGTTGAAGTCGCTCGGTTCCACGCCCTGTTCGCGCAGGTAACGGCCGGCGGGGCTGTCGGCCTTGATATTGCCGGCGGGAGAGATATGGTCGGTGGTTACCGAATCACCAAGCAGAGCGAGGATGCGCGCCTGCTGGATGTCACCGATATGCGGTGGCGCCTCGGCGATCTTCTCGAAGAAGGGTGGGTGCTGGATGTAGGTCGAATCGTCTTGCCAGGTGTAGGTGGCCGCTTGCGGCACCTCGATGGCTTGCCACTCGGCATCGCCGGCGAATACCTCGGCGTATTCCTTGTGGAACATCGCGGTGTCGACTTTAAGGACCGCCTCGGCGATTTCCGCCTGACTCGGCCAAATGTCCTTGAGATAAACCGGCTGGCCGTCTTTGCCTTGGCCCAAGGGTTCAGCGGTTATGTCCAGTCGCACGCTGCCGGCCAATGCATAGGCCACTACCAGGGGCGGCGAGGCGAGCCAGTTGGTTTTTACCAGCGGATGCACGCGGCCCTCGAAGTTACGGTTGCCGGACAGCACCGAGGCGACGCTCAAGTCGGATTGCTGAATGGCTTGTTCGATGGGGTCGAGCAACGGGCCGGAGTTGCCGATGCAGGTGGTGCAGCCGTAGCCGACCAGGTCGAAGCCCAACTCATCCAAATAGCGGGTTAGACCGGCGGCGTTGAAGTATTCGGTAACTACCTTGGAGCCGGGTGCTAACGAACTCTTGACCCAGGGCTTGCGCTGCAGGCCTTTCTCTACGGCTTTCTTCGCCAGCAGGCCGGCAGCCATCATCACGCTGGGGTTGGAGGTGTTGGTGCAGGAGGTGATGGCGGCGATCACCACCGCGCCGTTCTTCAGGCGGTAGGTCTGTCCGTCATGTTGGTAGTCAGCTTCGCCGACCAGCGCGTCGCTGCCTACCGCTGTACCGCCCCCGCCTTCACTGAGCAGGCGACCCTCGGCACCGGCCTCGGGCTTGGCCTGCAAGGCGATAAAGTCGTCGAAGGCATGCTTGACCTTGGGCAGGGTTACGCGGTCCTGCGGGCGTTTCGGCCCGGCCAGGCAGGCTTCTACGCTGCCCATGTCCAGCTCCAGGCTGTCAGTGAATAGCGGTTCAACCCCTGGCTTGCGCCACAGGCCTTGAGCTTTGCAGTAGGCCTCGACCAGTTTGATGGTCTGTTGTGGACGACCGGATAGGCGCAGGTAACTCAGGGTAATGTCGTCGACCGGGAAAAAACCGCAGGTGGCGCCGTATTCCGGGGCCATGTTGGCGATAGTGGCGCGGTCGGCCAGGGGCAGGTCGTCCAGGCCATCGCCATAGAACTCAACGAATTTACCCACCACCCCCTTGCTGCGCAGCATCTGAGTCACGGTCAGCACCAGGTCGGTGGCGGTGATGCCTTCCTTGAGTTTGCCGCTGAGCTTGAAGCCGACTACTTCGGGAATCAGCATCGACACCGGCTGGCCGAGCATCGCCGCTTCTGCCTCGATGCCGCCGACACCCCAACCTAGGATGCCGAGGCCATTGATCATGGTGGTGTGTGAGTCGGTGCCGACCAGGGTGTCTGGGAAGGCGAAGGTCTGGCCGTCTTCTTCCTTGGTCCACACCGTGCGGCCGAGGTATTCCAGATTGACCTGGTGACAGATGCCGGTGCCAGGTGGCACCACGCTGAAGTTGTCGAAGGCGTGTTGGCCCCAGCGCAGGAAGGCATAACGCTCGCCGTTGCGCTGCATCTCCATGGCGACGTTTTGTTCGAACGCATTCTGGCTGGCGAACCTGTCGACCATCACCGAGTGGTCGATCACCAGGTCGACCGGGGAGAGCGGGTTGATTTTCTGCGGGTCGCCGCCCGCCTTGGCCATGGCATCGCGCATGGCGGCCAGATCAACCACGGCGGGCACTCCGGTGAAGTCCTGCATCAGCACTCGGGCGGGGCGGTACTGAATCTCGCGTTCCGAGCTGCGGCTCTGCAGCCAGTCGGCCATGGCTTGCAGGTCGCTGGCGGTAACGGTTTTGCCGTCTTCCCAGCGCAACAGGTTTTCCAGCAAGACTTTCAGCGACATCGGCAACTGGTCAATATTGCCGAGGGTTTTGGCGGCGTCGGGCAGGCTGAAGTACTGGTAGCGCTGGCCCTCGACATCGAGGCTGCGGCGGCTGTTCAGGCTATCTAAGGAAGGCATTGCGCATCTCCTGTGGCTTGCCACGGTGCAAGCCGGGTTATTAGTTGCGGCAGACTGTTCACCCTAGCTCTGCTTGGTCAGGCTTGCCATTTAAGGGTGCCTGGCTATTGGGCATGTAAACCTTGGTTAGTGCTGGCAGTGGCTATGGCTGTCCACACTGGACCGGTCGCGGGGGCTAAGGGTTCCGGAGTCGGCTATGATGCGCGCCTTGAGGAGAGCCCCGATGACTACCCCCGCGATCAATACCCTGCTACTGCACTGCCGCCCCGGTTTCGAGAATGAGGTGTGTGCGGAAGTTTCCGAGCATGCGGCGCGCCTGGATGTGGCCGGTTATGCCAAGGCCAAGCCAAGCACCGCCTGCGCCGAATTTATCTGCACCGAGGACGATGGCGCAGAGCGCTTGATGCGTGGGCTGCGCTTTAATCAGCTGATTTTTCCGCGGCAGTGGGCACGCGGGGTGTTTATCGAACTGCCGGAGCTGGATCGTATCAGCGTGCTGTTGGCGCATATGGCGGCCTTCCCGGTGTTTGGTAGTTTGTGGCTGGAGGTGCTGGACACCAATGACGGCAAGGAACTGTCGAACTTCTGCAAGAAGTTCGAGGCGCCGCTGCGCAATGCCCTGAGCAAGGCCGGCAAGCTGGTCGAGGATGAAAACAAGCCGCGCCTGCTGTTGACCTTCAAAAGTGGCCGCGAGGTGTTTGTCGGCATGGCCGAGCGCAATAACTCCGCGCAGTGGCCCATGGGCATTCCACGGCTGAAATTTCCCCGCGAAGCGCCCAGCCGCTCGACCCTCAAGCTGGAAGAGGCCTGGCACACCTTTATCCCCCGCGAGCAGTGGGATGAGCGTTTGTCCGATGAGATGACCGGTGTCGACCTCGGCGCTGCGCCGGGTGGCTGGACCTATCAGTTGGTCAAGCGTGGCATGTTGGTCACCGCCATCGATAACGGCCCCATGGCCGAGAGCCTGATGGATACCGGTCTGGTGCAACACCTGATGGTCGATGGTTTTACCTGGAAGCCCAAACAACCGGTGGACTGGATGGTCTGCGACATTGTGGAAAAGCCGGCTCGTACGGCCTCGATGGTTGAGGAGTGGATCGGCGCAGGTCATTGCCGTGAAGCTGTGGTCAACCTCAAGTTGCCGATGAAGCAGCGCTACGCCGAGGTGCGCCGCCTGTTACTGCGCCTGGAAGAGGCCTTTGCCGAGCGCAAGATCAAGGTGTCGATTGCCTGCAAGCAGCTGTATCACGACCGTGAGGAAGTGACCTGCCACCTGCGGCGTCTCGCCAAATAAGCTTATTGCCGGGCCAGTTGCGGTTGCAGTGGCAGCAGTTGCGGCAAATCGATGGCGCCTTGCAGGGTGCTGTTGCCAAGCTGCCAAGAGCCGTTGAACAGGTATTGAGCGCTAAAGCCACTGAGCTGCAGGCCCAGCACATCACCGGGTTGCAGTTTGCCGCTAACCGCCGCCAGTTCGGTATTGGCCAGGCCCTTGAGCGGTGTGACCTGCTCGCTGAGCACTTCACGGGTGCCGTCTGCGCGTTTAACCACCAGGGCTGCGAAGAGTGTCGGCAGCTGTTCAGGGTTGCTCAGCAGTAGGTGCGGTACGCCAACCAGTGCGCTGGGCTGGTTGGCCTGTTGCAGTGGAATAAAGCGTGATGGTTGCAACAGGCCGCTACTGATTGGCCGAATAGCGGTATCGGGTAATTCGATGCGTTGTTTGCCAGGCAACTGCTGCAAGGCGATGCCTTGATCCAGATCGAGGCTGACGCAGAGTTCGGGAATGCTGGCGGCCACGCCACTGCGCCCGCGCAGTTTGTCTTCATACCAGCTGATGATGCTCTGATAGAGGTTGATCGCCCGACCATCGCAGTGCATGACCGTCTCGGTGTTGAACGGCGGCAGGCCACTCCAGCGTTGCAGTGGCGGCGGCAGGATGTGCCCACCCTGCATCCCGAGAAGGCGCACATCACGGCCGCCTTGTTGCAGACAGTCACGAATCGCCAACCCCTGGTTGAGCGGGAACAGCGTGTCGCGCATCCCTTGAATCAATAACGCGTCGGCGTGCGGCCGCTGTCCGCGCTGGCAGTAGCTGCTTAGGCTGTGGGCCGTGAGTTCGCTGCGCACCTCGGCGCGCATGCGCCCGTCGGCGCTTTTCAGGTAGGGCGCCTGGACAAACTTGCCCAGGTCATAACCGGTGGCCAGGCCCAGGCTGAGTAGCACGCTGGTCCAGCCGATTTTCATGTGGCTGTCCGGGGCCAGGGCTTCGCCCAGGTCATACCAGGTGGCAATCGGTACGATGGCATCGATGCGCGTGTCTGTCGCTGAGGCGAGCAGTTGCACGCCACCGCCGTAACTCTCGCCGAGCATGCCGACCCTGGGGTCGTTCGGCCCGTCCATGCTCAGGCGCGGCAGATTGGCAGCGGCCCAGTCGATCACGGCCAGGGCATCTTGCACCTCGAAGTCTGGGTTCATCATTTCGATGTTGCCCTCACTGCCACCCCAGCCGCGCTGGTCATAGCTGATCACCCAGTAGCCGGCGCGCCAGGCTTTCAGCGCTGCGCGGCCGGACATCATCTGCGTGCCGTAGAAACCGTTTGGCCGGGTCACTCGCCAGCCACCCCAGCCGTGGGTATGCACGACAACCGGTGCCTGCTCGCCAGCTTTTAACGCGGGTTGAAAGACCGTGGCGGACAGGCGAGTACCGTCGCGGCCGTAAATCACTGCGTCGAAATACCTGGCGGGCAGATCTGTCAGGGCCGTGTTGCTGAAGTCGGGTAATTGATCACGTGCGGCGCAGCCGCTGAGGAGCAGGGCGGCAAGGAGCAGGGCAAGGCGCATGCAGGGCTCTTATTCGAATTATTGGCGCTGGCAGCCTGCCTGATCGGGGCATAAAGGGCTGCCCATCCAAGGTTGTGTTGAACGCCTGGATGACCTTTGGGTCAACTTTGCGCCAGAATAGCGGCCTGTTACTGGAGCCCGCTGATGTCTTTGCAAACCCCTGCCATTCCCGATGACACCCTCGATGCCACTGGGCTCAATTGCCCCGAGCCGGTGATGATGCTGCACAACAAGGTGCGTGACCTGCCGGCCGGTGGCCTGCTCAAGGTGATTGCCACCGACCCCTCGACCCGCCGCGATATTCCCAAGTTCTGCGTGTTTTTGGGCCATGAACTGGTCGAGCAGGCCGAAGACGGCACAACCTACCTCTATCTGATCCGCAAGAAGCTCGACTGATGCCAGGCGATGTGAGCACGCCTGCGCTCGACCCTGCGGCGTTAAACACAGGCTTTCGCGCGTTACCTGCTCACAGCACCGGGGGCAATTGGTACTTCGCCTACGGCTCGAACATGAATCCGGCGCGCATGCAGGCCCGTGGCCTGAGGGTGCTTGAGGCGTTGGCCGGGCATTTGCCGAATTACCGCCTGTGCTTCAACAAGCGTGCGGCAGATAGAGCCCCCGGGCGCGCTTACGCGAATATCCAGCATGCCCGTGATGCGCTGGTGGAGGGCGTGCTTTACCGGCTGGCCGATGCGGATGAGATCGCCAAGCTGGATCACTTCGAAGGCACGCCCGTCTACTACAGCCGCGAATGCCTGCCGATTGTTACCGCCCAGGGAGTGCAGGCCGCCTGGGTGTATGTCGCCAACCCGGCTTTTCGCGAAGAGGGTCTGCTCCCTAGCGCCGATTACCTGGCGCACCTGTTGGCTGGGCGCGGATTGTTATCCGAGGCTTACTGGGCGGAGCTGTCGGCGTGGCCCTGCCACCCGGATTGACCTGGCGCCAGGCCGCAACTGTTGAGCAGGCTTTGCCAGCTCTGTACATGACGTGCGGTGGCCTGTTCAAACGCTGCCCATAACGAATGATCGGCGGCGCTCAGACTTTCCAGATACTGGCGACTGGCCTCGGGGCTCTCAGCCACACGGCTGAGCCTACGCAGGTTGTCACGCCACTGCTGCCCGCGCTGATGTACCTGGGCCAGATAGGGTTGCAGGCCGCCGGCGTAATACTTGATGAAAATATTCTGCATGATGCGCCCGCGCTCCGTAGCCCTGCCGGTGGGACAGAGCGGGCGCTGCTGCTGGCGGTTTTCCAGCATCCGGCTGCCCTGATTGAGAGTGTGGGTCAGGCTGGCCAGGCTGCTGATCAATTGGCCGCCTTGTTCACTGGCATGCAGGGCGAAGAACAAGGGGTCGAGCTGTTCGGCTGTGGGCGGCAGGCGGGCGGGCAGGCCATTGCCAATGGCCGCCAGTTGCCCGAGCGCATCGATAGCGGCGCTGTCTTCATGAGGGCGTAGCGGCAGTGTTTGTTCGGCAAAGCGCAGGTAACGCTCGACCTCCGGGCTGGCATTCAAGGCATTCCAGAACACGGCCGGCAGTTGTGCGCGTTTTTCCTCGGCGAGTTGTTCAAGGGTGCTGCGTAACCCTTGCTGGTTTTGTTGGCGCAGGTGCTCGATGCAATTGTCGATACCACGCAACAGATCACCTTCATAGGCCAGGCGGCTACTGGGCGTCAGTTGTTTACCCAGGCTGTTGTTGCGCAGGCTGATCTGCTGTTGCAGGGCCGGGCAGTGGCGCGCTTCGACCAGCAGGTCCAACAGGCTGATGCGCAGTTCGGGAATCTCGAGCAGGCGCTCGCGCCGTGCGGGTAAGCGGTAACGCAGCAACTCAGCCGGGGAAAAATTTGCCGCTGAGTCAACATCCAGGGCGTTACTCAGGCGTTGCAAGTAGTCGGCCTGCAATGCCAAACCTTCATCGGTTGGCGTACAGGCACCCAGACAAAGTGCGGCAATCAGGATCAGCAGGCAGCGGCTCATCAGGCCATCTTAGCGGCTCGAATACGTTTGCGCGCGCTGCCGGCCAGGCGCACGGCGAGCATGCCGCCCGCGCAGGTCAGGCCAACCACCAGACCTTGCCAAAGACCGCTTGGGCCACTGGGTTGGCCAAACCAGTCAGTCAGGCCAAGTGCATAACCCACCGGCAAGCCGATGCCCCAATAGGCGAACAACGTGAGAATCATGGTCACCCGGGTGTCCTGATAGCCGCGCAGCGCCCCGGCAGCGGTCACCTGAATCGCGTCGGAGAACTGGAACAGCGCGGTATACACCAACAGGGTGGTGGCCACTGCGATAACTGCGCTATCGGGGGTGTAGATTTGCGCAATTTCTTCGCGCAGCAGCAACATCAGGCTGGCCGAAAAGCAGGCGTAGCCGAGTGCCGCCCCCATGCTGACACCGGCGGCAAAGCGCGCTTCCCGTGGCTCGCCACGGCCCAATGCCTGGCCAACGCGTACGGTGGCGGCCATGCCCAGGGAGTAGGGGATCATGAACACCATGGAGCTGAAATTCAGGGCAATCTGATGGCCCGCCACGACAGTGGCACCTAAACCACCGATCAGCAGGGCGATCACGGCGAAGATGCTCGATTCGGCAAACACCGCAATGCCAATCGGCAGGCCAACCGAAAGCAGGCGTTTCAGCACCGGCCATTGTGGCCACTCGAAATGACTGAAAATGGCGCTCGGCTTATAGAACGGTGCCCATTTCACCCACCAGAGCATGCTCAGGAACATAAACGTCATCACCAAGCCAGTGGCCCAGCCGCAACCCACGCCGCCCATGGCCGGCAGGCCGAGCTTGCCGTAGATGAAGATGTAGTTGAGCGGGATGTTCAGCGCCAGGCCCATCAGGCCCAACACCATGCTCGGCCGGGTATGTCCGAGACCGTCGCTGAAGCAGCGCAAGACGTGATACAGCGCCACGGCGGGGAAACCGCAGGCGACTGCACGCAGGTAGCCCATGGACGGGCCGATAAGGGCAGGCTCGACATCCATCAGTTTCAGGATGATTTCGGCATTCCACAGCAGCGCCGCAGCGGCGAGGCCTACCGCTAACGCGAGCCATAGCGCCTGGCGTACCAGGGGGCCGATTTCTGTGTGCGCGCCGGCGCCGAAGCGTTGGGCGACCTTGGGTGTGGTGGCCAGCAGGATGCCGGTCATCAGCAGAAATACCGGAATCCAGATCGAGTTGCCCAGCGCCACGGCCGCCAGATCCTGCGGGCTGACCCGGCCGGCCATTACAGTGTCGACAAAGCCCATGGCGGTGTTGGCCAGTTGGGCAATGATGATTGGCGTTGCCAGCTTCAGCAGGCTGCACAGTTCAGTGCGGGTGCGTTGCAGGCGGGTTTGGGCAAGCATGACGATCATCCGGCAGGAAGTCAGGAAACCGCGCAGTCTACGCCTTGACAGGGTGGTCAGGAATCCTAAAAGCGACATCTTTAAGCAATCATCACGCGGCGCGTCTGGCAGCCTCGCCAAGTTGGCCGGGCGGGTTAGAATGCGGGCCTGATTTAGGGAGCCTGCTATGTGCATAGTCGCCGACGAAAATATCCCCCTGCTTGATGAGTTCTTTGCCGGATTTGGCGAGATTCGCCGCCTGCCTGGTCGTGCTATCGATGCCGCTGCTGTCGCCAATGCCGAGCTGTTGCTGGTGCGCTCGGTGACCCAGGTTGATCGCACATTGCTTGACGGCTCGGCGGTTAAGTTTGTCGGCACCTGCACCATTGGCACCGACCACCTCGACCTTGATTACTTTCAGCAAGCGGGCATCACCTGGGCCAGCGCGCCGGGCTGCAATGCCCGTGGCGTGGTCGACTACGTGTTGGGCAGCCTGCTGGTGCTGGCTGAGCAGCAGGGCGTTGAACTGGCTGCGCGTACTTATGGTGTAGTCGGCGCAGGCCAGGTCGGCAGTCGTCTGGTCAAGGTGCTGCGCGGGCTGGGTTGGCGGGTGCTGGTCTGTGATCCGCCGCGTCAGGCCGCTGAGGGTGGCGATTTTGTCAGCTTGCAACAGGTGCTCGATGAGTGTGACGTGATCAGCCTGCATACGCCGCTTGAGCGTATGGGGGAAAACGTCACGCAGCATCTGCTCAATGCCCAGCGACTGGCGGCGCTCAAGCCCGGCTGCTGGCTGATCAATGCCAGCCGTGGTGCGGTGGTGGATAACGCCGCCCTGCGCACGCTGTTGCCGCAGCGCACGGACCTGCAGGTGGTGCTGGATGTGTGGGAAGGTGAGCCGCAGGTGGATGTTGAGCTGGCTGCCTTGTGCCGCATCGCCACGCCGCACATCGCCGGTTACAGCCTGGATGGCAAGCTGCGCGGCACGGCGCAGATCTACCAGGCGCTGTGTCAGCACCTGAAAGTTACCCCCGCTATCGAATTGGCGCAGTTGATGCCGGCGCCCTGGCTGAGTGAATTAAGCCTGGATGCCAGTGCAACGACCGATTGGGCCTTGGCCAGTATTTGCCGCGCGGTGTATGACCCGCGCCGTGACGATGCCGACTTTCGCCGCAGCCTGCAGGGCGATGCCGCGACGCGGCGTGCGGCCTTCGATGGCTTGCGTAAGCATTATCCGATGCGCCGGGAAATCGACGGTTTGCGGGTGCGGGTGAGCGCGGCTGCTCCAGCACTGGTCGCCGTCGTACAGGCGTTGGGGGCGAAGCTGAATTGAGTGGCAGGGCGGCTCAAACCGCCCGGAGTAGCACTTACTTGGCTTGGCGGGCTTGTTGCTGAGCATGTTCCAGGGCGTTGCAGGCCTGCTGGATCATTGCTTCTGTGATGGGGATTTCACGGCCTTGGGCGTCGATGACAAAGCCGCCGACGGGCATTTGTGCAGGTGTGCTCGGGCTCTGTTGTGGGGTTTGCATGGCTTGTCTCCTCATCAAGTGGCGCGATGTTATAGCTGTTATATGAAGGCACTGTGACAACTGCGACGGCAGAAATCCGGCGCAGGACACAGGTTTTTAAGGATTTGCAGGCACTGTGCCAGTTGTTGAATGTGGTGCCGAATCGAGGGTGTTATGGGGCTTTTTCACATTGGCTTGATCATCAACCCGCTGGCTGGGCTGGGCGGTCCGGCTGGTTTCAAGGGCAGTGATGGAATGGCAGAGCAGGCGCTGGCTCTGGGGGTTGAGGCTAAGGCGGCCATGCGCACGCAAACGGCCCTTGAGCAATTGTTGCCACTGCGCGAGCGCCTGGAGTTCGTCACCTTTCCCGGTGCCATGGGGGCCGATCTGCTGGCGGCGATGGGCTTTACGCACCGTGTAGTGGGGGCATTGCCTGCCGGCCCGAGCAGCGCCGCCGATACGCACAAGGCGGTTGAGCTGCTGCAAGAGGCGGGCGTGGCGCTGATTCTGTTTGCCGGTGGCGATGGTACGGCGCGCGATATTTGCGCCGCTGTAAGCGAAGGCCAGCCGGTGCTGGGAATTCCGGCTGGGGTGAAGATTCAGTCCGGGGTGTATGCCATCAGCCCGCGCGCTGCCGGTGAGCTCACCGCCCGCCTGGTCGAAGGCGGCCTGGTGCGCCTGAGCAGTGGTGAGGTGCGTGATATTGACGAAAGCGCCCTGCGTGAAGGCCGGGTAACCGCGCGCTGGTATGGCGAGCTGACGGTGCCGCAAGAGGGCGGCTACGTACAGCAGGTGAAGCAGGGTGGTGTGGAATCCGAAGAGCTGGTGCTGGTTGAGTTGGCCGATTGGCTGCAGGACAGTTGGGAAGCCGATGTGCGTTACGTCTTCGGCCCCGGTTCGACCCTGCATGGCCTGGCGCAGAATCTGGGCCTGCAGACTACCTTGCTCGGTGTGGATGTGATCGAGAATGGCCAGGTGCTCGCCAGTGACGTCAGCGAAGCACAGCTGTTTGAGCTGGTGCAGGGCTATCCGACGCGGCTGCTGGTGACTGCCATTGGTGGCCAGGGACATATCATCGGTCGAGGCAACCAGCAGATCAGCCCGCGGGTGCTGCGTGCTATTGGCCTTGAGCACCTGCGCGTGGTCGCCACCAAGCGTAAGCTCGGCACGCTGGAAGGCCGGCCGCTTCTGGTGGATAGCGGCGATGTCGCCCTCGATGATGCCTTCCCCGATGTGGTGCGGGTGTGGGCCGGTTACAGGGAAGAGCTGTTGTATCCACTAGGCCGCTAACCTAGCGGCCGGCAGCAAGGGAGCGCGTTATGCGTGTGTGGTTAGTTGTTCTGAGTTTTTTGCTGGCCGCGCCTGCGTGGGCGTTGCAGGCCGATAGTCTGGTGACGGCTGCCCGTGAGCAGGTCGGCGTAACCCTGAGCTACGACCCGGCTTACCGCCGCCTGGCTTACCCCAATGGCGATGTGCCGCTCAGTACCGGCGTGTGTACCGATGTGGTGATTCGTGCGTTGCGCGGGCAAGGTCTGGATTTGCAGCAGGCGGTGCATGAGGACATGCGTGCCCACTTCGCCGCTTACCCGAAGCACTGGGGCCTGACGCGGCCGGATCGCAATATCGATCACCGCCGCGTGCCCAATTTGATGACCTGGTTCAAACGCCAGGGCTGGAGCCAGCCGCACAGTCAGGACGCATCAAGCTACCGCCCTGGCGATATCGTCACCTGGGATCTGGGCGGCGGGCTCACCCATATCGGCATCGTCAGTGATCGCCAGGCGGGTAGCGGAACACCGCTGGTGCTGCACAATATTGGTCGCGGCACCCAGGAAGAAGACATCCTGTTTGCCTTCAAAATCACCGGCCACTACCGCATTCCAGCCGTCTAAATACGCGTGCAGAGGAGTCGAGCATGACCGATCAAGTGCCGCCACCTTCCATTCAGAGCGGCGAGCGCGTGGTGCTGTTCGACGGTGTATGCAAGCTGTGTAACGGCTGGGCGAAGTTTCTGATTCGCCATGACCCACAGCAGAAATTTCGTTTGGCATCCGTGCAATCCACTGAGGGGCAGGCACTGCTGCGCTGGTTTGCCTTGCCCACAGAGCGCTTCGACACCATGGGCTATGTCGAGGCTGGCACGTTGTATGTGCGTTCGGATGCGGTGCTGCGTATCGTCGCTCAACTGCCGGGGATATGGCGGTTTATGGCGTGGCTGCGGGTTATCCCCCGGCCTGTGCGCGACTGGTGTTATGACCGTATCGCGCTGAATCGTTATCGTTTGTTCGGTCGTTATGACAGCTGTCTGTTGCCGAGCGCCGATCATAAAAGACGCTTTTTACATGACTGATCCGCGCCTGCGTCAGGTCGCCTGGGTGGCACGTATCGCGTTGGCGCTGGTGTTTATCTGGCATGGCCTGGTGCCAAAAATTCTCTGGTTAAGCCCGGATGAGCTGGCGATGATCCAGGCTCATGGCTTGCCTGCGCCCGAGTGGGTGGCAAGAGTGGCCGGCGCTGCGGAAATCCTCCTCGGTGGCCTACTGCTTATGCGCAGCAGGCGCTGGCCGGTTTTACTGGCCGCCGCGTTATTGCTTGGCCTGCTGCTTGATGTGGCGCTGATGAGTCCCCATCTACTGCTGCAGGCGTTCAATCCGTTGTCCACCAACCTGGCTGCTCTGGCGCTGTGTTGGGTGGTGTGGCGGCTTGAGTCTGAGCCTAAGCCGCCACACCACTAATCGGCGTTAGCGCCCACAGCGAGTCTGCATGCTCTCGATTCTGTCTTCCCGTCAGCGCACGGCCTTGCGTATGGCCTGGCGTTTTATCGCGCCGTATCGCGGCCGGGTATTCGGCGCCTTTCTGGCGCTGATGTTTACCGCCGGCATTACCCTGTCCATGGGGCAGGGCATCAAGTTGTTGGTCGATCAGGGTTTGGCGACGCAATCGCCGGCTGCCTTGCAGCAGTCGATTGGCTTGTTCTTTGTGCTGGTGTTGGCTCTGGCCATCGGCACCTTCACGCGGTTTTATTTGGTGTCGTGGATCGGTGAGCGCTTTGTCGCGGATATCCGTAAACGCGTGTTCAACCACCTGATCGAACTGCATCCGGGCTTTTATGAGAGCAACCGCAGCTCGGAAATCCAGTCACGCCTGACTGCTGACACCACGCTGCTGCAATCGGTGATTGGCTCATCGCTGTCGATGGCCTTGCGCAATCTGATCATGCTGATCGGCGGCAGCGTCCTGCTGGTGGTGACCAACGCCAAGCTCAGCGGCATCGTGCTGATGGCGCTGCCCTTGGTCGTCGCGCCGATTCTGATTTTCGGCCGGCGGGTGCGCGCGCTGTCGCGCCAGAGCCAGGACCGCGTCGCCGATGTCGGCAGCTATGTCGGTGAGGTGCTCGGGCAGATCAAGACCGTGCAGGCTTACAACCACCAGGCCGAGGACAAGCGCCGTTTCGGGCTGTCCGCCGAGGCGGCATTCGATACCGCGCGCAAACGCATTGCCCAGCGCGCCTGGCTGATTACCGTGGTCATCGTGCTGGTGCTCGGCGCCGTCGGCGTGATGCTCTGGGTCGGCGGTATGGACGTGATAGCCGGGCGGATTTCCGGCGGTGAATTGGCGGCTTTCGTGTTCTACAGCCTGATCGTCGGCTCGGCGTTTGGCACCTTGAGCGAAGTGATCGGTGAGTTGCAGCGCGCCGCGGGTGCGGCTGAGCGCATTGCCGAGCTGTTGCAGGCGCGTAATGAAATCATCGCGCCGGCTGTTGATGCTGTGCAGTTGGCCAAGCCGGTGCAGGGGCGTATCGAGCTGCAAGGGCTGCGTTTTGCTTACCCCTCGCGCCCGGACAGTTTTGCCATTGATGGCATTGATCTGCAGGTTGCGCCAGGGCAAACCCTGGCGCTGGTTGGGCCGTCGGGAGCTGGCAAGTCGACTCTGTTCGATCTGCTGCTGCGCTTCTTTGACCCGCAGGAGGGGCGCATCCTGATTGACGGCCAGCCGATTCAGCAGCTTGATCCTGCCGACTTGCGCAACAGTTTTGCCCTGGTATCGCAAAACCCGGCGCTGTTCTTCGGCACCGTTGAGGACAACATCCGCTACGGCCGTATGCAGGCCAGCCTGGCTGAGGTCGAGGCGGCGGCCAAAGTGGCGCATGCCCACGAGTTCATCATGAAGTTGCCACAGGGCTATCAAACCCATCTGGGGGATGCCGGGCTGGGCTTGTCGGGCGGTCAGCGTCAGCGCTTGGCGATTGCCCGCGCGCTGCTGGTGGATGCACCGATTCTGCTGCTGGATGAAGCCACCAGTGCGTTGGATGCAGAAAGCGAACACCTGATCCAGCAAGCCTTGCCGCGCCTGATGCAAGGGCGCACCACCCTGGTGATTGCCCACCGTTTGGCTACGGTGAAAAGCGCTGACCGCATTGCAGTGATCGAGCACGGCAAGCTGGCGGCGATTGGCAGCCACAGTGAACTGGTGGCGAATAGCCCGCTGTACGCGCGCCTGGCCGAGTTGCAGTTCAGTCATGAAAGCGAGGCGCTGGGGTAAGCTGCCCCGTTTTATCAGGGTGCCTATTTGGGTAGGCTGCGGCAGTGGATGCAGGGTTGAGGCGGCGCGATGGCGAGGATGATAAAACGTTGGGCAACAGCGGCGAGGCAGGGGCTGTCGCTGTTGTTGGGCGGTTGCAGTTTGCCGTCGTTGGCAGGCCGAACGGCATCGTTTGCCCTCTCGTCCGAGCAGGCGGGCCAAACGACATTGGGACGGGCCATCAACCCGCTGCTGGCGCAGCACGACAACCTGAGCGGTTTTTATGCGTTGTCCGATCCACAGGATGCGTTCGCCGCCCGTGCATTGCTCAGTCATTCGGCCGAGAAAACCCTGGATGTGCAGTACTACATCTGGCGTGATGACATGACCGGCACATTGCTTCTGGAAGAGCTGCGGGCGGCCGCAGAGCGGGGCGTACGTGTTCGCCTGTTGCTGGATGACAATGGCACTTCGGGCCTCGACCCATGGTTGGCAGCGTTGAACAGCCAGCCGCTGATAGAAGTGCGCCTGTTCAACCCCTTTGTGACACGCAGAGCAAAGGGGCTGGGCTTTCTCACAAATTTCTCCCGGGCCAACCGGCGCATGCACAACAAATCGCTGACCGCTGATAACAGCGTCACCATCGTGGGTGGACGCAATGTTGGCGATGAATATTTTGGTGCCAGTGCAGGCGTGGTGTTTGCCGATCTGGATGTGTTGGCCATCGGTCCAGTGGTGCAGGCCACTTCGAATGAATTTGACCGTTACTGGGCCAGTGCCAGCGCGTACCCGGTGGCGGGGCTGTTGCCAGCAGTGCCGCCTGAGCGGCTGCGGCAACTGCAACAGCGCTCCCATTCAATCGAGCAAAATCCCGCTGCTGCCCAATATGTGCAGGCGTTGCACCAGTTGCCATTTATTCAGCAGTTGCTGGATGGCCAGCTGGCCCTGGAGTGGGCGCCGGCGACCATTGTCAGCGATGATCCGGGCAAAGGGCTGGGACAGGTCACCGAGCAGAGTCTGCTGAGCCAGCAACTGACCGCGGTGCTGGGCAAACCGCAGCGCCATGTTGAGCTGGTCTCGCCGTATTTTGTGCCCACTGCAGCTGGGGTTGCAGCTTTTGCTCAGCTGGCTGCCGGTGGTGTGCGGGTACGCATCTTGACCAATGCGCTGGAGGCTACCGATGTTGCCGCCGTGCATTCGGGTTATGCCAAACACCGTAAGGCGTTGCTTGCAGCAGGGGTTGAGCTGTTTGAGATGCGGCGTGAATCGCAGGCGGTAAAACCTCGGGAAAAAGCCGGCCCGTTCGGCAGTTCGGGTTCCAGCCTGCATGCCAAGACGTTTGCCGTGGACGGCGAGCAGATCTTCGTCGGCTCATTCAATTTCGATCCGCGTTCGGTGCAGCTCAACACCGAACTGGGCTTTGTCATTCATAGCCCGGTATTCGCGCGCCGGCTCGAGACTGTCTTCGATCAGGACATACGGCAACATGCTTATCAGGTTCAGCTGAGCGATGACGGCCGGCTGTATTGGCTTGAGCAGCGCGGTGAACAGGTTTTGCGTGTGGATCAGGAACCGGGTGCGAGCTTTTGGCGGCGCGTCGGGGTGACCTTGATGAGTTGGCTGCCGATCGAGTGGTTGCTGTAAGCAGGGCGTGCCAGCCGGACAGCGCGATCCGGTGCAGCCTTTAGGTTCTGGGTTTGATGGTTGCTGCGGCGCCGGCGGAGGCGAGGATGATCGCGCTGATTGCCAGCCATTGCGTGAGGGTCAGGCGCTCGCTGAGAAACAGTAGGCCAGAAAGCGCGGCGATGGCCGGTTCCATGCTCATCAAAATGCTGAATGTGCGTGCGGGCAGGCGGGTCAGGGCGACCATTTCCAGGCTGTAGGGCAGGGCCGAGGACAGTACCGCCACCGCTAACGCGATGGGCAGCAGGTCCAGTGAAAACAGGCTGCTGCCGGCTTGCCACAGGCCGATCGGGAACACCAGCAGGGCCGCGACAAGGGTACCCAGCGCCACGGTCTGCTTGCCGTGTTCGGCACCCGCCTTCTGCCCGAAGACGATATACAGCGCCCAGCACAGCCCGGCGGCCAGGGCCAGAGCCATGCCCATCGGGTCTAGCGCTACGTCGCTCTGCCCGGTAGGCAATAGTAGCCAGAGACCAAATACCGCCAACACGATCCAGGCGAAATCCAGTAAGCGCCGTGATGACAGCAGGGCCAGGCCCAGCGGGCCGGTAAACTCCAGGGCCACGGCGATGCCCAGTGGAATGGTTTTCAGGGAAAGGTAGAACAGCACATTCATGCCGCCCAGCGACAGGCCATAGGCCAGCAGTGAACGGCAGGACTTAAGTGTCAGTTTGGCCTGCCACGGGCGCATCAACACACAGAGAATCAGTGCGGCCAAGCCCAGGCGTAGTGCCGTGGTACCGGTTGCGCCTATTACTGGAAACAGGCCTTTGGCCAGGGATGCGCCGCTCTGGATCGAGGTCATGGCGATCAGCAGTAAAATGATCGGCAGAATCACCAGAGAGAAGTGCGACGAGCGCGGCATGGCGCATTCCTTGTATTGAAACTGAATAAAAAAACCGGCCACCTGGGCCGGTTTCTTGCCAGCGTTACGGCCTTAGCGATATTCGCAGAGGTAAGCGGTGTCAGTCGCAACCTTGAGTTGGAACTTGCTGTTGGCCGGTACGGTGAACTTGCTGCCGTTAGTGAAGGTTTCCCAGTTTTCGCTGCCTGGCAGTTTGACGGTCAGAGCGCCAGCGACCACGTGCATGATCTCTAGCTGGTTGGTGCCGAACTCGTACTCACCTGCAGCCATTACGCCAATAGTGGCAGGGCCTTCAGCCATGCCGAAGGCGATGGATTTAACGGTGCCGTCGAAGTACTCATTGACCTTGAACATCTGCAACTCCTCGAAGGGGTAAAAGGCAGGCTTCTGCAACGTTATGGACGACCTTTAGGGGCGCCGCCATGATGCTTGGCCATAAAAAAGGCTCGCCAGTATGCCCAAGGGTTATTTCTTCGTCATCTGCTTTGCGCAGGCAACACCAGGGGCAGCAGCCGGGCGGTATTGCGTGCATCGCTCAGGGCGCGGTGTTGCTGGCCCTGGAACGGCAAACCAGCCAGGTTAAGGGCCATTTTCAGGCCGACCGGCCTGGGCAGCTGGCGGACGGCGGCAAAGCGTTGTTTCAGGTTTATATGCGCTACCTGGCTCAGGTGGCTATGCAGGCCATGATTGCGCCATTCCTGCTCAAATTGCCGGCGGTCATAGTCTCCCCAACTGACCCAGCCCGCGAGTTGCGCCTGATGCACGAGTAACCAGCGTTCGAACTGTGCCCACACCACGCCCAGTGGTGCGGCGGCATCGACATCGGCCTGGCTGATATGGGTGAGCTGGCGACAGAAATGGGTCAGGTGCGGCCGCCGGGTGGGGCGTACAAACCGCTGGAAGTGCTCGACCTCATGGCCGTTGGCACTCACCAGGCTGGCGCCGATCTCAATGATTTCCATCTCTGTCAGCGGCCAGCCGCCTTCTTCGGTAGTGGCTTCCAGGTCGATTACCAGCCAATGTTGCATATGCGCTCCTTTGCGTGCCGCGAGTATGGAAGCAGTTTCGCGGTTGGGTAAAGCCTGCTTGCGGCATCCATACAGTTTTGCCCGATGGCTGTACTGGCGCTCTCAGCATGCGGCGGGCATGCTGGCGGTTGGGTTCGTATCTGCCGTGCAAGGCGATGCGGGGTTAAGCCGCAACGCGGGTTGTTGCTGGCGTTTGAATGTAGAGGTGTATATGGCAAAGCTGGCGTTTATCGGGTTGGGCGTGATGGGTTACCCGATGGCCGGGCATCTGGCGCGCGCGGGGCATCAGGTGTGTGTCTACAACCGTAGCGCTGGCAAAGCTGCGCAGTGGGCTGCCGAGTATGCGGGTAGCCACGCATCAACCCCGCGTGAGGCGGCAGTGGGCGCGGAGTTTGTGATGGTCTGTGTGGGCAACGATGATGATCTGCGCCACGTTGTGCTGGGTGCTGACGGCGTCTTTGCGGGTATGCAGCCAGGCGCGGTGCTGGTTGATCACACGACTGCATCGGCGCAGGTGGCCCGCGAGCTGGCTGTGCAGGCGGCCGAGCGGCAACTGGGTTTTGTCGATGCACCGGTGTCGGGTGGCCAGGCGGGTGCGCAGAATGGCGCACTGACCATCATGGTCGGCGGTGAGGCGGCGACCTATGCCAAGGTTGAACCGGTGATCCAGGCTTATGCGCGCATGGCTCGCTTGATGGGCGAGGCCGGTAGCGGCCAGTTGACCAAGATGGTCAACCAGATCTGTATTGCCGGCTTGGTTCAGGGCTTGTCTGAGGCGCTGCATTTCGCCCAGTGCGCCGGGCTTGATGCGCAGGGGGCAATGGAGGTGATCAGTAAGGGCGCGGCGCAGTCCTGGCAGCTGGAGAACCGCCATAAAACCATGCTGGCCGGTGAGTTCGAGCATGGGTTTGCCGTGGACTGGATGCGCAAGGACTTGTCGATTTTGCTGGCTGAAGCGCGCACTAATGGCGCCCAGTTGCCGGTAACGGCGCTGGTTGATCAGTTTTATGCTGACGTACAGGGTATGGGCGGTGGTCGTTGGGATACCTCAAGCCTGTTCGCCCGTCTGTCTAAGCGCTAACAAGCCGGCGATAGCCGAGCAATTGAAGGCCGCAGTTTCGCCCTGAGCCTCGCCAAGGTTGGCCCTCGCGGAGGATTAGCGAAGGCGGGGCGGGCCTGCTGTGATTGTCGGCAGTCGCAATTACCCACCCGGTGCGCTGTTATTGGCTCGTGAAACCCATGAATCGAGCTTATACGGGCTGTTAACTTTGTGCGGGCTACGTAAAATCAGCGCCCTTGCCTGTACCTTGTTGCGTTTGAGGTTTGCCCCTGATGAATTGCCGTGCCGGCTGTGGTGCCTGCTGCATCGCGCCTTCGATCACTTCCGCCATTCCCGGTATGCCTGACGGCAAGCCTGCCGGGGTGCGCTGTGTGCAGCTCGATGAGCAAAATCACTGCTTGATCTTCGGTCAGCCCGAGCGGCCAGCCGTCTGTTCGGCATTTCATGCTGTGGAGTATGTCTGCGGCAATAGTGCGCAAGAGGCCATGCAGTTGCTGGGGGCGCTGGAGCAGAGCACTGCAGTGCGCTGATCGGGCGCAGCAGAAAGCAAAAAGGCTGCCCGTAGGCAGCCTTTTTTATGCAGCAGGAGTTGACACTTATTTCTTCATGTCACGCTGTGCATAGCCGGTGTACAGCTGGCGTGGACGGCCAATCTTGTACGGGCTGGAGAGCATTTCTTTCCAGTGCGAGATCCAGCCGACGGTCCGCGCCAGGGCGAAGATCACGGTGAACATGCTGGTTGGAATGCCGATGGCCTTGAGGATGATGCCCGAGTAGAAGTCTACGTTCGGGTACAGGTTGCGCTCTTTGAAGTACGGATCGGTCAGGGCGATTTCTTCCAGGCGCATGGCCAGGGCCAGTTGCGGATCGTTGGTGATGCCCAGTTCTTTCAGTACTTCGTCGCAGGTCTGTTTCATCACAGTGGCGCGCGGGTCACGGTTTTTGTAAACGCGGTGACCGAAGCCCATCAGCTTGAACGGATCGTTCTTGTCTTTAGCCTTGGCGATAAAGGTGTCGATGTTGGATACATCGCCAATCTCGTCAAGCATGGCCAGAACGGCTTCGTTAGCACCGCCGTGCGCCGGGCCCCACAGGGCGGCGATACCGGCAGCGATACAGGCAAACGGGTTGGCACCCGAAGAGCCGGCGAGGCGCACGGTGGAGGTCGATGCGTTCTGCTCATGATCGGCGTGCAGGATAAAGATCTTATCCATGGCCGAGGCCAGTACCGGGCTGATCGGTTTGATCTCGCACGGGGTGTTGAACATCATGTGCAGGAAGTTTTCCGCGTAGTTTAGATCGTTACGCGGATACATCATCGGCTGACCCATTGAGTACTTGTAGGTCATGGCCGCGATGGTTGGCATCTTGGCGATCAGGCGCATGGCCGAAACTTCGCGGTGATGCGGGTTATTGATGTCCAGCGAGTCGTGATAGAAGGCCGACAAGGCGCCAACTACACCGCACATGATGGCCATCGGGTGGGCGTCACGGCGGAAGCCGTTATAGAAGGTCTTGAGCTGTTCGTGAACCATGGTGTGGTTCTTGATGGTGCTGACGAACTTGGCTTTTTCTTCTGCGTTTGGCAGCTCGCCGTTCAGCAACAGGTAGCAGGTTTCCAAATAATCGGATTGCTCTGCCAACTGTTCAATAGGGTAGCCGCGATGCAGCAGAATGCCCTGGTCGCCGTCGATGTAGGTGATCTTCGACTCGCACGAAGCGGTGGACATAAAGCCAGGGTCAAATGTGAAGCGGCCTGTGGCGGTTAAGCCGCGTACGTCAACTACATCAGGGCCAACGGTGCCGGTTAAAATGGGCAGGTCGACGGGGGCTGCGCCCTCGATGATCAACTGCGCTTTTTTGTCAGCCATGTTTGGCCTCCTAGTTATGCTTGAAATCATCTGACTGCCCCCCACGCAGGGCCCGCACCACTATAGTGAGATAAATTCGAATGTCAATTTGCGAAAACCTAGGCAGCAGAAGGGTTTGCGGGTTGTTTTTGTGGTTTTAAAGCGGTCCTTTACGCCATTTATTAGAGGCGCGCAATGCGCTTTTAGGTAGGGGGCTTTGCATTGTCATTAGTAACCTAACTGTCTATACTCTGCGCCCAGCTGCCAAGGGCTTTAGCCTGTCTTTTGGCAGTTGTCACTCCTTGGGTGATGGGTACCTGACCAGTGCACTTCCCGACAACTTTGCCCTGATAGTTAGGGGCTCTCAGTGTGATAAAAAAGCCGTGAATAGCCAACGACCTGTAAACCTAGACCTTAGGACTATCAAACTTCCTATCACTGGCGTTACGTCATTCCTTCACCGCGTTTCTGGAATCATTCTGTTCTTCGGCATTGCCGTGCTGCTGTTTGCACTCGACAAATCGCTGGCGTCCGCAGAAGGTTTCGCCGAGGTGAAAGAATGCTTGACCAGCCCTCTGGCCAAGTTCGTGATTTGGGGTTTGTTATCCGCCTTGCTTTACCACCTGGTGGCCGGTGTGCGCCATTTGATCATGGATGCGGGTGTCGGTGAGACGCTGGAAGGCGGCAAACTGGGCTCCAAAATCATCATCGTTATCTCGGTGATCCTGATCGTGCTGCTGGGGGTGTGGATATGGTAACCAACGTCACGAACTTCTCGCGATCGGGCCTCTATGACTGGATGGCTCAGCGTGTGTCTGCTGTCGTGCTCGCGGCTTATGTCGTGTTTCTGCTGGGCTACGTGCTGCTCAACCCGGGTATGGGTTTCGAGCAATGGCACGGCCTGTTCTCCAATACTGCGATGCGTATATTCAGTCTGTTGGCGCTGGTCGCTCTGAGCGTTCACGCCTGGGTTGGTATGTGGACCATCTCCACCGACTACCTGACGCCGATGGCGCTGGGCAAAGCGGCGACAGTGGTACGTTTCCTGTTCCAGGCGGTATGTGGCGTTGCCATGTTCTCGTTCTTCGTCTGGGGCGTGCAGATTCTTTGGGGTAACTGATCCATGACTATTCGCTCTCTTTCGTATGACGCCATCATTATTGGTGGCGGTGGTGCGGGTATGCGCGCCGCTCTGCAACTGGCTCAAGGTGGTCACAAGACCGCTGTTGTCACCAAGGTCTTCCCAACACGTTCGCACACAGTGTCTGCCCAGGGTGGTATCACCTGCGCCATCGCGTCCAATGACCCGAACGATGATTGGCGCTGGCATATGTACGATACCGTCAAAGGTTCCGACTATATCGGTGACCAGGACGCTATCGAGTACATGTGCTCCGTTGGCCCAGAAGCGGTGTTCGAGCTCGAGCACATGGGCTTGCCGTTCTCCCGTACCGAACAGGGTCGCATCTATCAGCGTCCGTTCGGCGGCCAGTCCAAGGGTCCAGACAACCCGACTCAGGCGGCCCGTACCTGCGCTGCAGCTGACCGTACCGGCCATGCACTGTTGCACACCCTGTATCAAGCTAACCTGAAAGCCGGCACCTCGTTCCTCAATGAGTGGTTCGCGGTTGATCTGGTGAAAAACCAGGACGGCGTGTTTGTCGGCGTCATTGCCATTTGCATCGAAACCGGTGAAACCGTCTACATCCGCTCCAAGGCTGTAGTTCTGGCCACTGGCGGCGCGGGTCGTATCTACTCGTCGACCACCAACGCCCTGATCAATACCGGTGACGGCATCGGTATGGCGCTGCGTGCAGGCGTGCCGGTACAAGACATCGAAATGTGGCAGTTCCACCCGACCGGTATTGCCGGCGCTGGTGTACTGGTCACCGAAGGTTGTCGCGGCGAAGGTGGTTACCTGATCAACGCCCATGGCGAGCGTTTCATGGAGCGTTACGCGCCGAACGCCAAAGACCTGGCCGGTCGTGACGTGGTCGCGCGTTCGATGGTTAAGGAAGTGATTGCCGGCAACGGTTGTGGTCCGGACAAAGACCACGTGCTGTTGAAGCTCGATCACCTGGGTGAAGACGTGCTGCACAGCCGCCTGCCTGGCATCTGTGAGCTGTCGAAAACCTTCGCTCACGTTGACCCGGTCGTCGCTCCGGTTCCAGTGATCCCAACGTGCCACTACATGATGGGCGGCGTAGCCACCAACATTCATGGCCAGGCTATCACTCAGGATGCCAACGGCAACGACAAGGTTATCGAAGGTCTGTTTGCCGTGGGCGAAGTGGCCTGTGTTTCGGTGCACGGTGCCAACCGTCTGGGCGGCAACTCGCTGCTTGACCTGGTGGTATTCGGCCGTGCTGCTGGTATTCACCTGGAAAAAGCCCTGAAAGAGGGTGTTGATGTGCGTGGTGCCAGCGAGAGCGATATCGAGCTGTCGCTCAAGCGTCTGTCTGGCGTTAACGAACGCAGCACTGGCGAAGACGTTGCCCCGCTGCGCAAAGAGCTGCAGGCCTGCATGCAGAACTACTTTGGTGTGTTCCGTACCGGCGAATACATGCAGAAGGGCATCACTCAGCTGGCTGATCTGCGCCAACGCATTGCGTCCGTGAAGATCTCCGACAAGAGCCAGGCCTTCAATACCGCACGTATCGAAGCGCTGGAGCTGCAAAACCTGCTGGAAGTGGCTGAAGCCACTGCCATCGCCGCCGATACCCGCACCGAGTCCCGTGGCGCTCACGCCCGCGAAGACTTTGAGGATCGCGACGACACTAACTGGTTGTGCCACTCCCTGTACTTCCCGGGTGAGAAACGTGTTGCTAAGCGCGATGTGAACTTTGCGCCGAAAACCGTGCCTGCATTTGAACCCAAAGTGCGTACTTATTGAGGGTGACCAGCATGTCTCTTGGTAAAACTTTGCAAGTCAGTGTTTATCGCTATAACCCGGAAAAGGACGCCGCGCCGTTCATGCAGGAATTTAACGTCGAGATCGACGGCAAAGACCTGATGGTGCTGGATATTCTGGCGCTGATCAAAGAACAGGATGAAGGCTTCTCCTACCGTCGCTCCTGCCGCGAAGGTGTGTGCGGTTCTGACGGTATGAACATCAGCGGCAAGAATGGCCTGGCCTGCGTTACCCCGATCTCCTCGGTGGTGAAAGGCAACAAGCTGGTCATTCGCCCGTTGCCTGGTCTGCCGGTTATTCGTGACCTGGTCGTGGATATGAGCATCTTCTACAAGCAGTACGAGAAGGTGCAGCCGTATTTGCAGAACAACACGCCGGCTCCGGCCATCGAGCGTCTGCAGACTCCCGAAGAGCGCGAAAAACTGGACGGTTTGTACGAGTGCATTCTGTGCGCGTGCTGCTCCACCAGCTGCCCGTCGTTCTGGTGGAATCCAGACAAGTTCCTCGGCCCTGCTGCACTGTTACAAGCGTATCGCTTCCTGGCGGACAGCCGTGACACCCAGACCGAAGAGCGTCTGGCTGCACTGGATGATCCGTTCAGCGTGTTCCGCTGCCGCGGCATCATGAACTGCGTGAACGTTTGCCCTAAAGGTCTAAACCCGACCAAGGCAATCGGTCATGTTCGTAACATGTTGCTGCAAAGCGGTACCTGATTCACGGTTGTTTGCTAGACCTGTAACACCTGTTGTGCGGGGTTGCCCCGCACAACAGTTATAGCCAAGGCTGCTGCTCACAAAGCGGTGGTTCTTAACTTTGAAAATATGACGACCAGCAGGGGCATCCGGGCTGGTGCCCGGACTATCTGCGGGATCCGTAGTGGCTTACCAGTCGCTGCTTTAGGACTAGTGAATCATGCGGTTTCTTCGCCGGTGGTGTCCCCTTACCGAGGGTGACCAAGCATGCAAGAAAGCGTGATGCAGCGCATGTGGGACAGTGCCCACCTATCCGGTGGTAACGCTGCCTATGTGGAAGAGCTCTATGAGCTTTACCTGCACGATCCCAACGCTGTGCCAGAAGAGTGGCGCACTTACTTCCAGAAGTTGCCGACTGACGGCAGCGCCGCTACAGACGTATCGCACTCAACGATTCGCGATCATTTCGTCTTGCTCGCTAAAAATCAGCGCCGCGCCCAACCGGTGTCTGCTGGTAGCGTGAGCAGTGAGCACGAGAAGAAGCAAGTCGAAGTGCTGCGCCTGATTCAGGCCTATCGCATGCGTGGCCATCAGGCTGCTCAGCTCGATCCGCTTGGTCTCTGGCAACGCCCTGTACCCGCTGATCTGGCCATCAATCACTACGGCTTGACTGATGCCGACCTGGACACCACGTTCCGTACGGGTGGCCTGTTCATTGGCAAGGAAGAAGCTAGTCTGCGCGAAATTCGCGATGCGTTGCAGCAGACATATTGCCGCACCATCGGCGCTGAGTTCACCCACATCGTTGATTCCGAGCAGCGCAGCTGGTTCCAGCAGCGCCTCGAAAGCGTGCGCGGTCGTCCTGAGTTTTCCGTTGATGTGCAGAGCCACTTGCTTGAGCGCTTGACCGCAGCCGAAGGCCTGGAAAAGTACCTGGGCACCAAGTACCCAGGCACCAAGCGCTTTGGTCTGGAAGGTGGCGAGAGCCTGATTCCGTTGCTCGATGAAGTGATCCAGCGTTCCGGTTCCTACGGCACCAAGGAAATCGTTATCGGCATGGCTCACCGTGGCCGCCTCAACGTGTTGGTCAACACTTTCGGCAAGAACCCGCGCGACCTGTTCGACGAGTTCGAAGGTAAAAAAACCGAAGGCCTGTCTTCCGGTGACGTGAAGTATCACCAGGGCTTCTCGTCCAACGTCATGACCGCTGGTGGTGAAGTGCACCTGGCGATGGCGTTCAACCCGTCGCACCTGGAGATCGTTTCTCCAGTGGTCGAAGGTTCCGTACGCGCTCGCCAAGACCGTCGCAGCGATGCTTCTGGCGAGAAGGTACTGCCGGTTTCCCTACACGGTGACGCGGCATTCGCCGGTCAGGGTGTGGTCATGGAAACCTTCCAGATGTCACAGACCCGTGGCTTCAAAACGGGCGGCACTATTCACATCGTGATCAACAACCAGGTTGGCTTCACCATCAGCAACCCGCTGGACTCACGCTCCACCGAGTACTGCACCGATGTGGCGAAGATGATTCAGGCGCCCATCCTGCACGTTAACGGCGACGACCCGGAAGCGGTGCTGTTTGTCACCCAGCTGGCGGTTGATTACCGCATGCAATACAAGCGCGATGTGGTCATCGACCTGGTCTGCTACCGCCGTCGCGGCCACAACGAGGCCGATGAACCCAACGGCACTCAGCCCATCATGTACCAGCAGATTGGCAAGCAGCGCACCACCCGTGAGCTGTATGCCGAGGTGCTGACGACTGCAGCGCGTCAGTCGACTGATGACGTGCAAGCCAAGATCGATGAGTACCGTACTGCTCTGGATAACGGTCAGCATGTGGTCAAGAGCCTGGTAAAAGAGCCGAACAAGGAACTGTTCGTTGACTGGCGGCCATACCTGGGTCATGCCTGGACTGCGCGTCATGACACGCGTTTTGAGCTCAAAACCCTGCAGGAACTGTCGAACAAGCTGCTGGAAATCCCAGAGGGCTTCGTGGTTCAGCGTCAGGTGGCGAAAATTCTTGAAGACCGGCAGAAGATGAGCGCAGGCGCGCTGCCGATCAACTGGGGTTACGCCGAAACCATGGCGTACGCCACGCTGTTGTTCGAAGGCCACCCGATCCGCATGACCGGTCAGGATATTGGCCGTGGCACCTTCTCGCACCGTCACGCGGTGCTGCACAACCAGAAGGACGCCAATACCTTTGTTCCGCTGAAAAGCCTGTATGACGGCCAGCCGAAGTTCGAGCTGTATGACTCCTTCCTTTCGGAAGAAGCCGTATTGGCCTTCGAGTACGGTTACTCGACCACCGTGCCCAATGCGCTGGTGATCTGGGAAGCGCAGTTCGGTGACTTTGCCAACGGTGCCCAGGTGGTGTTCGATCAGTTCATCTCCAGCGGTGAGCACAAGTGGGGCCGTCTCTGCGGTCTGACCATGTTGCTGCCACACGGTTATGAAGGGCAGGGGCCAGAGCACAGCTCGGCACGTCTGGAGCGTTATCTGCAGCTGTGCGCGGAGCACAACATGCAAGTGGCGGTACCGACCACCCCGGCTCAGATCTACCATTTGCTGCGTCGCCAGGTGATTCGTCCGCTGCGTAAACCCTTGGTCGTATTGACGCCGAAGTCGCTGCTGCGCCACAAATTGGCCATCTCGACCCTGGAAGATCTGGCTGAAGGTTCGTTCCAGACCGTGATCCCGGAAATCGATGCAATAGATCCGAAGAAGGTCGAGCGCTTGGTTCTGTGTAGCGGCAAGGTCTACTACGACTTGCTGGAAAAACGCCGCAGTGAAGGCCGCGAAGACATCGCCATCGTGCGTATCGAGCAGCTGTATCCGTTCCCGGAAGATGATCTGACCGAAGCCTTGGCTCCGTACAAGAACCTCAAGCACATCGTCTGGTGTCAGGAAGAGCCGATGAACCAGGGCGCCTGGTACTGCAGTCAGCATCACATGCGTCGCGTGGCGACAGCGCACAAGAAAACGCTGTTCCTCGAGTACGCCGGTCGTGATGCATCTGCTGCACCAGCCTGTGGTTATGCATCGATGCACGCTGAACAGCAGGAAAAACTCCTGCAAGACGCCTTTACTGTTTAACGCCTTCGCGCAGCAGGTGGCCAATAGGGTCGCCTGCTAGAAGAAACCGAATTTAAGGAACCACACATAATGGCTATCGAGATCAAAGCCCCTACTTTTCCGGAATCGGTTGCCGATGGCACCGTGGCCACTTGGCACAAGAAGCCGGGCGATACGGTCAAGCGCGACGAACTGATCGTCGACATTGAAACCGACAAGGTAGTGATCGAAGTGCTGGCCGAGGCCGACGGCGTCCTCGCACAAATCATCAAGAATGAAGGCGACACCGTACTCAGCAATGAAGTACTGGGTAGCCTGGGTGAGGGCGGCGCTGCTGCACCGGCACCTGCCGCTGCTCAGGCTGCTGCGCCTGTTGCAGCTGCTGCGGCCCCAGCTGCAGCAGCTGGCGACGAGCAGATCCTGTCGCCTGCTGCGCGCAAGATCGCCGAAGAAAACGGCATCGACCCGAACAGCATTGCCGGTAGCGGCAAAGGCGGTCGTGTGACCAAGGAAGACGTGGTCGCGGCTGTTGAAGCAAAGAAAAATGCTCCGGCTGCGCCAGCTGCCAAGCCTGCCGCACCTGCAGCCGCGGCTCCGGTGTTCGCTGGCGGCGATCGCACCGAGAAGCGCGTGCCGATGACCCGCGTGCGTGCCACCGTGGCCCGTCGTCTGGTCGAAGCGCAGTCGAACATGGCCATGCTGACCACCTTCAACGAAGTCGACATGACCGAAGTCATGGCACTGCGTTCGAAGTACAAGGACCTGTTCGAGAAGTCCCACAATGGCGTGCGCCTGGGCTTTATGTCGTTCTTCGTCAAGGCGGCCACCGAAGCGCTGAAGCGTTTCCCCGCGGTCAATGCCTCGATTGACGGTTCCGACATCGTTTACCACGGCTATGCGGATATCGGCGTTGCCGTATCCAGCGACCGCGGCCTGGTGGTTCCGGTTCTGCGTAACGCCGAGCTGATGAGCCTGGCTGAAATCGAAGGTGGTATTGCCACGTTCGGCAAGAAAGCCCGCGACGGCAAATTGTCGATTGATGAAATGACCGGTGGCACCTTCACCATCACCAACGGCGGCACTTTCGGTTCGATGATGTCGACGCCGATCGTTAACCCACCGCAAGCCGCGATTCTGGGGATGCACAACATCCTGCAGCGTCCGATGGCGATCAATGGTCAGGTGGTAATCCGCCCGATGATGTACCTGGCGTTGTCTTATGACCACCGCCTGATTGATGGTAAGGAAGCCGTGACCTTCCTGGTGACCATCAAAAACTTGCTGGAAGACCCGGCGCGTCTGCTGCTGGACATCTAAAAGCCAGTTTCTCCAAGGCGGCCCTGCTTACAGGGCCGTCCGGTTTACTCGAGAAGGAATACGATATGACTCAGAAATTTGACGTGGTAGTCATCGGTGCCGGCCCTGGTGGTTATGTTGCAGCCATTAAGGCAGCTCAGCTTGGTCTGAAAACTGCCTGTATCGAGAAGTACCAGGATAAGGAAGGCAAGACGGCTCTGGGCGGCACTTGCCTGAACGTGGGTTGCATTCCGTCCAAGGCACTGCTCGACAGTTCCTGGAAATACCACGAAGCGCAGGCAGGCTTTGCCATTCATGGTATCGAAGCCAAAGGCGTGACCATCGACGTTCCTGCGATGATCGGCCGTAAAGCCAACATCGTGAAAAACCTCACTGGCGGTGTTGCTGGCCTGTTCAAAGCCAACGGCGTGACCCTGCTGGAAGGCCACGGCAAATTGCTGGCCGGCAAGCAGGTTGAAGTGACCGGCTCCGATGGCAAGACTCAGGTCGTTGCCGCTGAGCACGTGATCCTGGCCTCCGGCTCCAAGCCGATTGATATTCCGCCTGCTCCGGTTGATCAGGACGTGATCGTCGATTCCACCGGTGCCCTGGAATTCCAAAGCGTACCGAAGAAGCTGGGTGTGATTGGCGCCGGCGTTATTGGTCTGGAACTGGGTTCGGTCTGGGCTCGTCTGGGCGCGGAAGTGACTGTACTGGAGGCCCTGGACAAGTTCCTGCCAGCGGCTGACGAGCAGGTCGCCAAGGAAGCCTTGAAGACGCTGACCAAGCAAGGCCTGAACATTCGTCTGGGCGCTCGCGTTACCGGCTCCGAAGTGAAGAAAAAGCAGGTTACGGTCAATTTCACCGACGCCGAAGGCGAGCAGAAGATCGTCTTCGACAAGCTGATCGTGGCTGTCGGCCGTCGTCCGGTAACCACCGACCTGTTGGCGGCCGATAGCGGCGTTGACATGGATGAGCGCGGCTTCATCTTTGTTGATGACCAGTGCGCCACCAGCGTTCCAGGCGTTTACGCCATTGGCGACGTGGTCCGCGGCGCGATGCTGGCTCACAAGGCCTCGGAAGAGGGCATCATGGTTGCCGAGCGCATCGCCGGCCACAAAGCCCAGATGAACTATGACCTGATCCCATCGGTCATCTATACGCACCCGGAAATCGCATGGGTCGGTAAAACCGAGCAGCAACTCAAAGGTGAGGGCGTTGCAGTCAACGTCGGCACCTTCCCGTTTGCCGCCAGCGGCCGTGCCATGGCGGCTAACGACACCGGCGGCTTCGTCAAGGTGATCGCCGATGCCACCACCGACCGCGTATTGGGCGTCCACGTAATTGGTCCAAGCGCAGCCGAACTGGTACAGCAAGGTGCAATTGGTATGGAGTTTGGTACCAGCGCCGAGGATCTGGGCATGATGGTCTTCTCCCATCCGACGCTGTCCGAAGCACTGCACGAAGCTGCTCTGGCAGTGAATGGTCATGCCATTCACATCGCCAACCGCAAGAAGCGTTAAGTCGTTGTTTGTTTGAGCGGATGCCTTTACCGGCGTTGTGTACCGGTAAAGGTGCAGCTCGACAGGAAGAACCACGGCAGACTGCCCGCGTACAGCTCAGGCTCTGCGCGGAATGTCAGCCGGATTGCTGCAGAAGCAGTCACAGGTGGTGCGGCATCACAAGTGCAGCACCGTATGCGCAATACCTAAACGAAGACGGTAGACAAGCATGAATCTCCACGAGTATCAGGGTAAGCAGCTGTTCGCTGAATACGGCCTGCCCGTATCCAAGGGCTTCGCCGTAACCAGCCCGGAAGAAGCCGCAGAAGCTTGCGACAAAATTGGCGGCACTGAATGGGTCGTCAAGGCCCAGGTCCATGCCGGTGGTCGCGGTAAAGCCGGCGGCGTGAAGCTGGTCAAGAGCAAAGAAGACGCCAAGGCTTTCGCTGCCAACTGGCTGGGCAAGCGTCTGGTGACTTACCAGACTGACGCCAACGGTCAGCCGGTCAATCAGATCCTGGTCGAGTCTTGCACCGATATCGCCAAGGAACTGTACCTGGGCGCTGTTGTAGATCGTTCGAGCCGCCGTATCGTGTTCATGGCCTCCACTGAAGGTGGTGTGGACATCGAGAAGATCGCTCACGACACTCCTGAGAAGATTCTCAAGGCTACCATCGACCCACTGGTCGGCGCTCAGCCGTTCCAGGGCCGTGAGCTGGCATTCCAGCTGGGCCTGGAAGGTGATCAGATCAAGCAGTTCACCCAGATCTTCGTTGGCCTGGCCAAGCTGTTCCAGGACTACGACCTGGCGCTGCTGGAAGTGAACCCGCTGGTAATCAAGGCTGATGGCAATCTGCATTGCCTGGATGCCAAGATCAACATCGACAGCAACGCCATGTACCGTCAGCCTAAGCTGCGCGCCATGCACGATCCGTCTCAGGACGATCCGCGTGAAGCCCATGCTGCCAAGTTCGAGCTGAACTACGTAGCACTGGAAGGCAACATCGGCTGCATGGTCAACGGTGCCGGTCTGGCCATGGGTACCATGGACATCGTCAACCTGCACGGCGGCAAGCCAGCCAACTTCCTCGACGTAGGTGGTGGCGCAACCAAAGAGCGCGTGACTGAAGCCTTCAAGATCATCCTGTCCGACAGCAACGTCGCTGCGGTACTGGTGAACATCTTCGGCGGTATCGTTCGTTGCGACATGATTGCCGAAGGCATCATCGGCGCAGTGAAAGAAGTCGGTGTGAAGATTCCGGTGGTTGTGCGTCTGGAAGGTAACAACGCTGAACTGGGCGCCAAGGTTCTGGCTGAAAGCGGCCTGAACATCATCGCGGCAACCAGCCTGACCGACGCTGCTCAGCAAGTCGTCAAAGCTGCGGAGGGCAAGTAATGAGCGTCCTGATCAATAAAGACACCAAGGTTATCTGCCAGGGCTTCACCGGCTCGCAGGGTACTTTCCACTCCGAACAAGCCATTGCCTACGGCACCAAGATGGTTGGCGGCGTGACTCCGGGCAAAGGTGGCACTACTCACCTGAACCTGCCGGTGTTCAACACCGTTAAAGAGGCCGTTGAGCAGACTGGCGCCACCGCCAGCGTGATCTACGTTCCAGCACCGTTCTGCAAGGACTCGATCCTTGAAGCGGCCATGGGCGGCATCAAGCTGATCGTGTGCATCACCGAAGGCATCGCGACCATCGACATGCTCGAAGCCAAGGTCAAGTGTGACGAGCTGGGTGTGGTCCTGATCGGCCCTAACTGCCCAGGCGTTATCACCCCGGGCGAATGCAAGATCGGCATCATGCCAGGCCACATCCACCTGCCAGGCAAAGTAGGCATCGTGTCGCGTTCCGGCACCCTGACTTACGAAGCCGTTAAGCAGACCACTGACGCCGGTTTCGGTCAGTCCACCTGTGTCGGCATCGGTGGTGACCCGATCCCAGGCTCCAACTTCATCGACATCCTGAAGCTGTTCCAGGAAGACCCGAAGACCGAAGCGATCGTGATGATCGGTGAGATCGGCGGTTCGGCTGAAGAAGAAGCGGCTGCCTTCATCAAGGCTAACGTGACCAAGCCAGTGGTCTCCTACATTGCCGGCGTGACTGCGCCTCCAGGCAAGCGTATGGGCCATGCCGGTGCCATCATCTCCGGCGGCAAGGGTACTGCAGACGAGAAGTTCGCAGCCCTGCAAGACGCCGGCGTGAAAACCGTGCGTTCCCTGGCTGACATCGGCAAGGCCCTGGCCGAGCTGACCGGTTGGGAAGTCAAAAAAGCCTAAGGCTTTTGACTTGAAAAAGGCCACCTTCGGGTGGCCTTTTTTATGCCTGTGCCCCGCCCTGAACAAGCGTGCTCCTGGCTTGTTTCAGGGGGCTACATGGCCAAGACACAGCGTCTGCTGCGCCGCTAAATAAGCCAGCCTCTACTCTGGGGTGCGCTGGCTAGCGCTGCATCAGTCCCGTTTCCCGTAGCCGTTTATACAGCGTATTGCGGCTAATCCCGAGGTTACGCGCTAGGTGCGAGATATTACCGCCGCAGGCTTGGTATTGGCTGGCCAGATCATCCGCACAGGCGCTAACCAGCGGCTGCGCTGGTGCTTGGGTGGCGTTGAGCTGAGCGGCTGGCAATGCCTGTAAATCGGCAAAGAAATCATCGGGTAAATGTTCTGGGCGAATCTGCTGCTCATCGGCCATGGCCAAAGCGATTTGCACTACGCTGCTCAGTTGGCGCAGGTTGCCGGGCCAGGGATGACGTTCGAAGAGGCTCAGCACCTCCTGACTTAACCCGGCCCACTGTTGTGGGTCACGGTGATACTCCCAGATGCGTTGCACCATGGCGGCTTTGTCGCTGCGTTCACGTAGCGGCGGCAGCTCCAGGTTGAGACCGCTGATACGGTAGTAGAGATCCTGGCGAAACACGCCGCTATCCACATCCTGACGCAGTGGGCGATTGGTGGCAGAAATCAGGCGGACATCCACCGAGTACAACTCACTGCTGCCCAGCGGTTGCACGCAGCGCTCCTGCAATACGCGCAGCAGGCGGGCCTGCACGCGCAGTGGCATATCACCGACCTCGTCGAGAAATAGCGTGCCTTTGTTGGCCTTGCGGATCAGGCCGATGCTGCCTTTCTGGTTGGCGCCGGTGAACGCGCCCTTTTCATAACCGAACAGCTCGGACTCCACTAGCTCGGCTGGGATTGCTGCGCAGTTCACCGCAATAAATGCCTGGCCGGCGCGTGAGCTGGCGTGATGCAGGGCTTTGACGAAGACTTCCTTACCGACCCCGGTTTCGCCATGTACCAGAATCGGAATGTCTTTCTCCAGTAATCGCTCGGCTTGCCGAATGGCCTTGTCGACGCGTGGGTCGCCAAGGTTGAGTGAGGCCAGGGTGAACGGGTTGCGATTAGTGTTGGCCGCCGGCTGGGGCTGGCGAAAGTCACGGGCCTGGATAGATGCAGGTTGCTGCGGGCGTTTGATCTGGGCGTGGAAGCGAAAGCGCCCACTGGCCCGTAGGTTGAACGGTTGCGCCTCGGGTTGGTTGAGTAGCTGCTGCAGCGGCACGTCAAACAGGTTTTCGATATTCACCTGGGCCAGGCCCACGCCTAACAGACTGTCGGCGCGACGATTGGCGGAAACCACCTGGCCCTGATCATCAAAAATCAGCAGCCCGGCCCAAGGGCTGCTCAGGTTATCCAAGCTGGTGTTGAAGCTCAGCTGGAAATAGCGCTGCTGGAACAGGTTGAGGATCAGGCGGTTTTCCACCGACTGGCTCATCATCTTGACCATGCCGAGGGTGTGCGAGGGCGGCAGGTAGCTGTCGCTGGAGACATCCAGCACCGCAATCATTTGCCGTTGCTCATCGAAAATCGGCGAGGCCGAACCGGTCATAAAACGGTTGGCTTTGAGAAAGTGCTCATCATGCTGAATGTGTACCGCCTGGCCGCAGCTCAGGGCGGTGCCGATGGCGTTGGTGCCGGTATAACGCTCCAGCCAGGAGGCTCCGGCGACAAAGCCGGCGGCGCGGCTGGGTTCGATAAAGCGCTGGTCGCCCCAGGATTGTAGGACCTGCCCCTGATGATCGGCCAGCATGATCAGGCAATTGGAGTTGGCCACAATGGTGCCGTAGTAAGGCAGCACTTCCTTGTGGGTGGTGTGCACCAGAGCATGCTGGCTCTCAAGCAATGCGCTGACCGCACCGCGCTCGGGCTGGTTGAACACTGGCGTGCTTTGGTGGGTCAGGCCGTAGTCGCGGCAGCGGCTCCAGGAGTCATGAATGATGGTTTCGTGGGGCAGGGCGGTAGCGGTGTCGGCCATGACAGAGGTTCACCTGGATCTTGTTTTTATGGGCCCAGGTCTGCGCCAGGGTCTTTGCAGTGTCGTCGAAGGCTGTTCAATGTCAACGCCGTGACTGTTCAGTTGTTCAGTGTGCACTGTTCAAAAGTGTTCAGTGCTGTCCTCTGAAGTGACCTGTCTGTAATCGTGTTCTTTTTAAATCAATGGCTTACTTATGTTTGAAGGGGTTGGCACGGAACTCGCCTTATAGCTGGGCAGATAACAAGAAAAAGGACGGCCCATGTCACTTACCCTGGAGCATGTCACGCGCATCGTCGATCACCAGCGGTATATCGACGATGCCTGCCTGAGCTTCGAGCCCGGCTCCTTCAATGTGCTGCTGGGGCGCACGCTGTCTGGCAAGACCAGCCTGATGCGCCTGATGGCGGGCCTGGATAAGCCCACGAGCGGACGCATCCTGATGAATGGCGCCGATATGACCCAGGTGCCGGTGCGCCAGCGCAACGTGTCGATGGTCTATCAGCAGTTCATCAATTATCCGACCCTGACGGTGTACGAAAACATCGCTTCACCGCTGCGCCAGGCAGGGGTGAACAAGGCGTTGATTGCAGAGAAAGTGCATGCCACGGCGCAGATGCTGCGCATTGAGGGCTTGCTCAAACGTTACCCGCTGGAGCTGTCTGGCGGTCAGCAGCAGCGCACCGCCATGGCGCGAGCATTGGTCAAAGATGCTTCGCTTATTCTGTTCGATGAGCCGCTGGTTAACCTTGACTACAAGCTGCGCGAAGAGCTGCGCCAGGAAATGCGCGAACTGTTCCAGGCGCGCCATACCATCGCCATTTACGCCACCACTGAACCCAACGAGGCCCTGGCCCTGGGCGGTACCACCACCATCCTGCATGAAGGGCGGGTGGTGCAGAGCGGCAAAACCGCCGAGGTCTATCATCGGCCGCAACACGTGTTGGCTGCCGAGCTGTTCTCCGAGCCGGCGATCAACCTGATGCCTGGGCGCGTCAGCGGTACCGAAGTGAGTTTTGCCGAGACCGTGCATTTTCCGCTCAATCCGGATCTGCAAGGCATCGCCGAGGGCGAGTACCGCTTCGGCGTGCGGCCCAGTCATATTGGCTTGGTGCCGTCCAATGACGACGATCTGGAACTGGCGGTGACCGTCGAGCTGGCGGAGATCAGCGGTTCGGAAACCTTCCTGCACGTGAGCAATGAGCAGTTCGTGCTAGTGCTGCATTTACCTGGTGTGCACGAGTACGCCGTCGACAGCTCGATCCTCATCTATATCCCTACCCATAAATTATTTGTGTTCAGTGCTGATGGGCAATTGATTCAGGCGCCCAGTCGCCGTTTGGGGAGGGTTGCCTGATGGCCGAGATTCGCCTGCGCAACCTTGCTCATAGCTACAGTCGCAGCCCAAGTGGGCCGGCTGATTATGCGATTCGTGAAATGGATCATGTCTGGGAGCAGGGCGGCGCCTATGCGCTGCTCGGGCCTTCGGGCTGTGGCAAGTCGACCCTGCTGAATATTATTTCCGGCCTGCTCAGCCCGTCCCATGGCGAGGTGCAGTTCGATGGCAAGGTGGTCAATGCGTTGCCGCCGGAGCTGCGCAATATCGCCCAGGTTTTCCAGTTTCCGGTGGTCTACGACACCATGACGGTGTTCGACAACCTGGCCTTCCCCTTGCGCAACCAGGGCATGAACGAGGCGAAGGTCCTCGCCAAGGTCAATGAAATTGCCGAGGTGCTGGAATTGCACCCGTTGTTGCACAAGCGCGCTCGCAACCTGACAGCTGACGAGAAGCAGAAGGTTTCCATGGGCCGCGGTCTGGTGCGTGACGACGTGTCGGCGATTCTCTTCGATGAGCCGCTGACGGTGATCGACCCGCACCTGAAATGGAAATTACGGCGCAAGCTCAAGCAGATTCACGAGCAGTTCAATATCACCATGGTCTACGTCACCCACGACCAGCTCGAAGCTTCGACCTTCGCCGACAAGATTGCGGTGATGTATGGCGGGCAGATCGTTCAGTTCGGCACCCCGCGTGAGTTGTTCGAGCGCCCCAGTCACACCTTTGTCGGCTACTTCATCGGCAGCCCGGGAATGAACCTGATTGATGTGCTGCCGTATGCCGGTGGTGTGCGCTTCAACAACACCCTGTTGCCGTTGTCGCCGGCGCTCAATCGACGCCTGGTCGATCTGTCTGGGGCCAAGCTGAAAGTCGGCATTCGCCCGGAGTTCGTCCACGTCTGGGATGGCCCCAACGAAGACGCGCTGTGTGGCGAGGTGGTGCATGTCGAAGACCTCGGCACCTACAAGATTCTCACCCTCAAGCTCGATGGCCAGTCGCTCAAGGTGCGCCTGCAGGAAGACCAGCTCGTGCCGCAGCAGCAGGTCTACCTGAGCTTTCCGGCGCAGTGGCTGATGCTTTACGCCGATGAGGTTCTGGTCGAGGCGCAAGCGCTGGAGGTGCAGCCATGAAGGTGCAGAACAACAAGGCCTGGTGGCTGGTGCTGCCGGTGTTCTTGCTGGTGGCATTCAGCGCCATCGTGCCGATGATGACGGTGGTCAACTATTCGGTGCAGGATATCTTCGATCACTCCACGCGCTACTTCGTCGGTGTCGACTGGTACAAGCAGGTGCTGCAGGACACCCGTCTGCATGACTCGCTGCTGCGCCAGTTCATCTTCTCCGCCTGCGTGCTGCTGATCGAGATTCCCTTGGGCATCGCCATCGCCCTGTGCATGCCGACCAAGGGCCGCATGGCCTCGCTGGTACTGATCGTGCTGGCGATTCCGCTGCTGATCCCGTGGAACGTGGTCGGCACCATCTGGCAGATCTTCGGCCGCGCCGACATCGGTTTACTCGGCTGGAGCCTGAACAGCCTGGGCATCAGCTACAACTACGCCTCCAACACCAGCGACGCCTGGGTCACGGTGCTGATCATGGATGTGTGGCACTGGACCTCGCTGGTGGCGCTACTGTGCTACTCGGGGCTGCGTGCGATTCCCGATGTGTATTACCAGGCCGCGCGCATCGACCGTGCATCTCCCTGGGCGGTGTTCCGCCATATTCAACTGCCCAAGTTGAAAAGCGTGCTGCTGATCGCGGTAATGCTGCGCTTTATGGACAGCTTCATGATCTATACCGAGCCCTTCGTGCTCACGGGCGGCGGGCCGGGCAACGCCACAACCTTCCTTAGCCAGACTTTGACGCAAATGGCCATCGGCCAGTTCGACCTGGGACCGGCGGCGGCATTTTCGCTGGTGTACTTCCTGATCATTCTGTTGGTGTCCTGGCTGTTTTATACCGCCATGACGCACAACGATAAGACGCGCTGAGGCCGACCATGACCCTACGCAAGAAGGTGGTACTGGGGCTGTATGTTCTGTTCCTGCTGGTGCCGATCTACTGGCTGTTGAACATGTCGTTCAAGAGCAATACCGAGATTTTCGGCGGCCTGACGCTGTGGCCGCACGGCTTCACCCTTGATAACTACAAGGTGATCTTCACCGATCCGAGCTGGTACGAGGGTTACCTCAACTCGTTGTACTACGTGTGCCTGAACACGCTGATTTCACTGACGGTGGCGCTGCCGGCGGCCTATGCGTTTTCACGCTACCGTTTCCTCGGTGACAAGCACCTGTTCTTCTGGCTGCTGACCAACCGTATGGCGCCACCGGCGGTGTTTCTGCTGCCGTTCTTCCAGCTGTATTCGTCCATCGGTTTGTTTGATACGCATATCGCTGTGGCGCTGGCGCATTGCCTGTTCAACGTGCCGCTGGCGGTGTGGATTCTTGAAGGCTTTATGTCCGGTGTGCCGAAGGAGATCGACGAAACCGCCTATATCGACGGCTACAGCTTCCCGAAATTCTTCGTGAAGATCTTTATCCCGCTGATTGGCTCAGGCATCGGTGTGACGGCGTTCTTCTGCTTCATGTTCTCCTGGGTCGAGCTGCTGTTGGCGCGCACCCTGACCTCAGTAGATGCCAAGCCAATTGCCGCAGTGATGACGCGCACCGTGTCGGCATCGGGGATCGACTGGGGGGTGCTGGCAGCGGCAGGGGTACTCACAATTCTGCCGGGCATGCTGGTGATCTGGTTTGTGCGTAACCATGTGGCCAAGGGCTTTGCCCTCGGTCGGGTATAGGAGCAACGATTATGGATTGGATGGCCTGGACCCTGCCGACAGCACTGTTTTTCGGCTTTATCGGCATGCTGTTAGTGGGCATGACAATTTGGGAGTTGCGTTCGCCCTGCATCGAACGCAAAGGCTTATTGCCGCTCAGCACCACCCGTGGTGATCGGCTGTTTATCGGTCTGCTTGGTAGTGCCTACCTGCATCTGCTGGTGGTGGGCGCTACCGATTGGAGTGTCTGGGTGGCTTCGGTGCTGTCCCTGTTCTGGCTATTTGCAGTGATGCGTTGGGGTTAACCAGTCTGCCGTGAAGGTGCCTGCTGTTTGGGTGTGTTCGTTTTGGCTTACCCCGTTCAAAACCCTGAGATGGAGGTCTCTATGTTCGACAATAACAACAAAACTCGACATAGCATGGCGCTGGCTGCCTTGCTGACGTTGTCCGGCTTGAGCGGCGCAGCCTGGGCTGATGCCTACGAAGAAGCGGCAAAGAAGTGGATTGGCGAGGAGTTCAATCCTTCGACCCTGACGCCTGAGCAGCAACTCGAAGAGTTGAAGTGGTTTATCAAGGCCGCCGAGCCGTTTCGTGGCATGAGCATCAGCGTGGCCTCGGAAACCATTGCCACCCACGAGTACGAGTCCAAGGTGCTGGCCAAAGCCTTTAGCGAAATCACCGGGATCAATCTCAAGCACGACCTGATGCAGGAAGGCGATGTCGTCGAGAAGCTGCAAACCCAGATGCAGTCAGACAAGAACATCTACGACGGCTATATCAACGACTCGGACCTGATCGGCACGCACTTTCGCTACGGCAAGGCGGTGGCGATCAGCGACATGATGGAAGGTGAAGGCAAGGCGGTCACCTCGCCAACCCTCGACCTGGAAGACTTTATCGGCCTCTCTTTTACCACGGGGCCCGACGGCAAGCTGTACCAGCTGCCTGACCAGCAGTTCGCCAACCTGTACTGGTTTCGTGCCGACTGGTTCGAGCGTCCGGAGCTGAAAGCCAAGTTCAAGGAAATCTACGGCTACGAGCTGGGTGTGCCGGTTAACTGGTCAGCCTATGAAGACATCGCCGAGTTCTTCTCGGAGAAGGTCAAGGAAATCGATGGCCAGCGTATCTATGGCCATATGGATTACGGCAAGAAGGATCCATCCCTGGGCTGGCGCTTCACCGATGCCTGGTTCTCCATGGCCGGTGGCGGCGACAAGGGGCTGCCTAACGGCTTGCCAGTGGATGAGTGGGGTATTCGCGTCGATGGTTGCCGTCCAGTGGGCTCCAGTGTTGCGCGCGGCGGTGATACCAACGGCCCGGCTGCTGTGTATGCCACCACTAAATATGTCGATTGGATGCGCAAGTATGCGCCGCCAGAAGCCCAGGGCATGACCTTCTCCGAATCCGGGCCGGTACCGGCGCAGGGTAGCATTGCGCAGCAGATTTTCTGGTACACCGCGTTTACCGCGGACATGACCAAAGCAGGCCTGCCAGTGGTCAATGAAGACGGCACGCCAAAATGGCGGATGGCGCCGTCACCTAAAGGCCCTTACTGGGAAGAAGGCATGAAGCTGGGTTATCAGGACACTGGCTCCTGGACCTTCCTTAAATCCACTCCAGAGAAGCAGCGCCTGGCCGCTTGGCTCTATGCGCAGTTTGTGACCTCGAAAACCGTCTCGCTGAAGAAGACCCTGGTTGGTCTGACGCCTATTCGTGAGTCCGATATCAACTCGCAAGCCATGACCGATGTTGCACCGAAGCTCGGCGGTCTAGTCGAGTTCTACCGCAGCCCGGCGCGCGTGCAGTGGACGCCGACTGGCACCAACGTGCCGGATTACCCACGTCTGGCTCAGCTGTGGTGGCAATTCATTGCCGAAGCAGCCAGTGGCGACAAGTCGCCACAAGAGGCACTGGATGGTCTCGCCGCAGCCCAGGACACCATGTTGGGTCGTCTGGAGCGCTCCGGTGTACTGGGCGAGTGTGGGCCCAAACTCAACGAGCCGCGTGACCCGCAATACTGGCTGGACCAGCCCGGCGCACCTAAGCCCAAGCTGGCCAACGAGAAACCTCAGGGTGAAACCATCAACTACAACGAGCTGCTGAAGTCCTGGGAACAAGCCCGCGACTGATGCAGTGTTTTGTAAGCGACATAAAAAACGGCACCTTAGGTGCCGTTTTTTATTTTTGCCTGGGCTGCACTCAGTCGTGCAGATGCTCGGCTGCGTGCAGGGTGTTCTCCAGCAGGCAGGCACGTGTCATTGGGCCAACGCCGCCCGGCACCGGCGTGATCCAGCCCGCGCGGGGCAGGGCGGTTTCATACACCACATCGCCAGTCAGCTTGCCGTCGGCCTGACGGTTGATGCCTACATCAATCACGATGGCACCTGGTTTGATCCATTCGCCATGCACCAGGCCAGGTTTGCCCGCTGCGACTACAACGATGTCGGCCTGGGCCACATGCATGGGCAGGTCCTTGGTGAATCGATGGGTCACGGTAACGGTGCAGCCGCCTAGCAGCAGCTCCATTGCCATTGGCCGGCCCACGATGTTCGACGCGCCTACAACCACGGCATGCATGCCATAAAGATCAGCCCCCGTGCTTTGCAGCAGGGTCATGATGCCTTTCGGCGTACAAGGGCGCAGCAGGGGCATGCGCTGGGCCAGGCGGCCGATGTTGTAGGGGTGAAAGCCATCAACGTCTTTGTCGGGGCGAATGCGCTCAAGCAGCAAGGATGCATCGAGATGCTCTGGCAGCGGCAGTTGCAGCAAGATGCCGTCGATGCTCGGTTCTTCATTGAGGCGGTCGATCAGCGCCGTCAGGTCAGCCTGGTTGGTTGTAGCCGGAAGGTCATAGGCCTGAGAAAGGAAACCGACTTCTTCGCAGTCTTTACGTTTGTGCGAAACGTAAACCTGGGACGCAGGGTCGCTACCGACGAGAATCACCGCTAGCCCGGGTGCGCGCAGGCCTTGCTGGCGTCTTTCTTCGACGCGTTTGGCGATCTGCTGGCGCAGGCTGGCGGCAATTGCTTTGCCATCGATCAGTTGTGCGGTCATTGCGCTTGGTTAACCATAAAGAAAGGATGGAAAAAGGACGCGCATTCTCGCATGACCGTGCTGTGGGGCAAAGGTGGATGCCAGGGTTTTCGCGTAACCCCTTTAAATGTTTGAATTTTTTTAACTTTCCCTGTTGACGACCAGAAGTCAGCTCTATAACATTCGCCCCGCTTGTCGAGCACAGCCAGTCGCTGGGTAAGACGGCAAAGGTCGAAGCTGCAAAGTTTTTTCCGAAGCCGAAAGCTTTAAGTCTGCATCAGCGGATGGATAAGCGCCCGTAGCTCAGCTGGATAGAGCATCCGCCTTCTAAGCGGATGGTCGCAGGTTCGAGTCCTGCCGGGTGCGCCATTTGGCGGTCTTGGCTCAAGTGAATGCAATATGGTGGGCGTAGCTCAGTTGGTAGAGCACAGGATTGTGACTCCTGTTGTCGTGGGTTCGATCCCCATCGTCCACCCCATATTCCAAAGCGCCAGGTTAATTCCTGGCGTTTTTGTATAAAGCTTTACCACGCGGACGTGGTGGAATTGGTAGACACACTGGATTTAGGTTCCAGCGCCGCAAGGTGTGAGAGTTCGAGTCTCTCCGTCCGCACCATCTTTTAGAACTCCCTCCCGTTTGCCGCCTGCATCTAGGGTGACTTCTGCAAATTGACCCTCTAGAATGCATGCCCTTGATTAGGGCCCGGTAAACGGCCGGCTTATGTGTGCAACGAGGATTATCCATGCAAGTTTCTGTTGAAAATACTTCTGCTCTCGAGCGCCGCATGACCGTTGGTGTCTCTGTTGAGCGCATCGAGACTGAAGTCAACAAGCGTCTGCAGCAGACTGCCCGCCGCGCCAAAGTTCCTGGGTTCCGTCCTGGCAAAGTGCCGATGAGCGTGATCCGTCAGCGTTATGAAGATGCAGCGCGCCAGGAAGCCCTGGGTGATCTGATTCAATCCACCTTCTATGAAGCCGTTGTTGAGCAGAAGCTCAATCCGGCTGGCGCTCCGGCCGTTGAGCCGAAGTCGTTCGAGAAAGGCAAGGATCTGGAATACGTTGCGACCTTTGAGGTATTCCCAGAGTTTACCGTTGCCGGTTTCGACTCTATTGCCATCGAACGCCTGCAGGCTGACGTGGCTGACGCTGATGTCGACAACATGCTGGAAATCCTGCGCAAGCAGAACACCCGTTTTGAGGCCGCTGAACGCGCTGCTGAAAATGGCGATCAGCTGAATATCGACTTCGTGGGCAAAATCGACGGCGAAGCGTTCGCTGGCGGTTCGGCCAAGGGCACTCAGCTGGTTCTGGGCTCTGGTCGCATGATTCCCGGTTTTGAAGATGCCCTGGTCGGCACCAAAGCGGGTGAAGAGCGCGTAATCAACCCGACGTTCCCAGCGGATTACCAGAATCTGGATCTGGCCGGCAAGACTGCTGAATTCAGTGTCACGGTCAACAGCGTCTCTGCTCCTCAGTTGCCTGAGTTGAATGATGACTTCTTCGCCCTGTTCGGCGTGAAAGAAGGTGGTCTTGAAGGTTTCCGTGCTGAAGTGCGCAAGAACATGGAGCGCGAACTGCGTCAGGCCATTAAATCCAAGGTCAAAAATCAGGTAATGGACGGCCTGCTGGCAGCCAACCCGATCGAAGTACCAAAAGCACTGATCAGCAACGAAATCGACCGTCTGCGCGTACAGGCTGTACAGCAGTTCGGCGGCAATCTGAAGCCTGACCAACTGCCGGCTGAGTTGTTTGAAGAGCAAGCCAAGCGCCGTGTTGTGCTGGGTCTGGTCGTGGCTGAAGTGGTCAAGCAGTGTGAGCTGAAACCGGATGATGCCCGCGTTCGCGAAATGATTCAGGAAATGGCCTCCGCTTACCAAGAGCCTGAGCAGGTTGTGGCCTGGTACTACAAAAACGACCAGCAAATGAACGAAGTGCGTTCGGTTGTACTGGAAGAGCAAGTTGTAGATACTGTTTTGCAGAAGGCCAACGTGACCGACAAAGCGGTCTCGTACGAGGAAGCTGTCAAGCCGGTAGAAGCACCACAAGCCGCCTGATTTCTTTACCCCCGTTCGAACACGTCATAAGCCAGCCTTCGTGCTGGCTTATGCGTATTTGTGACATGACTATTTAGGGAGCGAGTGCGCGCATGTCCCGCAATCTTTTTATGCAGCAAATGCCTGATATCCAAGCCGCTGGCGGCCTGGTACCCATGGTTGTCGAGCAGTCGGCTCGCGGCGAGCGTGCCTATGACATCTATTCGCGCCTGCTCAAGGAGCGCGTGATCTTTCTTGTCGGCCCTGTAGAGGACTACATGGCCAATTTGATCTGTGCGCAATTGCTGTTCCTTGAAGCGGAAAATCCGGACAAGGACATCCATCTTTACATCAACTCCCCAGGCGGTTCGGTGACAGCGGGTATGTCGATTTACGACACCATGCAGTTCATCAAGCCTAACGTGTCGACCACCTGTATTGGCCAGGCATGCAGCATGGGCGCGTTTCTGCTGACTGCTGGTGCCGAAGGCAAGCGTTACTGCCTGCCGAACTCGCGCGTGATGATTCACCAGCCACTGGGCGGTTTCCAGGGGCAGGCGTCGGACATCGAAATCCACGCCAAGGAAATCCTCTTTATCCGCGAGCGTCTCAATACGCTGATGGCCAAGCACAGTGGGCGCACCCTGGAGGAAATCGAGCGCGATACCAACCGTGATAACTTCATGAGCGCCGAAGCGGCTCGTGAATATGGGTTGATCGACGCAGTGATTGAAAAGCGCCCCGCTTAATATAGGCAGCTCAAAAATAGGGCGGGTCGGCATGTCCGGCCACCGGCGGGCTTGAAAAAGCCCGCGTATGCCTTCATCTTGTGTTACAAGCCTACCGGATTGGATTGAACGAATGACTGACACCCGCAACGGCGAGGACAACGGCAAGCTGCTTTATTGCTCCTTCTGCGGCAAAAGCCAGCATGAAGTGCGCAAATTGATTGCCGGTCCCTCGGTCTTTATCTGCGACGAGTGCGTCGACCTGTGCAACGACATCATCCGCGAGGAGGTGCAGGAAGCCCAGGCCGAGAGCAGCGCGCACAAATTGCCTGCGCCCAAGGAAATCAGCGGTATCCTCGATCAATATGTGATTGGTCAGGAGCGCGCGAAGAAGATTCTGGCGGTAGCGGTATACAACCACTACAAGCGTCTCAACCAGCGTGACAAGAAAGATGATGTCGAGCTGGGTAAAAGCAACATCCTGCTGATTGGTCCAACTGGTTCGGGTAAAACCCTGCTGGCGGAAACCCTGGCACGCTTGCTTAACGTACCGTTCACCATCGCCGACGCTACCACCCTGACCGAAGCCGGTTATGTGGGTGAAGACGTCGAGAACATCATTCAAAAGCTGTTGCAGAAATGTGATTACGATGTAGAGAAGGCCCAGATGGGTATTGTCTACATCGACGAAATCGACAAAATTTCGCGTAAATCCGATAACCCATCGATTACCCGTGACGTGTCGGGCGAGGGCGTGCAACAAGCACTGCTCAAGCTGATTGAAGGCACGGTTGCCTCCGTTCCGCCGCAGGGAGGGCGCAAGCATCCGCAGCAGGAATTCCTGCAGGTTGATACGCGCAATATCCTGTTTATCTGTGGTGGTGCCTTTTCCGGCCTGGAAAAAGTCATTCAGGGTCGTTCGACCAAGGGTGGCATCGGTTTCAATGCCGAGGTTCGCAGCAAGGAAGAGGGCAAGAAAGTTGGTGAGTCATTGCGCGCCGTTGAGCCTGATGATCTCGTCAAGTTCGGCCTGATTCCTGAGTTTGTTGGCCGTTTGCCGGTCATTGCAACGCTGGATGAGTTGGACGAGGCCGCCCTGGTGCAAATTCTGACCGAGCCGAAGAACTCCTTGACCAAACAATACGCCAAGTTGTTCGAGATGGAAGGGGTCGAGCTGGAATTCCGTCCGGATGCGCTGAAGTCAGTAGCGCACAAGGCCCTGGAGCGCAAAACAGGTGCGCGCGGTCTGCGTTCGATTCTCGAAGGTGTCCTGCTTGATACCATGTACGAGATACCGTCGCAGTCGGACGTCAGCAAGGTGGTCATCGATGAAAGTGTCATCGATGGCTCATCCAAGCCCTTGCTCATTTATGAGAACAACGAGCTGCCAGCCAAGGCTGCGCCTGACGCGTAACAGCTTTGTAACATGTTGAAAGCAAGGGGCCTGCGGGCCCCTTTGCTTTTCCTGCTGCGCTGCTTGTTTTTTGTTTGGGCTGCCCCCATCTTAGGGCTAAGGGTCATCCCAACTGTTTACGGCCGTATGGCCGCTGTAGAGCCGAAATCATGAAGACAACCATCGAATTGCCTCTCCTGCCGTTGCGCGATGTTGTGGTCTATCCGCACATGGTCATTCCGTTATTCGTCGGGCGTGAGAAATCCATTGAGGCCCTTGAGGCCGCCATGACGGGCGAGAAGCAGATTCTATTGCTGGCCCAGAAAAACCCAGCGGACGATGACCCAAGCGAAGACGGTCTTTATCGTGTGGGTACCGTTGCGACTGTTCTGCAGTTGCTGAAACTTCCGGATGGCACCGTCAAGGTGCTGGTAGAAGGTGAGCAGCGCGGCGAAATCGAGCGTTTCATTGAAGTCGACGGGCATTGCCGGGCTGATGTGCAGTTGCTTGATGAAGTTGATGTGGCTGAGCGTGAGTCGGAAGTCTTCACCCGTAGCCTGCTTAGTCAGTTCGAGCAGTACGTGCAGCTTGGCAAGAAGGTGCCGGCCGAGGTCCTGGCTTCGCTTAATGGCATCGATGAGCCTGGTCGTTTGGTCGACACCATGGCGGCGCACATGGTGCTGAAGATCGAGCAGAAGCAGGAGATCCTGGAAATTACCGATCTGCCTGCGCGGGTCGAACATGTTCTTGCCTTGCTGGATGCCGAAATTGACCTGCTGCAGGTCGAGAAACGGATTCGTGGCCGGGTCAAGAAACAGATGGAGCGCAGCCAGCGCGAGTACTACCTGAATGAGCAGATGAAGGCCATTCAGAAAGAGCTTGGCGATGGTGAAGAAGGCCACAACGAGCTCGACGAGCTGAGAAAGCGCATCGATAACGCCGGCTTGCCGGCTGAGGCGCTGACTAAAGCCAATGCCGAGTTTAATAAGCTCAAGCAAATGTCGCCGATGTCGGCTGAAGCCACCGTGGTGCGTTCTTACATCGACTGGCTGGTTAACGTGCCGTGGAAGGCGCAGAGCAAAGTGCGTCTGGACCTGGCGCGCGCCGAAAGCATTCTGGATGCCGATCACTACGGCCTGGAGGAGGTCAAGGAGCGTATTCTTGAGTATCTCGCCGTGCAGAAACGGGTGAAAAAGCTCAAGGGGCCGGTGTTGTGCCTGGTCGGTCCGCCAGGGGTGGGCAAAACCTCGCTGGCCGAGTCGATCGCCAGCGCGACCAACCGCAAGTTTGTGCGCATGGCGCTCGGTGGTGTGCGTGACGAGGCTGAAATCCGCGGCCATCGCCGTACTTATATCGGCTCGATGCCGGGTCGCCTTATTCAGAAGATGACCAAGGTTGGGGTGCGCAATCCGCTGTTCCTGCTCGACGAAATCGACAAGATGGGTCAGGACATGCGCGGCGATCCCGCGTCGGCGCTGCTCGAAGTACTGGATCCGGAGCAGAACCACAATTTCAACGATCACTATCTGGAGGTCGATTATGACCTGTCTGATGTGATGTTCCTGTGCACGGCCAACTCGATGAACATTCCGGGGCCGTTGCTGGATCGTATGGAGGTGATTCGTCTTCCGGGTTATACCGAGGCCGAGAAAATCAACATTGCGATCAAGTACCTGGCGCCCAAGCAGGTCCAGGCTAACGGCCTGAAAAAGACCGAGCTCCAGTTTGAAGAAGCCGCAATTCGCGACATTATCCGCTACTACACGCGTGAAGCCGGTGTGCGTGGTCTGGAGCGGCAGATTGCCAAGGTCTGCCGCAAGGTGGTCAAGGAGCACTCCACCGAGAAACGCTTCCAGGTTACCGTCACTGCAGATTCGCTCGAGCATTTCCTTGGCGTGCGTAAGCATCGCTACGGCTTGGCTGAACAGCAGGATCAGATCGGTCAGGTCACGGGCCTGGCCTGGACCCAGGTCGGTGGTGAACTCTTGACCATCGAAGCGGTTGTGGTGCCTGGCAAAGGTCAGCTGATCAAGACCGGTTCGCTGGGGGATGTGATGCTGGAGTCGATCACTGCTGCACAGACGGTTGTGCGCAGCCGAGCCAAGAGCCTGGGCGTGCCCGTGGACTTCTATGAGAAGCAGGACATCCATATCCATATGCCGGAGGGGGCAACGCCCAAAGACGGTCCCAGCGCGGGCGTTGGCATGTGTACGGCGCTGGTTTCAGCACTGACGCAGATACCCGTGCGCGCTGATGTGGCAATGACAGGTGAAATCACCTTGCGCGGCCAGGTATTGGCCATCGGTGGTTTGAAGGAAAAACTCCTGGCTGCTCACCGTGGTGGAATTAAGACCGTGATCATTCCGGAAGAGAATGTGCGCGATTTAAAAGAGATTCCGGAGAATATTAAGCAAGACCTGCAGATTAAACCGGTTAAATGGATTGACGAGGTCCTGCAAATTGCGCTGCAATACGCCCCGGAGCCCTTGCCTGATGCGGCTCCCATGGTTGCAAAGGATGAAAAACGCGAGACTGATTCCAAGGAGCGAATTAGCACGCATTAGCCGGAGGGGTTTCTTGACACATTTTTAGAGCCCTTGTTATAAAGCGGCTCTTATCGTGTCGGCAGGCTCTCCAGCACCAGCTTCGCTTACATTTAAAAGCAAGAAATAAACTCAACAGAAATTAAGGGGACTTAAGAGTGAACAAGTCGGAACTGATCGATGCCATCGCTGCATCTGCTGATATCCCAAAAGCTGTTGCCGGCCGTGCGCTGGATGCAGTAATTGAATCCGTCACTGGCGCTCTGAAGGCTGGTGACTCCGTAGTACTGGTTGGCTTCGGCACTTTCGCTGTTAAAGAGCGTGCTGCTCGTACTGGCCGTAACCCACAGACTGGTAACCCAATCAGCATCGCTGCTGCCAAGATTCCAGGCTTCAAAGCCGGTAAAGCTCTGAAAGACGCTGTTAACTAAGCCTCTTTCTGTTTTACCTCACAGGCGGCTGAATGGCTGACCTGGGGTGAAGCGGGATGTTCAGCTGGTGTGCTAAGGCTGAACACGACAAAGCAGATGCTTGAGTTCGATCCGCTTCACCAGTACGAGAAGGCGCATCCACTGATGCGCCTTTCTTCTATCCGGATTTTACCCACACTGCGCGGCTGCGTTTTTTGTACAGCCGTTCTGGGGGACGCATGCTGCAGAACATCAGGGACAATTCACAAGGTTGGATTGCCAAAACCATTATCGGCATTATCGTCGCGCTGTTGGCGCTGACGGGTGTTGATGCCATCTTTACCAGCACCAGTAACAGCCAGAATGCGGCCGATGTGAATGGTGAGAAGATCACTTCCACTGAGCTTAGCCAGGCTGTTGAAATGCAGCGGCGGCAATTGCTGCAGCAGTTGGGGCGAGACTTTGATGCTTCCCTGCTGGACGAAAAACTGCTGCGTGAGGCGGCTCTGAATGGCCTGGTTGAGCGCACCTTGCTGCTCGGTAGCGCCAAAGATGCCCAGTTCGCTTTTTCGTCACAAGCGCTTGATCAACTGATCTTGAAAACACCTGAGTTTCAGGTTGACGGCCAATTTAGCGCCGAGCGTTTCGATCAGGTGATTCGGCAGATGGGTTACAGCCGTTTGCAGTTCCGCCAGATGCTTGAGCAGGAAATGCTGATCGGCCAGCTGCGCGCAGGCCTGGCTAACAGCGGCTTTGTCACCGATGCTCAGGTCCAGGCGTTTGCTGCTCTGGAAAAGCAGACCCGTGATTTCGCAACCCTGACCCTCAAGGCCGATCTTGATGCCGTGACGCTTAGCGATGACGACATCAAAGCCTATTACAACGCGCAAGCCAGCGAGTTCATGAGCCCTGAACAAGTGGTGCTCGAGTACGTTGAACTGAAGAAGGATGCGTTCTTCGATCAGGTCGAGGTCACCGATGAAGCGCTGCAAGCGGCTTACCAGAGTGAAATCGCCAATCTCGCCGAACAGCGTCGTGCCGCACATATTCTGGTCGAAGTGAACGACACGCTGAATGATGATCAGGCCCAGGCCAAGTTGCTTGAGGTGAAGAAACGCCTGGATCAGGGCGAGGACTTTGCGGCGCTGGCTAAAGAGCTCTCCGACGATTCGGGTTCGGCTGGTGAGGGCGGTGACCTAGGATTTGCCGGGCCTGGCGTATATGACCCGGCCTTTGAAGAAGCGCTTTATGCCCTGAGCGAAAATGCAGTCTCCGCGCCGGTGCGCAGTGAGTTTGGCTGGCATTTGATCAAGCTGCTGGGCGTGCAGGCGCCTGAGGTTCCGACGTTCGCTAGCCTGGAAGAAAAGCTGCAACACGACCTTAAGGCGCGTCAGGTTGAGCAGCGCTTTGTCGAGGTGTCCAAAGAGCTTGAAGATTCAGCGTTTGAGGCTTCGGATCTGGCCCAGCCTGCCCAGGAGCTAGGCTTGCAGGTCAAGACTACTGAAGCATTTGGCCGTCAGGGCGGTACTGAAGGCGTGAGCGCTAATCGCCAGGTCATCCAGGCGGCATTCAGTGATGAAGTCCTGGAAGACAGCAGCAACAGCAGCGTGATCGAGCTCGACCCGAACACTGTTGTAGTGGTGCGCGTCAAAGAGCACAACAAGCCTGAGCAACTGCCGCTTGAGCAAGTTGCCAACAGCATTCGTGCCCAGTTGACCAAGGTTCGTGCGAGCGAAACCGTCAAGGCCAAGACTGAAGAGCAGCTGGCTGCTCTGCGTGATGGCCAGACACCGGTTGCCCAGGCAGATGCACAACAGGCCTGGAATGTCGTCGAAGCTGCGACTCGTAGCCAGGAAGGGGTTGAGCCCGCCGTGTTGCAGGCGTTGTTCCGTATGCCCAAGCCTGAAGCGGCCGACAAGCCAACCTTCGCCGGCGTCAGTTTGAACAATGGTGATTATGTGCTGATCCGCCTTAATGGCGTGAGCCAGCCGGAGCAGGCGCTGTCGGATGAGGACAAGGCTATGTACAGCCGTTTCCTCGCTTCGCGAGTCGGGCAGCAGGACTTCGCTGCGTTCCGTAAGCAGCTGGAAGAGAAGGCCGATATCGAGCGCTTCTGATCGATATCCCGCGCAACAAAAAGCCCGCCAATTGGCGGGCTTTTTGTTGCTGCAAACTAACGCCTTACTCTTCCATGGCGCCCATGGCGGTGGTGTTGAAGCCGCCGTCCACATACATGATCTCGCCGCTGACGCCTGAGGCCAGGTCGGAACAGAGGAAAGCGCCGGCGTTGCCGACTTCTTCGATGGTCACGTTACGGCGCAACGGGGTCTGTTTCTCATTGGCGGCGAGCATTTTGCGGAAGCTCTTGATGCCAGAGGCGGCCAGGGTGCGGATCGGGCCGGCCGAGATGGCGTTGACGCGAGTGCCTTCTGGGCCGAGGCTGCCGGCCAGGTAACGAACACCTGCTTCCAGGCTAGCTTTGGCCATGCCCATGACGTTGTAGTTGGGCATGGTGCGCTCGGCACCTAGGTAGGAGAGGGTGAGCAGGCTGCCGTTGCGGCCTTTCATCATGTCGCGGCCGGCTTTGGCCAGAGCGACAAAGCTGTAGGCGCTGATGTCGTGAGCGATGCGGAAGCCTTCGCGGGTGGTGACATCAGTGAAGTCACCATCCAGTTGGTCACCAGGGGCGAAACCTACGGAGTGTACGATGCAGTCCAGACCGTCCCACTTCTTGCTCAGGGCTTCGAATACCGAGGCGATCTCTTCATCGTTGGCCACGTCGCAAGGGAAACACAACTCCGCGTTTGAACCCCAATCAGCGGCAAAGCCTTCAACACGGCCTTTGAGTTTTTCGTTCTGGTAGGTAAAAGCCAGTTCGGCGCCTTCACGGTGCATGGCTGCCGCGATGCCGGAGGCGATGGACAGTTTGCTGGCGACGCCAACGATCAGTACGCGCTTGCCACTTAGAAAACCCATGGGTGCGATTCCTCTTCCGGTCTACAAGAATTATTCAGCTGGGACCATAAAGGCCGCTTCCAGCAATTGCTGTGTATAGATGTCCTGTGGCGCGTTAAAGACACGTGCTGCCGGGCCTTGTTCCACCACCTTGCCTTGCTTGACCACCATGATCTGGTGGCTCAGGGCCCTGACCACGGCCAAGTCATGGCTGATAAACAGATAGGTCAGGTTGTATTTAGCCTGCAGCGAGCGTAGCAGTTCGACCACCTGGCGCTGCACGGTACGATCGAGTGCCGAGGTCGGTTCATCCAGCAGGATCAGCGCCGGTTTCAGCACCAGGGCGCGGGCGATGGCGATACGTTGGCGTTGACCGCCGGAGAACTCATGGGGGTAGCGGTGACGGGTTTCCGGGTCGAGGTCGACCTCGATCAAGGCATCGATGATCGCCTGCTCTTGCTCGGCTGCGCTGCCCATGCGATGGATCTGCAAACCTTCGCCGATGATCTGGCCCACCGACATGCGTGGGCTGAGGCTGCCGAAGGGGTCCTGGAAGACCACCTGCATTTGCCGGCGCAGCGGGCGTACTTCTTCTTGTGACAGCGTTTCGATGGCCTGGCCTTGAAAGCGGATGCCGCCTTGGCTGCCGAGCAGGCGCAAAATCGCCAGCCCCAGGGTGGATTTCCCTGAGCCGCTTTCACCGACGATACCCAGCGTATGCCCTTGTGGCAGGCTGAAGTTGATGCCATCCACGGCTTTGACGTGGTCAACTGTGCGGCGCAGCAGGCCCTTTTTGATTGGGAACCAGACGCGCAGGTCGTCGATCTCCAGCATCGGCTTGCCGGGTGCTTGATCGACCGGGCCGCCACTAGGTTCAGCGCCCAGTAGCTCGCGGGTGTAAGGGTGCTGTGGATTCTTGAACAGCGCCTCACATTCGGCCTGTTCAACGATCTGCCCTTGCTGCATGACACAGACCCGATGGGCGATACGCCGCACCAGATTGAGGTCATGACTGATTAGCAGAATCGCCATGCCCAGGCGTGCTTGCAGGTCCTTGAGCAGCTCAAGGATCTTCAACTGCACGGTGACGTCCAGTGCGGTGGTGGGTTCGTCGGCGATCAGCAGCTCTGGTTCATTGGCCAGGGCCATGGCAATCACTACGCGCTGGCGTTGGCCGCCAGACAGCTCATGGGGGTAAGCCTTCAGGCGTTTGTGTGGTTCGGGAATGCCGACTAAGTCGAGCAACTCCAGGGTGCGGGCGGTAGCGGCCTTGCCACGCAGGCCCTTGTGCAGGGCGAGCACCTCGTTGATCTGCTTTTCGATGCTGTGCAACGGGTTCAGCGAGGTCATGGGCTCCTGGAACACCATGGCGATACGGTTGCCACGGATGCCCCGCAGCTTGTTCTCATTGAGCTTGAGCAAGTCCTGCCCGGCATAGTCAATGCTACCGCTGGGGTGCCGGGCCAGCGGGTAGGGCAGCAGGCGCAGGATCGAGTGCGCGGTCACCGACTTGCCGGAGCCGCTCTCACCGACCAGGGCCAGGGTTTCCCCGCGCTTGATATCGAAGCTGACGCCTTCCAGCACCCGTTGTTTGCGGCTGCCAGTGACGAACTCTACAGCCAGGTCGCGCACCTCGATGAGGTTGGATGAGTCGGTCATGTTATTTCCTCGGATCGAAGGCATCGCGTGCCGCTTCGCCGATAAACACCAGCAGGCTGAGCATCAGGGCGAGCACGGCAAAGGCACTGATGCCAAGCCAGGGCGCTTGCAGGTTGGATTTGCCCTGAGCGACCAGTTCACCGAGCGATGGCGCCCCCGGCGGTAGGCCAAAGCCGAGAAAGTCCAGTGCGGTGAGGGTGCCAATCGCGCCGGTGAGGATAAATGGCATAAAGGTCATGGTCGAAATCATCGCGTTGGGCAGGATGTGGCGGAACATGATCGAGCCGTTCGGCATGCCCAGCGCGCGGGCCGCGCGTACATACTCAAGGTTGCGCCCACGCAGGAACTCGGCGCGTACCACGTCCACCAGGCTCATCCAGGAGAACAGCAGCATGATGCCCAGCAGCCACCAGAAGTTCGGCTGCACGAAACTGGCGAGGATGATCAGCAGATAGAGCACCGGCAACCCCGACCAGACTTCCAGAAAGCGCTGACCGACCAGATCGACCCAGCCGCCATAGAAACCTTGCAAGGCGCCGGCAAATACACCGATTACCGAGCTGGCCAGGGTCAGGATCAAGGCAAACAACACGGAAATCCGGAAGCCGTAGATCACCCGCGCCAATACATCACGGCCCTGGTCGTCGGTACCCAGCCAGTTTTCCGCCGAGGGTGGCGCGGGCGCAGGTACCTGCAGGTCGTAATTGATGCTGGAGTAGCTGTAGCGAATCGGCGGCCAGAGCATCCAGCCGTCCTTTTCCTTGAACAGTTCCTGGATATACGGGCTCTTGTAGTTGGCTTGCAGTGGGAACTCTCCGCCAAAGGTGGTTTCCGGGTAGCGTTTGAATACCGGGAAATACAGTTCGTTGTCGTAGCTCACCACCAGCGGTTTGTCGTTGGCGATCAGCTCGGCACCCAGGGTGACGAAGAACAACACGAGGAAAATCCACAGCGACCACCAGCCGCGTTTGTGCGCCTTGAATAGCTGGAAGCGACGTTGATTGATTGGCGATAGTTTCATTTCAACCCTCCCGGCTTTCGAAGTCGATGCGCGGATCGACCAGGGTGTAGGTAATGTCGCCGATCAATTTCACCACCAAGCCCAGTAACGTGAAGATAAACAGGGTGCCGAAGACCACGGGGTAGTCGCGATTGATCGCCGCCTCGAAACTCATCAAGCCGAGGCCGTCGAGGGAGAAGATCACCTCGATCAGCAATGAACCGGTGAAGAAAATACCGATAAAGGCCGCCGGAAAACCGGCAATGATGATCAACATGGCATTGCGAAACACGTGACCATAGAGCACGCGGGTATTGCTCAGGCCCTTGGCGCGGGCTGTGACCACGTACTGCTTGTTGATCTCGTCGAGGAAGCTGTTTTTGGTCAGCAGCGTCAGGGTGGCGAAGTTACCGATTACCAGCGCGGTAACGGGCAAGGCGAGGTGCCAGAAGTAGTCGAGCAACTTGCCGCTAAAGCTCAGTTCGTCGAAGTTGTTCGAGGTCAGCCCGCGCAACGGGAACCAGTCCCAATAGCTGCCGCCGGCAAACAGCACGATCAGCAGGATGGCGAAGAGGAAGGCCGGGATGGCATAGCCAATGATGATTGCCGAGCTGGTCCACACGTCGAAGGCGCTGCCGTGGCGGGTGGCCTTGGCGATACCCAGCGGGATCGACACCAGGTACATGATCAGGGTGCTCCATAGCCCCAATGAGATCGACACCGGCATTTTCTCGATAATCAGGTCGATGACCTCGGCATCGCGAAAGAAGCTGGAGCCGAAGTCCAATTGGGCGTAGCTCTTGAGCATCAGCCAGAAGCGTTCCGGGGCCGATTTGTCGAAGCCGTACATGCGCTCGATTTCCGCCACCAGCTCCGGGTCCAGCCCTTGGGCACCGCGATAATTGGAGCCAGCCACGGAGACTTCCGCGCCGCCGCCGGCAATCCGGCTGGTGGCGCCGTCGAAACCTTCGAGCTTGGCGATCATCTGTTCAACCGGCCCACCGGGTGCGGCCTGAATGATGATGAAGTTGATCAGCAAGATGCCGAACAACGTAGGGATGATCAGTAAGAGGCGACGAACGATATACGCCAGCATCTTATTGCTCCGTGTCAGCAGTCGTGTCGGCGGTAGCCGCGTCGGCCGATGCCTCCGGCGACTTTGCGCGGGCCCACCAGGTGTGCAGGCCAATGTCGTACTGTGGCGTCACCTTGGGATGCTCGAAGCGGTTCCAGTAGGCCACGCGCCAGGTTTTGATATGCCAGTTGGGCACCACGTAGTGGCCCCACAGCAGTACGCGGTCGAGGGCGCGGGTATGGGTGATCAGACTTTGCCGTGAATCGGCTTTGATCAAGCCTTCAACCAGGGCGTCCACTGCCGGATCTTTCAGGCCGATGTAATTACGGCTGCCAGGGTTGTCGGCGCTGCTCGAATGCCAGTATTCGCGCTGCTCGTTACCGGGTGAATTGGATTGGCCAAAACCCCCGACGATAAGGTCGTAATCACGCGAACGCAGACGATTGATGTACTGAGACACATCGACACGACGGATCACCAGTTCGATGCCCAGGTCCGCCAGGTTACGTTTGAAGGGCAGCAGGACGCGTTCGAACTCGGTTTGTGCCAGGAGGAACTCAAAACTGACCGGCTGGCCATTGCTGTCGAGCATCTGGTCGCCATCGACGCGCCAGCCCGCTTCCTGTAGCAATTGGTAAGCGCGACGCTGTTGTTCACGAATAATGCCGCTGCCATCGGTGCTGGCTGGTTGGTACTCGTCGCTAAACACCTGTGCCGGGATCTGTTCGCGCAACGGCTCAAGCAGCTTCAACTCGTCAGCGGAGGGCAGGCCTGTGGAGGCCAGTTCGGAGTTGTCGAAATAGCTGCGGGTGCGGGTGTACGCGCCATTGAACAGCTGGCGATTAGCCCACTCGAAGTCAAATAGTAGGCTTAAGGCCTCACGCACGCGTCGATCGTTGAACAATGGCCGGCGTGTATTGAAGATAAACCCCTGCATGCCGGTGGGGTTGTGGTTGGCGATTTCTTCTTTGATCAATTGGCCGTTGGCGACGGCCTCGGTGTTGTAAGCGGTGGCCCAGTTTTTCGCGCTCATTTCCAGCCAGTAATCAAACTGCCCGGCCTTGAGCGCTTCCAGGGCGACGGTGTTGTCACGGTAGTAGTCGGTTTGCAGGCTGTCGAAGTTGTAAAAACCACGGTTGACCGGCAGGTCTTTGCCCCACCAGTCCTTGACCCGCTCATAGCGGATTGAGCGGCCAGCCTGAACGTCGGCCACTTTGTAGGGGCCGCTGCCCAGCGGTATATCCAGATTGCCCTTGCTGAAATCACGTTCGGCCCACCAGTGTTTCGGCAGTACCGGCAATTGGCCGACGATCAAGGGCAGCTCGCGGTTGCCGGCGTGTTTGAACACAAAGCGCACGCGCAGCGGCGCTTCTACTTCCACCTTGTCGACATCGGCGTAGTAGCCGCGGTACATCGGCGCGCCCTTGCTCATCAGCGTGTCGAAGCTGAATTTGACGTCTTCGGCAGTGACCGGCTGGCCGTCATGAAAGCGCGCTTCGGGGCGCAGGTAGAAGCGCACCCAGGAGCTGTCCGGGGCCTTTTCGATTTTCTCGGCCAGCAAGCCATATTCGGTAAAGGGCTCGTCCAGGCCGTGGCGCGTCAAGGTGTCGTAGATCATGCCGATGTCGTCAGCGGCAACACCCTTGTTGATAAAGGGATTGAGGCTGTCGAAACCACCAAAGCCTGCTTGGCGTAATGCGCCGCCCTTGGGCGCATCGGGATTGACGTAGTCGAAATGCTGGAAATTGGCCGGGTATTTCGGCGGCTCGTCGTACAGCGTCACGGCGTGTTGAGGCGCGGCCAGAGACAGGTTGGCAATACTGAGCAGAGCCAGGCTGCTGGCGTGGATAAACAGGGCGCGCAATGCATGGGTCATTTAGCGTTCTCCATGGATTTCAGCCACCACGTACGCAGCCCCAAGGTGTAGGGCGGTGTGGCGACGAAGGCAAATCGGTTGCGGTAAGCCAGGCGGTGGTAATCGATATACCAGTTCGGGATGCTGTAGTGCTGCCATAACAGTACCCGGTCAAGGGCGCGGGTGGCGGCGATTTGCTCATCACGGGTTTGTGCCGACAGCAGCTTTTCAATCATCGCGTCGACCACCGGGTGAGTAATCCCTGCATAGTTTCTACCGCCTTTGACCTTGGCTTGGGATGAGTGGAAATACAGTGACTGCTCCAGGCCTGGACTGAGGGTTTGCGGCAGGGTCAGGAGAATCATGTCGAAGTCGTACTGGTCGAGGCGCTGTTTGTATTGTGCACGGTCGACAGTCCGCAGCCTGGCCTGGATACCAATGCTGGCGAGGTTCTCGGTAAAGGGTTGAAGGATGCGCTCAAGGTTGGGATTGACCAGCAGTATTTCGAAACTCAGCGGTTGCCCCTGACTGTTTAGCAAACGCTGGCCAGAGGGTTTCCAGCCGGCTTTGGCCAATAGACCGAGAGCTTTGCGCAGGGTTTCCCGTGGGATCCCACGTCCGTCGGTTTGCGGCATGGTGAACGGCTCGCTGAACAGGCGCGACTGCAACTGCTTGCGATAGGGCGACAACAGCAGCCACTCAGCACCTTTGGGCTTGCCTGTGGCGGCGAACTCGCTGTTGGGGTAGTAGCTTTTGGCGCGGGTATAAGAGCTGTTGAACAGCGCACGGTTGGCCCACTCGAAGTCGAACATCAGGCCCAGGGCTTCGCGCACCTGGCGGTCGGCAAACACCTCGCGGCGGGTGTTCATAAACAAGGCTTGAGTCTGGGTGGGGATCTGGTGCGGGATTTCGGCGCGGATGACTTCACCACGCTTTAGCGCCGGGAAGCGGTAGCCATTGGCCCAGTTCTTCGCCTGCTGTTCGATGTAAATGTCGAACTCACCCGCCTTGAATGCCTCAAACGCCACATGGCTATCGCGGTAGAACTCGACCTCCACGTGGTCAAAGTTGTATTTGCCACGGTTGACCGGCAGTTTGGCCCCCCACCAGTCCTTGACCCGTTCAAACCTCAGGCTGCGCCCAGGGCTGACCTGGGTGATGCGGTACGGTCCGCTGCCCAGTGGTGGCTCATATGTGGTGGCCTTGAAATCGCGGTCTTTCCAATAGTGCTGCGGCAGTACCGGCAGCTCGCCCAGGCGCAGGATCAGCAGGGAGTTGCCGGCGCGTTTGAGGACGAAACGGATACTGTGGCGATTGAGGATATCGACCCGCTTCACTTCCTGCAGATTGGTGCGGTATTGCGGGTGGCCTTGCTTGAGTAACAGGCGGTAGGAAAAGGCCACGTCAAAGGCGGTAATCGGTTTACCGTCATGGAAGCGAGCTTCGGGGCGCAGGTTGAACACCACCCAACTGCGGTCATCGCTGTACTCCACCGACTCGGCGATCAGGCCATAGCTGGAGGCGGGCTCATCACCGGATGGATCGTAAGCACCGGTTCCCACCATCAGCGGAGCATTGAGCTCATTGACGCCGTATTGCAGAAAGTTGGCGGTGCTGATCGGGCTGCTGCCTTTCAGGGTGTAAGGGTTGAGCGTGTCGAAGGTACCGTTGGCCATCATCCGCAGGGTGCCACCTTTGGGGGCCTCGGGGTTGAGCCAGGCAAAATGAGTGAAGGTGGCGGGGTACTTCAGCTCGCCAAATTGGGCGTAGCCGTGACTTTTATACAGGGTTGCCCAGGCAGTTGAACTGAGAGTCAGGCAAAGGAACAGCGAGAGGAGGGGACGTATCAAGTGAAATATCCGATCCGTGGTGTCTGGTGGGCTGCTGGTCAGGCACATTAACAGCTTGTATCAACTGGAAAAAGGCTAGGGCCACGCTTAGCAATAATGGCACTTTGGCTACACTGAGATAACTAACGACGAGGGACTCATTTTGGTTACAGCCTGCCATGGTTTGCAGTCATGGATTGATCGCTTCAACCAAGCCGAATTACCTGCCCTGGCCACGGTGGTGCAGGACCTGCACCGTTTGACTTTGGCTGACAAGTCTTCAGTGCAACAGCTGGCTGATGTGCTGCTGCGTGATGCGGCCTTGACCACCAAAGTGCTGCGTATTGGTAACAGCGTCTATTACAACCCTTCCCAGGAATCCATCCGCACCATCTCCCGCGCCATTGTGCTGATCGGTTTCGATAATGTGCGCCAGATCGGCCTGTCGGTCAGTCTGATCGATGGTTTGTTGGCGCGTAGCTCCCGTGATCAGCTTGCCGAGTTGCTGGCAGGCTCCTTTCATGCCGCGGTGCAGGCACGCAATATCGCCGGTTATGTTCTGTCCAAGAGCGACGAGGAAGTGTTTATCGCCGCGTTGCTGCATAACGTGGGTGAGTTGGCGTTCTGGGGGTGTGCCGGGGAGGCGGCCGACGATCTGGCCAGTGCCCTGGCTCAACCAGGTGTCGACGAAGATGAAGTGGTGATGCAGCAGCTGGGCACCAGTTTTCGCCAACTGAGCCTGGCCCTGGTCAAGAGCTGGAACTTGGGTGATACCGTCAGCCTGGCGCATCAGTCGACCAGCCAGAATGACCCTGCTGTCAAAGCCGTGATGCTGGGGGTAAAGATCAGTCAGGCAGCGCTGGATGGCTGGGATAGCCCGGCCATGGAAGCGCTGGTAGGCCAGCTGGCCAGTTTTATTGGCGTCACCCCGGAGGAGGCCATGCAGCAGGTGCTGGCCAGTGCCGAGGAGACCGTGAAAATGGCTGCGACCTTCGGCGCCAGCCAGCTGTGCAAGCTGATTCCCAATACCGATCCCGAACAGATTCGACTACAGCAGGAACGGCGCAGGGCGAGTCTGTTGCAGCCCAATCTACTGGTTTTACAGCAGGCCTTGCAGGACCTTGGCCTGATGGTCTCACAGCGGAGCGATCTGGGCCTGGTACTCGACACCCTGTTCAAAGGCTTGCACCAGGGGGCAGGGCTGGAGCGCATCATGCTGGTGGTGCTGGCGGACGGACAAAGCTGTTTTCGCGCCAAGCGGGTCGTGGGCGAAGGCACTGAGAGCTGGGCCAGTGATTTTGTGCTACCTGTGGTGCAGCGTGAACAGCCGCATATTTTCAGCTACGCACTGCGCAATAAAGAGGCGTTATGGATGGGGGTGCCGGCCACTTATAACCTCAACGAACTGGTCACCCAGCCAATTCGCCAGCGCCTCGGGCAAGGCATGTTCTTTATTGCACCGCTATTGGCGGGCACGCGCGAAATTGGTTTGCTGTATGCCGACAGCCGAGTATCTGCAAGGGCGCTGAAGCACGAGCAGTTTGTTGCTTTTCAGCGTTTTACCCAGCTGACCGGGCGTTGCCTGGAAGCGATGAGCAAGAAGCCCTAACTCAATTGAGGCTGTAGAGAGTCAGGGTCTGCCCGGGCTTGAGTGCCTTGCCGGCGCTGGGGTTCCAGTTCTGCAGGTTTTTCATCGGCACCTTGAAACGCTTGGCGATCAGGTACAGCGAATCGCCCGGGCGCACCTTGTAATAGGTTGCGCTTTTTCGCGGCGATTTTGCGCCAGTGCTACTGTCGGGTGTACCTGCAGCCAAGGTCAGCACCTGGCCGACCCGCAGATTATTGCCGGCAAGCCTGTTCCAGCGCTGCACATCCTTGACGGCGACCCCGTGGCTTTTGGCGATTTGCCAAAGGTTGTCGCCACTCTTTACCCGGTATGTGCGGCCGGGTTCGCTGCGCGCAGCGGTTCGCTGGAACACCGGTTCAGCTGCAAACACGCCGGGTTGCGCAGGGATGCTGAGCGTCTGGCCGATGCGCAGATGGTTGCTTGAGAGTTTGTTGATGTCTTTCAGGGTGCTCACTGTCAGCTGATGCCGGTTGGCAATACTGTGCAGGCTATCGCCAGAGCGTACACGGTACTGCTGCCAGTCCACCCGCTCCTGAGGCTTCATCAAGGACAGATTGGCGGTCAGTAGTTCAGCATTGGCCGTTGGTACCAGCAGATGTTGCGGACCGTCCAATGTGATGCCTTTCTTGAAGGCAGGATTAAGCAGGTACAGCTCATCTTCGTCCAGGTCGGCCATGGCGGCAACGCGCGAGAGGTCCATGTGCTGTGTGAACACGACTTTTTCGAAGTACGGTTCATTGGCAATTGGGCCGAGGCTGACCCCATAAGCCTGGGGCGTCATGACCACTTGCGACAGGGCCAGCAGTTTAGGCACGTAATTCTGGGTTTCGGTTGGCAGGGAAAGGTTCCAGTAATCGGTCGGTAGGCCGAGTTTCTGATTGCGCTCAATCGCTCGACTGACGCGGCCTTCACCCGCGTTATAGGCGGCCAGGGCGAGTAGCCAGTCACCATTGAACATCTCTTTGAGACGCGTCAGGTAGCTGATGGCGGCGTCGGTCGAGGCCATGACATCGCGCCGCCCGTCATACCAGTTGGTCTGACGCAAATTGAAGCTGCGCCCGGTAGAGGGAATGAACTGCCACAAGCCAACGGCATTGGCTGGTGAATAGGCCAGAGGGTTGTAGGAACTCTCGATCATTGGCAGCAGCGCCAGCTCCATGGGCATATTGCGCTGCTCTAGGCGCTCGACAATAAAGTGGATGTACGGGCTGCTACGCTCGCCAGCCTTCTCGACAAATTTGGGGTTGCTGACGAACCACAAACGCTGCTGTTCGATACGCGGGTTGAGGGTGATGCTGTCTTGCAGTTGGTAGCCATTGCGGACCCGCTCCCAGATGTCTTTGGGTTCATCTGCTGAAGCCACGGCGCTGCTGGAGAGCCACTCTGGCTCTTGTTCAAGGCCTATGGCTCGGTCGGTATCACGACCATCGTCTAAGCCTTGTTGGCGGGTGCTCTGACAGCCCGCCACAGTTATGCACATGATCACCAGAAGCGCCTTGGCGCTACGTGCTAATGCCTTTGAATTCAAGGTCTTGCGTGGTGATAAAGGCATTGGCGGCGGTGTTCTTCCCGGCGAAAAGGTCGGGCGATTCTAGAAACCAGTCTGCCTATGGTCAAGTTTTAACCAGTCTTTTGTGTGGTTGTCGAGGTTTAGAAATTGTCCTTCCAGGCGCGTAAAGCGGCGAATACCTCAACCTCAGAGCGGTTGTCGGCGCCTTCGCGCTGCTCGATCATGGTTTTGACTGTTGGCTGCGCGCTGCGCAGAAACGGGTTGGTACTGCGCTCTATGGCAATGCTGGAAGGCAGGCTGATTTCCCCCGCCTCACGCTGCTGACTGACGTGCTCGAAGCGCTGCCTGATCTGCAGGTTGTCAGGCTCCACGGCAAGGGCGAAACGCAAGTTGCTCAGGGTGTACTCATGGGTGCAAAACACTTGAGTCTGTTCGGGTAGGGCGGCCAGGCGCTGGAGAGAGGCGTGCATCTGGGCTGGCGTGCCTTCAAATAGCCGGCCGCAGCCCGCGGCGAACAGCGTGTCGCCACAGAACAGCCAATGTTGTTGGCGTTGCACATAGGCGATATGGCCCAGGGTGTGGCCGGGCACTGCATATATATCGAAGTAATGTCCGAGGATTTCTGCCTGATCTCCCTCGCTTAACGCCAAGTCGCGGCCTGGGATTTGCTCGTTGGCGGGTCCAAGTACCCGAGCACCACTGATGGACTTGAGCCGTTCGATGCCACCGACATGATCAAAGTGATGGTGCGTGACCATGATGTCAGTCAGTTGCCAGCCGGGGTTGGCCGCCAGCCAGGCCTCGACAGGGGCGGCATCACCGGGGTCGACAACTGCACAGTGACGCCGCTCAAGGTCTTGCAGCAGCCATATATAGTTGTCTGAGAATGCAGGCAGTGCGTCGATTTTTATCATCAGCAGGTCGCTAAGCAGGGCACAAAGGTGCATCTTAGGCTGCAACAGCGGTACTGGCTATGGAACGTAGATGCAGCCATCAATGAAACCGGGATCACTCTATGTCCGATCACCCTTTCGCCCATGCCGACAGTGAATGGCTTGACCTTATCGGTGCGGCGCGCACCTGGTTTGCTGGCCCGCTTGGGCAATTGTTGCTGAACCAGGAGCGGCAGTTACTGGAGGAGGAACTGGCGCGCTTTTTTGGTGGCTATCTGGTGCATTACGGCCCCTCGGCCGATACGCCGCCAGATGCCCAGCAGATTCAACGCAGTGTGCGTCTGGGCGCGCCATTTGACGGGGTGGAGATTGCCTGCGAAGAGCAATCCTGGCCGCTGACCGAGCATGCCGCTGATGTGGTCGTGGTGCAACATGGATTGGACTTCAGTCTGTCGCCCCATGGCTTGCTGCGTGAAGCGGCTCGCAGTGTGCGGCCCGGTGGTCATCTCTTGATCGTTGGCATCAACCCGCGCAGCAGCTGGGGCGTGCGCCATCTGTTTACCCGCGATGCGTTGCGCCAGGCCCGCTGCATTGCGCCAAGTCGGGTCAGTGACTGGTTGCACCTGCTGGGCTTCGCGCTGGAGAAACGCCGCTTCGGGTGCTATCGTCCGCCGCTTTCTGCGCCGGCCTGGCAGGCGCGATTGGCCGCACTGGAGCGCCTGGGGGCCGCCTGGCAGCCACCGGGTGGCGGCTTTTATGTGTTGGTGGCGCGTAAGCTGGTGGTCGGTTTACGGCCCTTGCGCCAGCCCAGCCGGCAGCCGGTGGGCCAATTGCTGCCCATGCCCGTGGCCAAAGTCAGCCGCCGCGAGACACCGCAAAAGTAGAGCCGGTCGATAAATTGAGCGAGAGATTGCAGATCCATGAGTGAACAGGTCGAGATTTACACCGACGGCGCCTGCAAGGGCAACCCAGGCGTGGGTGGCTGGGGCGCGCTATTGATTTGCAAGGGTGCAGAAAAAGAGCTGTGGGGCGGTGAACCTAATACGACCAATAACCGCATGGAGTTGATGGCAGCGATCTGCGCCCTGATCGCGCTGACCAGACCTTGCTCCGTGCGCCTGGTCACCGACTCGCAGTACGTGATGAAGGGTATTCAGGAGTGGATGCCTAACTGGAAAAAGCGTGGTTGGAAGACCGCTGCCAAAGAACCGGTCAAGAATGCCGATTTGTGGCAAGCGCTGGATGAACAGGTCAATCGTCATCAGGTGACATGGCAGTGGGTGCGTGGTCATACCGGTCATCCGGGTAATGAGCGCGCCGACCAGTTGGCCAACCGTGGTGTTGATGAAGTAAGAGGGTTGAAGCATGCGTAGCGTGGTACTGGACACTGAAACCACGGGTATGCCGGTGGCTGACGGCCATCGGATCATCGAAATCGGCTGTGTTGAGCTGATCGGCCGGCGTCTTACTGGGCGGCATTTTCATGTTTACTTGCAGCCGGATCGTGAAATTGATGAAGGGGCGATCGCGGTTCACGGTATTACCGATGAGTACCTGAAAGACAAGCCGCGCTTTAAGGATGTTGCTGATGAATTCTTCGAATTTATCAAGGGCGCGCAGCTGATCATCCACAACGCCGCGTTCGATATTGGCTTTATTGCCAATGAATTTGCCCTCCTGAAGCAAAATGATCGGGCAGAGGTCAGCGATTACTGCTCAATCCTCGACACCCTGATGATGGCCCGTGAGCGTCACCCAGGGCAGCGCAACAACCTCGATGCCCTGTGCAAGCGTTATGGCGTAGACAACTCCGGCCGAGACTTGCACGGCGCCTTGCTCGATGCCGAGATTCTCGCTGACGTTTACCTGACCATGACCGGTGGGCAGACCAATCTGTCCCTGGCCGGTGACGGCTCTGAAGGCGACAGCAATGGCCGTCAGCAACCCAGTGCCATTCGCCGTTTACCCGCGCAGCGGTCGCGCACGCGGGTGATTCGGGCTAGCGATGCCGAGCTTGCTGAACATATGGCGCGCTTGGCGATCATCGAAAAGTCGGCCGGTGCGCCACCGCTTTGGCTGCAGTTGGAACAACCTAAAGCCGAGGCCTGAGAGGCTAGCGAATTATTCCCGCGCGACCTTTTCGTACAGCGTCACGCAGAGGGGTTCCGCCGTCCGGTGTGAGCCTCTAACCTGAGGCGATAGGCAGGCCGCACCTGCCACTCTTCAGGGACGCCACAATGTATAAAGACCTCAAGTTCCCCGTCCTGATCGTGCACCGTGACATCAAGGCCGATACCGTGGCCGGTGATCGGGTGCGCGCCATCGCCCAAGAACTGGAGCAGGACGGCTTCAGTATTCTTTCCACCGCCAGTTCCGCCGAGGGGCGCATTGTTGCCTCCACTCACCATGGCCTGGCCTGCATTCTGGTGGCCGCCGAAGGCGCAGGGGAGAACAAGACCCTGCTGCAGGACATGGTCGAGCTGATTCGCATTGCCCGTCGGCGTGCGCCGCAATTGCCGATCTTTGCCCTTGGCGAGCAAGTGACCATCGAAAATGCTCCAGCCGAGGCGATGATCGATCTCAATCAGCTGCGCGGCATTCTCTATTTATTTGAAGACACGGTGCCGTTCCTCGCTCGCCAGGTGGCTCGGGCGGCCCGCAATTATCTGGATTGTCTGCTGCCGCCGTTCTTCAAGGCGCTGGTGCAGCACACTGCGCAGTCCAACTATTCCTGGCACACGCCCGGCCATGGCGGCGGCGTGGCCTATCGCAAGAGCCCGGTGGGACAGGCGTTTCACCAGTTCTTTGGCGAAAACACCCTGCGCTCGGACCTCTCGGTATCGGTGCCAGAGCTGGGCTCGTTGCTCGACCACACGGGCCCCTTGGCTGAGGCTGAAGCCCGTGCGGCGCGCAATTTCGGCGCTGATCACACCTATTTCGTGATCAACGGCACCTCGACGGCCAACAAGATTGTCTGGCACAGCATGGTCGGCCGTGATGACCTGGTGTTGGTTGACCGCAACTGCCATAAATCAATCCTGCATTCGATCATCATGACCGGCGCGATTCCGTTGTACCTGTGTCCGGAGCGTAACGAGCTGGGCATCATTGGGCCTATCCCGTTATCGGAATTCAGCCGCGAGTCGATCCAGGCGAAAATCGCCGCCAGCCCACTGGCACGTGGCCGTGTGACGAGCGGCAGCGGGGCGATGGTCAAGCTGGTGGTGGTGACCAACTCGACCTACGACGGCCTCTGCTACAACGCCGAACTGATCAAGCAAACCCTGGGCAACAGCGTCGAGGTACTGCACTTCGACGAGGCCTGGTATGCCTACGCTGCGTTTCATGAGTTTTATGCCGGACGTTACGGCATGGGGACCGCGCGCAGCGAAGACACACCACTGGTCTTTACCACCCACTCGACGCACAAGCTGTTGGCGGCGTTCAGCCAGGCTTCGATGATCCACGTACAGGATGGTGGCGCGCGTCAACTGGATCGAGATCGCTTCAATGAAGCTTTTATGATGCACATCTCCACGTCGCCGCAGTACGGCATCATCGCCTCGCTGGATGTCGCTTCGGCAATGATGGAGGGCCCGGCAGGCCGTTCGCTGATTCAGGAAACCTTCGACGAGGCGTTGAGCTTTCGCCGCGCCCTGGCCAACCTGCGGCATAACCTCAGTGACGATGACTGGTGGTTCAGCATCTGGCAGCCACCGCAGGTTGACGGTGCCGATGATGTGGTCACCCAGGACTGGCTGTTACAGCCGCAAGCAGAGTGGCACGGGTTTGGTGATGTCGCCGAAGACTATGTGCTGCTGGACCCGATCAAGGTGACGCTGGTGATGCCGGGCTTGACCGCTGACGGCAAACTGGCCGAGTGCGGTATTCCGGCGGCAGTGGTCAGCAAGTTTTTGTGGGAACGCGGGCTGGTGGTGGAGAAAACCGGGCTGTACTCCTTTCTGGTGCTGTTCTCCATGGGGATCACCAAGGGCAAATGGAGCACGTTGCTCACCGAATTGCTGGAGTTCAAGCGCAGCTACGACGCCAACCTGCCATTGCTTGATGTGCTGCCCTCAATTGCCCAGGCCGGCAAAGGGTTCTATCAGGACATGGGGCTGCGTGATCTGTGCGATGCGCTGCATAGCTGCTACCGCGAAAACGCCACCGCCAAAGCGCTCAAGCGTATGTATACGCTATTGCCTGAGGTCGCGATCAAGCCTGCTGATGCCTATAACCAGTTGGTACGGGGCGAGGTTGAAGCGGTGCCGATCGAACAGCTGGAAGGCCGCGTAGCGGCCGTGATGCTGGTGCCTTATCCGCCGGGCATCCCACTGATCATGCCAGGTGAACGCTTTACTGCGCAGACGCGCTCAATCATCGATTACCTGGCGTTTGCCCGTACCTTCGATCGCAGCTTTCCCGGGTTCGATGCCGATGTGCATGGCCTGCAATGCGAGGGGGGCGTCTACACCGTTGACTGCATCAAGGGCTGAATTATGGCTCTAGTTGGCGGTTTCGCGTTTAGTTGGCGACTCGCCGCCAGTCTTTCTCGCTAGATCAAGCGCTTATCAGCGATAAGTAAAAATTGAGCTTAACTTTAATGGCGTGTTCTGCGTCACAGTGACTGGCATCGACATTTGTCGCTTGGTTGTTATAGTTGCTCGATTTTTAGCATAAGAAAAATTTCATTGTGCGCTTGCACCCCAGCCGAGGATGACTGCCGTGTCCGACTACAAAGCCTTTAATGTCGTGTTGGCAGATAAGGTCGCCCATGTGCTGATCAATCGCCCGGAAAAGGTCAACGCGATGAACGCGGACTTCTGGCGCGAGATCATCGAGATCTTCCGTTGGGTTGATGACACCGATGACGTGCGCGCAGTGGTGATCTCGGGTGCTGGTAAGCATTTTTCTTCCGGCATCGACTTGATGATGCTGGCGTCACTCGGCAGTCAGATGGGGCCGGATGTTGGCCGCAACGCCGAGAAGCTGCGGCGCAAGATTCTTGAATTGCAAGCTTCGTTCAACGCCGTGGACAACTGCCGCAAACCTGTTCTGGCGGCTATTCAAGGGTATTGCCTGGGTGGCGCGATTGATTTGATCTCGGCCTGCGACATGCGCTATTCGACGTCTGATGCGCAGTTCTCGATCAAGGAAATCGACATTGGCATGGCTGCAGACGTTGGTACCTTGCAGCGTCTGCCACGTATTATCGGTGATGGCATGATGCGTGAGCTGGCCTTTACTGGGCGCACCATCGATGGCAATGAGGCCCAGAGCATTGGTCTGGTTAACCGCACCTATGCCGATGCTGATGCCTTGCTCGATGGGGTGATGGGCATTGCTCGCGAGATCGCCAGCAAATCACCGGTGGCGATTCGTGGCACCAAAGAAATGATTCGCTACATGCGTGACCACCGTGTCGATGATGGCCTGGAATATATCGCCACCTGGAATGCCGCGATGCTGCAATCTGCAGATCTGCGTGTGGCTATGGCGGCCCATATGAGCAAGCAGAAACCGGAGTTCGCTGACTGATGCTGCCTTTCCTTTTGTTTTTATCACCCACGTGGGAGGCGCAATAGCTCATGGTTTCTGGAGCCACGTCGCTGAATCTGGTGCGCGATGAACTGTTCGCCACCATGGAAGAGGCCGAATCGAGCCTCGAACAATTTATTGCTGACCGTCACAACGGTAGCCTGCTGCAGCAGGCTGTGGAAAACCTGCACCAGGTTCGCGGTACGCTGAATTTGATCGAACTGGCGGGTGCTGAGCTGCTGGCTCAGGAAGTATTGGACCAAGCCACTGATATCCCTGCAGGCGCTGGCGAAGAGCGTGATGTACAGCTTTCTGCGCTGAGTAATGCCTTGCATGTGCTGCGCCGTTATCTGGAAAACGTCGAGGCGCATCGTCAGGAAATGCCGGAGCTGCTGTTGCCGGCAATCAATGACCTGCGTCAGGCCGGTGGCCAGCCGGCCTTGCCGGAAAGCTTCTTCTTCAGTGCGCGTCTTGATCATGCTCGTCCGCGTATTGCGCCGGCATCGATTGATGGCGCCGCACGGGAAAGCGAAGGGCGGCGTCTGCGGCATATGTATCAGGTCGGCCTGCTGGGCTTTATCCGTGAGCAGAACCCACAGGCCAGTCTCAAGTTGATGGGCCGTGCGTTGACCCGGCTCGACAGCCTGTTTGCCAACGAGCCGCGCGGCCGTCTGTGCTGGGTAGGGGCAGCCGCTCTTGAGGCGCAGGTTGACGGCCAGCTGCTGGCGCGCAAGTCGCGCAAACAGTTGTTCTCGCGTATTGATCGTGAGCTCAAGCAGATGCTTGCCAATGGTCAATACGAGGCGCCACGTGGCCTGCTCAAAGAATTGCTGTATTTGGTGGCGCTGGCGGATAGCCGTGGGCCCCAGGCGCAAGCCTTGAGTGAAGTGTTCGGGCTGTCGCCACTGCCGTTTACCGACCACTTGCTGGAAGAGGAATATCAGCGTCTGGCGGGCCCCGGGCAGGCAGTTATGCGCTCGCTGAGCTCGGCAATCCGCGAAGAACTCAACAGCGTTAAAGACATGCTCGACCTGATCGAGCGTGGCACGCTGCAGGGTGAGAGTCTCAACAGCTTGCACGCCTTGCTCGGAAAACTAAGCAAAACCCTTGGTATGGTGGGTCTCAGCTCAGCAGGCAATTCACTGAACGCCCAGCTGCGAGTTGTGGCTGGCTGGACGGAAGAGAGCGCGCCGCAGCCGCAAGAGCTGCATAAGCTGGCAGATGCGGTGCTGTATGTTGAGGGCATGGTTGCCAGTCTCGAACGTGGCGAGCGGCGTGACACTCGACCTGCCCAGGCGCAGCCTGGCGATGAGGCCGAATCTTTTGCCCTGCATCAACTCAATGAAGCCCGGATTGTCGTGGTGGATGAGGCGCAGGCTGGCCTGGCCCTGGCCAAGCGCGCGATCACCGCTTATCTGGAGGCGGGCGGTGATCGCATGCACCTGTCCAACGTGCCATTCAGCTTGCAAGCCGTGCGCGGCGGACTGTGGTTCCTCGGCCAGGAGCGCGCAGCGCTACTGGTTGGCGCTTGCGCCGACTATATCCAGAGACAGATGTTTGATGCGCCGCAGATGCCGTCCGAGCAAATGCTGGAAACCCTGGCAGATGCCCTAAGCAGCCTTGAATACTACCTGGAAGCCGGTGCGGTAATGCGGCCGGAAACCCAGCCAAGCGTGCTCGACCTTGCCGCTGAAAGCGTGCGGGCCTTGGGTATGACCTTGGAGGCTTGAGCATGAAGCGCTGGCGACCGCGCCTGCTCGACGCCCAGCAATCCGGCGGCTGGGCTGTTGTGCACTGCAAGCAGCATTTTCTGGCCGACAGTAATGGCGTACTGTTTCCACGCGAGTGGTTGAAGAAGCAGGATCTGCCGGTCATTGCCGAGCATGGGCTGGGCCATTTTGATGGTGACGCCATCTACCTGCTTGAGCTGGGGCAACCCTTTGAGCTGCAAGGCTGCGTCTGGCAAAGCTTGCGCCAGTTTATGCTGCAAGGCGATGCGGACACCTTCCAGTTGCTCAGCTATGCCACTCAGATCGGTACCTGGGCCAGTCAGCACCGCTTCTGTGGTAGCTGTGGTGAGGCGATGCAACATATTGCCGGTGAGCGAGCGATGCATTGCGTCCGCTGCGAGGTTCAGCATTATCCGCGCCTTTCGCCGAGCATGATTGTGCTGGTGACTCGTGGTGATGAGGTGCTGCTGGCACGCTCACCGCGCTTTGTCAGTGGGATTTACAGCACCCTGGCCGGTTTTGTTGAGGCGGGGGAGTCGGTCGAGCACTGTGTGGCCCGTGAAGTGCGCGAGGAAGTGGGCGTCGAGGTTGCCAACCTGCAGTATCTCGGTAGCCAGGGCTGGCCATTTCCGCATTCATTGATGCTGGGCTTTCACGCCGAATATGCTGGCGGTGAGATCGTGATGCAGGCGGATGAAATCGAGGATGCGCAGTGGTTCAGTATCTACGAGCTTCCGCCATTGCCCGCGCCACGCTCGATTGCGCGTTATCTGATCGATGTCTACGTGGCGCGCCGCCTAGGCCAGCCCGAACCAGTGCTGCCAGGCTAGGCGAGCGGTCAGCGCCAGTACCACCAGAATAAATACCGGGCGGATAAACTTCGAGCCGCCCTTGATCGCGGTGCGCGCGCCGAGAAACGCCCCAATCATCAGCGCCAAGCCCATGCAGATACCCAGTAGCCAGGCTACCTGCCCGCTGATGATGAATATGCTCAAGGCGCAGATATTGCTGACGAAATTCATGCTGCGTGCCACGCCGCTGGCCTTGACCAGATCAAGCGGGTAGAGCAGCAGGCTGCTGACCGTCCAGAAGGCCCCCGTACCGGGACCCGCCACGCCGTCATAGAACCCCAGGCTGAGGCTCTGCGGCCACTGCCGGCCCTTGGCGATTGGGGCTTCGGCGAGTAACGGTGCGGCCGGGGTTTTGCCAAACAGCAGGTACAGGCCGCAGCCAAATACCACCGCAGGTAACAGCTGGTTCAACCATTGCGACGGCAGCCATTGCGCGATAGCCGCACCAAGCAGGGCGCCGACCGCTGTACCGAGCAACGCATTGCGCCACTGGCTGGGGTCAAACAATTTGCGCCGGTAGAAGGTGTAACTGGCAGCAGCAGAGCCAAAGGTTGAGCTGAGTTTGTTAGTGCCCAGGGCCAGGTGCGGTGGCAGGCCGGCAGTCAGTAGCGCGGGAATGGTCAGCAAGCCGCCGCCACCGGCAATGGCATCGATAAAGCCGGCAATAAACGCGACCAGGGCGAGAATGGCCAGCGTCGACAGCTCGACGCTGAGTTCAAACGGGAAAGCCATAAAAACACGTCCTGCGTCTAATTGTGGTGTTCTCTTGCTGTTCGCCAGCGGGGTTGCTGCGCATAATGCCGGCAATTTCAAGCATAAGGAACGCATGGCAATGCAATACGGCGGACTGGCATGGGCAATGGCATTGCTAGGGCTACTGGCGACTTTCGTTGCGGCGCGTATTCTATTCAGCCGGCAATGGTTTCTTGGTTGGCTGCGCGGCACCTGTGGTTTGGGATTTCTGGCGCTCGCCGGGTTTATTGCTGTGCTGGCTTACGATTTATACAGCTATGCACCGATTGTTGAAGGCAAGCCGTTGGCGACTCTGAGCTTCAAGGCCGATGGCCCGCTGTATCGGGTCAGCCTGTTGGAAGGCGGTCGTGAGCGCACCCTGACGATGGAAGGCGACCTTTGGCAGTTGGATGCCCGCATCCTGCAGTGGAAGGGCCTGGCTGCATTGATCGGCTTGCAACCGGGCTATCGACTAGAGAAACTTTCAGGCCGGTTTCTTTCTATCGAGCAGCAAAGCCTGGCCCAGCATACCCGTGTTGAATTGGCACGCAGCCCCTATGGCATTGACCTATGGCGTTGGCTGCGGCTTGGCCAGCATGACCTGTTTATTTTCGAGCCGCAGGCACGTCGGGTGACTTACCTGCCGCTTGCCGATGAAGCAGTGTTCAGCATCAACCTGACGCCTGCCGGCTTGCTGGCCGAACCGGTCAATTCTGCGGCGCAGAAAGCACTCAAAGACTGGTGATGGTCACCTTGGCCGGTTGTTGACACCAAGGTCCTTGGGGAAGTCCTATGTCCGTACAGCCTGTCCGTAATCGCCATTGGCGCCGGTTGCTTTCGTTGGCTCCGGGGCTAGCCAGTTTGTTGGACTACCGTCGAGCGCACCTGAAAGATGACCTGCGCGCCGGCTTGTCAGTTGCCGCGGTGGCGCTACCGGTCGCGGTGGCCTATGCCGAACTGGCGGGCTTCCACCCGGTTACCGGGCTTTACGCCTGTATTCTGCCGATGATTGTCTATGCCTTGTTCGGCACTTCGCGTCAGCTGGTGGTGGGCCCGGATGCGGCAACCTGTGCGTTGCTGGCTGCCGCCGTGGCGCCTTTGGCCGCGGGTGACGAGGGTCTCTATCTGTCGCTGTCGTTAACCTGACCCTGCTTATGGGGCTGTTCTGTATTGGCGCTGGGATACTGCGGTTGGGGGCGTTGGCCGATTTTCTCTCACGGCCGATTCTGGTCGGTTTTCTCAACGGTGTAGCGCTAAGCATTCTGCTCGGGCAGTTGGGCAAGATCGCTGGTTTTACCCAGCTCACCGGCGGCATAGTGCCACGCCTGCTGGAGTTCTTTGAGCGCTATGCTGATTGGCACTGGCCGACCCTGGCCTTGAGTGCTGTGAGCATATTGGTGATGCTTTTATCTAAGCGCTACCTGGTGAAGCTCCCCGCGGCGCTGATCACCATGGTCGTGGCGGCGGTGGCCACAGCTGGGCTGGCGTTGAGCGCACAGGGCGTGGCCACTATCGGGATCATTCCCTCCGGTTTGCCGACGCTGCATATGCCGCAGTTCTCTCTGGAACTGTTACCAACGTTGCTGGCCGATGCAGCAGGTCTGGCGTTGGTCAGCTTTTCCAGCATGATGCTGACGGCGCAAAGTTTTGCCGAGAAAAACCGCTATAGCATCGATACGGACCGTGAGTTCGTGGCCTTAGGTTTGGCCAACATGGCATCGTCGTTTTCCCAGGGCTTTGCCATCAGTGGCGCCGACTCACGCACCGCAGTGGCCGACAGCAGTGGCGGGCGCAGCCAGCTGACCAGCATCTTCGCAGCCCTGACCATCGCCCTGGTGTTGCTGTTCTTCACCGCACCGCTGGCTTATGTGCCGTTGGCGGCGCTGGGCGTGGTGCTGGTATTTGGTGCCATGTCGTTGGTCAATCTGCGCTTCTTGGGCCAGCTGTACCGTATTTCCCGCGTCGAGCTGGCGCTATGCCTACTGGCTACTGTGGGGTGGTGGTGGTCGGCGCCATTCAAGCGATTCTGCTGGTGGTGATATTGGCGCTGCTGCGCTTTGTGCACTCGATGTCGCGACCGCTGGTGGAGGAATTGGGCGTTGTGCAAGGTATGCGTGGCTTTCATGCACTGCAACGCCATGCAACGGGTCAGCGCCAGCCAGGCATGCTGCTGTTTCGCTTCAATGCACCGTTGGTATTCTTCAATGCGCAGTTCTTCCGGCGTGAAGTGCACAAGCTGCTGGACGAAGTGGGCCCGGATTTGCGTTGGTTTGTGCTGGACATGTTGCCGGTGACCAGCATCGATGCATCAGGTCTGATGACCATGCGTGATCTGCTGGACGAACTCACGGTGCGCGGAGTGACGCCGGTTCTGGCTGGGCGTCGCTCAGAATGGCAGCGATGGCATGAGGCGCGTGGTATCGAGGTGTCGCCGCACCTGCTGCACTTCACCACCCTGGGTGAAGCGCAGCGTGCGTTCAGCGCACAAATAGAAAGGCCGGGCGATGTGCCCGGCCTCTAAGCGCTGCGCCTGGCCTCAGGAGAGGAAGCCACCGTCCACATTCAGCGCTACACCAGTGGTGTAGCTGGAGGCGTCGCTGGCCAGGTACAGCACGGTGCCGGCCATTTCGCTTGGCTCAGCCACACGCTTGAGTGGGATGCGCTGCAGGGCGAGGTTGAGGATGGCGTCGTTCTTCACCAGGGCCGAGGCGAACTTGGTATCGGTCAAACCTGGCAGCAGGGCATTGCAGCGGATGCCGAACTGCGCGCATTCCTTGGCGAAGACCTTGGTCATGCTGATGACCGCAGCTTTAGTCACTGAGTAGATGCCCTGGAACTCGCCCGGTGATACGCCATTGATCGAGGCGACGTTGATGATGCTGCCGCTGCCGCCTGCCTTCATCAGTTTTCCGCCTTCGATGGACATGAAGTAATAACCACGAATGTTCACATCTACGGTTTTCTGGAACGCACCGAGGTCGGTGTCCAGTACGTTGCAGAACTGTGGGTTGGTGGCGGCGTTGTTGACCAGAATGTCGAGGCGGCCGAACTGCTCCTTGATCTGCGCGAAGACATTGCTGATCTGTTCCATCTCGCCAATATGGCAGGCCACAGCAGTAGCCTTGCCACCGTCAGCGATGATGGCGTCAGCGACTTTCTGGCAGTCGTCGATCTTGCGGCTTGAAACGATGACATGAGCGCCTTGCTGAGCCAGCAGCTTGGCGATGGCTTCACCGATACCGCGGCTGGCGCCCGAAACAAACGCGATTTTGCCGTCAAGATCGAACAGTTGGGTCTTGGACATGAGCTTTTCCTTTCCTGATTTGGGAGGCCTGTTCGGCCGTTTACAGCTGTGACTTATTGATAACCTGCAGGCTCATCTGCTCCAGCAGCTTGTTCATGTGAATGAACTGGGCAAAGCGTTTGTCCTGAGTCTGGCCGTGGTAGTAGCGGTAGTAGATCTGCTGCACAATGCCGGCCAGACGGAACAGGCCGTAGGTGTAATAGAAGTCGATGCTCTTGATTTCGATGCCCGAGCGTTCGGCGTAGTAATCAGCGAACTGCTGGCGGGTCAGCATGCCTGGAGCATTGCTCGGCTGCCGGCGCATCAGCTGGATCGGCGCCGAGTCGCCGGCTTCGATCCAGTAAGCGAGGGTGTTGCCCAGATCCATCAGCGGGTCGCCGATGGTGGTCAGCTCCCAGTCCAGCACGCCGATGATCTGGCTCGGGTTCTGTGGGTTGAGGATCACGTTGTCGAAGCGATAGTCGTTGTGCACGATGCCAGGCTTATGGTGATCGGCAGGCATCTTGTCCTTGAGCCAGGCCTTTACTGGCTCCCACAGCGGCGCGTCGGGGGTCAGGGCCTTGTCGTAGCGATCACTCCAGCCACCGATCTGCCGCTGCACATAGCCTTCGGGCTTGCCCAGGTCACCCAGACCGCAGGCCTGATAGTCGACGTTATGCAGCTCGACCATCTTGTCGATAAAGCTCTTGCACAGCTCGCGGGTCTGCTCTGCGCTGAAGTTCAGCTCCGCTGGCATGTCCGAACGCAGGATGATGCCGTTGACCCGTTCCATTACATAGAACTCGGCGCCGATCACCGACTCGTCGGTGCAGTGCACATAGGCTTTCGGGCAGTAGGGGAAGCCGGCATTGAGCTGGTTGAGGATGCGGTATTCGCGGCCCATGTCATGGGCGGATTTGGCCTTATGGCCAAACGGCGGTCGGCGCAGCACAAATTCCTTGCCCGGGTATTCCAGCAGATAGGTCAGGTTTGAGGCGCCGCCGGGGAACTGGCTGATGCGTGGTTCGCCCGTCAGGCCAGGGATATGCGCCTTGAGGTACTGGTCGATGACCGCGACGTCGAGTTCTTCGCCTTCGCGGATACGGGTGGACTGGTCAGTAAGCGCCATGTTTATCCCTTCTGCTTATGATGGGTGCCTAAGATAATTAACTAATCTAATGCTGCAGCCTGCGCCTCACAAGGTTTACGCGCCGTTATAGGCTGGCGTGTTGCCACTCAATCAAGCTGCCTGATTGGCTGCTTCAAGGCACAATTTACAGCCAGCAACACCGTGCGCAGCCATTTTTAGCGCCGTGTTGTGACGGGCTGTAATGCTCGCGAAAACCGATGCGAAACCGTCAGGTAGGTAAGCCCCGACGGGTGAGGCTAAAGGCATGCGCTGAGCATAAAAAAACCGGAGTCGAGGACTCCGGTTTTTCTTGTGCGGCACTACCTTGTGGCTTAAACCGGGAACAGTTCGCCCAGTTTCATGGCCAGCATCATGTCGCCTTCGGCGCGCAGTTTGCCGGACATGAATGCTTGCATACCGTCGGTTTCACCGCTGGTGATGCCTTTCAGGGTTTCGGTGTCCATGATCAGGGTCACGTTGGCGTTTGGGTTTTCACCCTGCTCAACGGCGCAGGTGCCGTCTTTGACGATCAGCGCGTAGTTTTCGCCGTCTTCGATGTTGAATTGGAACACCAGGTCCAGGCCTGCAGCGGCACCGGCGTTGAACTTGGAGTGCATGGTATTGACGATGTCTGCAACGCTCATGATTTTTTCCTTTTTCTCAGTTTTTCTCGCGCCCGTGATGGGAGCAGTGGGCCGTAGCTCAGCGATAAGTGATGAGCTCCGGCGCCTTCAACAGCTGTAAATGCACATGGCTGTTGAAGGAAGCCAGGCTCACTTGGCTGCCGCGAAACTTCAGGCAGCTTAGTGAGGTGTTAACAATTTGCCAGTTCAGCTCGAAAGCTTGAGCCGGCGGTATACCGGTAATCAGGTGCAGCAGGGCTGTGATGGTGCCGCCGGAGGTGAACACGGCGATGTTCTGCTTACTGTTGGCCTGCTCAAGGACTCGGGCCAGGCCAGCCTGAACTTGCTCGACAAAATCCTGCCAGCTTTGCAGGCCTGCGTGGTCGTGCTCTGCTGAAATCCAGCGGCCAATCAGCTTGGCGAACAGGCGCTGAAATTCTGCACGGTTTTGTGCACCGTTGCGCAGGATATGCAGCGCCTCGGGCTCTTCGTCGAGCATGTCGGGGAGCAGGGTGCGGATCACCGCGTCAGCATCGAACTCGTTAAAGGCGGCATCAATCTCCAGGTCTGGGATGGCGATGTCCGCATCACGCAGCTGCTGTAACGTGCTGCTGGCCGTATGTTGTTGGCGGCGTAGAGCGCCACTGATGCTGCGATCAAAACGAAGACCAAGCTGGGCAAGGTGTGCGCCCAGCACTTCGGCCTGGCGAACGCCGATGGGCGATAACACATCGTAGTCGTCGGCGCCGAAGGAGGCTTGGCCATGTCGAATCAGGTAGATGCTGCCCACGTCCGCTGGTTTCCGGTACGGTGAAAGTTTCGCGAGGGTATGAGGAAGCTCAAGAGCTGTCAACGTAAAAACATACGCTTGTTTGAATTGCATGGGTGCGCTAAATGTCCGGGTCTTGCTGGCCGCCAATCAGTGGCCTCGGTATGCTTGAACGCTATTCAGCGCAGTCGGTGCATGTGCGCTGCCATTGGGATGAGGGGGAATACGTGGAGTTTTTTGCTGAGTACATCGGCTTTCTGGCCAAGACCGTGACCTTGGTGATTGCCATTCTGGTGGTACTGGTGACGATCGCTTCGCTGCGCAGTAAGGGGCGTCAGAATACGGGCCAGCTGCAGGTGAACAAGCTCAATGATTTCTTCAAGCAGTTGCATCAGCGTATGGAGCACGCGGTGCTCGACAAGGAACAACTGAAAGCGGCTGGCAAAGCCGAAGCCAAGGCGGCCAAGCAAGAGAAAAAAGCCGGTACTCACAGACCCCGGGTTTTCGTGCTGGACTTTGATGGCGACATCAAAGCCTCGGCCACCGACAGCCTGCGTCATGAGATTACTGCGCTACTGAGCATGGCCACAGCGCAGGATGAAGTGGTGCTGCGTTTGGAAAGTGGCGGTGGCATGGTCCACAGTTACGGCTTGGCTTCTTCGCAGTTGGCGCGGATTCGTCAGGCGGGTGTCCCGCTGACCATCTGTATCGACAAGGTTGCAGCCAGCGGCGGCTATATGATGGCCTGCATTGGCGAGAAGATCATTTCCGCGCCGTTCGCCATCCTTGGCTCGATTGGGGTAGTGGCCCAACTGCCTAACGTGCATCGCTTGCTGAAAAAGCATGACATCGATTTTGAGGTGCTCACGGCCGGTGAGTACAAGCGTACCCTGACAGTGTTTGGTGAAAACACCGAGAAGGGCCGGGAGAAGTTCCAGGAAGACCTGGAAACCACCCATGAACTGTTCAAGGGCTTTGTTGCCCGCTACCGGCCGCAGCTGGACATTGACCAGATTGCCACTGGTGAAGTCTGGCTAGGCCTGGCCGCTCTGGAGAAGCAGCTGGTCGATGAACTCAAGACCAGTGACGAATACCTGGCCGAGCGAGCGAAGAGCGCCGAGCTGTTTCATTTGCATTATGCCGAGAAGAAAACCCTGCAGGAGCGTGTTGGACTGGCGGGCAGCGTGGCGCTGGATCGCTTCGTGTTGAACTGGCTGAGCCGCTTGAGTCAGCAGCGCTTCTGGTAACCGTTTAAAGGGAGTTGATATGAGCAAGTTCAGTGCATTACAGGCCCGTGAGAACGCTGCGGGTGATTTCGAACAGGTCATTGTGCAGCGGGAGATCGACGACTTACCGGCAGGCGAGCTGCTGATTCGGGTCAAGTATTCCTCGCTCAATTTCAAGGATGCCTTGTCGGCCAGTGGTAATCGCGGTGTGACCAAGAGCTTTCCGCATACCCCAGGCATTGATGCGGCCGGGGTGGTCGAGGCGTCCAGTGTCAGCGAGTTCAGTGCGGGTGATGAGGTGATCGTCACCGGCTATGACCTGGGCATGAACACCTCGGGCGGCTTCGCCCAATACATCCGTATTCCTGCCAGCTGGGCGTTGAAGCGGCCCAAGGGCTTGTCGTTGCGAGAGGCCATGGTGCTGGGTACGGCTGGGCTGACGGCCGCGCTTTGTGTAGACAAACTGGAGCAGGCTGGTCTCAGCAGCGATGCCGGCCCAGTCTTGGTGACAGGGGCGACGGGTGGGGTGGGCAGTGTGGCGGTGGCGCTACTTAACTCGCTGGGCTATCAGGTTGCAGCGTCCACCGGTAAGGCGGAGCAGGGTGAGTACCTCAAGCGTCTGGGCGCACATGAGATTGTCCTGCGCAACGCACTGCAAGAGGGTACCGACAAGGCCATGCTCAAGGAGCAGTGGGCCGGTGCGGTGGATTGCGTGGGTGGGGACATTCTGTTTAACGTGGTCAAGTCGCTGCGTTACGGTGCCAGTGTTGCCTGTTGTGGGCTGACGGCCGGCGTGGGCTTCAAGGGCAGTGTGCTGCCGTTTATCCTGCGTGGGGTGAACCTTCTGGGGGTCGATTCGGTTGAGCTGCCGCTGGTGGTCAAGGCGTCGATGTGGGACAAGCTGTCGTTGCAGTGGAAGGTCGATCTGGACGCACTGGTCAGCGAAGTGACGCTTGAGCAATTGCCCGCGGCGATTGCTCAGGTGCTTGCGGGTAAGCAGGTGGGTCGCGTGCTGGTCAATCTAGGCTGAGTCGCGAGAAACAAAAAAGGCCACCCCATGGGGTGGCCTTTTGCATTGCGGCGCCGGATCAGGCCCGGCGGCGGAACAGCGGTTGCGGTTGGTCTGCTGACGCCTGGTAAACCTCGCGGAACTCCTCGAAGGCTTTCAAGGCATCCAGCGGGTCTTTGTCTTCACGCAGGGCAAAGGCGTCGAAGCCCACGCGCAGGTAGGAGAACAGCTGGTCGCGCAGCACGTCGCCAATGGCGCGCACTTCGCCGGTGTAGCCGTAGCGGGTGCGCAGCAGGTAGGCGGTGGAGCAATGGCGGCCATCGGTGAAAGCCGGGAAGTTCAGCGCGATAACCTGGAAATTATCCAGCTGACCGGCGATTTCCTCGATTTCCTCACCGGCGTCCAGCCACACGCCTAGGCCGCCATCGCGGGCCTTGAGTGCAGTGCCATGCTCGACCCAGAGGGCCAGCGGCACGATCAGGTCGTCGCAGTTGGAGATGCCATCCAGCGTGGCGTCCTTGGGCAGCAGATGCCAGCTTTCATCGACCAGCTGGCCGTTCTTAATGATTCGCTGCATATACGCGCTCCTTGAACGGGTCGACACCAATACGGCGGAAGGTGTCGAGGAAACTTTCTTCTTCAGTGCGGCGCTCGACATAGACCTTGATGATCTTGTCGACCACGTTGGCCATCTCCGCTTCGGCAAAGGATGGGCCGAGGATTTGCGCCAGGCTGGCATCACGGCCGGCACTGCCGCCAAGCGACACCTGGTAGAACTCCTGGCCTTTCTTGTCCACGCCGAGGATGCCGATATGGCCAACGTGGTGATGGCCACAGGCGTTCATGCAACCGGAAATATTCAGGTCGATATCGCCGATGTCGAACAGGTAGTCCAGGTCATCGAAGCGACGCTGAATGGCTTCGGCAATCGGAATCGACTTGGCGTTGGCCAGCGAGCAGAAATCACCACCGGGGCAGCAGATGATGTCGGTCAGCAGGCCCACGTTCGGTGTGGCGAAACCGTTTTCACGCAGTTCGCCCCACAGGGTAAACAGCTGCGCCTGCTCAACGTCTGCGAGGATGATGTTCTGGTTATGGCTGTTGCGCACTTCGCCAAAGCTGTAGCGATCGGCGAGGTCGGCAATCACATCCAGCTGCTTGTCGGTGACATCGCCCGGCGCCACGCCGGTCGGCTTGAGCGACAGGGTCACGGCAACATAGCCAGGCTTCTTGTGGGCAAAGGTGTTGCGCTGACGCCAGCGGGCAAAGCCTGGGTGTTCGGCATCCAGTGCTGCAAGCGCAGCGTCCTGATCGTCGAGGGCTTTGTAGCTGGGGTCGATAAAGTGTGCGGCAACGCGCGCCACTTCAGCGTCGGTCAGGGTGGTTGGGCCATCTTTCAGGTGGGCCCACTCGGCATTCACGCGCTCGGCGAACACGGCCGGCGTCAGAGCCTTGACCAGAATCTTGATCCGCGCCTTGTACTTGTTATCGCGACGGCCATAGCGGTTGTACACACGCAGGATGGCGTCGAGGTAACTGATCAGGTGCTGCCACGGCAGGAACTCGTTGATAAAGCTGCCAACAATCGGTGTACGGCCCAAACCGCCACCGACAGACACACGGAAGCCCAGTTCACCAGCGTCGTTCTGCACCGCTTCCAGGCCGATGTCGTGCACTTCGATTGCGGCGCGATCAGTGACCGCCCCATTGACGGCAATCTTGAACTTGCGCGGTAAGTGGGTGAACTCAGGGTGGAAGGTCGACCACTGACGGATGATTTCGCACCACAGGCGCGGATCAACGATTTCATCCTTGGCCACCCCGGCGAACTGGTCGGTGGTGGTGTTGCGAATGCAGTTGCCGCTGGTCTGGATCGCGTGCATCTGCACGGTGGCCAGCTCAGCAAGAATATCCGGGACATCTTCCAGATCCGGCCAGTTGAACTGCACGTTCTGCCGGGTACTGATGTGCGCGTAGCCCTTGTCGTAGTCACGGGCGATCTTGGCCATCATGCGCACTTGCTTGGATGACATCAGGCCGTACGGCACGGCAACGCGCAGCATCGGCGCAAAGCGCTGGATGTACAGGCCATTTTGCAGGCGCAGAGGGCGGAATTCTTCGCCACTCAGTTCGCCAGCCAGATAACGGCGGGTTTGATCGCGGTACTGCTTGACGCGGTCTTCGACGATTTGTTGGTCGTACTGGTCGTATACGTACATGTGGTGTCCTGTTATCAGGCTATTTACAGCTATTCAGCGCGCACGGCCGCGCAGTCCTGGCGGAGGCTGCGGAAGATACCAGCTCAGGGTTATGCGCAAAAGTGATGTTTCAGTATATGGAAAGAACTTAAAGGGATAAGGCGGCGATTGAACATCGCTGTTCGGCTTGAGTAAGCGCATCGGCTGGTCTTAACTGCAACACGTGATTCACCCATAAACACAACAAGAGGGGTAGTCCATGACCGAACACAGCGAGCCGGATAACGCTGATAGCGTGGTAGATGCCAAGGCCATATTTGTCTTGATTGTAATTTTCGTCGCCACCGCAGTGTTTTGGGTCAGCCAGCAATAGCGGTTCAGCCCACAATCAACACGCGCCGATAAACAAACAGCGGGCCTCCAAGGAGGCCCGCTGTTTTATTAAGGTGGCTAGCGCGGTTTACTGGCAGCTAAGGCTGTCGGCCTGGCGATAGAGCGTGAGCAGCTTGCGCGTTATGGTCTGCTGGATGTCGTCGCGCTCAAACGTCGACAGGCGAGTCAAGCGGCCGACCTGCAGGCGGTGCAGGTGGATGTAAGGCATTTTCTGATCGAATTCGCGCAAATCGCCCTTCATCATGATCGGCAGAAAGATGTCTCCAGCCTTCTTCTGGTTGCTGATGATCTGGGCCAGCGCCGGCTTGAACGGCATGGTCTTGGGCGCCGGTCCGCCTTCCTTGATCATGGTGGTCAGCAGCAGGCCAGGCTTGTGCAAGACCACACCCGGTAGCACGCACAGCCCCGTCTTGCGTACAGCATGGGCTTCGATGCCATGCAGGGTGTCATGAAAGGCGTAGGGGTTGGGCAGCACCACCATCTTGCGGCCCAGATCACTGGGAAAATGCAGGTCGTAGTTGGTATACAGCTGGCGTGTCGACTCGGAGTACACGCACAAGCGATTTTCGAACAGTTTGATAAAACGTTCCGCCAACTCGCGGCGGGCGATGCTGTCCAGATCCCAGATCAGGTCCTGATTCTGCGGTTTGTTGAGGTCGACTTCCTGATGTTCCATGTCGCTCATGTATTTCTTATACCCTGAACTGCCCAAGCAGGTGATTTAGCTGCTCGGCCAACTGACCTAGGTGTTGCCCTGCATCACTGGATTGCTGTGCTGCCTGGACATTGTTATGGGCCAGGCTGGCCGCCTGGGTGACGTTCTGATTGATGTCTTCGACCACGTGCGATTGTTGCAGCGTAGCGCTGGCGATGGAAGCGTTCAAACCGGTCAGGTTACGCAAGCCGTTGGCGATCAATGTAAGGCTGGCACCGGCCTGGCTGGCCTGCTCGATGGTCAGTTGCGACGCTTTGCTGCTTTCGTTGATGACTTTGACGGCGGCCTCGGAGTTACCTTGCAGGCGTTCGATCATCACCTGAATTTCCGCCGTGGATTTTTGCGTACGCTGAGCCAGTAGGCGCACTTCATCGGCAACCACGGCAAAGCCACGGCCTTGTTCGCCGGCTCGTGCGGCTTCGATGGCCGCGTTTAGCGCAAGTAGGTTGGTCTGTTCGGCAATCGAGCGAATGACTTCCAGTACGCTGCCGATCTGCGTGCTTTCCTGGGCCAGGGCCTGAATCACTTCCACGGCCTGATTGATGGTGACGGACAGTTCATTGATCTGCTGCAGACTGGCTTCGATGTTTTTCTGCCCCTGCAGGGCTTGTTCTTCGGCCGCGTGCACTTCGGATGATGCGTGCTCGGCATTTTTCGCAACATCCTGGACGCCGTAGGTCACTTGGTTGATGGCCGTGGCCACCAACTCCATCTGCTGTGACTGCTGTTCGCTGTGTTGTTGCGCCTGATCGGCGACCTGGCCGAGGTCGCGTGCGGCAGTGTCGAGTTGGCCAGCAGAATCAAGCGACTGCTTGATCACCTGGCGTAACTTGTCGGTAAAGCCATTGAAATGGCGGGACAGGGCAGACAGCTCATCATTGCCATGGGTATCCAGGCTGCGCGTGAGGTCGCCGTCGCCGCTGGCGATATTAGCCATAGCACTGACGGCCTGTTGCAGTGGCTGGGTAATACTGCGCACGATCAGTATCATCAAAACGGTCATAAGTCCGGCTATCGCCAGGCCGATCAGGACTGCATGCATGGCCTGGGTCTGGAACTCGGCCTGTACATCATCGACGTATACACCTGAACCAATGATCCAGCCCCACGGTTGAAAGAGTTCGACATACGAAACCTTGGGCACCGGCTCGCTGGCACCGGGTTTGGGCCAGCGATAATTGACCTGGCCGGCTCCTTTTTCCTTGGTGATCTGCACCATGTCATTGAACAGCGCCTTGCCGTCAGGGTCCTTGAAGCCGGAGAGGTTCTGCCCGTCAAGCTTGGGGTTGGTTGGGTGCATGATCATCACGGGGCTCTGATCATTGATCCAGAAGTACTCCTGGCCGTCATAGCGCAAGTCTTTGATCACAGCCATCGCTTGTTTTTGGGCGTCCTCACGGCTCAAACCGCCTGCGCTTTCCAGGCTATGGAAGTGCTTGAGCACACCAACGGCGCTCTGCACGACATGTTCGGTTTTTTCGCTTTTGGCGGCGTACAGATCGGTATAGATCTGTTGCAGCAACAGGGCGCCTTGAATAATCAACATGGCGATGGCAACGGCCAGGATCAGCCATAGGCGACGGTTGATGGGCAGGCTGCGTAGGCTGTTCATTGGGTTTACCCCTTGTTGTTTTAGGCGCTGTCCGCCTCTATATCGGTCAAGCGTACTGTTTCTCTACCATAGACATTAGGCCAATTGCCGACGCGTAAACGGCTGAGGACTTATGGCATGTTTGCTCGCGCTGTTGTTTGGCTCGCTACCTGGCAACGCCATGGCGCCAGAATCTCTGTTAGGATTTGTCCCGATGTCAGGTAAGTATGTGATCTAACTGTTTTTTTCTGCTGAGTGGAAACCTTTGCTTGAGTACGCTGTCGACGTCCTCGCGAATTCATTAGTGTTGCGCACGTCAGGTCATAGGAGTGGGGATGGATCTTTGGGTTGCCGCACAGGCGCTGATTCTCGGCATCGTTGAAGGTATTACCGAGTTTTTACCGATTTCCAGCACCGGGCATCAGATTATCGTCGCTGATCTGATTGGTTTTGGTGGTGAACGGGCGATGGCCTTCAACATCATCATCCAACTGGGCGCGATTCTCGCGGTGGTATGGGAATACCGGCGCAAGATTCTTGATGTGGTGATTGGCCTGCCAAAAGAGCGTCAGGCGCAGCAGTTTACGCGCAATCTGTTGATTGCCTTTTTCCCCGCCGTGCTTCTCGGGGTGGCGTTTGCCGATCTTATTCACCATTACCTGTTCAACCCGGTAACCGTGGCTGTGGCCTTGGTGGTGGGTGGGGTGATCATGCTTTGGGCTGAGCGGCGTACGCATCTGGTACATGCCGAAACGGTCGATGACATGAGCTGGAAAGACGCCCTGAAAATCGGTTGCGCGCAGTGCCTGGCGATGATTCCCGGCACTTCACGTTCGGGTGCGACGATTATCGGTGGCCTGTTGTTTGGTCTGTCACGCAAGGCCGCAACGGAGTTTTCCTTCTTTCTGGCCATGCCGACCATGGTCGGCGCTGCGGTGTATTCCGGCTACAAGTACCGGGATTTATTCCAGGCGGCTGACCTGCCGGTATTTGCCATTGGCTTTGTCACCTCGTTCATTTTCGCCATGATTGCGGTGCGAGCGTTGCTCAGTTTTATCGGCAAGCACAGTTATGCCGCGTTTGCCTGGTACCGCATCGGCTTTGGCCTGCTGATTCTGGCCACCTGGCAGTTGCAGTGGATTGATTGGAGTACGGCGCAGCCTTGATGGCGAGCAGGTGCGATAACAGCCTGCTAACGCTGTATTCGGCAGATCAATAAAGGCGCACCTCTGAGTGCGCCTTTGTCATAGTGGCCTCAGCTAATGGAGGTATCTATGGATCAACTTGAGCACCACCTTCTACCGGTTAACGGTATCGACCTGAGCCTGTACAGCGCTGGCCCCAGCGCGGGTCGCCCGGTTTGGCTGTTGCATGGTTTCCCCGAGTGCTGGCATTCCTGGCGGCAGCAGATTGCCCCCTTGGTGGCCGCCGGTTATCGGGTGCTGATCCCGGAAATGCGCGGCTATGGTCAAAGCAGCGCGCCGCGTGATCCTGCGGCCTACGACGTGATCACCATCTGCGCCGACGTTCAGGCCGCCATGGACCTGCTCAACCAGCATGATGTGTGTGTGGTGGGGCACGATTGGGGCGCACCGATAGCCTGGCACCTGGCCTTGCTTGAGCCGGCGCGGGTGAAGGCCGTTGTCGGGATGGCCGTGCCGTTTGGCGGGCGACCCAAGCAGCCGGCCCTTGAGATCATGCGCCAGCTGTATGCCGAGCGCTTTCATTACATCCTGCATTTCCAGGCGCCGGGCGTCGCCGAGGCGGAGATGGACGCCGATATGCCACGTACCCTGCGCATGATGATGCACAACACCTCGGCGGCTGTACCCAGGGATCATTTTCTGCAGGAGAAACCCGCTGGTGCCGGGCTGTTTGATGGCATGCACGACCCTGGCACGCTGCCTGACTGGTGCGATTCCAGCGCCTTTGCGCAGTACCTGAAAACCTTTGAAGGCCGTGGTTTCTTTGGCGCGCTCAACTGGTATCGCAACTTCGAGCGTAACTGGCAGCGCACCGAGGCACTGGCCGAGCGGCAGATCGAACAACCTGCGCTGTTCTTGCTTGGCGACCTGGACCCGGTCGGCACGCTGGAGGCTTACACCCTAAAACAGATGCCCAAGCGCATCGTGCAGCTCGAACAGCATGTGCTCAAAGATTGCGGGCACTGGATTCAGAACGAACAGGCTGGGCAGGTCAACCAGCTGTTGCTGGATTTTCTCAGTCGCCACTACGCCTGAGTCCGGCCGGGCCAAATAAAAACGCCCCGTTTGCAGGCTCTGCAAACGGGGCGTTTTTGTTATCACCAGCGTTAGACGATCACGCCCTGGCTGCGCAGGTAATCGTCGTAGGTGCCGCTGAAGTCGGTGATGCCGTTGGCCGACAGTTCGATGATGCGCGTGGCCAGAGAACCGACGAACTCACGGTCATGGCTGACGAAAATCAGCGTGCCCGGGTAGTTTTCCAGCGCCAGGTTGAGCGCCTCGATGGACTCCATATCCAGGTGGTTGGTGGGTTCGTCCATTACCAGCACGTTGGGCTTTTGCAGAATCAGCTTGCCGAACAGCATGCGACCTTGCTCACCACCGGAGATGACCTTTACCGATTTGAGGATTTCGTCGTTGGAAAACAGCATACGGCCCAGGGTGCCGCGGATCATCTGCTCGCCGGTGGTCCACTGGCCCATCCAGTCAAACAGGTTGACGTCATCTTCAAAGTCATGGGCATGGTCCTGGGCGTAATAGCCGATTTCCGCGCTGTCGGTCCACTTCACGGTACCGGCATCCGGAGTCAGCTCGCCGACCAGGGTGCGCAACAGAGTGGTTTTACCGATACCGTTCGGGCCGATGATCGCCACGCGTTCACCAGCCTCAACCTGGAAGCTGAAGTTCTTGAACAGGGCCTTGCCATCGAAGCCTTTGGCCATCTTGTCGATCATCACCGCCTGGCGGTGCAGCTTCTTGGTCTGTTCGAAACGAATGAACGGGCTGACACGACTGGAAGGCTTGACCTCGGCCAGTTGGATCTTGTCGATCTGCTTGGCGCGGCTGGTGGCCTGCTTGGCCTTGGAGGCGTTGGCCGAGAAGCGGCTGACGAAACTCTGCAGCTCGTTGATCTGCGCTTTTTTCTTGGCGTTATCGGCCAGCAGTTGCTCGCGCGACTGGGTCGCGGCGGTCATGTATTCGTCATAGTTGCCCGGGAACAGGCGCAGCTCGCCGTAATCCAGGTCAGCCATGTGGGTGCACACGCTGTTGAGGAAGTGGCGGTCGTGGGAAATGATGACCATGGTGCTGTTGCGTTGCACCAGAATGTTTTCCAGCCAGCGGATGGTGTTGATGTCCAGGTGGTTGGTCGGCTCGTCCAGCAGTAGCACTTCCGGGTCGGAGAACAGCGCCTGGGCCAGCAATACGCGCAGTTTCCAGCCTGGCGCCACTTCGCTCATCGGGCCGAAGTGCTGCTCCAGCGGAATACCCAGGCCCAGCAGCAATTCACCGGCACGGGATTCGGCGGTGTAGCCGTCCATTTCGGCGAACTCACCTTCGAGCTCGCCGACCTTCATGCCGTCTTCTTCGCTCATTTCCGCCAGCGAATAGATGCGATCACGCTCGGCTTTAACCTGCCACAGTTCCTCGTGACCCATGATCACGGTGTCGATCACCGTGAACTCTTCGTAAGCGAACTGATCCTGGCGCAACTTACCCAGGCGCACGTTCGGCTCCAGCATCACCTGGCCAGCGGACGGTTCCAGGTCATCACCGAGAATTTTCATAAAAGTCGACTTGCCGCAGCCGTTCGCCCCGATCAGGCCGTAACGGTTGCCGCCGCCAAACTTGACGGACACGTTCTCGAACAGCGGCTTGGCGCCGAATTGCATGGTGATATTAGCGGTGGAGATCACGAATCTTGGTCCAAGTTGAGCGGGCGCACGGGCGCGAAAGGGGCGCGATTGTAGCGGGTTACGACCGCAAAGGGCAGCGGCCGGGACGGATGGGGGCTCAGATGTGCCTGGATGGGGGGGCTTCGTTAGAGCAGCAGGCCGAGTTTCAGGCGTTTGGGCAGTTTGGCGACCACCAGTTGGTGTGAGCGCGTCAGCAGCGCTTGCAGCTCTGAATCACTCAGCGGGTAAGGCGCGGCCATGCTGATCCAGTGTGCGCGAGCCAGGTAGGGGCAGGGCGCATGCCTGGGCGGTCGCAAAAAACCAGAAACAGATCGGCATCGACCTTGAACGCCAGACCATCACGGCCGCTTAGGTGAAACAACGCAAACATCTTGCTTTCGGCGACTGAAAATACTCGTACGCCACCCCATTTGAGGTCTTCACGGGCGCCCGGCAGGTTCAGGCAGAACGTGGCGACCTGCTCGGCAGTCATCATGATGCTGGTTACTCGCGGTAGAAAACTTGCACCAGATGATAGCCAAACTGGCTTTTCACCGGACCGTGCACTTCGCGCACCGCTTTCTTGAAGATGACTTGGTCAATGGCGCGCACCATTTGCCCAGGGCGCACCTCACCGAGGTCGCCACCTTTTTTCCCGGACGGGCAGGTCGAGTATTTGCGCGCCAGCACATCAAACGCCTCGCCGGCGGCAATGCGTTTTTTCAGCGCAGCGGCTTCTGCTTCGGTTTTAACCAGAATGTGGCGGGCCATTGCCTTTGCCATGACGCAGTCCTCGTTTTCGTGAAGCGCTATTGTGCCAGTATTTTCAATCGCTTAGCGCTGCCCTTGAGTGCTCGGCAATTTTCCCGGGAAGGTGGGTCGATCTTGGCCTAACGTAATACATCCAACGTATGGGATAGCGCCTTATGGACCTCAACGCCATGCTGAAAATCCTGTCCAGTCAGGACGGGTCCGATCTTTACCTTTCGACTGGGGCGCCGCCCTGCGCCAAGTTCAATGGCGTGCTCAAGGCTCTGAGTGCCGAGCCGCTTAAGGCCGGCGAGGTGGCGGCCATTGCCGACTCGGTGATGGATAGCGCGCAGCGAGAAGAATTCGAGCGTGAATTGGAGATGAACCTGGCGATCTCGATTGCCAGTGTCGGGCGCTTTCGTATCAATATCTTCAAGCAGCGCAATGAAGTGTCGATTGTGGCACGCAATATCAAGATGGATATCCCCAGGTTCGAAGACCTCAAACTCCCGCCAGTGCTGCTCAAAACGGTGATGGAAAAACGTGGGCTGGTGCTGTTCGTTGGCGGCACCGGCTCGGGTAAGTCGACCTCCCTGGCGGCGTTGATTGATTACCGCAACCGCAACAGTGGCGGGCATATCATCACCATCGAAGACCCGGTGGAGTATGTGCACAAGCACAAAAAATCGATCATCAATCAGCGCGAAGTCGGCGTAGATACCCGCAGTTTTCATGCGGCACTGAAGAACACCCTGCGCCAGGCCCCCGATGTGATCCTGATTGGCGAAATCCGCGACCGCGAGACCATGGAGCATGCCCTGGCTTTTGCCGACACTGGCCACCTGGCGATCTCTACACTGCACGCCAACAACGCCAACCAGGCGCTGGATCGCATCATCAACTTCTTCCCCGAAGATCGCCGCCCGCAATTGCTCAACGACCTGGGTAACAACCTCAAGGCATTTGTCTCGCAGCGCCTGGTCAAAACCATCGACGGCAAGCGTCGCGCGGCAGTGGAAGTGTTGCTGGGCACGCCGACCATCCGTGACCTGATCAAGCGCAACGAGTTTTCCGAGATCAAGGAGATCATGGAGAAATCGAAGAACCTCGGTATGCAGACCTTCGACCAGGCGCTGATTGACCTGGTCAACGATGGCTCGATTGACGAAGACGAAGCGGTGAAAAATGCCGACTCGGCAAATAACGTGCGGCTCAAGCTCAAACTCTATCGCGACAATCCGGCTGCCCCGGTGCAGGCCGCTGCAGCCCCGGCACCCGCTCCAGTGGCTGCCGAGCCACGGCAGGCAACCCCAGCCGCTGCAGCGGGCGAGTGGGGCCTGGAGCTGACGCTGGAGGATATCGAAGAGGAGCAACCGCCACCCGAAGACCCCGGACGCAAAGGCATCTGAGCCTTATCAGCGCTGCAGTGGCACCAGGTCGCGGTACAACTCCAGCGCTTGTGGGTTGGCCAGGGCGTCGGTATTTTTCACCGGTTTGCCGTGCACCACGTTACGCACCGCCAACTCGACGATCTTGCCGCTGATGGTGCGCGGTATATCGGCTACCGCAATGATCTTGGCCGGCACATGGCGGGGAGTGGTGTTGGCACGAATGACCTGGCGGATCTGCGCCTGCAATTCGTCCGTAAGCTGCACGCCATCACGCAGGCGCACAAACAGCACCACGCGCACATCGTCGTCCCACTCCTGGCCAATGGCGATGGACTCCAGCACGGCTTCGACCTTTTCCACCTGGCGGTAAATCTCCGCGGTACCAATGCGCACCCCACCGGGGTTGAGCACCGCATCAGAGCGGCCGTGAATCACCAGCCCGCCGTGCTGCGTCACCTCGGCATAGTCGCCGTGGGCCCAGATACCGGGGAAGGTGTCGAAATAGGCCGCCTGGAACTTGCTGCCGTCTGCATCCTTCCAGAAACCCACCGGCATGCACGGGAAATGCTGCGCGCAAACCAGTTCGCCTTTCTCGCCGCTAACTGCTTGGCCGGCTTCGTTCCACACCTGCACATCCATGCCCAGGCCCTTGCATTGCAACTCGCCGCGCCACACCGGCAGTACTGGGTTGCCCAGGGCAAAGCAGGAGACGATATCGGTGCCGCCGGAAATCGATGACAGGCAAACATCCGTTTTTATATCGCGGTAGACGTACTCGAAGCTCTCGTGGGACAGCGGTGAGCCGGTCGACAGAATGGCCTTGAGCCGCTGCAGCTTGTGCGTGCTAGCCGGCTTGGCGCCGGCTTTTTCCAAGGCCGCAATAAACTTGGCGCTGGTGCCGAAGATGCTGATGTTCTCCGCGTCGATCAGGTCAATCAAACGCTCGGCACCCGGATGGAAGGGCGAGCCGTCGAACAGTACCAGGGTCGCGCCCAGAGCCAGGCCGGAGACCAGCCAGTTCCACATCATCCAGCCGCAGGTGGTGTAGTAGAACAAGGTGTCGTCGGCGCTCAGGTCGGTGTGCAAACCCAGCTCTTTGACGTGTTGCAGCAGGGTGCCACCGGTGCCGTGGACGATGCATTTGGGCACGCCGGTGGTGCCGCTGGAATAGAGGATATACAGCGGGTGATCGAACGCCACGGGGGTGAAGTGCGGCTCGCCGCCGGCCTGGTAGAAGTCCTGCCACAGCGCGATTTTGGCCGTGGACTGGAAGTCGGCGGCTTTGGCCTGGGCATTGGCGTAGGGCACCACAATCAACTGCTCAAGCGAGGGCAGCCGTTCGAGGATTTCATTGAGTTTGGTCGTCAGGTCCAGGTTCTTGCCGGCATAGCGGTAACCGGCAGCGGCGATCAGTACCTTGGGCTCGATCTGGCCAAAACGGTCGATCACGCCCTGGGTGCCGAAATCCGGTGAACAGCTCGACCAGGTGGCGCCGAGGCTGCTGGCTGCCAGCATGCCAACCAGGGTTTGCCAGGTATTGGGCATAAAGGCGGCAACCCGGTCACCGCTGCCAACGCCAGCTTGTTGCAGGCTTTTCTGTAGACCGGCGACGTGGGCGGCCAGCTCGGCGTAGCTCAGTTGCTCGCGCGAGCCGTCTTCGCCAATCGCGATCAGGGCAGGGTGGTGGTCTCGGCGGCGCAACAGGTGTTCGGCAAAATTCAGCGTGGCGCCGGGAAACCAGTGGGCGCTGGGCATGGCTGGCCCTTCTTGCAGAACCTGTGCGGCTGGCTGGCTAAAACGCACCTCGAAGAAGTCGACGATGGCCTGCCAGAACAGCTCGCGCTGATCCACGCTCCAGGCATGCAGGGCGGGGTAATCGGCCAGTTGCAGGTTGTGGCGCTGATTGACGAAACGCCGGAAGGCGTCCATCCGCGTCGCGGCAATACGTTCGGCAGAAGGCGTCCACAGGGGCTGTTGCATCGTGCTTCCTCAAGTTTCTTGTTATGCCGGCGCGATCAGCCGGCTTATTGCTGCAAGCCTACTGGCTGGCTGCACGCTTGAGTCGACCGGTTGGGCGATAGCCCAGATCGACAGTTGCTGCGCCTGTAGCCGCGGTGCACCGCCGTCAGGCAGCGAGCGGCAAGCCTGAGTGCGGCGCTTTACAGTGCGTAAATAAAACCTTACGCACTGTCGTCAACTAGGCGCTGGCCAGCTTGGCCCGCGCGACGCGCGAACCGTTGGCTTTATCCAGTACCGTGCAAATACGCTGGCCGGCGTCGATCATCCTGCCCATATCAATGCCGGTTTCGATACCCAGGCCCTCAAGCAGATACAGCACATCTTCTGTCGCGACATTGCCGGTGGCGCCTTTGGCATAAGGGCAGCCGCCGAGGCCGGCGACCGAGCTGTCGAATACGTTGATGCCTTCCAGCAGGCTGGCGTAGATATTCGCCAGGGCCTGGCCGTAAGTGTCGTGGAAGTGCCCGGCCAGTAGGTTGCGTGGCACCTCACGGCCAACCACGTTGAACAGGTGCCGGGTGGCCCCTGCGGTGCCGGCACCGATGGTGTCACCCAGCGACACTTCATAGCAGCCCATGCTGTACAGCTCGCGGGCCACGCTGGCCACCTGCTCGGGCGGCACGCTGCCGTCATAGGGGCAACCCAGCACGCAGGAGACGTAGCCGCGCACGCGCACACCATGCTGTTTGGCGGCTGCCATCAACGGCACAAAGCGCTCCAGGCTCTCGGCAATCGAGCAGTTGATGTTCTTCTGCGAGAAGGCCTCGGAGGCGGCGGCAAACACGGCCACCTCTTTTACCCCGGCCTCAAGTGCGGCTTCAAAGCCCTTGAGGTTGGGGGCGAGGGCGGCATAGGTGACGCCGGCCTGCTGCTGAATCTGCGCAAATACCTCGGCGCTGCCGGCCATCTGCGGCACCCACTTGGGCGAAACGAAACTGCCGACTTCGATATAGCCCAGCCCGGCTGCAGACAGGTCATCGACCAGGCGTACCTTGTCGGCGACGCTGATCGGTTGCTTCTCGTTCTGCAGACCGTCGCGTGGGCCGACTTCGACCAGGCGCACTTGTTTGGGTAGGTTCATGGTTGCCTCGTTGTGCCTGTTGATGGATATCGCTGCGCGCAACCCATCCTATGTTGCTCAGGGTTTGATCTGGTGTGTTCGGTTGTGGGAGGGGCTTTAGCCGCGAGCTGTATATCGCTGTTGTCGCGGCTAAAGCCCCTCCCACGGGTCATATTCTGAATAGCATCATCCTATGCGCTGGCTTCTTCGAGTTCGACCAGCACCGCCCCTTCGCTGACCATCTCGCCTTCGTTGCAATACAACGCTTTAACGGTGCCGGCATGGGCGGCGCGGATGCTGTGTTCCATCTTCATCGCTTCCAGCACCACCAGGGCGGTGCCGGCTTCGACCTGCTGGCCGACTTCGACCAGTACCCGCACGATGCTGCCGTTCATGGGGGCGGTCAGGCCGCCGTGCTGGCTGTGGCTGGCTTCGACTTCGGCGATGGGGTCGAAGCGCTGAACGCTGCGCAGCTCACCGGCGTAGTGCAGGTACAGCGTGTCGCCGCGGCGGATTGCCTGATGCTGCTGGCGCACACCATTACAGGTCACCGACAGTGTTTCGCCGTGCAACTGCACCGTTGACGCGGCCGCATGGCGCAAACGCACCACCTGCCGTTCACCCTGGCAACTTAGGTGCAGGTCGGTTTCTGCCGGCAGGCCCAGGCGCAGACCATTGTTAGTGGCCCACGGCGAGTGGGTGTCGTCATGCCGCTGCTGCGGTGCGTCGCTCTGCACCCAGGCTTCGGCGGCCAACTGCCAGAACTCGGCAGGCAGTTCGCCGACCGACGGCAGCAATTGCGCCTCAAAGCGCGGGATAAAACCGGTGTCCAGTTCTGCTGCGGCAAAGGCCGGGTGGGCCAGCACACGGGTGAGGAAGGCCAGGTTGGTGCGCACGCCGCCGACGCAAGTTCCCTTGAGCATGGCCAGCAGACGCAGGCGCGCTTCTTCGCGGTTTTCGCCCCAGGCAATCAGCTTGCCGAGCATGGGATCATAGAACGGCGAGACTTCATCACCCTCACTGACCCCACTGTCCACGCGCCGACCGGGGCCTGCGGCGGCTTCGCGGTACAGTGCCAGGGTGCCGGTAGCAGGGAGAAAGTCGTTGTCCGGATCTTCGGCATACAGGCGCACTTCGATGGCGTGGCCTATCAGCGGCACCTGCTCTTGCGTAATTGGCAGCGCTTCGCCACGGGCTACACGGATTTGCCAAGCAACGAGGTCGAGGCCGGTGATCAGCTCGGTCACCGGGTGCTCAACCTGCAAGCGGGTGTTCATCTCCATAAAGAAGAAGTCGCCGCGCTCATCCAGCAGGAACTCCACGGTGCCGGCGCCGACATAGCCGATGGCTTGCGCCGCCTTGACTGCCGCCTCACCCATGGCGCGGCGCAGCTCAGGTGTAAGCCCCGGTGCAGGTGCTTCTTCGACGACTTTCTGATGGCGGCGCTGGATCGAACAATCGCGCTCATTCAGGTACAGGCAGTTGCCGTGACTGTCGGCGAATACCTGGATTTCCACATGGCGCGGCTTGAGTACGTATTTCTCCACCAGCATGCGTGAGTCGCCGAACGAGGACTGCGCTTCGCGCTGGGCCGAGGCCAGGGCTTCGGCCAGTTCGCTTTCGCGCTCGACCACCTTCATGCCCTTGCCGCCACCACCTGCTGTGGCTTTCAGCAGCACCGGGTAGCCGATGCGCGTGGCTGCGTCGCAGAAGGTTTGCGCATCCTGGGCCTCGCCGTGATAGCCCGGCACCAGCGGTACGCCGGCGGCTTCCATCAGGGCTTTGGCGGCGGATTTGCTGCCCATGGCGTCGATGGCCGAGGCGGGCGGGCCGAGAAAAATCAAACCGGCGGCTTCGATGGCGCGGGCAAAGCCGGCGTTCTCCGAGAGAAAACCGTAGCCCGGGTGAATCGCCTGGGCGCCGCTGGCCTGGGCGGCGGCGATCAGCTTATCCACCAGCAGGTAACTGTCCGAAGGCTTGGCGCCGCCGAGGTTCACCGCTACATCGGCTTCGCGCACATGGCGTGCGTTGGCGTCGATGGCACTGTGCACCGCCACGGTTTTAATGCCCATGGCCTTGGCCGTGTGCATCACCCGGCAGGCGATCTCGCCACGGTTGGCTATCAGCAGGGTGTCGATAGGCTTAAGGCTCATGCTTGTGGCTCCTGCCGGAGGTACGGGCGGTTATCCAGCCGGCTATTGCGGGGGATATTCATGCTTATTGCTCCTGCCAGGCGGGTTTGCGTTTATCCAGGAAGGCGCGCAGACCTTCCTGCCCCTCGGGGCTGACGCGAATGCGGGCAATGGCGTTCTCGGTATAGCGGCGCAGGGCCGGGGTCAGTACGCCGCTGCCGACTTCGCGCAGCAAGTCTTTACTGGCCTGCATGGCCTGTGGGCTGTTGAGCAGCAGGATGGTGATCCAGCTTTCGACCTGAGCGTCCAGCTCGGCAGCCGGGTAGCACTCGGCAAACAGGCCCAGTTCCTGTGCACGTTCGCCGCTGAAACGCTCGGCGGTGAGGGCGTAACGCCGCGCCGCGCGTTCGCCGATGGCTTGCACAACGAATGGGCTGATCACCGCAGGCGCCAGGCCGATGCGCACTTCCGACAGGCACAACTGCGCGTCGCTGGCCCCAATGGCCATATCGCAGCAGCTGATCAGGCCCAGCGCACCGCCGAAGGCCGCGCCTTGCACCACGGCCAGGGTCGGGATCTTCAACTGGTAGAGGTTGTGCATCAGCTCAGCCAGCTCGCGTGAGTCGGCCAGGTTGGCGGTGTAGTCGAGGGTGGCGGCGTGCTGCATCCAGGCCAGGTCTGCACCGGCGGAGAAGTGCTTGCCACGGCCGCGCAGCAGCAAAAAACGCAGGGACTTGTTGGCCATCACCGCATCGAGGGCGAGGATCAGCTCGCGGATCATCTCGGCGTTAAAGGCGTTGTTCTTGTCGGCGCGATTGAGCCATAGCGTGGCGAAGCCGCGTGGGTCTGTTTCGAGCTGGATGGTGGTGAAATCGGTCATGGAGTCAGGCTCATAAAGTTGTCCGGTGCGCTGTGGGAGGGGCTTTCGGCTCGAGCATCCTGCTTCGCTCTACCTCCTGCATCCCTGCAGTCGTAGCCGCGACTAACGGTGCGGCTGTCGCGACTAAAGCCCCTCCCACGAATTACATGCGGAACACGCCGAAGCTGGTTGGCTCGATCGGCGCGTTAAGGCTGGCGGACAGCGCCAGGCCCAAGATGTCGCGGGTTTGCGCAGGATCAATCACGCCGTCATCCCACAAGCGGGCGCTGGAGTAGTAAGGGTGGCCCTGACGCTCGTACTGTTCGAGGATCGGCTGCTTGAGCGCCGCTTCATCTTCGGCGGAGAAACTTTGCCCGGCGCGGGCCGCTTGCTCGTGTTTGACCTGCACCAGCACGCCCGCGGCCTGTTCGGCACCCATCACGCCGATGCGCGCATTTGGCCACATCCACAGGAAGCGTGGGTCGTAGGCGCGGCCGCACATGCCGTAGTTTCCGGCGCCGAAGCTGCCGCCGATGATCACGGTGAATTTAGGCACCTTGGCGCAGGCCACGGCGTTGACCAGCTTGGCGCCGTGTTTGGCGATGCCGCCGGCTTCGTACTTCTGCCCGACCATAAAGCCGGTGATGTTCTGCAAAAACAGCAGCGGAATGCCGCGCTGGCAGGCCAGCTCGATAAAGTGCGCGCCTTTCTGCGCCGATTCGGCGAACAAGATCCCGTTATTGGCGAGGATCGCTACCGGATAGCCGTGGATATGCGCAAAGCCGCAGACCAGGGTGGCACCGAACAGCGCCTTGAATTCATCGAACACACTGCCATCGACGGTGCGGGCGATCACTTCACGCACGTCAAACGGCTGCTTGGCGTCGGCCGGGATCACTCCGTACAGCTCGTCGCTGCTGTACAGCGGGTTGATCGGCGCACGGTTGTTCAGCACGCCGAGCTTGCGCCAGTTCAGATTGCTGATGCTGCGCCGCGCCAATGCCAGGGCGTGTTCATCGTTGTCGGCGTAATGGTCAGCCACGCCGCTGGTCTTGCAGTGCACATCGGCGCCGCCGAGGTCTTCGGCGCTGACCACTTCACCGGTGGCGGCTTTTACCAACGGCGGGCCTGCGAGAAAGATGGTCGCCTGGTTGCGCACCATGATCGCTTCATCGGCCATGGCTGGCACGTAAGCGCCGCCGGCGGTGCAGGAGCCCATGACCACGGCGATCTGCGGGATGCCCATGGCGCTCATGTTGGCCTGATTGAAGAAGATCCGCCCGAAGTGCTCACGATCCGGGAACACTTCATCCTGACGTGGCAGGTTGGCGCCGCCGGAGTCCACCAGGTAGATGCACGGCAGGCGATTCTGCTGAGCGATGGTCTGGGCGCGCAGGTGCTTTTTCACCGTCAGCGGGTAGTAGCTGCCGCCTTTGACCGTGGCATCGTTGGCCACAATCATGCACTCCACGCCTTCAACCCGGCCGATGCCCGCGACCACGCCGGCCGCCGGTACGTCTTCGCCATACACCTCGAAGGCGGCTAGTTGGCCAACTTCAAGGAAGGGCGAGCCGGCATCGAGCAGGCGGTTGATGCGTTCGCGGGGCAGCAGTTTGCCGCGTGAGGTATGGCGCTCCTGGGCCTTGGCGCCGCCGCCTTCGTGAACGCGGGCGAGCAGGGCGCGCAGGTCATTCACCTGGGCGAGCATCGCGGTGCTATTAGCGGCGAACTCCGGTGAACGGGTGTTGATCTGGGTGTGCAGGATGGCCATTGAGTTGGCTCCGGTGTGCTGGCTGGCGTTTGATGGGTATCGCGCTGCTCAACCCATCTTACGTTTTGGCTTATTTGGTTTCGTTGAACAGCTCGCGACCGATCAGCATGCGGCGGATTTCGCTGGTGCCGGCGCCAATCTCGTAGAGCTTGGCGTCGCGCAGCAGGCGGCCGGCCGGGTACTCATTGGTGTAGCCGTTGCCGCCGAGGATCTGGATGGTATCCAGGGCCATTTTGGTGGCCATTTCGGCGGTGTAGAGGATCACTGCAGCGGCGTCCTTGCGTGACTCTTCGCCGCGGTCGCAGGCCTTGGCCACGTTGTAAAGGTAGGACTTGGAGGCGTTCATGCCGGCGTACATGTCGGCCAGCTTGCCCTGGATCAACTGGAACTCGCCGATCGACTGATTGAACTGGCGACGTTCGTGTACGTAGGGCACCACCACGTCCATGCAGGCTTGCATGATCCCGGTCGGGCCGCCGGAGAGCACGGTGCGCTCAAAATCCAGGCCGCTCATCAGTACGGCCACGCCACGGCCTTCGGCGCCGAGGATGTTTTCCGCGGGCACCTCACAATCCTGAAACACCAGTTCGCAGGTGTTGGAGCCGCGCATGCCCAGCTTGTCGAGCTTCTGGTGGCGGGAGAAACCTTTGGCGTCGCGTTCGACGATAAAGGCGGTCATGCCCTTGGAGCCGGCAGCGACGTTGGTTTTGGCGTAGATCACGTAGGTATGGGCATCCGGGCCGTTGGTGATCCACATCTTGTTGCCGTTGAGCACGTAGTGGTCGCCGCGCTTGTCGGCGCGCAGCTTCATCGATACCACGTCGGAGCCGGCATTCGGCTCGCTCATGGCCAGAGCGCCAATGTGCTCGCCGGAGCATAGCTTGGGCAGGTACTTGGCTTTTTGCTCGTGAGTGCCGTTCTTGTGGATCTGGTTGACGCACAGGTTGGAGTGGGCGCCGTAGGACAGGCCGACCGAGGCGCTGGCGCGGCTGATTTCTTCCATGGCCACCACGTGGGCCAGGTAGCCCATGTTGGTGCCGCCGTACTCTTCGGCAACGGTCATGCCGAGCAGGCCCATGTCACCAAACTTGCGCCACATGTCCATGGGGAACTCGTTGTCGCGGTCGATCTGTGCGGCGCGCGGCGCCAGTTCAGCCTGAGCGAACTGGCGCACGGCGTCGCGCAACATGTCGATGGTCTCGCCGAGGCCGAAGTTAAGGGACGGATAGCTCATGATTCCACCTGTATTAATTGTTCTTAGGTTTAAGAGGTAATCGATTGTTTTTTATCGGTTTCGGCCAGAGCTGCGAGGCAGCGTTCCTCGGCAGTATCCAGTTCTAGCTGCATCTGCTCGATGTCCAGCAGCTGCTGCTGCAACTGGGCGCGGCGCTCGGCGATCTTGCTCATAAAGGTGTGTAGCTGCTTGTGATTGCCGTGCACCGGGTCGTACAGCTCGATCAGCTCTTTGCACTCGGCCAGGGAGAAGCCGATGCGCTTACCGCGCAGAATCAGCTTGAGGGTGACTTTGTCTTTGGCGCTGTAGATGCGCTCCTGGCCACGGCGCTCGGGGCTGAGCATCTGCTGCTCTTCATAAAAGCGAATGGCGCGTGTGGTGATGTCCAGCTCGCGGGCCAGATCGGAAATGGAGTAGGTGATGACAGACATGCGCAGCGCTCTTGCTTACCTTTACGTTAACGTAAAGGTGCGACTGTATTTAGTCAACAGGTGCTATCGATTCAGGGCTGGCTGGAGCATTGCCAATGTTCGAATCCGTACGAGCTTCTGCCTAGAAGGTGATTATTTTCATAGGTTTGAGCGCATTATCTAAAGTTTGACTTGTGACAGGGGAGGCACAGAGGTCCGCACGCGGGGCAAAGGAGTTTGTAGTCAGAGCTGATTCCAGACGGTGGAGCGCGTGTTGGCCAAGTAGGCGTGGCATCTGCATGGCTGGAGTCCAGCCGGCTCAGATCAGCAATTATGGGCTGGCAAGATTTCGGCATCGCGGTTAACCCGGCGATGCGCTCCCAAAAGCGGGACAGTTTGCGAGCACCTGCTCAGCCACAGGGCGGCGCAGGCGTCTCAGGCATAGGTAAACAGTACGTTGCGGGGCGCAGGTATCAGGCCTGAACCTTGTCGTTTTTCTTTTCCTGGGCCGTGGCCTGTTGGGAAATTTCGATGATCTGCTCGCGCATCCAGCGGTTGGCGGGGTCCTGGTCGGTGCTTTCGTGCCAGTAGAGGTGGGTTTCCAGCGGGGTCATGTCCTTGATCGGCAGCTCAACAAAATGCAGGTCATTACGCCGGGCGAAGCGTTCCGGAACCGTCATGACCATATCGGTGCCTTGCAGCACAGTGGTAGCCATCAGGTAATGCTGCGAGCGCAGGGCAATCTTGCGCTGAATGCCCATACGCCCCAGTGCCAGGTCGACATGGCCGAGGCCGCTGCGGCGGCTGGAGATATGGATGTGGGTCATGCCCATGTACTCATCCAGGCTGATTTTGTCCTTGGCCAGCGGGTGGCCGCGGCGCATGGCGCAGACGTAACGGTCTTCCATCAGTTTGACGTGGCGTACTTGCGGGTCGGTGTTGAGCGGCGCATCCACGGCGAAGTCGAGACGGCCAGCGGCCAGTTCCTTGGTGGTTTCGCGGCGCCGCGCCAGCATGCTCTCGATATTCACGTTCGGTGCCATACGACGCAGGCGCTGGAACAGTGGCGGCAGGACGATGGCCTCGGTGAGGTCGGTCATGCTGATGCGGAACGTCTTGTTGGCCTGCGCCGGATTGAAGATGCGGCTTTCCTGCACCGAAATGCGCAGTTGCTGCAGGGCGTTACGTACCGGGCCGATGATGTTTTGCGCCATCGGTGTAGGCACCATGCCTTGAGCGGTACGCACGAACAGCGGGTCATTAAAGGTTTCACGCAGGCGCGCAAGGGCGTTGGACACCGCCGGTTGGGTGATGCCGACGATTTGTCCGGCGCGGGTCAGATTGGCCTCGGTGTAGATGGCATCGAAAACGACAAACAGGTTGAGGTCGACCTTGTTCAGATTCATTACACGCTCGCTCCGCAGGTTGTCGGTATCAGTGGATCATATATCGGTGATGAATGTTTATACACGGTGAGAATAGATTAGATAAATCTTAATCCCTGTTCTAGCATCATTTCCACTTCACCGAACTCCCCAAAAATCAGCTTCAGAAGGTAGCCACCCATGGATTTCGCCTACTCCCCCAAGGTCCAGCAACTGCGTGAGCGCGTCACTGCGTTTATGGAAACCCATGTCTACCCAGCTGAAGCGGTATTTGAGCAGCAGGTGAGCGAAGGTGACCGCTGGCAGCCCACCGCGATCATGGAGGAGTTGAAGGCCAAGGCCAAAGCTGAAGGCCTGTGGAACCTGTTTCTGCCGGACTCCGAACTGGGTGCCGGCCTGACCAATACCGAGTACGCCCCCCTGGCCGAGATCATGGGTAGCTCGTTGATCGGTCCTGAGCCGTTCAACTGCGCCGCGCCGGACACCGGCAATATGGAAGTGCTGGTGCGTTATGCCAACGAGGCGCAGAAAGAGCAGTGGCTCAAGCCGCTGCTGGACGGCACCATCCGCTCTGCGTTCGCCATGACCGAGCCAGGCGTAGCCTCATCCGATGCCACCAATATGCAAGCCAGCGCTGTGCGCCAGGGCGATGAGTGGGTGATCAACGGCCGCAAGTGGTGGACGTCTGGCGCCTGCGACCCGCGCTGCAAGATCATGATCTTTATGGGCCTGACCAATCCGGATGGTCCGCGCCACGCCCAGCACTCGATGATTCTGGTGCCGATGGATACCCCCGGTGTGAAAGTGCTGCGCCCGTTGCCGGTATTCGGTTACGACGATGCACCGCATGGCCACGCCGAAGTGCTGTTTGAAAACGTGCGTGTGCCTTACGAGAACGTGCTGCTGGGCGAAGGCCGTGGCTTCGAAATCGCTCAGGGTCGCCTTGGCCCGGGCCGTATCCACCACTGCATGCGCTCCATCGGCATGGCCGAGCGCGCCCTGAAATTGATGTGTGAACGCTCCATTAGCCGCACGGCCTTTGGCAAGCCACTGGCCCGCCTGGGTGGCAATATTGATCACATCGCCGACTCGCGCATGGAAATCAATATGGCCCGCCTGCTGACGCTGAATGCGGCCTATATGATGGACACCGTCGGCAACAAGATCGCCGCCAGCGAAATCGCCCAGATCAAGGTGGTGGCGCCGAATGTGGCGCTGAAAGTGATCGACCGGGCGATCCAGATCCATGGTGGTGCTGGGGTGTCGAATGACTTCCCGCTGGCTTACTGGTACGCCATGCAGCGCACCCTACGCCTGGCCGACGGTCCGGATGAAGTGCACCGCGCGGCCATCGGTAAGTTTGAGATCGGCAAATACGTGTCGAAAGAGGTCATGAAAGCCAGCCGCTAAGCGGACGTGGTGTGACACAACACAAGGCCCGCATTTGCGGGCCTTGTGCGTTGTAGCCTGAAAACCTGCGCTGCTCAGGGGCTGTAACGCTGGATGATTGGGGTAAACGCACCGGAGGCGTAACCCTTTTTCAGGCATTGATTGAAGCGTTCAACAAACCAACGCATCTTTAATGATTTGGCAATGCCCATATGCTTGCTGTCGCTTTTGAAGGGCACCGGTAGAGTGGTGAAGGCGTCGGGCTGCAAGCCAGGCCAGCTTTGTGCGAGCTTAGGGATATCGATACTGGAGCCGAGCAGAATGGCATCAATACGTTGGCGCTGAAGCATACCCAGACCGCTACGGGTGTCATTGAAACCAACAATGGTCAGGTTGCCCTCAGCAATCGCCTCATCATAAGCAGTGCCGTAGCTGGTGCCGATGCTTGCACCAATCAACTTGTCTTTCAGGTCGCTGATGTTCTGGTAGGGGAATTCATGCCCCTTTTGCACGACGAGCACGATATGTTCGGTAAATATGGGCTCGGAAAAATCAAACAGGGCCAGGCGCTCCTCGCTTTTAGACAACCCGATTACACCGCCATCGCCGCGCTCTGCCATGGTGTAGGCGCGTTTCCAGGGCAGCAGTTGGATGTGGTGAGGCACCTGCATGGCGTTCAGGCAATGTGCACTGATGTCCACAACAATGCCTTTGGCTTTACCGTCTTGCTCAAAGTACTTGGGGTAGCCATCGTGGCTGCCATACAGCATAAATACCGCGTCAGGCGTGGCGTGCACGCCCGACAACGGAAACAGCATTAGCAGAAGCAGCAGTGTATGGACGCGCATGGAGGACGCTCTGGTAGGTTTGTCGCGTGTATGTGCTCAGCGTAGCCGTTCGCAGTGGTTAATTAGACCTGATTCATTAATGCCTGCACCTAATGTCGGGCTCACGCTAGCCGCCCCCTGATCAGTACACCCAGATCTCTACCCGACGGTTCTTGATTCGTCCGTCATCGGCGTTGTTGGCCGCCACCGGCAATTCATCACCCAGCCCGATAATGTCGCGAAAGATCACACCTTGCTTGTTCAGTTCACGGCGCACGGCCATGGCGCGCAGTTTGGACAGCAGTTCGGCGCGAGCCGGATCGGCCTTGGCGTCACCGAAACCTACCAGCACCACTTTGTTGTGCAGCTTGTCCTGGGTATTCAGGTAACTCATCAAGCGGGTGATGTCGCGCAATGCCTTGTTGTCGAGGTTGGCGCTGCCTTCCTGAAACCGAAAATTTACCGACAGACGTTGCGCATCCTTGGCGAGAGCCTGGTATTGCGGTGGCATGTTCGGGGTCTGCGCGATCTTAACGGCTTGCACCGTCTGCGCGATAAAACCGGTTTGCTCGACAATGGCCTGGCCACGCGGGCTGTGGGCAAATTTCACCAGGGCACGGGCCCACGGATTGTTCAGCTCCGGCTGGTTGTAGAGAAACAGCCGGCGTGACAGTGGGTAGTCTTCGGTGGCGATCAGGGCCAGGCTTGGCAGCATCGGCTGCGAGTCGCCGGAGGCAATTGCCACGGCTTTGGCCTGGCGAATATAGGGCAGGCCGATAAAGCCGATGCCGTTAGGGTCCTGACTGACCAAGTCGGAAAGTTTTTCGCTGGACTCAAAACGCTTGGCGCCAGGGGCCAGAGCTTTGCCGTTGGCACTGAGTACCAGCTCCTTAAAGGTGTCGTAGGTGCCGGATTTGTCATCACGTGCGTACAAGGTGATGGCGCCGGCTGGTGCACCAAGCTGTGCCCAATTGGTAATCTCGCCCGCGAATATCTGCGCCAGTTGCACGGTACTCAGTGCGGAGAGGGCGTTGCCTGGGTGCAGGATGATGGCCAGGCCATCGAGGGCGATAATCTGCTCGGCGTTGGCGCTTTTAAGATCGCCCAGCGCTTGCAGGCTGGCGGCTTCGCTGTCCTTGATCGGCCGTGACGAAGCGGCGAGTTCGGCGCTGCCATCAGCCAGTGCAATAAAGCCGGTACCTGAGCCGTGGGCGGCGACATCGATACTGACGTTGCGTCCGTCACGGGTTGTGCCGCTGATCTTCTGCTCATTCTCGACCGTGCCGGCTTCGATGCGGATCGCACTCAGTCCCTGTTCCTCCAGTAGCCCCTTGACCAGCGCCGGGCCCAGCCGTGCGCCGATGGTGTTGGAGCCCTGGATACGCAACACACTTTGGTTGTCATTCGGGGTGGGCAGGGCGGCGAACACCGACCAGGGCAGGGCGTAACAGATGGAACCGAGCAGCAGAAAGCTGACGGTGCGGATCCAGGTATCACGTTCGAAGGCAGAGCGGGCGCGCAGCATGCGGCAAACACCTTGTATGGGCGAGTGAAAGTGCTGCGACGATAAGACAAATAAGTGACTGTAATATGACAGTCACTTATTTGGGGGAGGCTTCTATTTCGGGCTTACTGGCCGAATTCAAGCCAGATCGGTGCATGATCCGAGGGCTTTTCCATACCGCGCAGGTCGTAATCGATGCCGGCCTCCTTGATTCGCCCCTGCAGGGCCTGGGAGGCAAGGATCACGTCAATTCGCAGCCCACGCTTGGGCTCGTCTTCGAAGCCGCGGCTGCGGTAATCGAACCAGCTGAAGCGGTCATTCACCGTCGGGTTGAGCTGGCGGAAGCTGTCGACCAGCCCCCAGTTTTTCAGGGTGGCCAGCCACTCACGCTCCTCCGGCAGAAAGCTGCACTTGCCGGTTTTCAACCAGCGCAGGCGATTTGGCTCACCGATACCGATATCAATATCCTCGGTTGAGATATTGATATCGCCCATCACCACCAGCGCCTGGTCAGGCTTGAACTGGCTCAACAGCAGGTTCTGCAGGTCGGCATAGAAACGCTGTTTGGCTGGGAACTTGGTCGGGTGGTCACGGCTTTCCCCCTGGGGGAAGTAGCCATTCATCACCGTAACCGGGTTGCCCTGGGCATCGGCGAAGGTGCCGTAGATAAAACGACGCTGAGCATCCACGGCATCGCCAGGAAAGCCCTTGTGCAGGCTCAACGGTGCCTGACGCGAAAGCAGGGCGACGCCGTAATGGCCTTTCTGGCCGTGATAATGCACGTGGTAACCGAGCTGACGGATCTCTGCTTCCGGGAACTGCTCGTCGGAGACCTTGGTTTCCTGCAGGCCGATGACATCCGGCTGGTGTTTGTCGATCAGCGCTGCCAATTGGTGCGGGCGTGCACGCAGGCCATTGATATTGAAGGAAACGATCTTCATGGGCAGCTGTCCTGATTGTGGCTCTGGGTAGCCGGTGATGCTAGCCGATTGAGCGCTATAGCGGCCAGCCTGTGGCGACTGCTGGGCAGTGGTGCTAACGTGGCCCAAGGCTTGATAAATCAATAAAAACAGAGGTCAGCCCTATGCCCAATAGCCCCGCTGAAGTCCGCATGCTTGATGGCGGTTACGCCCGTGAAGCCCGTTCACTGCTGTACCACGCCTACCGCCATGACCCGACCTTTGCCTACCTGTTTGAAGCCGAGCGGCCGGGTTATGACCAGCGCGTGCGTGCCACGGTACGTGAATTGGTGCAGCAGCACTTTACTGAGGATCTGCCGGGCATCGGCCTGTTGATTGACGACCGGCTGGTGGGCATGGCGCTGATTGCACCGCCACAACGGCGCATGGACATCACCGAAAGTTGGGGCTGGCGTATGCGCATGCTGCTGACCACCGGTTTTCGCTGCACCAAGCGCTATCTGCAATACCACGATGCGGTGATCGCCTGCCTGCCACCGGGGCCGTATCACGTGCTGCCACTGCTGGGCGTGCATCCGGAGTACCAGGGCAAACACCTGGGCGAACAACTGCTGGAGGCGCTGCATAACTGGTGTGCTGAAGATGCAAGTTCACAAGGCGTGGTACTCGATACCGGCAACGCGCATTACCTGGACTTCTACAAGCGTCAGGGCTATGAAGAAATCGGTGAGGTGGCCATAGGCCCAATCATCGAGCACGTATTTTTTCACCCCAACCCACAAACGGCGATCAAAGCCAGCGCCTGAGCCTGCACGACGGGTTATGCGAACCGGCGATTTACTCCAGGAATTGAGCTGATGCCTCTATCTTGAGGCTGCCAGCGGACTGGCCAGTTCGCTGGCCATCTTCCATCGAAGCGATTTCTAGGCCATGTTTCTGCGGGCCTGCGCTGGATTAACCCACTTAATTCGCGTTTAAATTGCGCCCCTCGCTCAAAACCTCTGAGCGTTGAAATCTAAACAGTGAAACCCCCTATCACAGTCTTCATATACTGACCGCCGCTGATCACCGGGCAGTCGTTGTGCTGGCTGGTATAGCCCGATGTGTTGTTTGCAGGCATGCCCACCCGGCTCGTGACCTGCGTAACAGCATGGCCCACCCGGCAATCGGATAAGCGAAGGCTACCCACCTCGCGTTCACTACAAGAATAAGGAAATGAGCATGGAATTCGTCAACACCCTGGTCAATCAACTCAATGGCGTGGTCTGGGGCCCGCCCATGCTGGTGCTGATTCTTGGCACCGGTCTGTTCCTCATGTTGCGCCTGAAATTTATGCCGCTGAGCAAGATTGGCGCAGGTTTCCGCCTGATGTGGCAAGGCCGTAAAAAAGGCGACGAGGAAAGTGGTGAAATCAGCCCGTTCCAGGCGCTGATGACCTGCCTGGCGGCCACCGTAGGTACCGGTAATATCGCCGGCGTTGCCACTGCCATCTTCCTCGGCGGCCCGGGTGCGTTGTTCTGGATGTGGTGTACCGCACTGGTGGGTATGGCTACCAAGTACTGCGAAGTGGTACTGGCGGTGCATTACCGCGAGAAGGACGAGCGCGGCGAACACGTCGGCGGGCCGATGTACGCAATCAAGAACGGCCTGGGCAAGAAGTGGCTGTGGCTGGGTACGGCATTCGCCATCTTCGGCGGTTTCGCCGGTTTCGGTATCGGCAACATGGTGCAGGTCAACAGCATGGCTGCCGCTCTGCAAACCACCTTCAACGTGCCACTGTGGGTGACCGGCGTGGTGACCATGGTCTTCGTCGGCATGGTGATCCTTGGCGGTATCAAGCGTATCGGTAAAGTTGCCGCGACCCTGGTGCCGTTCATGTGCGTGGCGTACATCATTGCCGCGTTTGTGGTGCTGGTGGTTAATGCCGCTGAAATCCCCGCAGCCTTTGAAATGATCTTCACCTATGCCTTCAGCCCAGCAGCTGCGACCGGTGGTTTTGCCGGTGCTGCGGTCATGGCGGCGATCCGCTTTGGTGTGGCGCGCGGTATTTTCTCCAACGAAGCAGGCTTGGGTACTGCCGGTATCGCTCAGGCGGCCGGTACCACCAACAGCCCGGTGCGTTCGGGGATGATTGGCATGCTCGGGACCTTTATCGACACCATCATCATCTGCTCGATGACCGGTCTGGCGATCATCACCTCCGGGGTATGGACCAGCGGCGCCAGCGGTGCTGCCTTGTCTGCCGCGGCCTTTGAGTCGGCCATGCCGGGCGTGGGTGGTTACATCCTGACCATCGCCCTGGTGGTATTTGCCTTTACCACCATTCTGGGTTGGAGCTACTTCGGCGAGAAGTGCTGGGAATACATGGTCGGCACCAAGTCGATCCTGCCATTCCGCATTCTCTGGGTAGCGGCGGTACCGTTTGGTGCGATTGCCCAGCTGGACTTTGCCTGGCTGGTAGCCGATACCCTGAATGGCCTGATGGCAATTCCTAACCTGCTGTCACTGCTGTTGCTGAGCCCGATCGTGGCCAAACTGACCAAGGATCATTTCGCAAAAAATTGATGTGTCGCTTGGACGGGCAGGGTAGTCTGACTCACAGGTCAGCTATGCTTGCCCATCTTCAGGAGGGCGCGGGCTTGCCATTTGGCGGGTTCGCGCCCTTACTTGTTAACCCTCTCCACTTTCGCTGAAAAGGATTGTTTCCATGGCACAAGTCACCCTCAAAGGTTCCCCGGTTGAAGTCGCCGGTCAACTGCCACAGATTGGTCAACAAGCACCGGCGTTCAGCCTGGTTGCCGGAGACCTGAGTGATGTCAGCCTGGCCAGCCTGGCCGGCAAGCGTAAAGTCCTGAATATTTTCCCAAGCGTTGATACCCCAACGTGCGCCACCTCGGTACGCACCTTCAACGCCAATGCCAGCCAAATGGCAAACACTGTAGTGCTGTGCATTTCCACTGACCTGCCGTTTGCTCAGGCACGTTTCTGTGGCGCCGAAGGCCTGGAAAACGTAGTCAACCTGTCGACCATGCGTGGCGCGGACTTCCTGGCAAACTACGGCGTGGCCATCGCCAGCGGCCCGCTGGTGGGTGTAGCTGCCCGCGCGGTAGTGGTGCTGGATGAAAACGACAAAGTGCTGCACAGCGAGCTGGTTGGCGAAATCGCCGACGAGCCGAACTACGACGCAGCCATGGCTGTGCTCAAGTAAAAACCTAATGTTGTGAGAAAAGCGGCCTGCGGGCCGCTTTTTTTATGCCGTTGTAGCCTGAGTTGCTGGGTCAGCATGGCCATCGATTCAGGTGAATAGCGTTTTTCGCTGCCGCCTGTGCGGGTCATTATCGACTGCCTGATTGAGTCATTCGCTGTGGCTGAAACCCGCTGATTATTCGAGCTGGGCCCCGGATTTATCCGGAAAGGCACAATCAAGTGAAAATTTTCATTTACGGATCAGGTATTTAGTTACGTAAGGGAAAGGTAAATAGGCGGTAAAGAGGCTTTGCAGACTGGCTGATAGTGAATATCGTTCACGCTCCTCTAGGAAGTGATAGTCGCCATGCCTGATACACAGTTTTCCCCTCGCTCTCGTAACCTGTCGCGCCAATGGCTGATCGGCTTGTTCCTGCTCGCCGCACTCATCGTGCTGCTGTGGTGGTTCTGGCCGAGCAAACCGGAGTCGGCGCAAATGGGCCGTGGCCGATTCGGCGATATGGGACCGGTGCCGGTGCGCGTGGCCACTGTCAGCCAGGGTGATTTCCCGGTTGAGCTTAAAGCGCTGGGTACGGTGACTGCCTACAACACGGTTAATGTGCGTGGCCGGGTGGATGGTGAGCTGGTCAAGCTGCTGTTCAAGGATGGCCAGCGGGTCAAGGCTGGCGAGTTGCTTGCGGTTATCGATCCACGCCCCTACGAAATTGCCCTGCAGCAGGCCCAAGGCGCCCTGCAAGAGCGCCAGGCGCAACTGCGCAATGCTGAGCTGGACCTGCAGCGCTACCGAGGTCTTTACGCCGAGGACTCGATTGCCAAGCAGACCCTGGATACCCAGGAAGCCTTGGTCAACCAGTACCGTGGTGGGCTCCAGAGCCTACAGGCCGATGTGGCCACGGCGCGCCTGAACCTCGGCTTTACCCAGGTACGCGCACCTATCGGCGGCCGTCTGGGTATTCGTCAGGCCGATGTTGGCAACCTGGTTAGCGCCGGCGATGAACTGCCGCTGGTGGTGATCACCCAGACCCTGCCGATCGCCGTGATGTTTACCCTGCCGCAAGCCGAGTTGCCGGCGGTGGTGCAGCAACTGCGCGCCGGTCAGACCCTCAGGGTCGAAGCCTGGGACCGCAGTGAAAAGCTCAAGCTGGCCGAAGGCGAACTGGAGAGCGTGGATAACCTGATTGACACCGCCACCGGCACAATCAAGCTCAAGGCGCGTTTCGCCAACGCCGAAGAAATGCTGTTTCCCAATCAGTTCGTCAACGTTCGTTTGCGCGTGAAAACCTTAACCAACGTCACCCTGATGCCCTCTGCGGCGCTGCAATTCGGCTCTGACGGGACCTTCGCCTATGTGGTGGATGCTGAGGACAAGGTGCAGTTAACGCCGATTAGCATCGGCCCCAGCGATGGCCAGCTCAGCGTGGTGGAGCAGGGGTTAAAACCGGGTGAGCGCCTGGTTCTGGAAGGCACCGATCGCCTGCGCTCGGGCAATAAGGTTGAGGTCATCAGCGACACCCCACCATCCGCCGCGGCCAAGCCGGTCAGGGCCGAGCGTCAAGGTCAGGGCGCCGGGCAGGGCAAGCCGCGCAGTGAGCGGGCGCAGCGCCCAGAATGAACGCCTCCCGCCTGTTTATCCTGCGTCCGGTCGCCACCACGCTGATCATGCTGGCGATTTTCTTGAGCGGCTTGATCGCCTACCGCTTGCTGCCCGTATCGGCGCTGCCGGAGGTGGATTACCCGACCATTCGGGTGATGACCCTGTACCCGGGTGCCAGTCCGGACGTGATGACCAGCGCCGTGACCGCGCCCCTGGAGCGCCAGTTCGGCCAGATGGCCGGATTGAAGCAGATGTCTTCTACCAGCTCGGGTGGTGCTTCGGTAATCACCCTGCGCTTCAACCTGGAAGTGCGTATTGATGTTGCCGAGCAGGAAGTGCAGGCGGCAATCAATGGTGCGACCAACCTGTTACCCAGCGATCTGCCGGCACCGCCGGTCTACAACAAGGTCAACCCGGCCGACACCCCGGTACTGACCCTGGCCATCAGCTCGAAAACCATGCCGCTGCCGCAGGTATTCGACCTGGTCGATACCCGTCTGGCACAGAAACTGGCGCAAACCGGCGGGGTTGGTCTGGTCACTCTCGCGGGCGGCCAGCGTCCGGCAGTGCGGCTGCGGGTCAATCCTGAAGCCCTGGCGTCCTACGGTTTGAACCTCAGCGATGTACGCACGCTGATCACCGCCAGTAACGTCAACCAGCCCAAGGGCAACTTCGACGGCCCGACCCGGGTGTCGCAGCTGGATGCCAATGATCAGCTGAAGTCCGTCGACGAATACCGCGAGTTGATTCTCGGCTACCAGGACGGCGCCACCCTGCGCCTCAAGGATGTGGCCGAGATCATCGACGGCGCGGAAAACCAGCGCCTGGCCGCCTGGGCCAACCGCAGCGAAGCGGTGCTGGTCAATGTGCAGCGCCAGCCCGGTGCCAACGTGATCGACGTGGTCGACCGTATCCAGAGCCTGTTGCCAAACCTGACTCAGGGTTTGCCTGCCAGTGTCGAAGTCAAGGTGCTGACCGACCGCACGGAAACCATCCGCGCGGCGGTCAAGGGCGTGCAGCATGAGTTGCTGCTGGCCATTGCCCTGGTCGTGCTGGTGACCTTCCTGTTTCTGCGCAAGCTGTCAGCCACCATTATTCCGTCCATCGTTGTACCGCTGTCGCTGATCGGCACCTTCGGCGTGATGTACCTGGCCGGTTTCACCATCAACAACCTGACGCTGATGGCCCTGACCATCGCCACCGGCTTTGTGGTGGACGACGCCATCGTCATGCTGGAGAACATCGCGCGGCACCTGGAGGAGGGTGAAACACCATTCAACGCGGCCCTCAAAGGCGCCAAGCAGATTGGCTTTACCCTGGTTTCGCTGACCATCTCGCTGATCGCCGTGCTGATTCCACTGCTGTTTATGGCCGATGTGGTCGGGCGCCTGTTCCGCGAATTCGCCATCACCCTGGCAGTGGCCATTCTGATTTCCCTGGTGGTATCGCTAACGCTGACGCCGATGATGTGCGCGCGCCTGCTCAAGGCCGAAAAGCCCGAGCAGGAGGGGCGTTTCTACCGCGCCGCCGGGGCGCTGATCGACGGCATGATCGCCCGCTACGGCCTGTGGTTGCAGTGGGTACTCAAGCATCAGCCGCTGACCCTGCTGGTGGCCATCGGCACCATGGCGCTGACCGTGGTGCTGTATCTGGCCGTGCCCAAGGGCTTTTTCGCGGTGCAGGATACGGGGCTGATCCAGGGCATTTCCGAGGCGCCACAGTCGATTTCCTTCAAGGCCATGAGCGAGCGTCAACAACGCCTGGCCGAGGTGATTTTGCAGGACCCGGCCGTGGCCAGCCTGTCGTCCTATATCGGTGTGGACGGTGACAACCCGACGCTAAACAGCGGCCGCCTGCTGATTAACCTCACGCCGCGGGCCGAGCGTGAGGTCAACGCCATCGAGATTATCGAGCGCTTGCGTCCACAGCTGGCGCGGATTCCCGGCATCGAACTGTACCTGCAGCCGGTGCAGGATCTGTCCATCGAGGATCGGGTCAGCCGCACGCAGTTTCAGTTCAGCATGGAGTCACCGGATATCAGCCTGCTGGAAGAGTGGGTGCCCAAGCTGGTCAGCGCCCTGCGCGAGCAGCCTGAGTTGGCTGACGTGGCCAGCGACCTGCAGAACCGTGGCCTGCAGGTGTTTTTGCAGATCGACCGCGACATGGCCGGGCGCCTCGGCGTCAGCATTGCCGACATCGACAACGCGCTGTACGACGCCTTTGGCCAGCGGCAGATTTCCACCATCTACACCCAGGCCAGCCAGTACCGCGTGGTACTGGAAAGTGAAAATGCCGGCAGCATCGGCCCGGCTGCGCTGCGGCAGATTCACGTCAAGGCTGCCGATGGCCAGCAGGTTGCGCTGTCGACCCTGGCCCGGGTCGAGGAACGCGCCGCCAGCCTGCTGATCAACCATATCGGCCAATTCCCGGCCGCTACGCTGTCGTTCAACCTGGCCAGCGGCACATCGCTGGGCGAGGCGGTGGCGGTGATCGAGCGCATCGAGCAGGAAATTGGTATTCCACCGTCGGTGCAGACGCGCTTTCAGGGCGCTGCTGAAGCCTTCCGCGCCTCGCTATCGAGCACTCTGCTGCTGATTCTGGCGGCCATCGTCACCATGTACATCGTGCTGGGCGTGCTCTACGAGAGCTATATCCACCCCATCACCATCCTCTCCACCTTGCCCTCGGCGGGGGTTGGCGCGCTGCTGGCGTTGCTGATCAGCGGCAACGAGCTGGGGTTGATCGCGATTATCGGCATCATCCTGCTGATCGGCATCGTCAAGAAGAACGCGATCATGATGATCGACTTCGCCCTCGACGCCGAACGCAACCAGGGCATGGCGCCTGAAGCGGCGATCTACCAAGCGGCGCTGCTGCGTTTCCGACCGATTCTGATGACAACACTGGCGGCGCTGTTTGGCGCGATTCCGCTGATGTTGGCCACAGGCTCCGGCGCCGAACTGCGCCAGCCGCTGGGCTTGGTGATGGTGGGTGGCCTGCTGCTCAGCCAGGTGCTGACGCTGTTTACTACGCCGGTGATCTACCTGTACTTCGATCGCCTGTCGCGGCGTATCAGTGGCCGAAGCGCGGCTGGGGTGGCGGTGTGAGTACTGTGTGTAAGGGCCAACTTGCTAGCGAAGTGTTTATCGCAAGCAAAGGGCCGAATCGTAGCCCGAATGCAATCCGGGAACGGTACCAGCTGTTAGACGTTTCCCCGGATTACATCCGGGCTACAAAAAAAGGTCACTCGCCGGTCTTAAGTGAACGGTCTTCGATAAGGGTGGCGGCATGAACCTCTCCGCGCCCTTTATCCGCCGACCGGTGGCCACCTTGTTGCTGAGCCTGGCGATTCTGCTGCTCGGCGGCGTCAGCTTCGGTCTGCTACCGGTGGCGCCGCTGCCACAGATGGATTTTCCCACCATCACCGTGCAGGCGAGCCTGCCGGGGGCCAGCCCGCAGATCATGGCCTCCAGCGTGGCCACGCCGCTGGAGCGCTCGCTCGGCACCATCGCCGGCATTAGCCAGATGAACAGCCGCAGCAGCCAGGGCAGTACGCGGATCATGATCCAGTTCGACCTGGACCGTGACATCAACGCCGCTGCCCGTGAGGTGCAGGCAGCGATCAACGCCTCGCGCGAGCTGCTGCCCAGCGGCATGCGCAGCATGCCCACCTACGCTAAGGTCAACCCGTCGCAAGCCCCCATCATGGTGCTGTCGCTGAGCAGCGACGTCCTCGACAAGGGCCAGCTGTACGACGTGGCCTCGACCATCCTGGCGCAAAAACTCGCCCAGGTCACCGGCGTCGGCGAAGTGCAGATCGGCGGCAGCTCCTTGCCCGCCGTGCGCGTCGCCTTGGAGCCGCGCCTGCTCGATCAGTACGGCATCGCCCTGGACGAAGTGCGCCAGAGCATTAGTGCGGCCAACGCCAAACGGCCGAAGGGCGCAGTGGAAGATGGCGAGCGGCACTGGCAGGTGCAGGCCAGCGACCAGCTGGAGAAGGCCGCCGACTACCTGCCGCTGATCATTCGTTACCAGGACGGCGCGGCGGTGCGCCTGGGGGATGTGGCGAGCGTCACCGATGGCGTTGAGGACCGCTACAACAGTGGCTTCTTTAACGATGAACAGGCGGTGTTGCTGGTAATCAACCGGCAGACCGGCGCCAATATCATCGAAACCATTGCCGACATTCGCGAGCAACTGCCGGCCCTGCGAGCGGTGATCCCTGCCAGCATCGAGTTGCAGGTGGCGATGGACCGTTCCCCGGTGATTCGCGCCACCCTGCATGAGGCCGAGCAGACCCTGCTGATCGCCGTGGTGCTGGTGATTCTGGTGGTATTCGCCTTCCTCGGACGTTGGCGGGCGGCGCTGATTCCGGCGCTGGCGGTGCCGGTGTCATTGGTCGGCACCTTTGCCGTGATGTACCTGCTGGATTTCTCCCTGAACAACCTGTCGTTAATGGCGCTGATTATTGCCACCGGGCTGGTGGTGGACGATGCCATCGTGGTGCTGGAGAACATTTCGCGGCATATCGAGGCCGGCGAAACGCCGATGGCGGCAGCCTTCAAGGGCGCACGCGAAGTGGGTTTTACCTTGCTGGCGATGAACCTCTCCTTGGTCGCGGTGTTTATCTCGATTCTGTTTATGGGCGGTATTGTCGAACGGCTGTTCCGCGAATTTTCCATCACCCTGGCAGTGGCCATCGTGATTTCCCTGCTGGTGTCGCTGACCCTGACGCCGATGCTCTGCGCGCGCTGGCTCAAGGCTGAAAATACCGAACACCAGCCCAGCACCATGCAGCGCTGGGGGACGGCGGTGCAGACGCGCGTGCTGGCGTTTTACGCGCGCGGTTTGGACTGGGCGCTCAAGCATTCCCTGCTGATGCTGTTCAGCTTGCTGGCCACCATCGCGCTGAATATTTTTCTGTTTGTCAGCGTGCCGAAAACCTTTATGCCGCAGCAGGACACCGGCCAGCTGATCGGCTTTATCCGTGGTGATGACGGCCTGTCGTTCCAGGTCATGCAGCCGAAAATGGAAATCTACCGCCGTGCGGTGCTGGCTGACCCTGCGGTGGACAGTGTGGCGGGGTTTATCGGCGGCAGTGGCGGGATCAATAACGCCTTTATGATCGTGCGCCTCAAGCCTGTTTCTGAGCGCAAGCTCAGTTCCCAGGCGGTGATCAATCGCCTGCGTCAGTCGGTACCGAAAGCTCCTGGCGGGCGCATGTTCCTGATGCCCGATCAGGACCTGCAGATCGGCGGGCGGGAAGGGCGCAGCTCGGAAAACGAATACATGCTGCTGTCCGGTGATCTGGACGAGTTACGCAAATGGCTGCCGCCGGTGCGCGAAGCGTTGCGCGCGCTGCCTGAACTGACCGACATCGATGCCAAGGAAGTAGAAGGCACGCAGCAGATTCGCCTGGTGGTCGATCGCGATATGGCCAAGCGCCTGGGCGTGGACATGAACATGATCACCGCGGTGCTCAACAACGCCTTCAGCCAGCGGCAGATTTCCACCATCTACGACAGCCTCAACCAGTACAGCGTGATCATGGAGATCAACCCGCAGTTTGCTCAGTACCCCGAGACGCTTGATCAGATTCAGTTGATTACGGCTGACGGTGCGCGCGTGCCGTTAGCCAGCTTTGCGCGCTGGGAACGCAGCCTCGAAGAAGATCGCGTCAGCCACCAGGGCCAGTTCGCCGTGGAAAATATCGGCTTTGCCCTGGCCGAAGGGGTTAGCCTGGATCAAGCCACCCAGGCCATCAACCAGGCCATTGCTCGGGTCGGCTTACCGACCGAGGTGCAGGGCATGCTGGGCGGTACCGGTGGGGCGTTCCAGCAAACTCAGCAGAACCAGCCGTGGATGATTCTGCTGGCGCTGGCCGTGGTGTATATCGTCCTCGGCGTGCTCTATGAGAGCTATATCCACCCGCTGACCATCCTCTCCACCTTGCCCTCTGCCGGCGTTGGCGCGCTGCTGGCCCTGCAGTTGATGAGCATCGAATTCAGCCTGATCTCACTGCTTGGTTTGTTCCTGCTGATCGGCATCGTCAAGAAAAACGCGATTCTGATGATCGACCTGGCCCTGCAGCTGGAGCGTCAGCAACATCTGAGCCCCGAGGAATCGATTCGCCAGGCCTGCCTGCTGCGTTTCCGCCCGATCATGATGACCACCCTGGCGGCCATTCTCGGAGCACTGCCGTTGATGCTCAGCAGCGCCGAGGGCGCGGAAATGCGCCAGCCACTGGGCATCACCATTGTCGGTGGGCTGGTCCTCAGCCAACTGCTGACCCTGTACACCACCCCGGTGATCTACCTGTATTTCGACCGCTTGCGCCATCGGGTCAACCGCTGGCGTGGCGTGCGCACCGACGCTGCTCTGGAAACCCCGTTATGAACGTTTTAGCTGCCTACCGTTTGCCTACAATGCTGGCGTTGAGCCTGGCCCTGGGTGCCTGCGCCCTCGGTCCGGACTATCAGCGTCCGGCGCTGTCCACCCCGGCACAGTTCAAGCAGATAGACGGCTGGAGCCAGGCCAAACCCGGTGATGCACTGGAGCGCGGCAGTTGGTGGCAGCTGTATGGCGACGCCGAACTCAATGCCCTGGTCGAGCGCTTGAATGTCTCCAACCAGAACCTGGCCGCCAGCGAGGCGCAATATCGTCAGGCCCGCGCCCTGGTGCGCGGTGCGCGGGCGGCGTTTTATCCGACCCTGTCGAGCAGCGCCGGCGTGACCCGGGCCGGGCAGGGTGGTGGCGACAGCACCCTGAGTACCGCCGATGGCATCTCGGTGAGCGGCTCGAATGCGGCGAGCATCTCGAAAAGCTACGACCTCAGCCTGAATGCCGCCTGGGAACTGGATATCTGGGGCAAGTTGCGCCGCTCACTGGAGTCCAGCCGTGCCGGTTACGAGGCCAGCGCAGCCGACCTGGCCGCACTGCAGCTCAGCCTGCAGGCGGAACTGGTGCAGACCTACCTGCAGCTACGTGTCCTGGATGATCAGCAGCGTCTGCTGGATGCCACGGTGGCGGCCTATGCACGCTCGCTGAAACTCACGCAGAACCAGTACAACGCCGGCATCGTGCCTAAATCCGATGTCAGCCAGGCGCAGACCCAGCTGAAAAGCACCCAGGCCCAGGCGATTGACCTTAAATGGCAGCGCGCCCAGCTGGAGCATGCACTTGCCGTACTGGTTGGCGTGCCGCCCAGCGAGCTAAGCATTGCCGTGCGTAAGCCACTGCCAACCCTGCCTGATGTGCCTGTTGCACTTCCCTCGCAACTGCTGGAGCGCCGCCCGGATGTGGCCGCTGCCGAACGCCGGGTGATCGCCGCCAACGCCGAAATCGGCGTTGCTGAAGCCGCCTGGTACCCGGACCTGACGATTTCCGCCAGTGGTGGTTACCGTGGCAGCAGCTTTGCCGACTGGGTCGAGTTGCCCAACCGTTTCTGGTCAGTGGGCCCGCAGTTGGCGCTGACGCTGTTCGATGGCGGCGCCCGTAGCGCCGAGTTGGAGCGCACGGAGGCCGTGTACGACCAGACGGTGGCGCAATACCGGCAAGCGGTGCTCGACAGCTTCCGCGAGGTGGAAGATTACCTGGTGCAGCTACGCGTGTTGCAACAGGAGGCTGTGGTGCAGCAAGAAGCGCTGGACGCCGCCCGTGAATCCCTGCGCCTGATCGAAAACCAGTACCGTGCCGGCACTGTGGACTTCAACAGCGTGGTCAGCGTGCAGGCCACAGCCCTGAATAACGAGCGCACTAACCTCAGCCTGCTCGGCAGTCGTTTGACCGCCAGCGTGCAGCTGATTGCCGCCTTGGGCGGCGGTTGGCAAAGCAGCCAACTGCTTGAGCACACTGAAGCCGAACAGGCGCAGGCGGATTAACCCTCTGACGCTGGCAAGCTCTTGGCAGGCCTGCCAACGTCAGGGCATTTAATGGCGCGAGGATCGGTTAACCGTTTGTGCCGCCTTCATCACGTCAGCGCCAATCACCTCTTCGAACTGTTGCCACACCGGTTGCATGGCTTTACGCCAGGCGTTGCGTTGTTCGTCGCTGAGGGCGATGACCTGGGTGCCGGCGGCAGCCGCTATGCGTTCGCGGTCGGCGAGGTTGGCTGCTTCGGCTTGACGGTTCACCTCGAAGGTCACTTCGTCGATGATGCCTTCAAGCTGCATGCGCACCTGATGCGGAATGGCGTACCAGAAGCGCGGATTGCTCACCAGCATGTAGTCGAGCACGCCGTGGTTGGTTTCGGTGATAAAGGGCTGCACGCTGTACAACTGCTTGCTGTAGATGTTTGACCAGGGGTTTTCCGCGCCTTGCACCTTGCCGCTTTTCAGCGCGTCAAAGACCTCGGCAAACGGCAGCACCAAGGGCGTTGCCCCCAGCTGTTGAAATTGCGCCTCAAGCACCGACGAGGGCTGAATACGGAACTTCAAACCAGCGGCATCACTGGGCTGCAATAGCGCCTTACTTGCTGAGAGTTGCTTCATGCCGTTGTGCCAGTAAGCCAGGCCGACAATGTTGTGGTCTTCCATGGAACGCAGCAGTTGGCGACCTTTTGCGCGTTTCTGGAAGCGGTTGACGGCCTCCAGATCATCGAACAGGAAAGGCAGGTCGAACACCTGCAACTGTTTGGTGTATTTCTCGAACTTGGCCAGCGACGGTGCCAGTAGCTGCACCTCATTGTTGGCCAGGGCCTCAAGTTCGTTGGCATCGCCATACAGCGTGGAGTTGGGGTAGACCTCGACTTTCACCTTATCGCCTAAACGCTCCTCGGTGAGCTTCTTGAACAGCAATGCGCCTTGGCCTTTGGGGGTGTTGTCTGCCACCACGTGGGCGAACTTGATCACGATTGGTCCGTTATCGGTTGCAGCGAGCAACGGGCTGGACGCGAGCAGCAGGCTGCCGGCGGCGATGGCGCAGATCGACTTGAACATAGCGGTGTCCCTGTTCTTCTTATGTGGTTGTAGTGACGGCGCGCCAGGAAATAGCTCAGCAGCCTGGCGGGTGAGGCTGTCACTGCATTGCTGTGCGCAATGCCAGGGTTGTATCGCAATGCTTATGCCAGAGCGGTAATCGGAGTGCAGGGCTTTAACGGCCACGAAACGCCCGTGATAGAGCGCACAGTGCCTGGCGATAAGCCGCCATTAACGGCCGAATATCGGCAAAAAACCGCTTATTGAAGGGGCGTTATATCGCCCCGGGGCAGGTTGCGGCGCCCGTGAATTAGCGGCGTAAGGCGCGCCAGGCGCTGTACAAACTCAAGGCCAATAGCAGGACTACGCTCAGCAAGGTCCACAAGGTAAACGACAGGCCAAGAATGCGGTGCTCGTTCTCGCCACATACTCCGGCACTCATAAATACGCTGGGCAGCCATTCATGCAGCGGCAGGTAGAAGGCGTAGAAGGGGAAGGGCGAACAGCTGGAGCTCTCCAGCACGCCAGTCTCGATCAGCACCAGGTGGCTGTTGTCATACACCGCCATGCCCGCAGCGGCCAGCAGCAGTGGCCAGAGTGGGAGTGTCAACCAACGCAGGCCAGCGGCCTCGAGCACCAGGAGCAGCACGCTGAGCACGCCGCCACACAGCAGCCACAAGCGAATCTGGATGCACAGGGTGCAGGGCTCCCAACCGAGTAGATGTTGCAGCAGCAGCGCACCGCCCAGCATCGCGAAGCAGGCAAGGGCAATCAGGGTAAGCAGAGGTTTGAGTGGTGTGGCGCGGGACATCTGAATCTCCGAAGGGGCCGGGGGCTTTTTACTAACGCAGATACTGTGCCGACATTGCAGATGCCTCGCACAGGCTTGAGTAGCAGGATGTGTTTCTTGTCCAGATACACGGCGAAGAGGCTAAGGATGATGGCCAGCGAATAGGCAAACAAGCCTAGATTGCCCTCTGGCGTCATTTTCTCCGAACCATCGTTAACCGCAAAGGGTCGCGCAAGGCGTAGGCCAGCGAGCAGCGCGGGGGATGCAGGCGTCATCAGGTTGCGGGTCAAACAGGTCGGTGTTCGGTGCCGGCACCAGGCGTAAGAAACAGCAGGGTAGTGGGTTGCGTGGTTCTGGCCGTATGCCATACACCCTGTGGTACCAGCACGTAGCTGCCGACCCTGTCGAGCAGCAACTCGCGTTCGCCGTTGGCGTCCTCAAGCAGCAACAGCGCACTGCCGCTCAACAGCATGACCAACTCTTCGCCTGCCGGATGGCGTTCCCAGATGGGCCAGTCCTGCGCAAAGCTGAATGCGGACAGCAAACGACCTTGATCCAGCTCCGGCCTGCCCCCGCTGAGCAGCTCCCCCCAGAACTGCTCGGTGACGGCAATCTGCGCGGTTTTTCCGCCATCTTGAACATGTAGATAGCTGTTCAGAATGTCAGCTGCTTGATCCACGCGGGTCATCTGTAGCCTCTTGATCTAAGCCTGGTGACGGCCGGTTGAAACGGTCCAAAGCTGTAGCGAACTCATGGCCCTGGCATTCAGCGTTTGAGCAAGGCGCAATCCAGTTGATTGAAACATTGCACGATGCGTTCATGACTGACGTTGGCGAAGGTTTTCTCCGTCAGGCTCACCAGTACGCTGGCTTTGACCCGGCCCGAGCGCAACTGGCGCTGCATATAGGCCAGTATTTCGGCGTCGCTATCAGCAGGTGTTGGGTTGGTGTCTTCCACGGCGTAAGCACTCATCGTTGGTGGTTTGAAACCACAGGGTTGTTCGGTTGTATTCCACGTCACTCTAGCAGCGCATAGCGGCGTTTGGCCTGGCTGCGCGTGGCCGTTCTTGGCGCGGGGCTCAAGGGTCGCAAACGTCTATGTCCTGACTACTATAAAGGTCATACCAAAATCCTATTGGCCCGCAGGCAGTCCAGCTACCAAGCTGAGAGCACCCCGTTAGATGAATGCAAATGGAGAAAGTCATGTCAAACGATGCGAAGTGCCCGTTCTCGGGTGCTGCCGGTAAAAATAGTGTTTCGGGTGGCGCTTACAAGAATGCCAATTGGTGGCCGAACCAGCTCAACTTGAAGATTCTGCACCAGCATTCCTCCAAGTCCGACCCCATGGGTACGGGCTTCAACTATGCTGATGAATTCAACAGCCTGGACCTGAATGCGGTAATCCAGGACCTCACGGCCCTGATGACCGACTCCCAGGACTGGTGGCCAGCTGACTGGGGCCACTACGGCGGCCTGATGATCCGTATGGCATGGCACGCTGCCGGCACCTACCGCATTTACGATGGCCGCGGCGGCGCCAGTAGCGGTAACCAACGCTTTGCCCCGCTCAACAGCTGGCCGGATAACGGCAACCTGGATAAGGCCCGTCGCCTGCTCTGGCCGATCAAGCAGAAGTACGGACGCAAACTGTCCTGGGCTGATCTGTACGTGCTGGCCGGTAACGTTGCGCTTGAGTCCATGGGCTTCAAGACGTTCGGCTTTGCTGGCGGCCGGCCGGATATCTGGGAGCCGGAAGAAGACACCTACTGGGGAGCCGAGACCGAATGGCTGGCCACCAGCGACAAGCCCAACAGCCGTTACTCCGGTGACCGCGATCTGGAAAACCCACTGGCCGCCGTGCAGATGGGCCTGATTTATGTGAACCCGGAAGGTCCGGACGGCAACCCAGACCCCGTGGCATCGGGCCGTGATGTACGGGAAACCTTTGCCCGCATGGCGATGAACGATGAGGAAACCGTAGCCCTGGTAGCCGGTGGCCACACCTTCGGTAAAGCCCATGGCGCAGGCGATCCAACACTGGTTGGGCCTGAGCCGGAAGCGGGCGGCATTGAGGATCAGGGCTTTGGCTGGATCAACAAATTTGGCAGTGGCATCGGCGTGCACACCACCACCAGCGGCATTGAAGGCGCCTGGAAACCCAACCCCACCACCTGGGACAACGGCTACTTCGATATGCTGTTTGGCTATGAATGGGAGCTGACCAAAAGCCCGGCCGGCGCCCATCAGTGGACACCGAAGAACTGCAAACCTGAGCACTTGATCCCGGATGCCCACGACCCGGCGAAGAAACATCCGCCGATGATGACCACTGCCGATATGTCGCTGCGCATGGACCCGGCCTACGAGAAGATTTCGCGTCACTATCACCAGAATCCGCAGGCCTTTGCTGATGCGTTCGCCCGCGCCTGGTTCAAACTCACTCACCGTGACATGGGCCCGCGTTCACGTTACCTCGGCCCGCTGGTGCCGGCAGAAGTGCTGATCTGGCAAGACCCGACGCCGGATGTCGATCATCCGTTGGTGGATGCGCAGGACATCGCGGGCCTCAAGGCCAAAGTATTGGCCTCCGGTTTGTCGATTGCTCAGCTTGTGAACACTGCATGGGCCTCGGCCTCTACCTACCGCGGTAGCGACAAGCGCGGCGGCGCCAATGGTGCGCGTATTCGCCTCGCTCCGCAGAAAGACTGGGAGGCCAACAATCCAGCCGAACTGGCCAAGGTGCTTGCAGCGCTCGAAGCCATTCAACAGGACTTCAATGCCTCTGCCAGTGGCGGCAAGAAAATCTCCCTGGCTGACTTGATCGTTCTCGCCGGTAGCGCCGCAGTTGAAGCCGCCGCGAAGAAAGCCGGTGTCGATGTTGCCGTGCCATTCGCACCAGGCCGTACGGACGCCACGCAGGATCAGACTGATGTCGACTCCTTCGAACCGCTGGAGCCCAAGGCTGACGGTTTCCGTAACTATGCGCGCAAAGGTTACGAAGGTGTTGCCGCCGAGTTGCTGGTCGACAAGGCGCAACTGCTGGAGCTGACTTCGCCGGAGATGACTGTTCTGGTCGGTGGTATGCGCGCACTGAATGCCAATACCGGCAAAGCCCAGCACGGTGTGTTCACCACACGGCCGGAAACCCTGAGCAATGACTTTTTCGTCAACCTGCTCGACATGGCCACCAAGTGGCAGAAGTCGACCACCGAGGGCGTGCTGGAGGGGCGTAACCGTAAGACTGGAGACCTGAAATGGACGGCCACACAGGTCGACCTTATTTTCGGCTCCAACTCGCAGCTGCGTGCCCTGGCCGAGGTCTATGCCACGGATGATGCACAGGCAGTCTTTGTGCGCGACTTTGCCGCCGCCTGGGGCAAAGTCATGAACCTGGACCGCTTCGATCTGAAGTAAGCCGAACAGCGCACAAGCAATCTGCTGTGAAACCACTTCGCCCCGTCATGGTCACTCATGACGGGGCGAAGTTTTATCTAAGTAGCTGATTCAGTTTCAGTTCAGCCATCCCCGGTACTGTGACACCACCCTCTACACGCAATGGAGCCTCGGCATGTCCAGCAGCACTTCAATAGCGCACCCACCCCTGACGGCAGCACTGGCACTCTGCGCGGCATTTTTTAGCAGCGCGGCGCTGGCCAAACAGCCACAGATTTATGGCCTGCACGAGCATGTAGCCCTGCAGGAACTGGATTTGCAGTTGCCGGCAAAACTCGATACCGGAGCCGAAACGGCGTCGCTCAGCGCTAAGAATATTCACGTTTTCAAGCGTGATGGCGGGGAATGGGTACGTTTCCAGTTGGGTTTGAAAGACACCACACAAATTATCGAAAAACCACTGACGCGCATGAGCTACATCAAGCGCCGTGCGGGCGACCGTAAACCCGGCGACAAACAGCTGTATACCGAACGACCGGTGGTCGAGATGGATATCTGCGTGGGCGATGAGCTGAAGAATGTCGAGGTCAACCTGACCGATCGCAGCGCCTTCGATTACCCACTGCTGATCGGCTCATCGGCGCTGAAAGAGTTCAACGCCGCCGTTAGCCCGAATGCGCGTTACTCCGCTGGGCAACCGAGTTGCACCCAGACCGGTTAAGGCTACACGGACCGTAGAGGTTCAGTGTGGCGCCCAGGTTCGCTGCAGATCTAATCGCGCACCCAGAGACCACAGCCCTAGCCTTATCAGATTGGCCCGGTCGGCCGAGGATGGGCAGCATAAGCGCGGGCCAGATTGCTTCCGGCTTACCAATAAAAAACCCCACGGCAAGGAGCAACTGCTGTGGGGTGGGAAGGGGTTGGCCAGGCCAACCAGGGGAGAGTCGCTCAGTCGGTTCAGGCGTTAGGCTGCCAGCCGCCACCCAGCGATTTGTAGATGGCCACAATGCCGCGATACAGCTCGACTTCAGCCTGGGCCTGGGCGTCTTCGGCGCTCAAGCGTTCACGTTCGGCGTCCAGCAGCACGAGAAAGTCCACTTCACCTTCGCGGTAACGCACACCTGCCTGCTCGGCCGCCGCACGGCTGGCTTCGGACTGCCGCAGCAAGGCCAGCAAGCGCTGTTGGCGTTTGCCGTAGTCACTAAAGGCGTTGGCCGATTCCTCCAGGGCCAGCAGTACCTGCTGTTCATAGTTGGCTAATGCGCCATCGGCGTCGGCTTCGGCCCCGCGCAGGCGTGCTCGCACACTGCTCAGGTCAAACGCCGCCCAGCTGATGCTCGGCCCCAGCCCCCAGGCTTGCGCCGCAGAGGCGCCCAGTTGCGAGCCACGCCCGGCGGTAAAGCCGAGGAAGCCGGACAAGCTCACCCGCGGAAACAGATCCGCCGTGGCCACGCCAATATTGGCGGTGGCGGCGGCCAGTTGCCGTTCGGCAGCGCGAATATCCGGGCGGCGGCGCAGCAACTCAGCCGGATCGCCAACCGGCAGGGCTTTGGCGATGGCCGGCAGGTCCCGGGCGGAAAGGTAGACACTCAGTTGTTCCGGGCGCTGGCCGAGGAGGGTGGCGATGCGGTTCTGCGCGCGCTGCTGCTGTGCCTGCAATTGCGGCAGGCTGGCTTCGGTGCCGGCCAGGCGTGCGTCACTGCGCAGCACATCCAGTTGGCTACCAACGCCGGCTTCACGCAATTGCTCGGTGATGGCGCGCGACTCCTGCTGGTTTTTCAGGTTGTCGCGGGCTATCCGCTCACGCAGTTGCGCGCCGCGCAGGCTGCCGTAGGCATCCACCAATTCGGCAATCAGACTGACTTGCAGTTGCTGATAATCGGCTTCGGCTACAGCCAGTTCGGCGTCGCTGGCTTCCAGTTGGCGCTGGATGCGGCCAAACAGATCCAGCTCCCAAAGCATGTCCAGGCCCAGATCGTAACGTTCAGTGCTGATGCGTTGCTCGGTAAAACCCGGTTGCTGGGCTTTGCCAAAATTTCCGCTGGTACGGCTGGTGATGGTCGGCAATTGATCGTTGCCGAGGTCATCACGAATGGCCTGGGCCGCCCGTAGGCGAGCAAAGGCCACACGCAGTTGACGGTTTTCCTGCAATGACTGCTGTACCAACTGGTTAAGGGTTGGGTCATCAAACTGCTGCCACCAGCTGGCTTCAAAACGCGAGCGGTCATAGCTGTTGCTCTGTGCGCTGTGCAGTTGCGCTGCAGCGGTTTGCGGCGCCTGGTAATCAGGTCCGACGGCGCAGGCCGTCAGCGCAAGGGTCAGCATGCTAATGGCCAGTGGTTTGACGTTACGCGGCGTCATACCCGCACCTCCTGCAAACGCAGCGCCCGCTGCGCTTCGCGCTTTTCCACAAACGCGCGGATCAACACATAGAACACCGGGGTCAACAGCAAACCGAAAAAGGTCACGCCGAGCATGCCGCTGAACACCGCCACGCCCATGGCATGGCGCATTTCCGCGCCAGCGCCGGAGGACAATACCAGCGGCACCACCCCCATGATGAAGGCGAAGCTGGTCATCAGAATTGGCCGTAGACGCAGGCGGCAGGCTTCCAGCACCGCACTGACGCGGTCCATCCCTTCTTCCTGTTTCTCCTTGGCGAACTCGACGATCAGGATGGCGTTCTTGCAGGCCAAGCCCACCAGTACGATCAAGCCGATCTGGGTGAAGATGTTGTTGTCGCCACCCGCCAGGATCACCCCGGTGATGGCCGACAGCAGGGTCATCGGCACGATCAGGATCACCGCCAGCGGCAGGCTCCAGCTTTCGTACTGGGCGGCCAGCACCAGGAAGGCCAGCAGCACGCAGAGCGGGAAGACGAAGATCGCGCTGTTACCGGCCAGAATTTGCTGGTAGGTCAGGTCGGTCCACTCAAAGCTCATGCCGTTAGGCAGTTCTTCTTTAAGCAACCGAGCCATCGCCGCCTCGGCTTGACCGGAGCTGTAACCGGGCGCTGCGGCACCGTTGATCTCGGCAGTAAGGAAACCGTTGTAGTGCATCACCCGATCCGGGCCGGCACTCGGGCTGACCTTGAGGAAGGCCGACAATGGCACCATTTCGCCGCGGTTGTTGCGCACCTTGAGCTGGCCGATCTGCTCCGGCTCCAGGCGGAACTGCTGTTCGGCCTGCACATTGACCTGATAGGTACGGCCAAAGCGGTTGAAGTCATTGGCGTACAGCGACCCCAGGTAGATCTGCATGGTGTCGAAGATGTCACTGATCGCCACGCCATGGGTCTTGGCTTTTTCACGGTCGATTGCAGCATCAATCTGCGGCACGTTGACCTGGTAGCTGGTGAACACCGACATGGGGTTCAGTTCAGGTAACTGACGGGCCTTGGCGATGACGTTCTGGGTTTGCACATACAGCTCGTCGTAACCGAGGTTACCGCGGTCCTGCACCTGCAGCCGGAAGCCGCCAATAGTGCCCAGGCCCTGCACCGGCGGTGGCGGGAAGATGGCGATGTAGGCGTCCTGAATCTCGCCGAACTGCGCATTCAACTCTGCGGCAATGGCATCGGCGCTCATGGATGGATCGCTACGCTGATCAAAGGCCCTAAGCGGGGTGAAAACGATGCCGCTGTTCGGGCTGTTGGTGAACCCATTGATCGACAGGCCCGGAAACGCCACGGTGTTTTCCACGCCGGGATGCTTGCCGGCAATTTCCGACATTTTTTTGATCACCGCTTCGGTGCGATCCAGGCTGGCGGCATCCGGCAGTTGGGCGAAGGCCACCAGGTATTGCTTGTCCTGCGGTGGCACGAAGCCGGTCGGCGTGGTGGCAAAGCCCAGGTAGGTCAGGCCCATCAAGCCAACATAGAGCACCAGGGCAATACCGCTACCACGCAGCACACGTTTCACGGTGCCGACGTAGCCATGGCTGGCACGGTCGAACAGGCGGTTGAACGGCGTGAACAACCAGCCGCCAAACAGCTTGTCGAGCACCCTGGAGAAGCGGTCTTTGGGGGCGTCGTGGCTCTTCAGCAGCACGGCAGCCAGGGCAGGGGACAGGGTCAGCGAGTTGATGGCCGAGATCACCGTGGAAATGGCAATGGTCAGCGCAAACTGCTGGTAAAACTGCCCGGTAAGCCCGGAGATAAAGGCCGTTGGGATAAACACCGCACACAGCACCAACGCGGTGGCGACGATCGGCCCGGTGACTTCTTTCATCGCCTGCTTGGTGGCTTCTACCGGGGTTTTACCCAGGCCGATATTGCGCTCGACGTTTTCCACCACGACGATGGCGTCGTCCACCACGATGCCAATGGCCAGCACCAGGCCGAACAGCGATAGCGCGTTGAGCGAGAAGCCGAACATGTGCATCACGGCGAAGGTGCCGATCAAGGAGACCGGCACGGCGGCCAGCGGAATGATCGAGGCACGCCAGGTCTGCAGGAACAGAATCACCACCAGCACCACCAGGATGATGGCTTCAAGCAGGGTATGCACCACCGCCTCGATGGAGCCGCGCACAAAGATGGTGGGGTCGTAGACGATTTCGAAGTCCACACCCTGGGGGAAACTCTTCTTCAGTTCGGCCATGCGGGCGCGTACCGAGTCGGAGATTTCAATGGCGTTGGAACCCGGGCGCTGGAAGACCGGAATGGCCACCGCCGGTTTGTTGTTCAGCAAGGAACGCAGGGCGTATTGGCTGGAGCCCAGCTCGATTCGTGCGATGTCTTTCAGGCGGGTAATCTCACCGTTCTCGCCCGCCCGGATAATGATGTTTTCGAACTCCTCCTCAGACACCAAACGACCCTGGGTGTTGATTGAGAGCTGGAAGCTGTTACCGGCATCCGATGGCGGCGCACCGAGCGAACCCGCCGCAACCTGACGGTTCTGCTCGCGGATGGCGTTGACCACATCACTGGCAGTCAGGTTGCGCGAGGCGACCTTGTTCGGGTCCAGCCACACGCGCAGTGAGTAGTTGCCCAGACCAAACAGCTGCACATCACCCACGCCATCCAGACGCGCCAGCTCATCTTTGACATTGAGCGCGGCGTAGTTGGACAGATACAGCATGTCGTAGCGGTCGTCCGGCGAGGTCAGGTGCACGACCATGGTCAGGTCGGGCGAGGCTTTGTCCACCGTCACGCCAAGGCGCTGCACTTCGGTGGGCAGGGTCGGCATGGTGCGCGTAACGCGGTTCTGCACCTGTACCTGGGCTTTGTCCAGGTCGGTGCCGAGGGCGAAGGTCAGGGTCAGGGTCATCTTGCCGTCGGCAGTACCCTGGGACGACATATACAGCATGCCTTCGACACCGGTAATCGCCTGTTCCAGCGGTGATGCAACGGTTTCACCGATGACCTTGGGGTTGGCCCCGGGGAAGCTGGCGCGCACCACGACAGTAGGCGGAACCACTTCCGGGTACTCGCTGATTGGTAATTGGAACAATGAGATAGCGCCACCGATCAGAATCAGCAGTGACAGCACAGCAGCGAAGATCGGCCGCTGAATAAAGAATTGCGAGAAATTCATCGTGCTTACCTATTAACCGCGTGGCGCATTGCTGGCGGGGCTGTTTTTTACGGCGAGCGCGCGATTGCTGTGGCGCTCAATGGCCTGACGCTGTTCGGTCAGCACGGCCTGAGTCTGCTCATCGGCCATGGGCACGCTTTGCGGGTCGACGGTGGAGCCCGGGTAGGCGCGCTGCAGCCCGTTGACCACAATCTTTTCGCCCTTGCTCAGGCCGCTGCGCACGATGCGCAAGCCTTCCAGCTTCGGCCCCAGTTCGATGGCGCGGTACTGCACGGCGTTGTCCTTATCGAGTACCAATACGAACTTTTTGCCCAGGTCAGTACCCACCGCCTCATCTTTGATCAACGCAGCGGCGTATTGACCGCTGCCAACCAGCTTGAGGCGTGCATAAAGGCCAGGAGTGAAGCGCCCGTCACGGTTGTCAAACACCGCACGACCACGGATGGTGCCGGTTTGCGGGTTGACCTGGTTGTCGAGAAAATCCAGCTGGCCCAGGTGCGGGTGACCGTCTTCGTTGGACAAGCCCAGGTACACCGGGCTGGCATCGCGCGCCTGGCCACCGGTCTGGCGGGCCAACTCAACGTATTTGAGAAACACGCGCTCATCGGCATCGAAATAGGCATACACCTTATCGGTGCTGACCAGCGTGGTGAGGTGGCTTTGTCCGGCATTGACCAGATTGCCTTCGGTGATTTCTGCCCGGCTAACGCGGCCATCAATCGGCGCAGTAACACGGGTAAAGCTGAGGTTGAGGCGGGCGTTATCCAGTTCGGCCTGGATGCCGGCGACTGCTGCGAATGCCTCGGCGGCGGCGCTGGCACGGGCATCGGCCAGTTCGGCGGAAATCGCGTTGCTCTTGCGCAACCGCTCACCACGGCTGGCCTCGCTTTGGGTCCGCGCCTGGCTGGCGCGCGCTTGTTGTAGTTGAGCCTCAAGGCGTTTGACTTCGGCCTGGAATGGACGCGGATCGATCTGGAACAGCAAGTCGCCTTTCTTCACCAAACTGCCTTCGCTGAAGGCAACATGGTCAACAAAGCCGGACACCCGTGGACGAATATCCACCGATTCGGGAGCCTCCAGACGACCGGTGAATTCGTCCCATTCGTTGATCGGTTGCTCGATAACTTCAGCCACACTGACCTTGGCGGCCGGCATCTGTTGGGCGCTATCTGGTGTTTTACCGCAGGCGCTCAGGACCAGAGCTGCGGCAAGGGCTAGGGGGAAATGCCAGAGATTTTTGTTGGGCTGTTCCATGTGTGCTTCCGCCAGAGGATGTTGTGATTGGCGGAGTCTGCGGCGGCGGGACTAAGGCGACGAATCGAACGGCGCGAAGTTGAGTATCACTGATAGTGATGATTGGTGGACTTGTATCGATAATCGCGATTGTGAACACCGATGTGTCGGCGTGTTTAAGCCGCCGATGTGGGTTCGGCGGCTTACTCCAGGCTGTCTGGGTCTGCGCAGAACATCTGAATCCGCGAGCGCAGCCAGCGTTCTGCGGGGTCGTTGTCCTGGGCACCACGCCAGGCCATGTGCAACTCGAAGGTCTTACAGGGCAAGGGTAACTCCTCCGCACGCACGCCCCCTGCGGCCGTAAGCGCTGCAGCGGTGTAATCCGGGACCGTGGCCAAGATATCAGTCCCGGAAAGTAGGGTGCCCAGACCGCTGAATTGCGGCAGGGCCAGCACGACCCGACGTTTACGGCCGAGTTTTTCCAGCTCCACATCGACAAAGCCACCCAGGTCGCCAGCAAAGGACACCAGCGCATGGGGGCGCTCGCAATAATCATCCAGGCTCAACGGGCCCGGTACAGAATCTGCGCGCAGTAATTTGGGTTTACTGCGGCGTAATACTTTGCGCTTGGCGTTAGCCGGCAATTCTTCTGTGTAGCTAACACCTACGGATATTTCACCTGAAGCGAGCAGCGTGGGCATCAGCAGGTAATTAGTGCGGCGAATGACCAGCACCACCCCTGGGGCTTCTGCACGCAGGCGTTTGATCAACGGCGGCAGCAAGCCGAACTCAACATCATCCGACAGACCGATGCGAAACACGGCATTACTGGTGGCCGGGTTGAAATCAGCGGCGCGACTGACAGCCGTGGAGATGGAATCCAGCGCCGGGGAGAGCAGGGCGGCGATCTCCATCGCGCGAGCCGTCGGCTCCATGCTGCGCCCGGTACGCACAAACAGCGGGTCATCAAACAAACTGCGCAAACGGGCGAGGGCAGCACTGATGGCGGGCTGGCCGAGAAACAGTTTTTCCGCCGCGCGAGTCACGCTGCGCTCATGCATCAACGTTTCGAAGACGATCAATAGGTTGAGATCGACGCGGCGAAGATCGTTACGGTTCATCCGGTGTCCATTCTGGAGTGGTTGCAGTTTTTAGCGCGGCTCAGGCTAATGCCGAATGCAGTCTTCAGGCAATAAGCACAGGTAAATGCAGTATTTGTGGCCCATCATCACCGACAAGCATGGTGAATATCAGCCCCGAGCGGTGGAATTGCTGGCAAAGCCCGGATAAAGTCCGTGGCCATAAGAGGTCGCCAGCGAATTGTACTGTGTGTCTGCCAGACAACTGCCGCGGCCTGAATGGGTCAACCGAAGAGGTTTGCGATGTCCCGCATAGTGCGTTTCCATGAGTTTGGTGAGGCCGACGTCCTCAAGATCGAAGAGCGTGCGACCCCTGCGCCCGCAGCTGGCGAAGTGCTGATCGAGGTTGAGGCTGTAGGCGTCAGCTGGCACGACGTACTCTGGCGGCAGAACCTGGCACCCACACTGGCACAGTTACCAGCCAGCCTCGGCCATGAGATGGCCGGTGTAGTACTCGCAGTTGGTGACGGCGTTACTGATCTGACCGTGGGCGATCGGGTTGCCAGTTTTCCGGGGCACAGCGCCAACCGTTATCCCAGCTATGCCGAACACGTGGTATTGCCACGCAGCTCGCTGGTGCGTTATCCGGATAACCTGAGCGCGCAACAAGCCGCCGTGCACTATTTACCATCAATGGTTGGCTGGTTTGGCTTTAGCGAGCTGGCGCGTTTGCAGCCCGGCGAAACCGTGCTGGTAACCGCCGCAAGCCGCTGCTGGGGCCCCTATATTGTGCAGATGGGCAAAGCCCTGGGGGCCACGGTAATTGCTGCCACAGCCTTTGCCGAAGACCGTGACTTTCTCAAGCAGCTGGGCGCCGATTACATCATCCTGACCGAAGAACAAGACCTGGTTAGCCGCGTCAGCAAGCTCACCGATGGGCGTGGCGTCAACGTGGTGATGGATGCCTTGGGCGGGCCGCAAATGTGTTTGCTGGGTGATGCCATCGCGCCGCGTGGCCGGCTGATTCTGTTTGATCTGCAAGGCGGTAACGAGACGCCATTTCCAGCCTGCGCAGCGTTCCAGAAAAACATCCAGTTCTTCGTGCACTGCATCGGCAACTTCACCGGCAAAGAAGAGCTGAATATTCCTCAAGACGAAGTCGCGGTGGCCAAAGCACTGCAAGGCATCAACCAGCTAACCGCTGATGGTTTGCTCAAGCCGCTGATTGACAAGACATTCAGTTTCGACGAAGTGGTTGAGGCGCACCGTTATATGGAAACCTGTCCCAGTCGTGGCCGCGTAGTATTGCTTGATGTCAGTACGCATTGAGCACAAGCCGCATTATAAGAATCGCACTTAGTTCGAAGCTGTCAGCGCGCAGTGGCTCGGCGCTCACAGCTTCTACAAAGATACTTCGCATAATGTATATTATGTTAAATTTCGAATACGATTAAGACTCCATCTCATACCTTTCACACGTCAAAAGCGGTCTATAGTTATTCGCTGGTGATGTGTCTGTTAAGGAGAACCTGATGGCAGTTAGTGAATTCAGGAAGAATACGGAGTGTTTCAGGCCGCAAAGCCAGGCTTTAGCTCTTGAGCAACGGATTCTATTTGACGGTGCGGCTGCCGTTGCGGCCGACCAGCAGCAAAGCGCTGCCAGCGACACCGTTGACGATAGCCACCCGCCTGCCTCCCCAATCGAAAACTCTGCTGGCGCACCACAGCCTGCGACAGAAACACGTGCGTTGTTGGTGATCGACAGCCGAGTTGAAAATCGTGAACAACTGACTCACCAACTGCCTCCGGGCGTGCACGCGCTGATCATCAACAGCGAGCAAGATGGCATCGCCGCCATTGAGCAAGCTCTGGAAGCTCTGGGCCAAGTCGATTCGGTACAGATTCTCTCCCATGGTACTGTTGGCCAGTTCACCCTCGGTGCCACCACCCTTTCCAGTGACAACATCAGCCAGTTCGGCGAGCGTCTACAACAGTGGAGCAACAACCTCAGCGAAGGCGCCGATATTCAGCTCTACGGCTGCAATATCGGTGCTGGTAGCGCAGGTCAGACTCTGGTCGCTGAACTGGCTCACTGGACCGGTGCCGACGTAGCTGCATCAGATGACGACACCGGCAACCTTGCCGCCGGCGGTGACTGGGAACTGGAAGTCCGCAGTGGCGATATCGACCAACCCATCGCTCTCGATGCCACGGCTTTAGCGGCCTACGAAGGCCTACTGGCCAATGCCGCTCCGACCAGCAGCCTGCCCGTGACCAGTATTGACGCACTGCTGGGCGGCAATTTCGAGTTCACTGTGAATTTCAGCAACAGCGCCAGTCAGGCCGGCTTTGCGCCTTTCATCGACTTGTTCCTGCCTGCCACCGGCAAGGACGGTCTCGACACGCAAGCAGGCGCGGAAATAGACGATGGCATAACATTCGTGTCCGCCAGCTACCTTGGCCAAACACTGGTTTCCCACGTCATAACCTTCGACGCCAACGGCCAGGCGATTCACCCATTGGCAGTGGACAGCAGCGGCAACGCGCTGGTGATCAACGCCGCCAGTTATGGGTTGCAAGCCGGCGACCAACTGGTTGTATTGGAGCTGCCCTTTGCCAGCGTGAGCAACGGCCAACCCGTAATCGGTATTCAAGTTACCGCCACGCTCAGCAACCTGGCCGACACCAGCTTCTCCAACGGTACGCCTGAGTTGACCATCCGCACCCGTAGCGGCTTTCAGTACGGTAACGACTCACTGAATAACCCGACGGTCGATCCCAGCCTGGTGGAAGCCGGCAGCCACAGTCTGGTGGTACGGCCAACGATCATCACCTTCGACCAGAAGGTAATCACGCCCGAAGGCGAAACCGCCACCGGGCCCAACTTCGAGCGCACACTGGAGCTCAGCGTAACGCCCGCCAATGGCCAGACGCTGACCAACGTAGTGATCAATCAGCCAGTGCCTGGCGACGTGATAGTCACCGGTATTACACCCGGAGCCGGTGGCACCATCACCTCGATGACCCTATACGACGGACGGACTTCTACTGACCCGGCAGATATCGCCATCGTGCTTGCCCGCAACAGCGATGCCGACCTGAGCAATGACTTCTATATCAGCGAATTTGAAATCACTTACGCGACCTTGAGCGCGGCCGTGACCACTGATGTCACATTCTTTGTACCCGATACCGATGAGAACGGTCAGCCCATACTCAACCCGGTTACCGGCAACGATGTCACCATCACGTTCGGCGGCCCCAGTGCCACGGGTTCATGGCTGCCGCTCGACAGCCGCGACCAGACGCCGCTAGGCACCCCGGTCGATTTTGGCGGCACGGGTGCGGACACCAGCTTTGTTGCCAAATCCATCACCCTGCACAAAGAAGCCACGATAACCACCGACAACGGCACGGCCGGTTTGACGCCTGGCGACGTGATTCGCTACGACCTGAATATCGCCATTTCCGACTACTTTGCCTTCGGTAAAAGCTTTCTGGAACAAGGTCAGTTCACCATCGCCGATGCCCTCGGCGACGGCCAAACCCTGCAGAGCACCCCTACCCTCACTGTGACATTCGACGGTCAGGCTCCCCAGACCATAACCCTGGTGACCACCAGTGTGGTCAACGCCGACGGCAGCACTTCACTGGCCTTTGACATCGGCCAATCACTGCTCAACCAATTCGGCGATCGTGGCTGGCTGAATGGTGACCTGGCCTTCGACAGTATCCTGCAAGGCGCTACCACAGCCGTGATTAGCTACATGGCGGTGGTCGGCCAGAGCTACACCCCACCGGCCGGCAACCCGCACAGTGAAATCAACGAAGGCGATGAGGTCGGCAACAGCGCCACAGTAACAGCGAGCATTCTTGGAGATTACATCAACCTCACCGGTGGCACCGAGAGTGACGACTCCAGCACCGTCAGCAAGGTGCCTGAAGGCCATATCGTCCTTACTCTGTCCGATCTCAATGATGGTGGCCCACCAGCCTCAGGCGCTGAATTGAAACCGGGCGATGAAGTCACCTTCCGGCTCAGTTATGACCTGGTTACCGGCGACTATGAAAACCTCAAACTGACCGCCTACCTGCCACTGCCGCTGTTCGACGTCAGCGGCATTGCCTGGCAGTTCGTCAACGGCACCGAGGCCAACGCCGGCCAATGGGTGCTGACTAGCGGCAACACCAATGCCGATAGCAGCATCAGCGTCAACAATGGCCCCGGCAACTCGGTGGTGTTCGACCTGGGTAGTTATGTCAAGGCCAGTGATATTCAAAACGGCAGTCGCATTCAGATCGAGTTCACCATGCTTGTGGGCGATCAACCCTACGCCGACAACCGCAAGTTCGACGTGCTGGCGCAATCCAGCCAGACCACCACGCTGAACAAGACTCTGCTCTCGTCTGCCAGCATTGCGGTCATCGCCTCCATTGCCGAGCCGGTGCTGAGCATCCGCCACGGGGTGGTTTCCAGCAGCAACGGCGCGATCACAGGTAGCAGTGGCACGTGGACTGCCCCAGGCAGCGCCGGCCAACCCTTTGCCGGCAGTGTCACCGATATCAGCGCAGTCAACGGCGCTGTCACCAACATAGACGGCGGCGATACCCTGCGCCTGGCCACCGCCATTGAAAACAGCGGAGGTGGCGCGGCTTATGACGTGTCCACCAACATCACCCTGCCCGCTGGCCTGTCCTTTGTCGGTGGCAGCCTGGCCAGTGCCAATGTGCTGGTCTATCGCGGCGACGGCACGCCACTGCAGTTGAACGTGGACTACAGCATCAGCGGCAATACCATCAACTTTATCGACGGCGCTGGTGTTGGCGCCCTACTTCCGGGCCGCTCCGGCACTGGCAACGACACCAGCGGCGCCAACCTTGTGGTGATCACCTATGACGTCACGGTCAGCGGCAGCATCGCCGCCAGCCGCACCCTGCAAAGCAGCGCCAGCTTGTCGCACTATGCCAGCACCGAAGGTGGCGCCAACTTCATCGCCGGCGCGCCGCTGCTCGATACGGCCGACCAGCAGGTTGCTGCGCCAATGATCGTCGCAGACTTCGCTGGCATCGGCGGTGGCGGCGGCCTGGACAACAGCGACTCCAGCGCCACGCACACTACCGGTTCCGATCTGGTGATTGGCGAGAGCATGCTCTACGACATCGTTGTCACCCTACCCGAAGGCACCACCCAGACCCTGCGCATAGACGACCTGATTCCCGCCGGTATGCGCCTGGACACCAGCTTCAATGGCAACACGGGTTATCAGATCATCACCACTGCTGGCGACGCGCTGTTGGCCAACTTCGCCGGCACCCTGGCCGGCGACAGTGTTAGCGGCATTTCCGGCACTTTGGGTGAGGCAGGTGTCGATGCACGCTTTACCTTCAGCGTCGCCAGTGCCGCTGCCGACAATAATGCCGGCAACAACATTTTTGTAATTCGTGTACGCCTAGTCGTCGATAACATGACAGGCAATCAGCAAGGCGTCACCCGTACCAATGACGCTCAATTGACCTATAGCGACCCCGATGGCGATACCGCCAATGGCAGCACCGCTCTCAATCGAGTCGTGGATAACAGCGCCACACCGAGCATTACCGTTCGCGAGCCCACCCTGACCCTGACTCAACAACTAGTCACGCCCCCCGGATTTGGCTTTGATGACGGTGATCAGGTGGACTTCACCATCACTGTCAGCAACGGCAACGGCGCTACTGATTACGATGCGTTCGATGTAGACCTGACCAGCATCCTACCGGCCGAACTGGATGGGCTGACGCTCAACAGCGTGATCTACACCGTTGGCGGTGTCCCTACCGATATCACCAGCAGCTTTTTACTCGACCCGAACGGTCACACGCTGGTGAATACCAGCAACATCGATATCGCCAAGGGCGGCAGCCTGGTGATCTCCATCAGTGGCGAGGTCAATTCCAGCGGCGCCTCCGTTCCCAATTTCGACAACCTGGCCGAAGTCCGCTGGACCAGCCTCGACGGCACGCTCAGTGGCGAACGCGACGGCACCGACGACGTTCTGAGCAGCGATGAACTCAACAACTATCACCTCAAGAGCGCTCTTGTCATTCCCGTTGCCCAGGGTATTCGCCTCTCCCGGGTTGGCGGCATGGAGGATACCGCTGCTCCCAACCCGACCAATGCAGAGATCGAACAAGTCACCATCGGCGAGATCATCCGCTATCGGGCAACAGCGTTGATTCCCGAAGGACTGAATGTCGGCTATCAATTGCAAATCGTCTTGGCCGAGGGGCTGACCTACGACGATATTGCCGGTATCCGCATCAGCTTCATCTCCCAAAACGGACTGACCACCAGCATCCCCCTAAACGACCTGATTACCGGCGGCACACTTGCAGTCAATGGCAATGAAAACAGTGACGAAGGCCAGTTCATCAAGGCCGACCTATCCGGAGATGTCCCAACGGGCGTGCTGAGTGCTGATCCGACAATTGTTCAAACATCAAACGGCGGGCAAGTACTCACCCTGAACCTGGGTGACATAAACAACAGTGAACTCGATGGTGATCTGGAAGGTATTACCATCGAGTTCAACGTGCGTGTCGATAACAGTCTCGGCAATCAAAGCAGCGCCGCGCCACTCGCGGTAGAGGTCAGAGACTTCGTTAACAATGTTCAGCGCTCCACCAGTGTCACCCTCTACGAGCAGGTCGTCGAACCTGGCTTCAATGCTCTGGACAAAGAAGTGATCTACTTTGACTCGGGTATTGGCGATACGACGGGTACGGCTACGGTTCAAGTCAGCTTCACATCAAACGGCCAGATCCCAGCCTACGACGTTGAACTTACGACCAATTTCCCTGGCGGTAGCAATTACACTCTGATGTCCGTCGAGATCAATGGCGTGCTTTATGGCGCAGGCAACCCCATACCGCCTGAGTATGGAGATGGGAGCTACCTCTTGCCCGATGGCCGCCTCGTTGTCACTTTCGAGCAGCTTGCCCCTGGCACCAGCGTTAAGCTGATCTACTCTGTCGATGTGCCCAACACCACCACTATTGCCAGTAGCAACGACACACTGACTTGGACCAGTCTGCCGACAGACTTCACCAGTTGGGGCGGCAGTTTTGTCGGAACACTAGGTGAGTTTGATGGCGAACGCACCGGCGAAGATGGCGCCGGCCCCGACAGCAGTGTGTTGAACAACTATCTGCTCACTGGAGGTGCCGGCCTCGGCATTATCTCCGGCACGCTGTGGAATGACACCGCTACCGCCACCAGCAGTACCACACCAGATGGCCCAGGCCTGGCCGGGCAAGAAGTGACGCTGACTTGGGCCGGTGTCGATGGCGACTTCAGCACCTTGGGCGACAATGCCGAATACAAAACAACAACCGACACTAACGGCCAGTACAGCTTCGGTGTTCTGCCCACCGGCATCTACCGCATCGACGTCCCCACCACACCCCCTGACACCCTAATCACTTATCCGCAGCCGATCGGTGACCTGCGCGTGCGCATCGACACCGATGGCAGCACTCTGGGGCAGGTCATCGTGAGTCTTGGCGAAGGCGACCAGAAGAGTGCCAGCGTCGGCTACGTCGAGCAGAACGATGCGCCGGTTAATGCACTGCCCGGCACTCAGAATGGTTCGGAAGACACGCCGCTGAACATTAGCGGTATTTCCATCTCAGACGTGGATGCCGACCGCGACCCGGACACCGCCAACCGCAGCCTCAGTGTCACCCTAAGCGTATTGCACGGCACTCTATGGCTAAGCAGCACGCCTGCGGGCGTGACTGTCAGCGGTGCCAACAGTGCGCAGCTGATCATTACCGGCACCCAGGCCAACCTCAATCTCGCCCTGGCCAACCTGAACTACCAGGGGACGCTCAACTACAACGGCAACGACACCCTGACAGTCCTGACCAATGACCTGGGCAATTTCGGCGACAAGGATGGCGACGGCCTCCCGGGCGAAATCAACGACGATGCCCTGACCGCTCCGGGCTCCGTGCCCATCGTGCTGGTGGCGGTGAACGATGCCCCCATTGCCGTGGATGACACAGCCCTGGCCACTGAAGCCGGCGGCCTCAACAACGCCACAGCAGGTGTCAACCCACGCGGCACCTTGCTGAGTAATGACACCGACGTGGACATCGCCACCAATGGCGACGTGCTTAGTGTCGTCTCGGTAACGGCCCTGAAAGGAGCCGGCAGTGGCGACGATGTTACCCAGAACCTGATCGACGATGGCACCGAATACGACATCGTTGGCCTGTACGGCACCCTGAAGATCAACGCCACTGGTCGCTACGAGTATGTAGTCGACAATAACAACGCACTGGTACAAGCCTTGCGCGTCAGCGGCCAGACGCTGAGCGAGAGTTTCAACTACAGCATTACCGACAGCAGCAACCCAGCCGACAGCCCCAACTCGACAGCAACCCTGACCGTGACCATTCGTGGCGCCAACGACACCCCTGCTGGCATCGACGATGTCGCCACGGCAATCGAAGCCGGTGGCGTGAATAATGGTACCGGCGGTCAGGATGCCACCGGTAACGTGCTTCCCAACGATACCGATATCGACAGCGTGAGTAATGGCGAAACCAAGCAGGTTTCCGGCATACGCACCATCCACGAGGGCGTTGCAGGCCCAACCCAACCCGTGACTGCCGGCACTAGCAGTGTCAATGGCACCCAGATAGCCGGGCTTTACGGCAGCCTGCGCATCGGTGCCGACGGCAGCTATCGCTATGTCATCGACAACAACAATGCCACCGTCCAGGCCATGACCAACGGCGATACGCTGACTGACACCTTCTCCTACACAGTGACCGACGCCGGTGGGCTGAGCGCCCTGGCCAACCTGACCATTACCATCCAGGGCAACCAGGATAACCCCGTAGCCAACAACGACAGCACTACAGCCCAGGCCGGCTCTATTGAACTGGCTATCGCTGAAATTACCGCCACCGGCAACGTCATCAGCGGCACTATTACCAGTTCACTTCCCGGCACGGGGGCTGCGGATACGGATGTCGACAGCATCGATACCCCGGCTGCCAGCAAACTCTTGGTCAATGGCATCCGTTCGGGCACTGAAACCGCCGGCGGCAGCTTCACCAGCGTGGCAGGTGCCACGCTGATTACCGGCCTATACGGCAACCTGACCATTAACCCGGACGGCAGCTACAACTACGACGTCGACAGTAACAACGCTACAGTCAGAGCCCTGGCGCCTGGCGCCACGATCAATGAGGTATTTACCTATCGCATCGTCGATACAGCCGCTCTCACCGACCTGGCTCAGCTGACCATCACCATTCGCGGCGTCAACGATGCTCCGGTCGTAGTCAACGACACTGCCCAGGCCGTCGAGGCTGGTGGCGTCAACAACCAGACTCTGGGTGTTAACCCAACCGGTAATGTGCTGAGCAATGACAGCGACCCAGATGGTGACAGCCTGAGCGTGAGTGCTCTCGTCAGCGGCACAGTTGGCGTTCCACTTGTTGGCATTTACGGCACGCTCACCCTCAATGCCAACGGCAGCTATACCTATGTGGTCAATAACAGCCTGCCGTCCGTGCAGGCTCTGCGTCTGAGCGGCGACCAGCTCAACGAGACCTTCAGCTACACCGTACAAGATGCCCGCGGGGGCACCACTGCCGCGCAACTAATGGTGGTGATCTCCGGGCAAAACGATGCGCCCATAGCCAGCGACGACACCATCGTCGCCCAGGAAGCGGGCGGCACCGCCAACGGCACACCGGGCATCGATCCCGACTCCATCGGCACCCCCGGCAGTTTTGCCAACCTGCTGAACAACGACAGTGACGTCGACAACGGCGACAGCAAAACCATTAACGGCATCCGTACTGGCAGCGAAGCGGCTGGCGGTAGCTTCAACAGTGTCAGCGGCAGTCAGGTGATTCAGGGCCAATACGGCACCCTGACTATCTACGCCAATGGCGACTATCAATACAGGGTGGATAACGACCTGTTGGCGGTACAACAACTGCGCCAGGGCCAGTCGCTGTCCGACACCTTTACCTACCGCATGCACGACACTGCCGGACTGACTGACAACGCCCAGCTCAACGTAACGATTCAAGGCGCCTGGGATGCGCCCGTGGCCTACAACAACCTGGCCTATGCGGTGGCGGCCTCCCCAACCGCGACAGGAATAAACCCCGTAGGCAACATCCTGACCGACTCGCGCTTTTTCCCTGCTGACAGCGACATCGACCAGGGCGATGTGCTGAGAATCAGCGGCATCCGCACCGGCCCCGAAGCCAGCAGTGGTGCAGCGGGCGCCATCGGCGTGGCCCTAACGGGCGCCAACAACTATGGTCAACTGACCGTCAATGCAGACGGTAGCTATACCTTCGCCGTTAACTCGGCCAACCCAACTATCCAGGCGCTCGGCCCTGGCGCCTTCGTTATCGAGCAGTTCACCTATCAGGTCATGGATCTGGGTGGTCTGATCGATGAGGCTCAGTTGAGTATCTTCATTCGCGGACAGGATTTCGCGCCGGTGGCCAACAACGACCAGGCCACCGCTGTAGAAGCCGGCGGCTTGAACAATGCAACTTTGGGCAGTAACCCCACCGGCAATGTGCTGAACAACGACACCGATACTGAAGGCGACGCCCTGTTTGTCTCTACCGTGCGGACCGGCAGTGAGGCAGGCAGTGGTACTGCCGGCACGCCTGGCACAGTACTGCGCGGGTTGTATGGCGATCTAACGCTGAATGTCGACGGCACTTGGAACTATGTACTGGATAACGACCTGCCCGCCGTGCAGGCCTTGCGTATCAGTGGTCAGACCCTTACCGACACCTTCACCTACACGATAGAAGAGGTGTTGTGGGGCGCCACCGACCAGGCCGAGCTGGTGATCACCATCGACGGGCGTAACGACACACCGATCGCGCTCGACGACGATGCCACTGCGCTAGAGGCCGGCGGCATCGCCAATGGCACCCCAGGTGTCAACCCAACCGGCAATGTGCTGGATAACGACAGCGACGTTGACAGCGTGGCCAACGGTGAGACCAAACAGGTCCTCAGCGCCAGTAGCGAACTGGGTAACAGTGCCAGCGCTGGCCAGGTATTGCAGGGCCGCTACGGCAACCTGATCCTGAATGCTGATGGTTCCTACCAGTACCTGCTGAACAACGACGATCCCGTGGTGCAGGCCCTGCGTACGGCTGGAGAGACCCTGCGCGAGGTATTCACCTACCGTATGCGCGACACTGCCGGGGCTGAGTCAACGGCGCGACTCAACGTGCTGATTCAGGGCGCCGATGACAATCCGGTGGCGCTCAACGACAGCAATCTAGCAACCGATCAGACCCCCGCTCCGCAAGCCAGCGGCAACGTTCTGCCTAACGATGGTGATGTGGACAACGCTGAGCGCTTGCGCGTAGTGGCCATCCGTACTGGTGCGGAAAATGCCAATGGCACTGCAGGCAATCTTGGCCAGGCTTTAGCGGGCCGTTACGGCACGCTGGTCATCAACAGCGATGGCAGCTACACCTACAACATCGACCCGAGTAACCCTGAAGTCCTCGCCGCCGCAGGGCTCGGTCAGGTGCTGCAGGATGTCTTTACCTACACCATGGCCGATCTGGCCGGCGCCACCGACCAGGCCGAGCTGCTGATAACCCTCGATATTGCGGCGCCCTATGTCCCGCCGCCCGAGGTCAAAGGTAACGGCTGGCGCCCCTATGAAAGTTTTATTCCAGCGCAGCAGAGCACCGTACTCGGCTTCGAGCCGGCCATCTTCGTGACCCCGGTGGTACAGAGCAACAACCTGCTGAACGAGGTTGGCAGCTGGCGTTCGGATGGCAGCAACATGCGCCTGGCCCAGCCTGCTGCCATCGAAAGCCAATCATTGTGGGTGCCACAAGTGCCTGGCCAGTTCGTCGCGCGCAGTGTCGATAACAGCCGCTTTGGCAGTGAACTGGATCTGGCCTGGATCCTCGGTCGCCAGAGTCGTATCGACCTGACCGCAGATGGCTTATTGAGTGATCCATCACTGTTCACCAGCGACCCGGCGGACATGATCCATAATCAGCAACAAGCGAGCGCTGAAGCACCACCCGTGCAGACTGCGCGCAGTTTCCAGCAGCAGTTGCAAACTGCGGCCAAGCGTCTGAATCCGCTCAATCAGAGCATTCCTCGTAGCTAGTATGAATAAGGACACTTCATGCCCAGCCGCTCCCCGAAAGCCCTGAGTATTGCCATTGCCACCAGCCTGCTTCTAGGCGCCTGTTCGGCCATCGACCCCAGGCCCTATAACAAAGTAGAGAAAAACGAGCGCATTCTCGGTGACCGTGCCCATATGTACGGTCAACAGGAGCCGGTCAATGCCCCCATTACCTTCTATGAGGCCGCCGCCCGTGCACTCAAGTACAACCTCGATTACCGCCTCAAGCTGATGGAGAGCGCGCTGGCGGCGGATCTACGCGATGTTTCCAGCCACGAAATGCTGCCACGCCTGGTCGCTTCGGCAGGTTACTCGGGCCGTAACAATGACTCCGGCGGCACGTCCATCGGCATTGAGGATGGTGAAGAAAGCTTGCGCGCCTCCACTTCACAGGAGCGCTACCGCGATCTGGCTGGGCTCGGTGCAAGCTGGAGCCTGCTGGACTTTGGCATGGCCTACTATCGCACCCAACAGAAGAGCGACCAGATCCTCATGGCCGAGGAACGCCGGCGCAAGGTGGCGCAGAACGTTTTGCAGGATGTGCGCAACGCTTATTGGCGGGCCCTTGGTGCCCAGCGCCTGTTGCCCGATGTAAACCGCCTGCTGGTGCGCACCGAACAGGCTCTGGAGGCAGCCCGCCAGGCCGAACTCAAAGGCCTGCTGCCACGCCAGGAGATACTCGCATACCAACGCGCCCTGCTCGATTCGATTTCCCTGTTGACGGTGCGGCGCCAGGACCTGGAATACGCCCAGGCGGAACTGTCCGCGTTGATGTCGCTGCCTCCCGGCACCCGCCTGGTGCTGGCCGAACAGACAGAACCGGCCATGCAACAACTGACCATCGATGGCAATCGGCTCGAACAGTTGGCTCTGGAGAACCGTCCCGAGATCATGGAGGAGTGGTACCGCAAGCGGGTCAACGAGAACGACCTTAAAATCGCCAAGGCCCAGTTGTGGCCCAATGTCAGCCTCAACTGGGGCTATCAGTACGACTCCAACAAGTACCTGTACAACAATCACTGGTCGGAGACTGGCGTACAGGTCTCTCTCAACCTGCTGCGTCTGATGCAGCTACCCTCCCTGCTCGACGCCGAAGGCACTCAGGGCGGCACCGATGATACCCGGCGCGTGGCGCTGTCCATGGCCATTCTGACTCAGGTGCGGGTCGGCGCATTGCGTTACCAGTTGGCTCTTCAGGAAGTCAAATTCGCCGACAAAGGCCTACGGGTCGACGAGGGCCTGCTCGACTACGCCCGCGCCGCACGCAGCAGTTCGGTCGGTTCCGAGCTGGAAGTGATTCGCGCTGAAGGCCGTTACCTGCTCTCGCGCTACCAGCGTGAAGCTGCTTACTCCAGCGCCCAGGCAGCCTGGGGGCGCCTGTACAACTCGGTCGGCCTGGATGTACTGCCGCAAGCCATCGACAAACACGATGTGAAGACCCTGGCCCTGGAAATCCAGCAAACCCTGGAAGCCCAGCAGGCAGAGAACCTGTTCACCGCAACACAAGGACGTTTGCATGCCGTTCAGCCGTAACTTCTATCCCGTTTTGGTTCTTCTGCTTTCCATTCAGCAATCGGCATCTGCCGTAGATTTTGGTGCAGCGCTTGCTGACCCTACAGCGATTCGCGTGTTGCTCGCCGCTGACATTGAGACCACCCTGTCCAGCCAGATGACCGGCACTCTCGGCGAGTTGCAGGCCACACTCGGCCAAAGCGTGGCCAAGGGCGCCCTGCTAGCCCAGTTTGACTGCCGTGAGGGGCAGGCTAGAAGCATGGTGAGCAATGCCGAACTGGCCATGGCCAAGCAAAACCTGCAGGCCAAGCAGCATCTGCGTAACCTGGATGCAGTCGGTGACCTGGAAGTGGCGATAGCCGCCACTGAAGTACAAAAAGCCGAGGGCGCGCGCAGCATGGCACAGACCCAAAGCAGCTATTGCAAAGTCAACGCACCCTTTGCCGGACGCATTGCCAAAGTCCATGCCAAACCCTACCAAACCCTCAGCGCGGGTAGCCCCCTGTTTGATTTGGTCAGTGCCGGCGCACTTAAAGTCCGCATGAATGTGCCCTCCTCACTGCTACCGGGCCTGCAGATTGGCAGCGCACTGCAGGTGAGCATCGCGGAGACTGGTAAAACCTACGCCGCCAGTGTCAGTGCGATTAACTCGCGGGTAGACGCAGTGGCACAGACCGTGGAGCTGGAAGCCGTCCTGGACACTGACCACCCTGAACTGGTGGCTGGCATGAGCGGTGTCGCCCAGTTCGCGGCTCGGCCATGAGTGAACGTTTGCCACACCCACAGTTGCTGCTGAGCTTGGCCAGTTTGCGTGATCGCGCACTGGCTGCTGATTCGCTGAATACGCTGGCCTTCAGCATGGCCAACGATCTGCATCCACTGCTGCATTTTTATCAGGCGCAGGTATGGGCGCAGCGTGAGCATGGCCTTGAGCTGTTGTGTATCTCAGGTCTGGCACGTCCCACTGAAGACTCGCCATATCTGCTCTGGGTGCGTCAGGCCAGCCGCTGGTTGGGCGCACAGGTAAAAGATGCGCAGCCATGCTGGTTGACGCGCGCTGAGCTGGACCTGCCAGCCGATATCGCCGATGGCTGGCAAGAGTGGTGGCCGGACGGTGTGTGGTGTGTGCCGCTCCATGATTCGCATGGCAAACGCCTTGGGCTATTGCTCTATCTACTGGAAGCGCCACCAAACGAACCCTTGCCAGAACTGCTCAATGGCCTGTGGCAAACCTGGGCGTACTGTTGGGCGGCGCTGGGCGGCGAGCGCAAGATGCTGGGGTGGCGCCCAAGCCGCCGACAACTACTGATTACCCTCGCCGTGGCGGCCCTGTTGTTGCTGGTACCTGTTCGGCAGACGGCCCTGGCCCCGGCAGAGGTGGTCTCTCGTCAGGCGCAGATCGTCAGCTCACCCATAGACGGGGTCATCGCCGAACTGCATGTGCGTCCCAACCAGAGCGTTGAAGCGGGCACTTTGCTGCTGACACTGGATGAAACCACCCTGCACAACCGTGCCGAAGTGCTGATCAAGGAAGTAGCAGTAGCCGATGCAGAACTCATCGCCGCGAGTCAGCGGGCTTTCGATAACGTGCAGAGCAAGGCTGAACTCACTCTACTGGCGAGCCGTGCACAGCAGCGGCGCGCCGAATTGGCTGCGGTCGAGGCTCAGCTCAAGCGTACCCAGGTCTATGCGCCCCGTGCAGGCGTCGCGGTTTATGGTGACCCCAACGACTGGCTGGGTAAGCCGGTTTCAACGGGCGAGCGCATCATGCAGGTTGCAGATCCGAGCCAGCCGGCCATGCGTATCCAGTTACCGGTAGCCGATGCCATTGCTCTTGAGGCCGGCGCCAGGGTTACCTTGTTCCTTACTGCCTATCCCCTCACCCCGCTGCAGGGCAGCGTGCTGGAAACCAGCTACCAAGCCAAAGCGGGTGAAGACGGGGTGGCGTCATATCGCTTATTGGCGAGCATTGAAGGGCAGCCGGAGCATGCTCGGCTCGGTTTGCATGGTACGGCCAAACTGTATGGCGACCGGGTATTGCTCGGCTATTACCTGTTGCGCCGACCACTGGCGGCGCTGCGTGCCTGGAGTGGTTGGTGATGCTCGACCCTGCCGATCTGCGCCCTCCTGCCTTGCGTGAAGACCTGCGCTTGAGCGAAGCCGCACCAAGCCCCAATGGCGAACCGTGCTGGGTGATTCACGACAGCGTGATCAACCGTTTCTACCGTATCGGTTGGCTGGAGTTTGAGTGCCTGTTGCGTTGGGGTAAGTCGCCCAGGCAGATCTGCCAACAGATTGCCGAGCAAACACCGCTAAAGCCCGAGGTCGAGCAGGTGCTGGGCCTGCGCACGTTTCTCGAGCAGCACCAGTTGCTGCGCCCGGACAGCGCCGCGCTGGCGCGTCTGCGCAAGCAGAGTGAGGGTAATCAATGGCTGACCTGGAAATGGTGGCTGCACCACTACCTGTTCTTTCGCATTCCGTTGTTGCGCCCGCAAAAACATCTCAACAGCCTTGCCAATAGCCTTGATTGGCTGTTCCAGCCCCTGACCGCCTGGTTGGTACTGCTGCTCAGCATGCTTGGTATCGTACAAGTGCTGCAGCAGTGGGACAGCTTCAGCCATGCCGTGGTCGAGTCTTTTTCTGCCGAAGGCCTGCTCAGCTTTGCCCTGGCACTGATCCTGGCCAAGACCCTGCATGAACTGGGGCATGCGCTGGTTGCCACCTGGCTGGGCTTGCGCGTGGCACACATGGGGGTGGCCTTTGTGGTGCTCTGGCCAATGCTCTACACCGACACCGGCGAGAGCTGGAAGCTGCGTAGCTCACGTCAGCGTCTGGCCATTGCCTCTGCCGGCATCCTCACCGAGCTGGCTCTGGCTGGCCTGGCGACCCTGGGCTGGGCCCTGAGCGAGCCTGGCATGCTGCGCAATGCCCTGCTCTACCTGGCAACCACCAGCTGGATATTGTCGCTGGCACTCAACGCCAGCCCGTTTATGCGTTTCGACGGTTACTTCATCCTCTCCGACTTGCTCGACTTCCCCAACCTGCACGAGCGTTCATCGGCCATTGCCCGCACGGCGATCAGACGCAATCTGTTGGGGCTCAATGAAGCCTGGCCGGAGCCTTTCACGGTTGGCAAGCGACGCCTGTTGGTGACGTTTGCCTTCATGACCTGGTTGTACCGCCTGGTGCTGTTCCTCGGTATCGCCGTAGCGGTTTACCTGTTGTTTTTCAAAGTACTTGGCATCTTCCTGTTTGCCGTGGAAATCGCCTGGTTCGTGGTCTTGCCGGTATGGCGCGAGCTGAAACATTGGTGGAGCGTACGCAGCCAGATCGCAAGCCGGCGCAAGCAGCTGTTCTGGCTCTTGTCTGGGCTGATATTGCTGATCTTGGCCCTGCCTTGGCATAGCCAGGTCCAGGGTTACGGCGTGGCACGTAGCGCACAGCAATTACGCCTGTTCAGCCCGCACCCGGCATTGTTGCAGCAGCTTCGCAGCGCTGGAGCGGTCAACAGTGGGGACACCCTTGCCGTACTGGAAGACCCGGATATTGCCGCCAGGATGCTGGGTAACGAAGCGGGCATCCGCGGCTACCAGGCTCGCCTGAGCGGGTTGCTGGCCGACCCCAGCGGCCTGGGACAGCAGAGCGCTACCTTGCAGCGCCTGGACGTCGAGGTTGAGCAAGTCCGCGCGGCCCGCTCAGAACTCGCACGCTTGACCCTAAAGGCCCCCTTTGCGGGAGAGTGGCGTGACGTCAACCCGGATTGGCAACTCGGCCAGTGGGTCGGCCGCCAGGAAATGCTGGGCGTGCTGATTGACCCACTGCGCTGGCAGGCCGATGTCTATGTCGAGCAGGCGCAGGTGCATCGCTTGTCGGTTGGCAGCCCTGTGAGTTTCTATCCGGCCGGGCAAATGCTCGCCATTGCCGGGGAAGTAGTCTCGATTGGTAGCACCCGTACCCACCAGCTCAGTCACCCCATGCTGTCCTCCCACTATGGTGGTCCGCTCGTCACCACGCGCGAGGGCAATGGGCTCGCACCGAACGAAGCGCTGTTCCATGTGCTGGTGCAATTGCAGCAACCACCACCCGGGCGACAGGAAACCATGGGCCAAGCCCAGATTGAAGGCCAGCGGCGCAGCCTACTCGGCGCGGCACTGACCTATATGCTGGCGATACTGCTACGTGAAAGCGGCTTCTAAGGGCTGCGCCCGCACCTAGCGAGCGCAGCGAGTTACATGGCCATAAATACGATAATGGGCCCGCATACTGCCAGCAGCACATTGGACATGGCGTAACAGACGGTGAAGCCAATAACCGGCGTGTTACTGCCGGACTGTTCAATGATCTTATTCATCGACGCGGCTTCGGTCTGCGCCCCGGCCAACGCCCCAAACAGAATCATCGGGTGCAGACGCAGCACATAGTGGCCGAAGTAGAGTGTGATCAAGGGCGGCAGCAAGGTCACAACCGCCCCGGCAACCAGCAGCGCCAGGCCCTGCTCCTGCATCGCCGCAATCGCTGCCGGCCCCGCCAGTAAACCCACCACAGCGGCAAAGGCCGTCAGGCCAAACTCGGAGAAAGCCCATTGCGCCGCCGGCGGCAAAGCGCCAATTTCGGGATGGCGGGAATTCCACCAACCGATCAGCAAGGCGGTCACCAGTACGCCGCCACCTACACCGAGTTCAATCGGAATCATCCCGACATGGGTCGAAAGCAACCCAAGCAGCGAGCCCAGTACCATGCCCAGGGCATGTATGGCGATATCGGACTTGTGGCTTTTTTCACGCACGCGCCCCAGTTGCTCGGCCAGAGCCTCAAGGCTGAACGTGCGCCCAGTCAGCGAAATAACATCGCCACGACGCAGTACGGTATGCGGTAGCAATGGCAATTCGAGCCCCTGACGGCTGATGTCATTGATAAAGCAGCCCATGCGCTGGGTGCCCACCAGGCGCGATTTGATCTCCATGATGGTCTTGCCGGCAAACTCAGCGGATGTCAGGACAATGTCCACGGTTCGGGTGGGAAACGATAGCGACTCCGGATGATCGACCTCTGGGCCTATCCACTCACTCAACGCCCCTACTGCCTCGCGCAATGCATAAACACCGACAATATCGCCGACAGCGAGAATGCAGTCTGGATCACGCTCGATGACCACTCCCTCACGCACCACGCGCTCCACGCTCAACGTGGGATGCAGGTGCTCGATGTCGGCGATGGCCTTGCCACCGGCCTGTTCTGCAACCCGATGCGCGCGCACCACGATGCGGGTATAGGGAATAGTGAATGCATCTTCATTGTTGGCAATCCCCAGCTCCAGTTCCAGCTCACGGGCCGATGCGCGCAAGTCCACCCCGAGCAGTTTCGGCGCGATGCTACCGACAAAAACGATCAAGCCGATGGTGCCGAACAGGTAGGTAATCGCATAGGCGATGGCCATATGGCTGTTGAGCTGAGCCTTGGCTGCGCTGTCCAGGTCCAGTTGGCTGATCGCACTGCTGGCCGTGCCCATGATGGCCGTATCGGTGAGTGCGCCGGCGCCCAAACCAGCGGTGAAGCCTGCATCGAAATGAAATAGCGCATTCATCAGCAAAATCGTCCCCAGCGCGGCCGCGCAGAGCACCACTGACAAGATCACCAGTTTGAGGGTGCCGCGATTGAGACTACCGAAGAATTCAGGTCCACTTTTGAAGCCGACCGCATAGATAAATAGGACAAAAAATACCGACTTGAGAACGTGTGGCACCTCCAGACCAATCTGGCCAATGATCAGGCCCATCAACAAAGCCCCCGCCACCGAGCCCAGATGAAAGCTGCCTAGACGAATGCGGCCGATAACAACCCCCAGAGAAATGGCCAGAAATACGGCAATTTCTGGTGCGGAGCGAAGCGCGTGAAGCACGAATTCAAGCATCGGAATGTCCTTTATCGATTACTTTTTAATCATCTATGACCAGTGCCGGACTGAACGCTACTGCTCGTTAGGTGGCTGCGCGGGAGATGTGAACCACTTTTCCTTGGGCACCCATTTCTCCTGCTGAGGATCGCCCAGGTAGTGCGGCGACATGATCTGTACGCCGTACTCGTTGAACACATCCTGGATATTGGCATGCAGCATGGTCAGCAGTTCGGCACGTGGACGGGGCTCGCTGGGGATTGCCTGGGCAACCAGTCGGTACTCCGGGTAGAAATCCGATAATGCCGTCTGGAATACCTGGGGCAACGGATCAGCCAAAATGCCGGGTGTGCGTCGAGCCGCTTCAAGCAGCATGGCGTCAACCTGACGCCAGGGAGTGTCATAGCCAATGGTGACGACTGTGTCGACCACATAACCGGGTCCCTGAACTGCGCGCGAGTAGTTCTTGGTCACCGACCCGGTGATCATCGAGTTGGGAATAGTCAGCACTTCGCCCAGGCCGGTACGGATTCTGGTCGTGAACATCCCCAGTTCAGTCACGGTGCCCTCATGCTCGCCGATGCTGACAAACTCACCAGGGCGCAGTGTGCGCGAATAGGTGAGGATCAGCCCCGCAGCCGCCTGCCCGACCACACTGGAGGCACCCAGAGAAATCATTAGCCCGATCAATACCGAAAGGCCCTTGAATGCCTCGGTTCCGGCTCCTGGGAGATAGGGATAGGCCATAGCCAGAGCAAACAGCCATACGGCGATCGAGGCCAGCCGGGTAGTGGGTTTTACCGTTTCGTTATTGAGCCAACTGATCGTGCCCGGCTTAGCTGCGCGGCGTAACAGACGCTGAGTGAAGGCACTAACCCCCCGAGCGATAAAGAAAATCGCCAAGGCAATAACAAGGCCGGGAATAGCTCTAATAATGGCCTCAAATAGATATCGCGCCACTTCCAGTAGGTAGGTATTAAGACTCTCGCCCCAGGGCCGTGTGTAGGGAAACTGAGAGAGTACGAAGCTCAGCCACTGGTAACTGAGCAGCAACACCAGCGTCCAATACATGAGCCACAGCAGGCGACTGGCCAGCGGGTGCAAAAAGCCGGTGTCGATCAGTTGCGTCTGTCCTAACTTGAGCTTGCTGGTGTGCCGGTGCATCAGCTTGGGCAAGACACTCAGCAGCTTGTTATGCACATAGATAATGGCCCGCAGCAGGACGACATACAGCACCGTGGCTAAGGCTGAAAAACCGGCCGCGGTCATGAGAAAGCGCAGGCTACGTGCCTGTTGCGTTTCTGCCACCACCAGGCGCAATCGATCGGCTGCATCTTCAGCTGCTTGCCGGACCGTTTCGTCAGTTGGCCCTAGGTCCTTCGGCGAAACAATAAACCCACGCCGATTACCCAGCAGCACCAGATAGCTATCCTGAATCGGATCAAGCCTGACTGGCAGCTCATCGTCTGCTCCGTCCAGGGCTTCTCTGATCACCGCCTCAGCGCGTTTGGCGCGAAGCTCTGGGGTTTCACCAAGCAATGTCCCACGAAAAGTCATCAGGCTACGGTTAGCAACCTTGAGTTCGACAGTGGAATCATCTTGCTGAGTGGTAGTGTCCGCATGTGCCGGAAGTCCTACGGCCCACGACAATGACGAACACAATACGCCGGCACACAATGTGCCCCACAAATACGCTATTCGCCCCATATAAATCGCCCCAAATCTTTCTCGTCCTGCACAGGCCAATGTTTAAGCATGTGCGCCTTTGCGCGCCTGCGAAGGGAGATTAGTTCAGATTCAGCGGCCTGGATTGGTTGGCCGCTATTGCCCGCGTAACAGCTCAAATATGCGTTAGCGCAGGCCGGCGGCTGTCACTGTCCGGGCCGAGTCGCAACGCTGTATCGCCAACACCCGGGCTAGCAACCACGCGCAAAGTACACAGATTGAATAGGCCAATGGGCGTCGGCTGCGCTGTTGGCCGAGAGCGTCATGATGCCGTACGCGCTTACCAACAAACGCTGCACGCTATCGTCCAGCGTCGAAGCACAGGATCAGGCGTTCAGCCAGTGTGATCAGTCGCGGTCCAGCAAATGAAACCTGGGCAGGGCAATGTGCCAATGAATGGCGGCCAGGCGAATCAGCAGGATGCTTAGCATGGCCACGCTGCTATCCAGCCAATACGGCGTATCCACAGCCCGCATGGCGATAAAGACCAGGGCGCCGACAATACAGGCGGTGGCGTAGATTTCCTTCTGGAAGATCAGCGGAATCTCATTGCAGATCACATCGCGCATTACCCCACCCGCCACACCAGTCATCACGCCCATGATCACGGCAGTGCTGGTCGGTACGTGGTGTTGCATGGCAACTTCAGTGCCGATCACGGTAAACACGGCCAGGCCGAGTGCATCGGCCCACAACAGGCCTTTTTCATGAATAGGCTGAGTTAGCCGCACCCAGACTATGGTGCCAATCGCGGCCAACGAAGCGACGAGGATATACAGGTCGTTGCGAATCCAGCTGACTGGATAGTTATTCAGAATCACGTCGCGCAGGGTGCCACCGCCCAGGGCGGTGACGATGGCGATCACCAGTACGCCGAACAGATCCATGGACTTACGTCCAGCCATCAGCGCACCGGTGATGGCGAATACCGCGACACCGAACAAGTCGACCAGATAGAGCAGTTGAGCCATGCCGACCTCAGGGTTACACAGGGGTACGCATGGTAACGAACTCTTCAGCCGCCGTTGGATGCACGCCAATGGTTTCATCAAATAGCTGTTTGGTCGCGCCAGCGTTCAACGCTACGGCCAGCCCTTGAATGATTTCGCCTGCTTCCGGGCCCACCATGTGGCAGCCCAGGACGCGGTCTGTGGCACGGTCCACCACAAGTTTCATCAAGGTGCGTTCCTGGCTTTCAGTCATGCTCAGCTTCATCGGCCGGAAACGGCTTTCAAATACGCTGACGCTATAGCCCTCCTCCTTTGCCTGCTCTTCACTCAGCCCCACCGTGCCGATATTGGGCAGGCTGAACACTGCAGTCGGGATCATCTGGTAGTCGACCTTACGGTATTCCTCCGCTTTGAACAGGCGCCTGGCAACGGCCATGCCTTCGGCCAAGGCGACAGGCGTCAACTGCACACGGCCGATCACATCACCGATGGCTAGGATAGATGGCGTACTGGTTTGGTACTGCTCGTCAACCTTGATAAACCCGCGCTGATCAAGCTGTACATCGGTATTGTCCAGGCCCAGGTTGTCCAGCATGGGACGCCGCCCCGTGGCGTAGAAAATGCAATCGGCGCTCAGTACCCGACCATCTTTCAAGGTGGCCAGCAAGCTGCCGTCGGCTTGTTTGTCGATACGCGCAATATCGCTGTTGAACTGCAGGTCCACCCCGCTTTTGCTCAGCTCGTCTTGCAAGTGCAGGCGAACCGCTTTATCGAAGCCACGCAGGAATAATTCACCGCGATACAGCAACGAGGTTTGTGCGCCGAGGCCGTTAAAGATCGACGCAAACTCCACCGCGATATAACCACCCCCTACGACCAACACACGCTTGGGCAGTTGCTCAAGGAAGAAGACTTCGTTTGAACCAATTGCATGTTCATGCCCCGGAACGTCAGGGATCTGCGGCCAGCCGCCAGTGGCAATCAGGATGTGCTTGGCGCTATAGCGCTTACCCCCTAACTCGACACTGTGATCATCGATAATCCGTGCATGCCCCTCAAGCAGAGTCACCCCACTGTTGAGTAACAGGTTGCGGTAGATACCATTGAGTCGGTCGATTTCACGGTTTTTGTTAGCAATCAGGGTGGTCCAATCAAACTGGGCTTCACCCAGCGACCAGCCAAACGCCTGGGCCTGCTCGAAGTCATCGGCAAAGTGAGCGCCGTAAACCAGCAGTTTCTTGGGTACGCAGCCCACATTGACGCAGGTACCGCCAAGGTAGCGGCTCTCAGCAACCGCCACACGTGCGCCATAGCCAGCCGCAAAGCGCGCCGCGCGCACACCGCCGGAACCGGCACCGATCACAAACAGGTCGAAGTCGTAGGTCATTTCAGCCTCCAGAACAGGCCCCCAGCATACCCCAAGGCGCGCCAGGGCCTAAACTTGAAGCACGCGGAACAGGAGATCAGTGATGCGTCCGACCCTTACTCATGTGGCCATGCATGTGCCTGACTTGGACGCATGCGTCGCCTTTTATCAGCAATTCTGTGCGATGCAGGTGATCCATCAACGTGCCGGCAAAGGCTCGAGGATTGTCTGGATGGCTGAGCCAGGCAAGGAGCACAGTTTTATTTTCGTAATCATGCCGGGAGGGCAAGACCGGCAATTATCCGCAGAGGATTACAGCCACTTCGGTTTTGCCGTGGACAGCCGCAACCAGGTCGACAGCATTGCCGATCAGGCCCGGCAGGCGGGATGTTTGGTCTGGGAACCGCGAGATGAGCCCTACCCTGTTGGCTACTACTGCGGCCTGCGTGATCCTGCAGGCAACTATGTAGAGTTCAGCTACGGCCAGCCTTTGGGCCCTGGCTCAGAGCATATGCCGCTAGCCTGAATGCACACAGCCACCCGTAGGTGGCTGTGTGCTGGAGCGGTAAGCAGACCTAGTAAGCCTTGCCTGTTTTGTAGATGTTTTCATAGCAGAAGTTGGTGGCTTCGATATAACCCTCTGCACCGCCACAGTCGAAGCGTTTGCCCTTGAATTTGTAGGCCATCACGCAGCCATTCTGCGCCTGCTTCATCAACGCGTCGGTGATCTGGATTTCCCCACCCTTGCCAGGCTCGGTCTGTTCGATCAGGTCGAAGATATCCGGCGTGAGGATGTAGCGACCGATGATCGCCAGGTTCGACGGCGCATCTTCTGGTTTGGGTTTTTCGACCATGCTGTTAACCCGGTAGATGTCATCACGGATCATCTCGCCGTCAATCACCCCATATTTGTGGGTTTCTTCTGGCGGTACTTCCTGAATAGCAACGATCGAGCAGCGGAACTGCTTATACAGCTTGACCATTTGCGTCAGGACCGCGTCCCCGTCCAGATTCAGGCACAGGTCATCGGCCAGCACCACGGCGAAAGGCTCGTCACCGATCAGGGGGCGGCCACAGAGAATGGCATGGCCGAGACCTTTCATCTCGACCTGGCGGGTGTAGGAGAAGGTGCATTCGTCGATCAGACGGCGAATACCAACCAGGTATTTTTCCTTATCGGTATCGCGGATCTGGTGCTCAAGCTCGTAGCTGATATCAAAGTGATCTTCCAGCGAGCGTTTGCCACGGCCGGTGATCATGGCAATTTCCGTCAACCCGGCTTCCAGCGCCTCTTCGACGCCATACTGGATCAATGGTTTGTTCACAATTGGCAGCATTTCCTTGGGCATGGCCTTGGTGGCTGGCAGAAAACGGGTGCCGTAACCGGCTGCGGGGAACAAACATTTCTTGATCATGGGAAACCTTGAGCAATGATGTGAAAAGTGCGCCGCAGTCTATCAGGCTGCACTGGCCTTACAATGCCCTTGCGCAGGTCGGCCAATGCCTCTGTAGAGAAATCCAAGCTCTGCCAACTGCATAGCGTCGTAGATATTGCGCCCGTCAAAGAGGACCGGCATGCGCATCAACCCCCTAATTCGAATGAAATCCGGCTGCCTGAATTGCTTCCATTCGGTGACCAGCACCAAGGCATCCGCCCCTTCGACGACGCTATAAGGTGATGGACTCAGGCGCAGCTGACCGCTGCCAATCACGTTGCCATAGCGCTCTGCCAAGGCAGTTGTGGCGACCGGGTCGCATGCCTGAACAATGGCCCCCGCAGCCAGCAAGGCATCAAGCAGAACCAGACTTGGGGCCTCGCGCAAATCGTCCGTGCCCGGTTTGAAAGCCAAGCCCCAAAGCGCCACCACTCGCCCTTGCCAATAGCCGGAAAAATGCTCACGCAGCGCCTGGAACAGCAGAGTCTTCTGCAATGCATTACGGGCCTCAACTGCACGCAGGATGCCTGGCTCAATGCCCTCTTGTTCTGCACAACGAATCAACGCCCGCACATCTTTGGGAAAGCACGAACCGCCATAACCACAACCGGCATAGATAAAGTGCGTGCCAATGCGTTTATCGCTACCAATCCCACGGCGAACATCTTCGATATCCACATCAAGACGCGCACACAAGCTGGCCATTTCATTGATAAATGAAATCTTGGTGGCTAAAAAGGCGTTGGCGGCATATTTGCTGAATTCTGCCGCACGCAATCCCATGCACAGCAAACGCTCGTGATTACGCAAAAATGGCGCATACAGGCGGCGTAGTACCTCATGCCCGTGCGGTTCATCGCAACCGACAATCACCCGATCCGGGCGCATAAAATCGGCGATGGCAGAGCCTTCCTTAAGAAACTCGGGATTACTTGCCAGGGTTACCGTGAAGCGCCGATTGCGCTTAAGCAACTGGCTGTTAATCCGCTGCGCAACACGCTCTGCGGTGCCCACCGGCACCGTTGATTTATTCACCACGACGCACCGCTGCTCAAGGTGCTCACCGAGCTCATCGGCAACAGCCAGTACATGGGATAAATCTGCCGAGCCATCCTCCCCGCTCGGCGTGCCAACGGCGATAACGATGACCTCGGCCTGCTTGATCCCTTCCTCCAGATGCTGACTAAAGCTCAACTGAGCGCTGGCCAAATGGCTCTGCAGCATGATGTCCAGACCAGGCTCGTAGATAGGCACCTGACCTTGAGCCAAGCGCGCCACTCGTAGAGCATCACGCTCGATGCAGATCACGCGATTACCCATTTCAGCAAAACAGGCTGCCGACACCAGCCCCACATAACCGGCCCCAATTACACAAATACGCATCAGCTGCACTCCTCGGGTGAGTTACAGCGATTGCAGCTAAAGCAGATGGCAGGCGTATGACGGAAATGAGGCATGACCATGACAGGGCCCGGTTATTTCAGAAACACAATTACCAGGCACAAAAAAACCGGCTGAGAGAGCCGGTTTCTGTGGGTTTCAGACTCTGTTTAGGAGCATCTGAAATCATCTAGATGGTGCCCGAAGCCGGAATCGAACCGGCACGAGGTTACCCTCGAGGGATTTTAAGTCCCTTGCGTCTACCGATTTCGCCATTCGGGCGGTAGCGCTGTATTGCGAGGCTTGGACTATATACAGCCACAAGACGCCTCGCAAGGGTTCAACATAAATGAAAAAGCCTCGTAGATCAGTGATCTACGAGGCTTTTCTAATTGGAGGCTGAGGTCGGAATCGAACCGGCGTTCACGGATTTGCAATCCGGTGCATAACCACTCTGCTACTCAGCCTTGAAACTAAACGGGCCGTATCAAACGGCCCGTTGAAACTGGAGCGGGAAACGAGACTCGAACTCGCGACCCCGACCTTGGCAAGGTCGTGCTCTACCAACTGAGCTATTCCCGCTTGTCGTGTTGACGGGCGACATTCTATATCTTCAGAACGGCCCGTCAACCCCTTGATTCAAAAAAGCTTATTTCTTTTCGGTGGTTATTCGCAGGTGCGGCCATGCAGCCAGCAAGTACTGCACCATCGACCACAAGGTGAGGACTGCGGCAATGATCAGCAGCAAATAACCCAATATGACCCAGGTACTAAAGGTTGGCGGATTAGCCAGGAGAATGACCAGTGCAACCATCTGCGCGGCAGTTTTCCATTTGGCCAGGTTAGACACGGCAACATGCGCGCGCGCGCCCAACTCAGCCATCCATTCGCGCAATGCCGATACCACGATTTCGCGGCCGATGATGATGGCCGCCGGCAGCGTCAACCACAGGGTTGAGTGCTCATCTACAAGCAACACCAGAGCAACAGCCACCATCAGCTTGTCCGCTACCGGGTCGAGAAACGCACCGAAGGGGGTGCTTTGTTCCCAGCGGCGGGCCAGATAGCCATCCAGCCAGTCGGTGGCGGCAGCAACCGAGAACACCGCGCTGGCGGCCCAGTAGCTCCAACTGAAGGGTAGATAGAACAGCAGGATAAACACCGGTATCAGCAGTACACGGAGTACGGTAAGCAGGTTGGGGATATTCATCGACACAACTTGGCGGTAAAGAGAACCGGCATTCTACTCGCTGTGCAGTGCGGCATAAATCAACTCAGCAAGCTTTTTACTGATACCCGGCGCTTTGCCGATTTCCTCGATGCTGGCGCGGGACAGTTCTTGCAGCCCGCCGAAGTGATTCAGCAGCTCACGACGGCGTTTTGGCCCCACCCCGGGCACACCTTCAAGTGTCGAAGTCCGGCGGGTTTTGCCGCGACGAGCACGGTGCCCGGTGATGGCAAAGCGGTGTGACTCATCACGGATCTGTTGAATCAGATGCAGCGCTGGCGAGTTCCCCGGCAGGGTGAACTCATGCGCGGCGTCATTCAGGTACAGGGTTTCCAGGCCCGGTTTGCGGGTGGCACCTTTGGCCACGCCAAGCAGTATCAGATCCGGCACCGCCAGCTCTTCCAGCACCTCGCGGGCCATGGCCAGCTGACCCTTACCGCCATCCACCAGCAGGATGTCCGGCAGTTTGCCCTCGCCGTCCCTGATCTTGCTGAAGCGCCGGGTCAGGGCCTGGTGCATGGCCGCGTAGTCATCACCAGGCGTTACGCCCTCGATGTTATAGCGACGGTAATCGGACTTCAGCGGGCCTTCGGGGCCAAACACCACGCAGGAGGCTACCGTCGCTTCGCCACTGGAATGGCTGATGTCGAAGCACTCCAGGCGTTGCGGCACCTCATCCATGTCCAAGGCTTCCGCCAAGGCATCGAAACGCGCAGCCACGTGCTGACGATTGGCTAATCGCGCCGCCAACGCCTGCTCGGCATTGGTTACGGCAAGTTGCTGCCAGCGTGCTCGGGTGCCACGCACACGATAGCTGATACTCAGTTCGCGACCGCGCAGCTCATCGATGGCGGCGATCAGGGTGGGGAAATCCTCATGCTGCGCATTGACGATCAACTCGCTCGGCAGGTCGCGCTCCTGACTGCTCAGGTAGTACTGCGCGAGGAATGCCAGCAATACCCCACTGCCCTCCTCCTCGATGGCCACCTGCGGGAAAAAATTTTTACTGCCCAGTACGCGGCCGCCGCGCACGCTGATCAAGTGCACGCAGGCACCACCCGGATTGACCATCGCAGCGACCACGTCCACATCCCCCGTGCCGCCCTCCATGCTCTGCTGATCCTGCACGCGGCGCAGTAGCGAAATCTGATCACGCAGTGCAGCCGCCCGCTCAAAATCGAGCGTCATCGCGGCGGCCTGCATGCCGCTGGACAGCTCATCAGTAAGGGCATTGCTGCGCCCCTCAAGGAACATCACCGAGTGACGTACGTCAGCGGCATACTCTGCGGGATCAACCAAACCGACGCAGGGGCCTTTGCAGCGCTTGATCTGATACTGCAGGCAAGGCCGTGTGCGATTTTTGTAGAAGCTATCTTCACACTGGCGCACCAGAAAGGTTTTCTGCAGCAGGTTGAGGCTTTCACGGATAGCGCCGGCACTGGGGTAAGGACCAAAGTAACGGCCCTTCTGCTTTTTCGCGCCGCGATGAATACTCAGGCGCGGGAATTCCCCGTCAGAAAGAAAGACATAGGGATAAGACTTATCGTCACGCAGGAGAATGTTGTACGGCGGCCGCCACTCCTTGATCAGTGTTTGCTCAAGCAGTAAGGCTTCGGTCTCATTGGCTGTGATGGTGGTTTCGACTTGCGCGATTTTGCCAACCAGCGCCGCAGTCTTGGGCGCCAAACCAGTTTGACGAAAGTAACTGGCCAGGCGCTTTTTCAGGTTTTTCGCTTTGCCGACGTAGAGCAGCTTGGCGTCCGCGTCGAACATGCGGTACACGCCAGGGCGACCGCTGCAGGTGGCGAGGAATGCGCTGGAATCGAAAGTCGCGCGGCTGTTCTCAGCTGCTGGCATCAATCATGCCGTGACGGACGGCCAGCAGGGCCAGTTCAACATCGCTGGTAATCGACAGTTTTTCGAAGATGCGGTATCGATAGGTGTTCACGGTTTTCGGTGACAAGCAAAGCTTGTCAGAAATGGCCTGAACCTTCTGGCAGCCGGTGATCATCAGGGCAATCTGGATTTCGCGCTCAGACAGCAGGTCAAAAGGCGAGTTACTGGTCTGCGGCTGGAAGGACTTGAGCGCCAACTGCTGGGCAATCTGCGGGCTGATATAGCGCTGACCACTGAACACCATGCGAATGGCCTGAACCATTTCTTCCAGCGCGGCGCCCTTGGTCAGGTAACCTGCTGCGCCGGCTTGCAGCAAACGCGTGGGGAACGGGTCTTCTTCACACACGGTAACAGCCACGACTTTGAGGTCAGGGTGGCTGCGGATGAGTTTGCGCGTCGCCTCAAGACCGCCGATACCAGGCATTTTGATATCCATCAAAACGACGTCAGGTTTCAGCTCACGGGCTTTTTTCAGGGATTCTTCGCCGGACTCGGCCTGCCCGACTACATGCAAACCGTCGATATCAGCCAGCATGCGGGTAATACCCGTCCGCACCAGGTCGTGGTCATCAACAACTAGTACCCTGATCAAGCGACACCCCGGTTGTGTCAGCCGCGCAAATAGCAGGCTGGTTGGAAGACAGTAAGCTTGCTACACCCCAGCTTGGCGCATAAGCGTCAAAGTGCAAGCGCCAACAAGTTGTACGCGCTACGGCGTCAGCCTAAAGCAGCGCGACTCTGGAACCGGCGTAATACTACTGGAACCCATAAAGACTGAGCCAGCAAAAACCCGCTAACGCCCAGTAAAAGCTGCCAACCCCCAGAAGCTCCATACGCCACGCTATCAAAGAGTTTCAGGCAAAAAAAAGAGCCTAGGGTTTGCCTAGGCTCTTTCTTACTATCTGGTGGAGGGCCAGGGATTCGAACCCTGGGAACGCTATTAACATTCGCCGGTTTTCAAGACCGGTGCATTCAACCACTCTGCCAACCCTCCAGTTTTCATTGAATGCCAGTCCCGACCTTAGGGTTTATGGAAAGTAACAGTATCCACGACCCTAAAACTGAACATTCAACCGCTCTGCCATGCTTGTGGCATTTGCGGGCGGCAATCTTACCCGAACGCAACACGCTGTCAAACTCTGAGTGTTGGCTCTTTGCATGCCTCTGCTATGATCGGGGCTGACTTTGGTCACGGACCATCCGCCATTTAAGGAGTGTCGCCATGAACGAACAGAATTACGCACTGGACCATACGCAGGTTGAGCAACAAGAAGTCAGCCGTGTTCTGCGCAATACCTATGGCCTACTGGCCATTACTTTGGCTTTCAGTGGCCTGGTTGCATTCCTTGCTCAGCGCGCCAATGTGCCTTACCCGAATTTCTTTGTCGTGTTGATCGGCTTTTACGGCCTGTTCTTCCTCACGGCTAAATTGCGCAACTCGGCCTGGGGTCTGGTTTCCACCTTGGCACTGACCGGTTTCATGGGCTACACCCTCGGTCCGATACTCAATCGCTACCTGGGTATGGCCAACGGCGCGGAAGTGGTGACGTCGGCGTTTACCATGACGGCCTTTGTATTCTGCGGCCTGTCGGCCTATGTACTGACTACTCGCAAGGACATGAGCTTCCTCAGCGGCTTTATCACTGCTGGTTTCTTTGTTCTGCTGGGTGCAATGGTGGCGGGTTTCTTCTTCGAAATCAGCGGTCTGCAGCTGGCGATCAGCGCAGGCTTTGTGCTGTTCTCTTCGGTCTGCATCCTGTATCAGACCAGTGAAATCATCCACGGCGGTGAGCGTAACTACATCATGGCCACCATCAGCCTGTATGTATCGATCTACAACCTGTTCATCAGCTTGCTGCAGATTTTCGGCATCATGGGCAGCGACGATTGATCGTCAGCCGCTAGCAAAAGCCCGCTTCGGCGGGCTTTTTTATGCCTGTAGCGCGCATCTTGGCGACTCAGGCTTTATCATTCCGGCAAATTGACCCGCCAGGTTTGTTATGAAGTTCGCCATTGCCCTGTTTTCACCGCCCCACGCCCCTTCTGCGCGCCGTGCATTGCGCTTTGCTCAGGCAGCAGTGGCGGGTGGCCATGAAATTGTGCGGCTGTTCTTCTACCAAGACGGCGTATACAGCGCCTCGAGTACTATCGTTTGCGCGCAGGATGAAGTGGATCTTGCGCGTGAGTGGCGCGAGTTCGTTCAGGCGCAGCAACTGGATGGCGTAGTGTGCATCGCAGCCGCTTTACGCCGTGGCGTGCTGAATGATGATGAGGCGCAGCGTTACGCACGTTCAGCCGCCAATCTGGAGGCTCCTTGGGAGCTATCCGGCCTCGGCCAGCTGCACGAGGCGGCGCAACTGGCCGATCGCCTCGTGTGCTTTGGAGGGCCTTGAGTTGAGTAAGTCACTGTTAATTGTCAGCCGCCAAGCCCCCTGGTCTGGCCCGGGCGCACGCGAAGCCCTGGATATTGCTCTGGCCGGCGGCGCCTTCGACCTGCCAATTGGCCTGCTGTTTCTCGATGATGGGGTGTTCCAGCTACACACCGCACAGCAGCCGACCAGCCTGCAACAAAAAGACCTCAGCGCCAATTTGCAGGCCTTGCCGATGTTTGGTGTAGAAGCACTCTATGCGTCCCAGCGCAGCCTGGAAGAACGCGGCCTCCACGACCAAGCCCACAGCCTCCCAGTCGAATGCCTGACTGATGCTGCGCTTAGCGCCTTAATCGACCGTTACGATCAGGTGATTACCCTCTGATGGCGACCTTACACCTACTCTCGCATTCGCCCTTTACCGACAGCCGCCTGAGTAGCTGCCTGCGCCTGCTCGGCAGCCAGGATGGCTTGCTGTTGTGTGGCGATGCAGTCTATGCCCTGCAGGCTGGCAGCGTGCAACGCCAGGCGCTTGAGCTAATGCCTGAGGCTATTGCGCTGTATGCCTTGGATGAAGATGTGCAAGCGCGCAACCTGGTACCACCCTCACGCCTGACGCTGGTCGATTACCCTGGCTTCGTCGCACTGAGTTGCCAATACGACAAAGTGAACACCTGGTTATGAACCTGCTGAATGTTGAGGGTCGCGACCTGCCACTGGACCAAGAGGGTTATCTGCTCGAATTGGCGGACTGGTCCGAGGCTGCCGCGCAAGCATTGGCACGGCGCGAAGGGGTCGAGCTCAGCGATGAGCACTGGGAAATTCTGCGACTGGTACGCAGTTTTTACGTCGAATTTCAGCTGTCGCCGGCCAATCGCCCACTGATCAAATTTGTCGCCCTCAAGCTTGGTGCCGAAAAAGGCAACAGCTTGCACCTCAACCGCTTATTCAATGGCACCCCCGCCAAACTCGCCGCCAAGCTGGCGGGCCTGCCCAAGCCGACCAATTGCCTATGAATCTTGTGACTCCCCCCGAACACCCGTTCGCCCAGTTTGTCCGCATGCTCGGCAAAGGCAAACGTGGCGCGCGCAACATGACTCGCGACGAAGCCCGTGAGGCGATGGGTATGCTGCTTGACCGCCAAGTCAAAGAAAGCCAGCTCGGCGCCTTTTTGATGCTGCTCCGGCACAAGGAAGAAAGTGCCGAGGAGATGGCCGGTTTTGCCGAAGCCGTACGTGCACGCCTGCAGGCGCCGGCCATTCAAGTTGATCTCGACTGGCCGAGCTATGCCGGCAAGAAACGTCATCTGCACTGGTTCCTGCTCGCGGCCAAAGCCCTGGCCGGCAGTGGTATCCGTATCCTGCTGCATGGTGGTGGCCCCCATACCGCCGGGCGTCTGTACAGCGAGCAGCTGCTCGAAACCCTGGCCATTCCGCTGTGCCGCGACTGGCTTAGCGTGGAGCAGGCCTTGGCGCAGCAGCAGCTGGCGTTTATCCCGCTGGGTGACTGGATGCCACAACTGCAACACATGATCGAGCTGCGCAACATTCTCGGCTTGCGCTCCCCCATCCATTCGCTGGCACGGATTCTCAACCCATTAGGTGCTCGTTGCGGCCTGCAGAGTATTTTTCACCCCGGCTACCAAGCTGTGCATCGCGAGGCCAGCCAGTTACTCGGGGATACGGCGATTGTGATCAAGGGCGAAGGCGGCGAGATCGAGATCAATCCGGACGCCACCAGCCACCTCTACGGTACAGACGGTGGCGAAAACTGGGATGAGCAATGGCCGGCGCTTTCTGCGCTGCGCCACGTCAAACCGGAGTCATTACAGCCTGCTCATCTGGCCGCATTCTGGCGTGGTGAAGTGGCCGATGACTACGGCCAGCTGGCGGTAGTCAGCACCATGGCACTCGCTCTGCGCGCGCTGGGCGAGCCGCGCGAACAAGCGTTAGCGCGCGCAGGGCAGTTATGGGCCTCGCGCAATCAGGCGCTGGCCTGAGCGCCTTCAAACCAGGCCAGCTTCTCGCGCAGCTGCACCACTTCGCCGACGATCACCAGGGTCGGCGCATGCACTTCATGCTCTGCCACCAGCTCCGCCAGATTGGCCAGCGTACCGGTAAACACTCGTTGGTTCTGCGTGGTGCCCTGTTGGATTAGCGCCGCTGGCGTTGTTGCAGCGCGGCCGTGAGCAATCAGCTGCTGGCAAATCATCGGTAGCCCGACCAGGCCCATATAGAACACCAGAGTCTGGCTGGATGCGGTGAACTCGCTCCAGGGCAAATCACAACTGCCATCTTTCAGATGCCCAGTAACAAAGCGTACTGATTGCGCATGATCACGGTGAGTCAGCGGAATACCCGCATAAGCGGCACAGCCCGAGGCGGCCGTAATCCCCGGCACCACCTGGAACGGAATGCCATGGGCGGCCAGCTCTTCGATTTCTTCGCCACCACGGCCGAAGATAAACGGGTCGCCGCCCTTGAGGCGCAATACACGCTTGCCCTCTTTAGCTAAATTGACCAGCTGCTGATTGATCTGCTCTTGCGGCAGCGCGTGGTCAGCCCGTTGTTTACCAACATAAATGCGCTCGGCATCGCGGCGACACAATTCGATAATGGCCGGCGCCACAAGGCGATCGTAGAGCACCACATCGGCCTGCTGCATCAAGCGCAGCGCGCGGAAGGTCAGCAGGTCAGGATCCCCCGGCCCGGCACCAACCAGGTACACCTCCCCCAATGTGCGCGGGGCAATTCCGGCAATTTTTTCCTCAAGCAGGCGCTGGCCTTCTTGCTGCTTACCGGCAAACACACTTTCGGCCACCGGCCCCTGGAACACATCCTCCCAGAACACCCGACGCTGCTGCACATCGGGAAACAGTGCCTTGACCTGGGCACGAAAACGCTTGGCCAATCCAGCCAGCTGGCCATACGTTGCGGGAATCCAGGTTTCGATCTTGGCGCGAATCAGACGTGCCAGAACCGGCGCGTCGCCGCCGCTGGTAATCGCCACAATCAGTGGCGAGCGGTCGACAATTGCCGGGAAAATCACGCTGCACAGCTTCGGTGCATCCACCACGTTGACTGGAATACCCAAAGCCTGTGCTTGTTGGGAAATTTGCGCATTCAGCGGCTCGTCATCGGTCGCCGCAATGATAAGCCCCACGCCCTGCAAGTCTGCCGGTTGGTAAGTACGCAGCAACACTTCGCCCTGGTTGGCTGTGGCCATTTCACGCAGCTCATCACGGACATCGGGGGCAACAACCCGTAGCTGAGCACCGGCATCACTGAGCAAGCGCGCCTTGCGCACAGCCACTTCGCCACCACCGACCACCAATACCAGGCGATCCTGTAATTTGTGGAACAGGGGCAGAAAATCCATAACGCACGCTCTCGATCAGATAAACAAAACGGGGCGGCACTGGCCACCCCGTATTCTGTACATAAAGCCTGCTTAGCCGATCGTTTCGAGACCAGCCATATAAGGCTTGAGTACCTCTGGCACACGAATACTGCCATCGGCCTGCTGGTAGTTTTCCACCACGGCTACCAGCGTACGCCCAACGGCCAGGCCAGAGCCATTGAGCGTGTGCAGCAGCTCAGGTTTGCCGGTTTCGGGGTTGCGGTAGCGCGCCTGCATGCGCCGCGCCTGGAAGTCGCCGCAGTTGGAACAGGAAGAAATTTCGCGGTATTTGTCCTGGCTTGGCACCCAGACTTCCAGATCATAGGTTTTAACCGCGCTGAAGCCCATGTCACCGGTACACAAGGCCAGCTTGCGGTATGGCAGTTCGAGCAGCTGCAAAACACGTTCGGCGTTGGCCGTCATGCTCTCCAAGGCATCAAAGGATTTGTCCGGCTCAACGATCTGTACCATCTCGACTTTGTCGAACTGGTGCTGGCGGATCATCCCGCGGGTATCACGTCCAGAGGAGCCTGCCTCGCTGCGAAAGCTCGGGGTATGGGCCACGAACTTGAGCGGCAACAGCTTGGCGTCGAGGATTTCCCCCGCCACGATGTTGGTCAGGGACACCTCGGCAGTGGGAATCAGGTACAGGTCTGGTTGATCCTCGCGCGAGACCTTGAACAGGTCCTCTTCGAACTTGGGCAGCTGCCCGGTGCCTTGCAGCGCAGACGCTTGAACCAGATAAGGTGTATAGGCTTCTTCGTAGCCATGCTGCTCGGTGTGCAGGTTGACCATGAATTGCGCCAGAGCGCGGTGAAGGCGGGCAATCGGCCCCCGCAACAAGGCAAAGCGTGCGCCTGAAAGTTTCGCGGCGGTCTCAAAATCCAGCCAACCATGCTGCTCGCCGAGGGCGACGTGATCCTGAATCGGGAAATCAAAGCTGCGTGGCGTACCCCAGCGCGAGACTTCGACATTACCCTCTTCGTCGGCCCCCACCGGTACCGACTCATGCGGCAGATTGGGAATATTCAGCAGCAGATTGTCGAGCTCGAGCTGGATCGTGTCGAGCTCTCGCTTGCCCTGCTCCAGGTCGCTGCCCATCTGATCCACTTCCGCCAGCAGCGGCGCAATGTCTTCGCCACGCTGTTTGGCTTGGCCAATGGACTTGGAACGACTGTTGCGTTCGGCCTGCAACTGCTCGGTGCGGGTCTGCACGGTCTTGCGTTGGGCTTCCAACGCTTCAAAACGGGCAACATCGAGGACAAAGCCACGGGCGGCCAGGCGCTCGGCCACTTCATGGAGCTGGGTGCGAACGAGTTTGGAATCAAGCATGCTCTGGTCTCAATACATCACTAGGGTTTGCATGGCCGTGGCCATGGCGCGCAATACCGCGCAGTTTAAGGCTTTAACCGGGCTCGGTGCCACATCAGACGCGACGCAGCAGTGCTTATTGGTAGATCCGCGCCAGGCCAAAACCGGCCCAGACGGCGCCAAGCCCACCGAGAACACTGCACAGCAGGTAGGCGAACGCCTCATTGTGGCGACCACTTTCAAACAGCTTGAGCAACTCCAGGCTGAATGAAGAAAAAGTCGTGAAGCCACCGAGCAGACCAATGATCAAGCCACTGCGCAGCTCGATGGGCAGATCACTGCGCAGCAGAAACAGGCCCGAGAGCAGGCCAATCAACAGGCAACCGATGATATTGACGGTAAAGGTGCCGAGATAAAAATGCCGGGGCCACTGCCCGACAACCCAGCTGGCGGCAAGAAAACGCAGGGCTGAACCCACGGCGCCACCCAGGGCAACAGCCAAGGCCACACGAATCATGGTTTTCTCCGCTGCCGAGGGCTGCTGCGATCCTGTGCCTGCAAGTGCTGTAACTTGTCGCGAATCTTCAGTTCCAGGCCCCGCGGTACCGGTTGGTAATAGTCGCGAGGCTCAAGCGGTTCAGGAAAATAGTCCTCACCCGCCGCATAGGCATCGGGCTCATCGTGGGCATAGCGGTATTCGTCGCCATAGCCCAGCTCTTTCATCAGTTTGGTCGGCGCGTTGCGCAGGTGCAGCGGAACCTCCTGCGAGCCATGTTCAGCAGCATCGCGCATGGCCGCCTTGAAGGCGCTGTACACCGCGTTGCTTTTCGGCGCGCAGGCCAGGTAAACGATCGCCTGTGCCACTGCCAGCTCACCTTCCGGGCTACCCAGACGCTCCTGTACATCCCAGGCGTTCAGACACAGGGTCAGCGCGCGCGGATCGGCGTTGCCGATATCCTCACTGGCCATACGCACCACCCGCCTGGCGATATACAGCGGGTCGCAACCGCCATCGAGCATGCGCGCAAACCAGTACAGCGCACCGTTCGGGCTGGAGCCGCGTACTGACTTGTGCAGCGCGGAAATCTGGTCGTAAAAGGCTTCGCCGCCCTTGTCGAAGCGCCGGCGAGTATCACCGAGCAGATTGAGCAGCAGCTCGCTGCCGATCTCACTGCCGTCTTCGGCGAGATCGGCAGCATTCTCCAGAAAATTGAGCAGACGCCGACCATCACCATCGGCGGCAGCCTGAAGAATCTTGAAGCTCTCTTCGGGCAGGCTCAACTGGCGCTCACCCAGACCTTTGGGGTCATGCAAAGCGCGATCAACCAACTTGCGCAGGGCGCTTTCGTCCAGGCTTTTCAGCACATACACGCGCGCGCGTGAGAGCAAGGCATTATTCAGCTCGAACGAGGGGTTTTCCGTGGTGGCGCCGATAAAGATCAGCGTGCCGTCCTCCACGTAGGGCAGGAAAGCATCCTGTTGCGACTTGTTGAAGCGGTGCACTTCATCGACGAACAAAATGGTTTGCCGGCCATATTGCGCAGCGTGCTGCTGCGCCACTTCGACGGCCTGACGTATCTCTTTGACGCCGGATAACACGGCGGAAATTGTCTCGAAATGCGCGTCGGAGACCTGGGCCAACAGCCGCGCCAGGGTCGTTTTGCCAACCCCCGGCGGGCCCCAGAAAATCATCGAGTGCAGCGCACCCTGCTCCAGCGCTTCGCGCAGAGGCTTGCCACGGGCCAGCAAGTGCTCCTGACCGACGTACTCATCCAGGCTGGCTGCGCGTAATCGGGCAGCCAGGGGTTGAGCGACGGGAGCCTTGCGAAACAGATCCATGACTGCGGTTAACGCCTCTTGTGTGGAACTTCTACTCTTGAATCACGTCCGCGCCGGCCGGGATCTCAAAGGTGAACTGTGCGTCGTCCTGCGGCTCATTCATCTTCACGTTGAGGAACAGAATGTTGGTGCGCTGCCCGATGCTGTCGATCAACTGCATGTCGTTGAGCACCTTGTTACGGAATGACAGGCGCAGGCTGTCGAACAGGGTGTCCTTGGACTTGGGCTTGAGGATGAAGTCGACTACGTTGCCGGCTTCCTTGTGGCTGATCTCGAAGTTCTCACGGATTTTCGACACATCACCCGAAAGCAGTAGCGCCGGGGTATGGGTCAGGCGTTGATCGAGAGCCTGGATCGTCACCTGCTGCAGATCCGGGTCATACAGCCAGACCTTCTCACCATTGGAAACCAGCAGTTGCTCCATTGGCTCATCCGTGTGCCAGCGGAACAGACCCGGACGCTTGAGCGCGAGCTGGCCTGCGGTTTCCTGCAGTTGCGTACCGCTACCGTCCAGCGTCAGCTGAGAGAAGCGTGCCGTGATGGTCTGTGCCTGATTAAGCAATTCAGTCAAACGCTGCACGGAGACTTCATCGTCAGCGACGGCGGTAACACAGGTAAAGCTCAGTACGCTCAGCAACAACATGCGAATCAGGCGCATGGGACTCCTTATCAATTCAGGGCGAGGCATTAATCGCGAATAGGGCCTGGGGCTATGACCTCACGCGAGCCGTTGGTGTTCATTGAGGTGACAACGCCAGCCATTTCCATGGCTTCGATCATTCTTGCTGCGCGGTTGTAGCCAATTTTCAACTTACGCTGCACTGCGGAAATAGAGGCGCGCCGGCTTTCCAGAACGAAATTGACGGCTTCGTCGTAGAGTGCATCGGTTTCGCTGCCCTCCCCACCGTCACTACTGCCGCCATCAAAGCCGCTACCCGCCTCTTCTACGCCGGCCAGGATGTCGTCGATGTAATCAGGCGTGCCACGCTGCTTCCAGGCCTCGACTACACGATGGACTTCTTCATCGGAAACAAAGGCGCCATGCACGCGGATTGGCAAGCTGGTGCCGGGCGGCATATAGAGCATGTCACCATGCCCGAGCAGCTGCTCTGCCCCACCCTGATCGATGATGGTGCGCGAGTCGATCTTGCTGGATACCTGGAAAGCCATACGCGTTGGAATGTTGGCCTTGATCAGGCCGGTGATCACATCCACCGACGGCCGCTGGGTTGCGAGAATCAGGTGAATTCCCGCCGCGCGGGCTTTTTGCGCGATGCGTGCGATCAGCTCTTCGACCTTTTTGCCGACGATCATCATCATGTCGGCAAACTCATCGACCACCACCACAATGGTCGGCAAGGTTTTCAGCAGTGGGGCTTCGTCGTACATGCTTTCACGCTTATACAGCGGGTCAGAGAGCGGCTCACCTGCCTCGATGGCGTCCTTGACCTTGCGGTTGAAGCCAGCCAGGTTGCGCACGCCCATCTTCGACATCAGTTTGTAACGTCGCTCCATTTCGGCCACCGACCAGCGCAAGGCATTGGCAGCCTCTTTCATGTCGGTAACTACCGGGCAGAGCAGATGCGGAATACCCTCATAAATCGACAGTTCGAGCATTTTCGGGTCGATCATGATCAACCGCGCATCTTCCGGGCTGGACTTGAACAGGATCGACAGGATCATCGCGTTGACCCCCACCGACTTGCCCGACCCTGTGGTGCCCGCCACCAACAGGTGCGGCATCCGCGCCAGGTCGGTAATGATCGGCTTGCCGGCAATATCGTGCCCCAGGGCCAGGGTTACCGGCGATTTGGCGTCGTCGTATTCCGGGGATGACAACACCTCGGAAAAGCGCACGATCTGACGGTCTTCGTTGGGGATTTCAATACCGACCGTGGTCTTGCCGGGAATAACTTCGACCACCCGTACACTGGTCACAGCCAGCGAACGCGCCAGGTCTTTGGCCAGATTGGCGATACGGCTGACCTTCACGCCTGCGGCGGGTTGAATCTCGTAACGGGTGATCACCGGCCCCGGGTGGATCGAGTCGACCGATACTTCAACACCGAACTCCTTGAGTTTGATTTCCAGCAGATGGCCAACACCTGCCAGTGACTCAGGCGAGTAAGCGACTTTTTTGACTTCTGCAGGGTCGAGTATGGAGATCGGCGGCAGCGTGCCTTCGATGGCGCTATCAACAAACAGCGGCACTTGCTTCTCTTTCAGCACGCGCTTGCTCGGCTCAGCCGCTTTCGGCGCCGCCGGCGGCGTAATGACCGGTGCCGGGCGATTGACCCGATCGGTCATGTGTTTATTCAGCGTATCTTCACGCTCAATCAGGCGCTCTTTGAGCTTGGCCTGTTCACGACGGTCAAGGGCAATAGGCGCCGACACTTCGCTGACTCGTTCATCAACTTCACGCAACTGGGCAACCAGCTGTTTGCGCTCGGAGCGCGCGGCCCACCAGCGGTTGGCCAGGTTCTGAATCAGCTCAATGAGGTCCAGGGTAATCTTGCCGGTCAGGTCCATTACCTTAAACCAGGACAGGTCGGTGAACACTGTCAGCCCGAACAGGAACAAGGCGATCAGCAATAACGTGCTGCCCTGTACGTTAAGCGCATCTTTTGCCAGCTCTCCGAGGCTTTCACCCAGCGCCCCGCCAGCCGAGGCCGGCATGGAAGTGCTCGCATCAAAATGGATATAGGCCAATGCGGCGCCCGAAAGAACCAGGAACACCAGTCCAATCAGCCGCCAGGAGAACAGCCAGCCGCTCCATTGCCATGGCTGGTGACGAGCGCGAAACACTTGCAGGGTTTTGACACCCAGCAAAAGCGGAAACAGATAGGCAAAATAACCCAGCGCCATAAACAGAATGTCGGCAAACCAGGCTCCGGCACGACCGGCGGCGTTCTGTACCTGTTCAACATTGCTGGTGTGGGTCCAACCCGGATCTGCCGCATCGTAGGTCAGTAGCGCCATCCATACGTACAGGCAAAGTGCACCAAGGCCAATCAACGCCCCTTCTTTCAGTCGATAGGGCAGCTGCTGACGCCAGAGGGGGGCTTGTACGGCTTGGCTAGATTTCTTCAAAACGCATCTGTTCCTGCGCCAAAGGCGCCGAATAATTGGTTAACGGCAAATATGCAGTGATTGTACGGGATTAATCAGATGGCGCCAGATCGAGCTGTATATATAAACAGCCGAAATGGTTGACTCCCGCTCGCGCCCTGCTTCGGTGTAGCATATCGGCCAACATCTTCCGTGCGGCTCAATTGGAGCATGCATTCTCTTTTGTGACAAAGGCTTATGAGGTGTTTTTATGAGCGAAGTCAAGCATTCACGCTTGATCATCCTGGGCTCCGGCCCTGCCGGTTATAGCGCTGCCGTATACGCTGCCCGCGCCAACCTCAAGCCCGTGATCATTACCGGTATCCAACCCGGCGGTCAGCTCACCACCACCACTGAAGTGGACAACTGGCCGGGTGACGTTGAAGGCCTTACCGGTCCGGCCTTGATGGAACGCATGCAAAAACATGCCGAACGTTTTGAAACCGAGATCGTCTACGACCACATCCATACTGCCGAGTTGCAGTCCCGCCCCTTTACCCTCAAGGGTGATAGCGGCACCTACACCTGCGATGCGCTGATTATCGCGACTGGCGCCTCGGCTCAATACCTGGGCCTGCCGTCGGAAGAAGCATTTTCCGGCAAAGGTGTATCGGCTTGCGCTACCTGCGATGGCTTCTTCTACCGCAACCAGGTCGTTGCAGTGATTGGCGGCGGTAACACCGCAGTCGAAGAAGCGTTGTACCTGTCGAATATCGCCAAGGAAGTGCACCTGGTGCACCGTCGCGACAAGTTGCGCGCGGAGAAAATCCTTCAGGACAAGCTGTTTGACAAGGCTGCCAACGGCAACGTGGTGCTGCATTGGAACCACTCACTTGAAGAAGTGCTGGGTGACAACACCGGTGTGACCGGGGCGCGCCTGAAGGATACCCAAACGGGCATTACTCAGGACCTGCCATTGGCTGGAGTTTTTATTGCCATCGGCCACAAGCCCAATACCGATTTGTTCCATGGTCAACTGGAAATGCGTGACGGTTACCTGCTGATTAAAGGTGGCAATGAAGGCAATGCCACGGCTACCAGCATCGAAGGTGTATTCGCTGCTGGCGATGTGGCTGACCACGTTTACCGTCAGGCCATCACCTCGGCTGGCGCAGGCTGCATGGCTGCGTTGGATGTTGAGAAGTTCCTCGACGACAATTGATCCATCCCGGGCGGATGAGCAGTCCGCCCTACCCTCTCCTTACCAATCCGGGCTCTGCCTATGCTGACCTGGCTGCAACGTGACTCACTGGAATTTCCGCCTCTCAGTAAAGCACTGCGTGAACCCAACGGACTGCTGGCCGCAGGCGGTGACTTGCGCCCTGAGCGCTTGATCCAGGCTTATCGTCATGGCTGCTTTCCCTGGTTTCAGGACGGCCAGCCAATCCTCTGGTGGTCGCCGGACCCACGTACTGTTCTGCTACCGGATGAACTGCACATATCGCGCAGCCTGGCCAAGGTACTGCGCCAGGGCCACTACCGAGTGACCTTTGATCTGGCCTTTACGGATGTCATTCGAGCCTGTGCGGCCCCGCGCAGCTACGCGGCAGAGACCTGGATCACCAGCCCCATGCAAGACGCCTATATTGAGCTGCATAACCGCGGCGTGGCGCACTCGGTCGAAGTCTGGCGTGATAACCAACTGGTTGGCGGTCTTTATGGCCTGGCCATGGGGCGGCTGTTTTTTGGCGAATCGATGTTCAGTCGCGCAGATAACGCCTCCAAGGTGGGCTTTGTCAGCCTGGTTGAACGCCTCAAGAGCGCGGGCTTTGTACTGATTGACTGCCAGATGCAAACCGAGCATTTGCTCAGCCTTGGTGCACGAACGATTTCACGTACTGAGTTTGCTCAGCACCTGAATCATCATCTAGGCCAGTTGAACCAGTCGAACTGGCTCAACTAGGCGAGTTTGCCAGCCTGGCTTACACTTGAATCAAGACCGATCCCGAGAGTCGATCATGACTGAGTTGGCCCGCCTGAAGTTTTACGCCACTCAACCGCACCCTTGTAGCTACCTGCCCGACGAACAAGCCACCACACTGTTCCTCGATCCCAGTCAGCCCATGGACGCGGATGTTTACGCTGAGCTTTCGGAAATGGGCTTTCGCCGCAGCGGCGACCACCTCTATCGCCCGCATTGTCAGCGCTGCACCGCCTGTGTACCGGCACGTATTCCAGCCGCACAGTTCAGCCCCAATCGCCAGCAACGACGTATTTTCAAGCGCAACCAGGACATTCAAGTACGCCTGGTGCGCCCGGCATTTACTGAAGAGTATTACGCGCTGTACGTGCGTTACATTGAACTGCGGCATGCCGATGGCGATATGTATCCGCCCAACCGCGAACAGTTTTCGACGTTTCTGGTGCGTGATCTGGCGTTTTCGCGCTTCTATGAGTTCCGCCACAACAACCGCTTGCTGGCAATTGCCGTAACCGATGTACTGCCCAACGGGCTGTCTGCGGTGTACACCTTTTACGAACCGAGCGAGGAGCGGCGCAGCCTGGGCCGTTTTGCCATCCTCTGGCAAATCGCCGAAGCAGCGCGTCTTGGGCTACATGCGGTCTATCTGGGCTACTGGATAAAGAACTGCCGCAAGATGAGTTATAAGACCCAATACCGCCCGATAGAGCTGTTCGTCAATCAACGTTGGGTCAGCCTTAACTGAAGCCCTTGGCGCAAACCCCAAATTTCGGGCACAATGCACGCCGCTTTTGCCTGGCGCCAGTTGCACCGGGCCATTCATTGGATACCGAGGGCTTTACTGCATGTCGAAAGAAGACAGCTTCGAAATGGAAGGCACTGTCGTCGACACCCTGCCCAACACCATGTTCCGTGTGGAGTTGGAAAATGGGCACGTCGTTACTGCGCACATCTCCGGAAAGATGCGCAAAAATTACATCCGCATTCTGACTGGCGACAAAGTTCGTGTTGAACTTACGCCTTATGACTTGAGCAAGGGTCGCATTACTTACCGCGCCCGTTAACAGGCCAGCGAAAACTTAGTTTTCCGGCATCTGTTACACCAAGCTCCAGTGAAAACGCCCGGCATTGCCGGGCGTTTTTGTGCGCATAAGAAAACTACGCCTAGGCCATTTCCGCCGTGGTTTCGAAGTCGAAGGTCAATTCACCACTTTCGATATCGATATGCACCACACCACCGTGCTCAGCCAGCTCACCAAACAGGATCTCTTCTGCCAACGGACGCTTGATCTTGTCCTGGATCAGGCGCGCCATCGGCCGAGCCCCCATTTGCACGTCGTAACCGCTTTCTGCCAGCCAACTCCGCGCCGCATCGCTGACCTCCAGCGTGACGCGCTTATCTTCAAGTTGCGCCTGCAGTTCTGTGAGGAATTTGTCGACGATGCTTTTGATCACTTCGTGACTCAAGCGACCAAACTGAATAATGGTATCCAGGCGGTTGCGGAACTCCGGCGTGAAGCTCTTCTTGATCACTTCCATGGCATCAGACGAATGGTCCTGATGGGTGAAGCCGATGGATGCCCGCGCCGCTGTTTCAGCACCGGCGTTAGTGGTCATGATTACGATCACGTTGCGGAAGTCCGCCTTGCGCCCGTTGTTATCGGTCAGGGTGCCGTGATCCATGACCTGCAGCAGCAAGTTAAAGACTTCCGGGTGAGCCTTTTCGATCTCATCAAGCAGCAGTACGCAATGCGGCGTTTTGGTGATCGCCTCAGTAAGTAAGCCTCCCTGATCAAAACCGACATAACCCGGGGGCGCACCAATCAGGCGCGACACAGTATGGCGCTCCATGTACTCGGACATGTCGAAGCGGATTAGCTCAACACCCAGAGCCTTGGCCAGCTGACGAGCAGCTTCGGTTTTACCCACCCCGGTCGGGCCGGCAAACAGGAAGGAACCTACCGGTTTATCAGGCGCCTTGAGCCCCGCGCGTGACAGCTTGATGGCAGTCGACAGCGAGTCAATGGCGGCATCCTGGCCAAACACCGTGAGTTTGAGGTCGCGCTCAAGGTTACGCAGCAGTTCTTTGTCCGAGCTGCTGACGTGTTTTGGCGGAATACGCGCAATCTTCGCAACGATGTCTTCGACCTGCGCCACATCGATACGACTCAAGCGCTTGTCCACGGGCTGCAGCCGCTGATAAGCCCCCGCTTCGTCGATTACATCAATGGCCTTGTCCGGCATATGCCGATCATTGATATAGCGCGATGCCAGCTCGGCGGCTGCACGCAAGGCTTCGTCGCTGTACTCGATGCTGTGATGCTGCTCGAAGCGGCCTTTCAGGCCACGCAGGATACCAATGGTGTCCTCAACCGAAGGCTCTACCACGTCGACTTTCTGGAAGCGGCGGGCAAGCGCACGGTCTTTTTCGAAAATACCGCGAAACTCCTGGAATGTTGTCGAACCAATGCAGCGGATTTCGCCGGAGGACAGCATCGGCTTAAGCAGATTGGATGCATCCATCACCCCACCGGAAGCCGCACCAGCACCGATGATCGTGTGGATCTCATCGATAAATAGAATGGCGTGCGGGCGCTTGCGCAGCTCATTGAGAAGCGCCTTCAAGCGCTTCTCGAAATCACCACGGTATTTGGTACCGGCCAGCAGCGCGCCAAGATCCAGTGAATAGACAACGCTATCTGCCAGCAGATCCGGCACCTGACTATCAACGATACGTTTGGCCAAGCCTTCTGCGATAGCAGTCTTCCCGACACCGGCTTCACCCACCAGCAGCGGGTTGTTCTTGCGCCGGCGCGCCAGGATCTGCGCGACACGCTCAACTTCCATCTCACGGCCAACCAGCGGATCAATTCGCCCCTGCCGAGCCAGTTCGTTCAGGTTGCTGGCATAAGCATCCAGCGGATTACTGGAACTGCTGGACTCGCCACCGTCCTCGTCCTGCATGTCCTGTTCGGTTTCCGAATGGCCGCCATGGCCCGGTACCTTGGAGATGCCATGGGCAATAAAATTGACCACATCGATGCGCGCGACACTCTGCTGCTTGAGCAGAAACACCGCCTGGCTTTCCTGCTCACTGAAAATCGCCACCAGCACGTTGGCTCCGGTCACTTCACGCTTGCCGGAGCTCTGCACATGGAACACCGCACGTTGCAGAACGCGCTGAAAACCTAGCGTAGGCTGTGTTTCGCGCTCTTCATCGTGCTGAGGGATCAGTGGTGTGGTGGAGTCAATAAACTCCTGTAGATCATGCCGCAGCTTGTCCAGATTGGCCCCGCACGCGCGTAGTACGCTGGCGGCGGCCTCGTTATCAAGCAAAGCCAGTAACAAATGCTCAACCGTCATAAATTCATGACGCTTGGTACGAGCCTCCTTGAAAGCCAGATTGAGGGTGACTTCGAGCTCTCGATTTAACATAGCTTCACCTCATGCCCAAGTGGCCGGCGTTAACCGTCCTTCTCTATTTCACAGAGTAGCGGATGCTGGCTCTCTCTCGCATATTGATTCACCTGTGTTGCTTTGGTTTCAGCAATATCGCGGGTAAACACACCACACACTGCCCGTCCCTCTGTGTGGACGGTCAGCATGACTTTGGTCGCCAATTCCCGATTCAGGTTGAAAAACACCTCGAGAATTTCGACCACAAAATCCATGGGTGTGTAGTCGTCATTAAATAAAATCACCTTATACATAGGTGGGGCCTGCAGGGCTGGCTTGGACTCCTGAACGGCTAGGCCGAAGGAATCGTCCTCATGCTCTGCGGGGCCATCTTGATTGGATGTTAGTCGAATCTGGCTACGTGCATACATGCTGAATAGCTTCGTTGATGGGCGAATAGTCTGTGCTAGACAGAGTTTGAACGGCTTCTCAGCCAGTTGCAGCATTGCCTTGACTATCGGCAAAACGGTGTTACAAACAATGAATACCCTGTGTGGGTATTAAGGGGTTTCACAGCTTTGCGGACTCACGTCAAGCGGAGCGTGGAATTGAAGTGGATGATACTCCAGTGATGGAGTCCTTTGCAGAGGGATATCAGCATGGTTAGCGGTAAGGTCAAGTGGTTCAACAACGCCAAAGGTTACGGGTTCATCCTGGCCGATGGTCGAGATGAGGACCTGTTCGCCCATTACTCGGCTATCCAGATGGACGGCTATAAAACGCTGAAGGCTGGCCAGCCGGTAAGCTTCGATATTATTCAAGGTCCAAAAGGACTCCACGCCGTAAACATCAGTGCGGCTATTGTCGCCAGTGAAGCGCCCGCTGCAATCAAGCAGCATCAGGACGCAACGGTTGAAGTCTGAGTCTCCTGGGCAAGTAATCGCCCACAAAAAAGGCCGGTCAGTTGACCGGCCTTTCTTTTGCCGCGGTCTGGCTTACATGTGCGAAATCAGCGCATCACCAAACGCCGAGCAAGACAGCAGCTTGGCGCCGTCCATCAGTCGCTCGAAGTCATAGGTCACTGTTTTAGCGCCGATGGCACCATTGGTGCCCTTGATGATCAAATCGGCCGCTTCGACCCAGCCCATGTGACGCAGCATCATTTCTGCGGAGAGAATCAGCGAACCTGGGTTTACCTGATCCTTGCCGGCGTACTTCGGCGCTGTGCCGTGGGTGGCTTCAAACATGGCAACGGTGTCGGACAGGTTGGCGCCTGGCGCGATACCAATGCCACCGACTTCGGCCGCCAGGGCGTCAGACAGGTAGTCACCGTTGAGGTTCAGAGTGGCAATTACGTCATATTCCGCCGGGCGCAGCAGGATTTGCTGCAGCATGGCGTCGGCGATAGCGTCCTTGACGATGACGTTCTTGCCGGTGCGTGGGTTCTTGAACTGCATCCAAGGACCACCATCGAGCAAGGTTGCGCCGAATTCTTCAGCGGCAATTTCGTAAGCCCACTCTTTGAAGGCACCTTCGGTGAACTTCATGATGTTGCCTTTGTGCACGATGGTCAGCGAGTCGCGATCATTATCGACCACATACTGCAGAGCCTTGCGCGCCAGACGCTTGGTGCCTTCTTTGGAAACCGGCTTGACGCCAATACCGCAATCCTGATCAAAACGGATCTTGGTAACACCCATTTCTTCCTTAAGGAACTTGATGACCTTGTCCGCTTCTGGTGAACCGGCTTTCCACTCGATACCGGCGTAGATGTCTTCCGAGTTCTCGCGGAAGATCGTCATGTCCACATCGCCAGGCTTTTTCACGGGGCTCGGAACGCCTTCGAACCAGCGTACAGGGCGCAGGCAAACGTACAAATCAAGCTGCTGACGCAGAGCCACGTTGAGGGAGCGAATGCCACCGCCGACTGGCGTGGTCAGTGGGCCCTTGATGGAGACGACATAATCTTTGACCGCATCCAGGGTTTCCTGAGGCAGCCAGGTGTCCTGGTCGTAAACCTGAGTGGCTTTTTCGCCAGCGTACACTTCCATCCAGGAGATCTTGCGCTCACCGCCGTAGGCTTTCTGTACGGCAGCATCAACGACTTTGATCATGACCGGGCTGATATCAACGCCGATACCATCACCTTCGATAAAAGGGATGATTGGATTGTTCGGCACGTTCAGGGATGTATCGGCATTGACGGTGATTTTGTCACCGGTGACAGGCACTTGGATCTTTTGGTATCCCATGCTGGACTCCGTCTTGTGGTTAAAACAGTTAGATCACCCGAGAGTAACCCACTTGAATCGAGTGAAACCATCTGTTCGTTGGTCTTATGCGGCAAGGCATTCTGCGTCGCCCTGCTGCGGTGGTATACTGCGCGCTTGACTGACAAGTCATGGGGCGGCAAGTCGAAACTGTCCGCCTCTTGATGCTACTGAATTGCTATCGCGACTCAGTAGCTCGAAATGCTTAAAACTCTACTGGTGCATCCAACATCATCGCGGCAAGACCTCGACTTCAAGCTCGACACCCCGAGCTTTGGCGCCTACCTGTGCATGTCGAGTGCCTGTGCCCGCTCAGCAAAGAAGAGAGTTAAATCTAAATGTCCACCCCTTCGAAGATCATTTATACCTTCACTGACGAAGCCCCCGCACTGGCAACTTACTCGCTTCTCCCCATTGTAGAAGCCTTCGCAGCCTCTGCTGGCATTGCCGTCGAAACACGCGACATCTCTCTTGCTGCACGCATTCTCGCAAGCTTTTCGGACCAGTTAGGTGCCGACAAACAGGTCGATGATGATCTCGCCAAACTGGCCATTCTGGCAACGTCGCCAGAAGCCAACATCATCAAGCTCCCCAATATCAGCGCCTCGGTGCCGCAGCTCAAAGGCGCCATCGCCGAACTGCAGGCCCAGGGCTTTAACATCCCGGACTTCCCAGAAGACCCGCAGACCGACGCCGACAAAGAAACCCGTGCCCGCTATAGCAAAGTGCTCGGCAGCGCAGTAAACCCGGTTCTGCGTGAAGGCAACTCTGACCGCCGCGCCCCTGCGGCAGTCAAAGCCTATGTGCGCAAACACCCGCATTCCATGGGCAAGTGGAGCATGGCTTCGCAGTCCCACGCCGACTACATGCGCGGCGGTGACTTCTTCTCCAGCGAACAATCGATCACCATGGCCAAGGCCGGTGATGTACGCATCGAATTTGTCGGTAAAGACGGCAAAGTCGAGGTCAAGAAGCAGCTCAGCCTGCAAGAAGGCGAAGTCTTCGACAGCATGTACATGAGCGCTCGTAAGCTGCGTGAGTTCTTCGAGAAGACCCTGCAAGACTGCAAGGACACCGGCGTTATGTGGTCCCTGCACGTCAAGGCGACCATGATGAAGGTCTCCCACCCGATCGTCTTCGGCCACGCGGTCAGCGTGTATTACAAGGGTGTATTCGACAAGTACGGCAAGCTCTTCGAAGAGCTCGGGGTAAACCCGAACAACGGCATCAGCAGTGTCTACGACAAGATCAAATCCCTGCCCGCCTCGCAGCAGGAAGAAATCCTCGACGACATCCATGCCTGCTACAGCGGCCGTCCGGAAATGGCCATGGTTGACTCCGTCAAGGGCATCACCAACCTGCACATTCCAAGCGACGTGATCGTCGACGCCTCGATGCCCGCGATGATCCGCAGCTCGGGTCAGATGTGGGGCAAGGACGGCAAGCTCAAGGACACCAAGGCGGTGATGCCGGAAAGCACCTATGCCCGCATCTACCAGGAAATGATCAATTTCTGCAAAACCAACGGCGCGTTCGACCCAACCACCATGGGCAGCGTGCCGAACGTTGGCCTGATGGCGCAGAAGGCCGAAGAATACGGCTCCCACGACAAGACCTTCGAAATGACTGTCGATGGCACCATGCGCGTGGTGTTGGCCGACGGCACCGTGCTGATGCAGCACGAAGTTGAAGCCGGTGACATCTGGCGCGCCTGCCAGACCAAAGACGCGCCGATCCGCGATTGGGTCAAGCTGGCCGTGACCCGTGCCCGCCAGTCCAATACGCCGGCCATCTTCTGGCTCGATCCTGAGCGCGCCCACGATCGCGAGCTGCAGAAAAAAGTTGAAGTCTATCTGCAAGAGCACGACCTCACTGGCCTCGATATCCGCATGATGGATTACAACCAGGCCATTCGTGCGAGCATGGAGCGCCTGATCCGTGGTCTGGACACCATCTCGGTGACCGGCAACGTATTGCGCGACTACCTGACGGACCTGTTCCCAATCATGGAGCTGGGCACGTCGGCAAAAATGCTCTCCATCGTCCCACTGATGGCCGGCGGCGGCATGTACGAAACCGGCGCGGGCGGCTCGGCACCTAAGCACGTGCAGCAGCTGACCGAAGAGAACCACCTGCGCTGGGATTCGCTGGGCGAGTTCCTGGCCTTGGCGGTGTCTCTGGAAGAAACCGGGATCAAGACCAACAACCCGAAAGCTAAAATCCTGGGCACTACCCTGGACGCGGCGACTGGCAAGTTGCTCGACAACAACAAGTCGCCTTCACGTAAAACCGGCGAGCTGGATAACCGCGGCAGCCATTTCTATCTGGCCCTGTATTGGGCTCAGGAACTGGCGGCACAAAGCCAGGACCTGGAGCTGCAGGCGCAGTTCGCGCCATTGGCGAAAACCCTGAGCGAGAATGAAGCCGCCATCGTGGCCGAACTCAGCGCCGTGCAGGGCAAGCCCGTGGACATCGGCGGTTACTACCGTTCCAACCCACAGCTGACCAGCCAGGCCATGCGCCCGAGCGCTACGTTTAACGCCGCGCTTGCCGCACTCGCGTAAGCCAATGCGCTAAAAGCGTTGTGACCACACAAACCCCGGCCTTGCGCCGGGGTTTGTGCATTTTGCCCGACTAGATCCACGCTATGATCTGCTTTTTAACCACAGGTAGAACACATATGGATTGGCAGCCACATATCACCGTCGCCACCGTTATCGAAGACCAGGGGCGCTTCCTCTTGGTTGAAGAAATGGCCGAAGGCCGTGCTGTATTCAATCAGCCGGCCGGCCACCTGGACGCCAACGAGAGCCTCCTGCAGGCCGCAATTCGCGAAACCCTCGAAGAAACAGGCTGGGATGTCGAGCTGATCGGCGTGACCGGCATCTATCTGTACACCGCCCCCAGCAACGGCGTGACCTACCAGCGCGTATGCTTTGCCGCCAAGGCCTTACGCCACCACCCCGACTACACCCTGGATGAGGGCATCATCGGCCCGCGCTGGTTGACCCGTGACGAACTGGCGGCCCAGCCCGAGCGCTGGCGTAGCGAGTTGGTAGTGCGCTGCATTGATGACTACCTCAGCGGACAGTGTTTTCCTCTGTCCTTGATCCGCGATTAACGGCCAAACGTCCCAGCCTGCTAGAATCGCCCTCTTTTTCCAAGCCGTGTCCAGTATTCCCATGCAAGAGCCCAGCACCCAGCGCGTCATCGTCGGCATGTCCGGCGGCGTAGATTCCTCCGTTTCCGCCCTCCTCTTGCTCGAACAGGGCTATCAGGTCGAAGGCCTGTTTATGAAGAACTGGGACGAGGACGACGGCACCGAGTACTGCACCGCCATGGATGACCTGGCCGATGCGCAGGCCGTGTGCGACAAGATTGGTATCAAGTTGCATACCGCCAACTTTGCGGCCGAGTACTGGGATAACGTATTCGAGCACTTCCTTGCCGAATACAAGTCCGGGCGCACGCCCAACCCGGATATCCTGTGTAACCGCGAAATCAAGTTCAAAGCCTTTCTCGACTATGCCCTGATGCTCGGCGCTGACCTGATCGCCACCGGCCACTATGTGCGTCGCCGCAATATTGAGGGACGCACCGAGCTGCTTAAGGGGCTGGATCCGAACAAAGACCAGAGCTACTTCCTGCACGCGGTCGGCGGCGAACAGATCGGCAAAACCCTGTTCCCGGTTGGCGAGCTGGAAAAACCAGCCGTGCGCGCCATTGCCGAGAAATACCAGCTGGCCACGGCGAAAAAGAAAGACTCCACCGGCATCTGCTTTATTGGCGAGCGCCGTTTCAGCGATTTTCTCAAGCAATACTTGCCCGCACAGCCGGGCAATATCGAAACCACAGACGGCGACGTCATCGGCCGCCATCACGGCCTGATGTACCACACCATGGGTCAGCGTCAGGGCTTGGGGATTGGCGGCTTGAAAGATGCCAGTGACGAGCCCTGGTATGTTTTGCACAAAGACCTTGAGCGCAACGTGCTGGTGGTTGGCCAGGGTAATGAACACCCGTGGTTATTCAGCCGCGCCCTGCTCGCCTCGGAAATTTACTGGGTCAACCCGATTGACCTGAGTGCTCCACGCCAGCTAACAGCCAAGGTGCGCTATCGCCAGGCTGATCAGGCATGCACGCTGGAACAAACCGCCACGGGCTACCGCGCCACCTTCGTTGCCCCCCAGCGCGCCGTCACCCCCGGCCAATCCGTGGTGTTCTACGACGGTGACATCTGCCTCGGTGGTGGCGTGATTGAAACGGCTGAGCCCTGGACCAATCAGGATCAACGCCCATGAGCCCGATTCAGGAGCAATTAGTCGCCCTCGGCGCGGTGTTTGAGTCGGCGGTATTAGTCGACAAACTGGCACGTACCGGCCAGACCAACGAACCTTCGGTGGCGTGCATGATCAGCAGCCTGCTGGTGCGCGACCCGAAGAGCACCCTGGATGTGTATGGCGGCGACGATCTCAACCTGCGAGATGGCTATCGCGCCCTGGTTGGTGCACTGGAGCGCGACCCGGCCAGCCTGCAGCGTGATCCCCTGCGCTACAGCCTGGCGCTGCTGGCCTTGGAGCGCCAGCTCGACAAACGCAGTGACATGCTACAGGTCATGGGCAGCCGCCTGGATCAAGTGCAACAGCAAGTCGAGCACTTCGGCCCCGCCCATGAAAATGTAATCGCCAACTGCGCCAGCCTGTACCAGGACACCATCAGCACCTTCCGCCAGCGCATTCAGGTACAAGGCGATATGCGCCACCTGCAACAAGCCAATAACGCGGCCAAAATCCGTGCACTGCTGCTTGCCGGCATCCGCTCTGCCCGCCTGTGGCGTCAGCTGGGCGGACACCGTTGGCAGTTGGTATTCAGCCGCAGCAAACTGCTCAAAGAACTCTACCCGCTACTGCGCTCGTGAAGACATGAGCAGCCGCTCGGTCAAGCCGCTACAGGGCGCGGCGTTGCTGGCACTTTCTGCGTTGCTGTTTGCCCTGATGGGCGTCGGCATCCGCGAGGTGTCAGTCAGCGTCAACAATGAATCGGTGGTGTTTTTCCGCAACCTGGTCGGCGTGCTGTTCTTTTTGCCCCTGATACTGCTCAAGGGCGTGCAACCGCTTAAAACCACCCGCTTGAAGTCGCACCTGTGGCGCACCACTTACGGCCTGGCGGCGATGTACTGCTTCTTCTTCGCCATCGCCACCTGCCGCTGGCCGACGCCATGCTGTTTACCTACTCGGCACCGGTATTTACCCCGCTGATTGCCTGGTGGTGGCTGAAAGAGCCCCTAAACAAGCGCATGCTACTGACCACGGTCATCGGCCTGATTGGTGTACTGCTGGTGGCCAAGCCCTCGGCTGCGTTGCTCGATAGCCAGGCACTGATCGGCATGGCGGCCAGCATCCTGGCCGCATTCGCCTTTGTCTCGATCCGCGAAATGAGCGATACCGAGCCGGCTTTTCGTATCGTCTTCTATTTTTCGCTGTTCAGTGCGCTGATTTCGGCGCTGCCGCTGACCTGGGCCTGGCAACCAATGACCCAGCAGCAGCTGGGGCTTTTACTGGTAATTGGCCTGCTCGCTACTGCCAGCCAGATCATCATGTCCAAGGCTTACGGCCTGGCGCCACCTGGGCTGATCGGCCCCGTGGCCTACCTGGCTATTGTGTTTGCCGGATTGATCGCCTGGCTGCGCTGGGGCGAAACTCCGGACCTGACCTCACTGCTGGGCGCCGCGCTGATTTTCAGCGCCAGCCTGCTGTCAATTGTGCGGCGCGGCTGAACGGTAGCAAGCAAGCGCGGCCCAGCTGCCGATTTCATGTATGATATGCGCCCTTTTCAATGCCCGATTGTCCGAGAACGCCTCCCATGCAGCTTTCCTCGCTCACCGCGGTTTCCCCCGTTGATGGCCGCTATGCCGGTAAAACCAGCGCTCTGCGCCCAATTTTCAGTGAATACGGCCTGATCCGTTTTCGCGTTCTGGTCGAGGTCCGCTGGTTGCAGCGCCTGGCCGCCCACGAAGGCGTCACTGAGGTTGCGCCTTTCTCCGCCGAAGCCCAGGCCGTGCTCAATGAGCTGGCCGATAACTTCGCCGTCGAGCACGCCGAGCGCGTAAAAGAAATCGAGCGCACCACCAACCACGACGTCAAAGCCGTGGAGTACCTGCTCAAGGAACAAGCCGCCAAGCTGCCTGAGCTGGACAAGGTCAGCGAGTTCATTCACTTCGCCTGCACCAGTGAAGACATCAACAACCTCTCTCACGCCCTGATGCTGCGCGCCGGCCGTGATGACGTGTTGCTGCCACTGATGCGCCAGACTGCTGAAGCCATCCGCGAGCTGGCAATCAAGTTCGCCGACGTGCCGATGCTTTCGCGCACCCACGGCCAGCCGGCATCGCCAACCACTCTGGGCAAGGAACTGGCCAACGTGGTCTACCGCCTGGAACGGCAGATCGCTCAGGTGGCCGCCGTGCCGCTGCTGGGCAAGATCAACGGCGCCGTGGGCAACTACAACGCCCACCTGTCGGCCTACCCGCAGATCGACTGGGAGGCCAACGCCAAGCAGTTCATCGAAGGCGACCTGGGCCTGCAGTTCAATCCCTACACCACGCAGATCGAGCCGCACGACTACATCGCCGAACTGTTCGATGGCATTGCGCGCTTCAACACCATCCTCATCGACTTCGACCGCGACATCTGGGGCTATATCTCCCTGGGCTATTTCAAACAGCGCACCATCGCCGGCGAAATCGGTTCCTCGACCATGCCGCACAAGGTCAACCCGATCGACTTCGAAAACTCCGAAGGCAACCTGGGTATCGCCAACGCGCTGTTCCAGCACCTGGCCAGCAAGCTGCCGATTTCACGCTGGCAGCGCGACCTGACCGACTCCACCGTGCTGCGCAACCTCGGTGTCGGCTTCGCCCACAGCGTGATTGCCTACGAAGCCAGCCTCAAGGGCATCGGCAAACTGGAGCTGAACGAAGCGCGCATCGCCGCCGACCTGGACGCCTGCTGGGAAGTGCTTGCCGAGCCAATCCAGACCGTCATGCGTCGCTACGCCATCGAGAACCCCTACGAGAAGCTCAAGGAGCTGACCCGTGGCAAAGGCATCAGCCCAGAAGCGCTGCAGACCTTTATTGATGGCCTGGATATGCCCGCCGAAGCCAAGGCCGAGCTCAAGCTCCTGACCCCTGCCAGCTACATCGGTAACGCGGTCGCTCAGGCCAAGCGCATCTAAGCGCTAGCAGCCCCCTGACGCCCGGCTGCGCCGGGCGTTTTTATTTACGGGTATTTATTCACTTCAAGGGCTTAGCGATGAATCCTGATACTCCGCTACAACTGCTGGGTGGCCTTACCGCGCGCGAGTTCATGCGCAATTACTGGCAGAAAAAACCCCTGCTGGTGCGCCAGGCCATTCCCGGCTTCGAGAGCCCGATCTCTCCAGACGAGCTGGCCGGGCTGGCCCTGGAAGAAGAAATCGAATCGCGCCTGGTCATCGAGCATGGCGAACGCCCTTGGGAGCTGCGCCGCGGCCCGTTCGCTGAAGATGCCTTTGCCCAATTGCCCGAGCGCGACTGGACCCTGCTGGTGCAGGCCGTCGACCAGTTCGTTCCGGAAGTGGCCGAGCTCCTCGAAGCGTTCAAATTCCTGCCCAAGTGGCGCATCGACGATGTAATGGTCAGCTTCGCCGCACCGGGCGGTGGCGTAGGCCCGCATTTCGATAATTACGATGTATTCCTGCTGCAAGGCTTCGGCTCGCGCCGCTGGCAGGTAGGGCAAATGTGCGATTCCGACAGCCCAATGCTGCAACACGCGGATCTGAAGATCCTCGCCGAATTCGTTAAAACTGAAGAATGGGTTCTGGAGCCCGGCGACATGCTCTACCTGCCGCCGCTCCTGGCCCACTGTGGTACCGCTGAGGATGACTGTATGACGTATTCCGTAGGCTTCCGCGCGCCAAGCGCCGCTGAAGTGCTGACCCATTTCACTGATTTTCTCGGCCAGTTTCTGCCCGACGAAGAACGCTACAGCGACGCCGACGCGCAGCCGACCAGCGATCCAACCCAGATCCAGCGTGACTCGCTGGATCGCCTCAAGGCCCTGCTCAATGAACACATGAGCGATGAGCGCCTGCTGATGACCTGGTTCGGCCAATTTATGACCGAACCGCGCTACCCTGAGCTGATCGCCGGCACCGAAATTGATGAAGAAAATCTGCTAGCCAGCCTGGAAGACGGTGCCGTATTGATCCGCAACCCCAGCGCCCGCCTGGCCTGGTCGGAAGTTGGCGATGACCTGGTGTTATTCGCCAGCGGCCAGAGCCGCCTGCTGTCTGCCAACCTGCGTGAACTGCTGAAGCTGGTCTGCGCGGCCGACGCCCTGCACATTGACAACCTCGGCGCGTGGCTCGCCGATGACGAAGGGCGTAACCTGTTGGTTGAACTGGTCAAGCAAGGCAGCCTGGAGTTTGCTGATGAGTGAAATACATGTCCGTCTAGCCGATTGGCAGAAGGACAACGCTGACCTGCGGCGCATCCGCGAAGCCGTGTTTGTTGCGGAACAAGCCGTGCCGCCGGAGCTTGAATGGGATGCAGAAGATGCCGATGCCGTGCATTTTCTGGCGCTCGAAGGAGACTATCCGGTGGGTACGGCACGCCTGTTGCCTGATGGTCATATCGGCCGGGTCTCCGTACTCAAGGACTGGCGCGGCCTGAATGTAGGCGTAGCCTTGATCCAGGCAGTAATCGATGAAGCGGAAAAACGCGGCCTGACGCAACAAATGCTCAGCGCTCAGGTGCATGCTACCGCCTTCTATGAAAAGCTCGGGTTTGCCATCGTCAGTGGAGAATATCTGGACGCCGGCATCCCCCACGTGGACATGGTGCGCAGCAGCACCTAGAGGCTGACATGAACGACGAAAGCGCCCCGAGTGAAGCAACCGAGCGTCCAGAGCCAGTAGAGCTCCCCGCCATCGAGTTTCAATCACCGGGGCGTTTTGCTGTGCACAATCCGGGCAGTGCAACACCTGACAGTCCACGTGCAGAGCCGGCACCATTTACCCTCGGCACTCATCCGGCACTGGAGCGTTTCAGTCAGCCAGAGCAGGCGCGCGCTCATGTACTGGCTCTGCTGCAGCAAGCGCAACGCAGCCTGTGCATCTACAGCCATGACCTGGAGCCCTGGCTCTATCACCACAGTAGCGTGCAGGACGCCTGCACCCGCTTTCTTCTGGCCAGCCCGAAGAATCAGCTGCGCATCCTCCTGCGTGACCCTAGCCGTGCGGTCAAGGAAGGCCACCGCCTGCTCAGCCTTTCCCGCCGCCTGTCTTCCAACCTGCAGATCCGCAAGCTGCATCCGGACTACCCTAGCGAAGAATTGGCGTTTCTCCTGGCTGATGACCGTGGCTTATTACTGCTGCCCGAAATTGGCCAGGTCAGTGGCTATGCCCTGTACCAAGACCCGGGGCGCAATCGCCAACGCCGCGCACAGTTTGACCAGGCCTGGGACACCAGTATCACGGATGCTGACTTACGGAGTTTTTTGCTATGAAGGTTCGCGCCCTGCTTGCCGTTGCACTGTTTAGCTGCAGCCTCACACTCAGCGCGGCCACTGAGGTCATCCCGCTGAATTTTCGCACCGCCGATGAAGTGCTGAGCGTGGTGCAATCAGTGCTCGGTCATGAGGGCAAGGTCAATGCCTACGGCAATCAGCTGATCGTGAATGCCGAGCCGGCAAAAATTGACGAAGTGCGCGCGCTGCTGCAACAAATCGATACCGAGCCACGCCGCCTGCTGATCAGCGTCGACAGCAACGAGTCCAGCCAACTGAATGATCGTGGCTATCGCGCCGATGGTTCGATCAGTGCCGGCGATGCCGAGGTGGTTATCGGCCAGGGTGAAATCAACGGCCGTGATCAGGTGCGTATCATTCGCCGAAACACCGACAGCCGCAGCGGCGGCACGCAACAGGTGCAAGCCACTGAGGGCTATCCTGCGCTGATTCAGGTTGGCCAGAGCGTGCCACTGACCACCCGTGGCCGTGATGGCTATGGCCAGCCCTACAGCAACACCCAGTATCGCAACGTCACCCGCGGCTTTTACGTCACCGCCAGTCTCAGTGGTGATCGCGTGCATATCAATATCAGCAGCAACAATGACCGCCTCAGCCAAGCACAACCGGGGGTCATCGACGTACAAAATACCGATACGCGGGTTAGCGGGCGCCTAGGGGAATGGATCAGCATTGGCGGCGTGAGCGAGAATAGCCAGGCCGACCAGGGTGATTTTCTGCAGCACCGCTCAACCCAGGGCCGCGAAGACATGCACATCCGCGTCAAGGTCGAGGTGGCTAACTAATCCCAGGTCAACCGCTCATCGCCTGAGCTCCGCCTGAGGCGCCACGGTCGTCACCCACGCAGCGCCCCAGGCCTTGGGTCATACGACGCAATCCGCCGAATAGAGCCGTCAAACCTGACTTGCCAGTCGCCCGTGGATTTATGTAGTAGTCATTCGAAAAGCACTACAAAATAATTGACGAACACTTTTTGCGGAGGCATCATGGCCCCGCTCCCGCTAATCAGAGGCGCTGAAAGGCCCTCCGAATCGCGCTCCAACTTACCGTCAGAGCCGATTTGCGTTGTAAAGCCCACAAGGCCGTTCGATGAGATTGCGACTGGAACGAAGTTGTCCTGAGGGACGGGGAAGCGTTTAGCAACAGTAGGGATCACGCCACAGCAGGTTGAGTCGTCCACCGGCACCTTTGCGCCGGCAAACGCCAAATGACCGAGTCATTTGCAGCCACTGCAGCCAAGCCACTGTTTAGCTCGTCACCCTCCTCCCGGATCAATTCCGTCCCGCGTCGATTTCTCAACGTTCTGCAGTGCGCAACAACAACCTCCTGCAACACAGGTGTTCAGTGGGGAAGTCGGTGCTCAACCAAACACATACTTTGAAGGATTGACCATGTCAGCTTATCAAAACGACATCAAAGCCGTTGCCGCCCTGAAAGCAGCTGCCGGCAGCAGCTGGAGCGCTATCGACCCTGAGTCCGTAGCCCGTATGCGCGCCCAGAACCGCTTCAAAACCGGTCTGGAAATCGCTCAGTACACTGCTGACATCATGCGCAAAGACATGGTCGAGTACGACGCTGACTCCTCCGTCTACACCCAATCGCTGGGTTGCTGGCACGGTTTCATCGGTCAGCAGAAGCTGATTTCGATCAAGAAGCACCTGAAGACCACCAACAAGCGCTACCTCTACCTGTCGGGCTGGATGGTTGCTGCTCTGCGTTCGGATTTCGGTCCGCTGCCGGATCAGTCCATGCACGAGAAAACCTCGGTTTCCGGCCTGATCGAAGAGCTGTACACCTTCCTGCGCCAGGCTGACGCCCGTGAGCTGGATCTGCTGTTCACCGCTCTGGACGCTGCCCGCGCTGCTGGCGACAACGCCAAAGCCGCTGATCTGCAGAACCAGATCGACAACTACGAAACTCACGTAGTGCCAATCATCGCCGACATCGACGCTGGTTTCGGTAACCCAGAAGCCACCTACCTGCTGGCCAAGCGCATGATCGAAGCAGGCGCTTGCTGCATCCAGATCGAAAATCAGGTATCTGACGAGAAGCAGTGTGGTCACCAGGACGGTAAAGTAACCGTTCCTCACGCCGACTTTATCGCCAAGATCAACGCTGTGCGTTACGCGTTCCTGGAGCTGGGCATCGACAACGGCGTCATCGTTGCGCGTACCGACTCCCTGGGTGCTGGCCTGACCAAGCAAATCGCCGTGACCAAAGAGCCGGGCGACCTGGGCGACCAGTACAACTCCTTCCTGGATTGCGAAGAAGTTTCCGCTGCCGACCTAGGCAACGGCGACGTCGTAATCAACCGTGGCGGCAAGCTGCTGCGTCCTAAGCGTCTGCCTTCCAACCTGTTCCAGTTCCGCGCTGGCACCGGTGAAGCACGCTGCGTTCTGGACAGCATCACTTCGCTGCAGAACGGCGCTGACATGCTGTGGATCGAAACCGAGAAGCCACACGTTGGCCAGATCGCCGGCATGGTTAACGAAATCCGTAAAACCATCCCGAACGCCAAGCTGGTTTACAACAACAGCCCATCGTTCAACTGGACCCTGAACTTCCGTCAGCAGGCATACGATGCCATGGTTGCTGAAGGCAAGGACGTTTCCGCCTACGACCGTGCCAAGCTGATGAGCGTCGATTACGACGAAACCGAGCTGGCTCAGATCGCTGACGAGCGTATCCGCACCTTCCAGCGCGACGCTTCTGCTCAGGCCGGTATCTTCCACCACCTGATCACGCTGCCGACTTACCACACCGCTGCGCTGTCTACCGACAACCTGGCCAAAGGGTACTTCGCAGACCAGGGCATGCTGGCCTACGTGAAAGGCGTTCAGCGTCAGGAAATCCGTCAAGGTATCGCCTGCGTTAAGCACCAGAACATGTCCGGTTCCGACATCGGCGACGCTCACAAAGAGTACTTCGCTGGTGAAGCAGCTCTGAAAGCCGGCGGCAAAGACAACACCATGAACCAGTTCAGCTAAGAACCGGTTCACTCAACCGAGGCCACGATCAAGGTTGAGTGTGTTGAGAAAACCCCAGCAGAAATGCTGGGGTTTTTTTATGGGCGCACGCCCTACTCTGTGCGCTGCATCCAGACTCACGCCACAGACTGATTAATACGAGGCCTTAAACATGCCCAGCAACCGCCTAAGCCGTATTGTCGGCAGTATTCAACGACTGCCCAGCAGCCTGCAAAGCCCGGCGCTGACGCTGCTGTTTGGCTCTCAGGTGAAATTTGCCGGCACCGCTAAAGTGCGCGTGCATTCGCTGACTGAGCAGCAAGCGGTGATAAGCATCGCCAACAACCGCCGCGTGCAGAACCACATCAAAGGTGTGCATGCCGCAGCCATGGCCTTGCTGGCCGAGTCCGCGACGGGCTTTCTAGTTGGCATGAACGTGCCCGATGACAAGCTGCCACTGATCAAAAGCCTCAAGGTCGATTACCTCAAGCGCGCCACCGGCAACCTGCGTGCGGTAGCCAGCCTGACGCCTGAGCAGATTCAAGCCATTCATACCCAAGACAAAGGCGAAGTGCTGGTTACGGTGACCGTCACCGACGACGCCGGCATTCAGCCAATTCAATGCGAAATGCTCTGGGCCTGGGTCAGCAAGAAACGTTGATTGAGGGCCGTAAAAAAGGGAAGCCATGCTTCCCTTTTTTACTACGCCTAATTGGTTTTCTAGATACGGAACTGCCGCACCAGCGCGCCCAGGCGTTCACCCAGACTGGCCAGGTTGCGTGCGGTCTGCGCGCCCTGCTGGGTTTCGTCAGCCACGCTATCCACCGCAACGGCGATCTTGTGCACGCTGCGATTGATCTCCTCGGCTACGGCGGTTTGCTCCTCGGCCGCGCTGGCAATCTGCGCGTTCATCGCATTGATGGTGCCAATCAGCTGCGCGATTGCATCCAGCGACGTTCCTGCACGGTTGGCTTGCTCACTGGTCACATCACCGGCATCGCTGGAGCGACGCATCGAGGTCACGGCATCCTGCGTACCCTTCTGCAAGCGGTCGATCATGCCCTGAATTTCCTGGGTGCTTTGCTGGGTGCGACTGGCCAGAGCCCGTACTTCATCGGCCACCACGGCAAAACCGCGCCCGGCCTCACCGGCCCGCGCGGCCTCGATGGCGGCGTTCAGCGCCAGCAGGTTAGTCTGCTCGGCAATCGAGCGAATCACGTCGAGTACGCTGACAATCGATGACACGTCTTTCTGCAGGGTGTCGAGTGATATGCCACTGTCACGGATGTCCTGCACCAGGGTATGAATGCGCTCGATGCTGCCGTCGACAACCTGCTTGGCGGCCTGGCCTTCGGTATCGGTCTTCTGCGCCGCTTCTGCTGCCCCCTGGGCACTTTGCGCGACTTCATGAGCAGCGGCGGACATTTCATTGATTGCGGTCGCCACCTGGTCGGTCTCATGGCGCTGACGCTCCATGGCCTCTTCCGAGCGCTGGGCTTGGGTTGATACCTGCCCGACGAGTTCGGTCAGTTGGCCGGTCATGCCGACGATCTGCCCAACCAGGCCGTGAATCTTCTCGACAAAGCGGTTGAACGAGCCCGCAAGCTGACCCAGCTCATCATCACCATTGATCGGCAAACGACGAGTCAGATCGCCTTCACCGGCGGCGATGTCATCGAGGTTGTCCTTGATCTGTTGCAACGGGCGCAGAAACGCATTGCTCAGCACCACACCCACGATACCGAACACCACGAGCAGCACAGACGCCACAATTATGATGCTGGTGATGATGGTGCCGATACGTTCATCAATCTCACCCTGCACCAGGGCAATTTGCGCCTCTACGCCGTCCAGGTTGATGGCCGTACCCAGCGCCATATCCCATTTCGGCAGGTAAAAGCTGTAGGCCATTTTCGGCACCAGCACTTTGTCGTTGCTGGGTAATGGCGAGCTGTAGTTGACGAAATAGGTGTTGTTCTTCGCTACATTCACCAACTCACGGTTGGTGTAAACCCCGTTGGGGTCGCGTCGATCAGCCAGGTTCTTGCCCACATCAACCGGACTGTCACCGCGGAACAGACGCACGACGTTGGAGTCATGGCCGAAAAAGTAACCGTCCGTGCCGTACTTGATCTTCGACAGGATGCTGATCGCTTGCTCACGGCTGGCCGTATCACCTGGCGTCGCGCTGTCATACAGCATCTGCACCGAACCCATGGCGATCTGTATGTAGTGCTCCAGTTCGTCACGGCTTTGCTGCAGCAGTCGCTCGCGCGTTTCCTTGATTTCCTGTTCGGCAAGCTGCTGCAGCACTTTGGAGGCTGCACCGCTGAGTACCAAGGCAAACAAGACCACCGGTATCAGGGCCAACATCACCACTTTTGCTTTCAATGTAAGGCGCATCGTGCAATTCCTTGCTCAGCGGTACAGCAGAATAAAACGGGGCTACCGGTTTATCGGTAGCCCCGCTGAAAGGTTGAAGCGTCTGGTGCTATCGCACCGCAGACAAACAATGCTCCGGTTAAATCACCATAGCGGCTACCCAACCGAATACCAGCAGCGGCAGGTTGTAGTGCAGGAAGGTCGGCACCACGCTGTCCCATATATGGTTATGTTGGCCGTCAACATTGAGGCCGGAGGTTGGCCCCAGGGTCGAGTCAGAGGCAGGCGAGCCCGCATCACCCAGCGCACCAGCAGTGCCGACGATGCACAGAATGGCCAGGGGGCTGAAGCCCAGTTGCAAGCCCAGCGGCACGAAGATGGCCGCGATAATCGGGATAGTGGAAAACGACGAGCCGATACCCATGGTTACCAGCAGACCGACCAGCAGCATCAGCAACGCGCCCAGGGCCTTGTCGTTACCGATCAATGCGGCCGAGCTATCGACCAGGCTTTTCACCTCACCGGTGGCCTTCATTACTTCCGCAAAACCTGCGGCGGCGATCATGATGAAGCCGATCATGGCCATCATCTTCATGCCTTCGGTAAACAGGCCGTCGGCTTCTTTCCAACGCACCACGCCCGACACCGAGAAGATGATGAAGCCGGCCAAGGCGCCAATGATCATCGAGTCCAGCCACAGTTGCACGACAAACGCCGCGCCAATCGCCACACCCGCCACCAGCAGGCTCAACGGGTTGTAAACCGTCTCTACCCGTTCGACCTGCTCGATCTTGCTCAAGTCGTACACGCGCTTTTTGCGGTAGCTGAATAACACGGCCACCAGTAGCCCACAGAGCATGCCCAGCGCTGGAATCGCCATGGCTTTGGTCACATCCAGGCCGCTGGTGTCGACGCCGCCACTGGCCACATTCGCCAGCAGGATGTCATTCAGAAAAATCCCGCCAAAACCCACCGGCAAGAACATGTACGGCGTAATCAGGCCGAAAGTTAATACGCAGGCGATCAAGCGGCGGTCGAGTTGCAGCTTGCTCAGTACATACAGCAGTGGCGGCACCAGCAACGGAATAAAGGCGATATGAATCGGCAGAATGTTCTGCGAAGAAATGGCCACCAGCAGCAGCAACGCGATCAGCAGCCACTTGAGCAGCCCAGCGCCTTTGGCATCCTGCTTGCCGACCAGCGCCAGGGCTTTGTCCGCCAAGGCATGGGCCAGACCGGATTTGGCGATTGCTACGGCAAACGCGCCGAGCAAGGCGTAGGACAAGGCGACCGTCGCGCCGCCGCCCAAGCCTTTATTGAAGGCGGCCAACGAGCCTTCAATACCCAAACCACCCAGCAAACCGCCAGCGAGTGCGCCGACAATCAAGGCCACCACCACATGCACACGGCACAAGCTGAGAATCAGCATGATCCCCACTGCCGCAACGACTGCGTTCATCAATTTACTCCCGCCATTAAGTAGCTCCGCGAAGATTTAACAGCCTGTTAGACCTTCTCTGAATACTGCGCCGGTTCGGCGAAGGGCGCGTACTCTGCACAATGCTGACCAAGCTGTCAAAACGCATGTAAATTATTTAATACAAGGCGTAAGTAATTTCGACTACCCTGCCATGACCATTGAGCCTGCAGGCCTGCCGAGTGGGCCTGCTTTACTTAATGTGAAACCTAAAGAAAAGCGTCTAAGCGCCGATAGGCGCATTAGCCTCAGCCATAAAAAAGGTCCTGAAAATGCTGTTCAGCCGCCTCTCCATCCAGCTGAAAATCACTCTGCTTGCAGGCTTGTGCTTGCTCTCCATCGTTGCCGTACTGGTTTCAGCTTCCGTCATTCAGGCTTCGCGCAGTGCCAGCCTGGTCAAGCAGGCCAGCTCAAGCATGCTGGAAGAGTCTGCACAGTTACGCATGATGGCGCGTGGTGAGGCGCAAGCCCTGCAGATGCAACGCTATTTCATGGATGCCTATCAGTACGGACGTGGTGCGGCCACTCAAGTCCTGTTTATTCGCGAGCAGGCGGAAAAGCGCTTTCTTGATGCCTTCGATCTACGCGAGGACCTGACCCGTCAGGTACGCAGCGCACTGGAAGCCAACCGCAGCCTGCTGGGTGTGTATGTAGCGTTCGAACCCAATGCCCTCGATGGCAAGGACGAACTGTTTGCCGGGCAAGCAGAGCTGGGCAGCAATGATAAGGGCCGTTTCTCGATCTACTGGGCCCAAGGCGACAACGGTGAACTGGTTTCCGAAGCCATGACCGAAGAAAACCTTGGCGACACCACCCCCGGGATTAGCGGCGCGGCCTATAACGCGTGGTACACCTGCCCTATTCAGCAGAAAAGAATCTGCCTGCTCGACCCCTATATCGATGACACCGACGGGGTGAAAACCCTGATGACCAGTATTGCCTTCCCCCTTGAGCAAGCCGGTAAAGTCATTGGCGTTCTCGGCGTGGATATCAGCCTCTCCAGCCTGCAGGAGTTGAGCAATACGGCCCATCAGGAGCTGTTTGATGGTGCAGGCCATGTCAGCATCATCAGCCCTGCCGGCTTGCTTGCCGCCCACAGCCGGGACAGCAGCCTGCTCGGCGACAAGATGGAAAAAGCATTTAGCCAGCAGCATGGCGAAATGCTGCGCATGCTGGCAAACAACCGCCCAGAGGTACTGCGCCACAATGGCGTCCTGCAGGTTCTGCAACCGCTGTTGCCGATTCCTGAGGCACAGCCTTGGGGCGTGTTGATGGAAGTGCCGGAACAAGTTCTGCTGGCGCGCGCCACTCACCTTGAAGCCGAGATGGATGAAATGGGCACGCGCAACACGGCTATCTCCCTGGGCCTGGGCCTGGCAGCTGGCGTGGTGGGTATTCTGCTGATCTGGCTCACGGCACTCGGGGTGACTCGGCCGATTCTGGGTCTGGCCGCGATGCTGAAAGATATTGCCAGCGGCGAAGGTGACCTGACCCGGCGTCTGAAATATGCCAAACAGGATGAGCTGGGTGAGTTGGCCAGCTGGTTCAACCGCTTTCTCGACAAGCTGCAGCCGATCATCGCCGACGTTAAACGCAGCGTACAAGATGCCCGCAGCACCGCCGACCAATCCGCGCTGATCGCCAGCCAGACCAGCGATGGCATGCAGCAGCAATACCGCGAAGTCGATCAGGTCGCGACTGCCTTCCAGGAAATGAGCGCCACCGCGCAAGATGTTGCGCACAACGCCGCACAAGCTGCCGAGGCCGCACGTACTGCCGATCACGCCAGCCGTGAAGGGATCGAGGTTATTGGCAAGACCACCTCCACCATCGAGTTGCTGGCCAATGAAATGAACGTGGCCATGCAGGAAGTCGAAGGCCTGGCCGAAAGCAGCGAAAAGATTGGTTCGGTGCTCGAAGTGATTCGCTCAATCGCCGAACAAACCAATTTGCTCGCCCTCAACGCGGCGATCGAAGCCGCGCGCGCCGGTGAAGCCGGCCGTGGCTTTGCCGTAGTGGCTGATGAGGTACGCAACCTGGCCAAGCGCACCCAGGATTCAGTCGAAGAAATTCGCCAAGTTATCGAAGGCTTACAGAGCGGTACCAAGGAAGTGGTCAGCACCATGCACAGCAGCCATCGACAGGCCCAGGGCAGCGTCGACCAAGTCGAGCTGGCGGTGGCCGTGCTGCAACGCATCAGTCAGGCCGTCAGCGTGATCACCGACATGAACCTGCAGATTGCCAGCGCTGCCGAAGAGCAAAGCTCGGTGGCCGAAGAGATCAACCGCAATGTGGCCTCGATCCGTGATGTGACCGAGTCGATTTCCGTTCAGGCCGACGAGTCGGCAAAAATCAGCCAGGGCCTGAACAAACTGGCCAACCACCAGCAAAGCCTGATGGATCAGTTCCGCGTTTAGCGCCAAGACTGGCACCATTTGCCTGCCACGCTGGCGGCTGTTTCCTTGAAGCGCAGACTAGCGGCCGTTAGTCTGCGTTTTCATTTACAGGAGGTACAGAATGCTCAATATCGCTCTGGTCGCCGGCTCCGGCCGCAGTAACAGTCAATCGGGCAAGGTTGCCCGCTTCTTGCGTCAGCGCCTGATCCACCTGGGGGCCACCAGCGATGCACAGAGCAATGTCATCGACCTGGGCCTCGCGCCGCTACCGCTCTGGCCCGCAGAAGATAGCGGCCCGTGGACGCTATACAGCAAGCAACTGGCCGCCGCCGATGCGGTGGTGATCATTTCACCGGAGTGGAATGGCATGGCCTGCCCGGCCATCAAGAATTTCTTTATCTATGCCAGCAAGGCTGAGCTGGCACACAAACCTGGGCTTCTGGTGGGGGTTTCTTCAGGCGTTGGCGGGGCTTATCCGATCAGTGAGCTGCGTGCTTCCAGCTACAAGAACTGCCGCCTCTGCTACCTGCCTGAGCACTTGATCGTGCGTGGCGTCGAAAAGGTGCTGAATACCCCCGAGCCCGGTAACGAAGAGGATCAGCGTCTGCATGCACGCATTGATTACGAGCTCGATATTCTGACCAAGTACGCGCACGCCCTGCTCCCTGTGCGCGCCAGCATTGATATGAGCAACCCTGCATTTGCCAACGGCATGTGAGCCTTGGCTGGGCGCACCTGCAGGTTTCAGGTGCGTTTCAAGGGCAAGTTGACGGTGACGCGTAAACCACCCAGCGGACTATCTGCCAGCTGCAACTGACCACCCCAGGCATCCACTATATCGCGCACGATGCCCAGCCCCAGGCCATGCCCAGCCACTTGTTCATCCAGACGATTGCCGCGACTGAGCACCTCTTCACGCCGCGTGACGTCAATGCCTGGCCCGTCATCATCAATTTGCACGAGATAGCCCTGGGGCTGCCGGCTGATCTGTAGCAGCACCTGGCTGTCCGTCCACTTACAGGCGTTGTCCAGCAGGTTACCGAGCAATTCCAGCAGGTCTTCGCGGTCCCAGGGAAGCCGCAGACCAGGTTCGGCCTGCCAATCCAGCTGCAGATGCGCGCCATGGATCATCGACAGCGTCGAGAACAGCTCAGGCAGCTCACTGGTACAGTCAAAATGCGCACCCGGCAGCGCTTCGCCAGCCAGGCGCGCGCGGCCGAGTTCGCGGGCAATACGCTGCTCGATCTGTTGCAATTGGCTGTTGAGGCTTTCGCGTAACGCGGGCAATTGTTTGAGTTCTTCACGGCCGGCCAGGCTGACCAGCACGGCCAAGGGCGTTTTCAACGCATGCCCCAGATTACCCAGCGCCGTGCGCGAACGTTTGAGGGTGTCTTCGGTATGCACCAGCAGGTGATTGATCTGTGCCACCAGCGGCTCCAGCTCTACGGGCACCTGCTGTTCCAACTGGCTGCGCTGGCCTTGCTGCAACTGCAGAAGCTGCTGACGGGCCTGCTCCAGCGGACGCAACGCACGACTGACGATCACGCGCTGCAGAAACAGAATCAGCACCAGGCCGCTCACTCCAAGGCCCAGGATGATTTTCTGGGCCTGGCTAAAACTGTTGAGCATCGGCGTGTAGTCGCGCGCTACATGAATCACGATCGGCTGGCCATAGCGCTGATAGTCGGCACGGTATACCAGCCACTCCTCACCTAACGCATCCTGCAAACCGGCGTTCTCAATCGGATGCAGTTCACGATCCCAGAGCGAACGTGAGCGCCAGGTTTTATCGCCCAGATCGATACGAAAATACAGGCCAGAATAAGGCCGCTTGAATGCCGCACTTAGACGCCGCTCGTCCAACTGCAAGCCGTTGGGACCACGCACGATCGCGCCGAGCAAGGTCTGCGTTTCATCCCGCAGGGTGGTTTGTAAATAATCGCGCAGGCTGTGGTCGAACAACCACAGGCTGCTTTGCGCCAGCAACAAGCCGATGATCAGCAGCACGCTGACCAAGCCCAGGCTCAAGCGACGCTGGATCGACCTCAAGGCGCATCCTCGCCGAAGCGATAACCCTGACCGCGGCGTGTTTCGATAATCTCGCGGCCAAGTTTGCGCCGCAGATGGTTGACGTGAACTTCGATCACATTCGAGTCACGCTCGTTCTCGCCGTCATACAGGTGTTCAGCCAAGTGACTCTTCGACAGCAATTGCCCGGCATGCAGCATGAAATAGCGCAGTAAGCGAAACTCGGCAGCCGTCAGCTGTATCTCTTCATCATGCCGTTTGACCGATTGCCGCCCCTCATCCAGCTGCAAACCAGCCGCCTCCAACTGTGGCTGGTTGGCCAGGCCGCGTGCTCGGCGCAGCAATGACTGGATACGCAGCTGCAGCTCTTCCGGGTGAAAGGGTTTGCTCAAATAATCATCCGCGCCGGCCTTCAGCCCCTCGATGCGCTCAGCCCAGGAACCGCGCGCAGTGAGGATCAACACCGGGGTACTCAGCCCGCCAGCGCGCCACTCCTGCAACACCTCAAGCCCCGGTTTGCCAGGCAAACCGAGGTCGAGAATGATCAGATCATAAGGTTCGGTCGCTCCCTGATAGGCGGCATCGCGGCCGTCAGCCAACCAGTCCACGGCATAGCCCTGACGAGTCAAGCTGGCCAGCAGCTCATCGGCCAGGGGCACATGGTCTTCAACCAGCAACAGGCGCATTCAGTCTTCCACCTCGTCTTTGAGCACTTCGCCGGTCCTGGCGTGCAACTCCAGTTCGCGCACTGTGCCTTGCTCGGTCAACAACTCGACCTCATAAACCAGCACACCGTCCTCCTCCTCCAGCTCGACCTCAAGCAAAACGGCGCCGGGGTAGCGCGGCAAGGCTATTTGCAGCAACTGCTCAAGCGGCATGATCAGCCCCTCCCGGCGCAGGCGCAATGCTTCATCCTGATCCAGATCGCGAGCGCTGCTGCTGCACGCCAGCGTCAGCAACAGGCCTGCCAGGCATGTGCGTAGAGGCCAGGCCTTGCTGTTCATCAATCGTCTCGCTGGTTCTTCAGGACTTGCCCGTTGGTGGCATCCAGCTCGACGTCCCACTGCACGCCTTGCGCATCGCGGACTTCAACCTGATAGATGTAACGGCCGTACTCTTCTTCCAGCTCAGTGTCTTCGGTTTTGCTACCAGGGTGCAGCGCCAGGGCAGCGGCGTTGAGTTTTTCGAAATCCTGAATGGTGCCCGCATCACGCAGCTTAAGGGCCTCATCCGGGCCAAGGTCGCGAGCTTGCACCAGGCCGGCAGTCAGCGTCAGGGCAGCGGCGGCACATACAGCAGTCAGGGTTTTCATAGTCAGTTCCTTAATGGGATTGGCTTTCGACGAGGTTCAAGTTACGCCACTCGACTTAACTCAAACTGAATGCATTTAAGCAGCGGTTTACGCCGGCTGATTCACTCTAGGCATGTACACATCATTCACCCGCTGAAGCCACTTGGCCTGAACACAAGGCACTCTATAATCGCTGCCTTGCGCGATGGAGGCCAGCATGAGTGCGATAGTAATCAAGACCCCTGCTTTGACAATCAAGGCCGGCAAGCGCGCCCTTGGGCGGATTCGCGAGCACGGCCTGCAACCGGCAGATGTCGGCATTCTGCCCGGTGCAGCAGGCGGGCCAAAGGCGCTGGGCATTCAAGGTTTGGATCTGGCGTTATTTGGCGACTGGCTGCAGCGTGCGCCTCGCGAACGTTCGCTGATTGGCGCATCCATCGGCTCCTGGCGCTTTGCCAGCGCCTGCCTGCCAGATGCCGCCGCCGGCATTCGTCGCCTTGGCGAGCTGTATACCTCGCAGCGCTTTGCCAAAGGCGTGAGCATGGCGCAGGTGTCGAATAGCTGCAGCCTGATGCTCGACCAGCTACTGGGCAGCGACGACGCCAACATCCTCAGCAACCCGCATTACCGCCTGAACATCGTCGTGGTGAAAAGCCATGGCCTGCTCCAGCACGATCATCGCGGCGCCCTCGGCCTAGGCCTGTCTTCGGTGATTGGCAGCAACCTGCTGGGCCGCCCGCGTCTGGCCAGGCATTTCGAGCGAGTGATTCTGCACGACGCCCGCCTCGCTCCACCGCTGGGCGCGCTCAGCGACTTTCCCTCGCGCTACCTGCAACTCGATAGCAGCAATCTGCGCCATGCATTATTGGCCTCAGGCTCCATCCCGATGATTATGCAAGGGGTGCGCGATATTCCCGGCGCCGGGCCTGGCACCTACCGCGATGGTGGCCTGCTCGACTATCACCTCGACCTGCCCTACAGCGGCAGCGACATCGTGCTCTACCCGCACTTCACCGATAAGGTGATTCCCGGCTGGTTCGACAAAACGATGCCGTGGCGCCGCGGTGACACGGGCCGCTTGCAGGATGTACTGCTATTGGCGCCCTCGCGTGACTACCTAGCGCGCCTGCCCCATGGCAAACTTCCGGACCGTAAGGACTTCAGCCGCTATCTAGGCGATGATGCCGGCCGCGAGCGCTACTGGCGCACGGCCATGAGCGAGAGCCAGCGCCTCGGCGATGAGTTCCTCGAGCTGGTCGAGAGCGGCCGCCTCAGTGAACGCATACAAGCACTGTGACAACCCGTGGCAGGTAGAACTGACCACATGACGATGACCAGGGATGGCCAGGATGAAACTCGCAGTCGCCATTATTCACGGCATTGGCACGCAACCCGATCTGCGTGACGATGACGGTCAGCATGCCTTCGCTCAGAGTCTGATTGCCGGCCTGCGCCAACGCCTCGGCGCAGATGCTGATCAGGTCGCCTTCCAGACGTTGTACTGGGCCAGCGTGCTGGATAAACGTCAGCTGGCGTTTCTCGAACAACTGCGCGACCAACCTGTGCGCTGGCGCTGGTTACGCCGCGTCGTCACCCTGTTTCTTGGCGATGCCAGCGGTTACCGCAAAGTCAGCCAGGCCTACGACACCACCTATGAAGAAGTGCACCAGTGCCTGCGCAGTGGCCTCAACGCGCTGCGCGCCAAGGTCGATGCCGACACGCCACTGGTGGTATTGGCGCATTCATTGGGCGGGCATATTTTTTCCAACTTCGTCTGGGATCAGCAGCGCATCAATAAGGTCGAGAGCTGCCCACTGGACCCCTTCCTGGCCCTGGAGACCTTGAGTGGCCTGATCACCTTTGGCTGCAACATTCCGTTGTTTACCTTCGCCTACAACCCGGTTGTACCCATCCGCTTCCCCGGCCAATGCCTGACCGAGGCAGTAACCGAGCAGGCCCGCTGGCTCAATCTGTATGCACCTGCCGACCCGCTGGGTTACCCACTACGCCCACTGCCCAACTACGCGGCGGTGGTTGCCGAGGATCGCGCCATGCCGGTAGGCCCCTGGTATAAACGGCATACGCCCTTGAGCCACCTGATGTATTGGGATGACCGTGGTTTTCAGCGCTATGTCGCCACTTATCTGCGCCAATTGCTGGCGGTCTGCACGGGACACAAAAGCACCTGAGCGGCCTCGTCCTCGCGCTATTTCTCTACTTACCCCGATAAAACTGTGATTTATCGGACATTTCCTTGTATTTTTTTACCAACATGTGACTTAACAGTCAGCTTCGTACATCAACAGCTATGACTGGCAAACGTGTGTACACCGTTTGTCCTTGTGTATTTGGGATCACCTCGGAGAAACCGACCCCATGAACGCACCGCTGCGTTTTAACGAAGCTTTGCTGATTGCCGACCGTGCCTTTCAACCTTTCCAGTGCGTCGCCTGGGCTCCACAAGATGGCACTGGCAACCTCAGCCTGAGTGTTATCGACCGTACCAGCACCCGCCTGCTCGGCCGCACCCAACTGTCCAGCAACATCTACAGTGACCCGGCGCAATTTGCCGACGTACTCAAACAGTCCCGCGAACAGCTCAGCCTGCAAGGTTTCACCCTGGAGCCATGGAGCATGCCGGAGTAATAAGCGGCTGCAACAAGGGCTCTGAGCTGCCGACTGGCCCCTCTTGTCAGAGCCCTTCTCTTATCGCATCTCTGCGTTACCCATCTCGCCTACTTCGAGTTGCAATACGGCTATTCACAGGTTTGTAACTGTTCTGATTGCAGTGTTTTTGCCGTGCCCGCTTATTAGCGCTTATGCTCAGTGCATAACTCACGATGAGGCGCCTGTCATGCTGCAACTCCGTCCCAACTGTGAATGCTGTGATCGTGACTTACCGGCTGACTCGATTGACGCACTGATCTGCTCATTCGAATGCACCTTCTGCCGTGAGTGCGCGAATAACACATTGCAGAACATCTGCCCGAACTGTGCCGGTGAACTGCTCCAGCGACCACGTCGGCCTGCAGCCAAGCTGTTGAAATACCCAGCCTCCACTGAACGTGTCAGTAAATCATGACGCAGCACTTAGCGGGCCTGCGCAGTTAAGCCGTGCACACGGGAGAACGCCCCGATGGATGACGAAGAAAACAAACCGCTGACGCTATGGGAAATGTTGCAGAGCGTACTCAGCGCCGCGCTTGGCGTGCAGAGCGGGAAAAACCGCAGCCGGGATTTTTCCCGGGGCAAACCGAGTCACTTCATCATTCTCGGCGTGCTGTTCACGGTCGTGTTTGTGCTGGTGATCTTTGCCGTGGTCAAGCTGGTACTGCACCTGGCTGGGGTCTGACTCACTGCAGCAGCGGCGCGATGGAAAACTGGTAATCCTTGATCCGTGGTCGATACACCGCGCTGAATTGGCGAAAGTCCAGGCCATAACCAGGTACCTTGAGCCGCTGCTGTAAACGAGCGGCCTGCTTGCTATCGAGCAAGCTGAGCAATTGATCAACCCGATCCTTGCCGCCACGCGCGGCAAAATCCAGGCCGGCATGGTAGTCATGCAACATGACCATGGCCCAGCCGCCCAGGGTGAAATGCCCACCAACCAGTACTTCGATTTGGCCGTCGATATGCGCCTGTAGCACTTCGTCCGAATTGTTCAGTGCCGACACATAGAGATCCTTGCCCGGCTGCTTACCCAGCTCCAATGCGGCCTGTATCACTCCGAAGGCCATTGCATCATTGGCCGCCCACACCAGCTTTACCTCGGGATAGCGCGGCAGCATGAGCTGCGCCTGCTCATAGGCACGCTGGTGTTTCCATTCGCCATACAGCAGCTGTTGCAGCTTGACTTCCGGGTGCTCGCGCAGGGCGCGGTGCAAGCCGTCTTCACGCAATGTCGAGGATGGTGTATTACGCAGCGCCGCAAAAGCCAGCAAGCTACCCGGTTTGCCCTCCAGCTTGGCGATCAGGCCTTTCGCCATCCAGTAACCTGCCTGTTCGTCGTTGGGAATCAGGCTGCCAATCCAGTTGCGGTACTGCTCGCGAGTACCACCGATCATCCGCTGCTGTTCTGGTATCAGCGTGCTGTGCAGGGAAAACAGTTTGACGGAGCTGTCAGCAAACATCCTGAGCAACTCTGGCGCGGTGTACATTTCGTTGACGAATACCAGGTAGTCAGGTTGTTTCTCAGCGTTCAGCAAATTGTGCGCTTTGCCCAGTAGATGTGCAGGGTTACGCTCGCCATAGATAATCTGCAGCTGCATGCCCAGGTCATCGGCGGCGGCCTGCATAAAGTCGCTATAGCTGACCCAGAAGGGCTCGTCGGAAAAGCCCGGATTAAGAAACACCACCGACACCGGGGCCTTGTCCGCAGTCGGCGCATGCACCGGGGCCGACAAGGCAGCTTGGCCAAACGCCAATAAACCCATAGCGGCAATAACAGCTAAAACAGACCTGATCACGCCATGCCTCCCGAGAATGACGCAAAGTATATCGACTAAACCATAGCAATTAGCCATCCGTCTGACAGGCAGAGCCAGGCAACCAAGACGCCACCCCACGCACTCGCTACAATCACCGGCCATTTCTGGCTTGCGCACCGGTGTTCTATGTCGCCCTTGGAAATCATCGCTTCAGCCCTTGGGGTATGGGCCGTCTGGCTGACTATTCGGCAGAATCGCTGGTGCTGGCCGCTGGGTTTACTCATGGTGCTGATGTACGCCTGGATCTTTTATGACGGTAAACTGTACTCCAACATGCTGCTGCAAGGCGTCTATGCGGTATTGCAAGGCTACGGCTGGTGGCAGTGGACGCATGGTGGCAGCAGCCATACGGGCGTACAGGTCAGTCGACTAAGCCTTCAGGGTATTCTGGCAAGCTTAGCCATCGGGGCCGGCGCTGCGTTGCTGCTGGGTTATTTGATGGCTACCTTCACAGACGCCGCGGCGCCATGGCAGGACGCAGCACTGAGCGCCTTTAGCCTGGTAGCCCAGGTCTGGATGGCCCAGAAGCGGGTCGAGTGCTGGCCGTTGTGGATTGTCCTGGATCTGCTGTTTGTTGCCCTGTTTCTGCAATACGGGCTGTACCCAACGGCGGCGCTCTATGCCTTGTTCACCCTGCTGGCCATTAACGGCTGGCTGACCTGGCAGCGTGATCGGGCCGTGGCGCACCCATGAAAGTACTGGTGCTAACGGGGCCTGAGTCCAGCGGCAAAAGCTGGCTGGCGGGGGAAATTCAGGCAAGCTTTGGCGGACTGTTAGTCGGTGAATATGTGCGCCACTTTATCGAGCGTGAGCAGCGTGACACCTGTTATGCCGATATCAGCACCATCGCCCAAGGCCAACTGGCCTGGGAAGATCAGGCGCGAGCCAAGCGCCCGGCCTTGCTAATCCTCGATACCCACCTGCTCAGTAACATGCTCTGGAGCCGGGCGCTGTTTGCAGACTGCCCCACCTGGCTTGAGCAGGCTCTACTCGAACGCGACTACCACCTGCATCTGTTGCTGAGCCCGGTGGATGTGCCCTGGGTTGATGATGGCCAGCGCTGCCAGCCAGAGCTGGCGCAGCGGCTGGCCTTTTACCAGCAGTGCGAACATTGGTTGCAACGACACCAGCAACCGCTGCAATGCATTCAGGGTAACTGGGCGCAACGTCGTGAGCAGGCTCTGGCGACCGTCGAGCGCTGGCTCAACTCATCGCAGTAACACACTGGCCCACGCCACCAGCAGGCTCAGGCAGACGATCATAGTTAACGGCCGGCGCAGGCTGGGGTACCACTGCGGCGCCAGCCCCAGTTTCACCGCCCGCAAGTCGGCGACATACAAGCCAGCGAACGCAAACAGGCACAGCGGTAAGGCCAGGTTTGTTGACAGACCATTGCTGATGGCCAGCCAACCCAGTAGAGGCGGCACCACGGATAACCCCAACTGCACCTGCGCCGGCCCGCCAGTTTCCGCGCGCATAGCCAGGCCCCAGTGAATCGCCCCCATAAAAGCCAGGATAACCGCCGAGTAATCCAGCAAGGCGGTTAAAACCACCACTCGCCACCCCTCTGGTGTCACCCAGATCCCCAGTGCCCCGGTCACAAAAGGCACCAACCCTGCATAACCCAGCAGCATCGCCAACTTTGGTGGTTGCGTTGCATCAAATGGGTGCATGTACTCACTCCTGTTGGTTAAGCCGCTATCCAGCGCACTATAGAGCCCTCGTCGGCCCAAACAGAAGCTTATTTAGCGGAGTTAGCCGTAATGGCTGCTTGCCATTGGCGGTTGCAATTGGCATAAACCCCGCAAATAAAAAACATCACAAGGAAGTCTCCATGCGCATCCTCCGCCGGACCCTATATGGTCTTTTGTTGTTGCTGATTGCGGGGTTGCTGATCGCCCTGTACTTCATTGCCAACCCCAACCTGCCGGTCTACCAACAGCCCGAAAAACTCCACTACCTCGACCAGTGGACGCCTGAAGAACGCCAGACCTACTACTACACGCCGCAGGGTACCCAGGTGAAAGGCCTGCGTTACGAGTGGTTCAGCGCCTTGGAGCTGCCATTCAGCAGCACCAAATTTGCCACCCCAGAATACCTCGCGCGCTTTGGCTTTCTGGTCGATCCAGAGCAGCAGGCAAGCGCGCAAAACCCCGGTAATCTTCCCGTCGGCTTTGCCCGCCATGCCGATGCTGAAAGTGGCGAGCAGTACCTGGATATCAGTTGCGCGGCCTGTCACACCGGCGAACTTCGTTACCAGGGCCAGTCGGTGCGCATCGACGGCGGCGCTGCACTGCATTCGCTGGCATCCACCGTGCCCACGGTGCGCGGCGGTAGTTTCGGCCAGTCGCTCGGCATGAGCATGGCCTTCACCTATTACAACCCACTGAAATTCCGCCGCTTCGCCAAGCAGGTATTAGCCGACGAGTACGCGACGAAACATGCACAACTGCGCCGCGACTTTAAGGTGGTGCTTGATCGCCTGCTCGGCACGGCCTTCAATGACTGGCATCGTGGCCTCTATCCGACCGAGGAAGGCTTCGGCCGTACCGATGCCTTCGGACGTATCGCCAACAGCGTGTTTGGCGATGCCATCGATCCCGCTAACTACCGCGTTGCCAATGCGCCCGTCAGCTACCCGCAGGTCTGGGATATCTGGAAGTTCGACTGGGTACAGTGGAATGGTTCCGCCATGCAGCCCATGGCCCGCAACGTCGGCGAGGCTCTCGGGGTTGGCGCAACGCTGCGCTTGCTGAACACTCAGGGCCATGGCGTTGGCGAAGCGGATCGCTACGCGTCCAGCGTGCGCTTGCGTGACCTATACACCCTCGAAGAAACCCTGAAGAAGCTCAAACCGCCGACCTGGCCAGAACACGTATTCGGCAAGATCGACCTGCCACTGGCCAGCCGGGGCCGCGCACTTTTCGCAGAGAACTGCGCTTACTGCCACGCGCCCAACCCGAAAACAACCGAAGACAGTTTTGCTCCGGCGCGTAACCCCGAGTGGCGCATGCGCATCGTGCCGACCACGGAAGTAGGCACCGACCCGACCACCGCTGACAATATTGCCGACCACCGCTTCGACATCAGCAAGCTCGGCTGGACCAAGACCGAACTGAACAAACTGGATGTACGCCTGTTTGGCGCAACAGTCGACGATATCGACATGCGCAATATCTCCAGCGCCAAGGCCCTGGCCTATATCACCGCCTATGTGGAAAACCGTGCCTACCGTGATGCCGGCATCTCCGAGCGCGAGCGCTGGCGCATGGATGGCTTCGGTTTGCCGATCGGCGTGCAGGAGCTGCGCGGCTACAAGGCCCGTCCACTGGATGGCATCTGGGCCACCCCGCCCTTCCTGCACAACGGCTCGGTGCCAACCCTGTTCCAGTTGTTATCGCCAGTAGCAGAACGGCAAACGCAGTTCTGGGTGGGTAATTTCGAATTCAATCCCAAACAGGTTGGTTTTCAGAGCGAAAAATTCACCGGCGGCTTCCACTTCGATACGCAAATCACGGGCAACAGCAACCGCGGCCATGAATTCCGTGCAGGCTGCCGTGCAGATGGCGTGATTGGGCGGGCACTGCAACCCGAAGAACGCTGGGCGCTGATTGAGTACCTCAAGGTTCTGGGTAACCCGGTGCTGGAGCAGCAATTGCAGCCTGTTGTCGCCAAAGCCTGGACGCCTGGCCCGTCTTGCCAGAACTGAAACCTGCACAAGCAGTGAACATAATTAAAAGGAATTGACCCCATGTTTAAACGATTCTGGCTGTGGCTCGGCCGTGTGCTCGGCAAACTGCTGCTATTGCTACTGGTAGTCGGCCTGGGTGGCTGGGCCATAGGCGAGGCCTATTACGGCTGGAAGTTTTCCGGCCCGGTCTCCAGCGAAGAACAAATCCCGGCCGATGAGGCGGCACTGACCCAGGGCATCATCGAAGATGCCATCCGCGTGGTCGAGCAGCATCGGGACAATACCCGCGTGCTACGCGATGCCCATGCCAAAGCGCATGGTTGCGTAAAGGCCGAAGTGACCGTCAGTACTGATCTGGAGCGCAGCTTGCAGCAGGGCGTATTCAGTGAGCCGGGGAAAACCTGGCAAGCCTGGATGCGCCTGTCCAACGGCAATGCCTACCCGCAATTCGACCGGGCCCGGGATGCGCGCGGCATGGCGATCAAGCTGCTCGATGTACCGGGTGAAAAGCTCAGCAAAAGCCCGCAACACGCCAGCGAACAAGACTTCGTGATGTTCAATCACCCAACCTTCTTCGTGCGTGACGTAGCCGAATACAAGAGCAACTTCGCCGCCCAAGCCAGTGGCCAGAAAGCCATGGCGTTTTTCCCCAGCTGGAACCCGACAACCTGGGAAATCCGCCACCTGATCATCGCGCTGAAAACCCTCTCTCCAGCGCCGCAAACCCCAGTCGCGAGCACCTACAACTCCATCGCACCGTTCAAGCTGGGGCAGCACAACATCAAGTACCGGGTTATTCCACAGCCGCAGTCGTGCCCTGACTACAGCCTGCCAGAGCAGAACCACGACCTGCCTAACTTCCTGCGCAACGCGCTGTACCAGCAGTTGTCGCTGGACCGGGTGCCCGCCTGTTTTGCCTTGCAGGTGCAGCGGCAGAACCCCGATTACTACATGCCCATCGAAGACCCCAGCGTGGAATGGAGCGAGACCATCTCGCCGTTTGAAACGGTGGCGACCATCACCGTACCGGCCCAGGATTTCGACAGCCGCGAACAGAATCTGGCCTGTGACAACATGTCCTTCAACCCCTGGCATGCACTGCCCGAGCATCGTCCGATTGGCGGCATCAACCGCCTGAGGAAGGCGGTTTATGAGGCGGTCAGCATCTACAGATTGGATCGTAATCAACCATAAATCTGTATCCAATTCTGCAGGGTGCTCGGTTAGCGGCGTTTGAGCTGGTAACATCCGCCCCTTAGTTAGCGTGCTGACAGCCGCGTACCCGCAGAGAGAAATACCCAGTGGAACTGTTCAAAGAATTTATGTTTGAGGCCGCCCACCTGCTGCCTCACGTCCCGCAAGGCCACAAATGTGGGCGCCTGCACGGTCACTCGTTCAAGGTGGCGGTGTATATCGAAGGCGAAGTCGACCCCCATACCGGCTGGATTCGCGACTTCTCCGAGATCAAGGCGATCTTTAAACCGCTCTACGAGCAACTTGATCACAACTACCTGAACGACATTCCCGGCCTGGAAAACCCCACCAGCGAAGTCCTCGCCAAGTGGATCTGGCAGCAGCTCAAGCCATTGCTGCCAGAACTGTCGCGCATTCGTATTCATGAGACCTGCACCAGCGGGTGTGAATACCGCGGCGACTGAGTACAGGCAACCAGGCAGCACGTGAACCTGTCCGGCGCGGTATACACCAGCGCCGAACATGGGCCTCACTAAGGTTCGTCAAACGCAACGCCAAACACTTTCAAGCGGCGCTTGAACTCATCTTCATCAATAGCGCTAACCCCAAGCTCACGGGCCTTGCTCAACTTCGAGCCGGCACCCGGCCCTGCGACTACGACACTGGTCTTGGCCGACACTGAGCCAGCCACCTTGGCCCCCAGTTTCTCCAGCTCATCTTTGGCCTGATCGCGACTGAACGACTCCAGACTACCGGTCAGCACCCAGGTCTGCCCGGCCAACGGCAGGCCTTCGAGCACTTTTTTCTCGCTCTGCCAGTGCATACCGAACTCACGCAATTGTGCTTCGATAAGGCGCGCCCGTTCGGCATTGCCAGGTATGTCAAAGAACTCCCGCAAGGACTTGGCCGCCTTTTCATTGAGGCGCTCAACCTGACGCAGATCAAGCCAGTCCACCTCAATAATGCCGGTCAATGAGCCGAACTTGGCCGCCAGCTTCTCCGCCCCGGTGGCCGCGATAAAGGGAATATTCAGTTTGTCGATAAAGCCTGCCAGCGTGGCACACGCCGTAAATTCGGCATGTAACTCGCCCTCCTCCTGCAGCTCGATACCGCGCGCCAGCAACTGCTCGATCACCGTACGGTTATGTTCATCCTCAAAGAAGCTGTGAATCTCGTGGGCCACTTCCAGCCCCACGTCCGGCAGGTAGGTCAGAACCTCTGGCAACGCCCGTTTGACGCGCTCCAGGGAAGACAGCGAGCGTGCCAGCACCTTGGCCGTTTCTTCGCCGACATCAGGAATACCCAGCGCATAGATAAAGCGCGCCAGGCTCGGCTTGCGACTGTCGGCAATAGCGCTCAGCAGGTTCTTCGTCGACAGCTCGGCAAAACCTTCCAGACCGACCACCTGTTCGAACTCAAGGGTGTAGAGGTCCGCAGGTGAGCCCACCAAGCCCTCGTCCACCAACTGCTCGACGCTCTTCTCGCCCAGACCTTCGATGTCCATGGCGCGGCGCGAAACAAAGTGGATGATTGCCTGTTTGAGCTGCGCGCCACAGGCCAGACGCCCAACGCAGCGATACACCGAACCTTCGCTGATGGTTTCCTTGCCCTTGCTGCGTTTAACCAGCTGAGTACGTTCGACATGCGAACCACACACCGGGCAGTTTTGCGGAATCTGCACCGCCCGGGCATCTTCTGGACGGCGCTCAAGCACCACTTGCATCACCTGCGGAATCACATCACCGGCACGGCGAATGATCACCGTATCGCCAATCATCAGGCCCAGACGCGCGACTTCATCCATGTTGTGCAAGGTGGCGTTGGCCACAGTGACACCCGCCACCTTGACCGGTTTGAGCCGTGCGACCGGGGTAACTGCCCCAGTCCGACCAACCTGAAACTCGACATCAAGCAGCTCGGTAAGCTCTTCCTGCGCAGGGAATTTGCAGGCAATGGCCCAGTGCGGGGTACGTGCGCGGAAGCCCAACTGTTGCTGGTCTTCTATGTTGTTGACCTTGAACACCACACCATCAATGTCATAGGCCAGGTTGCTGCGCCGCTCGCCGATATCGCGGTAGTAAGCCAGGCAGGCGTCCACGCCCTTGGCCAACTTGAGCTCGCGACTGATAGGAATGCCCCAGGTCTTGAGCTGCTCAAGCATGCCAACCTGAGTGGCCCGCAACTCGCCACTGACCTGACCAACGCCATAACAGCAGAACTCCAGGGGGCGGCTGGCGGTGATCTTCGGATCAAGCTGGCGCAGGCTGCCGGCTGCCGCGTTGCGCGGATTGGCGAACGTCTTGCCTGCGCTCTCGGCCTGGCGCGCATTGAGTTCGTCGAATCCTGCCTTGGGCATAAACACTTCACCGCGCACCTCCAGGACCTGCGGCCAGCCTTCGCCCTGTAGTTTGAGCGGCACATTACGGATGGTGCGCACGTTACTGCTGATGTCCTCACCGGTGCTGCCGTCTCCGCGTGTAGCGCCGCGTACCAGCTGGCCACTCTCATAGCGCAGGCTGACAGCCAGCCCGTCGAGCTTAGGCTCGCAGCTGTATTCCACCTCGGCGCCAGCAGCAAACAGATCTCCGCCCTGCAGGCCCAGCCCTCCTTGAACGCTGCGATCGAAGGCACGCAGATCCTCTTCCTCAAAAGCATTGCCCAGGCTGAGCATAGGCACCTCGTGACGCACCTCACCGAAGGCGCTAAGCGCCTCAGCACCCACACGCTGGGTTGGCGATTCCGGGGTCACCAGTTGCGGATGCTCGGCCTCCAACGCCTGTAACTCGCGAAACAGGCGGTCATATTCGGCATCCGGAATACTGGGCTCATCCAGTACGTAATAGCGGTAATTGTGTCCATCCAGTTCGGCACGCAATTGCACAATACGCTGGGCGGCAGTCGGGGCGTTGGTCATTACGGTGTTCTCTCAAACGAAAAGAGCAGCCTGGGCTGCTCTTTCTTTTTCATTAGTTAATTCAGCGCTTGGTGGTCAGTTGCTTGCGCTCATATTCAACAATGCGCTGACGATAATGCTCAATTGTCTGTGCAGTCATTACGCTGCGCTGATCATCCTTCAACTCGCCGCCCAGCTCATGAGCCAGCTTACGCGCAGCCGCCACCATCACGTCGAACGCCTGCTTGGGATGACGTGGGCCCGGCAAGCCAAGGAAGAAGCTCACCGCACGGGTGCTGAAACCTTCAATATCGTCCAGGTCAAATGTGCCGGGTTTAAGTGCATTGGCCATGGAAAACAACACTTCGCCATTGCCGGCCATGCTTTCATGGCGGTGGAAGATATCCATCTCACCAAAACGCAGGCCACTTTCCAGAATGTTCTGTAGCAGTGCGGGTCCTTTAAAACCGTCCTCATCGCGCGCAATAACATTGATCACCAGCACTTCTTCAACCGGTGGCAAGTCCTTGATGGTTTCTTTGCTCTGATGGGCAGGGTTAGCCTCCTCATCATCAACCGGATTAAGCAGGGTCGGAACTGGCTCTTCCAGCCCCAGGTTGAGATCGCCCTGCTGTGGCTCGCCCGAACGGCGACGATTGAGTTCGCGAGCGCTTAGCGACGGCAGGTCTTCTTCATCAAAAGCAGGTTCATGGCTGCGATCAACTACCCGTGGTGGGCTGAGCAAGTCTGGGTCACTGTCATCATCCGGGAGGTTGGAGAAACTACGGTCGAGCTTGAATTTGAGTTTCCCCTTGCTGCCGCGCATCCGTCGCCAACCATCAAACAAGATGCCTGCAATCACAATAATGCCGATGACCATCAGCCATTCGCGCAGACCAAATTCCATGAAATACCCTAACCCCTAACTAAGAATGTGATGAAAAGGCCTTCCTGGCCCATTTTGCTAATTCCAGGACGTCACGCCAAGTCCATGTTCTGGCTGATCTTTCCCTGATTAAACGGACATGCCGACTAACAGTGCGCATTAAGCTAGCACGACGAAAGACAACTTTACACCGCCTCGCGGCATCAGGATTCAACCAATGCCAAAGCTTCCTCCACATCCACCGCCACCAGTCGTGAACAACCCGGTTCATGCATGGTCACGCCCATCAATTGATCAGCCATTTCCATGGCGATTTTATTGTGGGTGATATAGATAAATTGCACGGTTTGCGACATCTCTTTAACCAGTCGGGCATAACGACCGACGTTGGCATCATCCAATGGCGCATCAACTTCATCGAGCATGCAAAACGGTGCCGGATTGAGTTTGAAGATGGCGAACACCAGCGCCAATGCCGTTAGCGCTTTTTCACCGCCGGAGAGCAAATGAATGGTGCTGTTCTTCTTGCCCGGTGGCCGGGCCATGATAGTGACCCCTGTATCGAGTAGATCTTCGCCGGTCAGTTCCAAGTAGGCATTACCACCGCCGAATACTTTGGGGAACAACGCCTGCAATCCGCTGTTGATCTGATCGAAGGTTTCCTTGAAACGATTGCGGGTTTCCTTGTCGATCTTGCGGATGACGTTTTCCAGGGTTTCCAGCGCTTCTACCAGGTCGGCGTTTTGTGCATCCAGGTAGCGTTTACGTTCGGACTGCTGCTGGTATTCGTCGATAGCCGCAAGGTTGATCGGGCCCAGACGCTGAATACGCGCAGCCAGCCGTTCAAGCTCTTCTTCCCAACTTTTCTCACTGGCCTCGGCCGGCAGTGTGCCAAGCACTGCATGCAAATCGTAATTGTCTTCGAGTAGCTGATCCTGCAATGCCTTGCGCCGCACGGTCAGCGATTGCCAGTCCATGCGCTGCTGTTCCAGCTGGCCACGCAACAATTGCGACTGCTGCTCGGCCTGGGTGCGGCGCTTCTCGGCGTCGCGCAGCTCACGATCGGCATCTTCCAAGGCCAGACGCGCCAGCTTGAGTTCGTCGTCTACGGCCATGCGTTTGTCGAGCAGCTCTTCCAGCTTCAGGCGCAGCTCTTCCAGCGGCGCCTCGCCCTCCTCCAGATTGAGGTCGAGTTGCTCACGCTTCTCGTGCAGGCGCTCGGCTTGCAGTTGCAAACGCTCCAGGGCCTGGCGCGTGGAATCATGCTGGGCTTTCAGCGAACCCAAGCGCACGGCCAGTTGATGGGCGTGATCCTTATGCTGCCTGGCTTCTTGGCGCACCCGGTCAAGCCGTTCACGCAGGCTGTCACGGTTGGCCAGCAGGGTTTCCCGCTGTTCGTTATCAGTGGCCATGGCATCCAGCGCGTCCTGCAGATGCAGGCGTGACTCACCCAGTTGCTCATGTTCGATCTCGCGCTGTTCGGCCAACTCCGACAGTTCGTGATCCAGACGACTACGGCGCAGGGTCAATTGCTCGACCTTGGCCTGCCCAGCCGAGAGCTGCGCCTTCAACTCGCCAAGGCGTCGTGCCTGTTCCTGCGCCTGGCGGCGCTGCTGCTCGCGTTGCTCTTCCTGATTGCGCTGCTGTTCGCGCAATTGCAGCAGGCGCTCATCGAGCACAGCCAGCGCCGCTTCATGCTCATCACGCTGCAGACCAAGCTGTTCAATCTCCTGGCCACGGGCCAATACGCCACTTTCCGCTTCACTGGCGCGGCGTACCCGCAGGAAATGCCGGCCAACCCAGTAGCCGTCACGGCTGATCAGGCTTTCGCCCTCCGCCAAGCTCGAACGCGCCGCCAACGCCTCATCCAGGCTGTTTACAGGTTTGACCTTGCCCAGCCAGGGCGCCAGATCAACGTTGGTTTCAACCTTATCCAGCAGGCTGCCGGCAATTCGTGCACCGCCCTTGCCCGGGCTGACCAGGCGTAGATCACCTTGACTTAACCCGGCGAAGTCCAGGCCCTGAAAATCATCCAGCAGCACGGCTTGCAGGTCCGCGCCCAGCACGGTTTCCACCGCCAGTTCCCAGCCGGCCTCGACCCGCAGACCTTCGGCCAGACGCGGGCGCTCGCTCAGTTGCTGTTCGCGCAGCCAGTCACCGGCGCCCTTGCCGGGATCGAGCGCGGCCTGCTGCAAGGCTTCCAGCGAAGCCAGGCGGCCATTCAAGCGCTGCAGCTCGCCCTGTGCCTGCTGCTGTGCCTGGCCGCTTTGCTGCAAATCAGTGCGCAACTGCTGTAAGCGCTCAGCCTGCTGCTCTTCTGCCAGTTGCAAGTCTTCCAGGCTCAGTTCGCTCGCAGCGATCTGTTCACTCAGTTCAAGAATGGCGGCATCTTCAGGGTCGGCAGCCAGTTGTTGCAGCTCCTCAGAAAGGCGGCGCTGGCGTTCAGCCAGGCGCTCCAGGCTCTGCTCCAGCTGGGCAATCCGCGATTGCTGCACTTCGGCCTGACGCCGCGGTTCCGCACTGCGCTGATTGAAGCCGTCCCACTGTTCCTGCCAGCCGTGCATGGCGGCTTCCGACTCCTCCAGCATGGCGGCCGACTCTTCGGCCGCTGCGGCAGTCAGTTCCTGCTCGGGCAGGAGCATTTCCAGCTCTTCACCCAGAGTCGCCAGCAAGGTGCGGTCGTGGCCCAGGTGCGATTCGGTTTCCAGACGCGCACGCTCGGCTTCACGCAGGTCATCCTGTAACTGGCGCAGGCGTTGCTGGCCGTGCTGGATGCTTTGCTCGACCCGGGCAATATCGCCGCCCACTGAGTAGAAGCGCCCCTGCACCTGATTGAAGCGCTCACTCAGCTCATGATGGCCATCGCGCAGGCGCTCGATGCTGGCGTCGGCGTTGCGCTGTTCGGCCACCAGGGCTTCGAAGGCGATTTCCTGATTACTGATCACCGCCTCACGGCTGCCCACTTGTTCGTTCAACGCTTGCCAGCGTAGAGCGGTGAGCTGTGCCTTGAGCTGTCGCTCTTCGGCCTTGTATTCCTGATATTTCTCCGCCGACTGGGCCTGACGATGCAGGCGTTCGAGTTGGCGTTCCAACTCTTCGCGCAGGTCGGTCAGACGCGCCAGGTTCTCGTGGGTACGGCGGATACGGCTTTCGGTCTCGCGGCGGCGCTCCTTGTATTTGGAGATGCCGGCAGCTTCCTCGATAAAGTTGCGCAAATCTTCCGGCTTGGCTTCGATCAGCTTGCTGATCATGCCCTGCTCGATAATCGAGTAGCTGCGCGGTCCCAAACCGGTACCGAGGAAGATGTCGGTAATGTCGCGGCGCCGGCATTTGATGCCGTTGAGGAAGTAGGTGTTCTGACTGTCGCGGGTCACCCGACGGCGGATGGAGATTTCGTTATAACCGGCATATTCGCCGGTGAGGGTGCCGTCAGAGTTGTCGAAGATCAGCTCGATGGAGGCCTGGGTCACCGGTTTACGGGTATTGGAGCCGTTGAAGATGACGTCAGTCATCGACTCACCACGGAGGTTCTTCGCCGAACTCTCACCCATCACCCAGCGTACGGCGTCGATAATGTTCGACTTGCCACAACCATTGGGCCCGACCACCGCCGCCATGTTGCTGGGGAAGGTGACCGTGGTCGGGTCGACAAAGGATTTGAACCCCGCCAGCTTGATGCACTTGAGCCGCATACCGCGCGTTCCTTAGGCTTCAGCCAATGCGGCCAGCACCAGCTGACAGTTGTGCTCGCCATAGCCCAGCAATACCTGACGTATGCGCGGATGATCGCGCGCAATGATTGCTTGCAATAACTCGGCAAAGGTATTGAGGAACTGGCCCATTTCGCTTTTGCGCCGCTCCAGCGCCAGGTGGTAGGTGCGGCTTATGGCGGGCAGCAGGTTCTCCACGGTTTCCTGCAAGTAGGGATTATTGGAGAACGGGAAAGCCGCACGCATGATGTCAAAACTGTTCTGCACAAAACCGTCAATGTCCTCACGCTGCAGGCTGTCCTGCAAGCGCTGTTGGATCGACAGAAACGGCGCTAGCTCGGTTTCGGTTTGCCAGCTGTCGGCCACTGCCTTACCCAGCAGGATGTACAACTCCATCACCAGGGCATACAGGCTCTTGACGTTGTGCGGGGTCAGCTCCGCTACCTGAGCGCCACAACGCGGCGGGATCACGACCAGGTGGCGACGCTCAAGGATCAACAAAGCCTCACGCACCGAGCCACGGCTGACATTCAACGCCTGAGTGACTTTCAGTTCTTGAATCCGCTCACGGGCCTGCAACTCACCACGAATGATGCGTTCTGCCAGGTGATGGGCAATCTGCTCGGCGAGGCTATCCGGTGCCTTGAACATCATGGTGATCCTTCGGCTCATCTGACCTAGTTGGAGGGCGCTTAATGCGGCTAAGCCCGCGCCAGGCTTAGCCTCGGCGCACATAGCCGGGCGCGAGTGTAACACAGGGTGTTACCGGACCAAGGGCACTGCGGCGCTGCGTTCAAACCAAAAGGTGGGCTGTGAGGGGGTGGGCGCCCGCATGGATTGTCCTACAATCCATTCACTACATTTGTTCAACAACAATAAATACGGAGCCACCATGTTCGAACGCCTGCCCTCCAACTGGATGCTTGCCATAAAAAGCATCGGTTACTGGTTCTGGTTGATCCCTGTTCTGGGCATCCCCCTGAGCTATTACTGGTCATTAAACAGTCAATACGCCAACGCCTGGCCCTGGCTGGTGGTGCTGGTGGTATTCGGGATCATTCCTGTGCTGGACTTCATCATCGGCCGAGACCCGGCCAACCCGGATGAAGCGGTGCAAGTACCGCAGATGGAACAGCAGGGTTATTACCGTTTACTCAGCCTGGCCACTGTACCCGCCCTGCTCGGCATGCTCGGCTGGGCCGGCTGGGTGTTCGTCCATCACGAGGCCTGGAGCTGGATCGGGCAACTGGGCTGGATTCTTTCGGTCGGCACGGTTACCGGGGCGATTGGTATTACCGTGGCCCATGAATTTATCCACAAGGACCCACAACTGGAGCAGAACGCCGGCGGCCTGCTGCTGGCAGCCGTGTGCTATGGCGGCTTCAAGATCGAGCATGTGCGCGGTCACCATGTGCACGTTTCAACACCGGAAGACGCCAGTTCCTCACGTTATGACCAGAGCCTGTATGCCTTTCTGCCACACGCTTACAAACACAACTTCCTCAATGCCTGGCGACTCGAAGCCGCGCGGCTGCAGCGCAAAAATCTGCCAGCCCTGCACTGGCGCAATGAGCTGATCGTTTGGTACTCCGTCAGCGCACTGTTCCTGCTGAGCTTCAGCCTGGCGTTTGGCTGGCTGGGGGCAGTGTTCTTTATTGCGCAATCGATCGTGGCGTTCACCCTGCTGGAAATCGTTAATTACGTGGAACATTACGGGCTGCATCGGCGCAAGTTGGACAATGGCCGCTATGAACGCACCAATCCGACGCACTCGTGGAACAGCAACTACCTGCTGACCAACCTGTTTCTGTTTCATCTGCAACGCCACTCCGACCACCACGCCTATGCCAAGCGGCGCTACCAGGTGCTGCGCCACTTCGAGGACAGCCCGCAATTACCCAATGGTTATGCCGGAATGATTGTTCTGGCGCTGTTTCCACCGCTATGGCGCGCGGTGATGAACCCGCGCGTACGGGCTTATTACGCCGGCGAAGAGCATCAACTGACCGACTCACAATTGACCTGATTGCTACTGCACAACAAAAAACGCCAAGGGCCTCCACCCTTGGCGTTTTTTATTGCTTGCTCGCTGACCCAGGCAGCACCTGGTTCTGGCACAAAAACGGCTAGCGTTTAAGTACGCCGCCGAGGGTTTCGCGCTCATAACCGAATCGCATGACAGTTGCTTGACCAAAGAGTCAAATATTTGTTGACCCTAAAGTCAGAAAACTCTAGATTTGCCCCATGCCATGCCGCGTGGAAATGCTGTGCTGCTCTGCACAGCCATTTCAGTCGAGCCTGATACGAGAACAATAAAGTGCCTGGAGGTCGTCCTTGATCCAGTTTTTACTCAACCGGGAGCTGCGTACTGAGCATGCCCTCGACCCAAACGTCACCGTGCTCAATTACCTGCGTGAGCATGTCGGCAAATCCGGAACCAAAGAAGGCTGCGCTTCTGGCGACTGTGGTGCCTGCACCGTAGTAGTCGGTGAGCTGGATGGCGAGCGTGTGCGTTATCGCACCCTCAACTCCTGCCTGACCTTTGTCTCCTCCCTGCACGGCAAGCAACTGATCACCGTCGAAGACCTCAAGCACCAGGGCAAGCTGCACAGCGTGCAACAGGCCATGGTCGACTGCCACGGCTCGCAGTGCGGTTTCTGCACCCCCGGTTTCGTCATGTCGCTGTTCGCCCTGCAGAAAAACAGCAGTGGTTTCGACAAGGCCGACACCATGGAAGCCCTGGCCGGCAACCTGTGCCGCTGCACCGGCTACCGCCCGATTATCGATGCCGCCGAGCAGGCCTGCTGCCAGAAGCAGCCGGACCAGTTCGATGCCGTCGAAGCACAGACCGTCGAACAACTGAAAGCCATCGCCCCGCAGGACACCGCCGAGCTCAACAGTGGCGACAAGCGCTGCCTGCTACCGTTGACCGTTGCCGACCTGGCCGATATTTATGCGGCCAACCCGGAGGCGCGCCTGCTCGCGGGCGGCACCGATCTGGCCCTGGAAGTCACCCAGTTCCACCGCGAACTGCCGGTGATGATCTACGTTGGCCACATCCAAGCGATGAAGCGCGTTGAAGTGACCGCCGAGAGCATCGAAATCGGCGCCGCCACTGCCCTCTCCGATTGCTACGCCGCTTTGGCCCAAGACTATCCGGACTTCGGCGAGCTGCTGCACCGTTTCGCCTCCCTGCAGATCCGCAACCAGGGCACCTTGGGTGGCAACATTGGCAACGCCTCGCCGATTGGCGACGCCCCGCCGCTGCTGATCGCTTTGGGTGCGCAGATTGTCCTGCGCAAAGGCAACGAGAGCCGCACCCTGCCGATCGAAGACTATTTCCTCGACTACAAGGTGACCGCGCGCCAGGAAGCTGAATTTATCGAGAAGATCATCGTGCCGCGTCATCAGGCCAACCAGGCATTCCGCGCCTACAAGGTGTCCAAGCGCCTGGACGATGACATCTCCGCCGTTTGCGCCGCCTTCAACCTAGTGGTTAAGGATGGCGTAGTGCAAAACGCGCGCATCGCCTTTGGCGGCATGGCCGCCATTCCAAAACGCGCCGCTGCCTGTGAAGCCGCATTGCAAGGCTCGGCCTGGTATCCGGGCGTTATAGAGCAAGCCTGCAAAGCCCTGGCCGAAGATTTCACCCCGCTGAGTGATTTCCGCGCCAGCAAGGAATACCGCCTGCTCACCGCACAGAATCTGCTGCGTAAATTCTTCCTTGAGCTGCAGGCTCCAGAAGTCGAAACACGGGTGACCGCTTATGTCTAACCATCACGTAGCCAAGAGCCAGGCCGAGCTGGCCGAACTGTTCCGCGCCGATATCACCACCGGCGTTGGTCGCAGCGTCAAACACGACAGTGCCGACAAACATGTGTCCGGTGAAGCCGTCTACGTCGACGACCGCCTGGAATTCCCCAATCAACTGCACGTTTATGCCCGCATGAGCGACCGCGCTCACGCCCGCATCATCAGCATCGACACCAGCCCGTGCTACGCCATTCCCGGCGTGGCTATCGCCATCACCAAGGATGACGTACCCGGCCAACTGGATATCGGCCCAGTGGTCGCCGGTGACCCGCTGCTGGCGGACGGCAAGGTCGAATACGTCGGCCAGGTGGTGCTCGCTGTCGCTGCCGACAGCCTGGAAACTGCACGCAAGGCGGCCATGGCCGCGATCATCGAGTATGAAGACCTCGAGCCGGTACTGGACGTGGTCGATGCCCTGCGCAAGAAACATTTTGTGCTCGACAGCCATCAGCACAAGATCGGCAACTCCAGCGCCGAATTGGCCAGCGCGCCGCGCCGCCTGCAAGGCAGCCTGCATATCGGCGGTCAGGAACACTTTTACCTGGAAACCCAGATTTCCTCGGTGATGCCCACCGAAGACGGCGGCATGATCGTCTACACCTCGACGCAGAACGCCACCGAAGTGCAAAAGCTGGTCGCCGAAGTGCTCGGCGTGCCAATGCACAAGATCGTTATCGACATGCGCCGCATGGGTGGCGGCTTCGGCGGCAAGGAAACCCAGGCCGCTGGCCCGGCCTGCCTGTGCGCAGTCATCGCCCACCTCACCGGCCGGCCGACCAAGATGCGCCTGCCGCGCGTTGAAGACATGCAGATCACCGGCAAACGTCATCCGTTCTACGTCGAATACGACGTTGGCTTCGATGACAACGGCCTGCTGCATGGCATCGAAATCGAACTGGCCGGCAACTGCGGCTACTCGCCGGATCTGTCCGGCTCCATCGTCGACCGCGCGATGTTCCACTCGGACAATGCCTACTTTCTCGGCAACGCCACCATCAACGGTCACCGCTGCAAGACCAACACTGCGTCGAACACCGCCTACCGCGGCTTCGGCGGCCCGCAGGGCATGGTCGCCATCGAGGAGATCATGGATGCGGTGGCGCGCAGCCTGGGCAAAGACCCGCTGGAAGTGCGCAAGACCAACTACTACGGCAAAACCGAGCGCAACGTCACCCACTACCACCAGACCGTCGAGCACAACGTTATCCATGAGATGACCGCCGAACTGGAGGCCAGCAGTGACTACGCCAAGCGCCGCCGTGAAATTGTTGAGTTCAACAAGAAAAGCCCGGTACTGAAGAAAGGCCTGGCGCTGACTCCGGTTAAATTCGGCATCAGCTTCACCGCCACCTTCCTCAACCAGGCCGGCGCGCTGATCCACATTTACACCGACGGTTCGATCCACCTGAACCACGGCGGCACCGAGATGGGCCAGGGCCTCAACACCAAGGTTGCGCAGATCGTCGCCGAAGTGCTGCAGGTGGACATTTCACGCATCCAGATCACCGCGACCAACACCGACAAGGTGCCGAACACCTCGCCGACGGCTGCATCCAGCGGTGCCGACCTGAACGGCAAAGCCGCGCAGAACGCCGCTGAAACCCTCAAGCAGCGCCTGATCGATTTTCTGGTGCGCGAGTACAAGGTCACCCCGGAAGACGTTGAATTCCGTAACAGCCAGGTGCGTGTGCGTGATCTATTCCTGAGCTTCGAGGAAGTGATCCAGAAGGCTTACTTCGGCCAGGTATCGCTCTCCAGCACCGGTTTCTACCGCACGCCGAAAATCTTCTACGACCGTGACAAGGCCGCCGGCCGTCCGTTCTATTACTTCGCCTACGGCGCTGCCTGCTCCGAGGTGATAGTCGACACCCTGACCGGTGAGTACAAAATGCTGCGCACCGACATCCTGCATGACGTCGGCGCCTCGCTGAACCCGGCCATCGATATCGGCCAGGTCGAAGGCGCCTTCGTTCAGGGCATGGGTTGGCTGACCATGGAAGAGCTGGTGTGGAACGGCAAGGGCAAGCTGATGACCAATGGCCCGGCCAGCTACAAGATTCCGGCCATCGCCGACATGCCGCTGGACCTGCGCGTCAAGCTGGTGGAAAACCGCAAGAACCCGGAAGACACCGTGTTCCACTCCAAGGCCGTCGGCGAGCCGCCGTTTATGCTCGGCATTGCCGTGTGGTGCGCGATCAAGGACGCCGTGGCCAGCCTGGCGGACTACCGGGTACAGCCGCGGATCGACGCCCCGGCCACACCGGAGCGCGTGCTCTGGGGTGTGGAGCAGATGAAGAAACTGCAGCAAACCGCCAAATCGGCCGCCGCTGCAGAGATTGAACCGGCGTAACGCCAACCACCTTGGTGTATGTGCTGCGCGCCATCCACCCGACAAACTGTGGGGGGGCTTTAGCCGCGACTGTCGCCGCTGAAGCGCCTCTTACAGGCACAAGAACCACCGCCCTACGCAACAGGTGTACAACAATGACAAAACACACCGAACCGAATAGCCAACCTGCACGCCCGGCGCCGATTCCCATTCTGGACCCGTCCCCGAGCAACTGGCGCTTGCCGCGCCCCGGACAACTGCCACCCACCTGGAGGCTGAGCAAATGAGCTGGATCAGCGCCCTCGCCGAACTGCAGCAGCAAGGCCAGCCTTGCGTGCTGGTGACCATCATCGAAGAGCGTGGCTCAACCCCACGCAACGCCGGCTCGAAAATGGTGGTCACCGCTGACCGCATTTTCGAGACCATCGGAGGTGGCCATCTGGAATACAAGGCGATGGAGCTGGCCCGCGAAATGCTCGCCAATCGTAGCCAGGACACCCGCCTTGAGCGCTTCAGCCTAGGAGCCAGCCTCGGCCAGTGTTGCGGCGGCGCTACCGTGCTGCTGTTCGAGCCCATGGGCCAGCCGCAGGCGCAGATCGCCGTATTCGGTGCCGGACATGTCGGCCGCGCCCTGGTCCCGCTGCTGGCCAGCCTGCCATGCAAGGTGCGCTGGATCGACTCGCGGGAAAACGAGTTTCCTGAGCTGATCCCGGCAAACGTGGAAAAAGTGGTCAATGAAGAGGTGGTCGACGAAATCGAACGCATGCCCGCCGGCAGCTACTTTATCGTCATGACCCATAACCATCAGCTCGATCTGGAGCTGACGGCCGAGATCCTCAAACGCAATGACTTCACCTACTACGGCCTGATCGGCTCACACACCAAACGCGCCAAGTTTGAACACCGCCTGCGTGACCGTGGTTTCGACCCGGCCGTGGTGGCGCGCATGCGCTGCCCCATGGGCCTGGCCGAGGTCAAAGGCAAACTGCCGGTGGAAATCGCCGTGTCCATCGCCGGCGAAGTGATCGCCACCTACAACGCCGCTTTTGGTCAAGAGAGCAAAAAGGGCCAGCCCAGCGTGGCCAAGCTGCTGCCCGCCTCTCGCCGCAGCCAGGCCTGACTATCGGCTCGGGCGCACGCGCGCCTGAGCGACCAATTCCATAGATTGAGATAAGCGTTACATGACTAACCCAGTGAAAGCCTACCGCGCCGCCATCCTGCACAGCATCGCCGACCCGGCCGTGGTGGGCGTTGAGCAATCCTATGAATACTTTGAAGACGGTCTGCTGGTTATCGACAACGGTCAGGTGGCCAAAGTCGGCCCTGCCGCCGACCTGCTGCCCACCCTCAAGGGCGTGGAGATCACCGAATACCGCGATGCGCTGATCACCCCTGGTTTTATCGACACCCATATCCACTACCCGCAGACCGGGATGATCGCCTCCTACGGCGAGCAACTGCTGGATTGGCTGAACACCTACACCTTCCCCACCGAACAGCAATTTGCCGACAAGGCCCATGCTGCGGATGTGGCCGGCATCTTCCTCACGGAGTTGCTGCGCAACGGCACCACCACCGCGCTGGTCTTCGGCAGTGTGCACAAGCAATCGGTAGACGCCTTCTTCGAAGCCGCCGAGGCGCTGAACCTGCGGATGATCGCCGGCAAGGTGCTGATGGACCGCAACGCCCCGGACTACCTGACTGACACGCCCGAGGCCGGCTACTCCGACAGTAAGGAGTTGATCGAACGCTGGCACGGCAAGGGTCGACTGCATTACGCAGTCACTCCGCGCTTTGCCCCGACCAGCACCCCGGAGCAACTGGCGTTGGCGGGCAAGCTGTTCGCCGAATTCCCGGACCTGTACATGCACACCCACCTGTCCGAGAACCGCAAGGAAATCGAATGGGTCAAGGCGCTGTTCCCTGAGCGCAGCGGCTACCTGGATGTGTACGACCACTTCAAACTGATCGGCGCCCGCTCGGTCTTCGCCCACGGCGTACACCTGTGCGACGACGAGTGCAAACGCCTGGCCGAAACCGGCTCGGCCGTGGCCTTCTGCCCGACCTCCAACCTGTTCCTCGGCAGTGGCCTGTTTGACCTCAACAAGCTTGAAGAGCATGGCGTACGCGTCGGCCTGGGCACCGATGTGGGTGCCGGCACCAGCTTCAGCCAGCTGCAATCGCTGAACGAGGCCTACAAGGTCATGCAGCTGCAAGGTAAGAAGCTCGACCCGTTCAAGTCGCTGTACCTGGCCACGCTGGGCGGCGCCAACGCGTTGTACCTGGACGACAAGATCGGCAACTTCCTGCCCGGCAAAGACGCCGACTTCGTGGTGCTCGACTACAACGCCACGCCGCTGATCAGCTACCGCATGCAGCAGGCCAAAACCCTCGACGAAAGACTCTTCGCCCTGACCATGCTCGGCGACGACCGCGCGATCAAGGAAACCTTTGCCGCCGGCCAATCGGTACACCGCCGCGACTGAGAACGCTTAACCCTCAGCCAAGAAAAAGCCCCGCAGTGCGGGGCTTTTTCTGCAGCGCTGTTTAGCGGCTGGCGGCGTTGCGCCCAGGGGCTTTCTTCTTGGTGCCGGGCAGCAGGTGGGAAAACACCGCATGCAGGTCATCGGAGGCGGTTTCGCCGTCCAGGTTGAGCTTGGCGTCAACGCTGTCCATGTGGCGCATCATCAGATCCACCGCGACTTCAACGTTGCCGGCCTCGATGGCATCAATCACCTGATCGTGTTCGGCGTCCGAGCAATGCGCCCGGCTGCTGCTTTCATACAGGGCAATGATCAGTGAGGTTTGCGAAATCAGGCTGCGCAGAAAACCCAGCAGGGTTTGGTTGCCCGCCGCCTCTGCCAGTTTCAGGTGAAACTCACCCGAGAGGCGAATACCCATGCCGCGATCACCGCGGGAAAAACAATCGCGCTCATCAATCACCATCTGGCGCAGTGCTGCGATTTGTTCAGGCTTGGCGTTTTTGCAAGCCAGTTCGGTGATCGCGCGTTCAATCATGCGCCGCACATAGAAGATCTGCCGGGCTTCTTCTGCCCCCGGGCTGGCCACCACCGCGCCACGGTTCGGCCGCAGTAAAACCACACCCTCGTGGGCCAGGCGCGACAAGGCGCGACGAATAATGGTGCGGCTCACGCCGAAGATCTCACCGAGCGCTTCTTCACTGAGCTTGGTGCCAGGAGCCAGACGCTGCTCAAGGATGGCATCGAAGATATGCGCGTACACGACATCGTCCTGAGTCCCGCTGCGAGTGGTCTTGCCTTCGCGCGTCTGCTTCTTTAGGGGCTGCAATTGTTCGTTCATTGTGGCTCGCGTGATCAAGGTTCGGCGGGTGCTGATGCAACTCTACTGCGTATTACCCACCTTCTGGCAAGGCATGTCAGTAAAATTCACAAATAAATAGCCGTGGCATTGTACACAATATGACCAGTACGTGCACCTTCAGCGCACTGCAGCCGCCGCTGAATATCTGCCCGCTGTCCGAGCGCCGCCGCACCTCCGCACTAAGCCAGCCCCAAAAAAGCCACCTACATGTAGCCACACAGGCCCCATGGATTGAGTTCACTTAAATATTTGTATCCACTCTCAGTATTCAAGTTAATCAGCAAAACCGAGGGATAAGGCCCAGCACAGAGGGCTTTCGGCACTCCGCCTCGGTATCCAGATCGCCGATCAAAAGAGCCATCTGTGGCGCATAGATGAAATGGACGGGTACATGCTCGATTTTATCTACAAACATTATTTGCTTTTTTTGTATACAACATCATAATCGCCCTCAGTGTGATTTCTTGACCAATGAGTCAGCTAAGCACGCCAGCAAGGCCAAACACACCACCTACCTCAAGAGCCGAGCAGTGCGCAGCACAGGCTCTGGGTGGCACACAACAAGAGATGAGGAGTACCCCTGTGGAAAGCGCTAAACAAGAACAACAGGCGACGCAGATGCACACAATGAACAGCTCGGGCCTACTCGACCGTTTTTTCAAGCTGACCGAACACCGCACCAACATCAAAACCGAGTTGATTGCGGGCATCACCACCTTCTTCACCATGGTCTACATCATCTTCGTCAATCCCAGCATCATGGCGATCGCCGGTGTTGACCAAGGTGCCGCCTTCGTAGCGACCTGTGTCGGTGCTGCTCTGGGTTGCTTCCTGATGGGGCTTTACGCCAACTGGCCAGTCGGCCTGGCGCCTGGCATGGGTCTGAACGCCTTCTTTACCTTCACCGTGGTCGGCGATATGGGCTACAGCTGGGAAACTGCCCTCGGCGCAGTGTTCCTCTCCGGCATCCTGTTTATGATCATGAGCCTGTCGAGCATCCGCGAGTGGCTGCTCAACAGCATTCCGATGAGCCTGCGCTTTGCCATGGGCGCAGGTGTTGGCTTGTTCCTCGGGCTGATCGGTCTGAAAACAGCCGGCATCGTTGTCGACAGCCAGGCCACCCTGCTGACCATGGGCAGCTTCGCCAACCCCAACGCCCTGCTTGCAGCCATCTGCTTTCTGCTGATTGCGGTACTCAGCCACCGTAATGTGTTCGGCGCCATTCTGTTCAGCATGCTGGCCGTTACCGGTATCGGCATGGCCATGGGCCTGGTCGAATACACCGGCCTGGTCTCGATGCCGCCAAGCCTGGCGCCAACCTTCCTGGCGATGGACATTGCCGGTGCCTTCCAGATCTCGATGATCAGCGTGGTGCTGTCGTTTCTCTTCGTGAACATGTTTGACACCGCCGGCACCCTGATGGGCGTGGCCCATCGCGCCAACCTGGTGGATGAAGACGGCAAGATCCAGAACCTGTCACAAGCACTGAAAGCAGACAGCACCTCCAGCGTTATCGGCTCTCTGGTCGGCTGCCCGCCGGTAACCAGCTATGTAGAAAGCGCTGCGGGCGTCGCTGCAGGTGGTCGCACGGGTCTGACGGCAGTGACGGTCGGTGGATTGTTCCTGGTCGCCATGTTTTTCGCCCCGCTGGCCGGCATGATTCCAGCCTACGCCACCGCTGGCGCACTGATTTATGTGGCGATGCTGATGATGAGCGGCATGGCGCACATTGACTGGAAAGACCACACCGACACCATCCCGGCTATCGTGACCGTGGTAATGATGCCGCTGACCTTCTCCATCGCCAACGGCATTGCCCTGGGCTTCCTGACTTACGCAACCCTGAAGTTGCTGACCGGTCAGCGCGACAAGGTTTCCGTCAGCCTGTACGTGCTGTGCATTATCTTTATCGCCAAGTTCGCCTTCCTCTAATTGCAAACTACTGCGTTTGCCCATGCAGTGTTGAAGTCAGGTTTAATAGCGCATCAATACACGTTGCACCTGACTTTATCTGCCTAGCCACTGCACGCGACGTTTCAAGGCAAAGGCACATAAACCAGCAAGAGCAAAGCCCTGACATCACGTCAGGGCTTTGGCACATCTGGAGAACCGTAATGAATCTGGAAACCTGGCTGCTATTTGCCAGCGCCGCACTGGTGGTGATTTTACTGCCGGGCCCGTTGTCGTTGCTGATGGTCAGCAATAGCCTGAATTACGGCCTGCACCGCTCGATTCCCGCCTTTATCGGCGGTGTGTCGGCGTCCATTTGCCTGCTGAGCGCTTCAGCGCTGGGGCTTGGCGCGCTGCTACTCGCCTCCGAGCAACTGTTCAGCCTGCTGAAGAGCCTTGGCGCGCTCTACCTGTTCTACCTCGCCTGGCATAGCTGGCACGCCTCGCGCCAAGCAGCCAAACCCTTGGCTGGCGACGTGCAAACGCACAAGCCAAGTGCTCGCGGCATGTTTTTGAAAGCCTTCGGCCTCGGCGCCAGCAACCCTAAAGACATCCTGTTTTTCGCCGCGTTTCTGCCCCAGTTCATCAACGCCGAGCAACCCATGTTGAATCAGCTGATGGTGCTGCTTTCCACCTGGGCGCTACTGGACCTGGTCTGCAAACTGCTCTATGCCTTCAGCGCACAGGGCGCCGCGCACTACCTGCGTTCTGGCAAGGGCCAGACATGGTTCAAACGCATCAGTGCAGCACTGTTTGGTAGCGCAGGGGCAGCCTCACTGCTCAGCCGCCCCTGAAACAGAAGCGCCCCAGCCAATCTGCCCGCCGCAAGCCAAACTAGACACGCCCTCTCGCTTCAAGGTCGGCCACCCAGGCTTAACCAGAAAGTCGGGACGAAAAAAAGCCCGCAGTGTGTACGGGCTAACGACTCTTAAACTGAGTCAGAGGGTGACAAGCATTCGGGCAATCAGCTACCGCGGTAGGTGGAGTAGCTGTAAGGGGAAATCAGCAACGGCACGTGGTAATGCTCTTGTCCGGCATCAATACCGAAACGCAGCACTACCACATCAAGAAAAGCCTGCTCGGGTAATTCGACGCCACGCGCACGGTAGTAATCGCCCGCGTGAAAATGCAGCTGATAAACGCCACTGCGGTATTCATCACCCTGCAACACCGGCGCATCACAACGGCCATCGTGGTTGGTGAAAACACTGTTGAGCAGCTCAAGCTGAGCCCCATCAACGCGATACAACTCGATCTTCAATTCGCTGCCAGGGCAACCGTGAGCAGCATCCAGAACGTGTGTGGTCAATCGTCCCATTGTGTATGGGCACCTGCGTGAACCCGGCCAGCACAGATGCCGCACCTCCTCTACTTTTATTGAATTCGGCAGATTGATCAGGCCAAGCAGCCTTGACTGAGCGCAGCATAGCATGCTGAAAAGCAAAAATAAGACACTTTTACAAAATAATGTACACAATAAGCCGTGCAAAAATCCTTTTCCATGCACTGAAATAAGGCAGCAAATCATGCATAAGTGCTTGCATGCACTGCTTTTGCTCGACAGGAACTGACGCCTTGGACAGATTTCCTGTAAAAGCCAAAAAATCATAAAAAAATTAAATTACGATTTACAAAATGCAAAGCACTTTGTATACAATTAGCCCATCACGGTCGTACCGCGCATCTGCGCCTGGCAATGACCGCCACAAACAGCCAGAAGGAAGACTGCAGTGAGCGCTGACTACCCACGCGACCTGATCGGTTACGCCAACAACCCACCCCACCCGCACTGGCCGAACGATGCGCGCATCGCCCTGTCGTTTGTCCTCAATTACGAGGAAGGTGGCGAGCGCAACGTATTGCATGGCGATAAAGAGTCCGAGGCGTTCCTCTCCGAGATGGTGTCCGCGCAGCCGCTGCAAGGCGCACGCAACATGAGCATGGAATCACTCTATGAGTACGGTAGCCGCGCCGGCGTCTGGCGCCTGCTCAACCTGTTCCAGAAACACAACATTCCGCTGACCATCTTCGCCGTGGCCATGGCCGCACAGCGCCACCCGGACGCCATCAAAGCCATGGTTGCTGCCGGTCACGAGATCTGTAGCCACGGCTACCGCTGGATCGACTATCAGTACATGGACGAAGCGCAAGAGCGTGAGCACATGCACGAAGCCATCCGCATTCTCACCGAGCTGACCGGCGAGCGCCCAGTGGGTTGGTACACCGGGCGTACCGGGCCAAACACCCGGCGCATCGTGCGTGAAGAAGGCGGCTTCCTCTATGACAGCGACACCTATGACGATGACCTGCCCTACTGGGACCCTGCCAGCAGCGCCGAAAAACCGCACCTGGTGATTCCTTACACCCTGGACACCAACGACATGCGTTTCACCCAGGTGCAGGGCTTCAACAAGGGCGATGACTTCTTCGAGTACCTGAAAGACGCCTTCGATGTGCTTTACGCCGAAGGCATGGCCGGCGCGCCGAAGATGCTGTCGATCGGCATGCACTGCCGCCTGCTCGGCCGCCCAGCGCGCCTGGCCGCGCTGGCACGCTTCCTCGACTACGTGCAGGGCCACGAGAAGGTCTGGTGCGCCCGCCGCGTCGACATTGCCAAACACTGGCACGCGACCCACCCCTTTACAGAGCAACCTGCCAAGGAGAGCTCGAAATGAGCCGTTTTCAAAGCCTGACCCCTTCCCGCTTGAGCCGTGAAGACTTCGTAAAAGCCTTTGCTGATATTTATGAGCACTCGCCCTGGGTGGCCGAACGCGCCTTTGACCTGGGCCAGGATGACAGCATCGACGATATCGACGGTCTGCATCAGCGCATGGCCGACCTTCTGTTGAGTGCTAGTCATGCTGAGCAGCTGGCCCTGATCAATGCTCACCCGGACCTGGCCGGCAAAGCCGCCGTACGCGGTGAACTGACTGAAGCCAGCACCTCGGAGCAATCCGGTGCCGGCATCCACGAGTGCACGGCTGAAGAGTTCCAGCGCTTCACCGAGCTGAACGACGCTTACAAAGCCAAGTTCGCCTTTCCCTTCATCATGGCGGTCAAGGGCAGTAACCGGCACCAGATCCTCGCGGCATTTGAGGAGCGGATTCATAACGCCACAGACGCCGAGTTCAGCCGCGCTCTGGCCGAAATCAACAAGATTGCACTGTTCCGCTTGCAGGCTCTATAGCGCCGGCAACGTCGCCTGTTCGCAGGCGTACCGCCACGTATTACCCGAACCCGCCTCGGCGGCCGGCAACCCAGGCCACAGAGACGAATCCTCCTCGCCAGGCGAGGGGTTCAACCCAAACAAGTAGACCACTATGCGCACATTGATCATTGAACCGCTGAGCAAAGAAGCCTTCGCCCCCTTTGGTGACGTTATCGAAACCGCAGGCAGCGAGTTTTTCATGATCAATAACGGCTCCACTCGCCGTTATCACAAGCTGGCCACGGTCGAGACCGCGCAGCCAGAAGATAACGCGATCATCAGCATTTTCAGCGCCGAAGCACTGGACATGCCATTGACCGTGCGCATGCTGGAGCGCCATCCGCTGGGCAGCCAGGCGTTTATACCGCTGCTCGGCAACCCCTTTCTGATCGTGGTCGCGCCCGTTGGCGATGCACCTGAATCAGAGTTGGTCCGCGCCTTCCGCAGTAACGGCAGGCAGGGCATTAATTACCATCGCGGCGTTTGGCACCACCCGGTGCTGACGATCGAAAAGCGGGATGACTTCCTGGTGGTTGATCGCAGTGGTTCTGGCAACAACTGTGATGAGCATTTCTTTAGCGACGAGGCGCAACTGCTCCTCGCCCCCCACCAATAAGAGAAGCCCAGCACCGGCATGCCGGCACTGGGAGTGAGGTACTGATTGTGGAAGCACATTTGATTGAGTGGCTGAACCTGAGCATTCGCTGGGTGCATATGATCACCGGCATCGCCTGGATCGGCGCATCCTTCTATTTCGTCTGGCTGGAAAACAACCTCAACCGCGTCAACCCACGGGACGGTCTGTCTGGCGACTTATGGGCGATTCACGGTGGCGGTATTTACCACCTGGAGAAATACAAACTGGCCCCACCGAAAATGCCGGAGAACCTGCACTGGTTCAAATGGGAAGCCTATTTCACCTGGCTATCGGGCGTTGCCCTGTTGATGGTGGTCTACTACCTCAACCCAAGCCTGTACCTGGTTGCCCCCGGCAGTGACATGCCCCCGGCAGTGGCCATTGCCATCGGCCTGGGTTCGCTGGTTGTTGGTTATGTGGCCTACCACTTCCTCTGCGACTCACCCCTGGGCAAGCGTCCGGCGCTGCTCGGCGCAGTGCTGTTTGTTCTGCTGATCGCGGCAGCCTATGGTTTCAGCCTGATTTTCAGCGGCCGTGCGGCTTATCTGCATGTCGGTGCGATCATCGGCACCATCATGGTCGGCAACGTGTTCTTCACCATCATGCCGGCTCAGCGTGCGCTGGTTAAAGCCATCGAAGACAACACCACGCCAGACCCGACCCTGCCAGCCAAAGGCCTGTTGCGCTCGCGCCACAACAACTACTTCACCCTGCCAGTGCTGTTCATCATGATCAGCAACCACTTCCCGAGCACCTACGGCAGCCAGTACAACTGGTTGATCCTGGCGGGCATCGCGATTCTGGCGGTATTGGTGCGCCACTACTTCAACACCCGCCACGACAGCAGCAAGTACGTCTGGACCCTGCCCGCAGCGGCTCTGGGCATGATCTGCCTGGCTTATGTCACCGGCCCAAGCGCGCGAGTCAGTGCACCACAAGCCGCACCGACCGCGACCATCAAGTACGCACCAGTCCCTGCTACCGGCGTCAGCGGTAACCCAGAGGCATTGGCAGCCGCGAAGAAAGCTGCGACTGCGCAGAGCGAAACCAGCGCGCCAGCAGAGCAACCTGCCGCCAGTGCTGAGAACAACTTTGCCCAGGTTAAAAGTGTTATCGCCGAGCGCTGCAGCGTGTGCCACTCGGCGACACCGAGCAGCCCGATGTTTAGTGCACCACCTGCCGGCCTGGTCCTCGACACCCCGGAACAGATCCAGGCGCAGGCCGCGAAGATTCACGCACAAAGCGTTGCCTCGCAGATCATGCCGCTGGGTAACATCACCCAGATGACCCAGGAAGAACGCGACCTGATTGGCGCCTGGATTGACCAAGGCGCACAGATCAACTGATCACCTGCCCCAATAAAATGCCGCACTCCGAAACGAGTGCGGCATTTTTATATCTGCCTGATATCCCCCGCATCGATTACCGAGATATTTGCCTGTCCGACTCGCCTGGCAGCTTCCTTTTGCACCCTCCACGCCCGCCTGATGTGCCCTGCATGGCCACTGAAAACGCTTGTGGTTGTTGGGGTTGTGGCCTAAAAGCGCCTTCCTGACTGGCGGGCCACTTTTTGTGCACAATCCTAAAATAAATTGTTTTTAAGAGTGTAAACAAATTGCTATAGTCGACTCATTCTGACCAGGCGGACAACTTTTCCTGCCAACAGAACAGAGGCGCCGTGAAGCCTCGTGCAAGCCCATGACCTTATAAAAACAACTGGCAGGCTATGACATGACCACGACCCACAGCACAGACAGCGCAGCTGCGCCTGTAGCGAACAACGACCTTATCTACCAACTCGATGACACCCCCGCATTTGCTCCGGCGATTTTCGCCGCGCTGCAGCACGTGCTGGCCAGCTTCGTTGGCATCATCACCCCCACCCTGATCATTGGCGGCGTACTCGGCCTCGGCGCGTATGTGCCATATCTGGTCAGCATGGCGCTGTTCGTATCGGGCCTGGGCACCTTCGTTCAGGCCAAGCGCATTGGCCCGGTCGGCTCCGGCCTGTTGTGCCTGCAAGGCACCAGCTTCGGCTTCCTCAGCGTAATTCTCAGCGCCGGTTTTATCGTCAAAGGCCGGGGCGGCAGCGAAGAGGAAATCCTCTCGACCATTTTCGGCGTGTGCTTCTGCGCAGCCTTTGTCGAGATCGCCTTCAGCCAGTTCATCAACAAACTGCGCCGGGTTATTACCCCAGTGGTGACCGGCACCATCATTTGCCTGATGGGTTTGTCGCTGATCAAGGTGGCCATGACCGATATCGCCGGCGGCTTCGGCGCGCCAGACCTCGGTGCCCTGCACCACCTCGGGCTTGGTGGCCTGGTGCTGGCCACCATCGTGATCCTCAACCGTTTCCCCTCACAGGTGGTACGCCTGTCTGCGGTGATCATTGGCCTCACCCTGGGCTTCGGTGTGGCCTGGTACACTGGCAAGGTGGACTTCGCCAACATGGCCGAAGTGCCTTTGGTCAGTATCCCGGTGCCGTTCAAGTACGGCTTCAATTTTGACTGGGTAGCGTTTGTACCTATTGCGGTGATCTTCCTGATTACCCCACTGGAAACCGCTGGCGACCTGACCGCCAACTCGATCATTTCCAAACAGCCGGTCAAGGGCCCGCTGTACCTGCGTCGGATCAAATCCGGGGTGCTCGCCGATGGCTGCAACTCGGCCATTGCCGCAATGTTCAACAGCCTGCCGATGACCACCTTTAGCCAGAACAACGGCGTAATCCAACTGACCGGCGTGGCGAGCCGCCATGTGGCCTTCTATATCGCCGGCATCTTGGTTTTGCTGGGCCTGTTCCCCGCAGTAGGTGCGGTGCTGCAACTGATGCCTAAACCGGTATTGGGCGGCGCCACGTTGATCATGTTCGGCACGGTGGCCGTAGCGGGTATCAAGATTCTCACGGAGGCCGGACTGCATCGTCGCAACGTGTTGATCGTGGCGATCTCGCTCGGCCTGGGCCTGGGTGTGGCGGCAGTACCGGAGGTGCTCTCACAGATGCCCGACACCCTCAAGAACATCTTCGGTTCACCCATCACCATCGGTGCCTTCAGCGCCATCTTGCTGAACATCTTCCTGCCCGAAGAGCATCTGGAGCTGGAAGAAAACGACTACGACCCCGAAGCCCACCTGCACACCGTCCTGCAAAACCCACAGGACGACGCAGCAACGGCTGTGGTTGAGCAGCGCAACAACCTCGGCGCAGTTCCCCGCACCAGCTAAATACCCATTTGCCTGAAAGACCCTGCGGTTCGCCGCAGGCTTGAGAAACCTTGTAAGTCCAATAATAAGGAACGCATGATGAAACTGAAGCACCTGCCCCACTGCATCGCCCTCTCAGCCGGTCTGTTTACCGGCCAGCACGCCGTTGCCGAGGGGGCATTCCTCTGGCAAGACACCAGCCTCTCCTACCTCTATGGCAGCAACTTCCAGCGCCTGAATTTCAATGAAGGTGAGCAGCGTTCGCAAACCACCTTCAGCTTTGAAAACGCCAGTGGCTGGACCTGGGGTGACACGTTTTTCTTCCTCGACTACATCGATGCCGACAACGAGCAAGCCCGCGGGAGCAACTTCGGCAACCTGGATATCGACAAGAAAAGCGACTTTTACTACATGGAGTTTTCGCCACGCGTCAGCCTCAGCTGGCTGACCGGCCAGGACCTGTCTGCAGGTCCACTGAAGGATGTATACGCCGCCTTTACCTATGAAAAAGGCAACGGCGGCCCAGGCACCGAAAACTATCTGTACGGCATCGGTTCTGCCTGGAATGCCCCAGGCTTCGCCTACCTGAACGCCAACCTGTATGCGGTAAAAATCAATAACCACATCTTCTTTGATCATGATTTCCAGGCATCGGAAAAAGGCAACGGCCACACTTATCAACTGACTGTGAGCGGTGCGTATCCTTTTGCCATTGGCGACCAGAGTTTCTTGGTTGATGGTTTTATCGACTGGCGCGCGCCATCCAAGGACGCCAACACCCAGACCTCGCTAGGCTCCTCGATCCAGATCAAATGGGATGCGGGCAAAGCGCTGTTCGGCGAAGAGCGCAAACTGTACGTCGGTACCGAGCTGAACATGTGGCACAACAAGTACGGCATCAAGCCGATTGATGGCAGCACCGACGGTTTCGATCAAACCGCTGTGCAAGCGCTGGTGAAGTACCACTTCTAAGCGCTCGCTGCAGGTTGCCGGGTAGGCGACAGCTTGCACAAAAAGGGGATGGCCAAACAGCCATCCCCTTTTTATGGCTTACGATAAAGCCGCTCCTAAGAGCGGCTTTATCGATGACGCCGAACTGCCTACAACGCCTTGGCCGTTATTGCTCCCGCGCCGCCTTAAGTTTCTGCCGCTCCAGGAAATCCAGCTTCCATTGCTCCAGGCCAATACGTTCGGCATCCAGATTCGCCTCAACCTTGTATTGGCTCTTGAGCGCCGCAACCTCATCCTGATGCTCAAGCAGAAAGCGATCAAAGCGTTGCAGGAACTCGCGGTGCTTGAGGGTAGACAGCTGAAAGCTGCCACGGTTATGCGGCAAGTTGGCATCGAATATCAGGGCGCCCGGTCGAGCGCGAATGTTGTCCAGATAATGAGTGGCCACCACCACGTTGAAATACGCACCATCGGTGTCTTTCTTTAAGGCCTGACGAATCATCTGCCGCAGGTCATCGCTGTAGGTCAATTCAATCTGCCCGGCATCGATGCGCTCCTGATAGCCCCAGGGCGTCCAGCCGTTGACCATGGCCAGGCGGCTGAGCGCTTCAATCGGCTGCCCCTGTCGTTGCGGCGCCACCAGCACGCCGTCCACGTACTCAACTACTCCCTGGCTGTAACTCAGGGTTTTGCCGGCCTTTTGTGCCTGCGCCCAGGTCTCGCTGTCGGGGTATTTCAAATCCACCTCGCCCTCCAGTAACGCCGGCAACAACTGCTCAACCGGCAGCACCTTGTAGCTCAACTCCACCCCACTTTTCGCCGCAAACAAGTCAAACAGGTCACGGGCAAAGCCTTGGTACTGGCCTTGCGCGTCGATGCTGTAGTGTGGCGCAAAGGCCAGTTTCTCCACGCCGATCACGTAACTTTCAGCGCTGACAGCGCTGGAGCAGACAAGGGCGAACAAACTGCAGACGTGCGAATGCTTCACAGCAAACCTCCTGTTTAGTCGTGATGATTGAAACGAATGAAACCGCACCAGGCGGTTAGAAGACGGCTAGGGGCTAGCCGCCGGTCATGCTCATAAACCGTATGACCTGCACCTGAGCATCAGTCTCGAAGTGATGCCGCTCCGGCTTGAGCTGCAAGGCCGTGAGCAACGCCTCGCGCAAGCGCTGGCTGTCACCGAGATGAGTACGCATCAGGGTTTTCAGATCGAGGGCATTTTCATGCCCCAGGCACAACACCAGCTTGCCTTCGGCCGTTACCCGAACGCGATTACAGTCACCACAGAAGTTGTGGCTGTGGGGGGAGATAAAACCGATTTGAGTGTCGCTGCCGACCACCTGCCAATAGCGCGACGGTCCGCCAGTCAGCTTGCTGCTGCGCACCAGGGCATGGCGCTGCTCGATGCGCTCGCGCACCTCATCGCTGGAGCAGAACGTCTGTTCACGCTGATGGCTGGAAATACTGCCCAGGGGCATTTCTTCGATAAAACTGATATCCAGGCCACGGTCCATGGCGAACTCGACCAGATCGAGCACCTCATCGTCATTGCGGCCCTTTTGCACCACGGCATTCAGCTTGATCTTGCTGAAACCGGCGGCCCGCGCCACGTCGATGCCCGCAAGCACCTGATCAAGCTTGTCGCGCCGGGTAAAGGCGGCAAAACGTTCACGCTGCAAGGAGTCGAGGCTGACATTCAGGCGCTTGACCCCGGCGGCTCGCAACTGGGGCGCCAGTTCGGCGAGTTGCGAGCCGTTGGTGGTGATGGCCAGGTCTTCCAGCTCTGGGCGCTGGCCCAAACGTGTGAGCAGACTGATCAGGTTTTTGCGCACCAGCGGCTCACCACCGGTGATACGGATGCGCTTAACCCCCAGACCGATAAAGGCATCGGCCACCGCATAAAGCTCTTCAAGGCTGAGGATCTGCTCGCGCGGAGCGAAAACCATGTCTTCGCTCATGCAATAGGTGCAGCGAAAATCACAGCGATCGGTAACCGATAACCGCAGGTAGGTGATACGCCGACCGAAGGGGTCAACCAACTGATTACTCACTGCCGGTCTCCTGGAGCCCTATAGGCCGAGACTTTTTGTTATGAATGCACAAGGCAAGATAAAAACAGAAAAATTAAATTTTGTATACAACAACCTGACCTGCAAGTCAGATAGCCCGCCAGAGCCCACGGCGCACGCCTTGAGCCCCGCGCAAAGCCGGTGCTACCATGCCCCGCGCTGCCCAGCGACGGGCGTTCGACAGAAGCAAAGAGGCTTATGACCAGTATTCGCGAGCGTAACAAAGAGCTGATTTTACGCGCAGCCAGTGAAGAGTTCGCCGATAAGGGCTTTGCTGCCAGCAAGACCAGCGACATCGCCGCCAAGGCCGGTGTGCCCAAGCCCAACGTCTACTACTACTTCAAGTCGAAAGAAAACCTCTACCGCGAAGTGCTGGAAAGCATCATCGAGCCACTGCTCGAAGCCTCCGCCCCGTTCAACCAGCCGGGCAAACCCGCCGATGTGTTGAAGGCCTATATCCGTTCGAAAATCCGCATTTCCCGCGAGTTGCCATTTGCCTCCAAGGTATTTGCCAGCGAGATCATGCACGGCGCTCCGCACCTGTCCGCCGAGCAGACCGAGCAGCTCAACGCCCAGGCCAAGCACAATATTTCCTGCATCCAGGGCTGGATCGATCAGGGCCTGATGGCCAAAGTCGACCCCAATCACCTGTTGTTCAGCATCTGGGCCGCAACCCAGACCTATGCCGACTTCGACTGGCAGATCTCCACCGTTACCGGCAAACCCAGCCTGGATGAAGCCGACTACGAAGCCGCCACTCAAACCATCACCCGCCTGGTGATCAAGGGCTGCGAGATTGACGAAAGCCAGACCAGCCCTTCCGAGGAAGTCACCAGCGCGTAAGCCCAAGTGCAAGCGCCCTGCCCCGGTCTAAAACGGCTATAAAAAAACGGTGAATGCCTGCACAGCATTCACCGTTTTTTTTGGGTCACCACAGATCAGTAGGAGGCGCTTTAGCGGCGAGACTTTCAACCTCTGCCGTCGCGGCTGAAGCCCCTCCCACAAACCGAATAATCAGCAGCCCTGCGGTTAAAACTCATCCCACATAGCTGACCAAGGGCAGCAGGCGGTAGAGCGAAGCACAATGGCTAGGCGCCAAGCTTTGCTCACAAACCCCGAACCATCAGGCCGCGATTCCCGCATCGGCCTTGAGGCCAACCGACTCCACCGCACTCACGGCGCACTGCTCGTCGATGTCCGAGGTATCTCCGGTGATGCCCACCGCGCCAATCACCTCGCCGCGCCCATCGCGAATCAGCACACCACCCGGTGCCGGCACCAACTGACCATCGGCCAGGTTGTTCACCGCGCCGATAAACGCCGGGCGCTGCTGCGCATCGGCAGCAATCAGCCGCGAGCCTTTGCCTAGCGCCAGCGCACCCCAGGCCTTGCCAATGGCGATTTGTGGGCGCAGCAAACTGGCGCCGTCTTCGCGCTGCAAGCTGATCAGGTGACCGCCGGCGTCCAGCACGGCCACGGTCAAGGGAGCGGCTGATATTTCCCGGGCAACGGCCAATGCGCGGTTACTGATGGTGGTAGCGATCTGCAGGTTCAGTGTGCTCATGGGGGTCTTCCTCAATGTTGATAAATCCTTCGCAACGCCCGTGGCTAGCCGCTTACAGCGCATGCGGAACAACCTCGGGCAATCCAAAACTCAACATCACTATCTCACCAGAAACAAAAAACTCAATAGTCGAATACAATACTCATTGTATTTGTATACATATTAGACAGCCGCTTTCCGCGCCAAAGCAGGCGCCCCAGCTAAAACGGCCGTTTTAAAAGATTTTCTGCTGAACGATGACTGGCAAAGAAAACTTATTGACCAAGAGGTCAAGGCCTGAATAGAATCCAAGCCAGCTGTTTTGTATACAATCTGACAACAAACGAGGCACAAGACAATGGCCAAAATGAGAGCAATCGAGGCCGCCGTACTGGTGATGCGCCGCGAAGGCGTTGACACTGCGTTCGGCATCCCCGGCGCCGCCATCAACCCCCTGTACGCTGCACTGAAAAAAGTTGGCGGTATCGACCACGTCCTGGCTCGCCACGTCGAAGGCGCCTCACACATGGCTGAGGGCTACACCCGCACCAACGCCGGCAATATCGGCGTGTGCATCGGTACCTCAGGCCCAGCCGGCACCGACATGGTCACCGGCCTGTACTCGGCCAGCGCCGACTCCATCCCGATTCTGTGCATCACCGGCCAGGCGCCGCGTGCCCGTATGCACAAGGAAGATTTCCAGGCCGTCGACATCACCAGCATCGTCAAGCCAGTGACCAAGTGGGCGACCACCGTTATGGAGCCCGGTCAGGTGCCGCGTGCCTTCCAGCGCGCCTTCTATGAAATGCGCAGCGGTCGCCCAGGCCCCGTGCTGATCGACCTGCCGTTCGACGTGCAGATGGCCGAGATCGAATTCGACATCGACGCCTACGAGCCACTGCCGTTGGCCAAGCCGGCCACCAACCGCGTGCAGGCGGAAAAAGCCATCGCCATGCTCAATGATGCCGAGCGTCCACTGCTGGTTGCCGGTGGCGGTATCTTCAACGCCGACGCCGCCGACAAGCTGGTGGAGTTCGCCGAACTGACCGGCGTACCGGTTGTGCCGACCCTGATGGGCTGGGGCGTGATCCCCGATGACCACAAGCTGATGGTCGGCATGGTGGGTCTGCAAACCTCGCACCGTTATGGCAACGCCACCCTGCTCGCCTCCGATCTGGTATTCGGTATCGGTAACCGCTGGGCCAACCGCCACACCGGCTCGGTTGAGGTGTACACCGAAGGACGCAAATTCATCCACGTTGACATCGAGCCGACGCAAATCGGCCGCGTATTCAACCCGGACCTGGGCATTGTCTCCGATGCGGGCAGCGCACTAGACGCCTTCCTCGCAGTGGCCCGCGAGTGGAAAGCCGCCGGCAAGCTGAAAGACCGCAGCGCCTGGCTGGAAACCTGCCGCGAGCGCAAGCGTACCCTGCAGCGCAAGACCCACTTCGACAACGTGCCGGCCAAGCCGCAGCGCGTGTACGAGGAGATGAACGAGGCGTTCGGCAAGGACACCTGCTACGTCAGCACCATCGGTCTGTCGCAGATCGCCGGCGCGCAGTTCCTCCACGTCTACAAGCCGCGCCACTGGATCAACTGTGGCCAGGCTGGCCCGCTCGGCTGGACCATTCCTGCCGCGTTGGGTGTGGTCAAGGCCGACCCGAGCCGCAGCGTAGTCGCGCTGTCCGGCGACTATGACTTCCAGTTCATGATCGAAGAGCTGGCGGTGGGCGCGCAGTTCAACCTGCCCTACATCCATGTGCTGGTGAACAACTCCTACCTGGGGCTGATCCGTCAGGCGCAGCGTGGCTTCGAGATCGACTACTGCGTGCAGTTGGCGTTTGAGAACATCAACGCACCGGAAATCAACGGTTACGGCGTCGACCACGTCGCCGTGGTGGAAGGCCTGGGCTGTAAGGCGATTCGCGTATTCGACCCGAACGAGCTGCAGAACGCCTTTGCCGAAGCCAAGCGCCTGATGGCCGAGCACCGCGTACCGGTGGTGGTGGAGATCATTCTGGAGCGGGTTACCAACATCTCCATGGGCACCGAGATCAACGCCATCAACGAGTTCGAGGAACTGGCCGAGCGCGGCGTCGACGCCCCGACTGCCATCTCGCTGCTGGACTGACGCAACCGCAGGGTGGATGTCGCAAAGCGCATCCACCGCTTCAAGGTGGGAACCGTTACGCGGTTTTCCACCCTACGCAAACGATAAAAGGAGCACACCATGCCCCGTTTTGCCGCCAACCTGTCCATGCTGTTCACTGAGGTGGACTTTCTCGAGCGCTTTGACGCCGCTGCCGCCGCCGGCTTCAGCGGTGTCGAATACCTGTTCCCCTACGACTTTCCAGCGGAGGTGATCAAGGCGCGCCTGCAAACCAATCGCCTGGAGCAGGTGCTGTTCAACCTGCCAGCCGGCAACTGGGCTAAAGGTGAGCGCGGCATTGCTTGCCACCCGGATCGCGTTGAAGAGTTCCGCGCAGGCGTCGACCAAGCCATCGCCTACGCCCAGGTATTGGGCAACACGCAGATCAACTGCCTGGCTGGCATCCGCCCGCAGGGTTATGACTGCGCCACGGTTGAGCAGACCTTCGTGGCTAACCTCAAGTTTGCCGCTGAAAAGCTGCAAGCCGCCGGCATCAAGCTGGTCATGGAAATGATCAACACCCGCGACATTCCCGGCTTCTACCTGAACACCACAGCGCAGGCATTGGCGATTCGCGACAAGGTCGCCAACGCCAACCTGTTCCTGCAATACGACATCTACCACATGCAAATCATGGAAGGTGACCTGGCGCGCACCGTCGAGGCCAACCTGGCCGTGATCAACCATGTGCAACTGGCCGACAACCCGGGCCGCAACGAGCCGGGCACGGGCGAGATCAACTACCGCTTCCTCTTCGAGCACCTGGACCGCATTGGCTACCAGGGCTGGATCGGCTGTGAATACAAGCCGGCCACCACCACCGCTGCCGGCCTCGGCTGGATGAAGGCACATAACGCAATCTGAATCAGAGGATATTTCTCATGGCTAAAATCGGATTTATCGGCACCGGCATCATGGGCAAGCCTATGGCGCAAAACCTGCAAAAGGCCGGGCACACCCTGTTCTTCTCCGAGCATTTCGACAAGGCGCCAGCTGACCTGCTGGGCGACAACGGCATCGGCCTGGCCAACCCGCGCGAAGTGGCGCAGGAAGCCGAATTCATCATCATCATGGTGCCGGATACCCCGCAGGTTGAAGACGTGCTGTTCCGCAAGGACGGCGTGATTGAAGGCGTAGGCGCCGGCAAAGTGGTGATCGACATGAGCTCGATCTCACCGACCGCCACCAAAGTCTTCGCCGACAAGATCAAAGCCACGGGCGCTGCCTACCTCGACGCGCCGGTATCCGGTGGTGAAGTAGGCGCCAAAGCGGCTACCTTGTCGATCATGATCGGCGGTTGCCCGAATGCTTTCGAGCGCGCCCTGCCGTTGTTCCAGGCCATGGGTAAGAACATCACCCGCGTCGGTGGCAACGGTGACGGCCAGACTGCCAAGGTCGCCAACCAGATCATCGTCGCCCTGAACATTCAGGCCGTCGCCGAAGCCTTGCTGTTCGCCGCCAAGAACGGCGCCGATCCAGCCAAGGTGCGTGAAGCGCTGATGGGTGGCTTCGCCGGCTCGAAAATCCTTGAAGTACACGGCGAGCGCATGATCAAGGGCACCTTCGACCCGGGCTTCCGCATCAGCCTGCACCAGAAGGACCTCAACCTGGCACTGGCCGGGGCGAAAGAACTGGGCCTTAACCTGCCCAACACCGCCAATGCTCAGCAAGTGTTCAGCACCTGCGCGGCCATCGGTGGCAGCAACTGGGACCACTCGGCGTTGATCAAAGGCCTGGAACACATGGCCAACTTCAACATCCGCGGCGAGTAAGTAACAGGTTTCAGGGCGGGGTCAGCCGCCTTGAAACAATCCTTTCGATCTGCCCGGCAGGCGGTGTCACGGCCTGCCTGCCGGGTGGGTCGAATCTAGTGCAGAGCGCCTTGCCCCAGGGCCCTGCGCACTAGAATTGAAGTTGATCCAGACCAAGAGAGATCACCATGTCCATCGATCCGTCTTTCAATCCAACGTCTCTGCTGCGTGACCTGTTCGCCAGTGCCATCGACGCCGCCCACCCGCGCCAGGTTCTGGCGGATCACCTGCCGGCTGACCGCAGCGGCCGCGTTATCGTCATCGGTGCCGGTAAGGCCGCCGCCGCCATGGCCGAAGTGATTGAGCAAGAGTGGCAAGGTGAAGTCTCCGGCCTGGTGGTCACCCGTTACGAGCACGGCGCCAATTGCCAGAAGATTGAAGTGGTGGAAGCCGCCCACCCGGTGCCGGATGACGCCGGTGAGCGCGTGGCGCGCCGCGTGCTGGAACTGGTCAGCAACCTCAGCGAAAGCGACCGGGTGATCTTCCTGCTCTCCGGCGGTGGTTCATCCCTGCTCGCCCTGCCCGCTGCCGGCATTTCGCTGAGCGACAAGCAGGCGATCAACAAGGCTCTGCTCAAATCCGGCGCCACGATTGGCGAGATGAACTGCGTGCGCAAGCACCTCTCGGCAATCAAGGGCGGGCGTCTGGCCAAAGCCAGTTGGCCGGCCAGCGTATACACCTATGCGATTTCCGATGTGCCGGGCGACGAGGCCACAGTGATTGCCTCCGGCCCGACGGTGGCGGACCCGACCACCTCGGCTGAAGCCTTGGCCATTCTTGCGCGCTACAACATCGAGATTCCCGCCAACGTGCGCCATTGGCTGCAGAACCCAGAATCGGAAACCGTCAAACCGGGCGACCCGTGCCTGGCGCGCAGCCACTTCCAACTGATCGCCCGGCCGCAGCAATCCCTCGACGCCGCCGCCGCTAAAGCGCGAGAAGCCGGTTTGCCGGTGCTGATTCTCGGCGACCTGGAAGGCGAATCCCGCGAGGTGGCCAAGGTGCATGCCGGCATCGCCAAACAGGTGGTGCTGCATGGCCAGCCAATCAAAGCACCGTGCGTGATTCTCTCCGGCGGCGAAACCACCGTGACCGTGCGCGGCAATGGCCGTGGCGGGCGTAACGCCGAATTTCTGCTGAGCCTCACCGACAGCCTCAAAGGCCTGCCCGGCGTTTACGCCCTGGCGGGCGACACCGATGGTATCGACGGTTCGGAAGACAACGCCGGCGCCATCATGACCCCCGACAGCCACGCCCGCGCCGCCGCACTAGGCCTGAGCAGCAGCGACGAGCTGGACAACAACAATGGCTATGGCTACTTCGCCGCCCTCGATCAACTGATCGTCACCGGGCCGACGCGTACCAACGTCAACGATTTCCGCGCCATTCTGATTCTTGAAGGTTCTGCCCAATGAACGCCGACAAAAAAGTAAAGATTCTCGCCACCCTCGGCCCTGCGATTAAAACCATCGACGATATTCGTCAATTGGTCGAAAACGGCGCCAACCTGTTCCGCCTCAATTTCAGCCACGGCGAACATGCCGACCACGCCCAGCGCTACAACTGGGTGCGGGAAGTGGAGAAGCAACTGAACACCCCGATCGGCATTCTGATGGACCTGCAAGGGCCGAAACTGCGCGTCGGCAAATTCGCCGAAGGCAAGGTCATGCTCGAACGCGGCCAGAGCCTGCGCCTGGATCTGGACAGCACACCGGGCAACGCCCAGCGGGTCAACCTGCCGCACCCGGAGATCATCGAAGCGCTGCAACCGGGCATGAGCCTGTTGCTCGACGATGGCCGCCTGCGCCTGCAAGTCACCAGCAAGCAAGCCGATGCGGTGATTACCGAGGTGATCGCGGGCGGCGAATTGTCCGACCGCAAAGGCGTCAACGTGCCTGAGGCGGTGCTGCAGCTCAGCCCGCTGACCGAGAAAGACCGCCGCGACCTGAGCTTCGGCCTGGAGCTGGGGGTGGATTGGGTCGCGCTGTCGTTTGTACAGCGCCCGGAAGACATCATCGAAGCCCGCGAACTGATTGGCGACAAAGCCTTGCTGATGGCCAAGATCGAGAAACCCTCGGCGGTGACTCATCTGCAAGAAATCGCCACGCTGTGCGACGCGATCATGGTCGCCCGTGGTGACCTGGGCGTGGAAGTGCCAGCGGAAAACGTACCGCGCATCCAGAAGAACATCATCCGCACCTGCCGCCAGCTTGGCCGTCCGGTGGTGGTGGCCACGCAGATGCTCGAATCCATGCGCTTCTCCCCGGCGCCAACCCGCGCCGAGGTGACCGACGTGGCCAACGCCGTGGCCGAAGGCGCCGATGCGGTGATGCTCTCGGCCGAAACGGCCTCCGGTGATTACCCGCAGGAAGCCGTGCAGATGATGAGCAAAATCATCCGTCAGGTGGAAAACGGCCCGGACTTCCAGGCCCAGCTCGACGTTAGCCGGCCGCAGGCCGAAGCCACCTCCTCAGACGCCATCAGTTGTGCGATTCGCCGGATCAGCACCATCCTGCCGGTGGCGGCGCTGGTCAACTACACCGAGTCGGGCAACTCCAGCCTGCGCGCGTCCCGCGAGCGCCCGAAAGCACCAATCCTCAGCCTGACCCCGAGTCTGAACACGGCACGCCGTCTGAGTGTGGCCTGGGGCGTCTATTCGATGGTCAACCAGCGCCTGAGCAAGGTTGAAGACGTGACCCGCACCGCCCTGGAACTCGCCCGCTCTACCGGCCTGGCCAGCACCGGCGACACCGTGGTGATCACCGCTGGCGAGCCGTTCGGCCAGCCGGGCAGTACCAACAGCCTGCGCATCGAAACCCTGCACTGACCAACGCTGCGGTGGGCTGTCAACGCCCGCCTCAACCCAGGCTCCCTTACTGGTTTTGCCAGTTTACAGGCACCCTCTGCGCCCGCAGTCGGTGCCTCTTTTTATGGCTGGCCAGCCAGGGCACTCCCCTGCGCGATGTGGTGCAGGCCCAGGATTGAACACCCCCGGCCATTCATTTCAGGTTCGTCTGTATGTCGCCATTACCGCTGCCAGCCCACACCCTGCAAGGCTTTCGTGCCCTGCTCAATGGCTTTAGCCAGATATTCCTGCAAGCCCATCCCGCTTGCGGACTGCTGGTGTTGCTGGCCATCGCCCTTGGTGCGCCGCAGCTGCTCGGCGCTGCGCTGCTTGGCGGCCTCAGCAGCACCCTCACGGCGCAACGCCGGGGCTATGCCAGGGCGGATATCGAGATTGGCCTGTATGGCTACAACGGCATTCTGCTGGGCATGCTGATCAGCCTGCAGTTCAACTGGTCGGTCTTGCTACCGCTGTTGATCATGGTCAGCAGCGGGCTTTCCAGCGTGCTGCTGGAGGCGTGGATGCAGCGCATGCGCAAACGCCATTGGTTGCCCGCCTTCACCTTCCCGTTTGTCGCCCTGAGCTGGCTGTTGCTGTGGCTGGCCACCCCCTTGCAACTGGAGCTGCAAGCGCCCCTGGTCAGCCCCCACGCACAACCCCTCAGCTGGTTGAGCAGTCTCACGGCTATGGCCCGAGGCCTGGGCCAGGTGATTTTTCTCGACCAGCCACTGGCCGGAATGTGCCTGCTATTGGGGCTGCTAGTGGCTGACCGGCGCGCCGCGCTCTGGGCGCTACTCGGCTCCACTGGCGGTTTGGCCCTGGCGTTGCACCAGGGCTTGCCACAACAGGGTGCCCTCGCCGGGCTCTATGGTTACAACGCCGCGCTGGCCGCGATTGCCCTCAGCCAGGTACATCGACGCTGGTGGGTACCAGCACTGGGTATCGCTTTGGCGCTGGTTCTGCAACCCGGCTTCGGCAGCTTGGGCCTGCCCGCCTTGACCATGCCCTTTATTCTCACCTGTTGGCTGATCAGCGCCACCCAGCGTTTGCTACACAAAGCAGCGGCCGACTGCACGCCACTACCGCCCACGAAGGACAAAGGCTTGCATCGCCCGAACAAAACTCCCTAGGCTTCGTCACATGCAAGACCGCCACGGAGCCACACACCACCATGGATACCCCGCAAACCCTGCGCCAACGCCTCTATACCATCATCTTTTACACCGATACTCCGGCTGGCCAACGCTTCGATCGCTACTTGCTGTTGGTGATTCTGGCCAGCCTGGTAGTGGTCATGCTCGACAGCATCGACAGTATTCACAGCCAGTACGCCACGCAGATGGCCATCATCGAATGGGGCTTTACCACTCTGTTTGCGATTGAATACTGCGTGCGTTTGTACTGCTCACCCAAACCGTTGCGCTATGCCTTCAGCTTCTTCGGCCTGATAGACCTGCTGGCTATCCTGCCGGGCATCCTGGTGCTGTTCTACGACGACGCACAGTATCTGCTGATCATCCGGATCATCCGCATGCTGCGGGTGTTTCGCGTGCTCAAGCTCAGCCCTTATTTGCGTCAGGCCAATTTCCTGCTCACGGCACTGCGTGGCAGCAGACAAAAAATCATCGTTTTTTTCGCCTGTATCGTCACCCTGGTTACCGTGTTCGGCACCCTGATGTACGTGATCGAAGGCCCCGTGCATGGCTTTACCAGCATCCCGAAAGGCATCTACTGGGCCGTAGTCACCCTGACCACCGTCGGCTTTGGCGATATCGTGCCGAAAACCCCGCTAGGCCAGGCACTGTCGACCCTGGTGATGATCACCGGTTATTCGATCATCGCCGTACCCACGGGTATTTTCACCGCTGAACTGGCTAACGCCATGCGCGGCGGCGAGCAGCTGATACATGACTGTCCCGTTTGCGCGAAAAACGCTCACGAGCACGGCGCAGCATTCTGCAACCGCTGCGGCAACCCGCTGTTTCCACGCCAGACTGAGAAGAACTGAGGACTACAGACACCCACACGACGATGGGCCAGGCGGTGTGCAGAAAACTCCGGCGGGGAGACCGCCGGAGCCTAGATCACTGAGGTTCGACGCTGATGGCGAACGCAGAGGTAATCCGCAGTACAACTTCGCGGCCCAGGTATTCAGTTTTCATGTCGACATCTGGACGGACCTTGACGGTGCGCTCAGTGCCGTCAGCAAACTTCAGAGTTGCCGTGCGCAAGGTGGTGTCGATGGCCTTGACCATGGCGGTGACTTCGATGGTGTCAGCAACCAGCATGCCTGGCTTACTGCCCAGCGGTGCAGTGGCCAGAACGCCAGCGGCGCCATCGGCAGCCATCTCGCCTGGTTGACGCAGGTAGACAACACGCTCCAGGCCAACTTTGGCGAGAACCTTGTCACCGACAACCAGCTGGTCGAAATTCTGCATTTCCGCAGGCGCATACAGGGTACGCGTATTGCCTTGCTCATCCTGCAAGGTGAAGGAGCGTTTGGCTGGGTCAACGGCGGTGACGGTAGCCGTCATCTCATCAACTTCGCTGACAGCCCCGCCTGGAACACCCTCTACGAAATCTTCGCTGCGGTTGTATCCAGTGTTTGCCTCATCACCAGCATTGGTCTGGCAGCCGAGAATCATTGTGGTAGCCAGTGTCAGGCCGAGAATGCGCAGTGTGCTCATGTTCATGTCCTTATTTCATGGTTTTTGTGGTTGGGTATTACGAATTTCATAGACAGCATCGTCAACGCGCATGGGGCGCAGCTGAATCAGGTAGCTGGGGCCTGCGGAGCCCAGCGTCATCTCGCTCAAGTTGAAGCGCACATCGAGTTTTAAATACTTGGTCTCACCGGGCGCAACGCTGAACGCTTGCTCGATATCACGCGGTTCCCACTTGGCTTGCCGACTCAGCCCGGTAATGCGCAGGCTGTGACGACCAGGCTGCAGCTCGATACGCCGGTAGCTATTGAATTCCAGAACACCAACGCTCTGCTCATCAACCAACACATCCGGGTAGGAAAAACGTAACGGTTGTCGGCCAGGGTTATCTGCTTCAGGGCGATACAGGTACACCACCGACTTCTCAGCGCTGCTGGGAGGTACTGCCTCAAAATAGCCGGGGCCGGCACAGCCGGCAAGCAATAGAAAAATCAACCAACAGTGGAGTTTTCGACGTATAAGGGCTCCCTTGAGGGCTTTTAAGTCCAAGGAAGCGTAGCAGCGTATTGAGGGTCAGCTACGTTCAATAGGCGTAGAGGTCAGCTCGAACGGGCTGTTGCTGCGGCGCTGATTGCGGTCTTCCCGGGGCGTTGCGCCGAAGAAGTTACGGTAGGCACTGGAGAAGTGCGGACCGGAGGAAAACCCGCAGGACAGACCAATCTGGATGATCGACTTGCTGGTCTGCATCAACAGTTGACGGGCCTTGTTCAAACGCAGTTCCAGGTAGTACTGGCTGGGCACGCGATTGAGGTACTGCTTGAAGATGCGCTCCAGTTGACGGCGCGAAACGCACACGTGCTGGGCGATTTCATCGGTGGTCAGCGGCTCTTCAATGTTGGCTTCCATCAGCAGTACAGCCTGGGTCAGCTTGGGATGACTGGAACCCAGACGGTTTTGCAACGGAATACGCTGACGCTCACCGCCCTCACGAATACGCTCGACGACCAACTCCTCGCTTACCGCACCGGCCAGCTCAGCACCGTGGTCGCGAGCCAGCAAGGCCAGCAGCAGATCCAGTACCGCCAAACCGCCACAGGCGCTCAGGCGGTCACGGTCCCAGTCAAACAAGTGGCTGGTGGCAATGACCTTGGGGAAGCGCTCAGTGAAATCATCCTGCCAACGCCAGTGCACCGAAGCGCGATAACCATCCAGCAGGCCGAGTTGCGCCAGGGGATAGACCCCCGCCGCAATCGCCCCAATCACGCAACCGCTGCGCACCTGTTGTTTAAGTGCCGCAGAGAGCGCTGCCGGCATTGGCCCTGGCGGCTCATCGGCGAGCAGAAACAGCTTCTGGCAGTTTTCGAGCTTGCCTACCCAGGACTCACCCGGCAACCGCCAGGCCCCGTCAACAGGGGGTTCTGCCTGGAGAAACACCAGTTCATACACCACTTCCGGGTGAACCCGCTGGGCGACGCGCAGCGCTTCCTCAGCCAACGCCAGGGTTAGGGGCTTGGTCGAGGGCCAAAGCAGGAAGCCAATTCGGTGGGCATTCATGGTGGGCAGTTTAGGCTCTGTTGGCGATTATGGGCATAGCGTGAATAGACGCAGAAGCTGCCACGGGCTATTTCAGGCTGCCTGAAAGGAACTGCTGCAGACGCTCGGACTGTGGGTTGACCAGAACCTCTTTCGGGCAGCCGCGCTCCTCCACTATACCTTTGTGCAGGAACACCAACTGGTTGGAAACTTCGCGGGCGAAACCCATTTCGTGGGTTACCACGACCATGGTGCGGCCTTCCTGGGCGAGATCCTGCATGACTTTCAGCACTTCACCGACCAACTCCGGGTCAAGGGCCGAAGTGGGCTCGTCAAACAGCATCACCTCAGGCTCCATGGCCAGCGCGCGGGCAATCGCCACGCGCTGCTGCTCGCCGCCGGACATGTGCGCCGGGTAAGCATCCTTGCGATGGGCCACGCCAACCTTGTTCAGGTAGTGCTCAGCCTTTTCCAGGGCTTCCTTTTTGTTCATGCCAAGCACGTGCACCGGCGCTTCCATGACATTTTCCAGGGCGCTCATATGCGACCACAGGTTGAAGTGCTGGAACACCATGGACAGGCGTGAGCGCATGCGCTGCAACTGCTTGGGATCAGCAGCCTTCAGGCCGCCATCCTTGTTGGCCACCAGTTTTAGCTCTTCGTTGTTGAGCAGAATCCTGCCGCCGTGCGGCTGCTCCAACAGGTTGATGCAACGCAGGAAGGTACTCTTGCCCGAACCACTGGAGCCAATGATGCTGATCACATCACCCGCCTTGGCCGCCAGCGACACGCCCTTCAGTACTTCGTGGCTGCCGTAGCGCTTGTGCAGATCCTGAACTTCAAGTTTGTACATGGTTTCCACTCTCTTGAATCAGTCGCTGAGCAAGCGACCCTGGCGAATAGGGGTACGGCCGGCTACCTTGGCCAACCACAAACCGGGCTGGGCAAAACGTAGCCGTTCACGCGCATAGAGCACACCATCTGTGGCAGCACAGACAGTCGTGTGGCGATCATCCAGCGGATCGATCACCTCAAACAGTGGGTCGCCGGCCAAGACCCGCGCACCCACTGGTTGCAGAAAACTCACCACGCCCGCATGCGGCGCATAAACGTATTGCGCCCCATTAAAAGGCGTGGCATCACACATTGACGCCGGCGCTGCCGGCCAGTCACCGGCAATCAGCCCCTGCTCGGCGAGGAACGCCAGAATGCTTTCGGCACTGGCTTCGGCCTCAGTTTTGCCGGTATCGGCCATGCCGCCCAACTCGACCGTCACCGCCAGGCAGGCCAACGGCACCGTCGCCTGAGGAAACTGTCGGGCCAGCTGCACCCAGGGCAAGGCACAGGCCTCATCGAAAGAACTGCCGCCAGAATCCTCGACGGTAAGCGCCGCGCCGGCCTGTAAGCGTGCAGCCAGCGAACGCAGTTGCGGCCACTGTTGCGGCAGCAGGTACAGGTGCACCGCGGCATCAAAGTCGCAGTGCAGATCAAGCACCACATCGGCATCGCAGGCATGCTTCAGCAACAGGCGCTGCATGCCTTGCAGTTCCGAATCGGCGGGCGGCAAGGCCTCCAGCGCAGCCTGCATGGCAGCGCGAATCAGCCGCACATTGCTCGGGCCGTCACTGCCCAGGCAGTCTTCCAATGCTGGCGCAATGGCAGCAGCCAAATCAAAAAAGTCGCGATTGAAGTTCTTGCCGCTGCCCAGCTCAAAGCGCCCCTGATGGGTCGCCTGGAACATCTGCCCCAGGCCGATTGGATTGGCCACCGGAACCAGTTCGATGACCCCGGTCAGACGCCCCTGGGCCTCCAACTGACGCAAACGCCGCTTGAGTTCCACCGCCACCCGCATGCCCGGTAGCTCATCGGCATGCAAGGACGCCTGGATATAGGCTTTGCAGGGACCATGACCGAAACGGAACACGCTCAAGCGGCGCTCGGTACCGGGACAGCCCCAGGGCAGCGGATGATCAATACGTTGCATGGCCTGGCTCCTCAAGCCTTGCGCGGAGCAAGGTAGGCCAGCCAGCGGCGTTCAGCCAGCTTGAACAGGCGCACAAGGACAAAGGTCAGGCACAAGTAGAACAGGCCGGCCGTGATAAAGGCCTCGAACGGCAGGTAGTACTGCGAGCTGACGGTACGCGCCGCACCAGTGATATCGATCAGGGTAACGATCGACGCCAGCGAGGTGGTATGCAGCATCATGATCACTTCGTTGCTGTACTGCGGCAGTGCACGGCGCAGGGCCGAAGGCAGCAGGATGCGCCGATACAGCTTGGCCCGCGACATGCCCATCGCCTTGGCGGCTTCAATCTCACCATGCGGCGTGGCCTTCAGGCTGCCTGCCAGAATCTCCGCGCTGTAGGCGCTGGTATTGATGGCAAACGCCATGCAAGCGCAGAAGGTGGCGCTGGAGAAATACGGCCAAAGTGCACTCTCACGCACCGCCTCGAACTGGGCCAGGCCGTAATAGATGAGAAACAGCTGCACCAGCATCGGGGTGCCGCGAATCACATAGGTGTAGAGCCAGGCCGGGAAGTTGACCAAGGGCGACTTGGAAACACGCATCAGCCCCAGGGGAATGGCCAACGCCAAACCGGCGGCCAGGGAAATCAGCAGAATTTTCAGGGTGACCAGCACACCGCCCAGGTAAAGCGGCAGACTGTCCCAGATTACGTTGAAGTCAAAAATCATCGCTGCGCTCCCCCGCTTACAGATCAGCGGCTTTAGTGCCGACCGAGTAACGTTTTTCCAGGTAACGCAAAGCCAGCAGAGAAACACTGGTCAGCACCAGATACAGGGCCGCTACGGCCAGATAGAAGGTGAACGGCTCACGGGTTGCATCCGCGGCGCTTTTCGCCTTGAACATCATGTCTTGCAGGCCCACTACGGAAATCAAAGCAGTGGCCTTGGTCAACACCAGCCAGTTATTGGTAAAACCGGGAATGGCGAAGCGAATCATCTGCGGCACCAGAACGCGAAAGAACACCTGCATGCCACTCATGCCGTAGGCTGCTCCCGCCTCTGACTGACCTTTGGGAATGGCCATAAAGGCCCCGCGAAAGGTCTCCGACAGGTAGGCACCAAAGATAAAGCCCATGGTGAACACGCCGGCAATAAAGGGGTTGATATCGATGTAGTCGTCGTAACCGAACATCGGAGCCAGCCGATTCACCAGGTCCTGACCGCCGTAAAAGATCAGCAGAATCAGCACCAGATCAGGAATCCCGCGAATCACCGTGGCGTAGGTTTCACCCAGCAGCGCCAGCCACTTGATCGGTGATAAACGAAAGGCTGCCCCCAACAAGCCCAACGCGACGGCCACAGCCATCGATGTCAGCGCCAGAATCAGGGTGAGCCAGGCACCCTCTAGAATGGTCGAGCCGTAGCCGTTGAGCATGCTCTGCTTACCTCATGCAAACGCCGGACGGCGCCTGGGAATACTACGAAAAAATTACCGGGAGCAATTTTTGACGTCGCTCCGCGACGGCCAGGAGGGCGATCACCAAGGATGGTGAGCGCAAAAGGTGACGCAAGCCAACAGCCGGTGGGCCTGCGCCACCCTCAGTGAAGGCGGCGCGGTAAGAAGAATCAGTCGCCGTAGACGTTGAAATCGAAGTACTTGTCCTGCACTTCCTTGTACTTGCCGTTGGCACGAATGGCCAGAATGGCAGCACTGATCTTGTCCGCCAGGGCCTTGTCACCCTTGCGCACGGCAATACCGGCGCCTTCGCCGAAGTACTTGGTGTCGTTGTAATCAGGGCCGACCAGAGCGAAGCCTTTACCCGCGTCGGTCTTGATAAAACCGTCGTCGATATTCACTACGTCAGCCAGGGTCGCGTCGAGACGACCGGAGTTCATATCCAGGAAAATCTCGTTTTGCGAGCTGTAACGCACCACTTCCACACCGGCTGGTGCGAACACATCGGTGGCGTAGCGGTCATAGATCGAGGCGCGCTGCACACCGACCTTCTTGCCTTTGAGATCGACCAACGGGTCATTGAGCACGGTGCCAGCCTTCATCGCCAGCTTGGCTGGGGTGTGGTAGTACTTGCCAGTGAAGTCAACCGACTTCAGACGCTCTTCGGTGATGCTCATCGAAGACAGCACGGCGTCAAACTTGCGCACTTTCAATGCGGGGATCAGGCCGTCGAACTCCTGCTCGATCCACTTGCACTCCACTTTCATCTCTTCGCACAGTGCAACACCGATGTCGTAGTCGAAGCCACTGATGGCCCCTTCCGGAGTTTTGAAGGCGAATGGTGGATACGCCGCTTCGATACCAATACGCAGGGGCTTAGCCTCTTCAGCCATGGTCAATGGTGACAGCATGGACAGCGCCAGTGCGCCGAGAAGTGCAATCTTCTTCATCTTGTGACTCCTTCGAATGAGTGTGGCCTTGGTTTGCCATAAAGCAGCGGCATGGGTATTGGCAGCGAGTGGGTAGCGCATCCAGGCTTATATGAATTGTAGTGAGTCGTCGCCAAGCTGCGCAGTTCGCAGAGCTCGGACGAGCTCGGCCGGGTGAGCGGCATTCTAGCGACAGCTCGAAAGTCGATATTTCTTCAATGCGACAAGTAATTACAAAAGGCCAGGACGGCCACGGCGGGGATATTGACAGCCAGCAAGAAAAGTGGCTAGACGGAAAAGACAATTAACCGCTGACTAAAGCAATTCATGCGCCAGTTTAATTTAAACCCTTTATTTTCAGGGCCTGACAGGTAATTTTATTTCCTGTAAGCGCAAAAATAACGCGCCATTTAAGAGCAAAATGTTCCCGCACACCCCAGAAAAGTGCGCACTGTTACCGCTCGGACACCGCAGCCCGGGCAGATGAAAATCGATAAAGCTTCGATAACAGCCCTCACAGCGACACCACCCAGACGACCTGGGCGCCACAAAGCACAACGCCCCGCTCGGCTTGTGGCCGTAGCAGGGCGTTGTTTGCAAGCCGGTCTAACTGACGTCAGGCAGCCTGCATTTCGCGGTGGGTATCAATCAGGTGCTGCACCACGCCAGGATCGGCCAGCGTGGAGATATCGCCGAGTGCATCATATTCGGCGGTTGCGATCTTGCGCAGGATACGGCGCATGATCTTGCCCGAGCGGGTTTTCGGCAGGCCTGGGGCCCACTGAATCACGTCCGGCGAGGCAATTGGACCGATTTCCTTGCGCACCCAGTTTTTCAATTCCTGGCGCAACTGTTCGGAGGGTTCCTGGCCACCGTTCAAGGTGACGTAGACATAGATACCCTGGCCTTTGATGTCATGCGGCACACCGACCACGGCAGCTTCGGCAACTTTCGGGTGGGCAACCATGGCGCTTTCGATTTCGGCAGTACCCATGCGGTGCCCGGACACGTTGAGTACGTCATCGACGCGACCGGTAATCCAGTAGTAACCATCTTCGTCACGGCGCGCACCGTCACCGGTGAAATACATGCCTTTGAAGGTCTTGAAGTAGGTATCGACAAAACGATCGTGGTCGCCATACAGGGTACGGGCCTGGCCCGGCCAGGAATCGATGATCACCAGGTTGCCTTCAGCAGCACCATCAATCAGGTTGCCCAGGTTATCCACCAGCGCCGGCTGCACACCAAAGAATGGGCGAGTCGCCGAGCCTGGTTTGAGCGCCGTGGCGCCCGGCAGTGGACTGATCAGGATGCCGCCAGTTTCGGTCTGCCACCAGGTATCGACAATCGGGCAGCGCTCCTGGCCCACCGTCTTGTAGTACCAGTTCCAGGCTTCCGGGTTGATTGGCTCACCCACCGACCCCAGCAGACGCAGGCTGGAACCATCGGCACCGACTACAGCCGCTTCGCCTTGCGCCATCATGGCGCGGATCGCGGTCGGCGCGGTGTAGAGGATATTGACCTTGTGCTTGTCGATGATCTTCGACACCCGAGTGATATCCGGGTAGTTCGGAATACCTTCAAACAGCAAGGTGGTGGCGCCATTGGCCAGCGGCCCATAAACGATATAGCTGTGGCCAGTGACCCAACCCACATCGGCGGTGCACCAGTAAATATCGCCCGGTTTGTAATCGAACACCCGCTCATGGGTCAGCGCTGCATACAGCAGGTAACCGCCAGTGGTGTGCTGCACGCCCTTTGGCTTACCAGTGGAGCCAGAGGTGTAGAGAATAAACAGAGCCTCTTCGGCACCCATTTCCTTCGGCGCACAATGGCTGGACGCTACCGCCATCAGGTCTTCGAACCAGATGTCACGATGCTGATTCCACTTGATCGCACCACCGGTGCGCTTGCACACGATGACCTTCTGAATGCTGTTGGTTTCCGGGTTGGTCAGCGCGTCATCAACGTTGGCTTTCAGGGCCGTTTTCTTGCCGCCACGCAGGCCTTCATCGGCGGTAATGACCACCTTGGATTTGCAGTCGATGATGCGGCCGGCCAGGGCCTCCGGCGAAAAGCCGCCGAACACCACCGAATGGATCGCACCAATGCGGGCGCACGCCAGCATGGCGACCACTGCCTGGGGAATCATCGGCATATAGATAGTCACCACATCGCCGCGATGCACATCCTGGCCACGCAAGGCGTTGGCGAACTTGCATACCTGCTCATGCAGCTGGCGGTAGGTGATTACCTCGTGCTCGGACGGGTCATCACCTTCCCAGATAATCGCCACCTGATCGCCACGCTCTTCCAGATGGCGATCCAGGCAGTTGTAGGAGACATTCAAGGTGCCATCGGCAAACCACTTGATGTCGACGTGATGGTCATCAAAGGAGGTTTGCTTGACCTTGGTGAAGGGCTTGATCCAGTCCAGGCGCTGGGCCTGCTCACGCCAGAAACCATCGGGATTGATCACCGACTGCTGGTACATGGCTTTATAGGTAGCCTCATCCGTCAGTGACTGGGCAGCCACCTCCGGGCGTACGGGATACAAGGACGCAGCACTCATCAAAAACACCTCGGTGGGTAGTTGTTGTTCTATGCCCTATTTTGTAGCCAGCAGCCCATTGCAAGGCCATTCGACCATGGTCTTACCGCTCTGCGACGATAGTTGCAGAGCCTGGCAGCGGCTTTTTGACGGGCAAAAAAAAGCGACCTAAAGAGGTCGCTACCCAAAACATTCCGGGGGAGGAATGGAGAAACGCTTGCATCCGAATCACGCAGGATTGGAGCGCCGCCACTTTCGCCCAGCACGCCGCGCCGGGCTATTGCACCTTGGTCGTAGGTTGCGCCGTGGCCAACTGCCTGGCGCTTAAAGCAACAAACCAGGGTTCTAGCCGCCGGCCGAAAACAACTTCGGCGCTAAACAGCTTCTGATAACTCGGATAACCTGCGCCGGACTGCTCGTCCTGCTGCGGCAGGCTGTCGAACGTCGCATGCCAGTGCTGCGGCAGGTTGAGGCTCTGTAACCCTGGGGTATCGGCCGAGCCACCCAGCTGCCAGGTCCAGCGCTGATTTTCCGGACGCGGATCCTCGCCTTCGCCCTGCCAATCAGTCGCCACACTGCTGGCCTGCACCGCAATGATGCTGCGCACAATGGCGTAGCGCGTCCGGTCCGGGTAACGCGTGCGTAACGCCTGCTGATCCAGCCCAACATCCACCACCAGCAGACGGCTGGCACGATTTTGTTCATATTCCAGGGCATTGCCGGCGTGCCGAGCCGCTTCGCGCAGCGCCTGGCTATCCGGCACAGACTGGTGCAAACGCTGGGCCTCGGCATTTGCGGCAACCAGCAGCGCCACCTCACGCTGATAAGCCGGGCCATTCAATTCCAACACCAGCAGCGCATCACGGTCCAACTGACGACGGTAGCGCCGCACGGTCTGTTCGTTCAGCTCAGTCGGCACATGGAAGCCCAGTTCAGCCATCTTCTCGGCACTGATCGACGGGTAGTAGTGGTCATCATCCGCCTGGCTCGGCCAGCGGTAATCCAGACGCAGCGCCAAGCTGCTGTTGTCCTTGCGCCAATAGGCGTAGGTACTGGCCAGCTCGCGCTCGGACAGCTGCAGGCTGCTTTCCAGCGGTGGCTGACGGTTCCAGGCGACACCCGCCAGGACCATGGCGTTGACCAGACCAATCAGCACCAGGCCGGCAATCAGATAACGCGCACGCACCCCGTTCATTGCGCACCTCCCAGCACGCCATGGCGGCTACGCAGACGCCGCAGCACCAGCAGAATCAGCACCGCACTCAAGCCAAGCACCAGGAAGAACAGGTACTTGGGCATACTGTCCCACCACCAATCGAACAGCTTGGTGTAGAGGAAGATCACAAAAAAACTCAGCCCGGTGTTCATCACCTCCGTCCATTCGCGGCGCACACCCAGCCAGATCACCAGGGCCGCGAGGATAAAGCCGCCGAACCGGTAGGCGTTTTCGATGTACGCGGGCGGATAGTCGAAGTAACTACCCTCCCCCCAATGCGCCAACACCAGTACCGGTAGAAACACCCCGAGCAGGCCAAATACCCGGTAGATCACGGCAAAGCCATCAAAACGGCGCTGATCAGTCAGCAGCGGCAGCGCAAAGATCAGCAGCGCCGGCAGGATGAAGTTCTCCGGTCGCTGGGCAAACCCCAGCCAGTAGATGCCGTCCCAGCTGCCGATCCGCGCCGCAACAAAGGCCAGCAAACAACTCAGCCCGGCCGCCAGCAGCAGGCGCGCACCGCAGGCATAGGCCAGCAACAATGCGTAGAGCGCCCAAGGCAGCAAGGCGTTGTTCGACGGGGTGATATTGAAGATCTGCCCAAGCATGACGATGTCCAGCACAAAGCAGGTAAAGGCCACCAGCGCCGCCAGCTTGCTGAAGTAGCCCGAGCTATCGAGGCGTTGCACCCATAGCGTCAAGCCCAGCGAAGCGATGCTCGCTATCAGTAGAATCGCCACTTGGCTCCGGGTGCCGAACAGCCCCCAGAATTGATAGAACAGAAAAAACACACTGGCCGCCAGGGCCAGCGCGCCGAGAAACGAGGCGATACGCATGCCCAATGACAACTGCCGGGCCTGGATGTTGTGGTCGATATCGAAGGCTTCCAGGTAGCTGTTGAGCAACTGTTGCTGGTAACCATGCAGACTGGCGCGCTGGCTGTCACTCAGACGCAACACCTGTTCGGCCTCAAGACGCGCCAATTCGCGGTTGAAAACGCCGATCTCATCGGCACGTTGCTGGGCATCACTGCGGTTTATGTTGGGCATGGCAATCCTTGCTGCGGGGCCATCAGGTCATGGGCTGATTCCGCACACTCTAGCGCTAAAATTTCGACCGTGGGCTGACCCAGTAGAGGGTTCGCAAAGGCAAATAGCGCTCGCGGCTAAAGCGCCTCCTACGCCCAGCATGCCTATGATTAACCTGCCTCTCAGCATCAATTCCACGGAAGACCAATGAATAAGACCCATACCGATCTGCTGTTACACGCGCCGCCCAGCCAGAAACCAGCCGATACCTGGGCCAGGCTTTGCTGTGAACAGGCGCTGCTGGCGGTTGAACAAGGCTGTTATGGCGTAGGGGCCGTGCTGGTTAACCAGCAGCAGGAGCTGCTGTGTAGCACACGCAATCAGGTATTTAGCGATGGACACTACAACAGCGCCGCTCACGCCGAAATGTTGCTCCTCGATCAACTGGAAGCTGAGCACCCCGAGCAGGACCGCAGCGCTCTCACCCTGTACGTCAGCCTGCAACCTTGCCTGATGTGTTACGGCCGCATCCTGCTGGCAGGTATCACTCGCGTACGTTATCTGGCCCAGGACAAACCCGGCGGTTTTAACGGCAAACACCTGCCTGCAGCCTGGGCCGAACTGGCCGCACACACCTCGGTGTGCCAAGCCGATGTGGACCGCTACTGGATCAACCTGGCTGAGCAGGCAATCAGCACGCTACAAGACCGTCAGGCGCTGCGCGAGCGTGTGGTGGCTGCCTGGCGCGGCACGCCGCAGGCTTGAAAACCTAGTCCTTACCCAAGCCATGCTGACGCAGCTTGTTGGCGATAGTGGTGTGTGACACGCCGAGGCGCTTACCCAGCTGACGACTGCTTGGGTGGTCATGAAACAGCCGCTCCAGCACGGCTTTCTCGAAGCGCCCGAGAATGTCGTCCAGCCCGCCCTCCACTGAAAACTCGCCCAACGGCTGCGGCGCACCATAGTCCGGCAGGCGGATATGTTCGCCCTTGACCACCCCGCCATCGCACAGCGACACCGCCTGGAACAGCACGTTCTCTAATTGGCGCACGTTGCCGGGCCAGTGGTAATGGCCAAGTTTATCCAGCACTGCTGGTGCCAGCTTGGGCAATGGGCAACCGATCTGCCGGCTGGCCTGATCGAGAAAGTGCTCGACCAGCGGCGGCAAGCCATCCAGGCACTCGCGCAGCGGTGGAATATGCAGGCTCAACACGTTGAGACGGTGATACAGGTCTTTGCGGAATTCGCCCTTGGCACACAGCTCCGACAGGTCAACCTGGGTGGCGCAGATCACCCGCACATCCAGGTACACCTCCTCATCGCTACCGACCCGGCGAAAGCAGCCGTCCTGCAGAAAACGCAGCAGCTTGGCCTGCAGGCGCGGGCTCATCTCGCCCACACCATCGAGAAACAGGGTGCCGCCAGCCGTCAGCTCCAGCAGGCCCAGCTTGCCTTCCGGACGCGCGCCCTCGAAAGCCCCAGGGCCGTAGCCGAACAGCTCGGTTTCGGCCATGGATTCCGGCAAACCGGCGCAGTTCAACGCCATAAACGGCGACTGCCCACGCGGGCTGGCCAGGTGACAGGCGCGCGCCAACAGCTCTTTGCCGGTGCCGGTTTCGCCCTCGATCAACAGCGGTGCATCCAGTGGCGCCATACGCCGCGCCTCACGCACCACGGCAGCCATTACCTTGGAGCTCTGGAAGATACTGTCGAAACCGCGCAGCTCCTGCTTGCGCACGTTATAGATGCGCTCACCGACGCGGTCCGCCCGATGCAGGGTGAGCACCGCGCCGGCCATGGCGTCGCTTTCATCATGCTCGGTTTGCAGGGGGGCGATGTCGGCGAGAAACACGTCGCCCTTCACTTTCACCCGCAAGCCATTTATTCGCGACTTGTTGGCGCGCACCAACTCCGGCAGATCGAAATCTTCGGCGTAACGCGACAGCGGAATGCCCGGCACCTCATCCACCCGTACCCCGAGTAACTGCGCGGCGCTGCGGTTGGCCGCGACGATTGAACCGCCCATGTCGATGGACAGCACCGGAAAATCCAGCGCACCGAGCAAGGCATTCAGCTCCAGATGACGGCGCTCACTGGGCATCAAGCCGACGCGTTTGACGCCGAACACCCCGCCAATCGCCTCGAACTTGGGGCGCAGCGACTGAAACTGCAAATTGATCAGGTTCGGGCAATGCAGGTAAATCGCGTTGCCTTGCTCACCGCCGACCTCGCCACGGGCCACGTTGATGCCGTACTCGACCAGCAGATTGAGGATGTCACGGAGGATGCCAATTCGGTTCTGGCAGTGGACTTTGATACGCATGGCTGAGCTCTGATCAGGCTTGTTATTTGAGCCACAGCGCGAAAAACAGCGCTGTCGGCGGATTACTCGTCAAGAATATGTGACAGATTAGCGCATCAGCAAGACGATAATTCGCAACCCCGCCAAGCATGTAATCAATTCTTTACGAAAAGCCGTCCCTCTCATGCCTCAGCAACGCCGCGAACAGGCTGCACAAGCGCAACCTGCAGGGTATTTCTAACTCCAACACAACAACAAAAGCCCCAGCAGGAGGCAGCATGAAAAGCACGCAGTATCAGGCGCGCGAACCGGATGAGAGTGGCTTTATCCATTACCCGGAGGCCGAGCATCAGGTGTGGAACACCCTGATCACTCGTCAGCTCAAGGTGATTGAAGGTCGCGCCTGCCAGGAATACCTCGATGGCATCGAGCAACTCGCCCTGCCCCATGAGCGCATTCCGCAATTGGCTGAGGTCAATCAGGTGCTGCAAGCCACCACCGGCTGGCGGGTGGCGCGGGTGCCGGCGCTGATTCCGTTTCAGACCTTCTTCGAGCTGCTGGCCAGCAAGCAATTCCCGGTGGCCACGTTTATCCGCACGCCCGAAGAACTGGATTACCTGCAAGAGCCGGACATCTTCCACGAGATCTTTGGCCACTGCCCGCTGCTGACCAACCCCTGGTTTGCCGAATTTACCCACACCTACGGCAAGCTCGGCCTCAAGGCCAGCAAGGAAGAACGGGTATACCTGGCGCGCCTGTACTGGCTGACCATCGAATTCGGCCTGGTCGACACGCCGCAGGGCCGCAGAATCTACGGTGGCGGCATCCTTTCCTCACCGAAGGAAACCCTCTACTGCCTCTCCGATGAGCCACAACAGCTGAGCTTTGATCCCATCGAAGCCATGCGTACGCCCTATCGCATCGACATTCTGCAACCGCTGTACTTCGCCCTGCCCGAGCTCAAGCGTCTGTTCGAGCTGGCCCACGAAGACATCATGGACATGGTGCAACAGGCCATGAAACTGGGCCTGCACGCGCCGAAATTCGCGCCAAAAGCCGCTTAGCTACCTTGTAGGATGGGTTGAGCGCGGCGCTACCCATCATTTCCGCCTTGATGGGTATCACGATGTTCAACCCATCCTACGCTCACCATTTTTGGAGACCAAAATGACCCTTGCCCAAGCCCAATGCGAAGCCTGCCGCGCCGATGCGCCAAAAGTCTCGGATGACGAACTGGCCGAACTGATCCGCGAGATCCCCGACTGGAATATCGAAGTGCGTGACGACCATATGGAACTGGAGCGGGTTTTCCTGTTCCGCACCTTTCGTCATGCCCTGGCCTTTACCAATGCCGTAGGCGCCATCGCCGAAGAAGTTGGCCATCATCCGGCGCTGCTTACCGAGTGGGGCAAAGTCACCGTAACCTGGTGGAGCCACGAAATGCGCGGCCTGCACCGTAATGACTTCATCATGGCGGCGCGTACCGACGTGCTGGCCGCCAGCGCCGAGGGCCGCAAGTGAGCCACTTTGCCCGCATCGCACGCGTACCCGGCGATCCGATTCTCAGCCTGATGGGCGCCTACCAGGCCGATAACAACCCGGCCAAACTCGACCTGGGCGTCGGCGTGTACAAAGACGCCCAGGGCCTGACGCCGATTCCACGCGCGGTAAAGCTGGCCGAGCAGCGTCTGCTCGACAGCGAAACAAGCAAGACCTATGTCGGCGGCCATGGCGATGCGCGGTTTGGCAGTCTGCTCAGTCAGCTTGTGCTGGGCGCAGGCAACCCACTGCTGGCCGAACGTACCGGGGCCACACAAACCCCTGGCGGCACCGGGGCGCTGCGTTTGGGCGCCGACTTTATCGCCCAGTGCCTGCCGGGCCGTGGCATCTGGCTGAGTGATCCGACCTGGCCCATTCACGAAAGCATCTTTGCCGCTGCCGGTTTGCGGGTCGGTCATTACCCCTATGTCGGCGCCGATAACCAGCTCAATGTCGAAGCCATGCTGGCGGCCCTTACCCATGTACCCAAGGGCGACGTGGTGCTGCTGCACGCTTGCTGCCACAACCCCACCGGCTTCGACCTCAGCCCGCGCGACTGGAAACGCGTGCTGGAAGTGGTCAAGGCACGTGAGCTGCTGCCTTTGATCGACTTCGCTTACCAGGGCTTCGGCGATGGTCTGGAGCAAGACGCCTGGGCGGTACGCCTGTTTGCGGCGCAGTTGCCGGAACTGCTGATTACCAGTTCCTGTTCGAAGAACTTCGGCCTGTATCGCGAACGTACCGGCGCCTTGATCGTCTGCGCTGAAACCGCAGGCAAATTGCAGGATATACGCAGCCAGCTGGCCTTTATCGCCCGCAATTTGTGGTCCACCCCACCGGCTCACGGTGCAGCGGTAGTCGCCACCATTCTGGCCGACCACGCGTTGCAGACGTTGTGGATGAGTGAACTACAAACCATGCGCAAACGGGTTGCCAGCCTGCGCAGCGGCCTGGTTGAGGCCCTGCAACCACACGGCCTGGCTGAGCGCTTCGGGCATATCAGCCAGCAGCGCGGGATGTTTTCCTACACCGGGCTTTCACCCCAGCAAGTGCAACGTCTGCGCGATGAGTTCAGCGTGTATATGGTTGCAAGCGGCCGGGCCAATGTGGCCGGCTTGGACGCCAACCGCCTGGATCAGTTGGCCAGCGCGATTGCCCGAGTGTGTATGCACTGAGAAGCGGCACCGCCTCGACCCGTCAACGAGGCGGTGCTAACTGAAGCGGCTTGCTATAGTCCCCGCACCTCCACCGTGCAGAGATCGCCGTGTCCCGCGTGTCCAATTTTGTCTTTCGCCTATACCAGCGCATTGTGCATAGCCTGGCCTTCTACCCCACGCTGATCGCCTTGGGGTTTCTCGCCTTGTGCCTGCTGAGCATGCGCATTGAATACCAGCCCTGGATGATGACGCTCAAGGACACGGTGGATGTCGGCATGGTGCGCAATGCCGATAACGCCCGATTGATCCTTGGCACGCTGGTGGGCGGCATCCTGTCGCTGATGGTGTTCAGCTTCTCCATGGTCATGGTGGTGCTGAATAACGCCAGTGCCGCCCTCTCGCCACGGGTGATCCCGGGCCTGATCAGCGACAAGGGCCACCAGAAAACCCTGGGGTTTTACCTCGGCACCATTTTGTATGCGCTGCTGCTAATCACCAGCATCGAGCAAGACAGCAGCACCGATGTGCCCAGCCTTGGGGTGTTTATCTCACTGTGTCTGGGCATCGCCTGCCTGGGCCTGTTTGTACACTTTATCCACTCGATTACCCGCTCGATTCAGGTCGAGCACATTCTCAACAACCTCTACACCACCACCCTGAAGAAACTCGCCGCCCGCGAAGCTAAATTGGCCAGCGTTGACCCTCAGCCCACCTGGCCTGACGACAACGACTGGCATGAAGTGCGCGCCCAACGGAGTGGCTATTTCAAAGAGCTGAACATCAAGGCAATCAACGCCACGCTATGCGAGCACGACCTGCGCATGACGGTGATGATCCACCGTGGCTTTTTTGTCATGAGCGGCCGCCCACTGTTCAAGCTGGACCGCGAAGTGGATGAAGCGATCGCCAACGACCTGCTCGACTGCTTTGACTTTTTTATCGAGGAATATGCCCACGCGCATTACCTGTTTGGCTGCACGCAAATCTCGGAAATTGCGGTAAAGGCCCTTAGCCCCGGCATCAATGATCCCGGCACGGCCATCACGGCCATCGACATGCTCAGCGTGCTGCTGAGCAAACGCTTGCAGCTGCCCGACCTGGACATCGCCCCCCTGCCTGACCAGCCGCCGCGCCTGTTCCACTACGAGATGAACCTCGACGAATTGCTTCTGCTGGTATTCGGTCCCATCCGCAATTACGGCGGCACGGATGTCAGCGTACTGGCGGGTTTGTTACAGGCATTCAAGAACCTGTTCTACCAACCGCTGCGCGAACAACAGAAAGTGGACCTGCTCAGGCATGTCGCCAGCGTGCTGGAGGCCGCCGACCAGCACTTGAGCAATAGCCGAGATCGCGAAGCGATCAACCTGCTGATTGAACGGATCAACCAGGTCGGTGAACCCGCACACCCCATCTGCGCCCTGAGCATACCGGGCAATAAAGTTTGAACTCTAAGCATTAAAAAATAGTTAGCGAACTTTCAATATTAAAAATATCGTTATATTTCAATTACATACAGAGAGCACCAGTACTAGAGTCACATTAAGGACATTTGCAAATCACTGCATTATTCCTTAGGGTAGCCCCCATGTTGACCTTAATTGCCCCTATCAGCTCGTTGCTGGGAGGCGTCGCGTTACTCCTCCTCGGCAATGGTCTACTCAATACCCTACTGACCCTGCGCGGTGTCGCCGAAGGCTACTCCACCACGATGCTCGGCCTGATCATGTCCGGGTACTTTGTCGGTTTCCTCCTTGGCACCTGGCTGGCGATTCCGCTGGTGCGCCGTGTCGGCCACATTCGCGCATTCGCCTTTTGCGCCGCACTGGCCGCCATCACCGCCCTGTTGCATGTGCTGATCGTCGACCCTTGGGTCTGGCTGGGCTTGCGGGTGCTGTATGGCCTGGCGCTGGTCAGCCTGTATATGGTGATCGAGAGCTGGCTTAACGCACAGGTGCCCAACGACAAGCGTGGCCAGGTGTTTGCCGTGTACATGGCGGTCAACCTCGGTGCTCTGGCGGCCGCTCAACAACTGCTCAACCTGGCATCGCCAACGGACTTTGTGCTGTTCGTACTGGCGGCCATGCTGATCAGCGCCGCCTTGATGCCGATTACCCTGACTCGCCAGGTACAACCCAGCGTGCCGGAAACCCTGCACACCAATCTGCGTCAGATCGCCGGCATTGCCCCATTGGCGATTGCTGCCGCTGGTTTGTCCGGCCTGGCCCTCGGTGCGTTCTGGGGCATGGCGCCGGTGTATGCGGCCCTGAGCGGCTTCAACGCCACCGATGTCGGCCTGCTGATGAGCAGCGCGATTCTCGGCGGCGCCCTGCTGCAATGGCCCATCGGTATCTATTCGGACAAACATGATCGGCGCCTGGTGCTGTTCTGGGTGGTTGCCCTGGCAGTCGTGGTGGCTCTGTTGATGAGCGTGCTGCCCGCAGGCCGTTTGCTACTGGGACTGATATTCCTCTGGGGCGGCCTGACCTTCGCCATCTACCCGATTGCCGTGGCGCAGTTGATCGACCAGCTGCACAGCGACGAAATTCTCTCAGGCTCCAGCAGCCTGTTGATGGTCAACGGTATTGGCTCAGTCTGCGGCCCGCTGCTCGCGGGGGTGCTGATGGAGCATTTAGGCCCCCAGGCCCTGCCCTTGTATTTCGCCATCACCCTGGGCCTGCTCGCTGCGTATACGCTGTATCGTCTACGCCATGTCAGCGACCTGATCAGCGCACCGGCCGGGCACTTTATGCCGATGCTGCGTACCAGCCACACCGTGCTTGAGCTGATGCCTGACGCACCCGCAAGCGAGCACGAGGATACAACCGAGGAACCCAAAATCTAGGAACCGCAGGCTCCTGCATTTAGCAACGGCGACCGCCTAGTAGCGCGTTTCGCCCAGTACAGCTCGTCGGCTTTTGTCGGCGCGTCACTGCACCCACTTAACTGGACAGGAAGACAGCGCATGTTACTTGCCACCGATCTCGATGGAACCTTTCTCGGCGGCGATCCCAAAGATCGTTTAAGCCTCTACCAGACCATTGCCGCCCACCCGGAAATCCGTCTGGCCTATGTCACCGGCCGCAGCCTTGAGTCGGTCCTGCCGCTGCTGGCAGACCCGACCCTGCCGCAGCCGGACTTCATCATTTCCGACGTCGGCGCCAGCCTGGTGCACGGCGACACCCTGCAGCCGATTCAGCCGCTGCAAAGCGCAGTCGATGCGCTCTGGCCCGGCGACAGCCAGGTGGCCAGCGCCATTGAGCGCTTTGCTCTGGAGCGCCAGGACGTGCCGCAGGTGCGCCGCTGTTCCTATTTCTGCAGCCCTGAAGAAGCGGCCAACCCGGAACTGTTGACCATCGCCGACAGCCTAGGCTGCGACCTGCTCTATTCGGCCGAACGCTACCTGGACTTCCTGCCCAAGGGCGTCAACAAGGGCAGCAGCCTGCAAGCGCTGATTGACTGGCTGGAACTGGACAACGACCAGGTGCTTACCGCCGGTGACACCCTGAATGACCTGAGCATGCTCAGCGGCCAGTTCAAGGGCGTGTGCGTGGGCGAGTCGGAAGAAGGCCTGCTGCAAGCCACGCGACAGTACTCACGGGTATTCCATGCCGAGCGCGCGGGTTGTGGCGGCATTCTTGAAGCCTTTGTGCACTTTGGCTTTCTTGGCAAACAGGGCATCGCGGCGGAAGGCAAGCAGGTCGCCGAGCCGGGCAAGGCCGACCTGGTGATGGTTTACCATCGCCTGCCCTACGAGGAATTTCGTGGCGCCGATGGCAAGCTGCAACGCCGTCGCCCGACCTCGCCCAACGGCATTATTCCGACCCTGCTGAGCTTCTTCGGTGACGGCCGAGCCGGCTCCTGGGTAGCCTGGGCCGAGCATGACGAAAGCCGCGGCGAAACCTTCGACAGCCACACCACCGTCGATGCCGAGCGTTACCCCAGACTCACGGCGGCGCGAGTGGCATTGAGCAAGGAAGAAGTCGACATCTTCTACAAGCGCTTCTCCAAGGAAGCCTTCTGGCCGACTCTGCACACCTTCTGGGAGCGTGCACAGTTCCGCGAAGACGATTGGCAGGTGTTCCTCAAGGTCAACCGCGCCTTTGCCGAACGCACCGCCCTGGAAGCCGCCGAAGGCGCTACCGTGTGGCTGCACGACTACAACCTGTGGATGGTTCCCGGTTATCTGCGCGAGCTGCGCCCGGACCTGCGCATCGCCTTCTTCCACCACACTTACTTCCCGTCGGCGGATGTGTTCAACGTACTGCCGTGGCGCAAGCAGATCATCGGCAGCCTGCTGCAGTGCGATTACATCGGTTTCCATATTCCGCGCCAGGTAGAGAACTTCGTCGATGCCGCACGCGGTGTGATGCCGCTGCAAACGGTCAGCCGGCAGAACTGTGCGCCGCGCTTTATCACCTATGGTTGCGCCGTAGGCCTGGAGCGCATGACCACTGCCGTGGACACTGGCAGTCGCGTGGTCAAACTTGGCGCGCATCCAGTCGGCCTGGACATCAACCGTGTCAGCAGCGCGCTGAAATCGCCGAAGATCAAGGACATGATGGAGCGCCTGCGCGCGGAATTGAGCGGGGTCAAACTGATCCTCTCGGTGGAACGTCTCGACTACACCAAGGGCATTCTGGAAAAGCTCAACGCCTACGAGCGGCTGCTGGAAGAGAATCCCGAACTGCTCGGCAAAGTCACCCTGGTCACGGTTTGCGTACCCGCCGCCAAGGAAATGACCATCTATGACGAACTGCAAGGGCAGATCGAACAAGCCGTAGGTCGCATCAACGGTCGTTTCGCTCGCATTGGCTGGACGCCGCTGCAGTTCTTCTTCCGCAGCCTGCCGTTCGAAGAGGTCAGCGCCTGGTACGCCATGGCCGATGTGATGTGGATTACCCCACTGCGCGATGGTCTCAACCTGGTCGCCAAGGAGTTTGTCGCCGCGCAAGGCTTGCTGGATGGACGTGGCGTATTGGTGCTTTCAGAGTTTGCCGGCGCCGCCGCCGAACTCAAGGGCGCCCTGTTGACCAACCCACATGACCCGGTAGACATGGCGCAAACCTGTTATGTCGCGCTGAATATGCCGAAAATTGAGGCCCAGGCTCGCCTGCGTGAACTCTTCGATATTGTCAGCTACAACGACATCCGTCGCTGGGGCGATGAGTTCCTCAGCGCCGTGGCAGACCCGGAAACCCAACTGGATCGAGCCCTCGGCCTGGTCGGTTAAGCCACCTGCGCAAAACAGCACAGCCACCCTGCCGGCCCATCGCCAACCAGGTTGGCTGCGCTGTTACAGCCCCTAGCCCATCTGGGCATCAACCTCGCAGTTGATCATCCAGCCCACCCCGAAGCGGTCAGTGAACATGGCAAAGCGCGTGGCCCAGAAGGTCTGCTGCAATTCCATCTGCACCGAACCGCCAGCCGACAGCGCCGTATACAGGCGCTCGGCTTCCGGCACATTGCTCACCTGCAGAGAAATCGAGCAACCCTTGATGCCCTCATACGGCATGCCCATGCCAGGGCAGGTATCGGACGCCATCAGCAACTGATCAGCAACGGTCAGGCACACGTGCATCACCCGCTGGTGAAACTGCTCCGGGATGTTGGCCGCTTCCGGGCTATCGCCCATGCGCATCAACTCCAGCTCGCCCCCCAGGCATTCGGCATAGTAGTTAAAGGCTGCTTCACACTGGCCGTCGAAGGTTAAGTAGGCGTGAATCTTCATCTGTACTCTCCTTATTACTGATGTGTGGTGGTTTTACGCTTCAAGCCTCGCGCGCAGGCGTTCCTCCTGTTCACGCAGCTCGGGAGTGAAGGCCTCGCCGAAATCCTCAGGCGCGTAAATCTGGCGGATCTCAATCTCGCAATCGCCAGGCATTGGGTTGGGGCAACGCTTGACCCATTCAATACACTCGGCCAGCGACGCCACTTCCCACAGCCAGAAGCCGGCGATCAGTTCTTTGGTTTCGATAAAGGGGCCGTCCGTGACGCTGCGCTGGTTACCGGAGAATTGCACCCGCACACCTTTACTGCTCGGATGCAGGCCCTCACCGGCGAGCATCACACCCGCATTGACCAGCTCCTCGTTGTACCGCCCCATCGCTGCCATCAGCTCTTCGCTAGGCATGATGCCGGCTTCGGAATCTGCAGTTGCCTTGACTATCACCATAAAACGCATGCCGCTGTCCTCGCGTAATTCGTTGATCAGCCTGCCGTACGAAGGTTTCGCTGGCCCTGTAATGGCAGACCGCAAACCCAAGGCTGGGTTCTGTACGTTAGTCGAACGACAACACGGGAAATCGACAGCGGTCGAAAAATAATCTGCAGCCTGGGCCAAACACCCTGCGCACACCCAGCTGGAGCTTTAGAAATCTACCTTGCCGCGGCCGGCCTTGATCGCCCCACGCTTGGTCTTACCTTCCAGGCGGCGCTTTTTTGATCCCAGGGTCGGCTTGGTCGGGCGGCGGGCCTTTTCGGTTTTCCCGGCGCTGCGGATCAACTCGGCCAAACGCTCCAGCGCGTCGCTGCGATTCTGTTCCTGGGTGCGGTACTGCTGAGCCTTGATGATCACCACCCCGCCTGCGGTGATCCTGCTATCACGCAGGCTCAGCAATCGTTCCTTGTAGAACGGCGGCAAGCTGGAAGCCTGGCTGTCGAAACGCAGATGCACCGCACTGGAGACCTTATTGACGTTCTGCCCACCCGCACCTTGCGCACGGATGGCGGTTAGCTCGACTTCATCATCGGGCAAATGAACGCTGTTGGTGATCTCCAGCATGGCCAGGCTTCGGTATAAGAAAGGAGGCGCAGGATAACGCGAACGGCCAGCCGTTACCCACCCGTACCAAACCCACAACGCTGGCAACGCAACATTATCCTGTGGCCGCCCGGCCAAATACTGGCCGAGCATGCTAATTTCAGAATAAATCGGCAGCTGATGCGCCTGGCAGGGCCTGCTGAGGGAATACACCTCCTCAGCACCATCATGACTCAACCGACCGGCTACCCCTATCTCGCCTGCAACACCCTGACGCGATCACACAAGTGATCTACGCCTAGCCTTAGTCTGCGATAAACAGGAGTAACGCATGACCGCAAGCCCAACCAGCCAGCCCCCAGAGCCGGGACGCTTACCGCCCACCTCAGCCACTCGCCCGGGCGGCTGGCAACGCTGGCTGCCCGGTTTGCAGCTGCTGCTTAGCTACCAGCCGGCCTGGTTCTCCAAGGATCTGCTGGCCGGCCTGGTATTGACCTCCATGCTGGTACCCGTAGGCATTGCCTATGCGGAGGCGTCGGGGGTGCCGGGCATTTATGGCTTGTACGCCACCATTATTCCGCTGCTGGCTTATGCGCTATTCGGTCCGAGCCGCATTCTGGTGCTGGGCCCAGACTCGGCCCTGGCGGCGATTATTCTTGCAGTCGTGCTGCCTTTATCTGACGGCGACCCGCTACGCGCCATTGCCTTGGCGAGCGCCATGGCGCTGGTATCAGGCCTGATCTGTATAGGCGCCGGCCTGCTGCGCCTGGGCTTTATCACCGAGTTGCTGTCCAAGCCGATTCGTTATGGCTACATGAACGGTATCGCGCTCACCGTGCTGATCAGCCAGACGCCGAAACTGTTCGGTATTTCCACCGATAGCTCCGGGCCGCTGCGTGATACCTGGTCATTGGGCCAGGCACTGCTCGACGGCCAGGCCAACTGGGCGAGCTTTGCCGTAGGCGCTGCCACCTTAGCCGTGATTTTCCTGCTCAAGCCCTACCAGCGGGTGCCCGGGATTCTTATCGCGGTCGTACTCGCAACCCTAGTGGTGGGGCTACTGGGGCTGGATGACACGCACGCGGTGCAGGTGCTGGGCTCATTGCCGCAGGGCTTGCCCAGTTTTGCACTGCCCTTTATCAGCTTGAACGATATCGTCACGGTCGTGATGGGTGGAGCGGCCGTGGCGCTGGTGTCATTTGCCGACACCAGCGTGCTGTCACGCAGTTATGCCGCCAAGACTCGCACTCACGTCGACCCGAACCAGGAAATGGTCGGGCTTGGCGCGGCCAACCTTGCCGCCGGACTGTTCCAGGGCTTTCCCATCAGCAGCAGCTCCTCACGCACCCCAGTAGCCGAAGCGGCCGGGTCCAAAACCCAGTTGACCGGGGTAGTCGGCGCCCTAGGCGTCGCGCTGTTGTTGGTGTTCGCCCCAGACCTGCTCCAGCACCTGCCCAACAGCGCCCTCGCCGCCGTGGTCATCGCCGCAGCAATCGGCCTGTTCGAGTTCAAGGACTTGCAGCGTATCTACCGCATACAGCGCTGGGAGTTCTGGCTTTCCATAGTCTGCTTTGCCGGGGTTACCGTATTAGGTGCCGTACCGGGCATCGGCCTGGCGGTACTCCTTGCGGTAATCGAGTTTCTCTGGGACGGCTGGCGCCCGCATTACGCGGTGCTCGGCCGGGTCGACGGCATCCGTGGCTACCATGACATCTCGCGCCACCCGAATGCCCGCCTGGTGCCTGGGCTGGTGCTGTTTCGCTGGGATGCGCCGCTGTTTTTCGCCAATGCCGAGCTGTTCCAGAATTGCATCCTGGAGTCTGTTGCCGGCTCCCCGACCCCGGTTCGCCGGATCATCATCACCGCAGAACCTGTGACCAGCGTGGACGTCACCTCGGCCGACATGCTGACGGAACTGACCGAAACACTGAGAAGCGCCGGTATTGAACTGCGCTTTGCCGAAGTGAAGGACCCGGTCAAAGACAAGCTCAAGCGCCTGGAGGTGCTCGAACACCTGGACGACAACGCATTCCAGCCGACCATCGGCGCCGCAGTGGACGCCTACATTGAGGAACACTCGGTCGACTGGACGCCTTGAGCGCTACAGCCCCAGACAGCCTGGATGCAGGTGCAGTGCCAGTCCTTCTGGCATGCCCTGCATCTGATCCGCTTTTTATTTGAAAACCTGAGTCTGTTATCCAAACAGCTGCGCTCGCATCATTCGCCTCGCCTGATACCGCCCAACGAGACCCCTAATGAGCGAACGTATTGCCGCGCAGATCATTGAAACCATCGACCCGCGCAAACCCCTTCGTCTGACGCCCGCCCAGGCCGGCGGGCCGATTCATACCCGCAGTTTCAGCGGTCGTTTTCGCAATCTGCGCCTGTATGGCGCCGGCTTGCTGTTTCTGCTCTTCTTCGGCACCGCCTGGTTGGACTGGGACGGTCGCCAGGCCGTGTTGTGGAACCTGGCCGAGCACCGCTATTACATCTTCGGCGCGACCTTCTGGCCGCAGGATTTCACCCTGCTTTCAGCGCTACTGATCATCGCCGCCTTCAGCCTGTTCACCATCACCGTAATAGCCGGGCGGGTGTGGTGTGGCTACACCTGCCCGCAGAGCGTGTGGACCTGGGTGTTTATGTGGGCCGAAAAAGTCACCGAGGGCGAACGTAACCAGCGGATCAAGCTGGATGCCTCGCCCTGGTCACTGAACAAGCTGCTGCGGCGCAGTGCCAAACATGCCATCTGGCTGGGCGTCAGCCTGCTCACCGCGTTGACTTTTATTGGTTACTTCACGCCGATCCGCGAACTGGCTCAAGCACTGTTTACCCTGCAACTGGACGGCGGCACGCTGGTCTGGGTGCTGTTTTTTATGGCCGCCACTTACCTCAACGCCGGCTGGCTACGTGAAAAAGTGTGCGTGCACATGTGCCCCTACTCGCGCTTCCAGAGCGCGATGTTTGACGATGACACCCTGCTGGTGAGCTACGACGCCAAGCGTGGTGAAGGCCGTGGCCCGCGCAGAAAAGACAGCGAGCACAAGGCCGAGGGCCTGGGTGACTGTATCGACTGCCACATGTGTGTGCAGGTCTGCCCGACCGGCATCGATATCCGCGACGGCCTGCAGATCGACTGCATCAGTTGCGGTGCCTGTATCGACGCCTGTGACTCGATCATGGACAAAATGGGCTACGCCCGCGGGCTGGTGGGCTATCACTCCGAACGCCAACTGCAAGGCGGTAAAACCCACTGGCTACGGCCACGGCTGATCGGTTACAGCATCGCCCTGGCATTGATGATCGGCGCATTTATTTGGGCACTAAGCGCGCGTTCGATGCTGTCCATCGATTCAGCCAAGGACCGCAGCATGTTCCGCGAGAACCAGCTGGGCCAGATCGAAAACACCTACCTGCTCAAGGTGATTAACAAAACTCAACGGCCGCAAGCCTATGGCTTGGCACTGCTCGACAGCCCCGGCCTGCTCCTCGACGCACCGCAGCAACTGCTGCTCAATCCGGGCGAAATCCTCGACGTGCCGGTCACAGTGGTGTTGGAGGGCGAGCAGGCGGTATCCAGCGCTATGCCTGTGCACTTTGTGATCCATAACCTGAGCGACGCCCGCGAGCAGGCGCAGACGCAGAGCACCTTTCTTGCGCCACGTGGCCGCTGACAGTCGCATGGCACGGCAACTCTCCGTAGAGTGCGCTCCTGGGCCAGCCACAACCATGGACGTGATGAAACGCTACGAGAAACTTGCCGAGCAGATTGCCGAACTGATCCGCACGGGCGTACTGGTCCCGGGCGAGAAAGTGCCATCGGTGCGCCACGCCAGCCGCACCTACGGAGTCAGCCCGTCCACCGTGTTCCAGGCCTATTACCTGCTGGAAGACCGTGGCCTGATCCAGGCCCGCGCCCGCTCCGGCTATTTCGTCCGCGAGCTGGCGCAGCATTCGCTGGCCGAACCGGAAACCAGCCAGCCGCCGACGCAAACCACCGAGGTGGATGTCAGTGAGTTGGTGTTCTCGGTGCTGGCCTCACTGAAAGACCCCAATACCGTGCCCTTCGGCTCGGCCTTCCCCAGCCCACAACTGTTCCCCCTGCCACGCCTGGCCCGCTCCATGGCACAAAGCGTGCGCGATATGCCGCCGCAGGCGGTGATTGCCGACATGACCGAAGGCAACCCCAACCTGCGCCGACAGATCGCCCTGCGCTATATGCTCAGCGGCGTAATGTTGCCACTGGAGGAGCTGGTGATCACCAGCGGCGCGATGGAAGCACTGAACCTGTGCCTGCAAACGGTGACCCAACCCGGAGACCTGGTCGCCATCGAAGCACCCGCCTTCTACGCCACCTTGCAGGTACTCGAACGACTGAAGCTAAAGGCCGTGGAAATCCCGGTCAACCCGCGTGAAGGTATCGATCTGGAGGTGCTGAGCGAGCGCCTGGCCAGCCTGCCGATCAAGGCCTGCTGGTTTATGAGCAGCCTGCAGAACCCGCTGGGCGCGAGCATGAGTGAGGTCAAGAAAGCAGCGCTGTACCAGCTGCTGCTGGAGCATCAGGTGCCGCTGATTGAGGATGACGTGTACGCCGAGCTGTACTTCGGCAGCCAGCCGCCCACGCCGGTCAAGAGTTTCGACCGCGACGGTTTGGTGATGCACTGCGGCTCGTTTTCTAAATGTCTGGCACCGGGTTACCGGGTCGGCTGGGTAGCGGGCGGCCGTTATGCCGAGCAGATCAACCGACTCAAGCTGATGACCACCCTTTCGCCCTCCGTGCCGGCCCAGGCCGCCCTGGCCGACTACCTGCAACACGGTGGCTATGACCGTCACTTGCGCAAGTTACGCCATGCTTTGGAGGCGCAACAGGCCTCGATGCTGGCCTCGGCAGCCCGGCACTTCCCGGCCAGCACCAAGGTCACCCGCCCCAGCGGCGGCTATTTTCTCTGGTTCGAGTTTCCCGAACAGGTCGACGCACTGCGCCTGTTTCAACTGGCCCTGGCTCAGGGCATCAGCCTGGCCCCAGGGCCGATCTTCTCCGCCACGCGGCGTTTCGGCAACTGCGCACGGCTCAACTATGGCCACCCCTGGAGCACGGAAAACGAACAGGCCATGGCCGTGCTCGGGCGAATCATTTCCTCTTTTTAAAGCATTTGGCAGCACGGCCTCAAAGGCTTAATCAGGCGCAGGGCTGAAATCTTTCTTCGAGATTTTTCACAGCAAAGCGCCCTCGGCTCAGCTAATTTAGCCAGCTGTTCACTGCAGGTAGCGATTATGGATTCGATCACTCAAGCCGTTCTCGGCGCCAGCATTCAAGGTGCCCTGCTCGGCCGTTGGCAAGGTCGCAAGGCACTGCTGTACGGGGCAATGCTCGGCACTTTGCCCGACCTCGATGTGATCATCGATTACGGCGACGCCGTCGCGGACATGACCTACCACCGGGGCTTCAGCCATTCGCTATTTGTCCTCACGGGACTCGCCCTGGTGCTGACCTGGCTGACGCGGCGCTTTCGGCACAACCCCGGCTACTCGCCACAGCGCCTGTTTCTGACGTTATGGCTGGTATTGATTACCCATCCCCTGCTCGACAGTTTCACCAGCTACGGCACCCAATTGCTGTGGCCACTGACGCCTACCCCTACAGCCTGGTCGAGCATCTTTATCATCGATCCGCTGTACACCTTGCCGCTGTGCATCGCCGTCGGGCTGGGGCTGTTTTATGGTCTGCGTGAGCGTGCGGGCAAAGCTCCGGCCCTGGCATTGCTGGTGTCATCGCTGTACCTGGCCACAACCCTGGGCGGCAAATACATGGCCGAGCAGCGTGTCGCAACTGAACTGGCGCGCCAAGGCATCCAACCCGAGGCTATTTTCAGTACGCCGACGCCCTTCAACAGCCTGCTGTGGCGGGTGATCGTGCTGGACGGCGAGGATTACCATGAGGCGCTGGTCAGCTGGTTTGATCGCCAGCCGCCACAACTATCACGCATTGCCCGTGGCACCCATCTGGCCGCCGCTTTGGCTGATTCACCCGCCCACGCGCGGCTGGCCTGGTTTACCAACGGCGTGCTGCGGTATGACCTGTTGGGCGAACACTTGGTGGTGACGGATATTCGCCTGGGCATGACCGGCTTTCACCCCTTCCGTTTCGACTTCGCCACCTGGCAGAACGATCAATGGCAACTGGCCAACGAGGTTCAGCGACTGCCCACCCAGCGCGGCGATCTGGCGCGCTTGCAGCTACTGTGGACGCGTATCTGGCAGCCCGCTACCGAGGTGCCACTGGTTGTCTGGGCCAGCGAACTGAGTAAAACGCAGCTCGCCCACGAATAGCGGCCCTGATCGGCCGCCACAGACGCCGCTCTGCTGCAGTCCGGCTAGTCGCCGACACTCACGGCGCAAGGTGCTGGTGAATTAACTGCGAAACTGCGCCACCAGGCCTTGCAGCTCAACCCCCAGGCGCGCCAGTTCGGCGCTGGATGCGGCGGTCTGCTCACTGGCGCTGGCGCTCTGCTCGCCAATGTCACGCACGCGGGTGATGCTTTCGCTGATGTTCTCGGCCACCGCACTCTGCTCTTCACTAGCCGCGGCAATCTGCTGGTTCATCTGCTCGATGGTGCTCACGGCCTGGGTAATGCGTAGCAAGGCGGCGCCGGCTTCACCGGCCAGGCTGACCGTGCGTTGGGTCAGGTTGCGGCTGCTGTCCATTTTCTCCACCGCGCCTTTGGCCAGGCGTTGCAGACTGGCAATCAGCCCTTCGATTTCCTCGGTGGAGTCTTGCGCACGCTTGGCCAGTGCCCGTACTTCATCCGCCACCACGGCAAAACCACGGCCTTGTTCGCCCGCCCGCGCCGCTTCGATGGCGGCGTTCAAAGCCAACAGATTGGTCTGTTCGGCAACGTTGCGAATCACTTCCAGCACGCCACCGATGCGCGCGCTCTCCTGGTTCAGTGCGGCGATGGCCTCGGCCGATTCCTCCACCTCGCTGGCCAGGCTGCCGATCTGGCTGACCGCCTGTTGCACCACCTGATTGCCTTGCTGCGCCTCTTGATCCGCCGCACGGGCCGCCAGAGAGGCCTGCTCGGCATTCTGCGCCACCTCTTGCACAGTGGCCGCCATTTCATGCATGGCGGTGGCCGTCTGCTCGGTTTCCATTTTCTGGTTGTGAATCCCGGCACTGGTTTGCGCGGTAATCGCCGACAGCTGCTCGGCTGCGGCCGCAATCTGGCTAACTCCACCGCCAATTCGGCCGACCAGGGTGCGCAGGCTGAGGTTCATGCTCTGCATCGCGGCCATCAACTGGCCGAGTTCGTCACGTCGGCTCTGCGTCAGATCCTGGCTCAGATCGCCCGCGGCAATGCGCTGCGCAAACTGCACCGCCTGTTGCAGCGGCGCCACAATCGAGCGGGAAATGATCCAGGCCGCCAGCAAGCCAATGATCACCGCCGCCAGGCCCATGCTGCCGAGTAACGCACGGGCCTGTTGGCTGTCACGGGTCATGGCCTGCTCTTCCAGGTTGCGCCCTTCGGCAACCAGTGCCAGCACAGCGCCGGCCTCCTCGATCATCGCAGCTTCGCTCTGCTGGCTTTGCTCATTGAGCTGCTGGTAATTGCTGAAGCTCTGCTGATACAGCGTCAGAGCTTCCAGAGCAGTGGCAATTGCGCGTTTCTGATCGTCGTCGAGCCACACCATCAGGCTCGAAGCCACGGTTTTCAGATCACCGCTGATATAGTTCCACTCCTCCAGCGCCTCGGCCGAACCGTCGATGATGTACTGACTTTCATGGCCGCGCAGATCGAGCATGCGCTTGCTCAGGCCTGAGGCCGTTTCCGCCAGAGTGAGTGGGTCACTGCCGCGCAGTTTGTCGCCTTGCAGACGCAGTTCGCGGACGGCGTCATACATATCCAGCTCGATCACCTCAAACTGGTCACGGGCCTCGCTGGCCGCCTCACGCATTTGCGTACGCGCGTCCCGCGCCTTGCCTTGCTGCTCGACAAAACCGGCAAACTGCCGGCGATAGTCATCAATCGCCGACTGCACCCGCTGCAGAAGCGCCTGGTCAGCACTGTTGGCCGCGGCCATCTGTTGCTGCAACGCCGCGCTCACGGCATCCAGTTGCTGATACACCTGGGCCGCACTCTCCTGGTTCTGCTGCAAGGCAAAGTCACGCTCGGCGCGGCGTGCTTCGAGCACCTGGGCATACAAGGCGGACAGCCCGCTGGCCTTGTCATGGCCCTGTACCACGGCCTGTACGGCGACAAAGCCACTGCCGGTCACCGCAACCGTAAGCAGCAATACCAGGGCGAAGCCACAGATCAGTTTTTTCCCGACAGACAGGTCGGCAAGCAGGCGGGCAGCAGGAAAGGACATAACAACGACTCCATTTTTATTATCAAGCGCAGACCGGTGTTGCCACGGGCAACCCGGACAGGCAGAAACACAGCACAACTGATTTATCCCATCCGCGATGCAACCCTTGCGCCAGTTGCGGGTTAAGCCTCAAGTCGGGTGTCGCAGCCGCATGGCTGGCGGTTCCCGTGACTACCCGCCCGGGGCCAGGCAGCCCTGAAGGCGCTAGCTCAGCCGCTAATCGGCAGATTTCCGCCATGCTTGCGCAGCGGGTGGCGAAATACCGCCAACACCTGCAACTAAACAGCACCAACAAAAAAGGCGTACGGCTTATGGCCGTACGCCTTTCTTATTGCACTGGCTGCTTGTTCTAGCGCTCGCTAAGAGCCATCAGCACACGCGGACGCAGCACTTCGCCGAGCACCGCCAACAGGCCAATGGCCCCGGCGATCCAGTACCACTGCGCCACCGGGTCAAACATCAGCCAGCCCAGGGCGTGCAGGAACACCACCATGATCAGCACCGGGCACACATAGCGCACCATAAACAGCCACAGGGCATAGCCCAGTGGCGGCAGGTTCAGCTCATCACGCATGATCTCGCTGCGCAGCGCATAACCGGCCAGCACTACGATAAAGATCCCGCCCAGCGGCATCATCCAGCGCGAGGTCAGGTAATCCAGCCAGTCGAAGAAGTTCTTGCCCATCGGCGTCCAACCGGACAACAGGTTGAACGAGAGCATGGCCAACAGGCTGATCACCAGCAGCACGGCACCAGAAGCAGCGGCAGCCTTAAAGCGGCTAACGCCGTACTTCTCGTTGAGGTAGGCCACCGTCGCTTCGATCATGGAAATGGCCGAGGTCAGCGCCGCCACCGAGACCATGGCAAAGAACAGCACACCGAAGGCGGTACCAAACGGCATTTGCTGGAACGCCAGCGGCAGGCTCATAAAGATCAGCCCAGGCCCGGCACTCGGGCTCATACCGTTGGCGAAGATGATCGGGAAAATCGCCAGCCCCGCCAGCAGCGCCACGCAGGTGTCGCAGATGGCCACAACAAAGGTGGTACGCGCCACCGACTGGCCATCCGGCAGGTAGGAGCCGTAGGTCAGAATCGCCCCGGAAGCCAGGCTCAGGGTAAAGAAGGCGTGACCCAACGCGGCCAGCAGCGCTTCGCCGGTGATTTTCGAGGCATCAAAGGTAAACAGGAAGTCGAAACCGGCACTGAAGCCGCCGCTGGTAAAAGCGTACCCCACCAGAATCAGCAGCATCACCGCCAGGCCCGGCATCATCCAGCGCACCGCATTCTCGATGCCCTTCTGCACGCCTTTGGCGACGATCCACAGGGTCAGCAGCGCCACCAGCACGCTCCAGCCGCCGAGCTGCCAGGGGTTGGCGTTATGCGCCTCAAACACCCAGCCCAGCGCCTCCACACTGGTGGCGGCGAGCGAGCCGTCGAGCATTTTCACCGTATAGGCAAAGGCCCAGCCAGCCACCACCACGTAGAAACACAGAATCATAAAACCGGCGAGCATGGCCATGCCGCCCACCGCCTTCCACAACGGATTGCCGCCACTTTCCTTGACCACCCGGCTGATCGCATCAATCGGGCTGCCACGGCCGCGGCGGCCAATGGCGATCTCGGTCATCATCACCGGAATACCAATGGCCAGGATGCAGGCCAGGTACATCAGCACAAACGCACCACCGCCGTATTCGCCGGTGATGTAGGGAAATTTCCAGATATTGCCCAGGCCCACTGCGGAGCCAGTTGCAGCAAGGATAAAGCCCCAGCGCGAGAGCCAGAGGTTCTTGGGTTTTTCACGGGTCATGCGTCACCTGTTTGTTTTTATCTGTGACGAAATAGAACCCGCCGCGCTTGTGGCGCAGCGGAGTGGGCAAGGCAGTCCACCTTAGACAGCGTCGGGTTGCACCTCCGGAGCCGCTTGCGCAAAGGCCTGGAGGGGTTCACAACGCGCCGTCAGGGCGAGGATGCGTGGGTATGCATCAAGGTCACAGTTAAAACGGCGCGCATTATACAGCTGCGGAACCAGACAGGCTTCCAAATATCCCGGCTGCTCACCGAGCGACAAACCACCCTCGAACAGTGCCAGGCCGGCTTCGACCGCCGCCAGGCCGCTGTGCAGCCAGTGTTGGTACCAGGCGTCTTTCGCGGCTTCGCCCACCCCCAGTTCGCCAGTGAGGTACTGCAGCACCCGCAGATTATTTAGCGGGTGCAGGTCGCAGGCGATGTGCAACGCCAATGCCCGCACCTGTGCGCGCCGCAAAGGATCACGCGGCAGCAGCGGCGTTTCGGGAAACACCTCATCCAGGTACTCCAGAATCGCCAGCGACTGGGCGATCTTCACCCCGCCATGACCTTCATCCACCAGCAGCGGCAGCAACTCTTGCGGATTCAGCGCCTTGTAAGCAGCGCTGTGCTGCTGTCCACCGTCTTTAACCAGGTGCACTGGCACCTGCTCATAAGCGAGGCCTTTGAGGTTAAGAGCAATGCGCACCCGATAGGCGGCGCTGGAGCGCCAATAGCCATAGAGCGTCAACATGTCGGATTCCTTACCGAACGTGGGAGTGGCTTTAGCCACGATTAACCTTGGAGGCGCTGCGAGCGTCGCGGCTGAAGCCCCTCCCACGGCACCGGCTCATGTCAGTGGGTGTTGTACGGTTCTACAACCTGATCGATCCTGCCGAACAGGCTGTGGCCGGCGGCGTCGAACATCTCGATGCGCACCCGGTCGCCAAACTTGAGGAACGGGGTTTTTGCCTCGCCGCTCTCGATGACTTCCAACATGCGCTTCTCGGCCAGGCAACTGGAGCCCGCGCTGCGGTCGTAATTGGACACGGTGCCGGAACCGATAATGGTGCCCGTGCCCAGCGGCCGGGTCTTGGCCGCATGGGCCACCAGCGTCGGAAAGTTGAAGGTCATGTCCACGCCGGCATCCGGCTGGCCGAACAGCGCGTCGTTGATATGCGAGACCAGCGGCCGATGCACCTTGCCGTCGCGCCAGGTGTCGCCCAGTTCATCCGGGGTAATCGCCACCGGCGAGAAGCTCGACGACGGCTTGCTCTGGTAAAAGCCAAAGCCCTTGGCCAACTCGCCAGGAATCAGGTTGCGCAGCGACACGTCGTTGACCAGCATCAGCAACTGGATATGCCCGGCGGCCTCGGCGGCAGTGGCGCCCATCGGCACATCGTCGGTAATCACCGCGATCTCCGCTTCCAGGTCGATGCCCCAGGCTTCGTCGGCCATTTGGATCGGGCTGTGCGGTGCAATAAAGCACTCGGAGCCGCCCTGGTACATCAGCGGGTCGTGCCAGAAGCTTTCCGGGATCTCGGCACCGCGCGCCTTGCGCACCAACTCCACGTGATTGACATAGGCGCTGCCATCGGCCCAGTGATAGGCGCGCGGTAACGGGCTGTGGCAAGCGGCTTGCTCGAAGGCAAAGGTACCGGTTTCCAGACCATCATTAAGGCGCTGATATACCGCCTCCAGCTTGGCTTTGCTCTGCGTCCAGTTATCCAGCGCCGCCTGCAAGGTAACGGCGATAGCTGGCACTTTGACCGCTTGGCTGAGGTCGCGGGAGACCACGACCAGCTCACCGTCACGGCCGTGTTTGAGGGATGCGAGTTTCATCAGGATTCCTTGCCCGGCGCACGCCAGGAGTTCACGTATTCGGGGACATCGACACCGGCAGCGGCTTCGCCGATCTCCAGGGCGCGGCGGGTGTCGATCATCACCGCCACTTCATCGATAAAGCTGGCCGGCGCTTCCTGGCTCTTTTTCAGTGCCTTGGGATGCGGGCCGTGGGGGAAACCGCACGGGTGCAGGGTGACCATGCCCTGCTCGATATTGTCGCGGCTGAAGAAGTTGCCACGGTGGTAGAACAGCACTTCGTCGTAGTCGTCGTTGTTGTGATAGAACGGCACTTTCAGCGCACCGGGGTCGCTCTCCACCGGGCGTGGGGTGAAGGTGCAGATCACAAAGCCATTGGCGACGAAGGTGGTGTGTGCCGAGGGCGGCAGGTGGTAACGGTGGCTCATCAGCGGGCGGATATCGCGCCAGTTGAGCTGCACCACGGTGTTGTCGCCATGCCAGCCGACCACATCCAGCGGGTTGTACGGATACGTCACGGTGCTGATCTGGCCGCGCCGCTTGATGCGAATCTGCCAGGTGTTCTCGTCCTGCTGGGCCTTGAAGGCGTCATCGATACGCGGATGCTCGAGCACCGCCGGATCGAAGATCGCCTGCGGGCCGAGCAGCCCCTTGTCCGGCAACTGATAAGCGCCGTCGCTGCTTTCGATCAGCAGCATAAAGGTCGGCTCATCAGCCTCGATGCGCCAAGCCGTGCCGCGCGGAATCAGCAGGTAATCGCCATCGCGATAGGTCAAATGGCCAAAATCGCAATAGAAATGCCCTGCCCCTTCATGGATAAACAGCAGGTCATCACCATCGGCGTTGCGCACCAGATGACGCATGGCGCCGTGGGTTTTCCACACACGCAACTTCACATCGCTGTTATGCAGGGTCAGCGGCGCGGCCAGCGGGCAGTCGCGCTCGCTGGAAATATCATTGAAGTTGAACGCGTGCGGGCGCAGCGGTCCCTGCCAGTCGATCCAGCCAGTCGGCGGATGCTTGTGGTGCAGGTGCGCCGTGGGGCCGAAAAAGCCCTCACGCCCCATCTCGCGCTCATAAGTGCCTTCAGGAAAGTCGCAGTGCGCCTGACGCGAGCACTCGCCTTCACGCAAAGGGAAACTGATCCATTGCCGGCTCATGGCATCACTCCTCGGAGATCACGCCGCGCTTGATCTGGTCTTCTTCAATCGACTCGAACAGCGCCTTGAAATTGCCCTCACCAAAGCCCTGGTTGCCCTTGCGCTGGATGATCTCGAAGAAGATCGGGCCAATCACCGTGTTGGTGAAAATCTGCAGCAGGATGCCGTCATCACCCGGCGCGCCGTCGATCAGGATATTCAGCTCGCGCAACACATCGGTCGGCTCGCCATGGCCGGCCACGCGGGTGTCGACCTTGTCGTAATAGGTGCCGGGGGTGACCATGAAATCCACGCCATTGGCGCGCAACTGGCGCACGGTGGCGTAGATGTCTTCGCTGCTCAGGGCGATGTGCTGGATGCCTTCGCCCTGGTATTCACGGATAAACTCCTCGATCTGCGACTTGTCGTCGGCCGACTCGTTGATCGGGATGCGAATCTTGCCGCACGGCGCGGTCATGGCCCGCGACAGCAGCCCGGTGAGTTTGCCTTCGATGTCGAAGTAACGAATCTCACGGAAGTTGGCGATGCGCTCGTAGAAGCCGGACCACACGTCCATCTGCCCGCGCTTGACGTTGTGGGTCAGGTGATCAAGCTCTTTCAGACCGACCGAGTTGTCGTTCGGCGTGCGGCCTGCGATGTACTCAAAATCGACGTCGTAGATGCTCTTGTCGCCAAAACGATCCACCAGATACAGCAGCGAACCACCGATGCCTTCCACGCAGGGAATGTTCAACTCGCCAAAGTTGGCGTGGCTGCCCACCAGCTTGGCGCCCTGGGACTCCACGTAAGCCGCCGCCTGCGCCGCATCCTGTACGCGAAACGCCATGGCGCAGGCACTCGGGCCGTGCTTCAGACCGAACTCACGCACATGCCCGGTCGGGCTGCCGTTGAGCACGAAGTTGATGTCGTGCTGCTGGAACAACCACACCTCTTTGGAGCGGTGCTTGGCGGTTTCGGTAAAGCCCATGGCAGTGAACAGCTCGCGCAACTGCTGAATGCCTTCTGCGGTCGGTGCGGTGTACTCGACAAACTCGAAGCCGTCGGTGCCAATCGGGTTGTGTTGTTCGATCTTGTTCACGGCGTTCATTGCGCCTCCTGGTTGTTGTTTTGATCAACCCTGCGACAGCCCGTCGCACGGTGCGGATTGACCTCATAACAACCGAGCTAAAGCGCCCCAACAAGCCGCCCAACCCCCTGCCTTGTCACGATCAATTGGGGATCACGGCAATTTATCCTTACACCCCAAAAAAATACTGCAGGTACCACCCAAACAGCCCACAAGTCGTAACGCATTGTTTACATGCCGGTTCATTAAACTTCCAACAGCGACACAACCTAACCTTCAGAACACTTGATCAGCCGCTACCTTTGCCGGCACCTACCGGCTCAATCAGGCAATTTGCGCCACTGGGCTTCTCCCGTACACTGCAGGCATCCTCTGTACACGGACCGCTAATCATGCGCTTTAACCCCAAATGGACTTGCGCAGCACTGAGCCTGCTCAGCGCCATGACCCTTGCCGATGATTTATCAAACGACCCACTCCTTGACTCGCCGGCAGTAACCGCGACAGAACGTGCCGTCCGTGGCGTGCTGCGGGCCCGCGATCAAGCCATGCTCTCCAGCGAACTGGCTGGGCGTATCATTGAGATGCCGTATGCCGACGGCCAGGACTTCAAAAGAGGCCAAGTTCTGGTGCGTTTTGACTGCAGTGCTTACCAAGCTCAATTGAACGCCGCCCAGGCAGCGGTACGCGCCTCTCGCGAGGAGCTGAACCACAAAAAGCAATTGGCCGCGCTCAACTCAGTCGGTCGTTTTGAAGTGGCACTGGCCGAAGCCAGACAAGCTCAAGCACTGGCCGAAGCTCAGGTTTATCAGGTGCAGGTAAAACGTTGCGGTGTGGCTGCGCCATTTGATGGCCGCGTGGTGCAACGCAAGGCGCAACCCCACGAAAGCGTCGCCAGCGGCGCTCCACTGCTGGAAATCGTCGATAACCGGACCCTGGAAGTCCATCTGTTGGTGCCATCAAGCTGGCTAGGGCGACTACAAACCGGCGAGCATTTCGCGTTCATCCCGGATGAGACCGGTCAATCGCTGCAAGTCGAAGTGAAACGCCTCGGCGCACGTATTGATGAAGGCAGCCAGACCCTATTGTTGATCGGCAGCCTTCCTGCTGAAACCACAGGTTTACTGGCGGGCATGAGCGGCAGCGCCCATTTCGCGGCAGCACCATGACCGCACAAGTACCTGGCCTGGCCGAACGCGTATTTGCCCAGTTCCTCACTCTGCAACAGCAAGCCCGTGCAGCTAAGGACATCGACAGCTTGGCCTATGCCATGGCTAACGACGCTCAAGGCCTTTTCGGCTTTCGCCATGCGGCCTTGTTAATCGCGGGGAAAGTACGCGCATTAACTGGCATCAGTTTGATCGAGCCTCATGCGCCCTTCGTTGCGTTCGTGGAAAATGCCGCCGCCCAGTTGCTCGCCCAAGAGCGCTCGGCGCAATCACAGACCATTGCCCCACACTCACTGAGCAGCCAGAGCCAATCCGATTGGCAGAGTTTGTCGGCCGCCGCGGTGTTCTGGCTGCCACTTCTGGATCGCCAGGGCCAACCTTTCGGCGGCCTGTGGATCGCCCGCGAGCAGCCATGGAGTGAGGCCGAACAAGCGCTTTTAACACAGCTGGCAGACTGTTACGCCCATGCTTGGCTGGCTCTACAACCGCGCAAACCTTGGCGATTGCGTTGGCCACGCAAAAAAATAGTAGCGGTAGTCGCGGCAATCTTGTTGCTTTTACTGCTACCGGTACGCCAATCCGTGCTGGCGCCGGCAGAAGTGGTGCCACTGGATGGTCAAGTGATCGCAGCACCGCTAGACGGCGTGATCGCCGAATTTCTGATCAAGCCCAACCAGGCAGTCAAGCGTGGTGACGTACTGCTGCGTTTCGATGCCACCAGCGTCAAAGCTCAAGCTGATGTTGCCGAGCGCAGTCTTAATGTCGCCGAAGCCGAACTCAAGGCCAACAGCCAGCGCGCCTTTGCCGATGCCGAGTCCAGTGCACGTATCGATCTGTTCGCCGCACGCGTGGAACAGAAACGCGCCGAGCGAGACTATGCCCGCGATTTACTGGCCAGGACCGAAGTGCGCGCCGAACGTGATGGCATTGCCGTATTTGCCGATGCGCAGCGCTGGATCGGCAAACCCGTGCAAACCGGCGAACGCTTAATGGAAATAGCCGACCCACACCAGGCCGAACTGCGCATCGAGCTGGCCGTAGGTGATGCCCTGGACTTCAAACCAGGCAGTGAAGTAGCGCTTTTCCTCGACAGTGACCCACTCAATCGTCACACCGCACGCCTGCAACGCAGTGCCTATGAAGCACAGCAAAGCGCCAGCGGCCAACTGGCCTATCGCCTAGACGCCGAGTTTATAGAGCCCCCGCCTCGTATCGGCTTACGCGGCACCGCCAAGCTGTTCGGTGAACGCGGCCCATTGGTCTTTTATCTGTTGCGCCGCCCTCTGGCCGCCCTTCGCCAGTCAGTAGGCCTGTAGATGCTACTACCTCCCCTACGCGCCGACCTGCAACTGTCAGCCGCCGCCCCGGCCTTGGATGGCTCACCACAATGGACGCTCGCTGACTCCTTGCGCGGACGCTACTTCAAGCTCGGCGCAGCAGCTATGCGCCTGCTCCGCCACTGGCAACTAAGCGACGCCGAACAGGTGTTGCAAGCTGCCAATCGAGAGCCCGGCATCCCGCTTGAGCAAACCGACGTTGAGGAGTTGCTGCGCTTTCTGCGCGGCAACGATCTAATCACCGCCACAGATGCCGAGCAGCGAGAAAGCTATACGGCCAAGGCTGCCCAGCAGCGCCAGGGGCTGTGGCAGAGCTTGCTGCATCAGTACCTGTTTTTTCGTATCCCACTGTGGCGCCCAGACGCCTTTCTCGACCGCACTTGGCCCTGGCTACGCCGTCACGGCCCTCGTTTGCTGAAGTTCGGCCTACCCTTGCTACTGTGCCTTGGCGTATTTCTCGTGGCGCGTGACTGGGAACGTTTTATCACCACCTTCCCGCATTTGTTCAGCCTAGGTGGCGCGTTATCCTTCGCTATCGCCCTGACTTTCGCCAAACTCTGTCACGAGTTTGGCCACGCCTATATGGCCAAACGCGCGGGCTGCCGGGTACAGAGCATGGGCTTGGCATTTATGGTCATGCTGCCGATGTTCTACACCGACGTCAGCGACGCCTGGCGCGTCAACGACCGGCGCTCGCGCCTGTTGATCGGTGCCGGCGGCATAATGGCCGAACTAATACTGGCCTGTATTGCTCTGCTCGCCTGGTCGCTGATGCCCGACGGGCCGGCGCGTACAGCCGCTTTTATGCTGGCCAGTGCCACTTGGATTACCACGCTGGTGATCAACCTCAATCCGTTCATGCGCTTCGATGGCTACTTTCTGCTCAGCGACCTGTGGGGTGTCGACAACCTACAAAACCGTGGATTTGCCCTGTGCCGCTGGCACCTGCGTGAAACGCTGTTCGGCTATGGCGAACCGGCACCGGAGCCATGGTCTGCAAGCATGCAACGCAAGCTGTTGCTCTGGGGCTATGGTTCTTGGCTGTGGCGTGCCGCACTGTTCCTCGCTATCGCCCTGGTCGTGTACCACATGTTCTTCAAGCTGCTCGGCATTTTTCTGATGCTGGTGGAATTGGCCTGGTTTATCGGCCTGCCGATATGGCGCGAAATGAAAGAATGGTGGCAGCGCCGTGAACAAGCACATTTGAGCAAGAGCCTACTAACGGGTGCCATTCTGTTGCTTTTACTCGGTTTCGTACTTGTACCTTGGCGCAGCTCAGTAGAAATTCCTGCCATGCTGGAGGCCTCAGGCAATCACGCATTACATTCCCCGCTAGCGGCGCGACTGAAATACCTGCATGTGCAAGACGGACAACAAGTGGAAAAAGGTGCCCTACTGCTGGAGCTGGAGTCGCCCGACCTTAACTCGCGCCTGACCATCGTGCGCCACGAGATTGAGATCGTGCAGCTACAGTTGCGCCGCCAAGCTGGACGCAGCGAAACCATCAGTGATATCGGCGTTCTTGAGCAACAACTGGCTGAAGCTGTTGCTGAATATCGCGGCTTAGCTGCACAACGGTTACGCTTGGAGGTTCGCGCGCCCAGCGCAGGTACAGTTCGCGACCTAATTCCGGGGCTAATTCCTGGCCGCTGGCTATCACCACAAGAGCCACTTGTTCGCGTCATTGAGCCAGGGCTGCGTCTACGTGGCTACCTGGCAGAGGAACAACTCTGGCGCGTGGCATCAGGTGCCGAAGGGCTCTTTGTCAGTGAGAATCCGTTATCAGCTTCATTATCGGTACGACTCCAAGAGATCGATGCCACGGGCGTTACCAGCCTGCAAATTGAAGCATTGAGTTCGGATCATCACGGACCAATTGCCGTGCGTCGTAATAGTCAGCAAGAGGCGGAGCCAATACAAGGTCAATACGGAGTACGTTTGAGCCTACAAGAGGATCTGCCACTTCCCAGGCAACCCATACGCGGCACGGTGATACTGCCCGGGAAAAATCAGTCAGTCCTTAGTCTTATCTGGCGCCGCATCGCAGCATTAGGAGTTCGTGAAAGTGGTTTCTAATCAATCGATTGCAAGCTCAACGCACAGTAACGTCAGCTCTTTACGCGCCGTACAAAAACACCAACAGCCCTTTGTGTTGTGGCTAACTGGGCTTAGTGGCGCGGGCAAATCGACTTTAGCCGAGGCTCTAGAATTAACCTTAATAAGCCTTGACATGCACACCTACCTGCTCGACGGCGATGTGGTGCGTCGTGGCTTAAATCAAGATCTCGGGTTCAGTGATGCTGATCGCCATGAAAATCTTCGCCGAACAGGCGAGGTCGCGACCATGCTGGTGGATGCTGGGCTAGTGGTACTGGCAGCCTTTATTTCACCATTCATAGAAGAACGCAGCCTACTACGTGGCATGTTCAAATCTGGGCAGTTCATCGAGATTTATGTAGCGACTCCGCTGGAAGTTTGCGAGCAACGCGATGTTAAGGGTTTGTACCGACGTGCCCGCGCGGGCAGCTTGACCAATTTCACCGGCATCGACTCTGCCTACCAACCGCCTATATCGCCAGAATTGACCATCGACACCTCACTACTAAGCGTTGAACAGTGCGTAGAGCAAATCATTGTCTGGCTCCGTTTGAACGGCCACATTCCCCTGGCATCGGTTTAGAAGGATTACTACTTGAACAGTGCACAAACGTTTCACCTGATCTCCGGCCTGCCGCGTTCAGGCTCTACATTGTTGGCGGCTCTACTCAAACAAAACCCACACTTTCATGCAGGCATGACCAGCCCGATCGGTAGCCTCTACAAAAGTATGCTGGAGCAGGTCAGTGTCGACAGCGAATTCGGCCCAGTAATCACTCAAGAACAGCGGCGACAATTGCTACGTGGGCTGTTCACCGCTTATTACCAGGAGCAACACGATAAACAGGTCATTTTTGATACCAATCGTTCCTGGTGCAGTCACCTGTCAGGCATTCTGACTTTATTCCCTCAAGCAAAAATAATTGCCTGTGTACGCAACGTAGCCTGGGTCATGGACAGCATGGAGCGCCTCTACCAAGCCAACCCCTTCGAAAACACCAAACTGTTTGCCGACGCCAACGAGCGCAGCAACGTTTACAACCGCGTCGATACGCTTGCCCAACGCAATCGCCTAGTGGGCTTTTCTTGGGCCGCACTGAAAGAGGCTTATTACGGGGCCAACGCCCAGTCACTGCTACTGATCGATTATGACCTGCTCACCCAGAAACCAGAGACGGTGCTGCGCCTAATATACGAATTTATTGGCCAGCCCTGGTTTGAACATGACTTCGATAACGTCGTATACGACGCCCCAGAATTTGACCACGCCCTCGGCGTTCCGGGCTTACATAAAGTGCAACCGAAGGTCGCGCCACAACACAGGCGTACGATTCTGCCGCCCGACCTGTTCGAGCAATACTCAAAGCTATCGTTCTGGCAGGATGGGCCGACGAGCTTAGCCAGCGTAATTCGGGTTAAGCAACCTGACTGAGAAATAAAATAAGCTTGTTTTGAGCACGTAAAGCCCCGATAGTTCCTAAAACTTGACTGCGTGACCAGGTCGCGCCTCTACGCTGTATCAAGGAGATACTCGTGAAGTTTCTTGACCTGTTCAAGCCTCCGGCTAACCCATACATCGCCAAACGCTCACCGCTGGCGTGCGCACTAGAGCCACGGATGCTGTTTGACGGCGCCGTCGCTGCAACTGTCGCCGATGCTGCTGCCCAGCCCGACAGCCATCCAACCGCTGACGCCAGCAAGCCCACGCAGAGCGATCATGCCAGCGCCAACGCGAGCCTTGATCCGCGCCCGACAGCCGATGCCCCCGCCTCCATGGCACCTGCTGCTACGCCTGGCACCACGGTGGTATTCATCGATTCACGAGTCAAAAATTCTGACGCCCTGCTCGAAGGCATTGCGCCTGGCACCCAAGTCGTCCAGCTGGACGCGTCCAAAGATGGCATTCAACAGATCGCCGATTACTTGCAAGCCCACCAAGGCTCCAGCACCGTAGAGATCATCGCCCACGGCAACTCGGGTGATCTGTGGCTTGGCAGCAGCTACCTTTCAGCCGACAACGTCGCTGACCATAGCGCGGCACTGGCCGAAATCGGCAAAGGCATGAATGCCGGTGGCGATATTCTGATTTACGGCTGCTTCACCGCCGAAGGGGATCGCGGCTTAAATTTCGTCGACTCGCTGGCGCAGTTGACTGGCCGTGATGTGGCAGCCTCAAATAACCGCACCGGCGTGGGCGGCGACTGGGATCTGGAAATTGCCACCGGCACCATCGAAAGCGCCACCGTATTATCGACCAAGGCGATGAGCGAATATCAGTGGGGGCTGGCCACCTGGACCGCGACTAACAATTTCAACTCTGGCGTGGGCTCGTTGCGTGCGGCACTGGCGTCTGCGCAAAACGGCGACATTGTTACCTTTAACGCTGGCATGACCGTGCAGCTTAACTCCGAGTTGTTGATCAACAAGAACATCACCGTCGATGGCGATCTGAATAACGACGGCGTGGCCGACGTGACCCTAGATGGGCAATACAAGACCCGCGTGCTGGAAATCACTTCCGGCAGCGCCGTGACGCTGGACGGGCTGGTGATAACCAAGGGCCTGGTGGCAGGCAATGGAGGTAACGGTGGCGCGGCAGCGGCGGGCGCCATGGGTGGCGGAATTTTCAACGCCGGCATTCTTACACTCAATAACGTGACGGTTACCGCCAACGCCGCTTCCGGTGGCGGCGGCGGTGGCGGCGTGTCCGGTGGATACTCCGGTGGTGGCGGCGGTGGCGGCGGTGGGATCGGTGGCGGTAACGGTGGCCATGGCGGTTCAACGGGTCCAGGCAACTTGAGCTATGCCGGTGGGGCCGGCACTGCCAATACCGGTGGTTATGGCGGCGGCTACACCCAGAATGATATGGGGGGGCGCGGCGGTACCAGCATTGGCGGCAACGGCGGTAATGGCGCCTCCGGTTACAGTCGCGGCGGCAACGGCGGCTCAGCGACTAATGGCACGCTTTCCATTGGCGGCGGCGGCGGTGGTTCGGGCTGGAACACGGTCGGCGGTACCGGCGGCAGCGCGGCCGGTGGTATCTATAACGCCTCGACCGGCACCTTAAAAGTCATTGGCACGTCAGTCATCAGCAACAACCTCGCGGCGGGTGGTGGTGGCGGTGGTGGTGGCAGCGGCGGTAACGTTGGCAACGGCGGTGAAGCTGGCCGTGGCGTCGGGGCCATCTGGAACAACGGCGGCACGGTGTTGATCACTGCTGCCAACGTCGCAGCCATGACCGGCAACGCGGCGGCCAGTGGTGCTGGAGGCCCGTCAAACAGCGGCTCGACGGGGGCTTCGCCCAGTTCCACGGCTGCGGTTTACAGTCCCAGCGGCACGTACAACCCCAACTACGTCGAGCCACCGACCGCGACCATCGTACTGGCGGACAGCGCCCTGAAAATTGGCGAAACCTCGCTGGTCACCATCACTTTCAACGCGGCAGTCAGCGGTTTTACCAATGCCGACCTGACCATCGCCAACGGCACTTTGACTGCTGTTAGCAGCAGTGATGGAGGAGTCACCTGGACCGCGACTTTCACCCCGACCAACGGGATTACCGACACCACCAACGTCATCACCCTGGACAACACCGGTGTGGCGGCCGCCTCTGACGGTACCACCGTGGGTATCGGCACCACCAATTCCAACAATTATGTGATCGATACCCAGCGCCCAACGGCCACTATCGTTGTCGCTGACACTGCCCTGAAAGTCGGCGAAACGTCGTTGGTGACCTTCACCTTCTCCGAGGCAGTGAGCGGGTTCAGCAACGCCGATCTAACTATCGCCAATGGCACGCTGAGCGCAGTCAGCAGCAGCGATGGTGGCATCACCTGGACGGCAACCTTCACCCCGACTGCCAGTGTCACCGACACCACGAACCTGGTCACTCTGGATAACACTGGGATCGCTGATCTGGCCGGTAACGCCGGCAGCGGCACGACCGACTCGAACAACTACGCCATCGACACTGTGCGTCCAACGGCCAGCCTTGTCGTCGCCGACACCGCGCTCAAGACTGGTGAGACCTCGCAGGTCACCATCACGTTCAGCGAGGCCGTGACCGGTTTCACCACTGCCGATCTGACCGTGGCCAACGGCAACGTGAGCGGCTTGAGCAGCAGCGACGGCGGCATCACCTGGACGGCGACCCTCACGCCAACCAGCAACGTTAGCGATACCAGCAACCTGATCACCTTGGACAACACCGGCTTCGCTGACCTGTCTGGCAATGCCGGCAGCGGCACCACTGACTCGAACAACTATGCCATCGACACCCAGCGTCCGGTCGCGACCATAGTCGTCGCCGACAACGCCTTGAGAGTCGGCGAAACATCGTTGGTGATCATCACCTTCTCCGAGGCCGTAACCGGCTTCAGTAATGCCGACCTGAGCATCGCCAACGGCACGCTGAGCGCCGTAAGTAGCAGCGACGGCGGCATCACCTGGACGGCGACCTTTACCCCGACCGCAAATACCACCGACGTCACCAACCTGATCACCCTGAACAACAGCGGGGTCAGTGACGTGAGCGGCAACCAAGGCAGCGGCACCACTGACTCGAACAACTACGCCATCGACACGCAGCGTCCGACCGCGACCATAGTCGTCGCCGACAACGCCTTGAGAATCGGCGAAACATCACTGGTGACCATAACCTTCTCCGAGGCGGTGAGCGGGTTCAGCAACGCCGACCTGACCATCGCCAATGGCACGCTGAGCGCAGTCAGCAGTAACGATGGTGGCATTACCTGGACAGCAATCTTCACTCCGACTGTCAGCGTCACCGACACGACGAATGTGGTTACTCTGGATAACACCGGGATCACTGATTTGGCCGGCAACGCCGGCAGCGGCACGACCGACTCGAACAACTACGCCATCGATACCCAGCGCCCGACCGCCACTATCGTGCTGGCCGACAGCAGCCTGAGTGCCGGTGAAACCTCGTTGGTGACCATTACTTTCTCCGAGGCGGTAACGGGCTTCACCAACGCCGACCTAAACATTCCCAATGGTGCGTTGACCGCCGTGAGTAGCAGCGATGGAGGCATCACCTGGACCGCGACGTACACGCCCACGCTCGGAATCAACGATACGAGCAACGTTATAAGCCTGAACAACACCGGCATCGCCGACCTGGCCGGTAACGCCGGCACCGGCGTCACCAACTCCGGTAATTTCGTGATCGATACGATGGTGCCAACCGCCACGCTTGTGGTCGCTGACAACAGCCTAAGCATCGGCGAAACCACCACGGTGATCATCACCTTCTCCGAAGCCGTGACCGGTTTCAGCAATGCCGACCTGACCATCGCCAACGGCACGCTGAGCGCCGTAAGTAGCAGCGACGGCGGCATCACCTGGACGGCGACCTTTACCCCGACCACAAATACCACCGACGTCACCAACCTGATCACCCTGGACAATACCGGGGTGCAGAATGGGGCCGGCAACGTGGGAGTCGGCACCACTGATTCTAACAATTACGCCATCGACACCCAGCGCCCGACCGCGACCATCGTAGTTGCCGACAACGTCCTGAGCATTGGCGAAACCTCACTGGTAACCATTACCTTCAACGAGGTGGTAACCGGTTTCACCCTGGCTGACCTGACCGCTGAAAACGGCACGCTTTCCGGCCTGACCACCTCGGACAACATCACCTATACCGCGACGTTTACCCCGACGACCGGCATCACCGACACCAGTAACCTGATTACTCTGGACAACGCCGGCGTTGTCGACGGAGCAGGCAACGCCGGAAGCGGCACCACCGATTCGAACAATTACGCCATCGACAATCAACAGCCGACCGCCACCATTGTCCTGTCCGATACTGATCTGCGGCCCGGTGAAACATCGCAGGTGGCCATTACCTTCAGCGAAGTGGTCACAGGTTTTGACAACTCAGACCTGAGCGTCACCAATGGCACGCTGAGCAACGTGTCGTCTAGCGACGGCGGCATCACCTGGACGGCCACCTTTACACCGACTATCGGGGTCACCGATGCCACCAACTTGATTGCCTTGAATAACAGCGGCATCAGCGACCTTGCAGGCAATACCGGTACTGGCACCACCAGTTCGGCCAACTACGCAGTGCAGACCGAAGCGCCGACAGCAACTATTGTCGTCGCTGACAGCGCACTGCGCATCGGCGAAACCAGCACCGTGACTATTACTTTCTCCGAGGCGGTGAGCGGCTTTACCAATGCTGATTTGATCGTAGCCAATGGCACCTTGAGTGCGCTCAGTTCCAGCGATGGTGGTGTAACGTGGACGGCGACGCTCACCCCGACTGCTAATACCACTAATAGCAGCAACGTTGTCAGACTGGATAATAGCGGCGTACAAAATGCTTCGGGTAACGCGGGTAGTGGCACCACCGACTCCAACAACTACACCATCGACACCCAGCGCCCGATAGCCACTATCGTTGTTGCTGACACGGCCCTGAAAGTCGGTGAAACGTCGCTGGTGACTATCACCTTCTCTGAGCCGGTCAGTGGTTTTAGCAACGCCGACCTGACCATCGCCAACGGCACGCTAAGCGCCGTGAACAGCAACGACGGTGGTATTACTTGGACGGCCACGTTCACGCCAAGCATCGACGCCTTCAGCACCTACAACCTAATCACTCTCAATAACACTGGGGTGATAGATGCCGCCGGCAATACCGGTATTGGCAGCACTGACTCAAACACCTATGCCGTCGATACAACGCCGGTACGGGTCATCGAAAGTGGTGATCCGGAGTTCCGCGTCAACCCACCTGTCGTAATACCCGACATACCGAGCACGCCTATAACGCCCAACGTACCATTGCCACCGCCGCCGATATTCGGCTCACCATTAATGCCTCCAGCCTTATTCGAGCAACCGACCTTGGGCAGCGGTATTCCGACCCTGGGCAATATCTTCATCAAGAACGGAGCTCTCGCCCCGAGTTTTATCGCTCAAGTATTCGCCAATAGCTCCAGTAGTGGCGGTGGCGATGGATCGGCCACAGGCTTCCTTGGTTTCGGTGGAAGTGATGGTGGAATCTTTGGCTCCAGTTCGTTCTCCAGCATTTTCGGCAGCGATGCCCTTCATGACGCAGAGCAACAGGAAGTCTTCGACGGCAAGAAGTGGGGGGATAGCGGAAGCGCAGGTCAAACAGGCAGCGGTGCTTTCAGCGCCCCAACACTGGGCCAGCAACTGCACGATTTACATGAGGGGGAGCAGCGCCAATTGCGTGACCTAGCAACAGCACTTGGACAAATCGGTAACGCCTGATCTTCAGCTTGAACCAAACAATAAAATTGCACAAAAGATTCAAGCCGTTTTTAGGGGGCGGCCAAGGATGAATAAATCTCATAAATTGTTCGGCGTTAGCCTGCTTGCGCTGGCAATCAGTGGTTGCGCAGTCACCAGTCAACCCATCGACCGTAGCGTTAGCGAACAACGGGCACAAACTGACCTACAAAGCATGTTCAAGGATCAAGAGCCACTCAATGGTCCTCTGACTCTGCATGAAGCCATGGCTCGTGCGGTGAAGTACAACCTCGAAGGCCGCCTCAAGGTGATGGAGGAAGCCCTTGCTCAGCGCCAAGTCGACCTCGCCACCTTCGACATGTTGCCGCGCATGGCACTTTCGGCAGGATACGCTGGCCGCGACAATGTCAGCGCATCCAGCAGTGAAAGCATCGAGACCGGTAGCCAATCGCTGGAACCATCCACCTCCCAGGATCGCGATCGCGGCGTCGCAGACTTGACTATGGTGTGGAACGTACTGGACTTCGGGGTGGCTTACGTCAGCGCCAAACAGCAAGGTGATCAACGTTTAATCGTTCAGGAGCGCCGGCGCAAGGTCCTCAATACCATCATTCAAGATGTGCGCTCAGCCTATTGGCGTGCCTTGGCAGCCGAACGCCTGCTTAGCCAGATCGACAGCCTGATGGTACGAGTCAACCAAGCCCGTGAAAACAGCCAACGCTTGAGCGAGCAGCGTATCGGCGATCCAATTCAGGCACTTAACTATCAACGCGCCCTGATCGAAGCCACTCGCCAACTGGAAGACCAACGCCGCGCCTTATCTCTTGCCAAAACCGAGCTAGCTACTCTGATCAACCTGCCGATGGGCAGCGACATCAGTCTAATACCCAGCGAGGATTACCCAATTCCGGAGCTCAAGGTCAACCTTGATGTACTTGAGCAGGAAGCCCTGGCAACCCGCCCAGAACTACGCGAACAAGACTACCAAGCGCGTATCAGTGCAGCGGAAACCCGTAAAGCCATGCTACGCCTGCTACCTGGCTTGGAGTTCTCGGCTGGCGGCCATTACGACAGCAACAGCTTCCTGGTTAACCAGAGCTGGGCCGATTACGGCGTGAAGGTTACCTGGAACCTATTCAATGTGTTGTCTGCTCCTGCAGCCATTGATGTAGCCAAGGCAGGCGAAGACATTGCAGCGGCTCGTCGACAAGCCATGTCCATGGCCATTCTGGCGCAGCTATACGTGGCCAACGCCAACTTCAACGAAGCCCAGCGTCAATTCCGGACCAGCCAGCAACTGGCCGGCCTGGATAGTCAGATAGTCGAACAACTGCGTAACCGCTACAAAGCCCAAGGCATTGGTGAACTGGAGCTGATCCAGGGCGAACTAAATGCCCTACAGGCGAACCTGCGGCGCGACCTTTCCTATGCCGAACTGCGCAATAGTTACGGCCAGCTTTTCGCAAGTGCAGGCCTTGATCCGCTACCAAAGCAACTCCCATCAACAGAACTGAGCGCCATCGCACAAGCCTTAAGCAGCACCGAAATACGCTGGCAACAAGGCGACATAAGTCAAGGTTTATAACGCAGGTAAAAACTAAAAAGGCGCTGAACGAAGCGCCTTTTTAGTTTCTCAGTGCTGCAAATGCCCATACAACTTGGCGTAAAGCCCGCCATCGGCGATCAACTGTTGATGGCCGCCGTCTTCGGCGATGCTGCCGCCGTCGAATACCAGCACCCGGTCGGCCTGTTTTACCGCGCTCAGGCGGTGGGCGATGATCAGGGTGGTGCGGCCACGCAGGAACTGGTTGAGCGCCTGATGCAGGGCATATTCGGTGGCGGCATCCAGCGCTGAGGTGGCTTCATCGAGAATCACCACTTTCGGCTCAGCCAGCACCATGCGGGCAATGGCCAGACGCTGGCGCTGACCACCGGACAAGCGCACGCCGCTGCGCCCGACAATGCTGTCCAGCCCCAATGGCAGGCTACGGATGGTGCCCGCCAGTTGGGCAGTTTCCAGCGCCTGCCAGCAGAACGCGTCTGAACGTTCACGGCCCATGCACAGGTTGGCGCGTACCGTGTCGTTGAACAGTGCGGGATGCTGCAGCACCACGGCGACATGCTCGCGCACCGTTTCCAGGCCGATTTCTTCCTGGCTGCTGCCACCAAAGCGGATGGTTCCCGCTTGCGGCGTGTACAAGCCGAGCAGCAGTTGCACCAGGGTGCTTTTACCACCACCGCTGGCGCCGACAATGGCGACCTTCTCCCCCGGCGCGATGCTTAGGTTGAGCTGGTTGAGCACCGGCTCGTCGTTGTAGGCAAAGGTCAGCCCGCTGACCTCGATGCCCACGGTGTCGCGGCCCTTGAACGGGTCGACGCGGCCCGGGTATTGCGGCTCATCTTTGCGTGCCAGCAGCTCGTTGATTCGCGTTAGCGCGCCGCCGGCAGCATAGAAGGCGTATTGCAGGCTGAGCAACTGCTCGACCGGGCCGATCATGAACCACAGGTAGCTGAACACCGCGAGCATCTGCCCGATCGACAGGTCGGAGAACAGCACGGTGAGCATGGCGGCGGCGCGGAACACATCGATACCAAACTGGAACAGCAGGCCGCTGGCACGGTTCGAGGCGTCAGTCTTCCACTGCGAGTTCACCGCAAAGTCGCGCACGTCTTTCGCTTTGCCACCAAGGCGCCCGAGGAAGAAGCCCTGACGATTGCCGGCGCGGATTTCCTGAATGGCTTCGAGGGTTTCGGTAAGTGCCTGGGTAAAGCGCGAGGTGCTGTCGTTTTCCAGTTTCTTCAGGTGTTTGACCCGCTTACCCAGTTGCACCGTGGCGTAGATCACCAGGGGATTGAACAACAGGATCAACAGCGCCAGTTGCCAGTGCATCCAGATCAGGATCGCCGAGGTGCCGGCCAGGGTCAGGATGGCCACCAGAAAGCGGCTCAAGGTCTCGCCGACAAACTTGTCCAGGGTATCCAGATCCGTAACCAGATGAGTGGTCACGGTGCCGCCGCCGAGGCTTTCGTACTCACTCAAGGAGATACGTTTGAGGCGTTCGATCAGGCGAATGCGGATGCGGTACACGATGTCCTTGGACAAGCGTGCAAACAGGCGTGCCTGCAATACGTTGAAGATCAACGCACCACAACGCAGTAACAGGGTGAGTACCAGCATCAGGCCGATATAACCGGCGGCGGTCTCCCAGTGAGCCGGGAGGAAGTTATCCATGACCTTGAGCGCGGCATCGCCATCGCCCAATAACACTTCATCGACCAGCAGCGGCAGCAACAAGGGAATCGGCACGCTGCACAGCGTGGCCAGGACCGCAACGCAGTTAGCCCAGATCAGGGCTTTTTTATGCTGCAGCGCCAGCCGGCGCACCTCGGCCCAACTCAAGCGGTCAAGCATGCGCAACGCGCTCAAGCCAGCGGGCCAGCAGCGGCTGGAGCGTATCAAGGGGCTGGTAGCCGTTGGTCAGCAATGCCAGTTGACCATTGTTTTCGGCGAGCAGAGTCGGGAAGCCGGCAATGCCCAGATCCTGCGTCCAGCTAAAGTCGGCGGCGGTGGCTTCACGCTGCGCGGCGCTGTCGAACGCTTCGGCAAACACGATGCGCGGGATGCCGGCGCGCTCAGCCAGATCGACCAGCACACTGGCGCGGGTGACATCCACCCCTTCGGTGTAGAAGGCGCGCTGAATCAACTGCGTCAGCGGCCAGACCAGCTCTGGCGCCAGGCTGCGCGCGGTGACCAACGCCCGACACGCCGGCTCGGTGTCGTACACCAGGCCCTCGGGTAAACCGTCCTCAAAGTTGAACATCTGCCCGGTACTGGCATTGACCGCCTGCCAGTAACCCAGATAGCGCACCCGCGCGGCGGCATCGACAGCCACGCTGTCACGACGCAACCCACCCAAGACCAACTGCAAACCCACACCGGCGGCGGCCGCCTGCTCAGTCAGGGCTTCCAATACCGGCGCAAAACCCCAGCACCAGGAACACATGGGGTCCATTACGTAGAGCAGACGTGCGTGCATGCTTAAACCTCGCGGGGCTGTCGGGGGTTGTAACCCAGTGGGTGCGGCTGATTACGCGCTTTGGCCAACTCGATCTGGCGCTGCCGCTCACGGGCGCCAGCGCGGGTTTTCTCAGGCAGCGAATCCCAGCAATGCGGGCAACTGACGCCCGGGGTGTACAGTTCGGATTCACGGTCCGCCACCGACACCGGCGTGCGGCAGGCGTGGCACTGGTCGTAATCACCCTCACTGAGGTCGTGACGCACGGTGACGCGATTGTCGAAAACAAAGCAGTCGCCCTGCCACTTGGTCTGCTCTTGCGGCACTTCTTCCAGGTATTTGAGGATGCCGCCCTTGAGGTGATAAACCTCCGCGAACCCCTCACCGAGCATATAGCTGGAGGCTTTTTCGCAGCGAATGCCGCCGGTGCAGAACATCGCGACCTTCTTGTGCTTGGCCGGGTCGAAGTTCGCCTTGATGTACTCGGGGAATTCGCGGAAGGATTTGGTCTTGGGGTCGAGCGCGCCCTCAAAGGTGCCGATGGAGACTTCGTAATCGTTGCGGGTGTCGATCAGCAGCACTTCGGGGTCGCTGATCAGCGCATTCCAATCCTTGGGTTCGACGTAGGTGCCGACCTGCTGGTTGGGATCAACGCCCGCTACGCCGAGGGTGACGATCTCTTTCTTCAGTTTGACCTTGGTGCGGTAGAACGGCTGCTCGTCGCAATACGACTCTTTGTGGTCGATATCGGCCAGACGTGAATCCAGGCCAAACCAGGCGAGCAAGCCATCGACCCCGGCGCGGCTGCCGGACACCGTGCCGTTGATGCCCTCTTCGGCAATCAACAAGGTGCCCTTGATGCCGTTATCGAGCATGGCTTGCAGCAACGGCTCGCGCAGTTCGTGGAAGTCCGGCAGGGAGACGAATTTATACAGCGCGGCGACAACGATTTTGTCAGTCATGTACATGTCCTTCAGTAGTCGCCCACGTAAAGGGCGGACTGGGATAGAAAAACTGCTGGGGCAATTTTTAACAGCGCGTAGCGATAGCCCATAGGCTGGTTGCCATGCCTGGCAGATCATAAAAACGCCGGCGCGAGGCCGGCGGGGGTGCAGTTTACTGCCCTTCAGGCAGAGCGTGTAGCGGCCAATTGCCTCAGAAGCGGTTTACCGACTGCTGCGTATCGGCCCTACGCATTAAAAACAGGCTCGAAGTCCGCCTTCTCACAAGATCGTCACAGACGCTCAATGGCCGCCCTTGCAGGTTGGCGAGGCCGGCGCTACGCCTTGCTGTGCCCATTCATCCGGGGTGTAGGTATGCAGCGCCAGAGCATGGATCTGGGCCATCAGTTCACCCAGGCTGGCGTAGGTTTTCTGGTGACGCTTGACCGCATTCAAACCGGCAAACTGCTCGCTGACAATCACCGCTTTGTAATGGGTTTCCAGGCCACGGCTGTGCATGTGGCTTTCATCCAGCACTTCGAGGTGCTGGGGGTGCAGGCTGGCCAAGGCCGCCTGCAACAAATCGATTTTGGCCATCACAACTCTCACTCAGGGCTTTTTCGGGGACAGTTTGCCGCTCATCTCGGCCAGCAACTGATTGACCTTGGGTACCGCCGCTTCCAGCTTGCCCTGAGTCAGTTGCGCCGATTGCGCGGTCAGGGTTGGCATTTTTTCTAGGACTTTTTTGCCCAGAGGCGACTCATAGAAGCGGATCAACTCCTTCATTTCCTGCTCATTGAAGTTGCTGGTGTAGAGCTTGACCATATCCGGCTTGAGCTTGTCCCAACCGACTGCCTGGTCAAGGGCGGCGTTGGCCTTGGCCTGGTAGGTTTCCAGCATGGCCTTTTCGCTCTCGGGCGCCTTGGCTTCGGCAAAGCGCTGGGCAAACATCTGCTGCACCTGGGCGTACACCGGCACAGCCAGCTTGTCGGCGCGGGCCAGCAACAGAAAGCGCTCGGCATCGGCGGCATGACTCTTGGCATCAGCCAGCACCTGAGCACTACCGCACGTCAGTATTAGGGCAGCGCAAAGGGCAGGTAAACGTGACATGTACTACTCCTGGAATAAGGAAAGAGTTCTATCTGACTCAGTTGTCGGCATTTTGTGCCCTAGCACCGCTCCTACTCAAGCCTGGTAGATGCCGTGACAGAATCACGCTACAACTGTGCACTAGCGCACAGCCTGCTTAAAGGCCAAAATGCCAGTAATTGCCGAGTTGACACAGGCTTGTGCATGCTCGGCTATTAGCCAATTACGCTTCAGTGCGGGCCGCTTACCAAGCCAAGCCCTGCACCCACATGGACGTGACCGATGAACAGCTTCACCCACCCAGAGCCTTTCGCCGCCACTGCGCTGTGCGACAGCCGCGGCCTACTCAACCCGCAGGCTATCGGCTGGTCACCCCGACCGATAATCGACTGCGCGATACCAGGCCACTATGGCCGGCGTAAGCGCTGGAACCACTGGTGCATCACCACCCCGGACTGGATGCTCTCATTTACCCAGGCTGACCTCGACTACCTGGGTTATGCCGCGGCCTATTTTCTTGACCTGCAAAGCGGCCAAGCCGTCGCCTACAGCCAGTACCGCCTGTTTGGTCGTGGCTGTACCCTGCCCGACCAACCGCAAGCCAGCCACGAATTCAATCATTCCCGCCTGCAGCTGCGCGTTGCCGAACACACCGGACGCAGCCGCATTACCATCTCTGCGCCGGATATTGGTGGCCAAGCCTTACAGGTCGCCCTGGATATTCAGCGCCCCGCGCACCTGGACTCGGTCAACCTGGTCGCCCCGCTCGGCCCGCACAGCTTCCACGCCACTAGCCGACAACTTGGTCTGCCCTGCAGCGGCAGCGTGCAACTGGGCAAACAGCAATACAACTGTGTAGCCGGACAGAGCTTTGCCTCACTGGATTTCGGCCGTGGTGTCTGGCCGCTCAACAGCCACTGGACCCGCGCCGCCTTCGCCGCTCCCGGCGGCATCGCCGGCAACTTTGGCGCTGGCTGGACGGATCACAGCGGCCTGTCGGAAAACACCCTGTGGTTTGGCGGTGAACTGCAACACCTCGACAGCGCCATCAGCATCAGCCAGACCCCGCACAGCCCACTGGCGCCCTGGCAGCTGCGCAACCCGGATAACAGCGTCAACCTGACCTTCACCCCACGCCAGCGGCACCAGGCTTATCGCCGGCTCGGGCCGTTTTATGCAGACACGCAACAATGGTTCGGTCATTTCGAAGGAGTTCTACGCGGCCCTGAAGGCGAGCGCGTGCCGGTCAGCAATGCCCTTGGCTGGCTCGGCGAGACCCACGCGCGCTGGTAGTTGAACCTTTGCTGATGCAGGGCGACCTAAACTGAGATACGCCCAGGCAGACAGCTGCCTGCCTGGCAAAACGTTAGCCAGTAGGCACCATCGTCAGGAGAACTAGCATGAGCCGCACTGAAACCGACAGCCTGGGCCCAATCGACGTACCTGATGAAGCCTACTGGGGCGCGCAGACCCAGCGCTCACTGATCAATTTCGCCATCGGTGAAGAACACATGCCATTGGCGGTGATTCATGCCCTGGCACTGATCAAGAAGGCTGCCGCACGGGTCAATCAACGCGTGGGGGCGCTGCCAGCGGATCTGGCACGGCTTATCGAGCAAGCCGCCAATGAGGTGTTGAGCGGTCAGCACGATGAGCAATTTCCGCTGGTGGTCTGGCAGACCGGCAGCGGCACGCAAAGCAATATGAACGTCAACGAAGTCATCGCCGGACGCGCCAATGAGCTGGCCGGCAATGAGCGTGGCGGCAAGGCGCCAGTGCACCCCAACGATCACGTCAACCGCGCGCAAAGCTCCAACGACAGTTTCCCCACGGCCATGCATATCGCCGCCGCGCAGGCTGTGCAACAACAGCTGTTGCCGGCCCTGCACGAATTGCGTGACGGTCTGCAGGAGCAGGCCGAACGCCATACTCATCTGATCAAGACCGGGCGCACCCATATGATGGACGCCACGCCAATGACCTTCGGCCAGGAACTGTCGGCCTTTGTCGCCCAACTGAATTACGCCGAGCGGGCGATTCTCGCCGCCCTGCCCGCCGTCTATGAACTGGCTCAAGGCGGCACCGCCGTTGGCACCGGATTGAACTCGCCACAGGGGTTTGCCGAAGCCATGGCCGCCGAACTGGCTGCCTTGAGTGGTCTGCCACTGGTCAGCGCACCAAACAAGTTTGCCGCCCTGGCCGGCCATGAACCGCTGGTAGCCTTATCAGGTGCTCTGAAAACCCTCGCTGTGACCCTGATGAAACTGGCCAATGACCTGCGCTTGCTGGGCTCAGGCCCACGTGCAGGCTTTGCCGAAGTGCGCCTGCCGGCCAACGAGCCTGGCAGTTCGATCATGCCGGGCAAGGTCAACCCGACTCAGTGCGAAGCGCTATCGATGCTGGCCTGTCAGGTACTGGGTAACGACACCACGATTGCCTTCGCCGCGAGCCAAGGGCATTTGCAGCTCAACGTTTTTAAACCTGTGATTATTCACAACCTGCTGCAATCGATACGCCTGCTGGCCGATGGCTGCCATAACTTCCAGCAGCACTGCATAGCCGGCCTGCAGGCCGATGCTGCGCGCATGGCCGAACACCTGGAGCGCGGCCTGATGCTGGTCACCGCACTGAACCCGCATATTGGCTACGACAAAGCCGCGCAGATCGCCAAGCAGGCTTATCAGAATGGCACCACCCTGCGTGAAGCGGCGCTGCAACTGGGCTACCTGGACAATGAACAATTTGACGCCTGGGTGCGTCCCGACAACATGCTGGAGGCTGGTCAACATGAGTGAAGCGGCAAAAAGCGGCGCAACGCCCATCGAAGGTGACGGCAAACGCATCCTGATGATTCTGGGCACCCCAAAAAGCAGCAGCTTTTGCCACGCGCTGGGAGAAGCCTATAGCCAGGGCGCCCGCAGCAAGGGGCATGTCGTGCGTCAGCTGCATCTGGGGTCCATGACTTACGACCCGATCCTGCGTGACGGCTACGAGCAAAGCCAGCAACTGGAGCCCGACCTGCTCGAAGCCCAGCGGCAGATCCATTGGGCCGAACACCTGGTGTTCGTCTACCCGGTCTGGTGGGGTGGCATCCCGGCCTTGCTCAAAGGTTTCTTTGACCGCACCTTTCTCCCCGGCTTCGCTTTCAAGTACCGCAATCGCTCACAGCTCTGGGACAAGCTGCTGAGCGGACGCACCGCCGACCTGCTGGTGACCATGGACACCCCGCCCTGGTATTTCCGCTGGATCTACGGAGCACCTGGACACCGCCAGATGACCCGTACCATTCTTGGCTTCAGCGGCATTAAAACCCGCCGCCTGGCCGAATTCGCCCCCATACGCCCCTCATCCGAAGAGCAGCGCCAAAACTGGTTACGCCGTGCCGAAGCACTGGGGGTACGCGCCTAACCCCGCAGCCGAGCCTTAAAAAGCAGCACAGCTGCCGTGCGAGTCAGCGCCATGACGTCAAAAAATATTAAAACCAGGAAAACCAGGCTGAATTTCGGCAAAAACGACCTTCTGTCGTGAAATTCTGCGGCCACCGTATCGCCGATTAAACTGACCTCAGCAGCTTAATCTCGCGGGAGATCACTTATGTTCGGCCAACGTCATATCGATCATAGCCCTGGCACCCACTACCGCAGCGAGCGCGTTAGCGCGGTCAACGGCCAATACTTTTTCTCAACCCGAGAAGGTACGCTCGAAGGCCCCTACTTCAACCGACCGGATGCCGAACGCGAGATCGCCTTTTATATCCGCCGGATGATTCAAGCCAATGAGATCATCGAGAGCCGCGCTTTCTAAGACCAACAGGCAGGCCTTAAAAAACCGCGATCTCTCGCGGTTTTTTAAGGCTCGGCATTCAGAGCATTAACAACTAGCGTACCGCTTCAAACAGCCCGGTTGCGCCCATGCCCCCGCCCACACACATGGTGACGATGCCGTAACGCAGCTTGCGGCGTTGCAACTCACGCACCAGATGGCCAACCTGGCGCGAGCCGGTCATGCCAAACGGATGACCTATGGAAATCGAGCCGCCGTTGACGTTGTACTTGGCGTTGTCGATTTCCAGGCGATCGCGGGCATACAGGCACTGCGACGCAAAGGCCTCATTGAGTTCCCACAAGTCGATATCGGCAACACTCAAGCCTTTGGCCTTGAGCAGTTTGGGTACCGAGAACACCGGACCAATGCCCATTTCATCTGGCTCGCAACCTGCCGCGACAAAGCCCCGGAAGAATGCCAATGGTTTGAGGCCCAGCTCGATGGCCTTTTCCAGGCTCATCACCAGGGTCATGGAGGCACCGTCGGACAGTTGCGAGGCATTACCCGCGGTTACCGAACCGTCATCGGCAAACACCGGCTTCAGCGCCGCCAGGCTTTCCAGGGTGGTGTCGGCACGGTTGCAGTCGTCGTGGGCAACGATGCCGTCGACGATGCTCTTTTCACCGCTAGCCTTGTCCTCGACCTGATATTTGACGTTCATGGGCACGATTTCATCATCGAACAAGCCTTCGGCCTGAGCCCGCGCGGTGCGCTGCTGGCTTTGCAGGGCGTAAGCATCCTGCGCTTCACGGCTAACGTTGTAGCGCCGCGCGACGATTTCGGCGGTCTGGCCCATGGGGTAGTAGATACCCGGGACGTCTTTTTGCAGCAGTGGGTTAAACAGGTTCTGCGTGTTCATGCTTTTCAGGGTCATGGTGATTGACTCGACCCCGCCGGCCACGATTACATCGCTGCAGCCGGACGCCACCTGATTGGCGGCAATGGCAATGGCCTGCAACCCCGAGGAGCAGAAACGGTTGAGGGTCATGCCCGCCACGTTGGTGCCCAGGCCGGACAGCACCGCGACATTGCGGCCAATGTTCATGCCCTGGGCACCTTCGTTAGAGCCGGCGCCGACGATGCAGTCATCGACCAGCGCCGGATCGATGCCGGTGCGGGCCAGCAGTGCATTGACGCAATGAGCTGCCATGTCGTCTGGACGGGTCAGATTGAACTTGCCGCGAAACGACTTGGCCAAACCAGTTCGTACGCTGTCAACGATCACCACTTCACGCATGCTGCACCTCATTGTCATCCGGTTAAGTAGGCCGCCAGAATAAAACCGAACAATCTCAGGCGGCGATGATCATTCACAAGCCATATGCGCGACCATCCTGCTGTCCGTACGGCGTAGCGACTCAGTGCTTGGCGAAGGCTGCTTCAAGCGCTTCATTGATCGTGCGCAACACCTTGATCCGGGCAAAACGTTTGTCGTTGGCTTCCACCAGCGTCCAGGGGGCAATCTGTGTGCTGGTGCGGTCGACCATATCGCCCACCGCATCGCGGTATTGCGGCCACTTTTCGCGGTTGCGCCAATCATCCTCGGTGATCTTGAAGCGCTTGAACGGAATCTGCTCACGGGCGTTGAAGCGTTCCAGTTGGGTTTGCTGATCGATCGCCAGCCAGAACTTCACCAACACCACACCGGCTTCGTTGAGTTGCTCCTCGAAGTCATTGATCTCGCCATAGGCGCGCAACCAGTCCCCCGTGCTGCAGAAGCCCTCGACACGCTCCACCAGCACCCGCCCATACCAGGAACGATCAAATACGGTGAACTTGCCACGTGCGGGAATGTGTCGCCAGAAGCGCCACAGATAAGGCTGCGCCAGTTCCTCTTCAGTCGGTGCGGCAACCGGCACAATGCGGTACTGGCGCGGATCAAGCGCGCCGATAACCCGGCGAATCGCCCCACCCTTGCCAGCCGCATCATTGCCTTCGAAGACCGCGATCAGTGAATGCCGACGCATGCGCTTGTCACGCATCAGGCTCGATAGACGGGCCTGCTCAACCACCAGCTGTTCGCTGTAAGCGTCTTTTTCCAGCGCCTGGCTCATGTCCAAACTATCGAGCAAGCCACGCTCATCCAGGCTGGACGTTAATGGCGCTGCGTGCGGATGAGGCAACGCACGTACTTTCGCTTTGAGTGCCGCTTGCAGGCCATCCAGGAGGATGCGTCCCACTGTCAGACTGCGGTAATTTTCATCCACGCCTTCAACTACATACCAGGGCGCGTAATCACGGCTGGTACGTCGCAGCACGCGCTCGCCAAAGCGCACGAATTTGTCGTAGGTTTTCGACTGCTGCCAATCCAGCGGGCTGATCCGCCAGCTGTGTAGTGGGTCGTCCTGCAAGGTTTTGAGGCGTGCCTTCATCTGTTGTTTGGACAGGTGAAACCAGAACTTGAAGATCAAGGTTCCTTCATCGCAGAGCATGCGCTCCAAGCCCAGCGTGCTGTCGATCGCCTGGTCGAGCACGGCATTTTTAATTCGCCCGTGTACCCGACCTTGCAGCATCTGGCTGTACCAGTTGCCGAAGAACACCCCGATACGGCCCTTGGGTGGCAACTGACGCCAGTAGCGCCAGGCTGAGGGGCGGGCGAGCTCTTCATCAGTCTGACGTTCGAAGGTATCGACCTGAATCAACCGTGCATCCATCCACTCGTTGAGCAGCTTAACCGTCTCACCCTTGCCAGCACCTTCGATGCCATTGATCAGGATAAGCACGGAAAAACGTCCTTGCTGCTGCAACTCGTACTGCGCCTCCAGCAGCGCCTCACGCAGTATCGGCGCCTCGCGCTCATAGGTTTCTTCGTCGATACAGCGACCGATTTCGGCAGACTCAAACATGGCTCACTCCCTAAGTAATACCGCTTGAGCCTAGCGCGTTAGCCCTGCGGCTGCATATCACTCAGCGGCGGGTAATCAATCCTTGCCGAGCCACGCGCGTCAGTTGCCGCACGGTTTCCTCCAGCTGGGCAGCCGCCGGCGCCTGAATCACGGCCATGTCAAAGTGACTGCTGGCAAACCGCGCCAGGGACTCACCGTCATGAACAAAGTTGATCAGAAAGGCGCGCGGTCCCGCCCAGCGCTTGGGCCAGCCGTCGAGGTAACGCAACAGGGTGGGTTGGTGGCTACCACCGAGGAGGATTTTCGGGTTGCACAGGGTCAGCCCGGAGGTAATCGGGGCTAGGCGAATAAGCGGTTGGGGACAGTGCATCGGTGTGTCTCCGCCTCATTGGGTCCGCTGGGCAGCGGTGAGAGGCGACACCGAACCAGCGCTTTAGCGGTATTTCGAAGCCCCCAAAGAGTACTTCTCAGGGCCTTGTCTCCAAGTAACCCGGCGCCCCGCAAGTAGCTGTTTAAATCGGCGCATGGGGCGGCATCCTAGAGAAGCCGGTGCAACGCTGTCAAGGCAGGCACCGGACGCCGCCGAGCCCACCCCAACCTTTGACTGGTGGCACCAGGACAGGCGGTCGCTGCCAGGCATTTGCGGCCTGCTCATTGGTAATCGGCATGGCTGCTGAGGCCTGCATCAAGGCATGCGCCGTTTCACCCCGTAACACCTCCACAGCGCTGCGCTTGTGGCGGATTAACTGCAACCTGCATGCAGCGCCCGTGGCAGAGCCCTGCACGCCAATTACCCAGGGCTGGCATGTTTTCTGCCAATACCCAGAGGCTGATGTACGCGCCACGGGATGGGCGTTTTGGCTGCATGGATGGCCCTTAACTGCCCGATCAACCCTAGCGAGAGCACCTATGAACAACAATAAAACTCTGCTCGCCCTGTGCCTCGGAGCCGGTTTACTGGCTTCGGGTAATACGCACGCCTTCTGGTTCGGTTCCTCCGGCTATACCCAGACCAAGTACCCGGTTGTGCTGGCCCACGGCATGCTTGGCTTCGACAACATCCTCGGAGTCGACTACTGGTACGGCATCCCTGCCGCACTGCGCCGTGACGGTGCCAGCGTGTACATCACCGAAGTCAGCCAGCTGAACACCTCCGAGGCGCGTGGTGAAGAACTGCTGGCCCAGGTGGAAGAGATCGTCGCCATCAGCGGCAAACCCAAGGTCAATCTGATCGGCCATAGCCATGGCGGGCCAACCATTCGCTATGTCGCCGCCGTCAGCCCCCAGCTAATTGCCTCGGCCACCAGTGTCGGCGCCCCGCACAAGGGCTCGGCCGCCGCCGACTTTATTCGCCAGGTGCCACCAGGCTCGGCAGGCGAAACCTTGCTGGCCGGCATCGTCAACGGCCTCGGCACACTGATCAACTTCCTTTCCGGCAGCTCCAGTACCAGCCCGCAGAACGCGCTGGGCTCGCTGGAGTCACTCAACAGCGAGGGCGCTGCACGCTTTAACGCCAAGTTCCCCCAGGGCCTCCCCACCACCGCTTGCGGTGAGGGCGCCTACAGCGTTGGCGGCGTGCGTTACTACTCCTGGAGTGGCACCAGCCCGGTGACCAATATCATTGACCCGAGTGACCTGCTGCTAGGCGCCACCGCGCTGACCTTTAATGGCGAGGCCAACGATGGCCTGGTTGGGCGTTGCAGCTCGCGCATGGGCAAGGTGATCCGCGATAACTACCGGATGAATCACCTCGACGAGGTCAACCAGACCCTGGGGCTGACCAGCCTGTTCGAGACCGACCCGGTTACGGTCTATCGCCAACATGCCAATCGCCTGAAAAACGACGGCCTGTAGCCACTTTGCCAGGGGCTGCCCAACAGCCCCTGGCGTTTCTGCCTAGTTCGCTGCGCCAACCCGCCTGAAGAGTGCCTGTGAAAAAACTTCTGCTGTTGTCCCCACTGTTGTTCGCCGTTTGCCTGGCTTTCGCGCTGTACCTGCAACCCGTGGATATTCCCGCGCAGCTCAGCGGCAATACCGCACAACCGCTACAACGCCCTGATACACCGTCCACCACCCCAGAGCCGATCGTCATACAGCCTAGGGCCAAATCCTTAACAACCCTGCCCGCCTCATTCGCCGGCACTACAGTAGATGGCGCCTTCCGCCTGGATGCCGATGGCAACCTGCTGATCAGCGAAGATATTCGACGCATCTTCGATTACTTTCTTGCCGCAGTGGGTGAAGAGCCGCTGCGCAGCAGCGTTGAGCGGCTGCGTGCCTATATCAGCGCCCAGCTACCGGCCAGCGCCCGCGAACAAGCCCTGGCCCTGCTCACGCAATACCTCGATTACAAACGCGAACTGGTGCTGCTTGAACGCGATCTGCCGCAACTGACCAATCTCGATGCACTGCGCCAGCGTGAAGCCGCCGTAAAAGCCCTGCGCGCACGAATTTTCGATGCACAGACCCAGCAAGCCTTCTTCGCCCGTGAAGAGGCCTACAACCAGTTCACCCTGCAGCGTCTGGCGATCCAGCACGACAGCCAGCTGGACGACGCTGGCAAAGCCGCAGCAGTCGACCAGTTACGCAACAGCCTGCCCGCCGAAATGCAGGACACCGTGCTGCCGCAATTGCAGAACGAGCTGCGCCAACAGACCGCACAACTCCAGGCCGCCGGCGCCAAACCCGAGCAAATTCGCCAACTGCGTCAGCAACTGGTCGGCGCCGAAGCCACCCAGCGCCTTGAAGTACTCGACCAGCAAAGGCAGACCTGGAAAAAACGCATCGCTCAGTACAGCAGCGCCAAGGCTGCGATCGAGAACAACCCGGGCATGAGCGCCAGCGACAAGCGCACAGCAATTGCCCAGCTGGCTGCAGAAAATTTCGATGAACATGAGCAACTGCGTTTAGAGGCCGCCGCACAGCTGGCGGCGCAGAGCAAAGCACAGCCGTGAAACGCACAAAGCCCACCAAGGTGGGCTTTGTGCTGACTGCTGCGCAGCCATTAACTGGCGATGCGTTTATCCAGCGACAGCTTGCCGGCACCTTCAAACAGGATCGCCACGCTGATCGCCAACAACGCCAGGGCGAACTCATAACCGTTGTTGCTCATAAAGAAGCCGTTTGCCAGGTGCACAGTGACAATCGCCACCAGCATGGTCACAGCCAAGACTGCCGCCGCCGGACGCGCCAGCAAGCCGATAATCAGTGCCAGGCCGCCAAAGAACTCGGCGCTACCGGCCATCAGTGCCAGCAAATAACCCGGTGCCAGACCGATGCTTTCCATCCACTGCCCTACACCTTCCAGGCCGTAACCACCAAACCAGCCAAACAGTTTCTGTGCACCATGGGCAGCAAAGGTGATGCCGGCAATCATGCGCAGCACGGTCAGGCCATAGCCAGCCTGGGTTGCAACAACGGATTTGAGCAGAGCGTTCATGTGCAGCAGTCCTTGTAGTGGGGAGTTGATGGCGTGAAGATTAAACTAATTAATTAATGTTAATAGCGGATAAAGTCGCTATCAACTATCGAATAAATCAATAAATAGAACCATCAAGCCGAGTATCAAGGCTCCAGCAAATAGCGCTCACGGTCATAGGCGAGGTAGTACTTATTCACGCTGTTCACATAGCTGACGACACCCATGCCCACCTGCTCCATCGCCACGCGTTCTACCTGGAAGAACCACTGGTTGGGATTTAGCCCGCGCCGGCGCGCCTCTGCCCGCAAACTCTGCACCCGCTGCGGGCCCATGTTGTAGCCAGCCAGGATAAAGGCCATGCGTTCACGCTCATTGAGCTGTGGGCTGTTGAAGTAGTTACGCCGAATCATCGCCAGGTACTTGGCGCTGGCCTGCACATTGTTGTCCAGTACAGCAATGTTGCTGACACCCACGCTGCGCGCAGCCGCCGGGGTGATCTGCATCAGCCCGGTGGCGCCACCAGCACCACGCGCCGCCGGGTTAAGGGTCGATTCCTTGAAGGCCAGCGCAGCCAGGGCCAACCAGTCGAACTCATGCTGATTAGCATAACGCTGCAGCACCGGGCGGACCTTTTCCAGACGCTGGCGCTCGGTACGGCCCAGCGGGTAATGGACCTTATACAAACGTCGGTAAACCCGCTGGAACGCCACATCCTGGTCAGCCGGGTCACGGTAGCCCTTGAGAAAGCGATCAATACTTGCAGCGAGCATCGGCGTATCGCGGCGCACATACCAGCGCATGTCACCGTCGTTGGTCAGTTGCAGGTGGCGGTCCAGACGCAGCTTGGGCATCACCTTGGCCCAGCGCTCGGCAATCGGTTGCTCAACCGCCGTCACGCTGAAAATCCCGGCCTGGACCATTTCCAGAACATCCTCGACCGCCAGTGTCGGGTCGACCCATTCGATAATGATCGGTGAGCGCTTGCTGTCGATCAGGCGCTGATTGACCGCCCTCACCGCTTCCCCCGCCACGCTGCCTGCGGGCAAGGCCAGGCTGCGGCCGGAAAGTTGCTCAAGGTTCTGGTAGCGACGATTACCCTGCTTGGCGACGATAATCAGTGGCACATTGTTGCGAATCGCCGTACTGGCACTGAGGCGGCTGCCGCGCGGAATATTGAGCAGTTCACCCGGCGCGACCAGATCACCTTCACCACGCTGCAGGGCAGCCAGCAGCTGATCCTTGGCTTTGGGGATGACCTTCAGCTTGAGCGCGCGGCCATCGCGGGAGTTGCGGTTGAGGTACTGCTCAAAGGCACGTATGCGCTGGTACTCGACGCCAATGCTCTGGCCCTTGACCTCCCCTGAGCTATTGCGGCTCTGGTTAACCAATACCCGTAGCTCACCACTGCTGCGAATACTGGCCAGGTCGCGTGCGGCCTTGGCCTGGTCGACTTCCAGCGGGCCAGCCACACGCGCAACCGCTGTACAGGACAGCAGCAACAGGCAGCAGGTGAGCAGCACTCGCAACATCAAGGCTCCGGGCAAATCGGCCACAAGTCAGTGCAGCGGCGCATACAAACCCGCTGAATATAAGACAACGCGGCACTCGCGCGGGGCGCGGAGATTCGCACAGCCCGCTCACAGACGCCAGCCAGTTGTCATGCACAACATTACATACAAGCTTTAAATGACTGTATTTATTGACTTTTAATCTATTAAAAAAGCTCTGCTATGCTGCTCAATCAATTCAGCAGGTAGCACCATGCAACTCATCGACATCGGCGTCAATCTGACTCATCCAAGCTTGGCCGAACAACGCGAAGCACTCCTCGCCCGCGCCTATGCGGCGGGCGTCCAGCAAATGCTACTGACCGGCACCAGTCTCGGCGAAAGCCAGCATGCCTTGGAGCTGTGCCGGCAGTTGGATAGCAACGCCGAGCATTTGTTCAGTACAGCCGGTATACACCCCCACGACGCCAGCAGCTGGAACAGTGACAGCTACGCAGCACTCAAGGCCTTGCTGGCCGAACCCAGGGTGCGTGCCGTCGGAGAATGCGGGCTGGACTTCAACCGTGACTTCTCCCCTCGCCCACAACAGGAGCTGGTTCTGGAGCAGCAGCTGGCTCTAGCCGTTGAGCTGCAACTGCCCGTGTTCCTGCATGAACGCGATGCCGATGAGCGCCTACTGGCCATCCTGCGCCATTACCGCGACCAGCTGCCGGCGGCCGTGGTGCACTGTTTTACCGGGGAGAAACGCGCGCTGTTCAACTACCTGGATATGGACCTGCATATCGGCATCACCGGCTGGATCTGCGACGAACGCCGCGGCAGCCACCTGCATCCACTGGTGAAGGAAATCCCGCGCGGCCGCTTGATGCTGGAGAGCGATGCACCCTTTCTGCTGCCGCGCAGCCTGCGGCCGAAACCCAAGAACGGCCGTAACGAACCGGCCTTCCTCGTTGAAGTGCTGCGTGAAGTGGCGCTGCATCGCGGTGAGACCGAGCAGGTGCTGGCCGCCCATAGCAGCGCTGCAGCGCAGGCTTTCTTCAACCTACCCGCATTCATCGAAGCAGCCAGTTAAGCGTCAATAGCGCGGTGCCGACTGGCTTGTTGATAAAGATCAATAGTTGCACTGTGAGGCTGAGCGACACTACTGGCACTTTGCCAAGCCGTCACCTCACACTGAGACACCTGCATGGGCCATTGGATCAGCGACCTTTCCCTGAAGTACAAATTCTGGGCCGTAAATGCCGTGGCCTTCTGTACCACGCTGCTACTGGTGCTCTATGCACTGCACCTGGAACAGCAGGTGCAACACAACGCCGCCAAGCAGGCCGCACAACAACAGGCACGGCTATTGAGCCAATGGCCGCCGCAGCAGGCCTTGCCAAAGACCGAGGATCTGCTGAGTTTTGCCACGGGTCAGGCGCCACGCCTGCCAGGTAATCAGGGCAGCGCCCTGGTCAACGCACGCGGCTGGGTCGACCTGGATGGCAGCGAGGGGCTGATCGGCGCCGAAGTCATTGTCCGTGAAGACGGTCAGCGCCTGGCCATCACCGCCTCGGCGCCGAGCCTGCCTGAGGTATTTGTCGACCGAGCACCACGCTACGCCCTGGTCGTAGCGCTGCTGATGTTGTTATTGCTGGCCGCCTCACAGCTGCTGATTCGCTTTCTGCTCAGCCACCTCAATACGCTCAAGGACGTGATGCTGCAGGTGGAAAAGAGCGGTGACCTCAGTGCCCGAGTGCCGCTGGCGAGCAAAGATGAAGTGGGCCAGATGGCCAGCGCCTTCAATGCCATGCAGGCCGGCTATCAGCGGGTTGTCGGTATCGTCGCCCAGTCGGCAGCGCAACTGGATGAAGGGGCCGAGCGTCTGGCCGGCAATATGCGCGATGTGCGCCAGGGCATGCTCGAACAACAGAGCGAAACCGAGCAGGCCGCCACGGCGATCAACGAGATGTCAGCCACCGTGCACCATATTGCCGAGCACACGGCCGATACCCGCGACCAGTCAAAAAACGCCGAGCACCTGGCGCGCAGCGGCCAACAGGCGGTCAACCGCGTGGGCCTGTCGATTTCCGGGCTGTCCAGCGGCGTGCAGCAGACCGCGCAGATGATCGAGCAACTGGCGCTCGACAGCCAGAAGATCAGTGGCGTGGTCAGTGAGATTCACGGCATTGCCGAACAAACCAATCTACTCGCGTTGAACGCCGCGATTGAGGCCGCCCGCGCCGGTGAAATGGGCCGCGGCTTTGCCGTAGTGGCCGATGAAGTGCGCAACCTGGCCAAGCGCGTACAAGACTCCACCGACCTCATCACGCAGATGATCAACACGCTGCAAAGCGGCACCCGTGATGCCGTGGACTTTATGCAGGACAGCTCGTTCAAAGCCGACGAATGCGTCAAGCAAGCAGGCGAAGCCGGTCAGGCGCTGGTAGCCATTACCGAATCCGTGGCGCATATGCGTGAAAGCAATACGCAGATCGCGGTGGCGGCCGAACAACAGAGCCAGGTGGCTGAAGAGATGAACCGCGCGGTGATCCGCATCCGTGATGTCACCGAGCAGACCGTCGGCCAGACCGGTCAATCGGCCGTTACCAGCGCCGACCTGGCCAACCTCGCCGGTGAGCTGAACAAGGCGATTCGCCAGCTCAAGCTATAAGTGCCGGCGCAACAGGCTTAACCGAACACGGCCACAGTCTGCCGACTGATTGCCAGCAACTCGCCAGCCGGCGACCACAGCGCTGCCGCAACATGACCATAACCATCGCGGGCATGTTCGATCTGCGCGCGGTACAGACACCAGTCCTGGGTGCTCAGCTCGCTCATTGGCTGGACGAATTCGATGGTCCAGGTCAGTGAGCTACCCGGCGCCGGCGCGCTCAAGTGCGGCAATACCGCAGGCGGCCAGGCATCGACCAGTGCCAGCAGATGAGCTTCATTAGCCGGCTCAGCACTGCTCTGATCACGCAAGCGCACCCAGCCACCCATCTCACGCGATTGATTGTTGGTAAACGGCATGCCACCAAACGCCCAGCGCATGGCCAAAAAGCGGGTAAATTCGGGGGTGACGCTGGGGATATACGGCAACTCCTGACACACCTCCACCGCCTTGGCCTGCGGCGCGGGATCGGCCTGTACCGCAATACGCGATTCGCGCCCCGCGCCGAAACTGCCCTGCACCAGGGTTACCACCTGGCCATCCTGTACCGCACGGCCTAGCACCTGGCTAACGGCCTTGCCTTCGCGCAGTACTTCCACTTCGAAACTTACCGGCACATCAGGCGCGGCGGGACCGACAAAGGTAATGGCCAGGGAGCGCGGCGGGCGCCCGCCCGGCACCTGAGCACGCATGGCCTCGTATACCAACGCCGCCACCAGGCCACCAAAACTGGCACGGCCCTGCCCCCACTGCGCGGGAATCAGCACCGCCTGAGGGTTGTCACGCACGGCCTGAAGCAACTCGGAAAAACCCATAACCACCTCGCACACTGAAGATGCGGGTGATCTTAGGGTAAAGGGGGCAACGGGTGATACGCCATTTCGGTCAAATAAGCCGAAGATATAACGACTTTTCAGCCAACTCAGCGGCTGACGCGCACAAAACCTGCGCTCAGTTCCCGCAAGGCCAGATCGGCCTGCTGCTCGGCACTCTGCATCGCGTCACGCCAGGCCGGCACACAGCGCTGCAAATCCACCTCGGTTTCGGCGCGCTGCAACCACTGCCAATGGTCGTGCCAATCCCCCAGCGCTGACTGCGCCTGTTTCAGCTGCAGGCGTGTATGTTCGGACAATCCGGCCAACTGCGGATAAGCCTCGGCGGCATAGCGCAGACGTTTGACCAGCAAGCGCAGGCAATGCCGGTCATGGGCCGGATCAAGCAGCGCCTGCACCAGGCGCTTGCGATCCTTGCGCAAGCGCTGGCGGATCAGTTTGCGCAGATCATCCAGCTCGCCGCTCGCCGCAGCATCACGCCATTGCTGCGGCCATTCATCCAAAGCGCTCAGGAGCTGAACCAGGGTTTTATTGCCTGGTAGTTCGGCATAGGCCTGTAGCAGCAACGGCTGGCGTGAGTGGGCAGCATCATTGAGCCCTTGCACCTGTAGATAACGCTGCAGCACTTCCAGATCACGCCACGGGCCCGTCAAGCGCCCGAGCTCGGCAGCCCGCTGCTGCAAGTCCGCGCAAGCCCCACACGTACTCAGCGGCCGTAGCAAGCTGCGTAGCTGGCGCAAGGCGATACGCAAGTCATGCAAGGCCTCATCATCGGTGCCAGCTCTTGTGCGCTCACGACAGGCAAACAAGCGAATCTGTATGCGCAGCACATGCTCCTGTACCTCGTTGCTCAAGCCTTGCATCGCATCACTCCTGTGCTGTCGCTGCTTAGCTTATCCATTCATCTATCAGCCGCAAGTGGCCAATAGTCGCTATGGCTCCAGGCGGGTAAGGCGCCACGGCAATGCCCGCCGCAAGGCATGCAACTGTTGACGTAACTGCACAGCAGAGACTGCCTGCCCGGCATAGCGCTGCGCTTCGTACGTTGCCGCAAAGTCGCTAATCGCCTGGGCCTGAGCGGGTAGTCGCAGCGCTGCTCGCGCCGCATAATCGCGCGGCCCTTCGCCAGGTTCACGGGGAACGCCATGGCGCGCCAGCAAGCCCTCGAAACGCCGGAACAGGCGCTGCTGGACATCGCGCTCACGCTGCCAGGGTTTGAATAGCCACAGCGCGACCAGCCCCAGCAGTAGGCCACCGCCACCGACCAGACCGGCGATCAGCGTCTGAGCATCCACCCGCCCCAACCAACGCTGGAGAAACTTCAGCTGTTGCTCGCTTTGGTAACCAAGCACCCAACGCTGCCAACCGTAATTGACGTTGTCCCAGGCCAGGCGCAGCTCATTCAGCCAACTGAGATTGCGGTAGCGCAACGGCGAAAAAGGTGAGTCCTCCAGAAAACTCTGCTCACCGGTCAGGGCCTCTTCCAGCCCCATGTCGATCCGCTCGGGTGCCACCTGGAAAGTGGGGTCGACGCTGACCCAGCCTTGCCCCGCCTGCCAATATTCGACCCAGGCGTGGGCATCGAACTGGCGCACCTGTACGTAGTTTCCCGCCGGATTGAACTCGCCCCCCTGATAGCCCGCTACCACCCGGGCCGGGATACCTGCCGCACGCAGCACGTAGGTCATGGCCCCGGCATAGTGGGCGCAAAACCCGCTGCGCGTCTCGAACAGGAAATCATCAATATTGTTCACCCCCAGCGCAGGCGGACGCAGGGTGTAGGCATAAGGCTCACGGTTGAAGTGGCTGAGCAGCGCCTGCACCAGCTGTTCGGGTTGCGGGTATTGATGTTTGAGCTGCTCGGCCCAGGCCCGGCTGCGCGGCTCGCCTTGCGAGGGCAATTGCAAGGCACGGCGCTGGGTTTCCTGGGGCAATTGTGGCTCGCGCAGCGCCTGTGGCCAGGAGGTGACCTGATAAATCAGCGAACGATCCACCGGCTGGCGACGTTGCAGCCGAAAATCGCTCATCTGCCGGGTTTGCTCCAGTGTGGTTTGCGCCACATCCAGGGCAAACAACCAGCGCTGCGCACTTGGCTGCATAACGACGCTGTAGCTCAAGGCTTCGCCACGCTTGTGCCACTGTGCGCCTGGCGCAAACTCGGCGTAATCGGATTGCGACCAGCGTCGACCATCGAACCGATCCAGAGTCAGCGCCCGCCAGTACAGCTCATTGCGCGGCGGCGTAGCGCCCTCGAAACTCGCGCGAAAGGCCAGCGCGGCAGAGCGGCTCAGGTCAGCAATATCGGCCGGGGCCATGCTGTCCGACAGGCCGGTAGTGGCTTTGTCATTGGCCACTGGCAAGGACCACAGCGGGCCCATGCGTGGGAAGAACACAAACAGCAACAACATCACCGGCAATGCTTGCAGGAGCAGCCCGCCAGCCAGACGTGCGGTCGGCCAGGGCTGGCTGGCCAGGTTGCTTTGCTGCAGGCCAATCAAGGCGGCGAGCAAAGCGGTGACTGGCAGCAAGCTGTAGAAGGCCATCAACATGCTGTCGTCAAACAGGTAGGCAGTGACCACCACGAAAAAGCCAAGAAAGATCAGCACCAGTGCATCACGCCGCGTGCGCATCTCCAGCAGCTTGAGCACGAAAGCGGCTATCAGCAGCACGACGCCAGCATCCAGGCCGACCAGACTGCCACGGGAAACAAACACTCCCGCTGCGGCAGCCAGCATCAGAGCGCCCTTGGCCCAGGCATTCGGATAACGTGCACGCATACGAAACACTTGAACACGCCAGGCCGCACTGCCCAGCCACAGGCCGATGATCCACAGCGGTAAATGCGTCAGGTGGGGAATAATCACCAATACCTGCGCCACCAGCAGCCAGGTCAGGCTGATCCGCGGGATCGTCGAAACGCGGCTCATGACGCACGTCCAAACAGCGCCAGGGCACGCAGACAGGCGTCGCGGTGCTGCTCACCGCTATCGGCACTGAGCAACTGGCCCGGCAGGCTCAGGGCAAACGGCTGCTGCCGCTCAGACAGTTGCAATACCCAATGGCAGAGCAACGACAGGCGTGTTTCCACATCACCGGCCAGCGCCTCAAAATCCAGATACAGGTCACGCCCGGTAATCGAGGCAAAGTCTTTGACCAGCAGCCCCTGGCCACGGGAATAGGCCTTCCAGTGCAAGCGCCGTTTGGAATCACCTGGCTGGTAAGTCTTCAGTCCCTGGTAATCATCCACGCCCTGGCCATGGGGACGGCTGCCCTCTTCGTCTTGGTCCTCACTGGCACCGGCAGACAGCGGCAAATCACCGGGCAAGGGCTGCGGATAAACCAGCACCTGCTGGCCCAGATCGACCCAGCTCCAAGCCACCAGAATCCCCAGCGGGAAACGGCTTTCGACGCGCAAGCGACCAGGCCGCAGCCAGCCACGCTGCAGCGTCGGCAGGTTCAGCGGGCATTCGACTACGCCTTCAGCGGGCACATCCAGGGTCTGCAATTCGGCGGCAGGCCAACCCAGGCTAACGGCCTGGTGGGCCCGCTGGCTGCTTTCCAGGCGCACGCGAAAACCGGCTGCTTCACCGACAAATACCGCCGGCGCACTGCCGGCCTTGAGAATCAACCCGGCCAGATTACGGTAAGTGTGCAGAATGGCGACGACAAACACCGAAGCCAGCAGGAAGGTCAGGCCATAGGCCAGGCTGTTCTGGTAATTGATCGCGGCCAGCAGCATCAACAACAGCGCCAGCATAAAAGCTGCGCCGACCCGGCTGGGGATGATAAAAATCCGCCGCTGGGTTAACCGCACATTGGCAGCCGCCGGAATGCGCCGAGCCAGCCAGCGATTCCAGCGCGGCCTAAGTTGGCCGATCAAAGCGCTGGCACCTCACGCAGCAACCATTGCACCAGGCTACCCGCGCCATGCCCTGCCGGATCGGCACGCTCGCGCAAACGGTGGCCGACTACCGAAGGCAACACGGCTTGCACATCTTCCGGAATCACGTAATCACGTCCGGCCAAGAAGGCCCAGGCCCGCGCCGCCGCCAACAGTGCCAGACTGGCCCGTGGCGACAGGCCCCAGGCGAACTGCGGCTGAGTACGGGTGGCATCAACCAGACGCAGCACATAATCGATAAGGGCATCACTGGCACGCACCTTGGGAATTTCTGCCTGCAATAACGCCAGTTCAGTGTGATCCAGCAGCGCCGGCAAGCTCGGCAACAGCGAGCGCCGCGAGTCGCCCAACAGCAAAGCTTTCTCTGCCGCCTTGCCAGGGTAGCCGAGGGACAGCCGCATCAGAAAACGGTCCAGCTGCGATTCGGGCAAGGCGAAGGTGCCGCCCTGGCTAACCGGGTTTTGCGTGGCAATCACAAAGAAGGGCTCAGGCAGTGGCCGGGTGGCGCCTTCGATGGTCACCTGGCCCTCTTCCATGGCCTCAAGCAACGCGCTCTGGCTTTTCGGCGTGGCGCGGTTGATCTCATCGGCCAGCACCAGCTCGGCAAAAATCGGCCCTGGATGAAAGACGAACTGCCCGGTGTCCTTATCGAATACCGAGGTACCGAGGATGTCGCCAGGAAGCAGATCGGAGGTGAATTGAATGCGCTGAAAGCTCAGGCCCAGCACCTTGGCCAGCGCGTGGCTGAGGGTGGTTTTGCCCATGCCTGGCAAATCCTCAATCAACAGATGGCCGCGAGCCAGCAGACAGGTCATGGCCAGGCGAACCTGAGCCTCCTTGCCCAGTACGACCTGATTGATCGAGCCCAGGCAGGTGTCTAATTTCGTGCGCATCGCTCACTCCTTATGCAAGTGAGCCGATGCTACTGGGCTGTGCCGAGGCGGCAAAGAGCAATGTTACCTTTACTCACGAAACTCTTACCCGCGCACAGCGCGCGCACCTGCCCCTTTACCCGCGCAAGTGCGCGTGGCAGGCCAATCAGCCCGGCCGTGACATCTCGAACGTGTCGCGGGTGCGGCTATAGGCCATCCCGCCCAAGCGCCCAACCAGATCCAGCTTGTGCGGGTCGATACGGCCCTGCTCGTTAAGCACCGCCTCATCGATGTGGGCCAGCAGCACCTCGGCAAAAATCAGGTGGCAATTTGCAGCACTGGGCGGATAAGGCTGAATCTGTGCCACGCGGCACTCGAATGCCACCGCAGCGCCAGCCACCCGAGGTGGCGCTACCTGGGTCGAAGGCACACTGGCGATGCCACACTGCTCAAACTCGCTGACGCCATGGGGCAACACTGCGGCACTCGCATTCATCGTCTCGGCCTGGGCGCAGGAGACCAGCTGAATCACCAGCTCGCCATTGGCCTGCACATTCAGCAAGGTATCTTTCAGGCTGCCGTCAGCACGGTGATTGACGTTAACCATCAAGGTCGGCGGATCATCGCTAATCACCTGGAAAAAGCTGAACGGGGCCAGGTTACTGACCCCATCAACCGACAGACTGGAGACCCAGGCGATCGGCCGTGGGGTAATAGTCGAGGCCAGCCAGCGATAACACTCAAGCGGTTGCAGTGTGCTGAAATCCAGTTGCATCAGCGGCCTGCTCGCGATTCACGGATATAAAAACGCGCCCGTTCGGACTTCGCCGTGCAACCCTTGTACCCTTCAAACTGCTGCTGCGTTTTCGCGGCAGTCATCAGTGACAAGGCTTTCGAATAGCTCACCGTACCGGCGAAACCTTCGGCCTTGGCCAGGTCCAGCTCGCGCCAGGCAGCGTCCAACTGGTTGGCACAACTGTCGCGATAGGCAGTCTTACCGGCGCAACCGCTGAGTACCAACAGCAGCATGGGCAATACAAACCACAGTTTCATCAGCTAACTCCCGGATATGGACATACGATGGACTCGGCAACAGCACGCATCGGCATCACTGTTTCGATGCATAGACGCAGCCACTATGACGCACAAAACGGACAAAAGTGCCGCCATACACGCAGCCTCGAATGACATGGATACTAGCAAATCACGCCTTGGCGGCGTGCAGTACCATGAGTATGTTCACTGCATAAATACCTAATAGGAAACATCCGGATGAGTAAGCGCATTGCGCTGGTACTGGGCTCCGGTGGTGCGCGTGGTTATGCGCACATCGGTGTGATCGAAGAGTTGGAAGCCCGTGGCTATGAGATTGACTGTATTGCCGGCTGCTCAATGGGCGCGGTGGTAGGCGGCATCTACGCCGCCGGCAAACTCAATGAGTACCGCGAATGGACGCAGAGCCTGGACTATCTGGACGTGCTACGTCTGCTCGATGTGAGTTTTCGTCTGGGAGCGATTCGCGGTGAAAAAGTGTTCGGCAAAATTCGCGAAATAGTGGGCGAAATCGACATCGAGGACCTGCGCATCCCCTTCACCGCCGTCGCCACCGACCTCACCAACCAGCAGGAAATCTGGTTCCAGGAAGGCTGCCTGCACCAGGCCATGCGTGCCTCGGCGGCGATTCCCAGCCTGTTCACCCCAGTGGTACAAGGCAAACGCATGCTGGTCGATGGCGGCCTGCTCAACCCACTGCCCATCGTGCCAGTGGTATCCAGCCACTGTGACCTGATCGTCGCGGTCAACCTCAACTCGACGAATCAACAGCACTACGAGCTGCCCATTATCGAGCGTGCCCCAGCGTTCAAAGGCCGTCTTGATCTGCTGATGAGCTCACTGGGTTCACGCCTCCCCTCGTTCAAACGCAAGCCAGGGGAAGACGACGAACTGCTGTTACTGGAAGACAACAGCAACCTAGTGCAACCCGAGGCCATCAACCCCTGGCAGCAGAACGCCCGTGGCAGCCTGGATAAACCCGCCGCCCCCAAGTCCGCCAGCGGCTCGCGCGTAGCCGACCTCAGCGGCCCGGCCTCGCTGCTGGAGCTGATCAACCAGAGTTTCGAGGTGATGCAGACTTCATTGGCGCAATACAAGATCGCCGGCTACCCACCGGATATCCTGATCAACGTACCCAAGCGGGTTTGCCGATTCTTCGAGTTCTACAAGGCGCCGGAACTGATCATGCTCGGCCGGCAGATTGCCAGCGATACGCTGGACAAGTACGAACGTGGCGATCGCTAATCGAGGCACCAGCCGCTTCAGAAACCTGCCCCGGCCCCGTTTGCTGAGACCGGCAGCGCATGTATCAACCCGGATACACTGCAGACACCTTGTTGATACCTAAAGCCTTGAGCATGGCGATACTGGGGCCCGTCAGCTGCGCTGGCGGGCCCTCACCTCCCATGCAGATGCTTGGAGCCTTGTTACATTGGAAATTCTTAAGACGCAGGCGCTGCGCCAGCGCTCGACCCGCGCACTGATTGTCGATGACAACTTAGAACTGCGTGAATTGCTGGGTGACTACCTGACCCGTTTCAATATTGAAAGCGAAGCAGTCGGTGATGGCCAGGCCATGCGCAGAGCCATGATTCAAGGTCATTTCGACGTCATCATCCTCGACCTGATGCTACCCGGTGAAAATGGCCTGACTCTCTGTCGCGAACTGCGTAGCGCATCGGACATTCCGATTCTGATGCTCACTGCCCGCTGCGAACCGGCCGACCGCATCATAGGCCTGGAGCTGGGCGCGGATGACTATATGGCCAAACCATTTGAGCCACGCGAGCTGGTTGCCCGTATTCAGACCATCCTTCGACGGGTACGCGATGACCGTGACCCGAGCCGTCAAGAGTCACGGGAAACCGTTCACTTCGACAACTGGCAGCTCCACAGTGTGTTACGTCAACTGCAGTCACCAGAGGGCTTGGTGGTGCCATTGTCTAACGCCGAATTTCGCTTGCTCTGGGTATTTCTCGAGCGTCCGAGGCGGGTGCTCAGCCGTGAACAACTGCTTGATGCCGCACGCGGGCGCTCAATTGAAGCGTTCGACAGAAGTATCGACCTGCTGGTTTCACGCCTGCGGCAAAAGCTCGGAGAAGATCACAAAGCCCCTCAGCTGATTAAGACAATACGCGGTGAGGGTTACCTGTTCGATGCCCGCGAGATCGCCTGATGCGCAACATCGACAGTGTCTTTGCTCGCCTGTTTGGCGTCTTCTTGCTGGCGATCCTGCTGGCCCATGCATTGGCATTCATCTGGCTCAAGCAATACGGTCACCCTCCGCCACCACCGCCCCCTCACATGGAGCAGCGCGACCATGTGCGCCCCCCTCCGCCGCCGAGGTTTGGCGGCCCCCTGATAGCCCTGGGCTTTCAGTTACTGACGCTGGTCATGGCCGCCTGGTTTGCCGCGCGCTTACTCAGCCGTCCGATCCAGCAGCTGTCTGAGGCAGCAGAGCGGCTCAGCAATGACCTCGACAGCGCGCCACTAGCCGAAACCGGCCCGCGCGAGGCCCGCCAAGCTGCGCACGCGTTCAATCTGATGCAACAACGCATACGCCAACAGATGCAGCAACGTGGGCGCATGCTCGCAGCGGTATCCCATGACCTGCGTACGCCACTGGCGCGCCTCAAACTGCGAATTGAACAAATTCCTGATCCGCGCTTGTGCTCTCGCATGGGCCAGGATATCGATGAAATGATCGGTATGCTCGACGCCACGCTCACATACCTGCATGAACAACGTCAGAGCGAAGCACTGCAATGGTTTGACCTGCAAGCATTGGTGGAGTCGATGGCAGAGGATGCTCAGGATCGCGGCGCAGACGTCACCGTCAGTGGTCACTGCCTGCCTTTTCGTGCCCAGCCAATGGCCATGCGCTCATGCTTAAGTAACCTGCTGGAGAATGCCCTGCGTTATGCCGGGCATGCCGAGATCCAGCTGCATGACAATAGCCAGCACATCGACGTCTGGGTACGCGACCACGGCCCAGGCATTGCCGCGCATCAGCATGAAGCGGTGTTTGAGGCCTTTTTCCGCATCGAGGGTTCACGTAACCGCAGCTCTGGCGGCGTTGGCTTGGGCCTGACCATCGCCCGTGAAGCCGCTCGACGACAGGGAGGTGACATAACTCTGGAGACAACTCCCGGCGGCGGCCTGAGCGCTGTTCTCCGACTACCGCGTTAATACCGGCGCTCAGGTATGTGTACAGCCTGATACAAAAGCCACATCGTCCTGATACATCACGACCTAAAGCTGGCATTACCGGAGAACCCTCTTCGGCATTCCAGAGTAGGAGTGGCTCCCATGATAAGTGGTGTCAGCAATTACTCGAGCTATAGCTACAGCTCGACACTCGCCAGTACCCAGCGCAGCAACTCCGTCAGCAATGGCGGTGACGGCGCTGCAGGCCCGGCAAAAATCCAAGAAAAACTGTTCAGTATTCTTGATGGTAACGGCGACGGCAGCGTGGCCAAAGATGAACTCAATAGTGCGCTCACATCAGCCAAGGAAAGCGACAGCAGCCTGACCATTGATATCGATGAGCTATTCAGCCAACTTGATGCCAACGGCGACGGTAGCCTGGATAGCCAGGAAACGGCTGCCATGGCTCCGCCGCCACCGGGTGGTCGTGGCGGCCCCCGAGGGCCGAACCCTGAAGAAATGTTCGCTCAACTCGACAGCAACAGTGACGGCAGCATTGACCTCGATGAACTAACAGCGCTTGCCGAGCAGGCTGCAACTGATGTCTCTAGCCTGTTCAGTGCCTTGGACAGTGACGGTGATGGCGGCCTGAATATCGACGAAATGTCTGCACTTGCGCCACCTCCGCCACCACCACCGCAAAGCCACAGCAACAACGGAGAGCTGTTCAACCAACTGCAGGCTGACAGCGGCACTGGCATCCGTTTGGATAAATTAAGCAGTTTGCTCGATAGCGTTGCGCAAGCCCCTGGCAAGCGCGTCAACGAGGAAGAGAGCGACTCAGCGCTGATTACCAAACTGCTCAAGCAGTACCAGAGCAATGCCAGCTACCAAACCAGCATTGGCAGTCAGCTCGACCTCTCTGCCTGAAACAGAACGGCCAATCGATCCGATAAAACCGATTGGCCGTTCTTCTAGGTGGGTGGCGCACAACCATTCATGCCACTGAATACCTTCTGCCGATCCGGGCCTCACCACCCTCGAGCACAGACAGACCTGCTAGGCCAGCTGCGCGGCAGCAGGAGCCAGTCAGGTCTGCGCCTTCTCTACTGGCACCGTATTAGTCGCCGACGGGCTGCCCACCCAGTCGCCCAGCAGGCTATAAGCCACAGCCAGCAAGGTTGGCCCCAGGAACAGCCCCATAAAGCCAAACGCCAGGATGCCGCCGAACACCCCGAGCAGCACCACAATCAGCGGTAAATTGCCGCCACGACTAATCAGGTAAGGCTTGAGGATGTTATCGACACCGCTGATCACGAAGATGCCCCAGACCATGAGGAAAATCGCCATGCCGACTTCACCCTGCCAGAACAGCCAGGCCACGGCCGGCCCCCAGACCAGCGGCGGGACCATGATCAAGCTGCAGCCAAACGTCAGAATCCCCAACACCAGTGAACCCGGAACCCCGGCAATGGCAAAACCGATCCAGGCCAGAATGGCTTGCGCCAGCGCAGTCCCTATCACGCCGTTGACGACGCGCTGCACCGTGCCGGCGACCAGATCCAGATAGTGTTCAGCACGATCACCGATCAAGCGCTGCAGCAGGCTCTGCGCAAACGCGGCCAGGCGTGGCCCATCTCGGTAGAAAAAGAACACCAGAATCAGGCTCAGCGCCAGCTCGAGCATGCCGCCACCGATCTGTGCACTGCGCGCCAGCAACCAGTTGCCAACCTGCCCCAGGTACGGCCGCACTGTGTCGAAGAACGCGGCGCCTTGCTGGTCGATGGTGAGCCAGAAACCCACCAAACGTTCACCAACCAGCGGCACCCCCGCCAACCAGCTTGGCACCGGTGGTAAGCCGGAAACCTGGAAGCCCTTAATCAAGGCCGTAAAATCCTTGATGTGGTCCGCCAGATTAAAGCCCAGCATCACCAATGGCACGGCCACCAAAACCGTCCAGGTCAGGGTCAGCAATCCTGCAGCCAAGGCCTGACGCCCCCCTAACAGGCGATTCAGCACACGCATGACCGGCCAACTGGCAAACGACAACACCGCCGACCAGAACAGTGCCGACCAGAACGGAGCCAACACCCACAGGCTGGCACCCAACAAGATGAGCAGCAGTATCTGCACCAGCAAACGATCGTTATTGGCCATTCAAGCAGCTCCCTGCGCAACGAAAAAAAGCTCTGCCGCAGGGGCAGAGCCGGAATAGTCTAGAGCCTCAAGAGTACCGGCCGCGCCGGCCTAGCGCAGCACGTTAAGCTGCACACCAGTGACATTGGTCTCACCCAGTTCCAGACGGCTGGAGCGCACACGCTGTGCCACCAACGCTTCACGCCAGGCTTCGGCCTGCGCCCCGCTGATACTGACGCGCAAGGTGCTGTCGAGTCTAAGGCTGCGCGCCAGCAACTCGGCCCAGGCGGCGCTGGGTTCGACCTGCTTGGGCAGGCGCAGTTCACCGGTGCTTTTCAATTGGCGCTGCAAGGTCGCTGGAGTTGGCAACACCTCACCCAACGCCGCATTGGCCACCAGTAACTCGGCATGCAGGTAGGCGCGCTTGTTGCCACGGGTAATGCTGTACAGCGCCACCAGGCTGTCCTGGCGGGGCTCGGCCAGACGCATCAAGGCATAGCTTTGCTGGTCATCCGAGCCATACAGGGTCGAGTTATCAAAGACCGCGTTGGCCCACAGGCTGCTGGAGCCGCACTCACGGCCCACACACCAGTAGAGCAACTCGGCATCCTCGGCTTGCAGAGCGGCACGAGCCTGTGCAAACACCTCATTGGCCGAGTGACTGCGTGGCAATTCATAGGTCACCGCAGTCAACTGACCCTGGGCGGCCACTTCTCGTTCGTAGCGCAGGGTACCGCTGATACGCCGAATCGCCCCTTGCGGGTAGATGCGTTCCTGCTCGGCCGCATCCTTGAAACTGACAATCTTGCTCCCGGCAAAACGCGGCAGCACGTCAAGGTCATGGCTGCCGGCAACGTCTGCATGCGCCATCGCTGCGCCCAGCAGCAGGCTCAATGCCAGAGCGTAATGTGTAAGGCGGCTCATTTGACCAACATCGACTGGCCGGCCTTGACGATTTTGTCGCTGTCCTCTTCACGCTTGGGCACCAACACACCGCGCTGCACTGCGGGCCGCTCGGCCAGCTCAGTCATCCAGCGTTGCAGGTGCTCCAGGCCTTCGACCGAAACACCGGCCCAGTCGTGAATACGCACCCAGGGATAGGTCGCGATATCGGCGATGCTGTAGTCATCGGCCAGGTAACGGGCTTCGCTCAGGCGCGTGTCGAGCACTTCATACAAGCGCCGGGTTTCACGCTGATAGCGGTCGATCGGTCCTTGCAGTTTTTCCGGGAAGTACCGGAAGAACACATTGGCCTGGCCCTGCATCGGACCAACGCCGCCCATCTGGAACATCAACCATTGAATGACCCGCGAACGACCCTTGGCATCGCTGGGTAGCAACTGGCCGGTTTTCTCCGCCAGATACAGCAGAATGGCCCCGGACTCGAACACGGCGAAATCATCGTTGCCGCGGTCAACAATCGCCGGAATCCGGCCATTGGGGTTGATCTTGAGAAAGCTCGCCGCCTTCTGCTCCTGCTTGTCGAAACTCAAGGCCTGCACGTGATAAGGCAGTTGCAGCTCTTCCAGTGCGATGGACACTTTATGGCCGTTGGGGGTGGCGGCGGTATACAGGTCGATCATGCGAATCTCCGTGGCTATCGATCACACCTTTCCCCAGTTGCCTTTGCCAAGTCAAGGTGCGCCCAGGAATCCTTTGAAACAGTCTGCTACCAAGCCTGCACCCACGTCGTCATCCAGGTGTACGTGATGGCCTCCAGGCAACTGCGCTACATCGATAGGCAGACCGGCGAGCAACTCGCTGATGCCGGGCTGCGCGAGCAACATGCCCTGCTCTGCCATCACCAGTTTGGCCGGGCACTGCAGGCTATGCGCAAATGCCAGGGCGTGGGCGTGCGTCAGGCGCAGAGGTGATGGCAACGTCAGGCGGCTGTCGGTGCGCCAGGTGTAACCACCGGGCACCGGCATCAAGCCGCGCTGGGCGAGTAACTCGGCCGCCTCGCGACTGACGGCCCCAACACCCCGCATGCGGGCCTCAACGGCGCGGGCAAACTCGCCGTACACCGGCTTGCTCTTGCCTGCCAAGGCCAGTTGCGCCTTGAGCGCCTCGCCGAGCTTCTGCGGCGCGCTGTCCGCTTCGCCGGTATAGGGAATCAGCCCATCGATCAGCGCCAGACGCTCGACTCGCTCGGGCATGGCCGCGGCCAGCAGCACCGAGACAATCGCGCCCATGGAATGCCCGAGCAGGGAAAAGCGCTGCCAGCCGAACTGTTCAGCGACCTGCAGCACATCGTGGGCGTAATCCCAAATCGCGTAACTGCTGCCCGCCGGACGATGATCGGAATGACCATGCCCGGCAAAATCCAAAGCCACAATGCGCAGCCCCGGTAGCAGTGGCGCCAGGCGCGCAAAGCTGGCGGCATTGTCCAGCCAGCCGTGCAGGGCAATCACCGGCACGCCGTCTTCGGGGCCATACAGGTGAGCAGCCAGTTCAATGTGCGGTAGACGCAGGCGCACCTCTTCGAAGTTCAGGCTCATGCGCTTTGCTCGCGCGAAGACTGACCTGACCAGCGCTGGAACAGTGTTTTCAGCAGCTCTGCAGTGTCCTGCGGACGCTCCAGGGGGAACATATGGCCGCCGGGCAGCGTCAGGTATTCGCCCTGCGGTACACGCCGCACCAGGTGAGCGTGATGCGGCAGAACCACTCGACTGTGACGACCACGAACCATGGCCAGCGGCACTTTCAGCTGCTGCGGCCGGCCCGGACTGGTGTGCGGCACGCTGCGATAGATGCTGATCTCCGTGGCTGGATCAAATCGCAGACGCAGATTGCCCGCTGGCGCGTGCAGGCCGTGCTCGATATAGGCATCCAGACACTCGGGATCAAAGCGGCGGAACAGGCTTTTGCCGGCGAAATAGCCGCGCGCCTCGGCCAGGTCGACAAACTCTTCACGCCGGCCAAGGGTGCGCCCGGCCGGTGTGATGCGGTCAATAAAACCAAAGCGTTTGGCGGCGCGGATTACCATTTTGTCGGCCAGGGTCAATACCGGCGAGTCGAGCATCACCACCCCGCGGTACAACTCCGGGCGCAGCAAGGCCGCATGGTAATGCAGCACCCCGCCCAGCGAGTGGCCGACACCCCACACCGGTTGCTGATTGGCTTCGAGGTGATGAATCAACTCATCGACCAGGTTGCTCCAGTTATCGTTGACCGGAAAGCGCGGGTCATGACCGTGCTGCTGCAGATGCTGCACCTGATAGTCAGGCGTCAGTGCAGCAAACAGCTTGCCGTAGGTGGCCGAAGGAAAGCCGTTGGCATGGGCAAAGAATACGGGCTGAGTCATGGCGAGGGGCTTATCAGGGAAGTTACCGATGATTGTCCGGCAGCTATGCCAACGCGGCAATGACAAAACGGCCAGTGAATGACGCCAGTATGGCCAAAGCTGATGGGAAGCCCGCCAGCCACCGCAAACGGGCAGGTTTAACTATTCACGTAACGCCGGGGCGTTCTCCCCAAGCGGCACGATGGCCATGGTCAACCGGGAAATACAGCTGGCTTTGCCATCCTCACCACTCAGGCGGATATCCCAGACGTGAGTAGTGCGCCCCAGATGCACTGCACGCGCAACTGCGGTTACCCGGCCACTGCGTAGCCCACGCAGGTGGTTGGCATTTACCTCCAGACCGACGCAATAGAACTTGCTGCTGTCGATGCACAGGTGGCTGGCGGTTGAACCGAGGGTCTCCGCCAGCACGACCGAAGCGCCGCCATGCAGCAGGCCGTAGGGTTGATGAGTGCGCGCATCGACCACCATGCTGGCGGTCAGCGATTCGTCGTCGAAGGCGTCGAAGCGAATATCCAGTTGTTCACCAATGGTGTTTTTCAGAAAACCATTGAGTTGTTGAAGATTTGGGCGTTGCTGCCAGAGAGCCATCGTCAGTCCTTTTCGGTCAGTCGAGCCAGATTCTGGCCGGCATGCAAACCGGCCAGGTGTTTGATCAATCGTGCCAGAGCACCGCTTCACTGCGGGCGGTCCATTCGTCAAAGCGCGCAGAATAGGTGCCCTCCACCACCGCACGCTTGATCTTCAAGGTCGGCGTAAGAAAACCGTTGTCCACCGCCCACACCTCCTTGACCAGGACCAAACGCTGCAAGCGTTCGTGCTTGTCGAGGTTTTGATTGACCTGCTCAAGCAGATTTTTCAGGCTGCTTTCCAGCTCGCCACGGCTGCTATTGGCGGCTTCACTGCGACCCACATCAGAGAGCACACACAACGCCATGGGTTGGGCCATGCCATCGCCGACCACACACACCTGCTCAATACGCGAGTGCTCACCCAGGCGGTTTTCAATCGGCGCCGGGGCGACATACTTGCCTTTGCTGGTCTTGAAGATTTCCTTGATGCGCCCCGTCAGGCGCAGGTTGCCGTCGCCGTCCTGCTCACCTTTGTCACCGGTGCGCAGGAAACCATCAGCGGTGATGGTCTCCGCGGTTTTTTCCGGGTCCTTGTAATAACCCTGCATGGTCGCTCCACTGCGCACCTGCACCTCGCCATCCTCGGCAATGCGCACCTCCACCCCGGGGCTGTTCTGGCCAATCCAGCCCTGCTGAAACTTACCGGGGCGGCACACGTGTGAGTAACCACAGTTCTCGGTCATGCCGTACACCTCCAGCACATCCAGGCCCAGGCGTTTGTACCAGTTGAGCAGCGCCTCAGGCACTGGCGCGGCGCCAGAGAGCGCATAGCGCACAGCATCCAGCCCCAGACCAACCAAGACCTTCTTGCCGACGATGCGGCCGATGATCGGCAGCTTGAGGAGGAAATCCAGCTTCTCGGCCGGCATCTTGCTATAGACGCCCATCTGAAACTTGGTCCAGATGCGCGGCACGCCGAACATTACCGTCGGCCGCGCACGCTTGAGGTCTTCGAGGAAGGTATCCAGGCTCTCGGCGAAGAAGATCGTCTGCCCGGCATAGATCGATGCCAACTCGACAAACATGCGTTCGGCCACGTGGCACAGCGGCAGGTAGGACAGCACCCGGTCATGCTCGCCAACGCCAAACAGCTCGGTGGCGTGGCTGGCGGCAAAGCCGAAATTGCTGAAGTGATGCATCACCCCTTTCGGCGTGCCGGTGGTGCCGGAGGTATAGATGATGGTGGCGAGTTGCTCAGCCACTGCCTTGGGGTTGTCCTGAATCGGCGTGCAGGCCTGGAGGTCATCCCAGGTAAAGCTGAAATCGCCCTGAGGACGCAGCGGCAGGCCGATAGTCGGTACGCCATCAGGCACGCCTGCAGCCATGGCCGGCCAGTCATCCAGCTTGCCGATAAGCACCAGCGCCGCCTCGGAATGGCGCAGCACCTGGCCGACCGATTCAGCCGTCAGGTTCGGGTACAACGGCACCGAAACGTGGCCCGCCATCCAGATCGCCAAGTCGCTGACGATCCAATGCGCGCAGTTCTTGGAAAGAATCGCGATACGGCTGCCTCGCGGCAATTCGCGGCTGCGCAGCCAGTTGGCGGCGCGGCGCGCCTGCTCGCCAACATCGGCCCAGCTCAGTTCCTGCAGCTGCCCACCTGGCAGCGGCTGCACCATATAGCGTTTATTCGGGTGCCGAGCCTCACGCTCGTAAAACACCTCCAGCGGCAAACGGATTGCATCAGCCACAGGGCTTCCTCCTTTGTTGTTTTTGTGGAGCCAACCAAGCAATTGCTTGGTTGGACTAAACCACGCACAAAGGCAGCCCGCAAGAGGAGAAATGTTTCGGTGTGTAGAGACGCCTCAGGGACGTGCTGGATGCTTATGCAGCGACAATGTCATCAAACCGGCAGCCAGTTCGACGCCTTCCAGCAATGCCAGGCTGGCGGTATTCATGGCAACAGGTTGCTGGCGATGACCATGGATCAACAAGCCAGCCAAGGCGCCAACCAACGGCTGATGGGTGACCAGCAGCAGCTCGTCGAAGGCATAGCCATCCAGTTCCCGCAGTGTTTGGCGCAGCTCACTTTCCGGCGTTAGCCAGGGCACAGTTTGCCGAACGCCGGCGAATGCCAGCACCTCGCAGAGCAGCTCCGCCGTCTGTTGAGCCCGTACATAAGGGCTGACCAGCACCGCACGCAGCGGCCGCCCGTGCAATTGCGCAGCCGCCTCGCGCACCTGCTGCCGACCATGGGCAGTCAGGTGGCGTTCGGCATCCGTGCGCGCAGTTGGCTCGGCTTCCCCGTGGCGTAACAACCACAGCTTCATCGCCCAGCCCTCGCCGGGCGCTTGCTTACCTGCGTGTACCTCACAACTTGGGTTCTTCGTCGCGCACCGGGTGGGCAGCCGGTGGAATGCTATGCGGCGTTTCACCTTGCGGTGCCTGCGGCGTTGGCCAGTCGGCGAACGGCCAGGGTTTCTCGTCGCTATTAAAGGTACCGAAACGGCCAATCTGCGCCAGGTACTGGCTCAGGCTGTCGCCAAAACCCAACAGGCCGGCATTTGGCGCACCGTAAAACAAACGGTAACCCAGCTGGAGCAACACCACGGCGCCCAGCAGTATTTCCGCCAACTGCCAGACGATGGTGAAGATCACCATCCACAAAATGCGCAGCAGAATGGATTCGCGCTGCAGCTCCTGATTGCCATCACTCATGCTCATCTCCTTGCAGGGGTTAAAGGTAAAATTCAGAAACCAGTCGTGGGGATAAAGTCGACATCGGTCTTCGGTTCGGCATTCATCAGGGCGCCTATCACCTGATCCAGAGTTCGCCCCTCAAATACGATTGCATGCAAACCCGCCACCAACGGCATATAGACATCAAGCTCCTCGGCCTTGGACTTCAGCACCTTGATGGTGTTCACCCCTTCCGCGACTTCGCCCAAGCGCTCGACCGCATCCTGCAAACTCAGGCCTTCACCCAAGGCAAAGCCGACCTGGTAATTACGACTCTTGGCCGAGGAGCAGGTGACGATCAGATCCCCCACTCCGGCCAGGCCGAGGAAGGTCATGGGATTAGCGCCCAGCTTGACCGCAAAACGGGTCATTTCCGCCAGGGCGCGGGTAATCAACATGCTCTTGGTGTTTTCGCCCATGCCCATGGCTGCCGCCATGCCGGCGATGATCGCGTAAACGTTTTTCAACGCCCCGCCCAACTCGACGCCAAAACGGTCTGCACTGGCATACACCCGGAAAGTACGGCCATGCAGCGCAGCCTGCACCTGCAGGCAAAGGTCTTCATCCTCACTGGCGACAACCGAGGCGGTCAGCGCATGCTCGGCCACTTCACGTGCCAGGTTTGGCCCGGACAGCACGCCAATCCGCGCCTGCGGGGCAATATTCTCAAGTATCTGGCTCATCAGCAGAAAGCTCTGCGCCTCGATGCCCTTGGTGGTGCTAACCAGCAATTTACCGCTAAGCAGCTCGGCCACCGGCTGCAAAACCTGACGCAGGGCACTGGAGGGCAATGCCACGAAAACCAGCTGGCAGCTGTTCAGGGTCGCCGCCAAATCAGTTATCGGCTCGACCCTGGCATGGATTTTTATGCCTTTAAGGTAACGCGGGTTCTCACGGTTCAGTCGAATCGCTTCAGCCTGCTGTGGGTCGCGCATCCACTGCAGGACATGCTGGCCATTCTCAGCCAGCAGATTAGCAATCGCAGTGCCGAAGCTACCGCCGCCAAGCACAGCAATAGGGAGCTGATCAGTCATAACGCATCCGTGGTAAACCATTGAAAGTGGCGAATCGCTCGCATTATACGGCGACACCCGCATGCAGCTAGCTTTTAGCAGTGCTTATCGCCGCTGCCAGCACTGGCAATGCCAGGCAGCTCAGTTAACATGCAGCCTTTCAAACGCAAACAAGGTTGTGGCGTGACCGACAACACCCAAGCCCGACTTCACCCCAAGGCCACGAAACGCGGGCCCGCGACTCAGCGCACAGAGGCCCAGTACTGCCCTGCTGCGTCCATCTGCGGAGCAAGCCAATGATTCTGCGCCGTGGCTGGAACATCCATACCCGTACGCAACTGATCAGTGTCGGCCCCGCCTTGCTGCTGACCCTGCTGCTCACCGGCTTCTTCACCTTTGCCCGCTTGCAGGACCTGCGCCAGGAACTTAATCACTACGGCCAGCTGATTGCCAGCCAGCTGGCCCCCGCCAGCACCTACGGGGTGATCTCTGGCAACCTCGATGTTCTCGACGCCCTGCTGCAAGCCACCCTGAAAACCCCGCATGTGCGCTTTCTCGAAGTGCGCGACCATAGCGGCAAGATTCTCGTCTACGTCGAACAACCGCCCGGTCATGGCCAAGCCAGCAGCCAGGTCGAGGTGTTCCAGGCACCGATTCAACGACAGCGCGCAGCACTGGGCAACCCTAGCCAGATCGCCCCGAGCGACGATTACCTGGGCTATGTGGTGGTCGGCATGTCCAATGACGCGTTCAACACCCGCCAGCAGGAAATCCTGTTCAAGGCCACCCTACTCGCACTATTTGCCCTGGCCCTGACCTTTATCCTGGCCCGCCGCCTGGCCCGACACTTGTCGCAACCGCTCAGTGCCATGGGCGAGGCCGTCAGTGCGATCCAGGCCGGCAATTACCAGACCACCCTGCCCGAAGTCGGTGAAGGGGAATTGCAGGCCTTGGCGCGGCATATCAACAACCTCGCCCACGGCCTGGCCAGCGCCAGTGAAGAACAGCAGAGGGCCATGGCCCTGCTGATTCAGGCGCGCGAACAGTCGGAGCTGGCCAACCGGGCAAAATCCGACTTCCTGGCGATGATGAGCCACGAGTTGCGCACGCCGATGAATGGCGTACTGGGCATGCTGCAGTTGCTGGAAACCACGGAAATGACCCAGGAGCAGGCGGAATATGCGGCCCTGGCCACCGAGTCCACCGAGCACCTGCTGAAAGTCATCAACGATATTCTCGACTTCTCGCGCATCGAACGCGGCGCGTTGGAGCTGGAACGCATCCCCTTCAGCCTGCTCGACCTGCTGCAAAGCTCGATTCAGGTGTTCCAGCACAGTGCCCAGCAGCGCGGCCTGCAACTTCAGCTTGAGACTCAGAGTGGCCTGGATCAGCTGCAGGTACAGGGTGACCCGACCCGCATCCGGCAGATTCTGGTCAACCTGATTGGCAACGCGTTGAAGTTCACCGAAACCGGCAGTATTCGCGTACACAGCACCTGGCAAGCGCTGGACAATCAGGTGCTGTGGTTCAGCTGCGCTGTACATGACAGCGGCATCGGGATCTCCCCTGAACGCCTGGAGCACATGTTTGATGCCTTCCAGCAGGCCGACACGTCTATTTCAAGACGTTACGGCGGCACCGGGCTGGGCTTGCCCATCGCCCGCACCCTGGCCGAACGCATGGGCGGCACACTGCGCGCAGTCAGCCAGGAGGGCCAGGGTTCGGTGTTTACCCTGGAAGTGCCCCTGCCATTCTCCCAGCACAAGGCGACAACGCTCAGCGACGCGCCAGCACCTGCGGATCAGGGCAATGGTCAGCCCGTGCTATTAGTAGAAGACAACCCGGTCAACCAGACCGTGATCGAAGCCATGCTACGTAGCCTGGGCTATCAGGTCAGCCTGGTCGGCGATGGTGCTCAGGCCGTGCATCAAGTCAGCCAGCACGCTTATGCCGCGATTCTGATGGATTGCCGACTGCCGATCATGGATGGCTACGAAGCCACTCGGCAGATCCGCCACCTGCCCGGTTGCGCAGAGCTGCCGATCATTGCCCTGACCGCCAATGCCCTGCAAGGCGACCGCGAGGCCTGCCTGCAATCGGGCATGAATGACTACCTGGCAAAGCCTTTCAAACGGGCAGATTTACAGCGAATACTGCAGCGCTGGTTGCCCCCTCGACCATCGACGGGTAGTCAAGAAGGCCCAACTGCTGCAGGCTAGCGCAGATGAGCGGTATGACAGGCCAGCAGAGCGGAGTACAACTGTACTCACAAAGCTGTGACTTTCACCACAACGCAACAGTCTATGACTAGGCTGTTGGCAGGCGCAGCAGACTGCGCCGCCAGCCAGGATGATTCGCCCAGCCTTGGCGCATGGGACATATTGAGGAGCTCGCATGACCAAACAAAACGCCTTCACCCGGGAAGAACTGCTCGCTTGCGGTCGCGGCGAACTATTCGGCCCAGGTAATGCGCAACTGCCCGCGCCGAACATGCTGATGATCGATCGCATCACCCATATCAGCGACACCGGCGGCAAGTATGGCAAGGGCGAAATCGTCGCCGAGCTCGATATCACTCCAGACCTGTGGTTTTTCGCCTGCCATTTCGAAGGTGACCCAGTGATGCCAGGTTGCCTGGGCCTGGATGCCATGTGGCAGCTGGTCGGCTTCCACCTTGGCTGGCAGGGCAATCTCGGTCGCGGCCGCGCCCTCGGCTCAGGTGAAGTGAAGTTCTTCGGCCAGGTGCTGCCAACGGCCAAGAAAGTCACCTACAACATTCATATCAAACGCACCATTGCCCGCTCCCTGGTCCTGGCTATTGCCGATGGCACCGTCAGCGTTGATGGTCGTGAAATTTACAGCGCCGAAGGCCTGCGGGTCGGCCTGTTCACCTCTACCGACAATTTCTAAAGGACTTATCGCATGCGTCGCGTCGTGATTACCGGCCTGGGCATCGTTTCCTGCCTGGGCAATGACAAAGAAACCGTCTCTGCCAACCTGCGTGCTGGCCGTGCGGGTATCCGCCACAATCAGGCCTACGCCGAGATGGGCCTGCGCAGCCATGTATCCGGCTCGGTTGACCTGAACCTGGAAGAGCTGATTGACCGCAAGCTGTTCCGTTTTATGGGCGACGCGGCGGCCTATGCCTATCTGTCCATGGAGCAGGCAATCAAGGATTCCGGCCTTAGCCCTGAGCAAATCTCCAACCCGCGTACAGGCCTGATCGCCGGTTCCGGTGGTGCGTCCACCATCAACCAGATGGAAGCCATCGATACCCTGCGCGAAAAAGGCGTCAAGCGCATCGGCCCGTACCGCGTGACCCGCACCATGGGCAGCACCGTGTCGGCCTGTCTGGCCACGCCATTCCAGATCAAAGGCGTGAACTTCTCTATTTCCTCGGCCTGCGCCACCAGTGCCCATTGCATTGGTCAAGCGATGGAGCAGATCCAGCTGGGTAAACAGGATGTGGTCTTCGCCGGTGGCGGTGAAGAAGAGCATTGGAGCCAAAGCTGCCTGTTCGACGCCATGGGCGCCCTCTCCACCCAGTACAACGACACACCGGAAAAAGCCTCACGTGCTTACGATGCCAAGCGTGACGGTTTCGTGATTGCTGGCGGTGGCGGCATGGTAGTGGTCGAGGAGCTGGAACACGCTCTGGCCCGTGGCGCGAAAATCTACGCCGAGATCGTGGGCTACGGTGCGACGTCGGATGGCTATGACATGGTGGCACCGAGCGGTGAAGGCGCGATCCGCTGCATGCAGCTGGCCCTGTCCACCGTCGACGGCCCGATTGACTACCTGAACACCCACGGCACGTCCACACCAGTGGGCGACGTGGCAGAAATCAAGGGTGTACGTGCGGTATTTGGCGACAAGGCCCCGCCAATCAGCTCAACCAAAAGCCTCTCCGGTCACTCCCTGGGAGCCGCCGGCGTGCATGAGGCGATCTACTGCATGCTGATGATGGAAGGCAACTTCATTGCCGGCTCGGCCAATATCGACGAGCTGGACCCAGAAGTGGCTGACCTGCCAATTGCCACCAAGACTCAGGAAAACGTCACCCTGAATCACGTGATGAGCAACAGCTTCGGCTTCGGTGGCACCAATGCCACCCTGGTCATGAAGCGCTGGACTGGCAAGTGATTTAGTCGTTTCGTGCTAGTAAAAAGGGCGCCTGTATGGCGCCCTTTTTTGTCTAAAGCATCGCGACTGAAGCCCCTCCTACGGACGGTGGTGTTTGGAAAAGGGGGCTTTAGCGCGAGCTTTTGATCTTTGCCTAAGGACCACAATTCGAAATCGCGCGAGCTAGAGTGAGGCAAGGCAAAATCGCGCATTGAAGCGCAGTGGGCTGCTGCCCATGCGCATTCAAAACGCGACTTTAACGCAGCATCACCAACACGCAGCCGATCGACTCAAATTAACGCGAGGCTTTGCGGCGCAAGGCCGCAGGGCTGAAGTTGGACTCGTCCGGCGAAGGCTTGCTGAAATCGGCAGTACCCCGCTCTTCATTATCCAGCCATTGCACGCTGTAACGACGAGCTTGCAGGTCATGGAAAGTATCCAGAGCGGTCCATACCGTTGGCAGCTCATAGAAGCTTTTCAGGTAAGCCATCGACACCCGCCATAATTCGCCACGGCCATCGTACTGATCGACCACTGCCGCCCCCCAGCTGTCCTCGTCAAGGAACAAGGTGCGCTTGGAGTAGATATGCCGCGAGCCGGCCTTCAACTTCCCTTCCACGACCCACACCCGGTGCAACTCGTAACGGGTGTACGCCGGGTTGATATGCCCAGGCTTGAGCAGGTCTTTGTACTTCACATCCGGGCTGGTGACGGTGTAGTTGTTGTAGGGGATGTAGATTTCCTTCTTGCCCACCAGCGTCCAGTCGTAACGATCTGGCGCACCGTTATACATGTCGGTGTCATCCGCCGTGCGCAGGCCATCCGAGGACTCGATTGGCGTGTCGTAGGCCAAGGTTGGCGCCCGTCTTACGCGGCGCTGTCCCGGGTTGTAGCCCCAGGCCTGTCGTGGTTCCTTAACCTGATCCAGCATCTCTTGCACCAGCGCACCATTGCCCGCCAGACGTGCGGGTGCAGTGGTAAAGGTCATGTAATAGAACAGGGTATTGTTCAACTCGCTGTAATTGCTCTTGGGGTTGTAGAAGCGAAATAGCGCTTCATCTTCAGAGGTTACCAGGGAGTACTGACCGTTGCGTTGCACCCCGGCTTCAGCGGAACGACGAACTACATAGGTCCCACGGTAGCGGGCGATGTGGTTCCACACCGCTTCGACGCCACTCTGCGGAATGGGAAACGGGATGCCGCCATAGGCATCGGCAAAACCATTGCCGCCATCCAGCAGCTTGGCGCTGGTGGCATTGCTGAAGGTGTTGTCGTACACCCACTGCGGCGCCGAACCACTGCGATGGGTTGGGTACACCGGAATCTGAAACGTCTCCGGGTAGAAGTTAAAGAGCGCGATCTGCCCCGGTGTAAGGTTTGCCTTGTATTGCTCAAGGTTGGCCTTGGTAATGGTGAACAGCGGCTTCTCACCCGCAAAGGGGTCAATGTGGTGCTGGCCCGAGCCGCTATAGCCTGCCGGGGCTTGAGTCATGCCGCCCGTCCAGGCCGGTATGGTACCGGCCGCATTGCCAGCCATCTCGGCCCCCATGGGCGTCAGGGTGGTTTTTAGAGTCGCGGCTTGCTCGGCCGAAACGCCAGCCAGGCTGATGCTGCTGGCGCAGGCCAGCATTGAGGCGACAGCCAACAGGGTGTAATGCTTCAACATAGGGTTTCTCCAGAATTCGGGGTGGCCTGCGCTTGCAGGTCACTGGGCTTCAGAACGAGTACTTGGCACTCAACGAGACGTTGTCGCGGTCGCGCATCGAGTTATTGCCCCCTGCTCCGTAGTACTCGGTGTACTGCAGGCCCACTTCAAAACTGTTCAAGTAGCTGGCATCCATCCCCAGGGTGTATGCCTTGCGACCTTCGATAAAGTTGCCCGTACGCTCCGAGTTGCCCTGAAAGTCATCCTGATAGACCACGTAAGGCGACAGCCTCACTCCGGCATACACATCGTTCCAGCTGCCCGATAGCAGCAAGGTGTAGCCATAGCTGTCGCGGCTGATCTGATCGGAGTCGCCGTTTTTCGGGCTGACGTAAGCCTGGTCGGCGCTACTGGCGAATTTGCGCGTACTGCCGTCGTAGGCGGTGTACGTCAAACTGCTGCCACGGACATGCTGCGAGGCCACTTCCGCCACCCCCATCACCGAGTCAAAACTGACCAGGGGGCCGAAGTTATAGATGGTTGATAGCGCGATGTTGTATGTCTCGGCGCGCTCGTAGTTTTCAAAAATCTGCGAACGACACAGTTCTTTACCGGAAACCTCCGCACAGGCTGCATGACCATCTACTGCGCTGTCGAGCAGGTTGGAGCCCATGATGCCCTGGGTCAGAAGATCTCCCAGCAAATCATCGGTAGCGGAAATACTGATGGGGGCATTGGGGCGATAGGACAGCTCGCCGGAGAACGAGGCATCGCCAATGGTGGTATTGAAGCTGAAGCCGTACATGCGGATATCTTCCACATAATCACGACGTGCCTCGGCATTGCCAGCCATGTCCAAGGTAGCCAGAGCACCGGCAGCATCACCGGCCAGACTGCCCAAGGTCGTCATATCAACGCCCTGGAAACCCTGAAGATCAATGGCAATCTGCGGCTCTTTGGCGTGGTAATTAACCAGGTAGAAACCGAACTCGGTAGAGTTCAACTGCTCGGCCACATAACGAAAGGCCACACCAAACTGACCACTGTCATCGGCTTCGATATCTTTGCCAATGTTGGCAACCTTGAACACCCCGGTTTCCGCGTTGAGGTAGGCATTGGGGCCTCGCGAGCCCGTGCCTAGCAGGCCCGGTACCAAATCTACAACCGTGTTGTAACCGAGCATGGCCGGAGCCAGGGCTTTTTCAGTGGTGTACGCCGTATTGCCCCCCTCGGCAAACAGGTCCGTACTGCCAAAATACGTGCCGGCAGGGTCCAGTTGAGTCTCTTGCCACTTCCACTGATAGAACGCCTCCATCGAGAGGTTATCGGTCAGCCCCAGGTTGAAGCTCAAGGACTCCACCGGCACCAACACCTCCTTCAACTCGGAGCCTGGCAAGTGAAACTTGGTAGCGTCTACCGGATTAGTGGTGTTCACCCCGCCACGGTAAAACACGCCCTCGCCCCAGTTGATTACCTGGCGGCCGACCTTGGCTGAGAGCGGCTTTTCATAGATATCCCAGTTGCCATACAGATAGGCATCAAGAATCTGCGCTTTGCGCCCGGCGTTATGACGGGTGTCATCGGTAAATTCGTTGTCGTTGGGGAAGTTCTGGCTAGGGCGCTCAACTCCATCGGTGGTGGAGTAGTAGTCGTTGCGCTTGTCCATGATCTGAGTGTCGTAGAAAGCCGTACCGCGCACGAATATCCCGTAATCTTCATACCTGACCGAGAGATCGGACGTGGCCTTATACACTTCCGAAACCAGGCCGGTATCGAAGTTGCGGTTGCCATCATCGGAGTTGATGTCACCGATATTGCCCTTGTCGCGTCCCTGTACGCGCCACATCGAGCCGTAGGACACAGTGGTATCGATGGACCCAGTGACTTGATTATCAGCAAAGCTGAACTCTGCCGCCTGTACCGCGTTAGCCACCAACAACGGTAACAGCGCCAAGGCTGCCCCCGCTTGCCACGGACGGAATTGCAGCTTGGGAAAGCCCACTTTCATCTTCATCGACAACGCCCTTAATTGGCCAAGATTTTTGGGCAGCACTAGCGGCCACCCTGTTTTTATTCGTCTCTCGGCTGTTGCGAAGTATTACCCGCAACAGAAACCCCACCGCACCGCGCAAAGCTCGCTGACTGGCAAGCTGAAACAGCAAGTTGGTACGATAGTGCATGCAAAGTAACAAAGTGTTGCATCACTGCCAACCAGTCAACAGAAATTAACCAATGCAGGGGAAATCGGTGCGCTCAGGGGCAGCGACGCGAGGATTGTGGCTCGCCGATGAACTCTAAAAGACTGGGCTCGCGCATCGAATCATGCTGGGGCATCCCCAGTTTGCGGCGCTTAAAAGCAAAAGCCCGAGGCGCATGGAGCGGCCCGGGCCTGGTCAATAACGCGTGCGATCAACGCACGATAAAGCGTTGCTCCAGCAGCTTGCGGTCATCCTGAAACACGATGAAATGCCACTCGCCCGGTACCACCTCATAGCGCTCAGTGAACTCGAAGGCCATCACATCCTGCGGGGCACCTGGCACCAATTGCTGCGTCACCACGAACTTGTCGTGCCGTGTGCCTTGCGGGGTGACGACCCCTGGCGTGAGATACAGCAGGGTCAGCGGTGAGTCTGCAGCCACCTTGCCGGCCAGTGTGTAGCGCATGCCGAACTTGGTGCCGAGCCTGGCAGGAATCACGTCCCCTGGTTCAATCTGCTGACTGCTGCGAGTCAACACCCGCTCACCTTCTTGAAAGTTCTGGTAGTCGCTGGCGAAAACACCGTACTCGACCGGCCCTTCAACGCGCACTTCAGCCTGGGTCAGGCCACTGATCAGGACAAGTGCGGCCAGACTACTGAAACGGGTGTATTGCATATCGCGCTCCTTTTTTAGATGAGCGCGAGCCTATGACACCGGCATGACAAGACCATGACAGCCCTACTCGGGCAGCTCGGTCTGCACCTTGCGCGGCAGCACAGCGAGGAAGTTATCGCGCGCCACCTGATGAGCCACAGCCTCAGGCAAAGCATCGAGAAACGGCTTGAAGCCGTTCAGGTAATCCGCCAACCCGTTAAAACGACCGACCACATCGGAGCCGAGCATAAACCGCGCCGGGTAGCTGCTGACCAGCTCCACCCAGGCCGGATCAGGCTTGCCGTCGGCGTCCAGCAGGTAAGGCTGGAGCATGGTCCAGGACAGATCGACATACAGATTGGGGTACTGCTTGAGCATGCGTTCAAGTGTGGGCAGAAGAAACTTCAGCTTTTTCTGGTGCCGATGAATTTCCATGCTGGTACCCGCATGCGCCCAGATAAACCGCACATGGGGGTGGTTGCGCAGCGGGTCCTCGATCTCCTGCAGGTACAGTGGATTGCGCTCACGCTTGGAGGTGATATTGGAATGCAGCATTACCGGCAGATCGTATTCAGCGGCGAGATGAAAGACCCGCGCCAACGCCTCGTTATTGGCCCTCGGGGTGTCGCCATTAATCAGCGCGGTCAGGTCATCGTGACGCGTGAAGATCTCACCGATACCCTGCCACAACCCCGGATCGAGTTCGAGCATGCGGCGGATGTGTGCATCGGCATTCTTGTCATTCGGGTTGAAGCCTGAGAGAAACGGGTGCAAGCGCTTACGCTGCTCGGCCGGTACCTGTTTGTAAGCATGTGCCACCAGCACATCGGTGGCACTGTACCAATAGGCATCAGCATCATCACCAGCGTAATAACGCGGGCGCTTGGGCTCATCCTCATGCCACTTCTTCGCCACCGGAATGCCCGAGAGCATCACATGTTCGATATTGCCCGCCGCCATCTGCTCAAACAGCTCGGTCATGCCGCTGCTTTCCTGGAAGAAATCGACGTAGTGCAGATGAGCATCGCTGTAGCGATAGTCGCGAGCCGCCGCCAATGGACTGCACACAGCAGAAAAAACAGCCAGACTCAACGCTAGTCCCTTCAAACCCCAACCCTCCTGAATACGTGAGCCCAATTGACTCACTACACTGCCGCCTAGTTCAGAACACAGGATAGCCGCAATGGTTTCAGCTTCATTACACTGGCCCAGCTGCCTGCAGATGCTGCTCGTGTTCGCACTCACGGGCCTGCCGACAAGCTATGCAACTGAACAACTGAGTTACCCACTGCACTCCGACGGCGTCGATCCTGAAACCTATGCCCTGGCGTTACTGACTGCCGCTCTCGAGCGGAGCCCGGGCCGCTACCAGTTGCAACCGACGCCAATGCCCATGGCGCAAAGCCGCGCACTGCTGGCCATTGAGCATGACAGCAAAAACGTGCAGGTGATATGGACCATGACCACCCGCGAGCGTGAAGAGCGCCTGCTGCCAATCCGCATTCCAATTTATCGCGGTCTGATTGGGTGGCGCGTGGTCCTGCAGCGCCAGGCCGATGCAGGCCAACTGGCCGCAGTGCAGGATATCGCAGCCCTCAAACAGTTCAGTTTCGGCCAACGCCATGACTGGCCAGATACCGCAATCCTGCGTGCCAATGGCCTGCAGGTAATCACCAGTCAACACTACCAGGGCTTGTTCCAGATGCTCGATGCTGGGCGCTTCAAGCTGTTTCCCCGTGAAATTGTGGTGGCCTGGCAAGAACAAGCACGCGCCGCTGCCAACGGGCTGCACCTGAGTGTCGATGAACACCTGCTGCTGCATTACCCCAGCGCGTTTTACTTCTTCACTTCGCGCAACCGGCCAGACCTGGCCAGCGCTATCGAGCGCGGCCTGGAAGCAATGATTGCCGATGGCAGTTTTCAGCGTCTTTTCGAGCAGTATCACGGCGACACCTTACGCCAGGCCAAGCTGCATAGCCGCCGCGTTATCGAGTTGCACAACCCCGACCTGCCTCCTGCGACGCCGTTCAACCGCAAGGCGTTATGGCTTCAGCCCAAGGAGTTCGAATGATCAGCATCAGCAATCAGCAAGGCCTGTTGCAACGCATCAGCATCGGCCCGCATACCCTGCACAGCGATGTCCCGATAGCGCTCGGCGGCGCAGGTGCAGCGCCCGAACCGCATGATCTGTTTGACGCGGCCCTGGGGGCATGTAAGGCACTGACCCTGGTGCTCTATGCCAAGCAACGTGGTTTACCGCTGGACGGCCTGGACGTCACGCTCAACCGCGATGACAGTCAGGAGCGCCAAGGCGTTTATCGCCTGGACGTCCAGTTGACCCTGCATGGCGCTCTGGATGACGCCCAGCGCCAACAACTGCTGCGCATCGCCGACAAGTGCCCTATTCACAAGCTGATGACCAACAGCGAAGTGCAGGTCAACACCCAGCTGAACGAGGACCCTGCATGAACAGCTTTGTGCAGATCACGCCGCGCCAGGAAGTCATCTCCGGGCAACCCATTCTGCGCCCCCTGCCCTCGGCCAAATGCCGCAGTGTAGGGCCGTTCGTGTTTTTCGATCACATTCTGGAGAACAGCTACCCGGCTGGCAGCGGCATGAACATCAACCAGCACCCGCATATCGGTCTGTCCACCCTCACCTACCTGTTCGAAGGGCAACTGCAACACAAGGACAGCCTGGGCTCGGATCAAGTGGTCAGCTCCGGCGAAGTCAGCTGGATGACTGCTGGCAATGGCGTGGCGCATGTCGAACGCACGCCACAGGCGTTGCAGCAAAGCGGTTCACGCCTGCATGGCCTGCAAGTCTGGCTGGCCATGCCCACTGCTACTGAACAAGGCCCGCCAAGCTACAGCCATCACCCAGCCAGTGACCTGCCGCGCAGCGCCAGCATGGGCGTGGATATCTGCCTAATTGCCGGTACCGGCTTCTGCCTGCAATCACCCGTGCCGGTGTGCTCGCCAACGGTATATGCCGAGATCAAGTTGGCCGCCGGCGCCGCGCTGCAGATACCCGCCGAGCATGCCGAGCGGGCGCTGTACCTGATGGCAGGCGAGGCGGTACTCGACGAGCAACAACTGCCGCTGCGCGGCCTGCTGGTACTGCCTGAAGGCGAGACCTATACCCTCAGTGCCTGCTGTGAATGTCATCTGGTGCTGATTGGCGGCGCACCGGTTGGCCCCCGGAGAATCAACTGGAACTTTGTCGCCAGCGACCAGGCCTTGATCGACCAGGCCCGCCAACGCTGGGCCGCGCAGGACTGGCCGACAGTGCCGGGCGAGACCGCACGAATCGAGCTGCCACGCTGACCGAGAAGATTTGTTGCACTCCCGAGACATCTAAACAGCACCTGCTCGGGTATAACCCTTGGCACGCTCACACTTTCAGGAACCCTGTGCATGGCGCAGCCGCTGTTTGACTACGAAAGCCATCTGGAAGCCTGCGCCCGGCAGGACGAACGGGCCTTCCAGGCACTCTACCAACAGGAGGCCGCGCAGATGCTCGGGCTGGCCATCACCTTGCTCGGCCGGCGTGATCAAGCCGAAGACTGTGTGCACGATGCTTTTGTACAGGTCTGGCGCAACGCCCAGCGTTTTCAGCGGGCGCTTGGCAATGGCCGGGCGTGGATCTACAGCATCCTGCGCTACCGCGCCCTGAACCAGCTACGCAGCCGTGGCCGTACAGTGGCAATGGATGATGATTTTATCGAGCGCGCTGCCGACGATAGCCCGCAGGCCGCCGATTTACTCGAGCAACAGGGCGAACATCGAGAGCTTCGTCGCTGCCTGCAGGGCATTGAACGCAATCGCCGTCATCCCATTCTGTTGGCCTTTTACCGTGGTCTGACCCATGAACAGATCGCCAGCCGCCTGAGCACCCCGCTGGGCACCATCAAAGGTCGTATCCGCGCGGGTTTGCGCGCATTGCAGGAGTGCTTGCAAGCATGATTACGCAACAACCTGCCGAACGCCGCGCCTTGATCGGCGAATACGTCCTGGGCCTGCTTGATGAGGCCGAAGCCGCTGAGGTTCGCGAGCTGATCGAGCACGACAGCGAGGCCGCGCAAATGGCTCTGCAATGGCAACAGCACTTTCTCGAACTAAGCGATCGGCTACCGCCGCAGACACCGTCTGCACAATTGTGGCAACGCCTTCAAGACAGCCTCGGCCTGACGCCGGCCGTTAGCCGTGTAAATACCTGGCTGGCCTGGTGGCAGAGCCTAACCACCTGGCGCCTCACCAGTGCCGTACTGGCCGTAGCCCTGATCGCCGCGCTAATGCCCAACCTGTGGCGCCCAGACGTGGCGAGCAATAACTACACCGTGGTGCTGCAAGCTCCGGGGGAAGCCGCCAAACCTGGCTGGGTGGTGCATGTGGATGGCACTGGCAGCCTACGCCTGCAACCGCTGCTGGACGATCAGATCCCGGCCGACCGCTCGGTACAGTTCTGGACACTGATCGACCCAGCCATCGGTCCGCGCTCGCTGGGCCTGGTCGAACCAGGTAAACCGCTGCAACTGTCTGCCGAACAGATTGGCGCGGTACAAGCCGGCCAGCTGTTCGAACTAACCCTGGAACCGGCCGGCGGCTCGCCGAAGGATCGGCCAACCGGCAAGGTGCTGTATATCGGTCGTGCGGTGATGGCTTCGGTCAACTGAGGCCATTTACAAAAAACTGAATTTATTTTCAGGCGGCGACATCCAGACGCTCTCTGGTGGGTATAGCTATCAGGTGTTTCATCGAGGCACCTGCAAGGCAGACGTTGTTCAGCCTTGCATCGATGCTGGATAACCCATGAGAGAACACACATGAACAAGCTCAACGCCGTACTGACTACTGCCATTGCCACCGCGACCCTCAGCCTCGCCGCTGGAAGCGTGAGCGCTGCCACGCTGCTAGCGCTGGGTGCCGATGGTCAGCTGTTCAAGATTGACAGCGCGAGCCAGAAAATCACTGCCACGATGGCCAGCAATAGCCCAAGCCCACTGCGCGGCCTCGACGTGCGCCCGGCCAACGGCATGCTCTATGCACTGGGCAGTGACAACCAGCTTTACACCCTGGACCCTGCCAGCGGCGCAGCGAGCAAGGTCGCAGCCCTGAACAAACAACTGCCGGGCAGTGGTCAGGCCGTCATCGACTTCAACCCGGTGGCTGACAAGCTGCGCATGCTGGCCGCTGACGGCACCAACTTCCGCGTCAACGTCGACACCGGTGAAGTAGTGGTTGATGGCTCCGTGGCCTATGACGCCGATGGTCCTTATAAGGGCAAGAGTGCCCGGGTCGTGGCCGGGGCATATACCAATTCCTACGCCGGCACCCAGGCCACCGCGCTGTATAACGTTGATCTGGCCAGCAGCAGCCTGATGCTGCAAAACCCACCAAACGATGGCGTACAGAAAGCGGTTGGCATGGTCGCTGAAGAGTTGAAGGCCGCTGCTATGGATATTGCCAGTGATGGCAAAGGGGGTAATACCGCCTACCTGCTGACCGGCAGCACATTGCATACCGTGGACCTGGCCAGTGGCAAACCTACTACGCTGGGCGATATAGCCGACCTGCCAGACAACATCATTGATATTGCTGTACTGCCAGGTATGTAAGCGAGGAGCTGGGAAGGCCGTCTGGCCTTCCCTCTCTGGATTTACTTGGCAAAGGTTTCCGCGAACAGATCATCCATCGCCTTGAAAGCGCGTGCTGCCACCACCGGGTGGTACTCATTACGGCCCGGAACATTCGCCACCGGATTGGTAAATGAATGCACCGCACCGCCATAGCTGACCAACTGCCAATCGGCCTTGGTCGCTTTCATTTCAGCGATAAAACCATCGACTTGAGCCTGCGGCACCGCCGGGTCATCTGCACCATGCAGCACCAACACGGGCGCCTTGATGTTCTGTGCATCAGCTGGATTGGGCGTATCCAGATTGCCGTGGAAAGACACAAAACCTTTCAGGTCAGCACCAGAGCGGGCCAATTCGAGCACCGCCGTGCCGCCAAAGCAGAAACCAATTGCGCCCAGCTTACTGGCATCCAAAGCCACCTGGTTTGTCTGCGCCTTGAGCACCTCCACGGCGGCCTGCGCGCGTTTGCGCATCAGTGGCCGGTCACCGCGCACCAGTGTCGCCGCCGCCTTGGCTTCATCGGCATTGGTCGGGCGCACGCTCTTGCCGTACATATCAGCCATAAACACTACATATTTATCACCGGCGGCGCGGGCGGCTTTCTTCGCCGAATCCTCGGTAACGCCCAGCCAGTTGGGCACCATGAGCAAACCTGGGCGCGGCGTGGTAACCGCATCGTCATAGATCAGCAGGCCTTCGAACGCCTCACCGTCAATCTCATAAGGCACCGGTTTGACCACTACAGCAGCTTCTGCAGCGCCGAGCAGACCAACACATAACAAGGGCAACAGACTTTTCGTAGGCATGATTGGAGTCCTTATGCGAGCCAAGCGGAACGACAACCATAGACCGCATAACCGCGCCGGCCAAGCTTGGCGGCGCCAAAGGCCTTACGCACAGACCTCAGTCGGTTACGTGTTCACCCTGCTCTGCCCAGCGTTCCTTGATTTCAAGGATGGCTGGTAGCTGCTGAACAAACAGCTCGACCAGGCGTGGGTCAAAGTGTCGCCCGCTCTCCCGGTGCAACAAGGCAACGGCATCCTCCACCGACCAAGCGGCCTTGTAGGGGCGCACACTGGTCAGGGCATCAAACACATCGGCAATCGCCACGATGCGCCCTTCCAGAGGAATATCCTCGCCACTCAAGCCATTTGGATAACCGCTACCGTCCCACTTTTCATGGTGCGTCAGGGCAATTCGCTGGGCCATGCGCAACAGCCCTGAAGGATGTTCACCAATAATCCGGGCGCCGATTTCAACGTGCTGGCGCATCACCGCCCACTCTTGCTCATCAAGCTTGCCCGGCTTGCGTAACACTGCATCGGGAATGCCAATTTTGCCGACATCGTGCATCGGCGCGGCATTGAGCAAGTCTTCGGCGGCCGCCTCGCTCAAACCCGCGGCCAAAGCCAGAACCTTGGAGAAATGGCTCATGCGGATAACATGCAGCCCAGTCTCGTTGTCCTTGTACTCGGCGGCCATGCCCAGGCGCTGAACAATCTGCAGGCGGGTCTGGCGCAGCTCATCCATACGCACCAGCGACAGATGCGTGCGCACCCGTGCGCGCACAACTGGAGGGCTGACAGGCTTGGTAATGTAGTCAACCGCCCCAACCGAAAAGCCGCGAGTCTCATCGTCGACATCGGCCAGCGCGGTCACAAAGATCACCGGGATGCTCTCCAGCTCAGGCTGCTGTTTGAGTGCCTGGCACACCTCATAACCGGTCATGCCTGGCATCATTACGTCGAGGAGAATCAGATCTGGGCGTTCACGCTCTGCCATCTCCAGAGCCTTGGCTCCATCCTTGGCAAACAGCAGGCGGTAATCCTCCTGGAGGATATGCCTGAGCACTTGCAGGTTGGTCGCTTCATCGTCAACCAACAAGAGCAGTTGACGGGTGTCGACTGGCGTCATCATGGTGTTTGCACGTCCTCGTCTGCCAGCTGATCCAGCAAATCAAGTAATGCTTGCTGTGCCAGGTCAAAATCAAAATCATCCAGTGCCAGGCGTATTTGCGCCAAGGTCTCTTTCTGCGCGGCGCTCTGCAAGCCATGCGTCAAGTCATGCAGCGCCTGGTCATCCAGGCCGCCGCGGCTAATGGCCTGTTGCATACGCTGCAACGCTGCGCGCAATTGCTTGTGATCTACAAGCGCTGTAGCCATAGCCGCTGCAGGCGCCTTCGGCAGCGCGGCGGACACCGCCGCCAGGGTATGCGCAAGCTCCTCTAACAGACTACTCAGCGGCAAGCCCTGACGCTGGCTGAAGGCTTGCTCCAACGCCAGCCCCAGGCGAGCCAGATGAGTCAGCGCAAGATTGCCGGCAGCGCCGCGAAAGCGGTGCGCCAGGCTACGCCCGGCATCCCAGTCCTGGTTTTCGAGCATGCGGCTTAATTGCTCGACCAGCTCATGTTGATCGTCGAGGAAGCGTTGAATGGCCTGGCTCATTTGCAGCGGCCCACCCCACAAGCTCGCCCCTCGCTGCCAGTCGAAAAGCCCTGTGGCAGACGAGGTTACGCTGTCTTCAACCTGAGGAGCCTGGGCAAGCCCCAACAACCGCGCCATTTCCGCCAGCAGCGCAGCCAGATCAAGCGGCTTGGAGGCAAAGCTGTTCATCCCGGCATCTAACGCCGCCTGGCGATCCTGGTCGAGCACGCTGGCGGTCAGGGCGATGATCGGTGTGGCTGCACGTTGAGTCCGACGCTCCAACTCGCGGATACGCCGAGAGGCCTCCAGACCGTCCACCACGGGCATCTGCACATCCATCAAAATCAGATCAAAGCTATTGCTGGCAAAGCTGTCGACCGCAGCCTGGCCGTCGGCCACACAGGTCACCCGATGCCCCAACCGTTCTAGGTTGAGTTGCAAAAGTTCAAGATTCTGCGGCACGTCATCGGCCGCAAGAATGTTCAAGGAGGCCAACACAGGCAATGCCTGGCGCACTTGCGGCGCCTGGCGATGCCCTGCATGCAAAGGCAACTCGACAATAAACCGACTGCCTTCACCGAGCGTACTTTCAACCCGCAGACAGCCCCCCATCAGCTCGACCAGCTGCCGCGAAATGGTTGTGCCCAGGCCCGTGCCGCCGAAGCGCCGGCTCATCGAGGCGTCTGCCTGGGCAAAGGGCTCGAAAATCTTCTCCAAACGGTCGGCGGCAATGCCAATACCGCTGTCTTCCACCACCAGACGAATAGCCCCCGGCTCGCCGGTTACGTGTAAGCACACTTGCCCCTGGCTGGTGAACTTCACCGCATTACCGAGCAAATTGGTCAGCACTTGCTGTAAACGCAGGGCATCACCGCGATAGAACTCGGCCAGCTGCACCGGATAGTTCAGCTGCAAGGCCAAGCCTTTGGCTTCAGCCCCCAGGCGCTGGGTGGCGCACACCTGCTCACACAGCTCGCGCAGGGAGAAATTCAGGTCTTCCAGCTCAATGGCCCCGCGGTCCAGCTTGGCGGTATCAAGGATATCGTTGAGCAACCCCAGCAAAGAACGCGACGCCTGCTGCACGGTGTGCAAATGACGGCGTTGCTCATCAGACAAGGGGGTACTGATCAGCAGCTCGGTGAAACCGATGATGGCATTCATCGGCGTGCGGATTTCATGGCTCATATTCGCCAGGAAGCTGCTACGCGCCGCCGCCGCGGCCTCCGCACGGTCACGTGCAGCACGCATTTCCTGCTCCATCAGGCGCCTTGGCGTAAGGTCAGTGGCCAGCTTGACCACCTTAAACGGGTTGCCATCGGCGTCCAGGATCGGGTTATAAGTCGCCTGAATCCAGACCTCTCGCCCACCCCGAGCAATGCGTCGGTATTCGCCCGCAAAGAACAGCCCACCGCGTAACGCCGCCCAGAACTCTCGATACTCGTCACTCTCGGCATATGCAGGGTCACAGAACAGGCTATGGCGCTGCCCGACAACCTCTGCCCGCGAATAGCCGAACAGGTCCAGCGCATTGTCATTGATATCCAGCACCTGGCCCTGCAGGTCAAATTCGACCAGCGCCATGGCCTTGCTGATGGCCGTTACCTTGCCTTCATATTCGGCGTTGCGCAGCTTGGTTTCGGTTTGGTCGAGCAACACACCGTCAATCCAGCGCGGTTCTCCGTGCTCATCGCACACGGCACTGCCACTTTCCCAGATCCAATGTTCTTTGCCGTCGCGGTCGAACAGACGGTACTCGACGGTGTAATTGCGTCGTTCCTCGATGGCCGCCAGCACCTGCTCGGCAACTGGCTGATAATCATCAGGATGGTAGAGCGCCGCAATGGACTGCCGCCGGCTGATGAAGTCATCAGCACTCCAACCGGTAAGGGCCTGCACGGCATCGCTGATAAACAGCATGGTCCAGTCTTCATCCAGCAAACAGCGGAATGAAACCCCAGGGATATTGCTGATCAACGAGCGGTATTGCTGTTCGCTCTCGCTTAGCGCCTGCTCCATCTTTTGCCGCTCACTGATGTCAGCCGCAAATACCACAAACAATGGATGGCTACCGGAACGGGTAATGCCAATACTGATGCGTACGGGCTTTGTCTGGCCGTCGCGGGCGATACACATCAGCTCTTGCTCTGCCGTAGGCAGGCTGACCACACCACTTTTCAGGTAATTACGCAGGTGTGCCTCGAATGAGTCGGCCTCAGGTGCATTGAGCAACGTGCGCATGGGCAAGCCAACCATTTCCTCAGGCTTCCAACCCAACAGCCGTGTGGCGGCGCGGTTGGCCGAGCGGATGGTACCGGTGTAGTCAATGGTCAGAATCGAGTCGAGTGCGGTATCAAATATCGAACGCAGGTGCTGCTCACTGGCACGCAGCTGCTGGCTCAGGTAGCGGTAGCGCAACAGCGCATTGGCGGCCACAACAAAAACCGTCAACGCAACCGTAATCAACGCAATCGAGCTGCCGAGATACAGGCTGTCGACCATTGCAATCGGCTGGGCTGACTCGGCCGTGCCGACAAAGCGCGCCGCCGCCATACCGGTGTAATGCATGCCACTAATGGCCAGCCCCATGACCAAAGCGCTGAGCAGCAGTGCCCAGATTTCGGGTAGTCGCCCATGCAAACCAAAACGCACCCAAAGGGCGAGAATGGCCAGGCCGACCGCCACCAGAATCGACAAGGCAAACATCCAGGAGTCATAACGCAGCAAGGGTGCCATCTGCATGGCAGCCATGCCGCTGTAGTGCATCGCCCCGATACCCGCCCCAACCAACACGCCACCGATACACAGCTGGGTAAGGTTCAGGTTGCGGCGTGCCAACAGGCTCAAGGCCACCCAGGAAGCCCCCAGGCTTGGCAACATCGACAGCAGCGTAACCCCAAGATCGAAGCGCACCTCGGCGCACAGCTGAAAAGCCAGCATGCCAATAAAATGCATGGCCCAGACGCCCGCACCGAGCGCCAACGAACCGGTGGCAATGGTGACATGGCGCCACCAGAGCGTTTCGCTACTGCGAGCCACACCTGCCAATTGCAACGCCATGCCGGAGGTAAACACGGCGACGCACAATGACATCACGACCAGTAGCGGGTTATAGCTGCTGAGCACCAACACGCTCGGATCGGCACTGGTGATAAACAACTGATCAAGAAACTGCATACCACCCCAAGACTGCATCGGTTGAGTTGCGCTAATGGCGCAATGCCAGCACGAAAGGCAAGCCTAACGTGCTGGTTAATTCGCCACAAATAAAAAATCCATGGCCACCCTCACGCCGCCCCATATTGTCGGCACATGCAACAGCTTCCTGAATGAAAACACCCTGCGCAAGGTCAACTTTCGCAGGGTGTCGGCGTTGCTCATCTCAGCAGTCCGCTAGAGCGAACTTTTCACAAGCCAGTCTTAGAGACTGAGCTGGCGATTGGATGCCTTGAGGAACTCACGCTTGAGGTCTTCGTAAGTGTGTACCGCCGGAAACTGCGGAAACTCACGAATAACATTGTCGGGGGCATGGAACAGGATACCGGCATGGGCTTCGCTGAGCATGGTCGTATCGTTGTACGAATCACCGGCCGCAATCACGCGGTAGTACAGGCTCTTGAAGGCGAGCACCGACTGGCGCTTGGGGTCTTTCTGACGCAGTTGATAATCCACCACCCGGTCGGTTTCATCGGTGATCAACTTATGGCACAGCAGCGTCGGAAAGCCCAACTGGCGCATCAGCGGCTGGGAGAACTCATAGAAAGTGTCCGAGAGAATCACCACCTGGAAACGCTCGCGCAACCAATCAACAAACTCAACCGCGCCCTCCAGCGGTTTCAGGGTGGCAATCACTTCCTGAATATCAGCCAGTTTCAAACCGTGTTCATCCAGAATACGCAGGCGCTGCTTCATCAGCACGTCATAGTCCGGAATATCCCGGGTGGTCGCTTTCAGCGATTCGATGCCAGTTTTTTCCGCGAAGGCGATCCAGATTTCCGGGACCAACACGCCTTCCAGGTCGAGACACGCGATTTCCACAGGACACTCCTAGCTTGGGTTTATGTGAGAAGGCGGCACTCTAGCGGCTCCCCTAGAGCAGTGCAACGCAGTGGTTATACCCAAAACAAAGGTTAACCTAGGCACTTCGTTATTTAGCCGTATAAGTTGCTTTTGCTACCATCGCCGCACAAGACGCATGACGTCACCATAACTAGGAATTCAGCCCGATGAGCCATCCCTTCGACGCAGCCGAGCTGGCGGCGAGTTACGCCAACAAGTCGCCCCAGGACATTCTCAAACTCGCCTTCGAGCACTTTGGCGATGAACTGTGGCTGTCCTTTAGTGGCGCTGAAGATGTGGTGCTGATCGACATGGCCTGGAAACTCAACAAGAACGTCAAGGTCTTCAGCCTCGACACAGGCCGCCTGCATCCGGAGACCTACCGCTTTATCGATCAGGTGCGCGAGCACTACAACATCAGCATCGACATCCTCTCGCCAGAAGCTGCCGCACTGGAGCCCTTTGTCAAAGAAAAAGGCCTGTACAGCTTCTATAAGGATGGCCACGGTGAATGCTGCGGCATCCGCAAGACCGCCCCGCTACGCCGCAAACTCGCCACGGTCAAAGCCTGGGCCACCGGCCAGCGCCGCGACCAGAGCCCCGGTACCCGCAGCCAGGTTGCCGTGGTCGAACTCGACGCCGCCTTCTCCACGGCAGACAACACGCTGTACAAATTCAACCCGCTGGCGCAAATGAGCAGCGAAGACATTTGGGCGTATATCCGCATGCTGGAACTGCCTTACAACAGCCTGCACGAGCGCGGTTTTATCAGTATCGGCTGCGAGCCCTGCACCCGCCCCGTATTGCCCAATCAGCACGAACGCGAAGGCCGCTGGTGGTGGGAGGAAGCTACGCAGAAAGAGTGTGGTTTGCATGCTGGCAATCTGATTGCCAAGAGTTGAGCGTTAAAGTGGCTAGAGCGATATAAAAAAGGCCAGTCATTGACTGGCCTTTTGCTTAAGTGAATTAGTCAGCTTTATTTACCGGGCGCTGACGTCTCACCATATAACGCTCCACATAGGAGCATGAGGGAATCACCGTGTAACCCAGACGCTCGGCATACTGCAATGCATGCTCGGTCAACGCTGCAGCGACCCCACGCCCACGCAATGAGTTAGGCACAAAGGTACGGTAGATATCCAAGGTTTGCTTACCAAGATCCATATACGCCAGGTACGCCCGATCACCATCCACTGTGGTCTCGAATTGATGGCCTACCAGGTCATGATGAATGGACAACGCCTCGCTCATTGCAACTCCTCTGTTAACTCGTGCAACCCGGTTTGGCCTTTGCGCTAACCGGGTTACAGCATCTCGTACCTATTAAGTTGTAGGCAATTATTACGAGCTTATCAGGCGAAAACCTGCGAGGTCACGTGAATCAATGACTTAGATCACATACAAAGGTACTCAGCCTATCACCCGCACAACGCCTCTCACGGCGTTTATTGAACGTTTTGCCCCCAATAATGACTCAAGCACAAGAAAGCGGTGCGTTTTCAGTTGCTACTTGCAACCCTGATTGCGCCATCAATGACTGCACTCAAAATGACAAAACCATTGCCCCTTGATCGTTTTTTAGCCAAAAAAATCTCAATGGAGGGCTGACAACACAATAAACAGAAAAAAACCTCTACGCCTTGCCTTGGCTCCGTTTACTTACTACAAGTTATAGGTAGTATGTACGCCGGCTAATTTCCCACATTCGGGAGATTGCTCTTATGGAAAACCTCCACCTCAAGGGGAACACGATGAACAACGTTCTGAAATTCTCTGCTCTGGCATTGGCCGCAGTTCTGGCTACCGGTTGCAGCAGCATGTCCAAAGAAACTGAAGCTCGTCTGACTGCAACTGAAGATGCAGCTGCTCGCGCTCAAGCCCGTGCCGACGAAGCCTACCGCAAGGCTGATGACGCTATGGCTGCTGCTCAGAAGGCTCAGCAAACTGCTGACGAAGCCAATGAGCGCGCTCTGCGTATGCTGGAAAAAGCCAGCCGCAAGTAATAGCTCACAAGGCTATGAAAAGCCGACCCAGTTTCTGGGTCGGCTTTTTTATTGCTCGGTGAACGCACAACAGCTTGTGGCAAACACTGCGCCACGCATTAAGCCCCCTGAATAAAAACACCCTGCGCAAGCAACGCTCACGCAGGGTGTAGAAGACCAACTCAGTCGCCCGCTCACACGGGCCTGGCTAGCGACGTGCTGATCAGGCTGAGAGCTCAACCAGCAACTTGTTCAGACGCTGTACGTAGGCGGCTGGGTCTTTCAGGTTATCGCCTGCTGCCAGCGCGGCCTGATCGAAAAGAATGTTGCTTAGATCAGCAAAGCGATCTTCGTCCGCTTCAGCATCAAGCTTCTCAATCAATGGATGGCCTGGGTTGAATTCGAAGATCGGCTTGGACTCCGGCACCTTCTGCCCACTGGCTTCGAGAATCTGGCGCATCTGCAGGCCAAGATCCTGCTCGCCAATCGCCAGAATCGCCGGGGAGTCGGTCAGACGATGGGAAACCCGCACTTCGGCAACCTGCTCGCCCAATGCGCTTTTCAGACGCTCAACCAGACCTTCCTTGGCCTTGGCGACTTCTTCCTGGGCTTTCTTGTCCTCTTCCGAGTCCAGCTTGCCCAGATCCAGATCGCCACGAGCCACGTCGACAAAGTGCTTGCCGTCGAACTCGGTGAGGTAGCTCATCAACCACTCATCGATACGGTCGGTGAGCAGCAGCACTTCGATGCCTTTCTTGCGGAACACTTCCAGGTGCGGGCTGTTTTTCACCTGCGCGTAGGATTCGCCAGTGAGGTAGTAAACCTTGTCCTGACCTTCCTGCATGCGCGCGATGTATTCGCCCAGACCAACACTCTGCTCGCCGCCTTCGCTTTGGGTGGAGGCAAAACGCAGCAGTGCGGCGATTTTTTCCTTGTTGGCGAAATCTTCTGCCGGGCCTTCCTTGAGTACCTGGCCAAAGTTCTTCCAGAAGCTTTTGTATTCTTCCGGCTTGTTTTTCGCCAGTTTCTCCAGCATGTCCAACACACGCTTGGTCAGCGCCGACTTCATCGAATCGATGATCGGGTCTTTCTGCAGAATTTCGCGGGAGACGTTCAGCGACAGGTCGTTGGAATCGACCACACCCTTGATAAAGCGCAGGTACAGTGGCAGGAAGGACTCGGCCTGATCCATGACGAAAACGCGCTGCACATAGAGTTTCAGACCACGCGGCGCTTCACGCTGATACAGGTCGAACGGTGCGCGGGCCGGGGTGTACAGCAGCGAGGTGTATTCCAGCTTGCCTTCAACCTTGTTGTGGCTCCAGCTCAGCGGGTTCTCGAAATCGTGGCCGATGTGCTTGTAGAACTCCTGGTATTCCTCGTCCTTGATTTCGGTACGCGGACGAGTCCACAGGGCGCTGGCGCGATTGACGGTTTCCCATTCAACCTCAGCAGGTGCGGCTTCGCCTTCGGCCACGGCTTGCTCTTTCGGCAACTCGATCGGCAAGGCGATATGGTCGGAGTATTTCTTGATGATGTTGCGCAGACGCCAGCCATCGGCGAACTCGTCTTCGCCGGATTTCAGGTGCAGAACAATACGGGTACCGCGCTCGGCTTTCTCAACAGTAGCGACCTCGAAGTCGCCCTCGCCCTTGCTCGACCAGTGCACCCCTTCACTGGCCGGACTACCGGCACGGCGGCTGAAAACATCGACTTTGTCAGCCACGATAAAGGCCGAGTAAAAGCCCACACCAAACTGGCCAATCAGGTGCGAATCTTTTTTCTGGTCGCCGGTCAGGTGCTTCATGAAATCGGCGGTACCAGACTTGGCAATGGTACCCAGATGGGTGATCGCGTCTTCACGGCTCATGCCAATGCCGTTGTCTTCGAGGGTGACGGTCTTGGCGTCTTTGTCGAAGCTCACGCGGATCTTCAGGTCAGCGCCCCCCTCAAGCAATTCAGGCTTGGCCAGCGCCTCGAAGCGCAGCTTGTCGGTAGCATCGGAGGCGTTGGAAATCAGCTCGCGCAGGAAGATTTCTTTATTGGAATACAGCGAATGGATCATCAGATGAAGCAGTTGCTTCACCTCGGTCTGGAAGCCCAGGGTTTCTTTTTGAGTTTCCACACTCATGCTCTCTTACTCCACTTAGTTGACGAAGCCGCCGCGGCGGCGGATGTCATACAGGTGGGGGCATGTTGTGAGATTTCAAGTGTTTGCTCACGCCCGCGATCAGGGCTCAAGCAGCTCGATGCGCGTGACTTCTTCAGGTCGCAGGGTATAGCTGACCTCACCCTGCCCGCTCATACGCTGGCGCAGGATGATCCGGCCATCCTGATCAATCCCCTGGAAACGCCCTTCGGCACTGTTGCCGCGCTCAGTGGCTGCTCGCATGCTGAGGTTCTGATAACGGTTGGGGCTGCGCAATAAACCATCAAGGCTGAAGCGCACACGCCGATCCAAGGGGCGACTGACACGCTCAGGAACCACCTCTGCAGCCTTGACTGCAGCCGGTTTGACTTGGGCAACCGGCTGCGGAGCGGCGCTCGGTAACGCTGGAAATGTATCGGCCGCGACCTGCCAGCCGCGCCGGTCCTGTTTCTGCAGCATGATGGGCAACTGTTGCAGCTCGCCGTTAATGCGCGCCTGCACATTCAGATCAATGCTCGGCTGGAGAAAACTCAGATTGCCAAGCGGTTGCAGTTGCACCTGGCGGGTGGCAAAACGGCGCTCCAGATAGTCTTGGATGACATAACTGATGGTATCCACCGAGTCGATCTGGCGGTTCACCCTGCCACCCTCGTAACGCAGACCATCGCTAAACAGCTCCAGCCTACCGCTAAGGGTGGTTTTAAATTGTGGTGGCAGGACCAGATGCAAATCGCCCACCAGCTTGTTGGGCGCAACCGGCTGCAAATCCAGATGCAGGGTATAACCACGAACCAGACGCCGCGCTTCGGGCAGCTCCTGCTCAGGCAATAACCAACTGATTTCCACTTCCGGCAAGACGCCGGTGTCAGCCGGCAGCACATCGACCCGCACCGGACCCTTGTCGTCTTTAGGGAGGCGGATGACCAGCTCGCTCTGGGCGAAAAAATCCTGACCTTCACGCAGACTCAATACACCATCCAACAGCTCTGCCTGTTGCGGCGCAAAAGGCCGACCATTCAGCTCGCCGCTCAAATTGATGGCCAGTTCGGCAGGCGCCTGCACGTCAGGTTTAAGCCATTTGAGGCTGATGATTGCCTCCAGGCGTTGCGCGTCATGACTGGCCAGCAAGGTCAAACCGACCACCAGCGGAATAATACCCAGCCCCGCCAGCGCTAACGCCGGACGCGCCGCGCGCCAATGGCGCAACACGTACAACAGGGTGAACGGCGGCAGGAAACTGGCCCAGCCCCACAGCAGGCTGGTAGCAAAAGCACGCATCACCAGCCAGACCAGCCCGGCCAAGATCAGCAGCAAGCCACCCAGAATCAGCAGCGCATCCATTCAGTAGTCCTTAGCCTTAGCGTTGGTTAAACGAGTGACTGCCAGCGACCCGCGACTTCAAGGCTCATCGACCTTGAAATGTGCACGTGCGGTGGCAATTGGCTCGGTCTGGCTGGTTTGCCAGGCGGTAATGGCTACGTTGGCCACTCTGCGCCCTTGCCGCCACACCTGACATTGCACGAAGGTGTCACGATAATGGCCGGCGCGCAGGTAATCTATCGAGAAGTCGATGATTTTCGGCAAATGTGGAATACCCATAAACATCAGCAGATGGAGCATCGCCGAATGTTCCATAAAGCCTGCGATTACCCCACCATGCAATGCCGGCAAGGTTGGATTACCAATGCAGTCCTGATTGGCCGGCAGGCGAAACACCATGTCATCGCCCAAGCGCAGACACTCGATGCCAAGCAACTTGGCATAGGGAATCAGGCTGATCAGCGGGTCGTAGTTATTCTGCTCATGGGCTTCGCGCACCAACTCGTTGAGGTTGAGCAAACTCATTGGCCACCTCCCTGAACACTGCTACCGAGTGGTTTACCACCCATACTTTTACCCATACGCATAAACGCACCGACTACGTGGGCAATCGGCTCGTCGGGATTGTCCTGATAGGCATAACCGCGCGTAAAGATGATGTTCTCGGTCACCCGATAGCACTCGGCGAAACCGAAAACATCCTTATTCGGTTCGGCCGGGCGCATGTAATCGACGCGCAGATCGAGGGTCGGGCAGATCTCGAATTCAGGCAGTACACACACGGTGGAAATGCCGCAGGTGGTATCCATCAACGTGGTGATGGCCCCACCGTGAATGACGCCTGTTTGCGGGTTGCCCACAATTTGCGGGCTATAGGGCAGGCGCAGGATCAAACCTTGCGCATCTGCGCTGTGCACACTCATACCCAGCACCTGACAATGGCGCAATACCGCTAGAAAACGTTGCGCACGCTCGATAACAGGGAAATCACTCATGAATTCAAACCCAGAACAACTGTACAAAGGGCGAGCATGATACCCGCAGCAAGACGGCCAGACATCAGCGCGTTCGCCTGATGATCAGAAGCATCGGGTAATTAATAAGGAACTTCGGTGAAATTGTGGTGTTTAAGAGCTATGCCTGCGCAATCAGGTATTGCTTACAACATTACAAGGAGTACTAACCGTGCAAAAGCCATTCACCTATGCCCTGCTTCTCGCCGCCATGCTCGCCCTGGCTGCCTGCGAAAAAACCCCGGAAGACAAAATGGAGTCAGCCAAGGAGTCCGCATCTGAAGCCATAGAATCCATGGGTGATGCTCTTGAGGATACCGGCGAAGCTATTGAGCAAAAAGCCGACGAAGCCATGGGCACCGAGCCAACTACTGGCGAGAAAATCGAAGACGCGGCTGATGACACTGCAGATGCAGTCGAAGATGCCGGTGATGAAATCAAAGATGCTGTAGAAGCCCAATAAGCCCCGCAGCTGAAACAAAAAGGCCCGCTTGATGCGGGCCTTTTTGTTTGTGGCGCATTTAAAGCGCCGGGGTAAGCATCAGCAAGAGACTACAGGCCAGACCGAGCACCCAGACCACACTACGCTGCCAGTGCAGGTCAGCCCAATAGAAAAGCAGGTACAGCACTCGCGCCAGCACAAAGGTCACGGCCAGCGCATCCACCAGAACGCCATGGCTATTGGTGACATGAGCCATCAGCACGCCCACGGCAAACAACGGGAATGCTTCGAAACTGTTCAGGTGCGCTGCTAGCGCTCGCGCACCAAAGCCCGTCAGCCGAGCTTGCTGGGCGCGTGGATGATGATTGTCATAGCGCCCACCACCCTCCTTCGCCATCGCCTTGGCCACTGGCGCCTTGGCGATGAAAATCAATATTGCACTGATAAAAATGCACCAGAACGGAATACTCATTCGCTTTTCTCCTTGGGCGATTCAAACGTCGGGGTTTGTGTGTAAACCATCACTTCCAGCACATCGGAATGAAACTCACGGCGGTACAGCACCACAACCACACCGGCGCTGACCAGCATAAAAAACCAGGGATTGATAAACCAGGCCAGGGTCGCCATGCCGAAATAATAGGCACGCAGGCCCTGGTTGAACTGGTTGGCGGCCATCGAAATAACTCGGGCGGTGCGCTCGGCAAATGCTTTGCGCTCCTGTTCGGTGACATGCCGCTCGCCAATCATCGGCGCCGACCCCACCAACACCGCCGCGAAATTGTATTGGCGCATGCACCAGCTAAACGTGAAGAAGGCATAGACAAACACCACCCCCAGGCACAGCAACTTGACCTCGGACATCTCACGGCTGGCGGCCTGCACAAAAGGCAGGTCCGCCAACAGCGACACGGCCCGATCCGAGGCACCGAGCACAGTGAGAATACCGGCCAGGATAATCAGGGTGCTTGAAGCAAAGAACGAGGCGTTACGTTCAAGGTTGCCAATCACGTTGGCATCAGCGATGCGGTTATCACGCAGCAACATGCGGCGCATCCAGTCCTCGCGATACAGATGCAGCACACTGGCCAGGCAGGGCGTGGTGCGACCCTTGGCCTGCGCATAGCGGGTATAACCGACCCAACACAACACAAACCAGAAAACCGCAAGCAAGTGAGGCAGGTAGTAATCGCTGATCGACATGCAAACTCCTTGTTAACCTGCGCCGATTATAGCCAGGCCTGGCGTGCAACTGGCCAACAAAAAGGCCGCTCATTGAGCGGCCTTGATGCAACTGCAAGACTTAGACAGTCGCTGTTTTAGGCGCACCCAATACGCGGTCCACCGCAACAGCCAGCAGCAGCGTCAGCAGCACCGGCAGCAACCAGCCAAGGCTCTGGTCTGCCAGCGGTAACTCGCTGAAGAAAGCCGGAATCAAAGCCTTGCCGCCGGCTGCAGCAAGGCCATCCACCAGGCCAAAGACCAGGGTAACCGCCATCACCGGACGAAACACCCGTGCGGATGAGCACCACAGATCATCCAACAGGCTCAGCGCCACCAGCACAATCGCCAGCGGGTACAAGCCCACCAGAACCGGGATCGAAAAGCTGATCAGCTGAGTCAGCCCCTGGTTTGCCACCAGCAGACTGAACACACCAAACACGACGACCACCGTTCGGTAAGACACCGGCAGCAGAGCGCTGAAAAACTCGCCACAGGCCGTCAACAAACCCACCGCCGTCGTTAGGCAGGCCAGGGTAATGACCACCGCCAGCAACAGGCTGCCTGCAGTGCCGAAGGTGTGTTGCACGTAAGCGGTCAGTATCTGCACACCATTTTGCGCTTCGCCGGCAATGCCCTGACTGGTAGCACCAAGATAAAACAGCGCCAGGTAAACCAGCGACAGGCCAACAGCAGCAATCAAGCCCGCAATCACCGAATAACGGGTAATAAGCTTGCCGTCCGTCACGCCATGGTCGCGAATCGCGGTGGCAATCACGATGCCGAACACCAGTGCGCCAAGGGTATCCATGGTCAGATAGCCCTGCAGAAAGCCCTGCACAAATGGCGCTGCCTGGTAATCCGCGGCAACCTGGCCAACCTCACCAGCCGGCACCAACAGCGCCGCACCGCCCAATACCAGCAGCGCCGCCAGCAGCACCGGGGTAATGTACTTGCCGATGCGGTCAACCAGCTGGCCGGGGTTCAGGGACAGGAACAGCACCGCCGCAAAATAGGCCAAGGTATACAGCAACAACGCCGTGCTGTTATTGCCGCTGAAAGGCGCCACGCCCATCTCGAACGACACCACCGCCGTGCGCGGCGTGGCAAACAGCGGACCGATGGCCAGGTACACCGCTACCGCGAACAGTACGCCGGCTTTTTTACCCAGCGGCGCAGTGAGCAATGCCATACCGCCCCCCACACGCGCCAAAGCAACGATGGTGAGCAATGGCAAACCTACGCCGGTAAGTAGAAAACCCAAGGCCGCCAGGCCGATATTCTCACCCGCCGCCATGCCGGCACTGGGCGGGAAAATGATATTGCCTGCGCCAAGGAACAGCGCAAACGTCATAAAACCAAGGGCCAGGAGATCCGAGCCTTTCAAACGAGTCATAGAGGGGAATACCACAGGCAGAAAGTTAAAAGTTCCGAGGGTTTCCCGATGGATCGGGGGAAACGTCACCCAGCCGGTTAAGCGGGGCCACTGCAACACCGTGAACTGCTTGTGGCAGAGCAGGCGCTAATAGTTGCAAGCCTAACGAAATTGCTGAGCCAGCGGCACTGGCACAGGTCAGTCTGTCGGACTGGCGAAAATTGCTGTCGCTTTACTAACAGAACAAGGCCGCTGGTCTCGGCTGGACACCTCCATGCCCACCGAGCACAGGCAGGCCGCAACAAGCCCTATTCAAGAAAACGCGAACAATAAAAAGGCCGCTCGAGAGCGGCCTGGGTAATCCAACAGCGGGTTTAGTCAGCCAGGCGCCAAGTTGTAACGCCCTTACCGTCTTCAAGCACCACACCCATGGCAGTGATCTGATCACGGATGCGATCAGACTCCGCCCAGTTTTTCTCAGCGCGAGCCTGCAGGCGTGCAGCAATCAGCGCATCAACCTCGGCGGCATCGACCTTACCGACTGCGCCGGCCTGGAGGAATGCATCGGGCACAAGCTGTAGCACACCCAGCACGCCGGCCAACTCTTTCAAGCGCGCGGCCAAACCCGCCGCCGCCTGCACATCGCTTTCGCGCAGCCGGTTGATCTCGCGCGCCAGTTCGAACAGTACAGCGCAGGCTTCCGGCGTGCCGAAGTCATCATCCATGGCCGCGGTAAAGCGCTCGACAAATGCCTCGCCACCCACCACTGGCGCGACCGGCAGGCCTTTGAGTGCGTTATAAAAACGCTCCAGCGCACTCTTGGCATCTCGAAGACTGTCTTCGGAGTAGTTGATCGGGCTGCGGTAGTGGCTCGACACCAGCAGGTAGCGCACCACTTCCGGATGGTACTTCGCCAGCACATCGCGAATGGTGAAGAAGTTATTCAACGACTTGGACATCTTCTCGCCGTTGATGCGAATCATCCCGCAGTGCATCCAGGCATTGGCGTAAGGCTTGCCGGTAGCCGCCTCGCTCTGGGCGATTTCGTTTTCATGGTGCGGGAACTCCAGGTCACTGCCACCACCATGAATATCGAAGGTCTCGCCCAGGCAGCAGGTCGACATGACCGAGCACTCGATGTGCCAGCCCGGACGGCCGGCGCCCCACGGCGACTCCCAGCTCGGCTCGCCCGGCTTCACGCCCTTCCACAGCACGAAGTCCAGCGGGTCTTGTTTGGCTTCATCGACCTCAATCCGCGCACCGATACGCAGGTCTTCGATTTTCTTGCGCGACAGCTTGCCGTAGCCCATGAACTTGGCAACGCGGTAGTACACATCGCCATTGCCCGGCGCGTAGGCATAGCCCTTGTCGATCAAGGTCTGAATCATGCTCAGCATGCCCGGAATATGATCGGTGGCACGCGGCTCCAGGTCCGGCTTGAGGATGTTGAGACGTGCTTCGTCCTCATGCATAGCGGCGATCATGCGCTCGGTCAGCGCGTCGAAGGGCTCGCCGTTTTCATTGGCACGATTGATGATCTTGTCGTCGATATCAGTAATGTTGCGTACGTAGGTCAGCTCATACCCGCTGAAGCGCAACCAGCGCGTGACCAGATCGAACGCCACCATGCTGCGGCCGTGGCCGATGTGGCAGTAGTCATATACGGTCATGCCGCACACGTACATACGCACCTTCTTGCCATCCAGCGGCTTGAAGACTTGTTTGCTTTTGGTCAGCGTGTTGTAGATCGAAAGCATCGGAATTCCTTGGAAAACCACGGGCCGGCGTACCGGCCCGATTCTAATCAGAGCGACTGAGCCTTAGGCCCAGGAATCACGCAGCGTCACGGTGCGGTTAAACACCGGCGCGCCCGGCTTGCTGTCCTTGATGTCGGCACAAAAATAGCCTTCACGTTCGAACTGGAAGCGCTCTTCCGGCGCGGCATTGGCCAGGGATGGCTCAGCGCGACAACCTTTGAGCACCACCAGGGACTCTGGGTTGATGTTGTCGAGGAAGCTGCCGCCTTCTTCGTCTTTTTCCGGGTTGGCGGAGCGGAACAGCCGGTCATACAGGCGCACTTCACACTCAACGCTTTCGGCGGCCGGCACCCAGTGGATCACGCCCTTGACCTTGCGGCCTTCGGGGTTCTTGCCCAGGGTATTCTCGTCATAGCTGCAACGCAGTTCGATGACATTGCCGTCAGCATCCTTGATCGCCTCGTCAGCACGAATCACGTAGCTGCCGCGCAGGCGCGCTTCGCCACCGGGGATCAGCCGCTTGAAACCGGCGGGCGGGACTTCTTCGAAGTCACCGGCATCGATATAGATTTCGCGGCTGAACGGCAGCACACGCACGCCCATGTCCTGCTTGGGATGACGCGGCAGTTCGAGGTTCTCGACCTGGCCTTGCGGGTAATTGGTAATCACCACCTTCAATGGCTTGAGCACGCACATGGCGCGTCCCGCGTTGGCATCCAGGTCATCACGAATGGCGAACTCAAGCATGCCCACATCGACCACACCGCCGGCGCGGTTGACGCCAATCATGTCGCAGAAGTTGCGGATCGACGCCGGGGTATAGCCACGACGGCGAAAACCCGACAGGGTCGACATGCGCGGGTCATCCCAGCCATGCACGTGCTGTTCATCCACAAGCTGCTTGAGCTTGCGCTTGCTGGTGATGGTGTAATTCAGGTTCAGGCGAGCGAACTCATACTGACGCGGCTGCGCCGGCACCGGCAATTGCGCCAGGAACCACTCGTACAACGGGCGGTGGTCTTCAAACTCCAGGGTGCAGATGGAGTGAGTAACGCCTTCAATGGCGTCCGACTGGCCGTGGGTGAAGTCGTAGCTCGGGTAAATGCACCACTTATCACCGGTCTGGTGGTGGTGCGCGTGGCGGATGCGGTAGAGGATCGGGTCGCGCAGGTTGATGTTCGGCGATGCCATGTCGATCTTGGCGCGCAGCGAGCGAGCGCCGTCGGCAAATTCGCCAGCCTTCATACGGGCGAACAGGTCGAGGTTTTCCTCCACCGAGCGCTCACGAAACGGGCTGTTCTTGCCCGGCTCGGTCAAGCTGCCACGGTAGGCGCGCATTTCTTCGCCGTTTAGGTCGCAGACAAACGCCTTGCCAGCCTTGATCAGCTCAATCGCCCAATCGTGCAACTGGTCGAAATAGTTGGAGGCATAGCGCTCCTCACCCGCCCACTTGAAGCCCAGCCACTCAACGTCGCTCTTGATCGCGTCGATGTACTCCTGGTCTTCCTTGGCCGGGTTGGTGTCGTCAAAACGCAGGTTGCACTCGCCACCCATTTCCTGGGCCAGGCCGAAATTCAGACAGATCGACTTGGCGTGGCCGATATGCAGGTAGCCATTGGGCTCAGGCGGAAAACGGGTAATGATTTTCGCGTGCTTACCGGCATCCAGATCGGCCTGGACGATGGGGCGAAGAAAGTTAGCGGCGGCGACAGTTTCTGGCTTGCTCATGGGGTCCTTGATCATGCAGGTGCGCGGCGCAGGGTAGGCCGACTAAAACAAAGCGCTTATCATAGCCGAAGCTGTCAATCCCCTGACAGGCCCAAGAGCCGCCTGAATGCCCACTGCATGCAGCTGAGATGATGCAAGCAACGGAAATAACAGCGGTTCTCGGATTTATCGACAGAGCGATTACCTACATGATCAAGCTGCACACCAACCATGGCGTTATCACCCTCAACCTGTTCGAAGACAAAGCCCCGGAAACCGTAGCCAACTTCAAGCAGTACGTTAAAGAAGGTCACTACGACAACACCGTATTCCATCGCGTGATCAGCAACTTCATGATCCAGGGCGGTGGTTTTGAGCCGGGCATGACACAAAAAACCACCCGCGCACCGATCAAGAACGAAGCCAACAACGGTGTTGCCAACAAGATTGGTACCGTGGCCATGGCCCGCACCATGGAGCCGCACTCAGCGAGCGCGCAGTTCTTTATCAACGTCAGCGATAACAGCTTCCTCAACCACAGCGCACCTACCGTGCAGGGCTGGGGCTACGCGGTATTCGGTGAAGTGGTTGAAGGCATGGACGTGGTCAATGCCATTAAAGGCGTCGCCACCACCAGCAAATCCGGTCATCAAGATGTGCCTGTAGAAGACGTCATCATCGAGCGTGCCGAGATCGTTGAGTGATCCTACTGATCTCTGATCTGCACCTGGAAGAGGAGCGCCCGGACATCAGCCGGGCGTTTCTGCATTTTCTCGAGACCCGTGCTAGCAAAGCCGACGCTTTGTATATCCTCGGCGATTTTTTTGAAGTATGGATCGGCGACGATGCCATGAGCCCCTTTCAACACTCGATTGCCCAGGCCCTGCGCCACCTTAGCGAGCGCGGTACACGCCTGTATCTGATGCATGGCAATCGTGACTTTCTCCTCGGCAAGAAGTTTTGCCAGGCTGCCGGCTGCACCCTGCTGCCAGACCCATGCGTGATCGAACTGAACGGCAAGCGTGTACTGCTGATGCACGGCGACAGCCTGTGCACCCTGGACATCGGCTATATGAAGCTGCGCCGCTGGCTGCGCAACCCGGTTTCCCTGTTTATCTTGCGCAACCTGCCGCTGAGCATTCGACAGAAATTGGCGCGCAAGCTGCGTAATGAAAGCCGCACCCAAACGCGGATGAAAGCCAGCGAGATTGTCGACGTCACTCCGGACGAAGTGCCGCGCATTATGGCCGAGCACCGCGTACGCACTCTGATTCACGGTCACACCCACCGCCCGGCCACACACTCACTCCAGGTCAACGGTGAGGCAGCGCAACGCATTGTGCTGGGTGACTGGGACAAACAGGGCTGGGCTCTGCAGGCCGACCGCCAAGGTTTGCAGCAAAGCGCCTTCGAGCTTGCGCCGAGCTAACTGTCAGCAAGCGCCGCAACCGCTCACACCCAGGTGAGCGGGCGAACGCCTGAAAGCAAGGCACTCAAACCATCCGCACGTAGCCAAACGCAGCCTTAAAGGGGTGGAATCCCGCTGTGAAAGCGCATTTCGGTATCCGCCGACTCGATCAGCTCTCGCTCAGCCTCCCTCACCCGCTCGATAGCCTGATCGACATCACGCTTATCACCGTACTGATAAGCCAGTTTCAGGTAACCCTGAAAATGCCGCGCCTCGCTTTTCAGCAAGCCAAAGTAAAACTTGCCCAGCTCTTCATCCAGGTGCGGCACCAATGCCTCGAAACGCTCGCAGCTACGCGCCTCGATAAACGCGCCCACCACCAGGGTATCCACCAGCTTGTAGGGCTCATGGGTGCGCACCACCTTACGCAAGCCCGAGGCGTAACGCGCCGCCGACACCGGACGCAGGCCGATCTTGCGGCGTTTCATGATGCGCAGCACCTGCTCGTGATGCACCAGTTCTTCGCGCGCCAGACGCGACATGGCATTAAGCAGGTCAACATACGTGCTGTACTTGGCCATCAGACTCAGCGCCGTGCTAGCGGCCTTGAACTCGCAGTTCTTGTGGTCAATCAGCAGCGTCTGCTGATCAGCCAAGGCGGCGGCGATCCAGGCATCGGGCGTACGGCAAGCGAGAAACTCATGAATCTCCGGCAGGCTCATGGGCGCACATCCAGAGAGCGAAGCAGCCGCATCATTGGTATGCGCAAGGGCGAAAAAGCAAAACAGCGCGGCGGATAATCGTTTTCAGCTAGCAGATACATAAATTCACAAAAATAGACGGGCGGGAATGGCGGGTGTTGCAGGACGATCATTATACGAATGGGCGCCCGAACAGCCACTCGATTGATACCGATCAACTACCAACCGGGTAGCTGCGTTCTATAGTGAAACCAGTACAACCGACTGCACATGGAGATGATCATGCAAGCTATTCGCAGCATTTTGGTGGTAATGGAGCCAAATCACGCGGAAGGTTTAGCCTTAAAACGCGCCAAGCTGATTGCCGGCGTCACCCAATCGCACCTGCACTTGCTGGTATGCGACAAGAAAGGTGATCACAGCAGCTACCTGCGCGACCTTACCGGCTTGCTCAACAGCGAAGGATTTAGCACTTCCAGCCAACAAGCCTGGGATGAAAACCTGCACCAGACCATCATCAACGTGCAACAAGCCGAAGGCTGCGGGCTGGTGATCAAGCAGCACTTCCCTGACAACCCGCTGAAAAAAGCCCTGCTCACTCCCGATGACTGGAAGCTGCTGCGCTACTGCCCGGCGCCGGTACTGATGGTGAAAACCGAAAAATCCTGGGCAGGCAGCGCCATTCTGGCCGCCGTCGATGTCGGCAATGCTGACAGCGAGCACCGCACCCTGCACACCAGCATCGTCAGCCATGGTTTTGATATTGCCGCTCTAGCCAAAGCCGAACTGCACGTGATCAGCGCCCACCCGGCGCCCATGCTCTCCGCTGCCGACCCGGCATTCCAGCTCAAGGAAACCATCGAGGCGCGCTACCGCGCGCAGTGCAAGGCGTTTCAGGCCGAATACGAAATCAGCGATGAGCGCCTGCACATCGCTGAAGGTCCGGCCGATGTCTTGATTCCGCAGGCCGCGCATCGGCTCAACGCTGGCGTGACGGTGATTGGCACCGTGGCACGTACCGGCATTTCTGGCGCCCTGATCGGCAATACTGCCGAGGTGATTCTCGACTCGCTGGAAAGCGACATCCTGGTACTCAAGCCGGACGACATCATCGCTCACCTGGAAGAGCTGGTCGCCCAGCGCTAAAGCTCTGCGCAACAAAAAAGCCGCCTGCACAGGCGGCTTTTTCATTTATATAGGCAGGTTCAGACTCTTGTCTCCAGCCCTTCAAGCAGAAAGCGTGGCGCGATGTAGCGTTCATAGTGCGCTTCAGACAGCAGGAAGAACTCGCGATCAATCGCATCGCGCAATTCCGGCAGGCTCCACTCGCGAAACTCCGGCAGCAACACCATGCCGTAGGCATCCAACTGACTGATTACCCGCGCCCCCCGGGCAATCAGCTGATAGGCCCAGCAATACGGTGATTGCTGCGGCACGAAGCGAATCTTGCGCTGTTCAAGCTGCATGCGCAGGCGATCGGCATCGAAAACTTCCAACTTGGCCGCCATCACCTGCACCAACAAGACCTCCAGGCGCAGCCACACGGCGCGCTTTTCCTCGTCGTTATAACCGTTCCAGTTGATCACCTCATGATGGAAGCGCTTGCAGCCACGGCAGACCAAATCGCCGTAAACAGTGGAGCACAAGCCGACACAAGGGGTTTTGATACGTTGGTTGGACATAACAGAAGGCATGGGTACTAGCGGACAGGGTGGCATCTTAGCCCTTTGTCTAAGGCAGATCACCCCTATATAACCGGGGTCTTTCGCTTAACTTTGTCAAAGCTTTCCAGTAGAATCGGCCGGCCTTTTAAAGGCAGCAATGTCCGTTGGAAGCTGTTTTCAAAGCGTCACGAGCACAGTCAATCCTGCAGGTTCGATGTTGGTGCCGACCCTTGAACCACCCTTCAAGTGTCTGCACCAGCCCTCATCCAACCCGTCCTGCCGGCGTAAAACTTTGAAAACAGCTTCTGCAAGAAAATGCTGAAACCTCGGCTAAGCGGCCCATAAAGCCATGAAGCGCCTGGTTCATCATTTTCTGGATCGCGTCCCGGACAGCCTTTGGGACCACTGATGAGGGTAATAACTGTGCTTGAAGCCTATCGCAAACATGTAGCAGAGCGTGCCGCTCAGGGTATCGTGCCCCAGCCGCTGAACGCCGAACAAACCGCAGGCCTGATCGAGCTGCTGAAAAATCCGCCAGCCGGCGAAGAAGCCTTTCTGCTTGATCTGATCACCAATCGTGTACCGCCAGGCGTCGATGAAGCCGCCTACGTCAAGGCCGGTTTCCTCTCTGCCATTGCCAAAGGCGAAGCCACTTCCCCGCTGATCAGCAAACAGCACGCTGTTGAACTGCTCGGCACCATGCAAGGCGGTTACAACATCGCCACCATGGTCGAACTGCTCGACGACAGCGAACTGGCTGGCGCAACTGCCGAACAACTGAAGCACACCCTGCTGATGTTCGACGCCTTCCACGACGTCGCGGAAAAAGCCAAGAACGGTAACGTTCACGCCAAAGCCGTAATGCAATCCTGGGCTGACGGTGAGTGGTTCAAGAACCGCCCAACCCTGGCCGACAAGATCAGCCTGCGCGTGTTCAAGGTCACCGGCGAAACCAACACCGACGACCTGTCCCCAGCTCCAGACGCCTGGTCGCGTCCGGATATCCCATTGCACGCCCTGGCCATGCTGAAGATGGCCCGTGATGGCATCGTGCCGGATGAGCAAGGCGTCACTGGCCCAATGAAGCAGATCGAAGCCATGCGCGGCGAAGGCTTCCCGATTGCCTACGTCGGTGACGTTGTGGGTACCGGTTCCTCGCGTAAATCCGCCACCAACTCGGTGCTGTGGTTCTTCGGCGACGACATTCCAAACGTGCCGAACAAGCGCGCTGGCGGTTTCTGCTTCGGCAGCAAGATTGCTCCGATCTTCTACAACACCATGGAAGATGCCGGCGCCCTGCCGATCGAGTTCGACGTTTCCAACATGCACATGGGCGACGTGATCGACCTGTACCCGCACGCTGGTAAAGTCTGCAAGCATGGCACTGACGAAGTCCTGACCACCTTCGAAATGAAGACTCCGGTTCTGCTCGACGAAGTCCGTGCTGGCGGTCGTATCCCTCTGATCATCGGTCGCGGCCTGACCGAAAAAGCCCGCGCCGAGCTGGGCCTGGGCCCAACCGATCTTTTCAAGCTGCCTGAAGCCCCCGCTGCCAGCAACAAGGGTTTCACCCTGGCGCAGAAGATGGTCGGCAAGGCCTGCGGTCTGCCTGAAGGTCAAGGCGTACGCCCTGGCACCTACTGCGAACCGAAGATGACCACCGTCGGCTCCCAGGACACCACTGGCCCGATGACCCGTGACGAGCTGAAAGACCTGGCCTGCCTGGGCTTCTCCGCTGACCTGGTGATGCAGTCGTTCTGCCACACCGCGGCGTATCCAAAGCCAATCGACGTGACCACCCACCACACCCTGCCGGATTTCATCCGCACCCGTGGCGGCGTGTCCCTGCGTCCAGGCGACGGCATCATCCACAGCTGGCTGAACCGCATGCTGCTGCCGGACACCGTTGGTACCGGTGGTGACTCGCACACCCGTTTCCCAATGGGCATCTCCTTCCCGGCCGGTTCCGGTCTGGTCGCCTTCGCTGCTGCCACTGGCGTAATGCCGCTGGACATGCCGGAGTCGGTCCTGGTGCGCTTCAAAGGCAAGCTGCAGCCGGGTATCACCCTGCGTGACCTGGTGCATGCGATTCCTTACGCCGCCATCCAAAAAGGCCTGCTGACCGTTGAGAAGAAGGGCAAGAAGAACATCTTCTCCGGCCGCATTCTCGAGATCGAAGGTCTGGACGAACTGACCGTTGAGCAAGCCTTCGAGCTGTCCGACGCCTCGGCCGAGCGTTCCGCTGCCGGTTGCACCATCAAGCTGCCGGAAAAGGCCATTGCCGAATACCTGCGTTCGAACATCACCCTGCTGCGCTGGATGATCAGCGAAGGCTACGGCGATGCTCGCACCATGGAACGTCGCGCCCAAGCGATGGAAGCCTGGCTGGCCGAGCCTAAGCTGATGACTGCCGACCAGGACGCTGAGTACGCCGAGATTATCGAAATCGATCTGGCCGAGATCAACGAGCCAGTGCTCTGCGCACCGAACGACCCGGACGATGCCCGTCTGCTGTCGACCGTTGCTGGTGAGAAGATCGACGAAGTGTTTATCGGTTCGTGCATGACCAACATCGGTCACTTCCGCGCCGCCGGTAAGCTGCTGGAAAAAGTCGAAGGTTCGCTGCCAACTCGCCTGTGGCTGTCGCCACCGACCAAGATGGACCAGCACCAGCTCACCGAAGAAGGCTACTACGGCATCTACGGCAAAGCCGGCGCACGCCTGGAAATGCCGGGCTGCTCGCTGTGCATGGGTAACCAGGCACGTGTTGAAGCCAACTCCACCGTGGTCTCGACCTCCACCCGTAACTTCCCCAATCGTCTGGGTGATGGTGCCAACGTTTACCTGGCCTCGGCCGAGTTGGCCGCCGTTGCCTCGATCCTCGGTCGCCTGCCGAGCGTTGAGGAGTACATGGTCTACGCGAAAGATATCGACAGCATGGCTGCCGACGTTTACCGCTACCTGAGCTTCGACCAGATCGCCGAGTTCCGTGAAGCGGCCGCGAATGCCAACATTCCGGTTGTGCAAGCCTAAGCGTTACCCGCAATAGAAAAAGCCCCGCCTAGTGCGGGGCTTTTTTCTAGTGGTCTGGCTTGTCCCTGGTAAAACCCAGCAGTTACCGTTCACGCGAGGTGCAACAATGCGCCACGTCTTCTTTGGAGAGAATCATGAAACACCTGATTATTGCCGCGCTTTGCGTATTCAGCCTGGCAGGTTGCAGCAGTGAATACATCATCAGCACCACTGATGGCCAACTGCTGACCAGCGACGGCAAGCCGGAACTGGACAAAGACACCGGTATGATCGAGTTCACCGACAGCGAAGGTCGGGCGCAGCAAATTCCGCAGAGCTCGGTCAAGCAGATGATGGAACGCTAGAACCGACCTGCATCCTAAACCCGCTACGGCGGGTTTTTTATTGCCTGACACTACCGGTTCGCACTGGCACACGCATTGCTTTAGCTAGGTAAGGCCGCTTCCAACGGTGGATACGGCTCAACTGGACAATGGTGTCGTCTCACTCGCAACGCTACAGCGGCGAGCGTGCGACACCTTTTTTGTGTGGCCACAGGAACAGCAGCATGAATAAGCACGACATCAGCCGCAGCAATGCGCCAGAGAAACCGGTGCTGAATATCGGCTTTATGGCCCTGACTGACGCCGCATCGGTGATAGTGGCCGCCACTCAAGGCTTTGCCGAGAAACATGGCTTGACGCTTAACCTGCAGCGCCAGACATCCTGGGCGACCTTGCGCGACAAGCTGTTGAACGGCGAACTGGATGCGGCCCATAGCCTCTATGGCCTGATCTATGGCGTGCAACTGGGCCTCGGTGGTGCACCGGCTACTGATATGGCGGTGCTGATGGGACTGAACCAGAACGGCCAGAGCATCAACCTGTCACCCGCACTGCAAGCGGCAGGCGTGAGCACTGGCAACGCATTGGTGCAACGCGCGCACCAATGCGGGGCAAAACTGACCTTCGCGCAAACCTTCCCCACGGGCACCCACGCCATGTGGCTGAACTACTGGCTGGCCAGCCAGGGCATTCATCCGTTGAGCGATGTCGACAGCGTGGTGGTGCCGCCACCGCAGATGCTGGCCCATCTCAAGGCCCGGCGCATCGACGGCTTCTGCGTTGGCGAGCCCTGGAGCGCTCAGGCGGTGGATGAGCAGATGGGCTGCACCCTGACCACCAGCCAGGCGATCTGGCCAGATCACCCGGAAAAGGTCCTGGGTTGCACCCGCGAATTTACCGAACAGCACCCCAATAGCGCCCGTGCGCTGATCATGGCGGTACTGGAAGCCAGCCGGTTTATCGACGAGAGTGAAGAGAACCAACGCAGCACCGCGCAACTGCTCAGTGGCAGCGACTATATCGACGCACCACTCTCGGCCATCCAGCCGCGCTTTCTTGGGCAATACCAAGACGGCCTCGGCCATGCCTGGCAAGATGCCCACCCACTGCGTTTTCATGCCGGCGGCACGGTTAACCAGCCCTACCTGTCCGATGGCATGTGGTTTATGACCCAGTTCCGCCGCTGGGGCCTGCTGCGCGATGACCCGGATTACCTCGCCATTGCCCGCCAGGTGCAGCAACTCGCCCTCTACCGCCAGGCCGCCGAGGCGCTCGGACTCGACGTCCCGGCCGAGATGCGCAGCAGCCAGTTGCTCGATGGCCAGACCTGGGACGGCAGCGACCCGGTGGGTTATGCACGCAGCTTTGCCCTGCACGCCATGACCGATGCGCCCATCAGCGCACAACAGGAGAGCCGCTAGCATGCTGCGTATTCTGCTGATCAACGACACCCCGAAAAAGGTCGGGCGCCTGAAAACGGCCCTGACCGAAGCCGGCTTCGAGGTGATTGACGAGTCCGGGCTGACCATCGACCTACCGGAGCGCGTCGAGGCCGTGCGCCCCGACGTGATCCTGATCGACACCGAATCGCCTAGTCGCGACGTGATGGAACAAGTGGTACTGGTCAGCCGCGACCTGCCGCGCCCCATCGTCATGTTCACCGACGAACACGACCCAGGCGTAATGCGTCAGGCGATTCAGTCCGGAGTCAGCGCCTATATCGTCGAAGGCATCCACGCCCAGCGCCTGCAGCCGATTCTCGACGTGGCCATGGCCCGCTTCGAGAGTGACCAGGCGCTGCGTGCACAATTACAGGCCCGCGATGCGCAACTGGCTGAACGCAAGCGCATCGAACTGGCCAAGGGCCTGCTGATGAAGATGAAAAGCTGCAACGAAGAAGAGGCCTACACCCTGATGCGCCGTCAGGCCATGAGCCGTCAGCAAAAGCTCGCCCAGGTGGCCGAGCAGATTATCGCCATGCACGACATGCTCGGCGGTTGAATAGACAACCCACCCTACGACCTGAACGCCATGCTTCATCCTGCAGCTGTACCTCTGAGTTTGCCGGCAACTGCTCTGGACAGCTGCATTCGTTGCCGCTTATCTTCGCCACCTGGCCAGCGCACTGGCCAACGTCGCTCGGACGGTTCCGGGCGCTTACGTTTGCGAGATAGACATGACTGACTCACGTCCGCCGCGCCGCTTTGCGCGCATCGATCGACTCCCCCCTTACGTTTTCAACATCACAGCCGAGCTGAAGATGGCCGCGCGCCGCCGTGGCGAAGACATCATCGACTTCAGCATGGGCAACCCGGACGGTGCTACGCCGCCACATATCGTGGAAAAACTGGTGCAGGTTGCCCAGCGCGACGACACCCACGGCTACTCGACCTCCCGGGGGATTCCACGCCTGCGCCGCGCCATTTCGCGCTGGTACCAGGAGCGCTACGCCGTCGAAATCGATCCGGAAAGCGAGGCCATCGTCACCATCGGCTCCAAGGAAGGCCTGGCGCATTTGATGCTCGCCACCCTGGACCACGGCGACACTGTACTGGTGCCCAACCCCAGCTACCCGATTCATATCTACGGCGCAGTATTGGCCGGCGCCCAGGTGCGTTCGGTACCGCTGGTACCAGGCGTGGATTTCTTCGCCGAGCTGGAACGGGCGATTCGTGAATCGATCCCCAAACCGAAGATGATGATTCTAGGATTCCCCTCCAACCCTACCGCGCAGTGCGTTGAACTGGATTTCTTCGAGCGCGTGGTGAGCCTGGCCAAGCAATACGACGTGCTGGTGGTTCACGACCTGGCCTACGCCGACATTGTCTACGATGGCTGGAAAGCCCCGTCGATCATGCAGGTGCCTGGTGCCAAGGACATTGCCGTGGAGTTCTTCACCTTATCGAAGAGCTACAACATGGCCGGCTGGCGCATCGGCTTTATGGTCGGCAATAAAGAGCTGGTCAACGCCCTGGCGCGGATCAAGAGCTACCACGACTACGGCACCTTCACTCCGTTGCAGGTTGCAGCTATTGCCGCCTTGGAAGGTGACCAGCAGTGCGTACGCGATATTGCCGAGCAATATCGCCAGCGCCGCAACCTGTTGGTCAAGGGCCTGCACGAACTGGGCTGGATGGTCGAGAACCCCAAGGCTTCGATGTATATCTGGGCCAAGATCCCGGAGCAGTACGCCCACCTCGGCTCGCTGGAGTTCGCCAAGAAGCTGCTACTGGAGGCCAAAGTCTGTGTATCGCCAGGTATCGGCTTTGGCGATTACGGTGATGACCATGTGCGTTTTGCCCTGATCGAGAATCAGGACCGCACCCGTCAGGCGATTCGCGGCATCAAGGCAATGTTCCGCACGGATGGCCTGTTACCCGACAAGAAGGCCAAGGTCGAAGAGTAAACAAACAGAGGGCACCTTAGGGTGCCCTCTTTCGTTTCAGCCGGAGTAATCCAGCACCGTCCATACCCGGGTCAGACCATCGCTAATCATGCAACCGCTTTGCCCCAACTGGTTGTTGCTGTGCAGCGACATTCGATTGGTCATGCCATCGGCCGCATCCGAGCGTTCGCTCAGCCACTGCACGCGCCCACAATTAGCCGTTTCAATCACATAACTGGCCGCCACAGCAGCTCCCTTATTGGGTTGCTGGATCACATCCACGACCGTGCCTGCTTCCTCGACACGCTTGCCGTCGGACACCAATACCGCCCAGGCCTGATCGTTCTCAATCACCAGATAGGTGCCATTGGCGCGGGGCTGATCAAGCTGTGGTTGCGCACATCCGGCCAAAAGCCCCAATAGCACAATTGTCATCAGTCTCTGTTGCATTATCAGTGACTCCTCTGCAGTACCTGTCGCCATTGGCTTTGCGCACAGATGACGGGGATCGAGTGGGTGCCGGTGAGGGCCTTGGGCTTACTATTATCGAATACTGTTTATTTGTACAGTACTTTTCGATTACCCTTGCTCACGCCACCAAGCCAACCATGCAGCCCAGCAAAACTGGCCTATTCAAGGCACTAACAGGAGTACCCAGATGCTCGACGTACTGCAGCTGAAACACAGCGTAAACCGCATGCCCCTGGAAAAAGTCCGGGCCACCGTCAATGAGTTACAACTTGAAGGCATCGTCACCGAGGGGAAAACGCCGTTTTCCAGGGTGCACTTCAACACCTGCTTTGCCGAAATCGAGGCCCTGCTCCAGCGTGCGGGCTATCACCGCCAACTGGATGTGGTCGGTTACCAGGGCTTGGCTTATGCCATGTTTGACCCGTCGCGCTGGGAGGCTGTAGAGGTGCTGCGCTGGCTCAGGGAGTTCATCGAAGAAGCGCAGCGCCGCCCCGTTGCCCACTGAGGTAATGGGCACCCTGGCTCAATAAACGTCCAGTGATAAGAACCCGCAGACGAGCACAACGCCAACGGTACAAGAGCCGGCCGGCAGCGAACCAAAAACGCTCAACCAGGTGAATAGCTGCACGGCCATGGCTCAGAGCGGTGCCTGAAAAACCTGTATGACAGACGCCGCCGAACTGTTAACACAGCCCACCAACAACGCCATATGCGTTTAGAGAATCACTCCAGGTGCATGTATTTAAAGTGTTTTTCTGCCTATCCAAGGCTTAGTAGCGCCCTTCTCGACTGCCCTTTCCGGCAAACACAGGCAGCGCTCCCGCAAAGCTGGCAAGCCCCTTGCAATGACCCACCCAAGACCTTACACCCGTCTTCGGATCGCCAACGGCGGTGATCGGGACGAATAGACAAAGACGTCAAAGGCAACCTGCTCTCACTGGGCGGCGTTGGCCATTGACGTCTTTTTTCGTTTCTGAGACCTGAGGATTCACCATGCGTAATTTCAACGCTCGCCGTTCGCTGCTGAAAAAGACCCTGGCTGGCTTAGGCTGCGCTGCCGCCCTGCTGCTCAACCCGCTAAGCCTGCAAATCAGCCTGGCGGCCGAGCTGGAAAAAGACGAACTCAAACTCGGCTTTATCAAGCTCACCGACATGGCGCCACTGGCCATCGCGTATGAAAAAGGCTTCTTCGAGGATGAAGGCCTGTACGTGACCCTGGAAGCGCAGGCCAACTGGAAAGTGCTGCTGGACCGGGTCATCACTGGCGAACTCGACGGCGCACACATGCTCGCGGGTCAGCCGCTGGGCGCCACCATCGGCTTTGGCACCAAGGCGGCTGTAGTCACTGCGTTTTCCATGGACCTCAACGGCAACGGCATCACCATGTCCAACGCGGTGTGGGAAGAAATGAAAAAACACGTGCCGATGGAAAACGGCAAGCCGGTGCACCCGATCAAGGCCGATGCGCTGAAGCCGGTCATCGAGCAATACAAAGCCAAGGGCAAGCCGTTCAACCTGGGCATGGTGTTTCCGGTGTCCACTCACAACTACGAACTGCGCTATTGGCTGGCCGCTGGCGGTATCAACCCGGGCTATTACGCACCGGCCAAGGGCGACATCACCGGCACCTTGAACGCTGACGCCCTGCTCTCGGTCACCCCGCCGCCACAAATGCCCGCCACGCTGGAAGCCGGTACTATCAATGGCTACAGCGTGGGCGAGCCGTGGAACCAGGCCGCCGTCTTCAAAGGCATTGGCGTACCGGTGATCACCGACTACGAAATCTGGAAGAACAACCCGGAGAAAGTCCTCGGGGTCTCCAAGGAATGGGCCGAGGCCAACCCGGAAACCCACAAGCGCCTGGTCAAGGCGCTGATCCGCGCCGGCATGTGGCTGGATGAAAACAACAACGCCAACCGCGCCGAAGCCGTGGAAATCCTCTCGCGCCCTGAATACGTGGGCGCCGATGCCAAGGTGATCGCCAACTCCATGACCGGCACCTTCGAGTACGAGAAAGGCGATAAGCGCGATGTGCCGGACTTCAACGTGTTCTTCCGCTACAACGCCACCTATCCCTACTACTCCGATGCCATCTGGTACCTGACGCAAATGCGCCGCTGGGGACAAATCAGCGATGCCAAGCCCGATAGCTGGTACTTCGACATTGCCAAGCAGGTGTACCTGCCGGCGGTGTACCGCAGCGCTGCCGACGAGCTGATTGCCGAGGGCAAGGCCAAGGCCGGGGACTTTCCGCCGGCCAGCGAAGAAGGCTTCCGCGCCCCCACCAATGAATTTATCGATGGCCTGAGCTATGACGGGCGCACGCCCAACGCCTACATCGAGCAATTCAAGATTGGCCTGAAAGCCGACTCCGCACTCTAAGCCATCCGTCGCCCGGGGGCCGCACCTGCCGCCCCCATCGTTACCAGAGGATATGACGATGAGTAACCCAGCCGTCGCCCAGACCATTCAAGACACCCTGAAAACCGCCCGCGCGGCAGCCTTCAAGCGCTGGCTACCAAACCTGTTGATGCCGACCATCGGCGCCCTGGCCTTTCTGCTGTTCTGGCAATTAGTCGCCGGCACCATCGACACCAGCCTCGGCAAGTTCCCGGCTCCCACCCAGGTGGCCAGCCAGTTCGGTGCACTGGTCAACGAGCACCTGCGCGAACAGAAAAAGGCCGATGCCTTCTTCGAGCGCCAGGAAGTGCGCAATGCCGAAAAATTGGCCAAGGACCCGGACGCCAAGGTCAGCATCCGCCCATACACCGGCAAACCAACCTTCTTCAAGCAGATCCTCACCAGCCTGTACACGGTGATGACCGGCTTCTTGATTGCCTCGGTTATCGCCATTCCACTGGGGATCGTCTGTGGCCTGAGCAAGCCCATCTACACCGCGATCAACCCGCTGATCCAGATCTTCAAACCGGTGTCGCCGCTGGCCTGGCTGCCCTTGGTGACCATGGTGGTCAGCGCCGTGTACACCAGCAGCGACCCGCTGTTCGCCAAGTCCTTCGTCACCTCGGCCGTAACCGTGGCGCTGTGCTGCCTATGGCCCACGGTGATCAACACCACTGTGGGCGTGGCCAACCTGGACAAGGATCTGCAAAACGTCAGCCGCGTGCTCAGCCTGTCGCCACTCAGCCATGTGCGCCGCATCGTTTTACCGGCGGCCATTCCGATGATTTTTACCGGTCTGCGCTTGTCACTGGCCACCGGCTGGATGGTGTTGATCGCCGCCGAAATGCTCGCGCAGAACCCCGGACTGGGTAAGTTCATCTGGGACGAATTCCAGAACGGCAGCTCCAACTCCCTCGGGCGGATCATGGTGGCGGTGATTGTCATCGGTCTGATCGGTTTCGCCCTCGACCGCCTGATGCTCGCGCTGCAACGCCGCGTCAGTTGGGACAAAAACGCTGACCTGCGCTAAGCACATCGAAGAATTGAGGAGCCTCACATGAACCGTCCACACCTCGAACTGTCCGGCGTCGGCATTGACTTCCCCACCGACAAGGGCCTGTATTGCGCACTGCAAAACGTCAACCTGAAGATCGACAAGGGTGAATTTGTCTCCCTGATCGGCCATTCCGGCTGCGGTAAATCCACCGTATTGAACATCGTTGCCGGGCTGTACCAAGCCACCAGCGGCGGAGTAATTCTCGACGGCCGCGAGGTCAACTCGCCCGGCCCGGAGCGCGCCGTGGTGTTCCAGAACCACAGCCTGCTGCCGTGGTTATCCTGCTACGAGAACATCGAGCTGGCCGTGCGCCAGGTGTTCAAAGGCGAGAAAAGCCGCAGCGAGATGCGCGACTGGATCGAGCACAACCTGTCTCTGGTGCACATGACCCACGCCCGCGACAAACGCCCCAGTGAAATCTCCGGCGGCATGAAGCAGCGCATCGGCATTGCCCGCGCTCTGGCCATGCAACCCAAGGTGCTGCTGATGGATGAGCCCTTCGGCGCTCTGGATGCCCTGACCCGCGCACACTTACAGGACTCGCTGATGGAGATTCACGCCGACCTCGGCAACACAGTGATCATGATCACCCACGATGTCGACGAAGCCGTATTGCTCTCGGACCGCATCGTGATGATGAGCAACGGCCCGGCGGCCAGCGTGGGCGAGATTCTTGAGGTCAAGCTGGAGCGTCCGCGTGAGCGCATCGCCATGGCCCATGACGCGCGCTACCACGAGTACCGCGCGGCCGTGCTGGAGTTCCTCTACCAAAAGCAGGTGCGCCCCGCGGCTTAACCAGCATTAACGCTGGGTAGCCAGGCACAGGGCTATCCAGCGCGGCCACGGGCCTGTCCGCCGGTCAGCCCAACTGAACTTAGTACAGCCACAACCACCGAACGGGAGCTCGTCAACCTCGAACAAATCAAGGATTAATTGTGCTCGACCTGACCACCTGGAACCTTTCAATCCCCACCGCTCCCGCCACCACTACTATCAGTACCGCCCGCCTCAACAACGGCTATAGCAGCCAGTATTTCCGCCGTAACGCCGACCACAGCGTGACATTCTGGGTGCCGGTCAACGGCTCACACACCGAGGATGCGCGCTACCCACGTAGCGAGCTGCGCGAGACTCAGGCCGACGGCAGCCTGAGCAACTGGCACTACGCCAGTGCCGACAACTACCTGAGCGCGGTGCTTACGGTTAATCAGGTGCCCAGCAAGAACAAGATCGTGATTGCCCAGATTCACAGCAAGGATCAACCTGGCAGCAATAATGATCCCCTGCTCAAGCTGCAATACCACTACCTGCGTGGTGTCGGTCGGCTTGAGTTGCTGTTGCGCAAACGCCCTGGCGATGCTGAGGTGCAGAACATTCTGTTGGCGGAAAACATCCAACTGAATCAGCGCTTCAGCTATGAGCTGCGCATCACCCCAAGCGGAAAACTCGGGGTCAAAGTCACCAGCAGTCATGGTGACAACGGCTCGTTCTATCAGCAACTGAGCGGCTACTGGAGCACACAGCTGCTCTACTTCAAAGCCGGCGCCTATATTCAGGACAACTATGGCCCCAGCAATGAAGGGGGACGCGTGACCTTTTACTGGCTCAATACCCTGCACCGCTGAGCAGCGCAAGGTTCGCCACTGGCTATTATTAATGGGCTAGATGACAGCTCATGGCGACGTGCCCACGTACAATCACAACCATTGCAGCACCCTTTCCGTTTGCACGAGACGCCCATGGCCCGCCTGACACTCGAATTTCCTGAAGACCAGTTCTGCTACAGCACCCACCTCACCGTACGGGTCACCGATATCAACGCGGCCAACCATCTGGGCAATGATTCGATGATCTCGATGATTTCCGAAGCGCGCGCCCGCTTTTTGTTCGAGTTCGGCATTGAGGAAACCCAGGAAGACGGCACCGGCATCATCGTCACCGATCTGGCCACCACCTACCGCGCCGAGGCCCATGCCCGCGACCAGTTGCTGTTCGAGGTCGGCGTAATGGACTTCAACAACTACGGCGGTGACATCACCTTCCGCATCACCCGACCGGCCGATGACGCACTGGTAGCCATGGCTAAATCCGGCTTCGTGTTCTTCAACTACAGACTGGGCAAGGTGGTCGCAATGCCAGCCGACTTCAGCGCGAAGTTCAGCAAGGTCAACTGGCTCACGCCCTAACCTGCACGTCACGCCGCCGCGCTCGCTGTTGCTCAGCAGAGCGCCACCAATGCCGCATGACGTTGCCCACGCCTTTAATTTTGAATTGTCACCGTGACAACTGGTACATCCTCTGCTACGCCTTAGGCATAACAACAAAAGCAGGGGAATTGCTATGCCGACCACGCGCAGCCATGTCCGCCAGGCTGGGCTCCTGAGCAACCTACTCGCTCTGGCCCTTCTCACCCTTCCCATACCCACCCAAGCCATGACTCCCGACTTACCAGGCGGCGAATCAACGAAACCAGCAAACTGCACACACGCCGCGTATGCCGCAGATGGGGAAAATCTCGTCTAGGCCGGCAATCCCCACGGGCAACCCAGCCTGGCCATACGAGTGCAGATGCTCAGGTACGCAGCACGCCGGTTACCCATGGCCGGTATAGAGACTGTGCGCGGATGTTCCAGGCGGCCCAACTAGCTCACCCATTGATCCCGATCAGCCCATTTGCCCATATTAAGAGTAGGGTCTAGCCTGATTGCTACATCTGAGTGGAGTCAGCCGCAATGTCCATTTCCGACGATAAGCCTTTGGAAAAAGGCAAGGAAACCCGGCTTTTTTTATTTTTAATCATCTGCTTCTTTCCCCTGCTGTCCGTCGCGCTGGTCGGCAGTTACGGCTTCTTTATCTGGTTTATGCAAATGCTTATCGGCCCACCCGGGCCGCCAAGCTGATAGCCCTGCCTGATCATCACGGAGCCACGGAACATGGCCGACACCCTGCATATTGCCAGCCTGCTGGTTCATGCCCGCCCCGAGTTGCTTGAGGCGGTAAAAGCCAACCTGCGTCTTCTAGACGGCGTCGAACTGCATCAGGAAAGCCCACTGGGCAAACTGGTGGTCGTACTGGAGACCGATAACGAACAACAGATCTTGCAGCGCATCGACAGCATCAACCAACTGCCTGGCGTACTGAACGCCGCCTTGGTCTACCACGAACTCCTCAGCCCAGAAGGAGCAGCCTAATGAGCATGACCCGCAGACAATTCGCCAAAGCCAATGCCGCCGCCATCGCCGCCGCAGCCGCTGGCATGCCGATCGCCACCTCGGCCAGTAATCTGATTACCGAAGCGGACATGACCGCGTTGAACTGGAACAAGGCGCCCTGCCGCTTTTGCGGCACCGGTTGCAGCGTGATGGTGGCCACCAAGAACAACCGTGTGGTGGCCACCCACGGCGACGTCAAAGCCGAGGTCAATCGCGGCCTGAACTGCGTAAAAGGCTACTTTCTGTCGAAGATCATGTACGGCACCGATCGCCTGACCGAGCCGCTGCTGCGGATGAAAAACGGCGTGTACGACAAGCAGGGCGAGTTCCAGCCGATCAGTTGGGAACAGGCCTTCGACATCATGGAGCTGAAGTACAAGGAAGCGCTGAAGAACAAAGGCCCCGAATCGGTAGGCATGTTCGGCTCAGGACAATGGACGGTGTGGGAAGGCTATGCCGCCAACAAACTGATGAAAGCCGGCCTGCGCAGCAACAACATCGACCCTAACGCACGCCACTGCATGGCCTCGGCAGTCATGGGCTTTATGCGCACCTTCGGTGCCGACGAACCGATGGGTTGCTATGACGACATTGAAGCGGCTGATGTATTTGTGCTGTGGGGCTCGAACATGGCCGAGATGCACCCGATTCTCTGGAGCCGGGTCACCGACCGCCGCCTGAGCCATCCGCAAACCCAGGTCGCGGTACTGTCCACCTTTGAACACCGCAGCTTCGAGCTGGCCGATATTCCCATGGTGTTCAAACCTCAGACCGACCTGCTGATCCTCAACTACATCGCCAACCACATCATTGAAAGTGGCGCGGTGAATACGGAGTTTGTGCGTAAACACACCAAATTCGCCAAAGGCGCCGACGACATTGGCTACGGCCTGCGCACGGATAATCCGCTGGAAATGAAGGCCAAGAATGCCTCGAGTGCCAACACCTGGAACGATATCGACTTCGAGCAATTTGCCGCTTTCGTCAAACCCTACACCCTGGAACGCACCGCCGAAGAAACCGGCGTGCCGGCCGAGCGCCTCAAGGCGCTGGCCGAGCTGTATGCCGACCCCAAGCGCAAGGTCATGTCGTTCTGGACCATGGGCTTCAATCAGCACACGCGGGGCGTCTGGGCCAACAACCTGATTTACAACATTCACCTGCTCACCGGCAAAATCAGCGAACCGGGTAACAGCCCCTTCTCGCTCACCGGCCAGCCATCGGCCTGTGGCACCGCCCGCGAAGTGGGCACGTTCTCCCACCGCCTGCCTGCCGATCTGGTGGTCACCAACCCCAAACACCGCGCCACGGCCGAAAAAATCTGGAAGCTGCCGGCCGGCACCATTCAGGAAAAAGTCGGTTTCCACGCCGTGCAACAGAGCCGCATGCTCAAGGACGGCGTACTCAACGTTTACTGGACCCAGGCCAGCAACAATATGCAGGCCGGGCCCAACATCATGCAGGAAGTGCTGCCCGGCTGGCGCAACCCGGATAACTTCGTGATCGTCTCTGACGTCTACCCCACTGTTTCGGCTCAGGCCGCCGACCTGATTTTGCCCAGCGCCATGTGGGTGGAAAAGGAAGGCGCTTACGGCAATGCCGAACGTCGCACACAGTTCTGGCATCAGTTGGTCAGCGCGCCGGGCGAGGCCAAGTCCGATCTGTGGCAGCTGGTGGAGTTCTCCAAGCGCTTCACCACCGATGAAGTCTGGCCGGCCGAATTGCTGGCCAAGTCGCCCGAGCACAAAGGCAAAACCCTCTATCAGGTGCTCTTTGCCAACGGCCAGGTGGACCAGTTCCCCAACGAGCAGATCGCAGAAGGCCACATTAACGACGAGGCCAAAGCCTTCGGCTTCTACCTGCAAAAAGGCTTGTTTGAGGAGTACGCCGAGTTCGGTCGTGGTCACGGTCACGACCTCGCGCCGTTTGACACTTACCACCAGGCACGCGGCTTGCGTTGGCCGGTGGTGGACGGTGAAGAAACTCGCTGGCGCTACCGTGAGGGTCTCGATCCTTATGTGGAGAAAGGCAGCGAGGTGCAGTTCTACGGCCACCCTGACAAGAAGGCGATTATCTTCGCCCTGCCCTACGAGCCGGCTGCGGAAGCGCCCGATAAGGACTACCCGTTCTGGCTCAGCACCGGTCGCGTGCTGGAACACTGGCACACCGGCAGCATGACTCAGCGCGTCGAAGAACTGCACAAGGCAGTGCCCGATGCCCTGGTGTACATGCACCCGGACGATGCCAAAGCGCTCAATGCGCGGCGCGGCAGCGAGGTCAAAATCATCAGCCGGCGCGGTGAAATGCGCGGCCGCATCGAAACCCGCGGCCGCAACAAACCGCCAAAAGGCTTGGTATTCGTGCCGTTTTTCGACGCCAACAAGCTGATTAACAAGGTCACCCTGGACGCCACCGACCCGATCTCCAAGCAGACCGACTACAAGAAGTGTGCGGTGAAGATCGAACTAATCAGTGTGGCCTGAGGAAAATTCTGATGAACATTCGCCTACTGCCTTTACTGCTGCTGGCCGTGTTCGGCATCGCAGTGGCTGCCGACGTTAACTACCCACTGGACGCACCGGCCCCGGATGGCCGCCGCTCCGGGGGCACAATCAGCCAGGAGCTGCCGACCCCGCCTATCCCACCCGTGGAAAACAAGGACCTCAAGCGTGAGCGCAACTACCCGGAACAGCCACCGACCATCCCGCACAGCATCAGCGGCTACCAGGTCGACAAGAACGGCAACAAGTGCCTGAGCTGCCATAGCCGCGCCAACAGTGCACGCAGTCAGGCGCCGATGATCAGCATCACCCACTACATGGATCGCGACGGCCAACCACTGGCTGCGGTATCGCCACGGCGTTACTTCTGCAACCAGTGCCACGTCACCCAGAAAGAAGTGCAACCCCTGGTGGGCAACAGTTTCGAGACCATCGACACACTGTTGCAGAACGAAATCAATGCCCCGACAAAACCCTGAGGAGGCGTCATGAAATCACTGCTCGCCTTGCTCAAGGACTACTGGCGCATTCTGCGTCGCCCGAGCGTTCACTACAGCCTGGGCTTTCTCACCCTTGGTGGATTTATCGCCGGGATCATCTTCTGGGGTGGCTTCAACACCGCGCTGGAGGCCACCAACACCGAGCAGTTCTGCATTTCCTGCCATGAAATGCGCGATAACGTGTATGTCGAGTTGCAGGACACCATCCACTACACCAACCGCTCCGGCGTGCGCGCTACATGCCCGGACTGCCACGTGCCGCACAAATGGACCGACAAGATCGCGCGCAAGATGCAGGCCTCCAAGGAAGTCTGGGGCAAGATCTTCGGCACCATCAACACCCGTGAGAAGTTTCTCGCTCATCGTCGTGAGCTGGCCGAGCACGAGTGGGTACGCTTGAAAAGCAACGACTCGTTGGAGTGTCGCAACTGCCACAACTTTGAGTTTATGGACTTTACCCGCCAGGGTCAGCGCGCCCGGCAGATGCACTCCACCGCGCTGGCTAACGGAGAAGCTACCTGTATTGACTGCCATAAAGGCATCGCGCACAAACTGCCGGACATGAGCGGGGTACCCGGCTGGTAAAGCCCGCTTTTAATGACGCTAGGCGGCAGGGCCAAGGATTGCTCACCGCCGTTTGCAACACTCTGCAGCGACACACCGATTAACCGGCGACCATAAAAAAACGGGAGCCCAAACGGGCTCCCGTACTCATTCTCAGAGAAATGCCGGTACAGGCCTCACGCCCATACCCGCTACAACCTCACCTGCGTTTCCAAAAAAACGCAGGAAACAGTGTGACAAGAAAACCGGCGTAACTCCGTTTAGCTTTGTTGCTGCTCTGCAAAGAAATGTAAACGGCTGCGCGGCTAGTCGATAGCGCAAGCACGCGGCAGAATGCGCCCATGAATAAGAATTACCTACCGACCTGCTGCGCTCCGTTGCATGAGCACTGGCCACTGCCGCACTCGCGCTCAACCCTGCGCCTGGTCAGCACCCGTTTTGAACCCGCGCATTTGCACAGCGAAGATTTCCCTCGCTGTGCCATCGAGCCGGTCAAGGGTGTGGCCAAACGTCAAACTGAATACCTGGCCGGGCGCTTGTGTGCGCGCGCAGCACTGGCACTACTTACTGGCACAGCCACTACACCCACCAGCGGCGCTGACCGCGCACCGCAATGGCCGACTGGCACCGTCGGCTCTATCACCCACGGCAGTGGCTGGGCCGCAGCCGTGGTAGGCAAATCATCAGAATGGTGCGGCCTGGGTCTGGATGTTGAACAACTTATACCGGCCAGCCGCGCCGAGCGCCTGGCCGCAGAAATCCTCACCCCCGCAGAGTTGTTGCGTCTGGACGATTTACCCGCCGATCAACGGGCCCAGCGCATCAGTCTGACCTTCTCGCTCAAGGAAAGCCTGTTCAAAGCGCTGTATCCGCAGGTGTTAAAACACTTCTATTTTCAGGATGCCGAACTGCTCAGCGTCGACTCGACTCAGCAGGTGGTTATGCGCCTGTTGATCGACCTGCACGCAGACTGGTCGGCAGGCACAGAAATCGCCGGTCAGTTTGCCGAGTTTGACGGTTACCTGCTGAGTCTGATCAGCATCGCGCGCTGAACGGATCAGCTGCACACGGCAGCCCAACGCCAGGAGCAAATCCGCTAAACTCGGGCAACTGTTGCCCGGAGTCCCTATGCGCGAAGATTTTAATCAAGGCCTGATCGATTTTCTCAAGGCCTCGCCCACCCCATTCCATGCCACCGCCAGCCTGGCCCAGCGCCTTGAAGTGGCCGGGTTCAAACACCTGGATGAGCGCGCCAGCTGGCACACCGAGGCCGGTGGGCGCTACTACGTGACCCGCAACGACTCTTCGATCATCGCCTTCAAACTGGGCAAGCGTTCACCGCTCGAAGGCGGCATTCGCCTGGTCGGCGCACACACCGACAGCCCTTGCCTGCGGGTCAAGCCCCAGCCAGAACTACAGCGCGAAGGATTTTTCCAGCTCGGTGTGGAAGTCTACGGCGGCGCCTTGCTCGCCCCCTGGTTCGACCGCGACCTGTCACTGGCCGGGCGCGTCACCTACCGCCGCGACGGCAAGGTGGAGAGCCAGCTGATCGACTTTGAGCACCCGATTGCGGTAATCCCCAACCTGGCGATTCACCTTAATCGCGAAGCCAATCAGGGCTGGGCGATCAACCCACAGAACGAACTCCCGCCCATTCTTGCGCAACTGGCCGATCCAGAGGCCGCCGACTTCCGCGCGTTGATCACCGAACAACTGGCGCGTCAGCATGACTTCAGCGCCGATGCGGTGCTCGATTACGAGCTGAGCTTCTACGACACCCAGAGTGCTGCGGTGATTGGTCTGAACGGCGACTTTGTTGCCGGTGCGCGGCTGGACAACCTGCTGTCCTGTTATGCCGGCCTGCAGGCACTGCTGGCGGCGCCAGATGACGAAAGCTGCATGCTGGTGTGCACCGATCACGAAGAAGTCGGCTCCTCGTCAGCCTGTGGTGCCGATGGCCCGATGCTGGAACAAGTGCTGCGCCGCGTACTGCCAGAAGGTGATGCCTTTGTCCGCACCATCCAGCGCTCCTTGCTGGTATCGGCAGACAACGCCCACGCCCTGCACCCCAACTACGCGGACAAGCACGATCAGAACCACGGCCCCAAGCTCAACGCCGGGCCGGTGATCAAGATCAACAGCAACCAGCGCTATGCCACCACCAGCGAAACCGCCGGCTTCTTCCGCCATCTTTGCCTGGAAAACGAAGTGCCGGTGCAAAGCTTCGTTACCCGTAGCGACATGGGTTGTGGCTCGACCATTGGCCCAATCACCGCCAGCCAACTGGGCGTGCGCACTGTGGATATCGGCCTGCCGACCTTCGCCATGCACTCGATCCGCGAGCTGGCCGGCAGCCAGGACCTGGCCCATCTGGTCAAGGTGCTGACGGCCTTCTACGCCAGCGCGGAACTGCCTTGAGCTTCACCCCGGCAAGCAACAGCCACTACAGTTTGTACTGCTGTCGGTAGGCTGCCGGGGTAAGGCCGGTGACATGCTTGAAGGTGCGGCGAAAGCTCGACTCATCGCCATAGCCCAAAGCAGCGCTGATCCGGCTGATCGAGTCCACAGTCAGAAGCAGCCGCTCTGCCGCCTGGTTGAGTTTGATTAGGCGCACCTGATCCGCCACTGCCAAACCTGTCAGCGATTTAACCTTGCGCGCCAGCGTGCGCGGGGAAACGGCCAGTTCATCGGCGAGGCGCTGCACGCTGAGCTGCTGCGCCGGTAGGCGTTCCACCACCAGGTGCAACCTGCGCAACAGCGGCTCCGTTTGCTGCATCAGGCCAACCGCGCGGAACACCGGCGTCGCCGGCTCCGGGCGTGGTAACACCATCAGCGTGGCAATCTCGCGATAAACCACCGCCCCAAGCTGCTGCTCGAGCAGCGTCCGGGCAATCGCCAGGTAACCGCTGACACCCGAAGCCGTGGCATTCAACCGATTGTTCACCTGGGTCTGCTCAAACTGCCAGTGCACCTGAGGAAAGCGCGTTTGCAGACTGGACGCCAGCCACCAAGTTGCCGTCGCCCGCTCCCCCTGCAAACGCCCGCTCTGCGCCAGCAGGCACACGCCGGTGCAGTAACTCCACAACTGCGTGGTGCGCGGTAACTGGCTTAGCGCCCGAATCAGTCTCTGGTTGGCCGCCAATGCCGCGCTGATCATCGCCTCCGAATCCGCCCAGAGCCCGGGAATCAGCACCGCAGAGCATTCGGCCTGCGCCAGACTGCTCTGCGGTTGTAAGCGCATGCCCTGTGCGCAGTCGACCGGCTCATTGTCCAAGCCAACCCAACACAGCTCAAAGCGTTGTTCGCCAACCCGCCGGTTGGCCGCTGTCAGCAGGTCGGCGAAGGCGAACAGACCGGCTGGCATGCAACCGGGATACAGCAGCAGGCCGATTCTCTGCACAGGCATAAAATGTCCTATTTATGGCAATTCAGGCCATCCTTACTCCAGAGAAGGATTTTTACAATGGCTACGCCCTATTCCGGAGGTCGCCATGAAAATCACCCAACTGCGCAATGCCACCCTGATCGTCGAGTTCGGCGAAGTCTGCCTGCTGGTCGACCCCATGCTGGCCGCCGAGGGCCAGCTACCGGCACTCAAATACTTCGCCCGCCGTCGGCGTAATCCGCTGGTTGGGCTACCTGACAATGCCGCGGAGCACCTGCAGCGGGTGACCCATTGCCTGATCACCCATTGCCAGAAAGGCCACTTCGACCACCTCGACCGCGCCGCCATACGCTGGCTGCGTGAACGCAACACACCTGTACTGTGCATGACAGGCGATGCGGATTACCTACGCAAACGCCGCCTCAACGTGCAGGAACTGCCCGGCCTGAGTGGCGGTGGATTCTTTAATGGTTCGATCCAGGCAATTGCCTGCCTGCATGGTGAGGGCTTTGTCGGCCGGTTGATGGCCCATGGCTACGGCTACTTCATCCAGATACCGGGTGAGCCCAGCCTCTACCTCGCCGGCGACACCCTGCTCACGGCAGATGTTCGCCACTGCCTGAGCGCACTGGCTCCTGCCGTGAGCGTATTGCCGGCAGGCGGTGCACGCTTCGACCTGGGCGGCGAGATCATCATGGGCCAGGCCGACATTCTCGCGGCGCTCCAGCTCAGCGATGGCATCATCATCGCCAACCACCTGGAAGCCCTCGACCACTGCCCGGTGACCCGCGCAGGCTTGCTGCAAGAAGCCACTCGCCGGGGGATCAGTGCACGCCTGCGAGTACCGCTGGATGGCGAGACGCTGGAGTTCTCGGCCGACCAGCAAAGGCGCGTGGCGGTCTAGGCAACATCACTCCGGCACTTCGACGCTCACATGCAGGGCGTCGTGGCGCCAGAACTCCAGATCGCAGTCAATCAAACGACCGTGTTGATCACGGTTGATCCGCACGATGCGCAGCGCCGGGCTACCCACGGCTACCTTCAAGGCGCCAGCGGCCTCGCTGTGCAAGGCCGTTGGCACCATATCGAAACGCACCCGCCCGTAATGAATGCCGTATTCGCTGGCATACAACTCAGTCAGCGAACGGGTCAGGTCGAAATCCAAAATGCCGGCGAAGTAGCTGGGGTTGAGGTAATGCTCGACATACAGCACCAGCCGCCCATCGATGCGCCGCGCACGGCGGATCTGATACACGCTGGACAGCGCCGGCAACGCCAGGAGCTGGCAAATCTCGGCGCTGGCCGGAATCAACTTGGCACTCAACACGTCGGTGGCTGGCACCCGCCCCTGCTCACCAACCATGGCGTGGAAGTGGCTGCGCACCAATGGGTTGTAGGCCACCCGCGGCGGCGAAACAAACCAGCCGCGGCGTTCCTCGCGATAGATCAGCCCCTGGGCTTCAAGCTGGCCCAGCGCCTCGCGCAGGGTGATGCGGGTGGTGTCGAATACCTCACTGAGCTTGCGCTCGGCCGGTAACTGGCTACCTGAAGGCAACAGGCCGTGCTCAATCTGTTCTTCCAATGCCCGGCATATAGCAGTGACTGCCCGTGGCGCTTCATCGCGCATCAAGACCTCCCTATTTGGACTAGTCCAGCCCCAATAAGGGGCAGAATTCTGTTAATGCCGCAGTAGAAATCATGTTTCAAGTTTAAGCACTCCAGATGACCGAAGCATGACACTCTGCCGACACACATCGTCAATCCGCGCAAAGTCTAGTCTGCAAGCCACGTACTGGCGGTTTTAATCATGGTCTACGCTAGTGAAGCGCCCGTTTCGGCAACGCGGTTATAACCGCTAAATGAGCAACGTACATAAAACTGTCATTTAACCCGCCTAAATTGGCTTAGGTCTTGCTGATCTAGACCAGAACTGTTCACCGCACATACCCCAATCGCAAAGGAGTTTCCAATGAAACAACTGCTGATGGCTTCACTGATGGGCTCGGCCATTGCCCTGGCAACTTCGGCCATGGCCGCTGACATGGACATGCAAGCACTGGAGAAGGCTGCACGCGCAGAAGGCGCGGTAAACAGTGTCGGCATGCCAGATAGCTGGGCCAACTGGAAGGACACCTGGGTTGATCTGGAGAAAAAATACGGCCTCAAGCACATGGACACCGACATGAGCTCGGCCCAGGAAATTGCCAAGTTCGCGGCTGAAAAGGACAACGCCACCGCCGATATCGGTGACGTCGGTGCTGCCTTTGGCCCCATCGCGGTGCAACAAGGTGTTACCCAAGCCTACAAACCGAGCACCTGGGAGCAGATTCCGGCCTGGGCCAAGGATACCGACGGCCACTGGATGCTCGCCTACACCGGCTCCATCGCCTTTATCGTCAACAAGCAACTGGTCAAGGACATCCCGCACTCCTGGGCTGACTTGAAAAAAGGCACCTACAAAGTTTCGGCGGGCGATGTCAGCACCGCAGCTCAAGCAGTTAACGGCGTACTGGCAGCCGCCATCGCCATGGGCGGCGATGAAAGCAACGTCAAACCCGCTCTGGAGTTCTACGGTGAGCTGGCCAAGCAAGGTCGTCTGTCGCTGGCCAACCCAACCATTCAAACCCTGGAAAAAGGCGAAGTCGAAGTCGGCGTAGTATGGGACTTCAACGGCCTGAGCTACCGCGACCAGATCGACCCGGAACGCTTTGAAGTGCTGATCCCGTCCGATGGCTCGGTGATCTCGGGCTACAGCACCATCATCAACAAATGGGCGAAAAACCCCAACGCGGCCAAACTGGCGCGTGAGTACATCTTGAGCGACGCCGGCCAGATCAACCTGGCTAAGGGTAATGCCCGGCCGATCCGCGCCGAACACCTGACCCTGCCCGCCGAAGTTCAGGCCAAGTTGCTGCCGCAAGAGCAGTACGCCAAGGTTCAGCCGATCAAGGATCCGGCAGCCTGGGAAGCCACCTCCAAAGCACTGCCGCGCCTGTGGCAAGAGCACGTCATCATCAATATGAACTGATCCATCGCGGCAGGATGGGTTGAGCCGGCGATACCCATATTTTCAGTTCCCTGATGGGTATCGCGAGCTCAACCCATCCTACGCATTAAGGCGTTTAACCATGTCGCACAACGTCATCCTCGTGGTTCTGGATGGCCTGAGCTATCAGGTGGCTCAGCACGCGCTGGGCCATCTGCAGGCTTATTGCCAGGCCGGACGCGCCGCGCTGTACAAACTCGACTGTGAACTGCCGGCCCTGTCACGCCCGCTCTATGAGGCGATTCTGACCGGGGTTGCGCCCATCGACAGTGGCATCGTCAATAACGAGGTATCGCGCCTGTCGACCCAACGCAGCATGTTTCACTACGCCCGCGACGCCGGACTGGTTACTGCGGCAGCGGCCTATCACTGGGTCAGCGAGCTGTATAACCGCTCCCCTTTCCAGGCCGCCCGTGACCGTCACACGGCGGATACCACGCTGCCGATTCAATATGGCCACTTCTATTACGCCGACCATTACCCCGATTCGCACCTGTTTGCCGACGCCGACAGCCTGCGCCAACGTCATGCGCCCAATCTGCTGCTGGTGCACCCGATGAATATCGACGATGCCGGCCACAAGCACGGCCTCGACAGCGCGCAATACCGCAACAGCGTACGCATGGCCGATGTACACCTGGCCGAATACATTCAGCCCTGGCTGGATGCGGGTTACCAGATTCTGGTGACCGCCGACCACGGCATGAACAACGACCGCTCGCACAACGGCCTGCTGCCAGAAGAACGTGAAGTGCCACTGCTGGTCATCGGCAACGCCTTTAGCCTGGACCGCAACGCCCAGCCCAAACAGCTTGAAATCTGTGGCACGGTCTGCGAGCTACTCGGCGTGGCCCACGACAAACCTGTGTGCCGGGAGCTTTTATCGTGATCTCTGCCCTGCGCGGCAAATGGCTGGCGCTGCTCTGCCTGCTGCCCTTTGCCCTGTTCTTTATCGCTTTTCAAATCGCCCCGCTGCTCTGGGTCGCCAGTAACAGCCTGCACACCAGCACAGGCTGGGGGCTGGGCAATTTCAGCGAAGCCTTTGCCTCGCCCTTCTACCGTCAGGCCATGCGCCACAGCCTGGAGGTGGCGTTCTGGTCGAGCGTGATCGGCATCAGCATCGCCATTATCGGCAGCTACTCGCTGCGCCAGGTGGACAGCAAGCTGCGCGACTTCGTCATGGCCTTCTCCAACATGACCAGCAACTTTTCTGGCGTACCGCTGGCGTTTGCCTTTGTCATCCTGCTCGGGTTCAACGGCGCGCTGACCATACTGCTCAAGCAGATCGGCATCATCGAGGACTTCAACCTCTACTCGAAAACCGGCTTGATCGTGCTCTACACCTACTTCCAGATTCCCCTCGGTGTACTGCTGCTCTACCCGGCCTTTGATGCCCTGCGTGAGGATTGGCGCGAATCTGCCGAACTCCTCGGCGCAAGCAACTGGCAGTTCTGGCGGCACATCGGCTTGCCGGTGCTGACCCCGGCGCTGCTCGGCACTTTCGTGATTCTGCTGGCCAATGCCCTGGGCGCTTACGCCACGGTGTATGCACTGACCACCGGCAACTTCAACATCCTGCCGATCCGTATTGCCGCCATGGTCTCCGGCGACATCTTCCTCGACCCGAATATGGCCAGTGCCCTGGCGATGATTCTGGTCGGCTTGATGACCCTGATCACCATCGTTCACCAGTGGCTGTTGCGCCGGAGCTACCATGTCCCACGCTGAAAAACGTTCACCGCTGTTCCATCAGTTGGTGGTTTACGCACTGATGCTGATTCTGCTGATGCCACTGCTGGGCACCTTGATCTATTCGCTGTCTACCAGTTGGTCGGCGAGCATTCTGCCCAGCGGGCTGACCTTCAAGTGGTACGTGACCTTGTGGACCGATGCACGTTTCTTGTCGGCCTTCGGCCGCTCGTTACTGGTGTGCTTTGCCGCATTGGCGCTGTCACTGGTGTTGATTCTGCCGCTGCTGTTTGTGGTCAGCTATCACCTCCCCAAGCTCGACGCGGTAATGAACGTGCTGATCCTGCTGCCGTTCGCCATTCCGCCGGTGGTGTCTTCGGTGGGCCTGATGCAACTGTTTGCCGGCGGGCCGCTGCCGATCCTCGGTACGCCGTGGATTCTCATCGGCTGCTACTTCACCATCGCCCTGCCATTCATGTACCGGGCGATCAGCAACAACCTGCAAGCGATCAACCTGCGCGACCTGATGGACGCCGCTCACCTGCTCGGCGCCAGCACCTGGCGCGCGGCCTTTATGGTGGTGCTGCCCAACTTGCGTAAGGGCTTGATGGTCTCGGTATTTCTCTCGTTCAGCTTCCTGTTTGGCGAATTCGTATTTGCCAACCTGCTGGTCGGCAGCCGCTATGAAACCCTGCAGGTGTACCTCTACAACATGCGCAACGACAGTGGTCACTTCACCAGCGCCCTGGTGATTTCCTACTTTATGTTCGTGCTACTGATGACCTGGGCGGCCAACCGCCTGAATAAGGACAAGTCATGAGTTTTCTGAGTATTCAAGGCCTGCATAAAAGCTACGGCAGCACCTCGATTTTTACCGACATCAACTGCGAAATCGGCAAGGGCGAGTTCATCACCCTGCTCGGCCCATCTGGCTGCGGCAAGTCCACCCTGTTGCGCTGCATCGCCGGATTAACCGGGGTAAACGGCGGGCAGGTACTCCTCGACGGCGAAGACCTGGTACCGGTTGCCCCGCAAAAGCGCGGCATCGGCATGGTGTTCCAGAGCTATGCGCTGTTCCCTAACATGACCGTGCAGCAGAACGTCGCCTTTGGCCTGCGCATGCAGAAGGTCAAAGGCAGCGAGGCTGAGCAGCGAGTAAAAGAAGTGCTGGAACTGGTGGAGCTGAATGACTTTGCCAACCGCTACCCACCGCAACTCTCAGGTGGTCAGTGTCAGCGTGTCGCCTTGGCACGCTCGCTGGTTACCCGCCCGCGCCTGTTGCTGCTGGATGAGCCGCTGTCGGCGCTGGATGCGCGGATTCGCAAGCACCTGCGCGAGCAGATCCGCAATATTCAACAGGAGATGGGCCTGACCACCATCTTCGTCACCCACGATCAGGAAGAGGCACTGGTCATGAGTGACCGCATCTTCCTGATGAATGGCGGCAAGATCGTCCAGAGCGGCGACGCCGAAACCCTCTACACCGCCCCGGCCGATGTGTTTGCCGCCGGTTTTATCGGCAACTACAACCTGCTCGACGCCGATGCCGCCAGCCGTCTGTTGCTGCGGCCAATCCATAGCCGCGTGGCGATCCGTCCGGAGGCGATCCAGATCGGCGCGCAGGGCAGCATCGAAGGGCAAATCCGCAGCCACCGCCTGCTCGGCAACGTCATCCGTTACAGCGTCGAAGCCCGTGGCGTCGAACTGCTGGTGGACGTGCTCAATCGCTCCCCGGCGGACCTGCACGCCCGTGGCCAGCGCATCAACCTGAACATTGAAGACAACGCAATCTGTGAGGTGGCCTGATGGCCCTGGCAATTTTCGACCTGGACGAAACCCTGATTGGCGGCGACTGCGCCAGCCTCTGGACCCAGGAGATGGTCAAACTCGGCTGGGCCGACGCCGATAGTTTTATCGCCCACGAACAGGAGCTGATGCGCCAGTACGCCGCCGGCAGCCTGGCCATGGAAGACTATATGGCCTTCACCCTCTCCCCGCTGGTAGGCCGCACGCCAGAAGAGGTTGCGCATGTGGTCGAGCCCTTTGTTGAAGACGTGATCGAGCCGATTTTCTACAGCGACGCCACCCGCTGCCTGGCCACCCATCGCACCGCCGGCGACCGCATTCTGGTGATTTCCGCCTCGGCGCATTTTCTGGTCAGCGCGATTGCCGCGCGCTTGAACATTGAGGAAGTGCTGGCCATCGACCTCGAACAGCAGCACGGCCACTACAGCGGCCGTACCCAGGGCGTGCTGACCTACCGCGACGGCAAGGTCAGCCGCCTGCAGGATTGGCTGCTAGAACACGGCGAAACCCTCGACGGCGCCTACTTCTACTCCGACTCGCGCAACGACCTGCCGCTGCTGCAAGTGGTCGAAAAGCCCCACGTGGTCAACCCCGACCCGACACTGCTGCAACATGCGCAGCAGGCCGGCTGGCCGGTTCTTAGCTGGCGCTGACTCAAGTGCCTGCAGGCTGCATGATGCGCTCGCAGGCGCCGGTCAGTGCCACTGCCAACTCGCGGGCATAGGCCGGCAGTTGCTGGCGAGCATGCAGCGCCACTTCCACATCGGCCACCGGGGCAAAACCTTCGGCGACGCCCAGCTCACGGTGCCCGGCGGTCAGTAGGCGACGTGGCAAGAGCGTCAGCCCCAGCCCCCCCTCGGCAGCAGCACTGACTCCGGACAAATTGCTGCTGACGTAAGCAATGCGCCACGGCTTGCCCATGGCGTCCAGCGCGTGGGTCATTTCCAGGCGATACAGGCCATTGGGCGGGAACACCGCCAGCGGTACCGGGTTGCGCGCCAGCACCGGGCGCGAGCGACTGTCCATCCAGGCCAGTGGTTCCGGCCAGCTGGCCAGGCCCTTGACGCTGCCAATACGCTGTTTGATCAGGGCCAAATCCAGCTCACCGGCGTTGAAGGCGCGCCATACGTCATGGCTGAGCCCGTTGACGATTTCCAGACGAATACCCGGATGACTGTCGGCAAAGTCAGCCAGGCAGGGCGTCAGGCTATCGGCAGCGAAATCGTCCGGCACGCCCAGGCGTACTTCGCCCTCCTGCTGATTGCGCCCCATGGCCAGCACGGCTTCGTCGATCAACGAGACGATGCGGTTGGCATAACCGAGTAGTCGCTCGCCTTCTGTGGTGGTCACCACATAGCGCCCGCCGCGCTCAAGCAACTCAGCCCCTACCTGCTCCTCCAGACGGCGTACCTGCTGGCTGACCGTCGACTGGGTCAGGTGCAGACTCGCGGCTGCGCGGGTAAAGCCCCCGGTCTGCACCACCGTTAGAAAAGCCCGTAACAACACTGGATCTAGCATGAGCAAACCTATTCACAAAGCCACTGACTGGCATTCTACTATTTAATTTCAGAATCCAAGAGCAACTGCTTATAGTCAATCTACGCCGGGAGGCCCACTCCGCGGCCCACGCATTCCGCTTTCGCGCCGACCTATTGCCGACGCTCCACAGAGGCCTATCTCGATGAGCCAAACACCCTACTACGCCCCCCATGGCGGCCACCCGGATCAGAAACAACTGCTGACCGACCGCGCCATGTTCACCGAAGCCTATGCCGTGATCCCCAAAGGGGTGATGCGTGACATCGTCACCAGCCACCTGCCGTTCTGGGACAAGATGCGCATGTGGGTCATCGCCCGCCCGCTAACCGGTTTCGCCGAGACCTTCTCGCAGTACATCGTCGAAGTCGCCCCTGAAGGCGGTAGCGAGCGCCCCGAACTGGACCAGAACGCCGAAGCGGTCCTGTTCGTGGTCGAAGGCCAAATCGACATCACCCTCGAAGGCAAGCACCACACCCTGGTACCGGGCGGCTACGCCTTCCTCGCCCCAGGCGCCGAGTGGAGCCTGCGCAACAACAGCCAGGCCAACGTCACCTTCCACTGGCTGCGCAAGCACTACCAGAAAGTCGAAGGGCTGCCGACGCCGGAGTCGTTCGTCACCCACCGCGACAACGCCACCGTCATCGAAATGCCGGGCACCGAAGGCGCTTGGAAGACCACCCGCTTCGTCGACATGGCCGACATGCGCCACGACATGCACGTCAACATCGTGACCTTTCAGCCCGGCGGCGTGATCCCGTTCGCCGAGACCCACGTGATGGAACACGGCCTGTACGTGCTCGAAGGCAAGGCGGTGTACCGCCTGAACCAGGACTGGGTCGAGGTTGAAGCCGGCGACTTTATGTGGCTGCGTGCATTCTGCCCGCAAGCCTGCTATTCCGGCGGCCCAGGCCCGTTCAGTTACCTGCTGTACAAGGATGTAAACCGTCATATGCCGCTGACCCTGACTGGCCAGCCGCGTTAAGCCCTGAAATCCGTACAAAAAAACGGGCCACCCGCACAGGTGGCCCGTTTTTTATCTATTGAGAAAAAGTCTGGGGGCAACGAGCAAGCCGTCAGCCCCAGCTTTCACTCAGCTGCGGATCAAATGATCGAAGGCGCTCAATGAAGCCTTCGAGCCTTCGCCCATGGCGATGACGATCTGCTTGTAGGGCACGGTTGTCACGTCACCCGCCGCAAATACGCCGGGGATGTTGGTGGCACCCTTGGCATCAACCACGATCTCACCGAAGCGGCTCAGCTCTACGCTGCCTTTCAGCCAGTCGCTGTTGGGCAGCAAGCCGATCTGCACGAAGATGCCTTCCAGCTCGACAGTGTGCAGCTCCTCGGTGGTGCGGTCCTTGTAGACCAGGCCGTTGACCTTCTGGCCGTCGCCCTTGACCTCGGTGGTTTGCGCACTCTTGATCACGGTGACGTTGGGCAGGCTGTGCAGCTTGTTCTGCAGCACGGCGTCGGCACGCAGGGTATCGGCGAACTCCAGCAGGGTCACGTGGGCGACGATGCCGGCCAGGTCGATGGCGGCTTCAACGCCGGAGTTACCACCGCCAATCACGGCTACACGTTTGCCTTTGAACAGCGGGCCATCGCAATGCGGGCAGAAGCACACACCCTTGGCCTTGTATTCCTGCTCACCGGGCACACCCATTTCACGCCAGCGGGCGCCGGTGGAAAGGATCACGGTCTTGGACTTGAGGCTGGCGCCGTTCTCGAACTGCACCTCATGCAGGCCACCTGCACTGCTGGCTGGGATCAGGGCACTGGCGCGCTGCAGGTTCATGATGTCGACGTCGTACTCACGCACGTGCTCTTCCAGAGCGCGAACCAGTTTCGGGCCTTCGGTTTCCTTCACCGAGATGAAGTTCTCGATGGCCATGGTGTCCAGCACCTGGCCGCCGAAACGCTCGGCGGCCACACCAGTGCGGATGCCTTTGCGGGCAGCGTAGATGGCCGCTGCAGCGCCAGCCGGGCCGCCGCCGATAACCAGCACGTCGAAGGCTTCCTTGGTGCTCATCTTCTCGGCATCGCGGTTGGCGGCGCCGGTGTCGATCTTGGCGAGGATTTCCTTCACCTCCATGCGGCCCGAGGCGAACACTTCACCGTTCAGGTAGACACTCGGCACAGCCATGACCTGACGGCGCTCGACTTCGTCCTGGAACAGCGCGCCGTCGATGGAAACGTTGCGGATGTTCGGGTTGAGCACGGCCATCAGGTTCAGCGCCTGGACCACATCCGGGCAGTTCTGGCAGGACAGCGAGTAGTAGGTCTCGAATTCGAATTTGCCTTCGATGCTCTTGATCTGGGCAATGGTGTCAGCGTCCAGCTTGGACGGATGACCGCCAACCTGCAGCAGGGCCAATACCAGCGAGGTGAACTCATGGCCCATGGGGATGCCGGCGAAACTCACGCCGGTATCCTCGCCCGGACGATTCAGGGCGAACGACGGACGGCGGGCGTCACTGCCGTCGGTCTTCAGGGTGATCTTGTCGGTCAGGCCGACGATGTCCTGGAGCAGTGCGAGCAGCTCCTGGGATTTTGCGCCGTCATCGAGGGACGCGACGATCTCGAACGGCTGGGTGACCTTTTCCAGGTAGGCCTTCAACTGGGTTTTAAGATTGGCGTCCAACATGGCGGAAAGTCCTCAAAGACATAAAATTTGGGCAATAAAATGCCCGGGCGGATCGCGCCCGGGCATCGGGCGCCTTAGGAAGCAGTTGGGCTTCTTGAGGCGGAAAACGAGTTGGAAAGCGGCAGGCGAGAAACTACAGCGAGTGCCGCAGCTTTCCGATCGTTTTTAGATCTTGCCGACCAGGTCCAGAGACGGAGCCAGAGTCGCTTCGCCTTCTTTCCACTTGGCTGGGCAAACCTGGCCTGGGTTGGCAGCGGTGTACTGAGCAGCTTTCAGCTTGCGCAGGGTTTCCGATACGTCACGGGCGATCTCGTTGGAATGGATTTCAACGGTCTTGATCACGCCTTCTGGGTTGATCACGAAGGTGCCACGCAGAGCCAGGCCTTCTTCAGCGATGTGCACGCCGAAAGCGTTGGTCAGCTGGTGAGTTGGATCACCGATCAGCGGGAACTGAGCCTTGCCAACGGCTGGCGAAGTTTCGTGCCAAACCTTGTGCGAGAAGTGGGTATCGGTGGTGACGATGTACACCTCGGTACCGGCCTTCTGGAACTCGGCATAGTTGTTGGCCGCGTCTTCGATCTCGGTTGGGCAGTTGAAGGTGAAAGCGGCTGGCATGAAGATCAGTACCGACCACTTGCCCTGCAGCGATTGCTCGGTCACTTCGATGAATTCGCCGTTGTGGAAAGCGTTGGCTTTGAAAGGCTGAACGTGGGTGTTGATAAGGTTCATCAGTGAACTCCTTAGGGGGTGTTAGTAATTTGATGTGCGCATTTTAGCGCCTTAATCGAAAAAAGCTTATTAATTGCCGCCATGGTATCGATTGACTAAGACAATCAATGATCACGATCAAACCAGGTCGGGATCTATCACCAATACCAGTTTTCCATTGACCTTGTTGCTTGCCAGCTCAGCAAAGGCTAACTCAGCGTCTTTGACGGCAAAACTACCCTGTAGTTGCACGCTCAAGCGACCTTCGCCAAACAGCGGCCAAACAAATTGCTGCACGTCCTGCAGCAACTGCGCCTTGAACAGCGCGTCACGGTTACGCAGAGTAGACCCCGTCAACTGCACGCGCTTACTCAGTAGCTGCGCCAGATCCAGCTCTGCCTTACGCCCGCCAAGCAGACCAATATTCACCCAGCGGCCATCCATCGCCAGCAACTCCAGGTTAAGTTCGGCATAGCTGCCGCCCACCGGATCGAGAATGACGTCAAATGGGGCAAAGTCACGTAAAGCCTGCAGCGACTCCTCGCCACGCAACACGCCTCCCTGCGCGCCCAAATGCTCACAGTAAGCCAAGCGCTCCGGCGAGCCGACGCTGACCCAGCATGGGCTGCCAAAGGCCTTGCACAATTGAATCGCAGCGGAGCCGACACCACTGGCACCGGCATGCAGCAACACCTTCTGCCCGGGCCTCAGCCCCGCCAACTGGAAGAGATTGAGCCAGGCCGTGGCGTACACCTCTGGCAGCGCTGCCGCCTCAACCAGGCTCATTCCATCCGGCACCGACATGACGTGACGCGCGTCGACCACCACCTCTTCGGCCATGCCGCCACCGCTCAGCAGCGCGCACACCCGGTCACCTACCTTCCAGTCGCAGCCGGCGCCCACTTCGCTGACAATACCGGCACATTCCAGCCCCAGAACCTCGCTGGCTCCTGGCGGCGGCGGATATAACCCGGCACGCTGCAATAGATCGGCACGGTTGATCCCGGCGGCCGCTACACGGATACGAATTTCCCCGATATCACAGGCCGGTACTGGGTGTTCAGTCCAGTTCACGCGGCCTTCAACGCCTTGCAATGCCTTCACGCTGCCTCCATAGTGCATTTGAACCGAGCCCGACGCAGACCGCCGGGCTTTTGCATTGCGCCGCTGGAACCTGGCGCCCTTAAAGACGGCCTAATATGCGTTATCAACTACCCACACGTCGAATCAGCATGAAGCGATCCCTACTCAGCGTCACCCTCGCCTTTTCGTTTGCCTTGAGCGCCGTACCGCTCGCAGCGAAAACCACCAGTGACTCCTGGGAATACCTGCAGCCAGATCGCGAGCAGGTTATCGCCAGCCTCAACGTCGTGGAGCTGTTGAAGCGCCACCATTACAACAAACCGCCACTCAATGATGAGCGCTCGGAGAAAATCTATCAGGGCTACCTGAAGATGCTCGACCCTTCGCGCAGCTACTTCACGGCCGGAGATATTGCCGAATTCGACCAATGGCGCACGCGCTTCGACGACCTGCTGAAGAACGGTGATTTGCAGCCAGGCTTTACCATCTACAAGCGCCATCTGGAGCGCCTGCAGAGTCGCCTGCAGTTCACCCTGAACATGCTCGAACAAGGCGTCGACAAGATTGATCTCAATACCGACGACGACCTGCTGATCGACCGCGAGAACGCGCCTTGGGTCAAGGACCTCGCCGAGCTGGACGATCTCTGGCGCAAGCGTGTGACCGATGAAGTGCTGCGCCTGAAAATCGCTGGCAAGGAACCGAAAGCGATTCAAGAACTGCTGACCAAGCGCTACAAAAACCAACTCGCGCGGCTCAAGCAGACCCGCGGTGAAGACGTGTTCCAGGCGTATATCAACGCCTTCGCCATGTCCTATGACCCGCACACCAGCTATCTGTCGCCGGACAACGCGGAAAACTTCGACATCAACATGAGTCTGTCCCTCGAAGGGATTGGCGCCGTACTGCAAAGTGACAACGAGCACGTCAAGGTGGTGCGCCTGGTACCCGCTGGCCCTGCCGAAAAGAGCAAGCAGATCGCGCCGGCCGACAAGATCATCGGTGTTGCCCAGGGCAGCAAGGAAATGGTCGACGTCATCGGCTGGCGCCTCGATGAAGTGGTCAAACTGATTCGTGGCCCGAAAGGCTCGCAAGTGCGCCTGGAAGTCATCCCGGCCAGCAATGCGCCCAATGACCAGACCAGCAAAGTAGTCTCCATCACCCGTGAAGCAGTCAAGCTGGAGGAGCAGGCGGCGAAGAAATCCATCCTCCACCTCAAGCATGATGAGCGTGACTACAAGCTTGGGGTGATCGAGATTCCAGCCTTCTACCTCGACTTCAAGGCCTTCCGCGCCGGCGATCCGAACTACAAGAGCACCACCCGTGACGTCAAGCGCCTGCTGACTGAACTGGAGCAGGAAAAAGTCGACGGCGTGGTCATTGACCTGCGCAATAACGGCGGTGGTTCACTGCAGGAAGCCACCGAACTGACTGGCCTGTTTATTGATCAAGGCCCAACCGTACTGGTGCGTAACAGCGATGGTCGCGTCGATGTTCTGGCTGACGAGAACTCTGGCATCTATTACAAAGGCCCGATGGCGGTACTGGTCAACCGTCTATCGGCCTCTGCCTCGGAGATTTTTGCCGGCGCCATGCAGGACTATCACCGCGCCTTGATTCTCGGCGGCCAGACCTTCGGCAAGGGCACGGTGCAAACCATTCAACCGCTTAACCATGGAGAACTGAAGCTGACCCTGGCCAAGTTCTACCGCGTGTCCGGGCAAAGCACCCAGCACCAAGGGGTGATTCCAGACATTCAGTACCCAGACATTATGGATAACAGCGAAATTGGCGAGAGCGCCCTACCGGAAGCCTTGCCGTGGGACAGCATCAAACCGGCGATCAAGCCGGAGCTGGACCCCATCAAACCGTTCCTGGCCGAGTTGCAAAAACGCTATGAACAGCGCTCCGCTCAGAATGCCGACTTCACCTTTGCCCGTGAACGCCTGCAACTTTCACAGAAGCTGATGGAAGAAAACACCGTCAGCCTCAATGAAACCAAGCGCCGCGCCCAACACACGGATATCGAAGGCCAGCAACTGGCCATCGAGAACAGCCGGCGTAAAGCCAAAGGCGAAGCACTGCTGAACAAACTCAAGGAAGAAGATGAGGATGCTCTGCCGGTGGACGACAAAAAAACCAAACCGGAAGATGACGCCTATCTCGCCGAAAGCGGGCGCATTCTCCTCGACTATCTGGGTTTGAATACTCGCCTGGCCAAACAGTAACGCTCGAGCGTCATCAAAAGGTCATCAAACTGTCGTGAAATGCGGGGACTGGTAGCCATACCAGTCCCCGTTTTTTTATGCCATCGAGAACCGCCATGACCGTCACCGAGCAGTTCAGCGCGCTGGACACCATCCTCGCCAATGGCGAACTGCACAGCCTTTTCCAACCTATTTTCTCGTTCTCCGAGCGGCGTATTTTGGGCTACGAAGCTCTAAGCCGCGGCCCATCCAACAGCGCCCTGCACTCACCCATCAACCTGTTTGCCGTAGCACGTAGCGCGGGCCGCCTGAGTGAACTGGAACTGCTCTGCCGCACCAAGGCCTGCCAACGCTTCAGCCAGTTGAAACTTGACGGCAAGCTGTTCCTCAATGTCTCGCCAGATTCGCTGATGGAGCCCAAGCATCAACCAGGGCGCACTCTGCAACTGCTACAAACCTTGGGCATCCCACCCAGCCAAGTCGTGATCGAACTCACCGAGCAATCGCCCACTGACGATTTCGCATTGCTTGACACGGCCCTGCATCACTACCGCGCCATGGGCTTCTCCATTGCCCTGGATGATCTCGGTGCCGGCTATTCGAGCCTGCGCCTGTGGTCTGAACTGCGCCCGGATTACGTAAAAATTGACCGTCACTTCATCGACGGCATCCATCAGGATGCCGTCAAGCGCGAGTTCGTTGGCTCCATCCTGAAGATGGCCAAAGCGTCCCGCGCTCAAGTCATCGCCGAAGGGATCGAGTTACCTGAAGAGTTAGCCGTGCTCGCCGAAATGGGTGTCGACCTGCTACAGGGCTACCTGCTGTGCCGCCCGCAGGAACAGCCGCCGCATGACGCCATCAACCTGCTTCCCAGCACCGCCAGCAGCAACCTGCTCAACGAAGAGATCAGCGACCTGCGCAGCCTGCTCAACCCGCAACTGGCCGTGACGCTTAGCACGCCTATCAGCGAAGTGCTGGAAATGTTTCGTGCTCAGGCCAATCTAAACTCGCTGGCCGTGCTCAACGAGGCGCAGCAACCCGCCGGCATCGTGCATCGTCACTCACTGGCTGAGGCCTTGCTCAAACCCTTTGCCAACGAACTGTTTGCGCGCAAACCGATCAGCCGCTTGATGAGTGATGACTACCTGGCAGTGGAATCCAGCCAGTCACTGCAACAAGTCAGCCGACTGCTCACCAGCCGTGCGCGCCAACGCATCGAGGAGGATTTCATCATCACTGAGGATGGGGTTTACCGCGGGCTTGGCCGGGTGATTGACGTACTCAAGCTGATTACTGAACTGAAAATCCAGCAGGCCCGTTACGCCAACCCACTGACCCTGCTACCGGGCAATGTGCCGATTCAGCAGTGCCTGACGCGGCTGTTGCAACAAGGTCGGGAAGCCGTGGTGTGTTATGTGGATATCGACAATTTCAAGCCGTTCAACGACATCTACGGCTACGCCAAAGGCGATGAGGTACTGCTGAGTTTGGCGCAATGCCTGAACGAGCGAGTCGACCCAACGCGAGATTTTGTCGGCCATATTGGCGGCGATGACTTTCTCCTGGTACTCGGCTCGCAGGACTGGCGCGCGCGGCTCAATCGTCTGCTGGAGGATTTTCAGAGCCAGTGCCGACGCTTCTACCGCGAAGAGGACCTGCATGCGGGCTGTTTTGTTGCGCACGATCGCAGCGGAAAACGTCAGGAATACGCTCTGCTGTCATTGTCTTTAGGCGTGGTGCATGTGCGGCCCGAGCAATGTGCGCAACTGGATGCCAGCCAACTGGCGGCCCTGGCCTCGGAGGCCAAACGCCACGCCAAGGCGGTTCCGGGTTACAGCCTGCATATCATCGATACCCAAGCGGATACGGCCTTGCTGGCCAGCTGAGTCAGAGGCCGCTCAAACGCTTCGACAGCGCCGCAAAATATTCAGCCTGAACGGCATCAGCACTAACGCCTACAGCGCCGGTGCGATACAACTCAGCCAAACGATAGGCCGCTGCGGGATGCCCCGCCTGCGTGGCCTGGGTCCACCAATCGATGGCCTGCTGCGCATTGCCAGCGTGCTGGGCATCACCAGTCAGGCTCAATACACCGAGCTGATATGCGGCCTTGGCATCGCCAGCCTGGGCCGCCAAACCGAGTAATCGCCGGCCTTCATTGCGCGCCCCCAGGCCTTGCCCACGAAACAGCAGAATATGCCCATAAAAACTCTGCGCCTGGCGATCACCCAGGTTGGCCATACGGGCGAACTGACCCTCCAGCCAACGCCAGGCTCGCGGTTGCTTGACCAGCCATGCCCAGTGAAACAAGCGACGCGCCAGCTGATAACCAATACGAGCTCGCAACACGCCGAACATCACGCCTCTACCGGGTAGCTGAACTCGAACACACGGGCCACCTCGGCAGCATGCCAGGACGCCGCAGCAACGCCATCAGACGCCCCCGAGAAACGCCCTAAGCGACTGACACACTCAAAGAAGCCCGTACGCGGCAAACGGCTGGCTCCCTGACTGATGACCAGCGCACTGCGCAGCGGGCGTTCGGCACGGGCATCCAGCGCCGCCAGATGCTCCAACGCAGCGGCCAGGGTTTGCATGGCAGGGCTGGGTAAAGCCAGGCGCTCTATCAGAGCACGGTAGGTCAGGAGATGGCGTTGGCGTTGGGCGTCCTCAAGCTCACCGAGCAAGGCCTGCCAATGTTGTCGACTGATGCTTACGCTCAAGACTGTGACTCCCACCCAGCAATGCCCAGGTGCCAGGCCAGTGCACGCTGAATGGCCGCATCCGGCTGACGCTCGCCACTCTCGATCATGCCCAAGTAATGCGGGCTAATACCCACATTGCGCGCCATCTGCTCGATGCTCATACCTTTAGCCTCACGCAGCACCGAGAGCTGATTCAAGGCAGGTTTAACCTCATCAACCGCCACCGCAGCAACCTCGGGCACGCACCCGGCAGCCTGCAGCAGAGCCTGATACTGCGCCCAAGGCAATACCGCATATTCCGGCTGGCCATCGCGCTCGATCACTTGCACATTCATCTGTAAATCTCCATGCAGAGCACTTGCATCACTCTCAGCAACTCCAGAACAGGCGGTCATCTTAACAGCCCGGCACGATAAAGAGCGTGATCTATACTGCCCCTAGATTATCCAGCGGCACCTGGGGGCAGTTTTGCGCACACTGATAACAATGCTGTTGATTGGCTGCATTGGCTGGGTCAACGCCGACGAATTGCGCTGGGGCTTTGCCACGGCTGACGGCATGCCCTATGTCGATGTACACGATCAGCAGCTGCGCGGTGGTTTTATCTACCAGCTAGGCCAGCGGGTCAGCCAACAACTGGGCTACGAAGCAGGATTTGTCGAGACACCCAACAAGCGCATTGATGAATTTATGCAGCGCGGGCGCATCCATGTGATCTGCAACAACAACCCGCAATGGATAGACAAACCCGAACGTTATCACTGGTCCGCCGCTCTCTATAGCGAAGAAGACGCGCTGGTACTGCATAGCCAGCATGCCCCGATCACCAGCCTGCGTGACCTCTACGGCAAGACCCTTGGCACTCAGCTCGGTTACGTCTACAGCCCCGCACTGATGGAGGCCTTCAGCCAAAAGCAAATCATCCGCCAGGACCTGCGCGACCAGAATGCGGGCTTCAATCTGCTGCGCAAACAGCGGCTGGACACGATGATCGCAATGCGTCGCCCACTGAGCTTCCAGCTGGCCAAACGCCCAAACACACCGCTGCAGATAAATGCCTGGGTAATTGATCGCTATGACATGCATTGCACCTACAGCCCGCTGTTACCGGTAAACGCGAAACTGCTGGACGAAATACTGCAACAGTTGCGCGATCAGGGCGTGATCGAGCAGATGCTTAACGGCATATGAACTTGCCCTGCTACTCCACGCGCCCCTGAACGATCGCAACCGACTCATCAGCCTCAGGTAAGCGTTCGACCACCCGCAACACTTCTGGAGCCTGACTCGCCCGCCACTGCTCAAACGTCGCAAGTTCTTCCTGCCAGGTGCGCATCACCCAAGCCAGAACAGCCAGATCATCAACCAGCCCCACGCCCAGCAGCCAATCGGGTATGGCATCCAGCGGCGTGACGAAGTAAAGCAAGGCTGCTACCACGGCCAGCAATGCCCGGGAGTCGATACGTCGATACTCGCCACGCCACCAGGCCAAACAAAGCGCTTGTAACAGCTTCAGTTGGTCGGCCAACACAACAAAGCCGTTACCCAGCTTTTCCCGCTTACGAGCAGCCGACATTAACAAAGCTGGTAACCGCCCGGCTTTAAGGAAACGCTTGGCCAGAAACTGGTAACGCGCAAAATTTTTCGGTGTTTTCATCGACCTCTCCCGGCAACCCCGCGTGTACACTGGGCTCGCCATGGTTATCCACTAAAGCTGTGGATAACCTTGTGAACAGTTTCTCGATAACCCCGGCAAACGCCCAGCCCGTGCGGCCTCAGCACAGATCGGACATTTTTTGCCCACAGAGTAAAAACCCATATAAATCAATAATTTAAGAATGGCAAAGGGTTTCTTCAAGGAAGTTACCCTAACTCGCCACAGTCATTATGGAAAATGTGCATAACCGTAACACCACAGTCAGCCGCCATGTCCATTAAGACTCTACAGTCACGCAAAAAGTGCCATTAACGACCGGCAGAAACGACAACGCCCCGTCGAGACGGGGCGTTGCTTACAGCACGAGCATTACTCTTGAGCGGCTGCGTCTTTGATCGCAATCAGCTCCAGATCAAACACCAGCACCGAGTTGGCTGGAATGGCCGGAGTCGGGCTCTGCTCGCCATAAGCCAGCTCGCTCGGGATATACAGCTTATACTTCTCACCCACGTGCATCAGCTGCAAGCCTTCGACCCAGCCAGGAATCACCCCGTTGACCGGCAGATCAATCGGGCTGCCACGCTCAACCGAGCTGTCGAACACACTGCCATCGGTCAGCTTGCCTTCGTAATGAACAGTCACCACGTCAGTAGCCTTTGGCTGCGCACCGTCAGCCTTCTTCACAACTTCGTACTGCAGGCCAGAAGCGGTGGTGGTTACACCCTCACGCTTGGCATTGTCTTCAAGGAACTTCTTGCCAGCTTTGGCCGACTCTTCATTCAGAGCCACCATGCGCTCTTCAGAACGCTTTTGCAGGAAGGCAAAAGCCTCAATCAGCTCTTCGTCTTTCAAACGCTGCTCTTTCTTGCCAATGGCATCTTCGATGCCTTGAGCGACCGCCTTGGAGTCCAGATCATCCATGCCTTCCTGAGCCAGGCTTTTGCCCATGTTCAGGCCAATCCCGTAGGAGGCTTTCTGCGCAGGGGTCTCCAGGCTGATTTCGCTGGTCTGCGAATCACAACCCGCGAGAACCAAACCTACCAGGGCGACCGCCGCTGCTAAACGATGCTGTTTCATGCTTGTTCCTTGTCCGGTGCGCCCTAGGGCAATGGTATGAAAGCGCGAGCTTAGCAGGCCGTCGCGATCACTGGCTACCGTGTTAGGAGACAGAAAATGCGTATAAGTTCAGATGTTTAGCTGAATATTCAGAAAGAATTTAGCGAGGAATTACGAAGTGTCACAGAGGGGATGAAGCGAGGATAAAAATGGCGCAGCGGACGGGACTCGAACCCGCGACCCCCGGCGTGACAGGCCGGTATTCTAACCGACTGAACTACCGCTGCGCGTAACTTCAAAGGCGAGTTGGTGGGTGATGACGGGATCGAACCGCCGACCCGCTGCTTGTAAGGCAGCTGCTCTCCCAGCTGAGCTAATCACCCTTCACTCTCGAAGTGGGGCGCATTCTAGACAGCCATCAGCACCTTGGCAAGCACTGTTTTGAAAATTTTTTATTGGTGCAGCAAAGGCTTAGCGCAGACTTGGCCTCGGGCACCGCTCGGGGGAATAATGCGCCCCGAATGAAACACGCAGGCTGTAAAACCAGTCTATGACCTCGGACAACTCAGACAGGCCCAGCCTGACACTGAAGATTTGTGATACCTGCCGCTGCCGGCAGGTCTGTTAATGGAGAGTCACCCTCTTATGTGGTTTCGTAACCTGCTGGTTTACCGCCTTACTCAAGAAATTCCTTTTGACGCAGAAGCCCTGGAAACGGCCCTGGCAGCCAAACCCGCCCGCTCGTGCGCCAGCCAGGAACTCAGTACATACGGTTTTATCGCGCCCTTCGGCAAGGGGGGCGACGCGCCTCTCGTGCATGCCAGCGGTGACTTTCTACTGATCGCCGCACGCAAGGAGGAACGCATCCTGCCCGGCAGCGTTGTGCGTGACGCACTGAAGGACAAGGTTGACGAAATCGAAGCCGAGCAGATGCGCAAGGTTTACAAAAAGGAGCGCGACCAGCTCAAAGACGAGATCGTGCAGACCTTCCTGCCTCGCGCCTTTATTCGCAAGTCCGCCACCTTCGCCGCCATCGCTCCCAAGCAGGGCCTGATTCTGATTGACTCGGCCAGTGCCAAGCGCGCCGAGGACCTGCTGTCGACCCTGCGCGAGGCCATCGGCTCGCTGCCAGTGCGCCCACTGACGGTGAAAATTGCACCGAGCGCCACCCTCACCGACTGGGTCAAGACCCAGCAAGCCGCCGCCGACTTCACCGTACTGGACGAGTGCGAACTGCGCGACACCCATGAAGATGGCGGCGTGGTGCGCTGTAAACGCCAAGACCTGACCAGTGACGAAATCCAGTTGCACATGACTTCAGGCAAGCAGGTTACCCAACTGTCCCTGGCCTGGCAGGACAAGCTGTCCTTCATGCTGGACGACAAGCTGGTGGTCAAGCGCCTGCGCTTCGAAGACCTGCTGCAGGATCAAGCCGAGCAAGATGGCGGCGACGATGACCTTGGCCAACAGGACGCCAGCTTCACCCTGATGATGCTAACCCTGGTCGACTTCCTCCCCGCCCTATTCGAAGCCCTGGGCGGCGAAGACGTGCCACAAGGCATCTGACTGCCCACCACGTGAAGCAGCCGCAGAGAAGCAGACCACCGGTCCTCTGCGGCTTGCCTCAACTCAATCAGTGTGCAAAATACTGCACGACGTGAGGACGACCTCACCACTCACTTGAGTGACCAACCCGGGGACGGCCCCTCTCATTAGCTGGAGAGCAAAATGTCCTGGGTTATTCTGTTTTTAGCGGGTCTGTTCGAAGTTGGCTGGGCCGTCGGCCTGAAATACACCGACGGCTTTACCCGCCCACTACCGACCCTACTGACCGTCACAGCAATGATCATTAGCCTGGGCCTGCTCGGCCTGGCCATGAAGGAACTGCCCCTCGGCACTGCCTATGCGATCTGGACCGGTGTCGGCGCAGTCGGCACAGTGATCGCCGGCATCCTGCTATTTGGTGAGTCCATGGCATTACTGCGCCTGGCCAGCGTAACGCTGATTGTCTGCGGATTGATTGGACTCAAACTCAGCCACTGAGCAAGCAGCCGAAACGCCCCTCAACAAGCACCAGCCAAAGGTTTTCTAAACCGGGCAGCACGATGCCTGGCCTAATTGCCGCAACTACATGGACTGCCTGCTCGTCGCGCTCAACTCGGCGAGCAGGCGCCGGCTCCAGTGCTTGCACGTGCTCGCAGGCCACTTCTTCTGGCCGTGCGACATCACAGGCTTGAACGAAGTCCGGCAGCCCTTGGCGCGACGCAAAGAGCGACTTGTTCCCCACAAGATCCAACACCAACACGCAACCTGCACTGCTGATGGCTTTCTTCAGCGTGCATTATTTGCTGCACCGCACATCTCCACCAAGCCGGCAATTCGCGGCATCACCAGCTATCACCGCTCAGAAAGAGTGTGTCCCCCGACAGCCCTATTCGGCCTATTAGATTGCCCTGCCATACGCGTCATAAAGGCTTACCTGCGATAATTTTGCGCAGCATTATCACTTGGGATGCAGTATCAAATGAGATAAAATCCCATCACTCTTACCTGCACGCAAGGATTGCCCATGTTCCGACTCGACGCGGTCAGTTTTAGCCTGACAGAGCGAATCCTGCTGCATCCGCTGACCCTGGATATACCCCAAGGCCAGGTGGTTGGTCTGATTGGACACAATGGCTCGGGCAAATCCACTCTGCTAAAAATGCTGGCTCGCCAGCAACCGGCCAGCGCCGGCCAATTGCTGCTGGACGATAAACCGCTGGCCGCCTGGAAGGACCGCGATTTCGCCCGCCAGGTTGCCTACCTACCGCAGCAATTGCCTCCCGCCGACAGCCTGACAGTGCGCGAACTGGTCAGTTTCGGCCGCTATCCCTGGCACGGCCTGCTTGGCCGCTTCGGCAGCGAGGATCACGCCAAGGTACGCGAGGCCATGGAACTAACCGACATCACGCGCTTCGCCGAACGCATGGTAGACAGCCTCTCCGGTGGCGAACGTCAGCGTGTATGGCTGGCCATGCTGCTGGCGCAAAACAGCCGCTACCTGTTGCTGGATGAGCCGACTTCTGCGCTGGACATTGCCCACCAGGTCGAGGTGCTCGGCCTGGTCCATCAGCTCAGCCGCCAACTGAGCCTGAGCGTGATCGTGGTGCTGCACGACATCAATATGGCGGCGCGCTACTGCGACCGCCTGATCGCCCTGCACAGCGGTCGCCTGCTGCTGGACGGCAGCCCCGCCGAGCTGATGACCGACAGCAACCTGGAGGCCATCTACGGCCTGCCCATGCAGGTGCTCAGCCACCCGCGCGGCCAGCAACCCATCGCCGTGGTGGTGTGATGCGCTGGCTGCTCTGCATGCTCGCCTTGCTGGCGGGAATAGCCCAGGCCGAAGCCCGCCAGCCGCGCATCGCGGTGATCGACTGGGGGCTGACCGAAACCTTGCTCGGCCTGGGCGTGACACCCATCGCAGTGGCCCAGACCGAAGGCTACCGACGCTGGGTACAGGCGCCCGAGCTGCCAGCGCAGGTGATCGACCTTGGTCTGCGTATCGAACCCAACCTGGAACTGCTCAGCCAGCTCAAGCCGGACATGATTCTGATCACCCCGCAGTTCGCCGCCAGCCGCGCGCAACTGGAGCGGGTGGCGCCAGTACACACGCTGGCCATCTACACCCCGGAAGCCGAGGCTTATGTCGGCGCCCAACGGGTGACCCGCGAGCTGGCCAAGCTGCTCGACCGCCAGGACGAAGGCGAAGCAATGATTTCCCGCATCGACGCCACCATGGCGCGGGTTCGCCAGCGCCTGGCACCGCACGCGCTGCCCCCCTTCTACGTGATGACCTTCCTCGACCAGCGCCATGTGCGCCTGTTCGGCAAGCAGAGCATCTATCAGGGCGTGTTCGACCGTGTCGGCCTGCGCAACGCCTGGCAGGGGCCGACCAACTACTGGGGCTTCAGCCAACAGGGTATCGATCGCCTGGCGGAAACTCCTGAAGCTGCCCTGCTCTACCTGAAGCCCATACCGCCCGGCAGCGAGGATGGCCTGGCCGCCAGCGCGCTATGGAACCAACTACCCGCCGTGCGCGCGGGGCGCCTGTACGACCTGCCACCGGTATGGAGCTTCAACGGCCTGATGGCTGCCGAGCGCTTCGCCAACCTGCTGGAAGCGCGCCTGGCACCGGAGAACATGCAATGACCGACCTGCTGGCTCAGGGGCCGCTGCCCGTGCGCACCCGTCGCAGCTTCTCCAGCCATCCTGCCTGGCTATGCGGGGCGCTGCTGATCCTGACACTTGGCCTGGCCTTCGCCGATCTCAGCCAACGCCTGCCGAGCGGACAATGGTTGCAGGCCATGTTTGCCCCGCAAGCCGGCAACATGGCGCAACTGATCCTGCATTTCAGCTGGTTGCCGCGCCTGTGCATGGCCCTGCTCTGCGGCGCCGTGCTGGCTCTGGCCGGCACCCTGATGCAGCAAGTGCTGCGCAACCCACTGGCTTCGCCGACCACCCTGGGCGTGGCCAGCGGCGCCCAACTCGGCCTGCTGGTGGCCACCTTATGGGCGCCCTGGCTATTGGATTTTGGCCGCGAGTGGGTGGCCCTGGCCGGCGGCGGCCTGGCTTCGCTACTGGTGTTCGCCCTGGCCTGGCGACGTGGCCTGGCGCCACTGACGCTGATTCTCGCCGGCCTGGTGGTAACGCTCTATCTCAGTGCGCTCAACGTGACCTTGATGCTGATCCAGCAGCAGGACCTCAACGCAGTGTTCATCTGGGGGTCGGGCTCGCTGAGCCAGAACAGCTGGAACAGCGTGCAGTTCCTCGTCCCACGCCTCGTCGTTGGCCTGTTACTCCTGCTGCCGTTGCTGCGCCCGCTAGCCCTGTTGGAACTCGACGACAGCGGCGTGAAGAGCCTGGGCGTGCCACTGCGTTTCCTGCGTTTCTCCACCCTGACCCTGGCCGTCTACCTGGCTGCCTGCGTGGTCAGCACGGTGGGCGTGATCGGTTTCATCGGCCTGGCCGCCCCGGCGCTGGTACGCCTGCTCGGCGCGCGTACTTTCGCGCAGCGCCTGTGTTGGGCGCCGCTGCTCGGCGGCCTGCTGCTGAGCGTCACCGACCTGGGCATTCAGCGTCTGGCTGGCTCCCTGGCCGAGCTGGTACCTACCGGCGCCGCCACTGCCCTGTTGGGCGCGCCGCTGCTGCTCTGGTTGCTGCCTCGCCTGCGTCTGGCCGGCGGCCAACCGCACAGCGGCGACGGTCAGCACTTCAGCCGCCATCCGTTCCCGGCCAGGCGACTGCTGCCGCTGGCTGTGGCTTTAGCCTGCGCGCTGCTGGTCGCCCTCGGCCTGGGCCGTGGCCTGGACGGCTGGCAGTGGAGTCTGACCGACGCCAGCCTGCTCGACTGGCGCTGGCCACGGGTGATGGCCGCTGCCGCCGCCGGCTGCATGCTGGCCCTGGCCGGTTGCATGATCCAACGCCTGACCGGCAACCCGATGGCCAGCCCCGAGGTACTCGGCATCAGCGCCGGCGCCGCCCTGGGGTTGATCGCTCTGCTGTTCCTGCTGCCTTACTCCGGGCCCCTGGCCCAGCTGGCACTGAGCGGCCTGGGTGCCGGCCTGACCCTTGTACTGCTGCTTGGCCTGTCGCGCCGCTCAGGCTTCGCCCCCGAGCGAGTGCTGCTGATCGGCATCAGCATCACCGCCCTGTTCGACGCTCTGCAGGTGATCCTGCTGGCCGGCGGCGATCCGCGCGGGCAGAACCTGTTGGGCTGGATGTCCGGCTCGACCTACTTCGTCGGCCCGCAGATGGCACTCTGGGTATTGATCTGCAGCCTGGTGTTGCTGGTCGTCGCGCTGCCCTTTGGCCGCTGGCTGGAGTTGTTGCCGCTGGGCGATGGCACGCCGCGTGCCCTGGGCGTGCCACTGGGACGCAGCCGTTTCGTGCTGTTACTGCTGGCCGCGCTGCTGACCGCCGGTGCCACCCTGATCGTCGGCCCGCTGAGCTTTATCGGCCTGCTGGCGCCTCACCTGGCACGCCTGCTCGGCATGGCCCGCGCGGTGCCGCAACTGCTCGGTGCGGCGCTGCTCGGCGCGCTGGTGATGGTGGCGGCGGATTGGCTGGGACGCACCCTGTTGTTCCCTGCGCAACTGCCGGCGGGGCTGCTAGCATCGCTGCTGGGCGGCGCCTACTTTATGCTGTGCCTGTATCGGCGCTGACGCTCTCAAGGCTGCTCGCTCGCCTTGTAGCCCGAATGTAATCCGGGAGCCGAGCCGCCTGTTTCCCGGATTGCATCCGGGCTACGGCTGAGAGCTATTCGCCAGCAGAAACTCGCTCCTACACAAACCAATCATGCAGGAGCGAGAGAGCGGCTCGCGAACAGCCTCAATCCAGAACGGCAGCCCCTTCTGCCGGCGGCTCTTCCAGCAGCGGGCAGTTGTCGCACATTTCCATGCCCAGTTCGTTGCGGATGCAACACAGCTTGCGCTGGCGCCACGGTGCGCAGCCTTCACCCTGGGGTACATAAAGCACCGGTTCGCACAGTAGATTGCGACTACCGTCCGGGCGTAGCCTGCTTTCCAGAATCTCGAAGCCCTGAGCCAGCATCGGCTTGGGGAATGGCAGGCCGCCGAGGGTGCTCATAAACCATTCAAAGTAGTTGCCGGCATTGCTCCACAGCACCCGTGCGGCGATCTTGCGATGACCGCGCAGGGCGTCGATAAAGGGCAGCAGATTGTCATCGAGCAACCCGGCGAAACGCTCGAAACCGTTGGCCGGTGCGCTGCTCCAGCGTTCGCCGGCATGCGGCAGCTTGAACGCCTCGGGCAGACCGTCGGCGCCGACCACCACCTGGATCTCGTCGAAGTCCAGCGGCAGGCGCCAGTTGAGGATCAGTCCGGCAGCCAGTACCGGTGGGATCAGGCGCAGAAAGTAGTACTTGGACCACAACGACATCAGCGCCCGGCGATCGCCTTCGGCGTGCTCGGGGGCGAAGCGCAACATCTGCTCTTCCAGACGTTCGGCGCTGACAAACTCACGCCCGGACAGTGCCGGGCGTGGGTCATCCGCAAGGGTGAGAACATCGCGGTAGTGGGCAAAAGGCCCTTGGAACAGCGGGGCAATGGCCGGAATCATCGGCCCCCCGCCAGGGTCAGGCGCATGCGCTGGCGACTCCTTGGGTGTGTCGGTGACGGCGATTATCCAACAACGCGTCGACCACTTCCTGCGAACGTATTGCCAGCACCGACAACAGCGTATCGCTGAGACCGTGGCTGGACTCGCAGCAGCCCTGCAGGTAGATGCCGGCACTCATGTGCGCCTGGCAGCACAGGCGATAGTCGCGCTCGACGCCTTCTCCCAGGTGCGCGGCCAATCCGCCGAGCAGACGTTTGTAGCCGTCGCGGCGATAACCGGTGGCCAAGACCACGGCATCGAACAGGCGCGCCTCCACGCCTTGCGGGCTATTCAGCGTCAGGCGGATTCCTTCGGCGCCCGCCTCCACCGCTTCGACGTTGCGTTGCGTCAGCAGGCTGTGCGGCGCATGGCCGGTGACCTTCTGCAGGTACAGGCGGTGGTAGATGCTCTCGAGCAGGTCCAGGTTGACCACCGAGTAGTTGGTCTGGGCGTTGGCCTGGATGAACGCCTCGCGCTCCTCCGAGGGCTGACCGTAGACCACATCGGTGTAGGCCGGATCGAAGATCTCGTTGACGAACGGGCTGTCGTCCGCAGGGCGCATGGCCTGGCTCCGCATCACCAGGGAAACTTCGGCCTGCGGGTAACGCGCACACAGGTCGCTGAAGATCTCCGCGGCGCTCTGCCCCGAACCCAGCACCGCCAGACGCTTGGGCTCGCCACAGGCGTGGATACGCTCCAGATAGCCAGACGAGTGCATGACGCGCGCGTCGCCCTTGAGCGGGCGGAACACCTCGGGTACTACCGGTTCGCCGCCGATGCTGACGACCAGATTACGGGTGATGCGTGCGCGGGTGCGGCCGTCGGCCAGCCGCGAGATCACCTTGACCCGGGTCACGTCACTGCCATCAAGCACCGGCTCGACGCCAATGACTTCCTCGCCATAGTGCACGCGGTCGCTGAACTGGGCGGCGGCCCAGCCCAGGTAATCGTTGTACTCCAGGCGCGATGGCGTGAAGGTACTGACGTTGATGAAGGACTCCAGACGCCCCTTCTGGTGCAGGTAGTTGACGAAGGTGAAGCGGCTGGCCGGGTTGCGCAGGGTAGCCAGATCCTTAAGAAAGGAAATCTGCATGCGACTGTCTTCCAGAAGCATGCCACCGTGCCACTCGAAGGCCGGTTTCTTTTCCAGGAAGCAGTAACGCAGACCGCCCTGCTCGCGCGTGCGGCGGTCTTCATCGAGGGCCACGGCAATGGCCAGGTTGGCCGGACCGAAGCCCAGGCCGATTACATCGTATTCCAACGTTTCTATGCTCATGTCAGGCACCGATCCCGCTAATGGCTCGTGTGAAGGTCAAGTGGGTTCTATGGCGGAACGGCACTCGCCTTGCCCAATCTCATCAGTCAGCGGCCACGTTAAGCGCAGCTCATTTTGTATATGCATACCAAGCGACGGTTTCTTGCAGCGTTTGCTACGCCAAATTGCAGCGCTCGAAGAACACTTCGCGGGACTGAATCATCAGTGCCGCGCGCTTGTGGGGAAAATGAAACTCCTTGTCCTTGTGGTAACCCTGAGTCTGCATGTGGCCGATCATTCTGGCGTTGTCGGCACGCGGCTCGGCGACCACACGCTGAGTGCGCGGATCATCGAGAAACAGGTAGTGGGTCAGCGCACTCAACCAGCTGGCTACCTTGTGCGGGCCGCGATGGCTTTCTTCGCCGACCAGCATGTGGATGCCACGGTCGTAATCGCCTGCATCATAAAACGGCGCGATGCGGTCTTCCTTGGCCCAGTAGGCCTCAAAGTAGGCGAACGGCTGATCATCGAAACAACCGATCAGGGGTAGCACACGCGGATCGGCGAGCAGCTTCTGCAGGTAACAGCGGTGCTTGTCCAGATCGCCCTCCTCCTGCCAGAACGCCGCCACCCGGGGGCTGTTCTGCCAGCGATTGAAGCGCGCGAGGTCCTCGTCGATATCCAGCGCGCGCAAGGAAATCCACACGCCCAGCTTGGCATCGAAACGCCGGTAAACTTCCCCGACTGGCTTGGGTCCACGGCGCGGATAACGCCGCCCGCTGGCATGCATGACCATCTGCTGCGGATAGCCGGCATGGCTGGCGTTACGCAGGAACGGCCCCGGCAGCTGCCAGAACAACGCCCGCTCGATGCGCAGCTCGTCACCCTCGGCAATCAGCAGACCGCTGTTCAGCAGCGCCGGATCGACCTGCTCCAGCCGCAACGTCAGGCTTTGCCGCTGCGGCTCAGCGGCGAAGCACCAGTAAGCCAGCAGCCACAGCGCCTCGGCCTGCTCGGCCAGTTCCAGCTCCAGCGGAACCAGTAACTCACCCTGACGCCGAGCGCGCAGTAGCGCGCGCTCGTCCAGATGCAGCGCCAGGCTGGCACCGTCATCATGGGCGCTCAGCTGCCGACCATCGGGCAGCAGCAGTCGAGTCAGACTGTTAGAACTCATAGGTGGCGCTGGCGATGATGTTGCGACGGTTGCCATACCAGCAGTAGTAGTCACAGGCGCTGATGTATTCCTTGTCAGTCAGATTATTGGCATTGAGCTGCAGGCGTACATCCTGGATGCGATAACTGACCATGGCGTCGATCAATGTATAAGACGGAACCTCCAGCGTTTCAGTGTTATCACCGTAGCTGGAGCTGGTGTGACGCACACCTGCACCGATGTTCAGACTGTCGAGCAGACCACCACGGAACTGGTAGTGGGTCCACAGTGAAGCCATTTCGTCGGCAACGTTGGCTGGTTTGCTGCCTTCTTCAGCTGCACGGGTACTCTTGGTCGTTTCCGGATCGAGCTTGGTGTAGCTGGCCACCAGGCTCAGGCTCTCGGTGAGATTGGCCTGGGCTTCCAGCTCCAGGCCACGGCTGCGCACTTCGCCAAGCTGGGTCTGAATACCACCCGGCAGCGTTTTACGCACGTTCTCCTGGGTCAGCTCGAACAGAGCGGCAGTAAACGTGGCATCCACGCCAAGCGGCTGGTATTTCAAGCCCATTTCGTACTGATCGCCTTCCTCCGGTTCAAATGGACGGCCCGTGCTGGTGTTAAGCGTGGTAACCGGCATGAAGAACTGCGAATAGCTGGCGTAGGGTGTCAGTCCGTTATCCATGACATAGGCAATCCCAGAGCTCCAGGTGAACGCCTGATCAGTGACGTTGAACCCCGTATCGGTGCTGCGGTTATCGAAGTCGCTGCGCGACTCATCGTAACGACCGCCCAGCAGCAGCACCCAGTTGTCCAGTTTCAGCTGGTTTTGCACGTAGTAGCCGAATTGATCAGCGCGGGTCTGCTTATCCTGCACGGCAAAGTCGCCGACAGGCTCGCCATAGTTGACGCTGGCCTGGCCGGGAAAGCCCAGGGAAGAGCTCTTGGGGTTGTACAGGTCCAGCACCGGCACTACGCCAAAGCCGGGGTCACGGGCCGGGCTCTTGGCGTCAATATTGAGCAGTTGGTAGTCGAAACCCACCAACAGATTGTTTTCCCAGTTCTCGCCGATCCAGGTGCCAAGCAGGCGGTTATCGGTAGAGAAGCTATCGGCCTGGCCATCCTCATAGGTCAGGCCACGCACCAGCAAGCGCTGATTAGGGTCCAGAGCGGGCACGTACTCATTAACAAAACCCAGGCTATAGAGCTGGCGCAGCTCGACATCCATGTGGCCGTAGCGCAGGTTCTGCTGGAAGTCCCAGGCATCATTCAAACGGTGGTTGAATTCGTACCCCAGGGTGTACTGGGAACGATCGAACTTCTCGTAGCCGGGGTCGCCCACTGCAGTGTCGGTGTCAATTTTCCCATTGGGGTTGTGGGCAATAGTGCCGCTGGCTGGCAGAAACTGTAGCTGCGGGTCGGAGTTGTCCTTCTGCACACTGGCCAGCAACGTCAGCGAGGTGTCGGCGTCGAAGTTGATGGTCATGGAGGGCGCCAGCAACAAACGCTCGGCATCCACATCGTCGACCTGGGTCCCGGTATCGCGGGACAGCCCGACCACGCGGTACAGCACATTACCCTCGGTATCCAGCTGGCCACCCACGTCGAACTGCATCTGCTTGCGGTCGAAACTGCCGTACTGCAAGCCGACCTCGTTCTTCTGCTCAAGGTTTGGTCGCTTGCTCTGCAGGTTGATCAGCCCCCCGGGCGGCGTCTGCCCGTAGAGCACGGACGCAGCGCCTTTCAGCACTTCAACGCGCTCAAGCATGTAAGGGTCGAGCTGCCAGCTGTAAAAACCGCTGGAGAATACCCGAGCGCCGTCCATAAACAGGCCCTGATTGGCCTGTTTAAAACCGCGAATGATGAACCAGTCCTGCTTGTTGTCCTCACCGAAGTAGCCCGCCTGAACACCGGCCGAATACTGCAGCGCCTGGCTGACGGACTGGACATTGCGATCTCGCAGTTGTTGCTCGGTGACGACTGACACAGAGCGCGGCGTTTCATGCAGGGGGGTATTGATTTTGGTGGCGCTGCGACTGTTCTTGGCCACGTAGCCCTGGTCTTCGCCGACCGGGCTGTCCAGCTCGGCCCTGATGTACTGAGCGTCCAGTTCCAGCGGTTTCTGAGTCACTTCCTCAGCCTGGGCGGCAAAACTCAGCGCACCCAGTGCACATGCCATTGCCACGTGCAGGTGCGCCTTCGGGAAGGGTGCTCTGGCCAGATACTTCGACTGCTGTTCCATCCACTGCTCCATCGTTAAATCTAATAAGAAAGATTCGTATTTATTATCCGTACCCCTACTAGACGGACCAGCCCGTAGAAAATTTACCTTCTGGCAACTTTTTTGATTACTCGCCGGCTAAAAGCCGAGCCAGCTCACTCAGCACCTGTGGGTGACGGACGATGCCCTGGTGATCAGCCTCAATCAGCCGATGCGCCACCGCCCGGCCCTGCACCTGCCCCAGGCCCGCTTCCAGTAATGCCGCGCGCCCGGTCGGCTGCGCTGCCCACCAGCAGTGCGGGCGCACCTTGACGGTGGGCAGCGTGTAGCCGGCGCACAGGCGGCGCATGTGCTGTTCCACCGCCCAGGCAAACAGCAGCTCCTCCAGGCTCTGACGGGTCATGCCGTCCAGAGCCTGGCCGGCGAACCAAGCGCTGCAGGCCTGCGGCCAGTCCAGCGGCTGCAGTTGCAGCAGGTTGTCAAACAGGCCGTCCCAGGCCCTGGCCGGCAGTTCCGGGGCAAGCAGTTGCAGGTGCTCGGCCAACTTGGCGCGGGCTTGCGGATGCCGGGCGTCGTCGCCGGCGATCTCGGTGCCCGGTACATAGCAGTCGAGTAGACCGAGGAAGGCCACTTCTTCGCCACGAGCTTCCAGCCGTGCCGCCAGCTCCAGCGCCAGGCTGCCGCCCAGTGACCAGCCAACCAGACGATACGGCCCCTGGGGCTGCTGTTTGAGCAGCGCAGCCAGGTAGGCATCGGCCATCTCGCCCAGTGAGGCATCACGCCAGGCCGGATCGAAGAAACTGCGGCATTGCAGACCGAACACCTCGCGCACACCGTCCAGGCGTGCGGCCAGCGGCTGGTAGCCGGTAACCCGGCCAGTGACCGGATGCGGGCAGAACAGCGGTGCTGCATCAGCCGCCTGACGGGTCAGACGCAACAAGGGCGACGGCCCCTGTACAGCCTGATCGCGTGCCAGCTCCAGCAGGCCGAGCAATTCCTGGCGATAGCTCGCGGCCAGGCGCTCAATAGTTGCCGCGCTGTACTGCGTGCTCGCGTATTCCCAGGCCAGTTGCAACTGGCCGTCGAACACCTGGCCGTTGACGCTCAGGCGGCTGGCCAGCGGGTTGTCCGCTGCGACTGCCACACCACCACCGCCCGCCGGACGGAACCAGTCCGCCGCCGCACCGGCCTGGTACTGGCCGAGGTAGTTGAAGGTGACTTCGGCAGCCGGCAACGCGGCCAGGGCTGCCTGTGCTTCGGCCGGGCCCAGCCAACGCAAGACGCCATAGCCCTGGCCGCCCTGCTCGATCTGCTCCAACTGCTGCTGCACAACCTGCAGTTGTTGCTGTAGGTCGGCCTGTTGCACCAGTTGCAGCGGATACAGGCTGGTGAACCAGCCGACCGTGCGCGACAAGTCCAGCTCACCGGCCAGCGTCTCGCGGCCATGACCTTCCAGATTGACCCGCAGCCCGGCCTGGCCGCTCCACTGGCACAGGGTGCGGGTCAGCGCGGCAAGCAGCAGCGCGTCAATGCGTACGCCAAGCTGCGCCGGCGCCTGCAGCAGGCGCCTGGTATCGGCGACGTCCAGGGCCAGGCGCACTTCGCGCTTGTCACCGTGAGTAGCGACAGCACCCTCCAGCTCACGTGGCAAGGACAGGGTCGGGCCGCTCAGGCGGCTGCACCAGGCATCCAACTCACGCTGCGCGGCTGCACTACTGGCCCAAACCTGTAACGACTCGCTCCACGCTTTATAGGACTGACTCTTGCTTTGCAGGCGCAGCGCTTGCCCGGCTTCCAGCTGGCGATAGGCGGCGAGAATGTCTTCCAGCAGGATGCGCCAGGACACACCGTCCACCACCAGATGGTGCACCGCCAGCAGCAGCCGCTCGGGTTGATCGGGTTGTTTGAGATAGAGCCCACGCAGCAGCGGGCCGCTGGCCAGGTCGAGGCCCTGTTGAGCCTGCTGGTAAAGCTGCTCAGCCTCGGCATCGCTGTCGGCTTCGCGTAGCCACAGCAGCTCTTGCTCGGCGTTTACCTCAGCATAGTGCTGCCGCCAGCTGCCCCGCTCCTGGCTGAAGCGCAGACGCAGGCCATCGTGATGGGCCACCAACGCTTGCAGCGCCTGCTCCAGCAATTGTGGGTCGAGCGGGCGCAGCAGCTCCAGGTTCAGCGCCTGGTTCCAGTGCGCCGGCTCGGCCTGGCCCATGGCAAAGAAATGCGCCTGGATTGGCGCCAGTGGCAGTTCGCCGGTGACTGGCTGCTGCACTTCCTCGGCGCCGGCCAGGCGCGCAACCTTGGCCAGCTCGGCCAGACGGGGAAACTGGAACAACTCGCGCGGCGCCAGTTGCAGGCCTTGCTGGCGAATGCGGCTGACCACCTGCAGGGCGACGATGGAATCACCGCCCAACTCGAAGAAGTGATCCTGGCGCCCTACTCGTTCCACACCGAGGACTTCAGCCCAGATGGCGGCGAGGATGCGCTCGTTGTCGGTTTGCGGGGCTTCGTAGCTCTGGCTCTGCCAGGTCGGCTCCGGCAGCGCGGCACGATCCAGCTTGCCGGCCGGGGTCAGCGGCAGCTTGGCCAGGGTGATGATCTGCGCAGGCACCATATAGTCCGGCAGTACCTGGGCCAGCTCTGCACGCAGAGCATTGGCGTCGACGTTATCGCGAGCCACTACATAGCCCACCAGCTGCTTGCCCGTCGGCGTCTCACGAGCGATTACCGCCGCTTCTTGCACAGCCTCAAAGGCTATCAACTGGCTCTCGATCTCGCCCAGTTCGATGCGGAAACCACGGATCTTCACCTGATGATCAACCCGACCGAGGTAGTCCAGGGTGCCGTCGGCACGCCAGCGCACCAGATCGCCGGTGCGGTACATGCGCTCACCGGCTGCGCCAAACGGATCGGGCAGGAAGCGCTCGGCGGTCAGTTCGGGACGCTGATAGTAGCCGCGGGCCAGGCCGACTTCGCCGCCGATATATAACTCGCCCGCTACGCCAATCGGTAGCAGGTTTAGTTCGGCATCTAGGACATAGAGGCTACGCGGGCCGACCGGGTTGCCGATGGGGGCATAGGCCGCTTCGAAGCTATCGCCCGGATAGGCTTCCCAGATCAGCGGGGTCACCACCGTCTCGGTCGGGCCGTAGCCATTGATGATGCGCTTGGGCTGCAGGACTTTCTGCAGCCGCTCGTAGGTCTCGCGGGTAAAGGCTTCGCCGCCCAGGGTCCAGGAACGTACTGGCAGCTTGAGGTTTTGCAATTCGACCCAGTCCAGCAACTGCTGGGCATAGCTCGGCGGCAGGCAAGAGATGGTCACGCCTTCGTCGGCGATCACCTGGCAGGTTTTCTCCGCGCTCCACAGTTCCTGGTCACGAATCACCAGGCGGCTGCCGAAGGCCAGCGGCACGGTCCAGCGCTCCAGGGCGCCGTCGAAGCTGATCGAGGCGAAGTGCAGCTCCACATCATCCGGAGTCATGCCGTAACGCTGGCCGATGGTCTGCACATGCATGCTCAGGCCCAGGTGATTCACCGCCACGCCCTTGGGCTGGCCGGTGGAGCCCGAGGTGTAGATCAGATAGGCCAGATTGAGCGGGTGCAGCTGCACGACCGGAGCCGAAGACTCGACAGCGGACAGATCGAGCTGATCCAGATAGAGCGGTGCAACAGTCGAAGACAGCGGCAAACGTTCGGCCAGATCAGACGACGTGATCAGCCACTGCAGCCCCGAGTCCTCGACCATATAGCTCAGGCGCTCACGCGGGTAATCCGGGTCCAGCGGCACAAAGGCACCACCGGCCTTCAGCACGCCGAGCATGGCCAGGATCATCCCGTTGCCGCGCTCCAACGAGACGCCAACGCGCGACTCCGGGCGCACACCCTGTTCAACCAGTAAGTTGGCCACTTGATTGGCGCGTATATCCAATTCAGCGAAAGTCAGGCGCTCGCCACCATGCACCAGAGCGATAGCCTCCGGGCGCAGACGTGCCTGCTCGGCGATCAGCTCGGGCAACAGGCGCGCGCCATCGAAGCCCTGGCGCGGGGTATTCCACTCGGCCAGGCGAGACTGGTCCTGACCATCCAGCAGCTCCAGCCGCACCAGCGGCTGATCCGGCGCGGCACTGATCTGCTCCAGCAGACCCAGCAGATGCGCAGCCATTTTCTCCATCTGCCCATCGTCCAGGCGCTCACGGGCCCAGGTCAGGGTCAGACGCAGTTTGCCGGCGCTGTCTTCCAGGCTGTCCAAGGCCAGGTCGAACAGCGCGTGGGGCACGCCCTGGGCCAACGACTCCAGACGCAGACCGGGCAGCTGCAGGGCACCAAGGTCGCGCTTCTGATGGTTGAACAGCACCTGGAACAGCGGCGTTTGGCCCAGGCTGCGCTCGGGCGCCAGGGCTTCCACCAGCTGGTCGAACGGCAGGTCCTGCTGGTCCTGGGCATCCAACGCATGACGGCGCACCGCGGCCAGCAACTGGCGGAAGCTCATGTCCGTGCCGATTTCGGCCCGCAGCACCTGGGTGTTGACGAAGAAGCCCACCAGCGGCGCCGTCTCGCCACGCTGACGGTTGGCCACCGGCACGCCGACGCGGATATCGCGCTGGTTGCTGTAGCGCGCCAGCAGCAACTGGAAGGCGGCCAGCAGCAGCATAAACAGGGTCGCACCCTCGCCCTGGGCCAGTTGGCGCAGGCGTTCGGCCAGGGCCTGCGGCACCTCGACGGCCTGGCGCTCTGCATGGCGCTGGCCGCTGGCGTCCAGCTTGTAGGGCAAGGCCAGCACTGGCTGCTCATTGCCCAGGCGCTCGCGCCAGTAACCCAATTGCCGCTCGCGTTCGCCGGCCTCCAGCCAGGCACGCTGCCACTGGGCGTAGTCGGCGTACTGGATCGGCAGTTCAGCCAACTGCGGCACCTGTCCGAGGCGCAGCGCGGCATAGGCGCGCCCCAGTTCCTCGGCGAACACGCCGATCGACCAGCCATCGGAGACGATGTGGTGGCAGACGATCTGCAGGCGCCACTGGCGCTCGGCCAGGCGCAGCAGCTGCACGCGCAGCAGCGGCCCTTCAACCAGATCGAAGGCGCGCGCGGCATGAATATCGGCCAGGGCCTGCACCGCCTCGGCCTCGCCGCGCAGGTCGCGCTCCTCCAGGGCCAACGGACCTGTCGGGTCAATGCGCTGGCACAGCTGACCGTCGTGTTCGTAGAAGCGGGTGCGCAGCGCCTCGTGGCGCTCGACAATCAGCTCCAGAGCCGCCAACAGCGCGGCCCGATCCAGCTCACCCTCCAGGGCGAAGGCGCCGACCATATGGTAGGCGCTGCTGTCCGGTTCCATCTGCGCCACCAGCCACAGGCGTTGCTGGGCATGCGAGGCCGGCAGATGTTCGCCGCGCGGTGCCGGCACCAGTGGCAGCCGGTCGAAGCGGATGCCCTTGCTCGCCAGCAATTCAAGAAAGCGCTTCTGCTCGGGGGCGCCGAGGGCGAGGAAACGGCGCGCCAGGGCGGCCTTGTCGATGGGCGCGGTCACAGGGCCTCCAGTTCGTCGAGCAGCGCGGCCATGTCGCGCAGGTCTTGGTCTTCTTCCTCGGCAGCGGCCGGAGCCAGGCCATCGAGGGATGTGGCCAGGGCGGCCAGGTCTTGCGCCTCGAAGAAGGCGCGCAGCGGCAGTTCAATACTTAAGCGTTGACGCAACAACGCCACCGCCTGAGTGGCCAACAGCGAATGCCCGCCCAGTTCGAAGAAGTTGTCGTCGAGGCCGACCTGAGCCACTTCCAGCACCTCCTGCCAGATGCCCGCCAGGGCGATTTCCAGCTCGGACTGCGGCGCGCGGTAGCGGCGCGCCTGCCACATCGGTTCGGGCAGTGCGCGGCGTTCCAGCTTGCCGTTGGGCGACAGCGGCATACGGTCGAGGCGCATCAGGATCGACGGCAGCATATGCTCGGGCAGCTCGGCCTTGAGTGCGGCCTTGATTCCGGCCAGCCAGGCGGCTTCGTCGGCCGGCAGCGGATCGGCCACCAGATAGCCGACCAGCTGCTTGCCGATCTGGCTGTCGCGGGCCACCACCACGGCCTCGGCGACACCCGGCTGGGCACCGAGCTGGGCCTCGATCTCGCCCAGTTCGACACGGAAGCCGCGGATCTTCACCTGGTGGTCGATGCGGCCCAGGTAATCGATGGCGCCGTCGGCGCGCCAGCGCACCAGGTCGCCGGTGCGGTACATGCGTCCGCCCTCGCTGCTGAACGGATCGGGCAGGAAGCGCTCGGCGGTCAATTCCGGACGGCGGTGGTAGCCGCGCGCCAGGCCGACACCGGCGATATACAGCTCGCCGGGCACGCCCTGCGGCACCGGGTTGAGCTGGGCATCGAGGATATGCAGGCGCAGGTTGGCGATCGGCCGGCCGATGGGCACGGCATGCCGGCCCTCCTCCACACAGGTCCAGTGGCTGACGTCGATGGCCGCCTCGGTCGGGCCATACAGGTTGTACAGGCCGGCACCCGGCAGGCGCTGGAAAGTACGCACCTGCAGCTCGGCCGGCAGCGCTTCACCGCTACAGATAACGCGGGTCAGGCTCTGGCACTGCTCCACATCCGGGTGCAGCAGGAAGGCCTGCAGCATGGACGGAACGAAGTGCAGCGTGCTGACCTTGTGGCGCTGAATCAGTTCGACCAGCTTCTGCGGGTCGCGGTGGTCTCCCGGCGCGGCCACGGCCAGGCAGGCGCCGGTGATCAGCGGCCAGAAGAACTCCCACACCGAGACGTCGAAGCTGAACGGAGTCTTCTGCAGCACCACGTCGCCGGCGCCGAGCTGGTAGGCCTCCTGCATCCACAGAATGCGGTTGGCCAGGGCCGCGTGGCTGTTACCCGCGCCCTTGGGTTTGCCGGTGGAGCCAGAGGTGTAGATGAGGTAGGCCAGGTCATCGGCCTGCAGGCTGACTGCCGGTGGCGTGACCGGCTCGGCACTGCAGTCTTCGCGATCCAGGCCCAGAGCCTTGAGTCCGGCCGGCAGCGGCAGGCACTCGACCAGCGCGCTGTGGGACAGCAGCAGATCGACGCCGGAATCCTCCAGCAGGTAGGCCAGGCGCTCCAGCGGGTATTCCGGGTCGAGCGGCACATAGGCGCCGCCAGCGCGGACGATGGCGTGCAGGCCGATCACCAGCTCCAGCGAGCGCTCCAGGCTGATGCCGACCAGGCTGCCACGCTGCACGCCGAGGCTACGCAGGCGGTTGGCCAATTGGTTGATGCGTGCCTCCAGCTCAGCGTAGCTCAGCACTTGCTCGCCAAACACCAGGGCCGGCGCCTGCGGGGTGCGCGCTGCCTGCTGGCTGATGCGCTCGCTCAAGTTGACCAGCGGGCCGTAGTCCTGGGTTGTGTCGTTCCAGGCAGCGAGCTGGGCCTGCTCGCCCTCTTCCAGAAGCGGTAGCAGGCCGATGGGCTGGCTCGGGTCGGCGCAGATGCCTTCCAGCAGACGCACGAAATGCCGCGCCAGGCGGGCGATGGTGCGCGCCTCGAACAGCTCGGCGGCGTAGCTGACGAAGCCGCTGAGGCTGCCATCGGCCGACTCTTCGGTGTCCAGCGCCAGATCGAACTGTGCGCCAGCGGCGCCCGGGTCATGCGGCTGCACACGCAGGCCCGGCAGGTTGCCGAGGGCGCTGAAATCCACCTGCTGATGGTTGAACGCCACCTGGAACAGCGGGTGATGGCTCAGGCTGCGGCTCGGCTGCAAGGCCTCCACCAACTGGTCGAAGGGCAATTCCTGGTTGGCCAGGGCATCACGGCTGGCCTGGGCCAGTTCGCCGAGCAGGCGGCGGAACGGCTTGAGCCCGGAAGGCTCACCGCGCAGCACCAGGGTGTTGATAAAGCAGCCGAGCACGCCGTCCATTTCCGCCAGGCTACGCCCGGCTACCGGTACGCCGACGCGGATATCCTCCTGGCCGCTGTAGCGGTGCAGCAGGCTCTGCCAGGCACTCAGCAGCAGGCTAAACAGCGTGCTGCCCTCGCGTTGGGCCAGGGCACGCAGTTGCGCGGTGAGCGTATCGCTCAACTCGAAGCGCCAACGCATGCCCTGGCGTGTACCCTGGGCCGGGCGTGGATGGTCGGTAGGCAACTCCAGCAGCGGTTGGTGTTCGCCCAGGCAGGCCTTCCAGTAATCCAGCTGGCGGCTGGCTTCGCTGGATTTCAGCCAGTCGCGCTGCCACTGGGCGTAGTCGGCGTACTGCAGCGGCAGCGCCTCGAAACGTGGGGTCTTGCCTTCGGCAAAGGCCGCGTAGGCACTGGCGAACTCGCTGATAAAGCGCTGCATCGACCAGCCATCGGAGACGATGTGGTGCTGGATCAGCAGCAGGCGGTATTCCTGGTCAGCCAGGCGCAGCACGGCAACACGCAGCAGCGGCTCGCCAGCCAGGTTGAACGGACGCTTGAGCAGCTTCTGCGCGTAGTCGCGGGCTTCGGCCTCGCGTTCGTTGGCAGCTAGCTCGCGCAGATCGAGCCAGTCGATGCGCTGGCCCTGGGCCGGCAGGATGCGCTGGCGCCCCTCGCCATTCACCTCGACAAAGCGAGTACGCAGCGCCTCGTGGCGTGCCTCCAGTTGGTCGAAGGCGGCCTGCAGCGCCTGGCGATCCAGGCGGCCCTGCAGGTCGAGGCCAGCGGGCATATGGTAGGCGCCGTTGCTCGGGTCCAGACGATTGAGGAACCACAGGCGCTGCTGGGCATGCGACAGCTCTAGGTCACCGCCACGCGGCAGCGCGCGCAGCACAGGAGCGTCGGCGGCCTCGCGCTGCAGGGCGACGGCGCAGTCGGTCAGGCGGCTCTGCTCGAACAGCGCCTTGAGCGGCAGCTGCAGGCCCTGCTGGCGAATGCGGCTGACCACCTTGAGCGCGACGATGGAGTCGCCGCCCAGCTCGAAGAAGTGATCCTGGCGCCCTACCCGCTCCACACCCAGCACCTCGGCCCAGATGGCGGCGAGGATGCGTTCGTTGTCGGTCTGCGGTGCCTCGTAGGATTGGCTCTGCCAGATCGGCTCCGGCAGCGCGGCACGATCCAGCTTGCCGGCCGGGGTCAGCGGCAGTTTTTCCAGGGCGATGATCTGCGCCGGGACCATATAGTCCGGCAGCACTTTGGCCAGCTCTGCACGCAGAGCATTGGCGTCGGCGTTATCGCGAGCCACTACATAGCCCACCAGCTGCTTGCCGGTCGGGGTTTCGCGTGCAATCACTGCCGCTTCCTGCACGCCTTCCAGGGCCAGCAACTGGCTCTCGATTTCGCCCAGCTCGATACGGAAGCCGCGAATCTTCACCTGATGGTCGACGCGACCGAGGTAGTCCAAGGTGCCGTCTGCGCGCCAGCGCACCAGGTCGCCGGTGCGGTACATGCGCTCGCCTGCTGCGCCGAATGGGTCAGGCAGGAAGCGCTCGGCAGTCAATTCTGGACGCTGGAAATAGCCACGGGCCAGACCCACTTCGCCACCGATATACAGCTCACCCGCCACGCCAATCGGTAGCAGGTTTAGTTCGGCATCTAGGACATAGAGGCTACGCGGGCCGACCGGGTTGCCGATGGGCGCATAGGCCGCTTCGAAGCTATCGCCGGGGAAGGCTTCCCAGATCAGCGGGGTCACCACCGTCTCGGTCGGGCCGTAGCCGTTGATGATGCGTTGCGGCTGCAACACCTTTTGCAGGCGCTCGTAGGTTTCGCGGGTAAAGGCTTCGCCGCCCAGCGTCCAGGACCTGACAGGCAGCTTGAGGTTCTGGCTTTCTACCCAATCCAAAAGTTGCTGGGCGTAGCTCGGCGGCAGGCATGAGATGGTCACGCCTTCGTCGGCGATCACCTGGCAGGTCTTCTCCGCGCTCCACAGCTCCTGGTCACGAATCACCAGGCGGCTGCCGAAGGCCAGCGGCACCGTCCAGCGTTCCAGGGCACCGTCGAAGCTGATCGAGGCGAAGTGCAGTTCCACATCGTCCGGGGTCATGCCGTAGCGCTGGCCGATGGTCTGCACATGCATAGTCAGGCCGAGGTGATTCACCGCCACGCCTTTCGGCTGTCCGGTGGAACCGGAGGTGTAGATCAGGTAGGCCAGATTCAGCGGGCGCAACTGCACTGCCGGCGCGGCAGCCTCGAAGGCGGACAGATCCAACTGATCCAGATACAGAGGTTCGACGCCCTCGCCCAGGGGCAGGCGCTCGGCCAGGTCAGACGACGTGATCAACCACTTCAGCCCAGAGTTCTCGACCATGTAGCTGAGGCGCTCACGCGGGTAGTCCGGGTCCAGCGGCACAAAGGCGCCGCCGGATTTCAGCACCGCCAGCATGGCCACGATCATGCCGTTGCCGCGTTCCAGCGAAACGCCGACGCGTGATTCCGGACGTACGCCGTGGGCAACCAGCAGCTGGGCCAGACGATTGGCGCGGGCTTCCAGCTCGGCGAAGGCAATGCGTTCGGCGCCATGCACCAATGCGATGGCCTCCGGACGCAGACGCGCCTGCTCGGCGATCAGCGCGGGCAGCAGGCGCGAAGCGTCGAAGGCTTGCTGTGGCTGGTTCCACTCGTCCAACAGCAACTGCTCGGCCTCGCTAACCAGCGCCAGGCTGCCCAACGGCTGGGCCGGATCGCTGCACACCAGCTGCAGTGCCTGGCGCAGCAGCGCCTCGACCTGGGCGATGCCGGCAGCGTCGAAGTGCGCGCGGTCGTAGGCCAGCAGCAGTTCCAGGCGGCTGCCCGGCAGCACGGCCAGGGTCATGGGGTAGTGGGTGAACTCGTGGCTCTGCGGCATTCCCAGGCGCAGCTCACCCCGTTCGGCCTGCTTCAGGGCATCGCCCAGCGGGTAGTTCTCGAACACCAGCAGGCTGTCGAACAGGGCTTCGCCGGCGCTGCCGACCCAGCGCTGGATATCGTGCAGCGGGCTGTGCTCGTGCTCGCGCAGCTTCAGGTTCTGCAGTTGCAGTGCAGCCAGCCAGTCGCCCAGCGGCTGCTCGGCCGGCAGCTGAATGGCCACCGGCAGGCTGTTGATAAACAGGCCGAGCATCTGCTCGCTGCCGGCCAGTTCGGTCGGGCGACCGGCCACGGTGGCGCCAAAGCATAGGCTGCGCTTGCCGGTCAGGCGTGCCAGCAGCAAGGCCCAGGCGGCTTGTACCAGGGTGTTGAGGGTCAGGCCGTGGCGCTGGGCGAAGCTGCGAATCTGTTGTTCGGCGGTGGCATCCAGCGGCAGCGGATGGCGGGCATGGCCCTGTTCAGGTGCGCGGCACGGCAGGCAGCCGGCGATGCGGGTGGCGCCGTCCAGCGGTGCCAGCTGTTCGCGCCAGAAGGTCTGTTCGGCCGCAGCATCCTGGCCATCGAGCCAGCCGATGTAGTCGCGGAACTGGCTGCTCGGCGCCGGCAGGCGGTCGCCGTGGTACAGGGCCAGCACTTCGGCGAACAGCAGGCCGTTGCTCCAGCCATCCAGCAGCAGGTGGTGCAGGGTCCAGACCAGCACGAAATCACCAACGCCACGTTGGATCAACGCCAAGCGCAGTAGTGGCGCCTGCTGCAGATCGAAGCCGCGCTCGCGTTCAGACATACAGATAGCCTGCAGCTGTGCATCGAAATCGGCAACGCCGCGCCAGTCGAGATCCTGCCAGTCCAGCTCGACCTCGGCCTGCACCAGTTGCAGCGGGCGTTCGCCCAGTAGGAAACGGCTGCGCAGCACGCCATGACGTGCCAGCACCTGACGCCAGGCGCTTTCCAGACGCGCCGGATCGAGACCGGTAAACGGCAGCAGCAACTGGCTGACATAACTGCCGGCGCCTTCCAGTTGGCTATGGAACAGCAGGCCCTGCTGCAGCGGCGACAGCGGATGGATGTCTTCCACGCCAGGCAGCGCATCCAGCTCGGCCTGGCTCAGGCCGGCCAGCGGCACGTCGCTTGGCGTCAGGCTGCGCGGTGCCTTCTGGCAATGCGCGTGGATGGCCTGCAACTCGTCCTGCAGGCGACTCAGCAGACCTTGCAGGGTCGGTCGCGCCAGCTGCTGCGGGTTGAAGTCCAGGTGCAGATGCAAGGCACCACCACGCTGTTCGGCGTTGATCACCAGCGGTGCGTCCAGCGGCGCATCGGCTTCGCGCCACAGGCCACCTTCGAGCAGGCGCAAGCCACTGCCTCCCTCGTCGAACTGGCCGAGGTAGTTGAACAGCAGTTGCGGGGCGCGCTCGCTCAGTTGCTCGCGCTGGCGCAGTAGGCCGTAACCGAGGCCCAGGTCGGGCACGGCACGCAGCTGCTCTTTGATCGCCATGAGACTGGCGGCCAGCTCGGCTTCAGGTTGCAGGCGCACGGGATAGAGGCTGGTGAACCAGCCAACACTGCGCGACAGGTCGATATCGTCGAACAGTGGCGCACGGCCGTGGCTTTCCAGATGCAGACACAGCGCCGGTTGCTCGCTCCAGGCACAGAGCACGCGGCTCAGGGCGGTGAGCAGCAGTTCGTCGGCACGCAGGCGATAGGCCTGCTGGCCGGCCTGCAGCAGGTCGCGGGTAAAGCCGGCGTCCAGGCTCAGCTCCAGGCGCTGGCGAGCGCCTTCGCTGCCGGCCTCGCTGCTCAGCAGCGGCAGTTCGCCACCGGCGGCCTGCTGGGCCTGCCAGTACGGCAGTTGCGCGTCCACGTTCCAGCCGGCCAGGCGCTCGCCCCAGCTCTTGAAGGCGCTGGTCTTGGCCGGCAGTTGCACGGCCAGGCCGCTGGCCAGTTGCAGGCAGGCGCGTTGCAGGTCTTCCAGCAGCACGCGCCAGGACACGCCATCGACCACCAGGTGATGGATGCTCAGCAGCAGGCGATCGGCCTGGCCGGCCTGCTTCAGATAGAGGCCGCGCAGCTGCGGGCCGTTGGCCGGATCGATGCTGCTCTGCAGGGAGTCATAGTGCGCCTGGGCATCCTCGCCGGCGGCCAGCTCGACCTGTTGCAGCAGGCCGCTTTCTTCCTCGGCGACATGCAGCTGCTGCCACTGACCATCGGCCTGGCTGTAACGCAGGCGCAGGGCATCATGATGCTTGCTCAGTGCTTGCAGCGCCTGCTCAAGCTGGGCGGCTGGCAGCGGCTCTGGCAGTTCCAGCAGCAGGTACTGATTGCACGGCGCCAGGCCTTCGCGTTGCAGCAGGCGCGCCTGGATAGGCAGTAGTGGCGCGACGCCGGTGACCGGGCCCTGCTCGGCCAGCGGTGCGGCCACGCTGCGAGCCACACCAGCCAGTTGCGCCAAGGGTTGCTGCTGGAACAGGTCCTTGGGGGTCAGGCCCAAGCCCTGCTGACGTGCACGACTGACCACCTGCAGAGCGACGATGGAGTCGCCACCCAGCTCGAAGAAATGATCCTGGCGTCCTATTCGCTCTACACCCAGCACCTCGGCCCAGATGGCAGCGAGGATGTGCTCGTTGTCGGTCTGCGGCGCCTCGTAGTCCTGGCTCTGCCAAGTGGGCTCCGGCAGCGCAGCACGATCCAGCTTGCCGGCCGGGGTCAGCGGCAGCTTGTCCAGGGCGATGATCTGCGCCGGGACCATATAGTCCGGCAGCACCTTGGCCAGCTCACTGCGTAGGCCATTGGCATCGGTGTTCTCGCGAGCGACCACGTAGCCCACTAGCTGCTTGCCGCTCGGCGTCTCGCGGGCAATCACTGCCGCTTCCTGCACGCCTTCCAGAGCCAGCAACTGACTCTCGATCTCGCCCAGTTCGATGCGGAAACCGCGGATCTTCACCTGATGGTCGACCCGGCCCAGATAATCCAGGGTGCCATCCTCACGCCAGCGCACCAGATCGCCGGTGCGGTACATGCGCTCGCCAGCAGTGCCGAATGGATCGGGCAGGAAGCGTTCGGCGGTCAGCTCCGGACGTTGGAAGTAACCACGGGCCAGGCCGACTTCACCACCGATATACAGCTCGCCGGCTACACCGATGGGCAGCAGGTTGAGTTCGGCATCCAGCACATACAGGCTGCGCGGGCCCACCGGATTGCCGATGGGGGCGTAGGCGGCTTCAAAAGAGTCGCCCGGATAGGCTTCCCAGATCAGCGGAGTGACCACGGTCTCGGTCGGGCCATAACCGTTGATGATGCGCTGCGGTTGCAGCACTTTCTGCAGACGCTCGTAAGTCTCGCGGGTAAAGGCTTCGCCGCCCAGGGTCCACGACCTGACAGGCAATTTGAGGCTTTGCGATTCGACCCAGTCCAGCAGCTGCATGGCATAGCTGGGCGGCAAGCAGGAGATGGTCACGCCTTCATCAGCGATCACCTGGCAGGTTTTCTCGGCGCTCCACAGTTCCTGATCACGGATCACCAGGCGGCTGCCGAAGGCCAGCGGCACGGTCCAGCGTTCCAGGGCACCATCGAAACTGATCGAGGCGAAGTGCAGTTCCACATCGTCCGCGGTCATGCCGTAGCGCTGACCGATGGTCTGCACATGCATGGTCAGCCCGAGGTGATTGACCGCCACGCCCTTGGGTTGGCCGGTGGAGCCGGAGGTATAGATCAGGTAGGCCAGGTTCAACGGATGCAGCTGCACAGTCGGCGCCGCAGTGTCGAAAGCGAACAGATCAATCTGGTCCAGATACAGCGACTCGACGGCCGAAGACAGCGGCAGACGCTCGGCCAGATCGGAGCTGGTAATCAGCCACTTCAGTCCGGAGTCCTCGACCATATAGCTCAAGCGTTCGCGCGGGTAATCCGGGTCCAGCGGCACGAAGGCGCCGCCGGACTTCAGCACCGCCAGCATGGCCACGATCATCGCGTTGCCGCGCTCAAGGGAAACGCCGACGCGCGACTCGGCGCGTACGCCCTGCTCTACCAGTAAACGGGCCAGGCGATTGGCGCGAGCCTCCAGCTCGGCGAATGACACTCGCTCATCGCCATGCACCAGGGCGATGGCTTCGGGACGCAAGAACGCCTGTTCGGCGATCAGTTCGGGCAGCAGACGCGAAGCCTCAAAGGTCTGGCGCGGAATGTTCCACTCACTTAGCTGGGCCAATTCAGGCGCTGTCACCAGCGCCACCTCGCCCAGCATCGCTTGCGGTTGCGCGGCGAAACCGTCGAGCACTTCGAGGAAGCCAGCGATCAGCCGCTCGATGCTGCTTTCGGCATACAGGTCGGCGGCGTAGGCGAACTTGATCAGCAACTCGTCGCCACGGTCACGCACGGCGTCCAGGGCCAGGTCGAAGGGAATCTGGCTGGACGGAAACTCTTCCAGACGGGTTTCGATGCCTGGCAACCAGTTAGCCGCAAGCGGGTGCTGACGGCGGTAGTTGAAGGCGACTTGGAACAACGGTTGCTGGCCCAGGCTGCGGCTCGGTGCCAGCTCTTCCACCAGGCGTTCGAAGGGCATCTGCTGGTTGGCCTGGGCCTGCTTAAGGTCGATGCGGGCCTGCTCCAGCCAGCTCGCCACGGACTGCTCGGGGCGCGGCACGGCCTTGAGTACCACGGTGTTGACGAAGAAACCGACGAGGCGCTCATAGCCCTTGTTGCGACCGGTTACCGGCACACCAATACGCACTTCGCGCTGGCCGGACAGACGCGCCAGTTGCAGTTGCAAGGCCGCCAGCAGCACGGTGAACAGCGTGGCGCGGTTGGCCTTGGCCAGATCACTCAGACGCGCGACCAGACTGGGCTCGACCTTGAGCGTACGATAAGCGGCACGGCGTGCGGCCTGGGCGTTGCTCGGGTAGTCCGGTGTCAGGCTCAGTGGCGGTTGCTCGCCACCCAAACGCTCGCGCCAGAACGCCATCTGCTGGAGACCGGCCTCGCTCTCCAACCATTCGCGCTGGCCGGTGGCGTACTCGCTGTATTGCACCGACTGCGGGGTCATCAGCGGCTGGCGCTGCTGCAAGCGAGCGCGATAGAACTCGGCCATCTCCTCCACCAGCACCCGTACCGACCAGGCGTCGGAGATGATGTGGTGCATGCCCACGGCGAAAGCGTGGCAGTTCTCGCCCAGACGATACAGGGCACAGCGCACCAGCGGGCCACGGCTGAGGTCGTAGTTGGCTTCGATAAAGTCACGCGCCAGGGCTTCGAGCTGATCGGCCTGACCTGCGAGATCGATGATCTCCAACGGCATCGGCCCGACCGGCAACACCGCCTGCTGGGCCAGGCCGTCATGCTCGCGGAATACGGTGCGCAGCGCAGCATGACGGGCATACACCTGATCCAGGCCATGGCGCAGGCTGTGCAGATCCAGATCGCCGTCGAAACGCAGCAAACCACCGATGTTGTAGGCCGTGCTGCCACTTTCCAGGCGACTGAAAAACCATAACCGTTGCTGGGCAAAGGACAGCGGCAACCAATCCAGGGCGGAAATCGACGGGTTGTGGGCGTTCATGGCAGCACCTTGCAAAGAGTGACCAGGTGCCACGAGGCATACTGGCCGCCTACGCCATCAGGCGTAAGGCATGGAATTGTCTTCCTGAGGGCACGGCGCCCTCGCTCACAGCGTGTGGTAAAGCGCTGTATCAGGCGTCCATCGCCTCGCGCAGGGTGCGCGGGCGCATGTCGGTCCAGACGCTGGCGATATGCGCCAGGCAGGTCGGCTTGTCGCCACGCACGCCGGCCTCGCGCCAGCCAGCCGGTACGGCCTTGTAGGCCGGCCAGATGGCGTACTGCTGTTCGTCGTTGACCACGACCAGAAAAATGGTTTGCGGATTGTCCAGGCTCATGGGGCTTACCTCGGTAAAGTTGGCACGCTTTAAAGACGCACGAAATTGCGAATAATTTTCATTTAAATCCGTTTCGCAGCTGTGACGAGGCCGCCTGCAAGCGAGGCGGCTCCGTTTGCGCAGGGGTTAGGCCGGGATGCTGCCGCCGATTTCGCGCACGGCGTCCTGGGTCGCGCGGTCGCGCTCGACGCCGGTCAGTTCCAGCAGACGCCCTCCGTCCATCTTCAACAGGCGGTCAGCCTGATCGAAATAGTGGTCATCGTGGGTGATGGCGATGATGGTTTTGCCGGCCGCTTTCAGTTGCGGCAGCAGCTCGCGGTAGAACAAGCGACGGAACAGCGGATCCTGATCGGCCGCCCACTCGTCGAGAATCAGGATGTCGCGGTCTTCCAGCATCGCCAGCAGCAGGGCCAAACGCTTGCGTTGCCCCTGGGAGAAGCGCGTGTCGGCCAGCCGGCCTTCGGCGAAACGCACCTTGTGGCGCAGGCGCAGGCGCTCCAGCCAGTTGCCGACCAGCGTTTCGCTCACTTCGCCACCCGCCGGGCCAAGCAGGCGGGCGAACAGGTGAAAGTCGGTGAATACGCTGGCGAACAGCTGCCGGTACGACTGCCATTGGTGGGCCTGCACGGCACGCCCATCCAGGCGAATCTCGCCCACTGCCGGGCGGTGCAGGCCTGTCAGTAGGCGCGCCAGGGTCGACTTGCCGCTGCCATTGCCGCCCACCAGAAACACCAGCTCGCCGCGGCGCAGCTCCAGGTCGATGGGGCCGACATCGAAGCCGGCTTCGTCACCCTCCCCCGGGTAACGGTATTCAACGCCCGCCAGTTGCAGGCACTGCCAGTCACCGAGGCTGTCGGTCGGCTCGATGGCCTGGGTTTCCGGTGCCAGCTCAAGGGTTTTCAGCTTGTCCAGGGAGATACGCGCCGCCAGCAGGCTGGGCAACGCAGCCACAGTGGCGACCATCGGTGCGCGCAAAAACAATACGGTCAAGGCGAAGGTGGCGGCCACCTCCCCCGACGCCCAACCCAGGCCGCTGGCGCAGAAGAACACAATGCCGATGCTGCCCAGCACCATGCAGTTGGCCCAGTTACCGGCCAGGCCATTGAAGATGTCGGCGCGGGTGACGTTGTCGCGGTAGGCGCGTGCGTCGCGGTCAAACTCTTCGTCATACAGGCGGCGTGCGCGGTCGCGGTTCAGCGCCAGCTCCTTGCGGCCGTCGATGATTGCCTGGTAGTCCTGATACAGATGGTCTTCGGCTTCGCGCAGCAGGCGAATGTGGCGGTTGACCTTGCCGATGAAAATCCAGCCCACCAACAAGGTCAGCCCCAGCCAGGCAGCAGTAATACCGAACAGGGCCGGCGACAGCCAGGCCAGGTAGCTGAACGCGGCGATGCTGAGAATCAGGCCGTAGACCAGCTCCGGCATATACACGAAAGCGATGGTGATATTGCGGATGTCACTGGACAGGCTGGCGAGAATGCGCGCGCCGCCGATCTGTTCCAGACGTTCTATATCCGTATCCAGCACCCGCCGCACCAGGCTGCGGCGCAAGCGGTAAACGAAGCGGTGACCGAGTGTATGCAGGGCGATCTGCCCGCTGCCCGCACACAGCAACAACAACGCCAGCAGACCGAGAAAACTGAACAGCGTCAGGCCCAGATCGTCTTTGAGCCCGATCAAACGCAGGTTGATAAAGGCAATCACGCCGACGCTGAGTATCGCACTGCACAGGCTGAGCAGAACGATGCCGGTGAGCGGCAGGCGGTTGTCACGGAACAGCAGCTTGAGCAGTTTCATCTCAGGTCCAGAGCAACGGAAGATCAGGCCGCCTCGGGTTCGAGGCGGTTGCGGCAGTGCTTCAGGGCATCGCGCAGCAGGAAGTGCACCAAGGTCGGCGAAGCACAGAGATGACTGGCCACCTCGCGCTGGCTGTAGCCTTCCAGCTGACTCATGGTGAATACGGTGCGGGTACGTTCGGGTAATTCGCCGAGGGCAAACTGCAGACGCTGCCACTCCAGCTGGCCAATGGCGCGCTGCTCCGGGCCAGACTGCGGCGCAGGCAGTTCGTCGAGTAGTTCCTCGTCGGCGCTGTAACGGCCTTCCAGGGCCTGGTGACGCAGGCGGTCGATGGCCAGGTTGCGCACCATGCGAAACAGATAGCGCAGCGGGTCGTCAATATTGTGGCGGTCGCCGCTTTCCCAGAGTTTGAGAAAGGCATCTTGCACCACATCCTCGGCACGCGAGCGACAACTGAGCACGCGCTGGGCTGCATCAATGAGGATATGTCGATGCTCACAGTAGAGAAGCTCTAACGCCGTTGCATGAATGTCGGTGGCCATCCATGTCATAGATGCGGCCTGCTTTCCCAAGCTGTAGAACGTCCCCACCGATTTATCCTCGGCTACAATTTGATGAGCATGTTAATGATAATAATTATCAACACAAGCCTTATATTCGAGAATTTTGCACTCCCTATAGAAAACAACCTGTTGCCGCTGACCGAAAACTGGCCCAGTAGCAGCTATTCTGCTGACTGACTAGAGCGTTAAAAGACGTGAAGGACGCAGCCACTGCTACACAAGCTGGAAGGGTGAAGAACGGCTGGGCTTCACGATGTACGGGCGCTATCGCTACACCTGTACAACAAAGCCGGAAAGGATGGGCAGAAGATCGCCGGTCATGCGAGCGAGGAGATGACGAAGAACTATCAGCGCGACCACGCCGAAATCATCTGGGCGGAAGCGGTACCCGACCTAGTTATCAGCGAAATCACCGGGTAGTGATTACACAGCCCAAAAACAAAAACAGCCACTGATCGCTCAAGTGGCTGTTTTTATTGGAGAATTATGGTCGGGACGGAGTGATTCGAACACTCGACCCCTAGCACCCCATGCTAGTGCGCTACCGGACTGCGCTACGCCCCGACTAGGCGTGAATCTATTTTCGGAACACCGAAAACGTCGCGAACTATACATTAAGCTTCTGAAATGTGGAAACTTTTTGAATGGTGCGACTATTTCCTGAGCACTAACAATACGTCTTCAAGCTCAGTGATCATCTGTTTGATCAGTTGCTTATATTGGGTATTGTCATCTTTAGCTTCATCACCAGAAAGGCGCTGACGCGCGCCCCCAATGGTAAAGCCCTGATCGTACAAGAGCGCACGAATTTGCCGAATCATCAGCACGTCCTGGCGCTGGTAATAGCGGCGGTTGCCGCGCCGTTTGACCGGATTAAGTTGCGGGAACTCTTGTTCCCAATAGCGCAACACATGCGGTTTCACAGCGCAGAGCTCGCTCACCTCACCAATAGTGAAGTAGCGCTTGCCAGGTATGACGGGCAATTCGTCGTTATGACTTGGTTCCAGCATACGCTTCGACCCTGGCTTTAAGTTTCTGGCCTGGACGGAAAGTCACCACACGGCGAGCCGTGATCGGAATTTCCTCTCCTGTTTTTGGATTGCGACCGGGGCGCTGACGCTTATCGCGCAGATCAAAATTACCGAACCCCGAGAGCTTGACCTGTTCGTTGAGCTCCAGCGCTTGGCGGATCTCCTCAAAGAACAGCTCCACCAACTCCTTGGCTTCCCGTTTATTCAGGCCCAGCTCTTCATACAGACGTTCCGCCATCTCAGCTTTCGTCAGAGCCCCCATACGCTACTTCCTTAACGTGGCGTTGAACCTTTGTTCCAGGCAGGTGAGGATATTTTGCGTTGTGGTACTCACCTCATCGTCATTAAGAGTGCGCGATGGATGCTGCCAGGTCAAGCCAACGGCAAGGCTTTTTCTATCTGGATCAATGCCTTTACCGTGATACACGTCAAATAGCTTGAGGTCAGTCAACCACTCGCCAGCCGCCTCACGAATAGCGCCAAGTAAATCCTGTGCAGGCACATCACGCTCAACCAAGACAGCCAGATCACGCCGCACTTCAGGAAACTTCGAAAGCTCCTGAAACTTAGGCATCAGGCCTTGAGTGATTTCATCCAATACCAGCTCGAACATGAACACAGCCTGATCCAGACCAAGCGCTTTCGACAGCTCAGGATGAATAGCCCCGATGTAACCTACGACTCGCCCGTCACGTTCAATGCACGCCGTTTGCCCTGGGTGCAGCGCTGCATGCGCCCCCGCAACAAAGGAAAAACTCGAGGCCGCGCCAGCACTGGCCAGCAGCGCCTCAACATCGGCCTTCACATCGTAAAAGTCGACGTTTTCACGACCGTGCGCCCAACCTTCAGGCAAGCGACTGCCGCAGATGACACCTGCCAGCATCGGCTCTTGCTTCAAATTTTCAAGCTGGCCGACAAAACGCAAGCCACTTTCAAACAGCCGCACACGTGGCTGTTGACGGTTGAGATTGTGCTCAAGCGCTTTGATCAGGCCTGGCCATAGAGAGGAGCGCATGACTGCCATGTCCGCGGAGATCGGGTTGGCCAGCATCAACGGCGCTACACCGGGACTGAACAGCTCGAACAACTTGGGGTCGATAAAGCTGTAGGTAATAGCCTCCTGATAACCACGAGCAACCAGCAAACGGCGTAGCGCGGGCAGCTCGACAGCCGCTTCAGCCTTAGTCTGCGGCGCCAAGCGGGCTTGCGGGTAACGCACCGGCAAGCGGTTATAACCGTACAGTCGCGCAAGCTCTTCGATCAGGTCGACTTCCAGACTGATATCAAAGCGATGGCTTGGCACACTTACCTGCCACTGGCATTCGCCATCAGCACGAACGTCCAGACCCAAAGCAGTCAACAAGCGGACAATTTCGTCATTATCCATCTTCAGGCCAAGCATCTGCTCGATGCGCTCAGCACGTAGCGCAATCGGTGCAACACTTGGCAACTGATCCTGGTTGACGACTTCGATAATCGGTCCAGATTCGCCACCGACAATCTCCAGCAGCAAGGCGGTAGCGCGCTCCATGGCTTCACGTGCCAGCTGCCAATCCACACCACGCTCAAAACGGTGCGACGAGTCGGTGTGCAAACCATAGGAGCGGGCTTTACCGGCTATGGCGATGGTGTCGAAGAACGCGCTCTCGAGGAATAAGTCGCAGGTTTTGGCGCTGACACCGCTGTGCTCGCCGCCCATAACACCTGCGATTGCCAATGCCCGACCGTGATCAGCAATAACCAGTGTATCGGCACGCAAACTGACTTCCTGCCCATCAAGCAGAACCAGCTTCTCGCCCTCCTCGGCCATGCGTACACGAATACCACCGTTTATCTCAGCAAGATCAAACGCATGCATCGGCTGACCCAGTTCGAGCATCACATAGTTGGTGATATCGACAGCAGCATCAATGCTGCGTACATCAGCGCGCCGCAGGCGCTCGACCATCCACAGCGGCGTAGGCTTGGACAGATCGACATTGCGTAGCACCCGCCCGAGATAGCGCGGGCAGGCTTGCGCAGCCAGAACTTCAACCGGGCGCACTTCATCGTGACTTGGAGCAACGACTGCAACGACCGGACGGGTCACCGGGGCGGCGTACAAAGCGCCAACCTCACGTGCCAGCCCTGCCAGCGACAGGCAATCGCCACGATTAGGGGTCAGATCAACTTCAATGCTGGCGTCATCCAGATCCAGATAGACGCGAATATCCTGCCCTACCGGCGCATCAGCCGGCAGCTCCATCAGACCGTCATTTTCTTCGCTGATCTGCAGCTCAGAGGCCGAGCAAAGCATGCCGTTGGACTCAACGCCGCGCAGCTTGGCTTTCTTGATCTTGAAGTCGCCGGGCAGTTCGGCACCGATCATTGCGAACGGAATCTTCAAGCCGGGGCGCACATTGGGCGCGCCGCACACCACCTGAAAGGTTTCCGCACCACTGCTGACCTGGCATACACGCAGCTTGTCGGCATCGGGGTGCTGCTCGGTGCTCAGCACCTCACCCACCACCACACCACTGAATACACCGGCAGCAAGCGATACGCTGTCGACCTCAAGGCCGGCCATGGACAGGCGGGCAACCAGATCGTCGCGCGAGACCTGCGGATTTACCCAGCTGCGCAGCCATTGTTCACTGAATTTCATACTGTCTGTTCTCCTGAACCAATTCGATTACGGAATGCGAAAGCGCTAGCGAAATTGCGCCAGGAACCGCAGGTCGTTATCGAAGAACAGCCGTAAATCGTTGACGCCATAACGCAGCATGGCCAGACGCTCAACCCCCATACCGAAGGCGAAGCCGGAGTATTTTTCCGGATCAATGCCCGACATGCGCAGCACATTCGGGTGCACCATGCCGCAGCCCATAACTTCCAGCCAACCCGTCTGCTTGCACACGCGGCAGCCTTTGCCACTGCACATCACGCACTGCATATCGACTTCGGCCGATGGCTCGGTGAAGGGGAAGAACGAGGGGCGGAAACGCACGCCCAGAGGCTTCTCGAAGAACACCCGAAGAAACTCTTCGATGGTGCCCTTGAGATCGGCAAAGCTCACACCCTCGTCAACCAGCAGGCCTTCGACCTGGTGGAACATCGGCGAATGGGTGATATCGGAGTCGCAACGATACACACGACCCGGGCAAACAATGCGAATCGGTGGCTGCTGCGATTCCATGGTGCGCACCTGAACCGGCGAGGTATGGGTACGCAGCAACATGTTCGCGTTGAAATAGAAGGTGTCATGCATCGCCCGCGCCGGATGGTGGCCGGGGATATTGAGCGCTTCAAAGTTGTGGTAGTCGTTCTCAACCTCAGGGCCTTCGGCAATGCCGTAGCCTATCCGAGTGAAGAACTGCTCTACACGTTCCAGCGTACGGGTTACCGGGTGCAGCCCACCCGACACCTGACCACGCCCTGGCAAGGTAACGTCAATTTTTTCGGCGGCGAGCTTGGCGCTCAGCGCAGCCTGTTCCAGCGTTTCTTTACGGCCATTCAGGGCATCCTGAACTTTGTCTTTGGCGGCATTGATCAGCGCACCGGCTTGCGGACGCTCTTCTGCCGACAAGTTACCCAGGGTTTTCATCACCTGAGTCAATTCGCCTTTCTTGCCCAGATAGTGAACCCGCAGTTGCTCAAGGGCATTCACATCGTCGGTGTGGCTAACGGCCTCAAGCGCTTGCGAGACCAGCACATCCAGATTTTCCATTTACAGACTCCAGATACGAAATAGGGGAAGAGCTTGAAGGCTCTTCCCCTATTGGTGACGTTTAGCACCGGGCGAACCCGGTGATTGTCGGGGACTTAAGCCAGTACGGCTTTCGCTTTCTCGACAATCGCAGCAAACGCCGCTTTTTCGTTCACTGCCAGATCAGCCAGTACCTTACGGTCGATCTCGATGGACGCTTTTTTCAGGCCAGCAATGAAACGGCTGTAGGACAGACCGTTAACACGAGCACCAGCATTGATACGAGCGATCCACAGAGCGCGGAACTGACGTTTTTTCTGACGGCGGTCGCGGTAGGCGTACTGGCCTGCCTTGATCACAGCCTGCTTGGCAACGCGGAATACGCGTGAGCGTGCGCCGTAGTAGCCTTTAGCGAGTTTCAGAATTTTTTTGTGACGCTTGCGAGCGATAACGCCGCGCTTAACACGAGCCATGAGTAATTTCCTCTATCTTGACCGATTAACGAACGCGCAGCATGCGCGCCACTTTTGCTACGTCAGACGGGTGCACCATGGAGCTGCCCCGCAATTGACGCTTACGCTTAGTGGACATCTTGGTCAGGATGTGGCTCTTGAAAGCGTGCTTGTGCTTGAAGCCGTTAGCGGTTTTGAGAAAACGCTTGGCTGCACCACTCTTAGTTTTCATCTTTGGCATGTTCGGATACTCCGCATTCAGTTGATAAACATAACCACTAGGCCTGCCGTGCCCGGGTGATTACTTCTTCTTTTTGGGGGCGATGACCATTATCAGCTGGCGTCCTTCCATCTTTGGATGCTGTTCAACGGTGCCGTATTCAAGCAGGTCAGCTTCAACCCGCTTCAACAGCTCCATGCCCAGCTCCTGATGCGCCATCTCACGGCCGCGGAATCGAAGCGATACCTTGGCCCTGTCCCCATCACTAAGGAAACGTACCAGGTTGCGTAGTTTTACCTGGTAATCCCCTTCCTCCGTCCCTGGACGAAACTTGATTTCTTTAACCTGAATCTGCTTCTGGTTTTTCTTTGCAGCAGCAATCTGCTTCTTCTTCTCGAAGATCGATTTGCCGTAGTCCATCAGCTTGCAAACAGGCGGCACTGCATCGGCAGAAATTTCTACCAGATCCAGCTTGGCCTCTTCGGCCTTAAGAAGCGCGTCTTCAATTGACACAATCCCAAGCTGCTCACCCTCAGCGCCAATTAATCGAACCTCGCGTGCCGAGATATTCTCGTTGATCGGGGCCTTCGGTGCAGCTCGCTTATCTTGTCTCATTTCACGCTTAATAATGATTACTCCAAATCTTGGCGACCACGCCGGGAAACCGCTTGCGCGAGAAGTTCAACGAATTGAGTGACGGGCATTGAGCCCAGATCAGCACCTTCACGGGTACGCACAGCGACAGTTTTCGTCTCAACCTCCCGATCTCCGATAACCAAGAGATAAGGAACCTTGAGCAAAGTATGCTCGCGGATTTTAAAGCCTATCTTCTCGTTCCTCAAGTCAGACTTGGCACGAAAGCCGCTTTGATTGAGCGTTTTTTCCACTTCGAGGGCAAAATCGGCCTGTTTGTCCGTGATATTCATCACCACGGCCTGGGTCGGCGCCAGCCAAACCGGGAACGCCCCCTCGTAGTGCTCGATCAGAATACCGATGAAACGCTCGAACGAACCGAGAATTGCCCGGTGCAGCATGACCGGCACCTTGCGGCTGTTGTCTTCGGACACATAGCTCGCATCCAAACGCTGCGGCATGTTCGGATCGTACTGCAGCGTACCGCACTGCCAAGCACGCCCCAGACAGTCAAGCAGGGTGAACTCAATCTTCGGACCGTAGAACGCGCCTTCGCCCGGCAGATACTCCCAAGGCAGACCCGCCTCATTCAGCGCATTAGCCAGCGCCTCTTCGGCACGATCCCAGAACGCATCATCACCCACGCGCTTTGCAGGGCGCGTGGAGAGTTTCATTTTCACATCACTGAAGCCGAAATCTGCATAAACCTGCAGAGTCAGCTTGATAAAGTCCGCCGCCTCTTTCTTGACCTGCTCTTCCGTACAGAAAATGTGCGCATCATCCTGAGTAAAGCCACGCACCCGCATGATACCGTGCAGCGCACCTGACGCCTCGTTACGGTGGCAGGAGCCAAACTCAGCCAGCCGCAAGGGCAACTCACGGTAGCTTTTCAGCCCCTGGTTAAACACCTGCACATGGCACGGGCAGTTCATCGGCTTGATCGCATAATCGCGACTCTCCGACTGCGTAGTAAACATATTGTCGGCGTAGTTACCCCAGTGCCCGGACTTCTCCCACAGCACGCGATCGACAATCTGCGGGGTCTTGATTTCCTGGTAGCCATTTTCGCGTTGCACGCCACGCATGTACTGTTCGAGCACCTGGTAGATGGTCCAGCCATTCGGATGCCAGAACACCATGCCCGGCGCCTCTTCCTGGGTATGGAACAGATCAAGGCGCTTGCCGATCTTGCGATGATCACGCTTCTCGGCTTCTTCGATGCGCTGAATGTAAGCCGCCAACTGCTTCTTGTCCGCCCAAGCTGTGCCATACACGCGCTGTAACTGCTCATTATTGGCATCGCCGCGCCAGTAGGCACCAGACAGCTTGGTCAGCTTGAAGGCTTTAAGGAAGCGCGTATTCGGCACGTGCGGACCACGGCACATGTCGACGTATTCTTCGTGGTAGTACAGACCCATCGCCTGCTCATCCGGCATACCCTCAACCAGACGCAGCTTGTAATCCTCGCCACGCGCGGTGAATACATCAATAACCTCGGCTCGCGGCGTCATTTTCTTGATGACGTCGTAATCCTTCTCGATCAACTGCTGCATGCGCTGCTCGATTGCAGCCACGTCCTCTAGAGTAAAAGGACGCTCTGAGGCGATATCGTAGTAAAAGCCCTCATCAATGACCGGGCCGATCACCATCTTGGCAGTCGGGAACAACTGCTTGACCGCATGACCAATCAAATGCGCGCAGGAGTGACGAATGATCTCGACCCCCTCCTGATCTTTCGGCGTGATGATTTGCAGGGTTGCATCGCTATCAATCAGGTCACAGGCATCGACCAGCTGGCCGTTGACCTTGCCAGCCACCGTAGCCTTGGCCAGACCAGCACCAATGGATTGCGCCACCTCGAGTACGGATACCGGGTGATCGAACGAACGCTGACTGCCGTCGGGAAGAGTAATGATGGGCATGGCGCCTCCTCTCCTAGTGGTGACCTCTACCAAAGGCCACATGGGTTGGGATGAGCCAGTAAGCGATTCAGCGGTCAACCTGCCATACCGAAGCAGAGGCCTGTGAGCCAAACCAAAACCGAACCGCAGTCACTGGAGATTTAAACTACAACTAAGAGCGCGGATGCTCGCAGAAGACGTCGCTTACTGACAAGAACCCAATAAAAAAGGGCCGCCTAAGCGACCCTTTTTCTACCAAATCTGGTAGGCACGATTGGACTCGAACCAACGACCCCCACCATGTCAAGGTGGTGCTCTAACCAACTGAGCTACGTGCCTACGATGGGTGCGCATTTTACGGCCGCGATAAAAAGAGTCAACACATTTTTCGCTAACTGACTGAATAACTGAATTTTTTACTGTTCTGCAGTGCGTTTTATATTTCACACAGGCCACTAGCCGGGCATTTTCAACTCAGGTAGCATCAGCCCATTCGTAAAAAATAAAGAACAGAGGTTGCAAAATGGCGCACACAGCTTACCCACAATCCTATTACGCGGCCTCCGCCAATCCGGTTCCGGCCCGCCCTGAATTGAATGGTGAAGTCGAGACTGACGTGTGCATCGTCGGCGCCGGCTATACCGGACTGTCTACTGCTATTGCCCTGCTGGAAAGCGGCTTCAAGGTCAGCATTGTCGAGGCAGCCAAAGTCGGCTTTGGCGCATCGGGCCGCAATGGTGGGCAGATCGTCAACAGCTACAGCCGTGACATCGATGTGATCGAGCGCAGCGTCGCCCCAAAACAGGCGCAGCTATTGGGTGACATGGCCTTTGAGGGTGGCCGCATCATTCGCGAACGTATCGCCAAGTACAACATCCAGTGCGACCTCAAAGACGGTGGGGTTTTCGCCGCCAACACGCCCAAGCACATGAAGCATCTGGAATCGCAGAAGAAGTTGTGGGAGCGCTACGGCCACACCCAACTGGAACTGATGGATGCCAAGCGAATCCGTGAAGTCGTCGGCACTGACATTTATGCAGGCGGCATGCTCGACATGAGCGGCGGTCACATCCACCCGCTCAACCTGGCACTTGGCGAAGCCGCGGCCGTCGAGTCCCTGGGTGGGGTGATTTATGAGCAGTCGCCGGCCACCCGCATTGAGCGCGGCGCCAATCCCGTGGTGCACACACCCAACGGCCGTGTTAAGGCCAAGTTCGTGGTTGTAGCGGGCAACGCTTACCTGGGTAACCTAGTTCCTGAACTGTCTGCCAAATCGATGCCGTGCGGCACTCAGGTGATCACCACCGAGCCGCTGTCCGCAGAGCTGGCGAAAAGCCTGCTGCCGCAGGATTACTGCGTTGAGGACTGCAACTACCTGCTCGACTACTACCGCCTCAGCGGCGACAACCGCCTGATTTTCGGCGGCGGCGTGGTCTATGGCGCGCGAGACCCTGCGAACATCGAAGCGATCATTCGCCCGAAAATGCTCAAGGCCTTTCCACAATTGAAAGATGTGAAAATTGACTACGCCTGGACCGGCAATTTCCTTCTGACCCTGTCGCGCCTGCCGCAAGTGGGCCGCCTCGGCGACAACATCTATTACTCGCAGGGCTGCAGTGGCCATGGCGTGACCTACACCCACCTGGCCGGCAAGGTACTGGCCGAGGCACTGCGCGGTCAGGCAGAACGTTTCGACGCTTTCGCCGACTTGCCGCACTACCCCTTCCCGGGCGGGCGTCTATTCCAGGTGCCATTCAGCGCGCTGGGGGCCTGGTACTACACCCTGCGTGACAAGCTGGGCATCTAAGAGCCATCCGCACACACAAACGGCACCCTGAGGTGCCGTTTTGCATTGTGCTTCTCGCGATTTTTAAAGCTGTACCCCCGGCCAAATTTGCCGAGCCGTATTCAGTGCACGTTGTGCAGCCTCGACACGCCCTTGCTGCTGGAGATCGCGAGCCGCCTGCAGCCAGATTTGCTCTTCGGGCTGCGCCGGCAACTGGTTCACCGGCTGAATCAGCACCGCCCAACGCCCCGCCTCTGCCCAAGCATCATCGAAACTGGAAAAGCTGGTGTACCAACGGCGACTATTGCCCGAACGCAAGACCAGTGTGCGCTCACGCTGGTCATAGCCCACCACCAGAGCAAACTGCGAACCCGGCCCGGCAAAGAGACGATCCTGCATCACTAGCACAGGATGTCCGGCAGACACCTGCTGCAGCAGCGCATCAAGACTGCCGGGCAATGGATACACCAGCAGATCATAAGAACGCACCACCGTCGCCAACCCTTCCTGCACAGGCTTGCCTTTAGCCAACTGCTGAATGCGCTCATCCACCAGCCCGGGGCTGGTGACTACACCAAAATGATTGAGCAGCGCCGCCAACGCGGAAGGCCCACCCTGAGCATCGCTGAGCTGAAAGAACGGCACATCTGTAAGCTCAACGCGCTCAGGTAATCGCTTAGTTTCCGGGAGCAACTGCGGCCCACCGGCGCAGGCTGCAAGCAGGCAGCAGATGGCAAGCGGAAGAAGCCTTGTGACAGATTTAGACTGAAGCATTGTTCACCTACGGCGTTGTTTATGCCGCAGAGCATAACGATGAAGCGCCCATGACCCAACAGGCGCAGCCCCACGGCGCTGAAATTTAGCGCTGACCCTGTAGAAAACAGCCAAAAGTACCCATCAAACCTAAGCCAGCAGGCTAAACCGTGCGCGAGAACCGCTCAGCGCCCTCTCCACTCAAATAAGCATCGAAGGCCATTGCCACGCTGCGCATCATCAGCTGACCTTGCGGCAGCAGTGTCAAGCTATCGCCGCCCAGCACCACCAGACCATCTTCTACATGGCTATGCAGCTGCTGCAGGGCCTCAGCGAAATAAGTGCGAAAGTCGATCGCATGCCGCGCTTCGATCGTGGCGAAGTCCACCCGGCCATGGCACATCAGGGCATTAATCACGTCACGGCGCAGGCGGTCATCGTCATTCAGTTGATAGCCACGCTGCACCGGCAGCAGGCCCGCATCGATCCGCGCGTAATACTGCGAGAGTTCCTTAACGCTTTGGCTGTAGGTATCACCCACCTTACCGATGGACGACACACCCAAGCCGATCAAGTCACAGTCAGCGTGGGTCGAGTAGCCCTGAAAATTGCGTTGCAGGGTGCCCTGTTCGCGGGCCAAGCAAAGTTCGTCATCTGGCAGTGCAAAATGATCCATGCCGATGTACACATACCCGGCTGCGGTTAGGCGCTCGATGGTTAGCTCCAGCAACTCCATCTTGCGCTCTGGCGGTGGCATGTCCTCGCGACGAATGAGGCGTTGGGCCCTTACCCGCTCGGGAAGGTGTGCATAACTGTAGGCCGCAATACGGTCCGGGCGCAGCGCGATGACTTTATCGAGGGTCACGGCAAAACTGGTACGGGTCTGCAGTGGTAAACCGTAGATCAAGTCCACGCTCACCGACTCGAACGCAGCCTCACGAGCTGCGGCAACCAGGTCCCGCACCTGCGCCTCGCTTTGCACACGGTTGACGGCTGCCTGTACCTGCGCATCAAAGTCCTGCACGCCAAAGCTCAAGCGGTTGAAGCCCAACGTGCGCAACTGATGGATTTGCTCGGTACTGACGGTGCGCGGGTCAACCTCGATGGAGAACTCATGGGCGTCGCTGTCATCCAGATTGAAGGCCTCATGCAGCGCGGCCATCAACTCAGCCAACTGCGCATGGGTCAGATAGGTGGGTGTCCCACCCCCCAGGTGTAGCTGCGTGAGTGTGCGCGAAGAGTCGAACAAAGCGCCCTGCATGGCGATTTCACGCTTCAGGTATTGCAGGTACTCGACCGCACGATGGGTTTTCTGGGTAATTATTTTGTTGCAGGCGCAGTAGTAGCAAAGGCTTTGGCAAAACGGGATATGAATGTACAGAGACAATGCCTTGGGCACTGCTGCAGCATTGCTTTGCCGAGCGGCAGCCTGGTAGTCATCCAGGGCAAAGGCCGAATGAAACTGGGGCGCGGTGGGGTATGAGGTGTAACGCGGGCCCGGGCGGTCGTATTTCTCGACCAGGGAGCGGTTGAAATTCATGGGAGAGTTCATGGTTACTCACTGGCTGGCAGACAGGCCAGCAGGTCCTTAAGGCGGTGGTTGATCTCCAGCGCGTTACGGGCCAACAGCACCATATGCGGTTGCAACCCCTGAGTCAGATCATTGATCCCTTGGCGCTGGCACCAGGCTGAAATCAGCTGAATGGACTCGCCCAGGGCCAGCTGATTCTGATGTATCAAGGCCAAGGTGTTGGCGACTAAATGTCGTTCTGACATCGGCTAATTCCCGCAGCGCTATTCAAGATTTTCTTACCCCTCAGGGTCAACGATCTGAGCCACTAACTCCATACCTCCAGTTAGGTATCTCCATAGAGTGAACAGCTCAGCGCGAAAACTTGACGAGAATCATTATTGATTAGGTTCATGCACTTATTCTTTGGCCACCCCGATCGCCAAAGGAAAGTTCCCATGAACGCTCGTTTCTTGATGATTCTGACTGGTTTGCTTGCCGCCTCAAGTACCCAGGCCAAGGAGTACCCGATAGGTGAACCGCAGCAGTGTGCTGGCATGGAGGTCGGTGCGGTTTACCTGCAACCGATTGAGATGGACCCACCCGGGATGATGCGGCCAGCCGCCGATTCTGACGTGCACATGGAGGCCGATATCAGCGCCCTGGAAAACAATAGCCACGGTTTTCAGGAAGGCAGCTTTGTGCCCTATCTGAGCGTGCGCTATCGCCTGAGCAAAGAAGGCAGCGAGCAAACCCTGCAGGGCGACTTCCACGCCATGGTGGCCAATGACGGGCCGCATTATGGCGACAACCTCAAGCTGCTTGGCCCTGGCCGTTACCACCTCACGTACTGGGTAAGCCCACCCGGCGCCGACCACCATGCGTTTGGCCGCCATACGGATAAAGAGACAGGGGTGGCGCCATGGTTCGCCCCCTGCGAGCTGCAGTACAGCTTCACCTTCGCCGGCATTGGCAAGAAAGGCGGTTACTAACCTGTCCGGCGCAGCCTGCTGCGCCGGCATTTCGGAGTACCAGCATGCTACGGGCAATCTGCAGCTTGTTTATTGGGGGCCTGTGCAGCACTGCACTCGCAGCCTCTCTCCCCACTTATGAATTGACTATCCGTGACGGCCACTTCACTCCGGCAACCCTGCAGGTGGAAGCCGGACAGCGGTTCAAAATCATCGTGCGTAACGACGGTAACGGACCTGTCGAGTTTGAAAGCACGCCGTTGCGGGTCGAGAAAGTGCTCAGTCCTGGCGTGACATCCTTTGTGGTGATTCACCGACTCAAACCTGGCCGCTACAGCTTTTTTGATGAATTCCACCCTGAGCTGCCGCAAGGCGTGATCGTGGCTCACTGACCCACCCAATGCGAGGAGCCCACAATGGAACAGGCCCTGTTGATCGTATGGCGCGAGAGCATCGAGGCACTGCTGATCATCGTTGTTCTTTACACCTGGTTGCGCAATCAACCCGGCAAGCAGCGCGCCCTGCGCCACCTGTGGCTGGGCGTGGGTGGCGGCCTGTTACTGGCCGGCATGTTGGCCGCTTTAATGGCACTGGCCGGCAACTGGATGAGTGGTGCTGGCGGCGAGTGGTTTCAGGTTGGCTTGAGCCTATTGGCTTGCGGGCTGATTCTGCAGATGGTGCACTGGATGAGCCGCAACGGCCGGCACATGCGCCAACAGCTCGAGCACCAGGCGCAAAGCGCCATGGAGCAAGGCCGCCTGACCAGCCTGGCACTGCTAGTTGCCTTGGCGGTGGCGCGCGAAGGCAGCGAAACCGTGGTCTTTCTTTATGGCATTAGCGCTGCAACTGCTCCGGCCGATCTGGCAATGGGCGCCGCTATCGGCTTGTTACTTGGCCTGTTGTGCTTCGGTCTTTTGCAGGCAGGCAGCCGCTTCATCGCGTGGCAGCAGTTCTTCTGGGTGAGCAAGGTTCTGTTGTTACTGCTCGGCCACGCCTTGCTGATGAGCGCACTGGATCGCGCCAGCAGCCAGTGGATGGCCATGGATTTACCCGAGCTTATATACAACGTACTCAGCGAACCGATGTGGGACAGCTCTGCGCTGCTCGATGACGGCAGCCAACTGGGCGCACAGATCAGCAGCTTCAGCGGCTACCGCGCAATGCCATCTGCGCTGCACGTGATCTTCATGGCCTATTACTGGTTCCTGGCCTGGAACCTGTCGCAGACTCCGCGCAGGAGCATGTTGAGTGTAAGTGCATGAACATCACCCTCAACCACCAGCTCACTCGCCTGGGTCACGGGATGCGCCGCCACGGCGCACTGATCCGTCGCGTGCAATGGTGCGTGGTGCTGGTTTACGCCGCGTTGTTGCTGATCCCAGCCTGGCTCCCCTTCCCATCCAGCCAGGCCCGCCTGCTGGATAATCTGGTGCTTATGGCACAGTTCGTGTTCTGGGGGCTGTGGTGGCCGTTCGTCTTGCTCTCTATGGTGTTATTCGGCCGTCTCTGGTGCGGAGTGTTATGCCCAGAGGGTTCGCTGAGCGAATGGGCCAGCCAGCATGGGCGTGGCAAAGGCGTTCCACGCTGGATGCGCTGGGGCGGCTGGCCGACTTTAGGCTTCCTTCTGACCACCCTGTATGGCCAGTTGATCAGCGTGTATGACTACGCCCAGGCTGCACTGTTGATACTCGGCGGTTCAACCCTGGCCGCCATGCTGGTGGGTTATTTATACGGTCGCGGCAAACGGGTCTGGTGCCGCTATCTGTGCCCCGTCAGTGGCGTATTCGCTTTACTGGCCAAACTGGCGCCGGTGCATTTTCAGGTCAATGAGCAGCGTTGGCGCGCCAATGTCGCCCCGCACTTACCAGCACCGAACTGCGCCCCCCTGCTGGATATCCGCCGTATGCGCGGCGCGGCGGATTGCCATGCATGTGGCCGCTGTAGCGGTCAGCGCGCTGCGGTGCAGCTGATTGCCCGCTCCAGCAATGAAGAAATCGTCCGCTATGGCGCCAGCGACAGCAGCGTCTGGGATGTGCGCCTGTTGCTTTATGGGGTGATCGGCCTGGCCATAGGCGCATTCCAGTGGACGGTCAGCCCCTGGTTTATCAGCCTTAAGCAAAGCCTCGCCGACTGGCTGGTGCAGCGCGACATGCTCTGGCTGCTGGAAGCCAATGCGCCCTGGTGGCTGCTAACCCATTACCCCAGCCAGAACGATGCATTCACTTGGCTCGACGGCCTGTGCATTGTTGTTTACTTAGCCGCCAGCAGCGTGCTGCTCGGTGGCAGTGTGCATGCGCTGCTGAGGTTCAGCAGTCGCTTGGCCGGGCAATCCCTGGCCTTCACCCGGCAGCTCAGCTTGTGTTTGATCCCTCTGGGGGCTACAGGGCTTTTTCTCGGGCTGTCGGCCACCACGGTGAAACTGCTGCGCTATGAAGGCCTGTCCCTGCTCTGGGTACAGCCAACCCGAGCCGGCCTACTGCTGGCTGCCACAGTATGGTGCTGGTGGTTGGGATGGCAGGTCTGCCGCCCGCTCGCCGCGCGCCAACGGGCACTGTTACTGGTCAGCCTGCTGCTGAGTAGCCTGCTGATTGACGCGGCCTGGTACTTACAGTTTTGGGGCTGGTAAAGCACCAGCAGCTTAGATGCGGGCTTATTAACGAAAAAATGATTACGGACAATTTTTCCCTTTGCCGCTGCGCGTAAATTGACCCTCAGTAGCACGCAATAACACCGCTTACCCTGATGCAGTTCCTGTTGTTCGTAGGCGTGGCCGTTGTGCGCTACCCCGATAAGCTTTGAGGATGTCTCCATGAAAAAACTATTACTGCCCATGCTTGCCATCGGCGGCCTGTTGAGCCTGCAACCGGCGCTGGCAGAAGATGGTCCCAGCCTGTTCAAAAGCAAGCCTTGCGCAGCCTGCCATCAAATCGACAGCAAATTCGTGGGCCCTTCCTTGAAGGAAGTAGCCGCCAAATACGCGGGCACTGAAGGTGCCGTGGAGCTGCTTGCTGGGCACATCAAGAACGGGACCCAGGGTAATTGGGGGCCGATGCCAATGCCGCAAAACCCGGTAACCGAGGAAGAAGCAAAGATCCTCGCTGAGTGGGTGCTGAGCCTCAAGTAGCAGCCCCTAGAGCCACCACCCTCTGCGCAGGCTTTAACTTTCCCATCAAAGGGCCAGATAAAGCCGCGCAAACCCACTCGCGCCCGACATTCAACGCGAGCATCATTCAGCGGCATCGCTCAGCAACCAGCCCCGCCGGTTAGCCAACGCAACGCTGGCATGCCAGCATCCCTGCCCATGGACCGACCCGCCTTACTTGTCCCGCGACTCACCCGTATCCACTGGCGTGACCGAAGGTTGCTCGCTCATCGACTGACGAAAACCACCAATAACCGCACCCAGATCTGTACCCAGCGAACGCAAGCGTTTGCTGCCAAATAGAAGAACCACAATCAACAACACGATCGCCAACTGCCAGATGCTAATACCCATTAGCTGTACTCCTCGCTGATCACTGTTTAGCCGGTTTAATGACCCGTGTGCGGGTCCACAGGCACTGCATCATGGGCGGCATGCGCGGCCGCATTCATCTGCAACACCTGCTGATCAATTTCGCTGAAACGCAACACACGGCCGCCTTCACGCGTCGCCAAGGCCTGGGCCGCCTGCTCGTCGGCAAAAGAGGCGAGCACCACGCCCATCGCTCCCTTGAGTTGAGTCCCGGCCACGTAATACGCCTCGGTGGCATCGATCAGGTATTTATCATCGGGCGAGGCCCAGGCACTGCGCCCCATGTCATGCACATAGATCTTGGCCGTCAGGTGTTGATTTTCCGGCTGTAACCACCAGCCGAGCATTTCGGCGGTCGAACAGAACTTCTTCACCGAACCCTGTTCCACAACCTCGGCTTTAGGCCCGGGGAAATCACCGATAATCATGCCGCACACATGGCATTCATCACTGCTGTGAAAAGCCACCGGCGCCAGCTTTTGCGAGGGTTGCTCGGCCTCGTTGCACGCCGCCAACCCCAGTGCAAGCAACGCCGCCAGCATGAGCCGCACAGCCTTTACAGAAACCTTGTTCATGTTCTTCCCCTTATGGACTGGAATGAGTCAAGCCGCACGGCGGCGAAACACGCCGTAGGCCAGCAACAGCGGTGCAACCACCCAAAGCAACAGACACAGCCAGAGCAAACCGCCGGCCAACGGCAAGTCGCCGCCCAGAGCCATCACTCCCACGGCATTGCCACTGCCCTCGAAACCCGAGAGGTTGATCAAGCGATAGACATCCGTGGGGTTGAGCAGCAGCAGCCACGGCAAGAGATCGGGATTGAACTTGCCCTGGCTGAGCACCAGCAAGGCCAGCAGCGCCAGGTCAAAAACCAGCACAAACAAAAACCACAGGCCCAAGGCCAAACCCGCCGCACTGGACTTTTCACTGACCCGGCTACTGAGCACATAGGCCATGGCCAGAAACACCCAGCCCAGCAGGGTTGAAGACAGCATAAAGCGGGTGAAGGCCCACACCAGCAAACCGAGGTCAACATCGGCCACCAATACGGCAATGGCCAGTGCAGCGCAGCCAAAGCCGATCAAGGTGGCCAGGGCGAGAATCAAGCCGTGGCCGACGAACTTGCCCAGCAACAGTTGCCCACGGCTCAGTGGATAGGTCAGCAGCAACATTAATGTGCCGCCCTCGTCTTCGCCGACGATGGCGTCGTAAGCCAGTAACAGCGCAATCAAGGGCACCAGAAAGGTTGCCAGGCTGGCCAAACTGGCGATGGTCGCCGGTATCGAGGTAAAGCCCAGTTGCCCGGAGGCCGCAGCGCCCAGCCAGGCAATGCCTACCGCCAATACGGCAAACAACAGGCTGATGGCCAACAGCCAACGGTTGCGTAGACCGTCACTGAACTCTTTGCGGGCGATGGTGTAAATCTGCTTCATACACGCTCCTGTGCGTCGGCCCGCAGCATGTAATGGCGGTACAGGTCTTCCAGTGATGGTTGATGAATGTCGACATCCTGAGCCTGCCCCGGTACCAGCAACTGGCGCAGCAGCTCAAGTTTGTGCCGGTTGTCAGCCACAACTTCCAGGCCGCCCTCGCCTACGGCGCGCGCCTCATGGCCGGCCGCCTGCCAACGCTGCAGCAAGGGCTCTCGCTGCGTCAGCCCGCTGGCACGGATCAGCGCCGGCAGACCGGCCTCCTTGCGCAAATCGGCCAGGCTTCCCACCGCTTGCAGCCGGCCATGGGCCAAAATCGCGGCGCGGTTGATATGCGCTTCAACCCCCGGCAACACGTGTGAGCACAGAATGATGCTGGTGCCTTGCTGGCGTAACTGGTCGAGCAATTGGTAGAGGTCTTGGGTGGCGATTGGGTCCAGGCCCACGGTGGGTTCATCGAGCAGCAACAAGCGAGGCGCGCCGAGCAGCGCCTGGGCCAAACCCAGGCGCTGACGCATGCCTTTGGAATAGGTCTTCACCCGTCGATCAGCGGCGGCCGCCAAGCCGACCTGCTCCAGCAGCGTATCGACCTGCTGCACGGCAGCGTCTTTAAGGCGGGCAAAATGGCGCAATGTTTCGCGGCCACTGAGCTGAGGGTAAAAGGTTACGTTTTCCGGCAGGTAACCCAGCTGGCGGCGTACCTGCGGATCGTTCGGTGAACGGCCGAGTACCCGCACCTGGCCGGCAGTGGCCTGGAGCAGTCCGAGAATCAGCTTCATGCTGGTGGTTTTGCCCGCGCCATTATGGCCGAACAGACCCAGCACCTCACCCTCACCCAGGCTCAAATCCAGGTCGTGCAGTACGCTCATCTGGCCGTAGCACTGGCGCACGCCTGCAATCTCAACGGCGTTCATGGTGCGGACTCCTGCGTAACGGACAATAAGCCCCCGGTGGGGAGCTGCATTAACGGATGGCTGTCTTGCACACCCGGCGACTTGATCACCGGGAAGGCCCGTTGCACCCAGCGCAACACTTCAATGCTGGGGCTGTTCATCAACACGCGCACTTGCGGGTACATCCACAGCAGGCGGTCGACGTTATCGTTGGGCTCGTAGGCAATATCACCCAGGCCGTCTTCATTGCGATCCCAGCCCAGGTAGTCACTCCAGTAGTTTCCCCGACCGTCTGCCGACCACTCCTGAGTGCGCACCGCGACGTATTTCACCTGCTGACGGTTACCAACGAAGGCGTTGCCGACAATGCGATTGTCCTCGGAGCCTGCCGTCAGGTGGATGCCCATGGCGCTGCGCTCAAAATGATTGCCTTCGATGCGGTTGAACAATGAGTTGTAGATAAACAGCGCCTTGCCTTCAGCGCCGGAGATCATGCTGTCGCCCGCACCGCTGCGCACATCGCTGACGAAATTGTCGCGCAGGGTGGAATAGGTGATGTAGTTCATCAAGATGCCGTAGTTCTCATCGTGCTCGGAACGATTACCGATCACCGTCAACTTGCGGCTCTGCATCAGGGCAAACCCGGTGCGGGTGCGGCGGGTGGTGTTGTTGAGCACCTGATTGTCATTGGAAAACATGTAGTGCACGCCGTAACGCAGGTCTTCCAGCAGGTTGCCTTCGAGCAGGTTGTGGTTGGAGGTATCAATGTAGATGCCGTCACGGGTATCGCGTACCTGATTGCCAATGACCTTGGCACCACGCACCGAAAACAGGTGAATGCCATTGCCCCGGTCCTGGGAGCGAACGCGTGTGTCGCCTTGAATCTGGTTACCCAGCAGGCTGACATCTGCGCTGCCGTCGACCCAGATGCCGAAACCGGCGCCGCGCAGGTGGTTATTTTTAATCACCGCACCGTGCGCGGCTTGCTGGATAAACACCGCCGCATTCATGGCGGTCATGTCGCGCCCCCAATCCAGTAACGTGCAGCCTTCAAGGGTGACATCAGGAGCGCGGATCAACAGGCCGTTACCCTGGCCCTGACCCTGCAATACGGCGCCCGGCTCACAGCGGATGTGCATCGGCACATCGACGCTGAACGAGCCCGCATATTCACCCGCCGGCAGCCGCCAGCGGTTGTCACCGTCGGCCTGCAGCGGCAGATCGGTGATGGGTTGCAGCGCCGCCTGAGCAGCGCCGCAGAGCATAAGCAGCAATAGCATCATGGCCTGTCGCCAGGCTATTGGCTGGAGGTTGAACACAGAGGCTTACCTTGAATCGTTTAACGCACGTGTCGTGGCTACAGGCAACAGCCTGCAGCCACGGGTGAAACAATGCCTTAACCCGGCACTGTGCTGGCTGTTACGCCGGATCGACCATCATGCGCCCGACCATTTCCATGTGCAGGGCATGGCAGAACCAGCTGCAGTAGTACCAATGCAGTCCGGGCTTGTCGGCGATAAAGGTGATCGACGAGGTCTGCTGCGGGCTGATCTCCATGCTCGCACCGTGATTGACCATGACGAAGCCGTGGGACACGTCTTCAATCTGGTCGACGTTGGTGATGGTCACAGTCACTTCATCACCCTGCTTGACCTTGAACTCGGTCACCCCGTACGACGGCGCCATGGAGGTCATGTACACCCGTACCTTGTTACCCTCGCGGATCACCTTGTTGTCTTCTTCAAGCTTGATACCGTCCTTCTTGGCCATGGCCACGGTGCCGGCAAAGAACGGGTCATCACGGTCCCAGATCTTCTTGGTTTTGATCTGATCACGCCGCGCCATGGTGCAGTCATGTGGCTCGGCGAAGGTTGGGCCGTCGTGCACCAGCTTCATTTCATCGCCAGAAATGTCGATCAGCTGATCGTTCTCCGGGTGCAGCGGACCAACTTGCAGGAAGCGGTCTTTGGAGAACTTGCACAAAGCGACCAACCACTTGCCATCGGCCTCGTTGGTTTCACACAACGAGGCATGGATATGGCCCGGCTGGTACTGCACATCGAGTTTTTGCTTGATGTAGTTGACCTTCTCTCCCTTATAGGCGCGCACGGCTTCTGCCATGTTCCACTTCACCACCTGGCTGTCGATAAACAGCGTGGTGTAGGCATTACCGCGGCCATCGAAGGTGGTGTGCAGTGGGCCCAGGCCCAGCTCTGGCTCGGCGACGATGGCGTCACGCGGGTCCTTGAGCTTGTCGGCAAACAGATCGTCCAGCTTGGCGATTTCGATCATCGACACGGTCGGAGACAGCTTGCCGTTGGCAATGAAGTACTTGCCGTCCGAGGAGGTGTTGAGGCCATGCGGGTTTTTCGGCACGGGGATATAACGGGTGAACGCGCTGTTCTGGTCGCCTTTCTTGCGGCCGTCGAGTACCGGAACCTTGGAGTCGCCCAGGGTAATGAACTTGCCCGCCTTAACCGCCGCCTCGGCCCGCTCGATATTGAACACCACCACCCAGTCGCGCTCGTTGCGCATCATGCCGCCGAGGTCATAGGCCTTCTCGGAGTTGTAACAGGTAGCGGCGGTATAGCGGCCGGTGTAGTCCGCATCGGTGTTATCCAGGTTGCCGTCGACGATTATCTGGAAGGCCATTTCCATTTTTTCGGCGTCGATGACGTTGTACATGGTGTAGCTGTTTTCATCTTGCAGATCGAAAATCTTGCCATCGTTCGGGTGCGGGATAACAAACTCGGCGTTGGCGAACACGTACTTGGTATACGGCACCTTCTGCAGACGCAGGCCGTGGATCGACTGACAGTTGGGCACGGTCAGCATCTTGTCGCACTTCATGATATCCAGGCGGATACGCGCCACGCGGGTGTTGGCCTTGTCGTTGATAAACACGTACTTGCCGTCGTATTTACCGTCCACCATGGAGATATGCGGGTGGTGGCAGTCGCCGTTGAGGAACTTGGCGCTGTCACCCATGATGGCGCGGCTTTCATTGGTCAGGCCCCAGCCGGTGGCGGAGTCCACGTTGAACACCGGAATACGCATCAACTCGCGCATGGACGGAATGCCCAGCACGCGCACCTCGCCCTGGTGACCGCCGCTCCAGAAGCCGATGTAATCATCCAGCTCACCGGGGGCAACATGGTATTTCTGCTTGGCGTCTTTGGCCGCCGCAGCCCAGGACTCACGCGTCATCACCGCGCCACCCAGAGCCGTTGCGCCCATCAATGCGGCGCCGGTCACGGCACTGGCACCGAGGAAACCACGCCGACTCAGGCTGGCTGACTCTGTTTTGCTCACGGCCGGCTCGATTGGGCTGACGGCTGTGTTGTTCGACTCTTTATCGCTCATCGGTTGTGCTCCTTAGCTGGAAACATACGCTCTACGCCCGTCCGTGCGCCCTGTTACAGGGGGCGCGTAGGGGCTGCGACTTCTACTACGGGTATCAATTCGGCGCTGGCGGGTGCCTTTCTGTTGCGCTTCTTCTGCTTGAGAATCAGCGGCGGACACTTGTTGTCGTTGTGATAGGTCATCTGGCAATCCAGGCAGTAATGGCACTCGTTGGCATTGATGTGCCCGTCCGGGTGAATCGCCTGGATTTCACATTCCTTGGCGCACAGCTGGCAGGGGTCGCCACATTCCTTGCGGCGCTTGAGCCAGTCAAACAAGCGGAACTTGCTCGGGATCGCCAACGCCGCGCCCAGCGGGCAGATGTAACGGCAGTAGACTTTGCGGGTGAAAATATTGATCACCAGCAGAATCACGGCGTAGAGCACAAACCACCACTGGCGGTCGAACTTCAACGTAATAGCGGTCTTGAAGGGTTCGACTTCGGCAAAGCGCTCGGCAGTCGCCATCGACTCCAGGGACAGACCAAACAGCGCCAGCAGGATGATGTACTTGATCGCCCAGAGCCGTTCGTGCACGGCAAAGGGCAACTCGAACTGACGGACTTTCAGTTTGCGCGCGGCTTCGTTGATCAACTCCTGCAACGCGCCGAACGGGCACAGCCAACCGCAGAACACCCCGCGCCCCCAAAGCAGAATGCTCGCGGCGGTGAAGGTCCAGATGATGAAGATGACCGGATCGGTGAGGAACAGCTCCCAGCGGAAGTCCTGAATCAGTGCATGCACGAAGGTCAGCACGTTGACCACCGACAACTGACCCAGGGCGTACCAGCCAATAAACAGCACAGTGAACAGCAGGTAGCCACGGCGCAGCCAATGCAGCAGCTGTGGCCGCCGCGCCAGGGTGTCTTGCAGGAACAGAATGATCGTCAGCAGCAACAGCGCCACGCTGATGACCGCGATTTGAAAGCTCTTCTGGTACCAGATATTCAGCCACATGGGCCGGTTGCTTTCCTCAGCCGCGGCGAGTTCTGCGGCCGTTGGCAATGGCCGATCGAGGTACTCTTCCGGCAACTGATAAGGCAACTCGAAGCTGGTGAACTGGCTGCTGATGGGGCCGGTTTGCCGGCGCACGAGCAGTTCCAGGTCCCAAGGCGAGCCTGGGTCAAATGCCGAGGGGGCACGCACAATGAAAATCGACATTTCATCAAATTCAGGCATGCCCGCCGCGTACACGTCAGACAGACGCTGGTGATCCATGTCGCGGAAGCTGATCACCTCCCCGAACTGACGCATTTGCAGGCGATCGAAAATACCGCCACGCACATAGCCCGAGCCCTTATAGGAATACTCACCCCGGCCGAGCACTGCGATAGCGTGCTCACCGGGTTTGAGCTCCTCCATCAGAAAGCGGTACTGGTTGTCGCCCAACAGGTTGCGGCCAATGGTCGGAGGATTCAGGTGAGCGGCAAACAGGTCAATAAAGGTGTCACCGGCCTGCTCCGGCGTGGCCTCGTCAATGCCTTCGGCCTCACTGCCCTTGAACGCGCTGTCGACCTGGCCATGGGTCAGCAGCAACCGGCGGATGGCGCCGTTGCCGGTGAGCTGCGCCCAGTCTGCTGGCTGGTAGACATCCGCACGCACGCTGGCCGGCTTTTGCTTGATCGTGCTTTGGTCGTTGATCAGGGCCAGTGACACGGCCACTTTGTGCGCAGCGCGCATGACAATCTCGTTGACCACCATCACCGTTACCGTTGCACCGGAAACGGCATCAATGGTTACTGCATCCGGGTCACCCGAGCGGCCGACCATCACCCGCTGCTCTGTGCTGATGCCCCGGTACTTGGCGGTGAATTCATGCAGCTTGGTCTCCGGGATGCCGACCAGCAAAATCGGCTCATGGTGTTCCAGCACGTAGGCATCCTGAATCACCCCGGCGGGGTCAAGAATCACCTGCATGTTCACCGGCTTGCCGGAATAGGCAGGAATGTTCACCACATCGATGCTTTGGAACACATACCCCAGCACGCCGTCCGGACCAGACACGGTGCGAACCTTGAATTCGCCTTGCGGCTCGGAGAGTGAGATGTCGCCAGGAAATACCTGAGCGATGCGCTGCTGCTCAATGGCGCCGTAGCCTTTGGCCTGAGCGTGACTGCTGAGCGTTGCACACAACAGCAATACCCATGCAGCCACACTCAACCATGAAAAAAGCCCGTTACTCGTCGAATATTTCTGGAGCGCCATGAGGTTATCGGCTGCCAAACAAGAATGTATCGGCAGGTTACTGCCGGGGCTGTTTTCCCCACTTGATACAAATCAAGTTCAGCCTGCTGGACAGCAAGTAATTCAACGCAGGATGCACCTGACGGAGACTCTGAAGGTGTACGTAACATCAGGCTTCACGCAGCTCGAAACGGGGAAAGAGTTGTTGCAGGTACGGCCACAATTGCAGGGCCTCAGCCGGGGCCACACTGGCCCCTAATGTCGGATCAAACATGCGCTGCCCGCGCGCCAGCTGCACCACAAAGTGCTCCACGCCCTGCCCGGCCAAACGCTCGGCCAAGCGCTGCAGGCGCAGGCAATCGAACAGCTGCCAGTGCACGGTGGTGCGGCATTCGTAGGCCACGCCACTGTCCAGCAAGATATCCAGGCTGTGCCAATTGGCCTGGCCGCTGCCTGTCACGCCGGTAATCAGCGCGACGTCTTCTTCCAGCGCCTTGACGTCGAAGCCTACCCAGTCACACAGGGGCAGTACCCGGCGGAAAGCACCGGGCTTGATCCCTGCGCTGTGCAAGCCGACTTTAAAACCCAGCTCACGCACTTCACGCATGGCTCCCGGCAAGGCTTTTTGCAAGGTGGCCTCGCCGCCGCTGAACACCACGGCTTCAAGCAGGTTGCGACGCTTGCACAGAAAACTCAGCACCTGCGACCAGCTTATATCGGTGGGGATGCGGGCACGGATAAGCTCTGGGTTATGGCAATAGCGACAGCGCCATGCACAGCCCTGACAGAACACGACACAGGCCAGATGGCCGGGGTAATCAAGGGTGGTCATGGGTAACAGGCCACCGACGCGCAGCGGTGTGTCCAGCGTTGCGTATGAGCCGAACTGTTGGCGGGGGCCAGTCATACAACCTCCTTGCTGAACCAAGAACGCCGCCCGTACACACCTACACAACCGTGCGATGGTCAGGCGGCGCTGGTTAGGTAGCGCTTATTTGGACTCGACGAAATGTCGCCGCTCACGGTGTTCAGACTGCTTGCCAAGGTTGAATGCGGCTACCGGGCGGTGATAACCCATCACCCGGGTCCAGACTTCACAGCGCTGACGTTGGGCTTCTGGCAATTGCTGGGCTTGATTCATGGTGATGCTCCTTGTTGTGGGTAAAGGGTTAACCGCCGCACGCACCGCAGCAGGGCTTTTTCTGCAGCAGAGCGTCGTCGCATTTCGGGCAGAATTCGTGCTCACCGGCTAGATAGCCGTGCACCGGACAGATCGAGAAGGTCGGCGTTACCGTCAGGTACGGCAGGCGATAGCGCCCCAGGGCGGTGTGCACCAGTTTTTTACAGGCCTCAGCGGAGGAAATGCGCTCGGCCATGTACAAATGCAGCACGGTGCCGCCGGTGTATTTGCATTGCAGCTCATCCTGCAACTCAAGGGCTTCGAACGGGTCACTGGTGAAGCCTACGGGCAGCTGCGAGGAGTTGGTGTAGTAAGGCGCCTCGGGCGTACCGGCCTGGAGAATGTCGGCGAAACGCTTCTGGTCTTCTTTGGCAAAGCGGTAGGTGGTGCCCTCGGCTGGAGTGGCTTCGAGGTTGTACAGATGCCCGCTCTGCTCCTGAAACTCGACCAAACGCGCCCGTACGTGGTCGAGCAAACGCAAGGCGAGTGCACGCCCGGCATCGGTGTGCATGCCGTGCTCATCATGGGTGTAATTGCGCAGCATCTCGTGAATGCCGTTAACCCCAATGGTCGAGAAGTGGTTACGCAACGTGCCCAGGTAGCGCTTGGTGTAGGGGTACAGGCCGTTATCCATATGGTGCTGAATAACCTTGCGCTTGACCTCCAGGCTCTCGTAAGCCAATTGCAGCAACTCATCCAGGCGCTGCAACAGGCCGTCCCAGTCTTGCCGGTAGAGGTAACCCAGGCGCGCACAGTTGAGCGTTACCACACCCAATGAGCCGGTTTGCTCGGCCGAGCCAAACAGCCCACCACCGCGCTTGAGCAACTCACGCACATCCAGCTGCAAACGGCAGCACATGGAGCGCACCTGATTGGGCTGCATGTCGGAGTTAAGGAAATTCTGGAAATACGGCAGGCCGTAGCGCGCCGTCATATCGAACAGGCGCGTGGCGTTTTCGCTGTCCCAGGGAAAATCATGGGTGATGTTGTAGGTCGGTATCGGGAAGGTGAACACCCGGCCCTTGGCGTCGCCGGCCATCATCACTTCGATATAGGCGCGGTTGATCAGCTCCATCTCTGCTTGCAGCTCACCGTAACTGAACGGCATTTCCACACCGCCAATCAGCGGCACTTGCTCGCGCAAATCTTCCGGGCAAACCCAGTCGAAGGTCAGGTTGGTAAACGGCGTTTGCGTGCCCCAGCGTGACGGCACGTTGAGGTTGTAGATGAACTCCTGTATCGACTGGCGTACCTGGGCAAAGCTGAGATTGTCCTTGCGCACGTAAGGTGCCAGGTAGGTGTCAAAGGAGCTGAATGCCTGAGCGCCAGCCCATTCGTTTTGCAGGGTACCGAGGAAGTTGACCATCTGCCCCAGCGCACTGGACAGGTGTTGCGGCGGCCCGGCTTCTACCCGCCCGGGGATGCCGTTGAGGCCTTCATTGAGCAGGGTGCGCAGCGACCAGCCGGCACAGTAGCCGGCGAGCATGTCGAGGTCATGCACATGTAAATCGGCTTCGCGGTGGGCGGTGCCAATGGCCGGGCTGTAGACCTCATCCAGCCAGTAGTTGGCGGTAACCTTGCCGGATACGTTAAGAATCAGGCCGCCGAGCGAATAGCCCTGGTTGGCGTTGGCCTGTACGCGCCAGTCTTCGCGCGAGAGGTATTCATTCATCGATGCCGCCACATCAATCAGGCTGTGACGGTCACGGCGCAAGCGACCATGGCGCTCACGGTACACAATGTAGGCCCGTGCGGTGGCGTAGTAACCCGCCTCCATCAACACCCGCTCCACGGTGTCCTGCACGCGCTCCACATCGAGCGGCTGCTGCGGGATCAAACGGGCCAACACGGCATCACTCAGCGCGCGCACTTCATCGGCAGTGAACTCCCCTGTGGCCTGGCCTGCTGCGCCAATCGCACGCTCGATCTTGCCACGCTCAAATAACACTTCAGTGCCATCGCGCTTGAGTAAAACCTGGGGCCCGAAAGCTGCTTTCCCGGCTGTCATTCACCACCTCCAAAACACATCATCTAGTTATTTTCTAAAAAATAAACACAACATGATGTGCAATCTACGCGTGAAGCCCGGTTATAACTTGACCATGATCAAGAACACTACAAAAGCGCTCGCACGACCCTGGGCATTCACCACGGAAGGCAGGCAAAACTCAGCCTTGAGCAGCCAGCAGAGGCAAAAACGAAAAAAGCCACGTCCCGCCCCAACAGGCTCGACACGTGGCAAAAACCTGCAATGCAGGTTAAGGAGGGTATAAGGCAACAACCAGCGGCTAGCCGCCGCTGGCGTTCATAAAGCGCACCACCTGAACCTCACCGTTCACACTGAATTCATGACGTAAAGGTTTGCGGGCAAGACCTGCATTGATGGCATTGAGCAGCGGTGTATCGGTTTCCGGCTGACGGCGCAGCAGCGCCCGCAAATCCACTGAGTTTTCGTGACCCAGGCACAACAGCAAGCGCCCTTCCACGGTCAACCGGACACGATTGCAGGTGCTGCAAAAATTGTGGCTGTGCGGTGAAATAAAACCGATGCGGCTATCGGGAAAGTCTTTCAGCCGCACATAACGTGCAGGCCCGCCACTGTGCTCGGCGCTGTCGATCAGGCTGTAGCGCTCGGCAATCCGCTCACGCACCCAATCACTGGAGCAGAAGCTTTCGCCACGCGAACGCCCCACATCACCCAGCGGCATTTCTTCAATAAAGCTGATATCCAGCCCGCGGTTGACGGCGTAATCCACCAGTTCAACCACCTCATCGGCGTTACGACCCTGCATCACCACCGTGTTGAGCTTGATCCGCCCGAAGCCGGCCACGCTGGCCGCCTCAATGCCAGCCAGCACCTGATGCAACTCGCCGGTACGGGTAATGGCGCGGAAGCGTTCGCCGTTCAGGGTGTCGAGGCTGATATTCAGCCGCTTTACCCCGGCATTGGCCAAAGGCTGCGCCAGCTTGGTTAACTGTGAGCCATTGGTGGTCATCACCAATTCACGCAGGCCTGGCAATGCAGCAATTTGCTCACACAAACCGACAATGCCCTTGCGCACCAAAGGTTCGCCGCCAGTGAGACGAATCTTCTTCACCCCATTGCGCACAAACAAGGCGGCCAGGCGGTACAGCTCTTCCAGGCCCAGCACCTGCTGACGTGGCAGAAAGGTCATGTCTTCAGCCATGCAGTAGACACAACGGAAATCACAGCGATCAGTCACCGACATCCGTAGGTAATCGATAGTGCGACCGAAACCATCCTGCAGATTGCTGTCCATCTGGCACTCCTTGGTGCGCCAACCTCAGGCGACCGGGCTGGTGATTACTGCAACAGAGGCGAATCGGCACCTTCCAGGACTATGCCCTGGATATCCGCGGCACCGATCAGACCTTTGATGTACTGCACCACTGCGACCTGCCAGACCCGCTGGTCCAGTTCGGCACGAATGGAGCCTTCAACCACCTCAAAGGGTAGCTGCTTACCCTCGATACGCTGGTCAACCCACACCAGATGGAAACCGTAACGGCTTTCTATCGGTTGGCTGGCCAGCCCTTCCGGCAAGCGGAACAACTGGCGTTCGAACTCCGGTACGGTTTGCCCCTGACTGATCTGCCCGAGTGCACCGCCCTGCGCTTTTGAAGGGCAGGCCGAATAGGCTTGCACCAACTCGGCAAAGCGGCTGCCATCGGCCTGTAACTGTTTGAGCAAGCTATGCGCCTGCTCGCTGGCCAACGAGCGCCCTTCTGCGTCATCGGCCGCGCAGGCCAGCAAAATATGCCGCGCGGCGAGCAGCGGCGCGCTGGCAAAGCGGGCCCGGTTGTTCTCGTAATACTGCTCACACGTTGCAGAGTCTGCACTGGGCAAGGCCACTTCGCGCTCAATCAGGGCGCTGATGGCTGCCTCTTCGCGGCTTTCGCCTTCTGCAGGCTGAACCCTGAGGCCCAGTGCCTTGACCCGCTGAGTCAACAACTCACGGATCACCAACGCCTGGCTGGCCAGAAACACCGCCTCCTGACGCGTATCGGCCGGGTGATACTGCAGCTCCTGTGCAATGTTCTCGACTGCCAGGCCGACACCATTGACCTTGATCCGCGGCCACTCCTGTTCACTGGAGGCAATCAGCTCCAGGGTATTGTCAGGCGCCTGAGTCTCAACCTCGCGCACCGGCGGGACAAACTCCTGCACAGCAGGCCCTGCAACAGGTGCAGCAACGGGCTCTTGCCCGCCGGCGCAACCGCCGCCACCATTTCCTCCACCGCATCCACATGCCATGACGGTATTCCTCGCTCAGTGCAGGGCACAGCGTGCCCCGCACAACAGATGATTTAGTTAAGCGCTCGCCACACGCGACTCAGCCTTTTTGCCGCACGATCTGGTAGCGCCGCCCCAGATACCACACCGGAGCACTGACGATGTGCACCAGACGGGTGAAGGGAAATAGCACGAACAGGGTCAGGCCGAGGAACACGTGCAGCTTGTACACCAAGCCCACCGGTGTAATGGCCGCCGCAGCGGCTACCGGTTGCAGGGTCACGATGCTTTGCGCCCAGTGCCCCAGCATGACCATCACCGAACCATCCATGTGCTGAGTAGACGCCACGATGGTCATCAGCCCCAGGATCAGCTGAGCCAACAGCACCAGCAGAATCATCATGTCCGAGGTGCTGGAAGAAGCACGCACACGGTCGTCGGTCCAGCGCCGTTTGATCAGCATGAGCAAGCCGATCAGGCACAGGATGCCGAAGAAACCACCGGACACCATCGCCAACAACTGCTTGTTCGCGGTGCTGATTACATGGTGATAAATCGGCTCAGGCGTAAGCAAACCCACAAAGTGACCGGCCAGGACAAACAGCACCCCGACGTGGAACAAATTGCTGGCAATGCGCATGTAGCGCTGCTCGGCCGCGTTGCGGTTGAACACCTGGCTGGAGCCTGACTTCCAGCTGTATTGCGACAGATCAAAGCGCGCCCAACTGCCGATCAGGCAGATAGCCAGCGCGATGTAGGGGAAAACCCCGAATAGCAACAGATCAACCTTGGACATGACGCACCTCCGGAGTCAGCTCGGTGGCCAACCCATCCTGTTTGAAATCAACCCAATGCAACGGCACCGCAGACTCTTCACGCGCCTTGCCCGGCAACGTGGTCTGGCTCGGGCAACGGTCTTGTTGCTCGGCCTGCATAAAGTCCACGGCCTCCTCTTCCCACACCTTATCCAGAGCCTCCAGCGAGTCGTCACGCACCTCGGCGGCGACTTGCTCACGCACCTCATCCATTGCCACTTGCGGGTTGGCGCCGGAAACCTGCAGCAGGGCACGTAAACAACTGGCATAGGCGCTTTCACGTTCATCCAGACGGGTCGCCAACAACGCCAGCAAATGCGCGACATCGGCCAAGCCCTCACGGGCCTCCAGGTCTTCACGGGTAGCGAGGTATTCCAGGTACAGCGGGATGTAGTCCGGCAGCTCTTTCACCCCGATGGCAAAACCGGCTTCTTCGTACTGCGCCATCAAATCGACCATGGCCTGGCCGCGATCACGGGACTCACCATGCACATGCTCAAACATCAGCAGGGACAGTGAGCGACCGCGACCGAACAGGGCACCGTAGTGCTCCTGGCCGTCCATCAGGTCATTTTCGCAAATCAGTTTGAGCAGCTCGTGCAGCGCATGGCGCTGCTCCGGGCTGATTTCACGGCTGGCGGCAATCGCTTGATCCAATTCATCACGACCGTCCAACAGCACCTCGGTCGGATAATCCAGTAGCAACGAGATGACTTTAAGAATTTTCATGCTTAGTCCTCCCACAACTGCACGGTTTTCAAGATGTCGCGCTTGTTGGCCTTTTTCGCGCCGAACATGTTGGTGTCCGAACTGCCACTGCAACCGCTGCCAAAGCTGAAGCCACAACCGGAACGCTCGGCAAAGGCATCCGTCATGGCGTCTTCACGGTGCGCGGATGGGATCACGAAGCGATCTTCGTAGTTGGCGATGGCCAGGTAGCGGTACATGTCTTCCACTTGCGCCTGCGACAGACCAACCTCTTCAAGCACTTGCAGGTCCTGCACGCCTTCCACTTGCTCGGCACGCTTGTAGGCACGCATGGCCAGCAAGCGCTTGAGGGCCAGTTTGACCGGCTTCTCGTCGCCCGCCGTCAGCAGGTTGGCCAGGTAGCGCAGCGGGATACGCAGGCTGTCGACATCCGGAATCACCCCGTTCATCCCGACGGTGCCGGCGGTGGCCGCGTTCTGGATGGGCGACAATGGCGGCACGTACCAGACCATTGGCAAGGTGCGGTATTCCGGGTGCAGCGGCAGGGCCAGCTTCCAGTCCACCGCCAGCTTGTACACCGGCGATTTTTGCGCCGATTCGATCACCGACATCGGTACGCCGTCGGCCAACGCCTGCTTGATGACAGCCGGGTCATTGGGGTCAAGGAAGATATCCAGCTGCTTCTGATACAGGTCCTGCTCGTTTGGCGTGCTGGCCACTTCGGCAATACGGTCAGCGTCGTACAGCAATACGCCGAGGTAGCGGATACGCCCTACGCAGGTTTCCGAGCAGACGGTCGGCATGCCGGCTTCGATGCGCGGGTAGCAGAAGATGCACTTCTCGGATTTGCCGCTCTTCCAGTTGTAGTAAATCTTCTTGTACGGGCAGCCACTGATGCACATGCGCCAGCCGCGGCACTTCTCCTGGTCGATCAGCACGATGCCGTCTTCTTCGCGCTTGTAGATCGCGCCGCTCGGGCAAGACGCCGCGCAAGCCGGATTGAGGCAGTGCTCGCACAGGCGCGGCAGGTACATCATGAAGGTATTTTCATACTCGCCATAAATGTCCGCCTGGATCTTGTCGAAGTTCTTGTCCTTGCGCCGCTTGGCGAACTCGGTACCGAGAATTTCTTCCCAGTTCGGGCCCCATTCGATCTTCTGCATGCGCTTGCCGGTGAGTACCGAGCGCGGCCGGGCAGTCGGCTGATGCTCACCCAGTGGTGCGGTGTGCAGGTGTTGATAGTCGAAATCGAACGGCTCGTAATAGTCGTCGATGGTGGGCATGTCCGGGTTGGCGAAGATGTTCGCCAGCACGCGGAACTTGCCCCCGATTTTCGGATTGATCGAGCCGTCCTTGTTGCGAACCCAGCCACCCTTCCACTTGTCCTGGTTTTCCCACTCTTTCGGGTAGCCAATACCAGGCTTGGTTTCCACGTTGTTGAACCAGGCGTATTCCATGCCTTCACGGCTGGTCCAGACGTTTTTGCAGGTGATTGAACAGGTGTGGCAACCGATGCACTTGTCCAGGTTCAAGACCATGCCGACTTGTGAACGAATTTTCATGTCAGCGCTCCTCAAATATCTTGTGGCAGGGGTTGTGGCAAAGCGTCACCGTCAGTGCCATCGAGCCAATCGACCTTGCTCATCTTGCGTACCACCACAAACTCGTCGCGGTTGCAGCCGACCGTGCCGTAGTAGTTGAAGCCATAGGCCTGTTGCGCGTAGCCCCCGATCATGTGGGTGGGCTTGAGCACCACACGGGTTACCGAGTTGTGGTGGCCGCCACGGGTCTTGGTGGTTTCCGAACCCGGCACGTTCACGATCCGTTCCTGGGCGTGGTACATCATCACCATGCCGTCTTTAACCCGCTGGCTGACCACCGCTCGCGCGGTCAGGGCGCCGTTGGCGTTGAAGCATTCGACCCAGTCGTTGTCCTCGATACCGGCACGCTTGGCGTCGGTTTCCGAGAGCCAGATAATCGGGCCGCCCCGGCTCAAGGTGAGCATGATCAGGTTGTCGGTGTAGGTACTGTGGATGCCCCACTTCTGGTGCGGCGTAATCCAGTTCAAGACGATCTCGGTGTTGCCGTTGGGGCGCTTGTCCTTCACGTACTCGATGGTGCGGGTGTTGATTGGCGGCCGGTAGCTCATCAGCTGCTCGCCAAACGCCTGCATCCACGGGTGATCCTGATAGAACTGCTGACGGCCGGTGATGGTGCGCCACGGGATGTACTCGTGGACGTTGGTGTAACCGGCGTTGTAGCTGACCTTGTCGTCTTCCAGGCCCGACCAGGTCGGGCTGGAGATGATCTTGCGCGGCTGCGCCTGAATATCGCGGAAGCGAATCGCTTCGTGCTCTTTCGGCACGGCCAGGTGGCTGTGATCCAGACCGGTAAATTCGGACAGGGCCGCCCAGGCTTTAACCGCCACATGGCCGTTGGTTTCCGGGGCGAGGGAGAGAATCACCTCCGCCGCATCAATGGCCGTATCAATCTTCGGCCGACCTTTGCTGACCCCCTCCTCGCGCACCTTGTAGTTCAGCTCACCGAGGAACTCGACCTCATGTTCGGTGTTCCAGTTGATGCCCTTGCCGCCATTGCCCAGCTTGTCGAGCAGCGGCCCGAGGGAGCTGAATTTCTTGAAGGTGTTGGGGTAGTCGCGCTCGACCACCAGCATGTTCGGGCAGTTCTTTCCCGGAACCGGTGCTTCGCCGGCAGTTTTCCAGTCGGTGCCGCCGAAAGGCTGGGCCAACTCGCCCACGCTGTCGTGCTGCATGGGAATGGTCACCAGGTCCTGCTCCACGCCCAGGTGGCCTTCGGCCATTTCCGAGAAACGCTTGGCGATACCCTTGTAGATTTCCCAGTCGGAACGCGACTCCCAGGCCGGATCAATCGCCGCCGAGAGCGGGTGAATGAAGGGGTGCATGTCCGAGGTGTTCATGTCGTCTTTTTCGTACCAGGTTGCCGTCGGCAACACGATGTCGGAATAGACGCAGGTGGAGGACATGCGGAAGTCCAGGGTGGTGACCAGATCGAGCTTGCCGATTGCGCCTTCGTCCACCCACTCGACATCGCCCGGCTTGACCCCGCCGCGCTTGCCCAGGTCTTCGTTCATCACGCCGTTCTTGGTACCCAGCAGGTACTTGAGCATGTACTCGTGGCCCTTGCCGGACGAGCCGAGCAAGTTGGAGCGCCAGATAAACATGTTGCGCGGGAAGTTGGCCGGATTGTCCGGCTGCTCGCAGGCAAACTTCAGGCTGCCGTCCTGCAGCGACTGGGTCACGTAATCCACCGGCGACATGCCCGCAGCGGCGGCATCCTTGGTGATTTGCAGCGGGTTACGGTTGAGCTGCGGCGCACTCGGCAACCAGCCGGCGCGTTCGGCGCGGATGTTGTAATCCAGCGCGTGCTCGGGGAACTGCGACTTGTCGGCCAAGGGCGAGAGCACTTCGTGCATGCTCATTTTTTCATGACGCCACTGGGACGAGTGGTTGTAGAAGAAGCTGGTGCCGTTCATCTGGCGTGGCGGACGGCTCCAGTCCAGGCCGAAGGCCAGCGGCAACCAGCCGCACTGCGGACGCAGTTTTTCCTGCCCCACGTAGTGCGCCCAGCCGCCACCGGTTTGCCCTACGCAGCCGCACAACATCAGCATGTTGATCAGGCCACGGTAGTTCATGTCCATGTGGTACCAGTGGTTCATCGCCGCACCGACGATGATCATGCTACGTCCCTTGGTCTTGTCGGCGTTGTCGGCAAACTCACGGGCGATCTGGATGGCTTTCTCACGGCTGACGCCGGTGATCTGCTCCTGCCACGCCGGGGTGCCGGGCACGCTGGCATCGTTGTAATCCTTGGCCACGTTAGCGCCGCCCAGACCACGGTCGATGGCCAGGTTGGCCGCCGACAGATCGAACACGGTAGCGACTTTCACCTGGCTGCCATCGGCCAGGGTGATGGAACGGACCGGCACCCGGCGCAACTGCACCTCGTCACCTGCCACGTGCTGGAAGTGCGTGTGGGTCTGCCCGCCAAAGTAGGGGAAGGCCACTTCGGCCACGTCTTCGCCGATCAGGCTCAGTTGCAGTTTGACCTCACGATCCGCCGAGCCTTCACGGGCCTGGATGTTCCACTTGCCCTTCTCGCCCCAGCGGTAGCCGATCGAGCCCAGCGGCGACACCAGCTCATTGCTGGCGCTGTCCAGGGCAACGGTTTTCCACTCGGGGTTGTTGGCCTGTTCAAGGTTGTCGGTCAGGTCAGCGGCACGCAGGAAGCGGTCCGGCTGGTAGCTACCTTCGCCATGCTCCTTGAGCAGCACCAGCATCGGGAAGTCGGTGTAACGACGCACGTAGTCGGTGAAATATTCACTCGGCTTGTCGAGGTGGAACTCTTTGAAGATGACGTGATTGAACGCCTGCGCCAGCGCCGCATCGGTGCCCTGCTTGGGGTTCAGCCAGAGGTCGGTGAGCTTGGCCACCTCGGAATAGTCCGGGGTAACGGAAACGGTCTTGGTGCCTTTGTAACGCACCTCAGTGAAGAAGTGCGCGTCCGGGGTACGGGTCTGCGGGACGTTGGAGCCCCAGGCAATGATGTAGTTGGAGTTGTACCAGTCGGCCGACTCCGGCACGTCGGTCTGCTCGCCCCACACCTGCGGGGAAGCCGGCGGCAGGTCGCAGTACCAGTCATAGAAGCTCAGGCATACGCCGCCGATCAGCGACAGGTAACGGCTGCCTGCGGCGTAGCTGACCATCGACATGGCGGGGATCGGCGAGAAGCCGACCACGCGGTCCGGGCCGTGCTCTTTAACGGTGTAGACGTTAGCGGCGGCGATGATTTCGTTGGCTTCATCCCAGCTCGAACGAATAAAGCCACCCATGCCGCGCTTGCTCTTGTACGACTCGGCCTTGACCGGGTCGGAAACAATGCTCGCCCAGGCCTCTACCGGCGCCATGGTACGGCGCGCTTCACGCCACAGCTTAAGCAGTGGCTTGCGAATTTTCGGGTACTTCAGGCGGTTGGCACTGTAGATGTACCAGCTGTAGCTGGCACCCCGTGGGCAGCCGCGCGGCTCGTGGTTGGGCAGGTCGTTACGGGTACGCGGGTAGTCGGTCTGCTGGGTTTCCCAGGTGATCAGGCCGTTCTTCACGTAGATCTTCCACGAGCACGAACCGGTGCAGTTCACCCCGTGGGTGGAGCGCACGATCTTGTCGTACTGCCAACGCGAGCGATACACGTTCTCCCAGTCACGGGATTCTTTGCGGGTCTCACCGTGACCATCGGCGAACTCACCCTGCTTACGATTGAAGAAGCGCAGCTGGTCGAGTAGGTGGCTCATTTTTTCTTCCTCTCAGGCTGAGCGCAGGCGGCCCTACGCTCGTCATTTCTCGGATTCAGTTACGGGGTTAGCAGGGTGTCTCGGCACCCTTGCGCGAGTACCACCACCAGGTCACCAGGATGCAGCTCAGGTAGTAGCCCACGAACACGTAGAGGGCGACCTCAGGTCCACCGGTCAGCGCGATGGAGGAACCGAATGATTTGGGAATAAAGAACGCACCGAAGGCGCCAATTGCCGAGGTAAAGCCCAGAACAGCAGCTGATTCCTTGCCCGCCGCCTTGCTGGCCAACTCTTTAGCGGCCGCGTCTTTGCCGGCGCTCCAGCGTTCATGCAAGGTGCGGAAAATCACCGGGATCATGCGAAAGGTCGAACCGTTACCAATGCCGGTGGTAACAAACAGCAGCATGAACATCGCCAGAAAGCCGTAGAAGCTTCCGGCGCTACCGGCCTGCGGCAAAAAGTGAATGACCCCGAACACCGCTGCGATCATCAGCACAAAGTTCCACAGGGTGACGCGCGCGCCGCCCAGCTTGTCCGCTACCCAACCGCCCAGCGGGCGCATCAGCGCACCGACAAAGGGCCCAAGGAAGGCAAATTGCAAAGCGTTCACATCAGGAAAGGAGTGTTTGATCAACAGCGGGAAAGCAGCAGCAAAGCCAATAAAAGAACCGAAGGTGGCCAGGTATAACCAGCACATCAACCAGTTGTGCTTACGGGTGAAAATCACTGCCTGCTCAGAGAAGGAGGCCTTGGCACTGGTCAAATCATTCATGCCAAACCAGGCGGCTACAGTGACCGCGATGATCAGCGGCACCCAGACAAAACCGGCGTTTTGCAGCCACAACTGCCCCCCATCCGCCAGCTCCTGCGGACGACCACCCACAGCCCCAAACAGGCTGAAGCCAATGACCAATGGCACCAGAAACTGCATCACCGAAACGCCCAGATTGCCAAGACCGGCATTCAGGCCGAGCGCTGTGCCCTGCTGTGCTTTCGGGTAGAAGAAGCTGATATTGGACATTGATGAAGCAAAGTTGCCGCCGCCAAAACCACAGAGCAACGCGATGATCACAAATACGCTGTAAGGCGTTTCCGGGTTCTGTACGGCAAAGCCCATCCAGATAGCCGGAGCAAGCAACGAGGCCGTACTGAGCGCGGTCCAGCGGCGGCCACCGAAGATGGGCACCATGAACGAATAGAAGATGCGCAATGTGGCACCGGACAACCCCGGCAAGGCGGCCAGCCAAAACAGTTGGTCGGTGGTGAAACCGAAGCCGATGGCGTTCAAACGCACAATCACCGTGCTCCACACCATCCACACGGCAAACGCTAGCAGCAGCGCCGGAATCGAGATCCACAGGTTACGGTTGGCAATGCGCTTACCGACCGTGCCCCAGAAATGCGGGTCCTCTGGTTGCCAGTCGCTAATCACCGGCCCCTTGGGTGGAGGTAAATTACTGGCGAGGTTGTTGGTTACAGACATAACTCTCTCCTTAAGCGTCAGAAGCGGAAACCATTGGGCTAGAAGAGCCCTGACCCATGAGCGGGGTTTTGCGGACTTCGCTGAGGTACATCCAGACCAGAGAGACCCAGACCACGCCGTACATGAGCATGAAGCAGGAGCTGCGTACGCCAGTCAGATCAACCAGCGCGCCAAACATGATTGGCAGGACAAAACCACCCAGACCGCCCGCCAGACCGACGATGCCGGACACAGCGCCCATGCGGTCAGGGAACTCATCGGAGATGTATTTGAAGACCGAGGCTTTGCCGAATGCGAAGGCGATGCCCATGATGAACAGCAGTACGGTGAACAATGTGGCGCTCAGCCCCAGGTGAAAGCTTTGCGGGCCATTGACGGTTTGTACGATCAGGCTGGTTTGCGGGTAGGACAGAATGAACAAGCAAATCCAGCTGACCCACATCACCCACCAGGTCACGCTGTGTGCGCCCCACTTGTCCGACATCCAGCCGCCGAAGGCGCGCAAGATGCCGCCGGGCAGGGAGAAACAGGCGGCCAGTAACGCTGCGCTCTGCAGGGAGAACTCGTACTCCTGGACGTAGTACTTGGTCATCCACAGGGCCAAAGCGACATAGCCGCCAAACACGATCGAGTAGTACTGGCAGTAGCGCCATACCCGAGGGTCCTTCAGCGTCTTGAGCTGCTCGGCGAACGACACCGAACTGGGCATGCGGTGCGCTTTGTTCTCGTAGGTGAAGAACCAGAACAGCAGCGCCGTGATAAACATGATGGCCGAGTAGACCTTGGGCACCATCTGCCAGCTGCCGGCGGCAATAATTGCCGGCGCCACAAACTTGGTCAGGGCAGCGCCCGCGTTACCGGCACCGAACACCCCCATTGCCGTGCCTTGGGTTTGCTTGCTGAACCACTTGGCGACATAGGCGATGCCTACCGAGAAAGAACCGCCAGCCAGGCCGACAAACAAACCCAACAGCAGAAACTGCCAGTACTGGGTGGCCGCGCTGATCAGGTAAATCGGCAAGACGCACACCAACATCAGCAGGAAGAACACGATTCGCCCGCCAAAGCGGTCGGTGAGCATGCCCAGCGGCAGGCGCACCAGCGAGCCGGTCAGCACCGGGGTGGAAACCAGCAAACCAAACTGGGTCTCGTTGAGCTGCAGCAGCTCTTTGACCGGAATACCCAGCACCGCAAACATCATCCACACCATGAAACAGATGGTGAACGCTGTAGTACTCATGCCCAGCACTAAACCCTGCTGTACTTTCTGGCTAACCATGACCGCTCCCCGCGTATCAGTTCATGGCCGCAGGCTAGTCCCGTGCAATAAGGGTTTCTTGATCCCGATCAATAAAGCTCATGACCCTTAGGGCCTACTATCAGCGCAGTTACCACTAAAGTGGTAATGCCAAAAACGGCTATAAAACCCTTTAAAATCAATACCTTGAACAAGTTACTCAATGCTCTGACGCACATCAGCTGCGGACTTAATCTCTTTAGAGGTAGCCGCCATGTTTGACTGGCTGAAAAGCTCATTACCGGCCCGGGCAGGTCTCGCGGTCATACTGATTGCCACGCTGGCCTTCTCCAGTGCATTCAGCGCAGTGCTAATTGCCTGGGTCAGCGAGGACGACGCGGCCGCCATCAATACGGCCGGCTCGCTGCGCATGGCCACCTACCGTTTAAACTGGAAGCTGGAAGCCGGCGCACCCCCCGAACAAGTGGCTCAACTGAATAACGACATGCAGGAGCGCCTCGACAGCAGTGCCCTCCACCATTTACTCAGTGACTCCGCCGATACACCGCAGCAACTCGCCTTTACCGACATTTTAAAGACCTGGAACACACAGCTTCGGCCAGCCCTTGAGCGCGCTGACAAGGCGGCTTTCGAGCAAGCGTCTCAGGCATTTATCGAGCAACTCGAACACTTCGTATTGCTGCTGCAACAACTCAGTGAGCAGCGCCAGAGCTGGCAGCAAAGCATCCAGGGCGCCGCGCTGTTGTTGACCATGGTGATCTTGTTGGTGGGCATGTATGAGCTGCAGAGCAGCGTGATTACCCCCTTGCAAGAGCTGGTAGGCACCACCGAGCGTTTTCGCGCGGGCGATCTGGATGCGCGCATCGAATACCGCTCCGACGATGAACTGGGGCAGATGGCCGTCAGCTTCAACAGCATGGCCGATGCCATTGAAGAGTCGCACCGCACACTAGAGTCACGGGTCACGCAGAAAACCCAAGACCTGGAGCAAAGCAACGCGGCGCTGGAACTGCTCTATCAAACCAGCCGCAGCATCGCCAGCAACCCGGCTAACGCCGAGCAACTGGACGAGCTGATCGAGCGCTTCCAGCAGCGCTTGCCGGGCCTGCGCCTGACCCTGTGCCTGCGTGGCGATGCCGCTGAGCCGGTGGAGCAGCTGATTGCCCTGCACGGTAACGAGTCACGGGAAATCTGTGCGCCTAATGACTGCGCCAGCTGCGAACGTCATCAGGGGCCTAGCCGGCTGATTTACCCGGTCAATGCTCAAGGCCATAGCTTGGGCGAGTTGCGCGCGCACTACCTCGATGGCCACCCGCCACATGTCTGGGAGCAGGAGCTGATTCAAGCCCTGGCCAACCTGATCGGCACTTCGCTGCTGCTCGAACACCAGCGCGAGCAGGACAAGCGTTTGCTGCTGCTTGATGAACGCACCACCATCGCCCGCGAACTGCACGACTCCCTCGCCCAAGCGCTGTCATACATGAAACTGCAGGTCAGCCGCCTGCAAACCCTGATTCGCCGTGGCGAATCGGGCGAGCACCTGATCCAGGTCAGCGATGAACTGCGCGAAGGGCTGAATAATGCTTACCGCCAGTTGCGCGAACTGCTCACCACCTTCCGCCTGAAGATTCAGGAAGGCGGTATTGAGCAGGCATTCGACGACACCGCCCGCGAATTCGCCGAGCGCGGCAATATCCGCGTGTTGCTGCACTGCGAGCCGCTGGCGTTTAGCCTCACCGCCACCGAGCAGATTCACCTGTTGCAGATCACACGTGAGGCCTTGTCCAACTGCACCCGCCACGCGCAAGCCAGCCAGGCCTGGGTACGCCTGCGGCAACGCGGTGAAGAACTGGAGCTGCTGATCGAGGACGATGGCTGCGGTATCGCGGCGGGCTTCGATACGCGCCAACACCACGGCTTAACCATCATGCAAGAGCGTACCCATAGCCTCAACGGCCACCTCAGCATTAGCCCCCGTGAGCCAAGTGGAACCCGGGTGCATGTACTGTTTTGCCCCGAGTTTCTTCGCCAACCTGTCAGAGTCAGCCTGTCATGAGCCTCCCAGCCCCCCACACCCTGCTACTGGTCGACGACCACCCGATGATGCGGCGCGGTATTCACCAGCTAATCGAACTGGAAAGTGACCTGTGTGTTGTCGGGGAAGCCAGCAACGGCACAGAAGCACTGACGATGGTCAGCCAACTCAACCCCGACCTGGTGCTGCTGGACAACAACATGCCGCTGCTCAATGGCATGGAAACCCTCAAGCGTCTGCGTGAACAAGGTTATAGCGGCAAGGTTCTGCTGTTTACCGTGTCCGATGCCGAACATGATGTACGCGATGCCATGCGCTTTGGTGCCGACGGTTACCTGCTCAAGGATATGGAGCCGGAGCTGTTGATCGTGCGCCTGCGCGAAGCGTTACACGGCGCATTAGTGGTCAGCCCCGCACTCACCACGGTGCTGGCCCAGGCCCTGCGAGCACCGCAAAGTGCCAGCTCACTGGATTTAACCGATCGCGAACGGCAGGTGCTGAAGATGCTTGCCGGCGGCCTGAGCAACAAAATGGTCGGCAACAAACTGGGCATCACCGAAGGTACCGTGAAGGTGCATGTGAAACACCTGCTGCACAAACTCGGCCTGCGCTCACGGGTCGAGGCGGCTGTGTGGGCCATGGAGCACCTGCACTAGCACGCCAGAAGATGCGTGTTATTGGTCGTAGAGAAAGGTGTCATCCAACTGCGCCGCGCTGTCGACGGTCACCATCAGGTCTTTTACCAAGCCATCGTTCAGACCGTAAATCCAGCCATGCACCGCCAGACGCTGCCCACGCCGCCAAGCACTCTGCACAATGGTGGTGTGGCACACGTTTCGCACCTGGCGCTGCACATTCAGCTCGCACAATAAATTGACCTGCTGCTCGGCACTCAGCCCGGCAAACCGTGGCAAATTCTGGTGATGCAAGGCCTTTAGCGCGCGCAGCCAGTTATCGATCAATCCAAGGGTTTCATGGCTCAACGCCGCGCGCACGCCACCACAGCCGTAATGGCCACAGACGATTATCTGTTTAACCTGCAGTACGTCTACCGCGTACTGCAGCACCGAGAGAAAATTCATGTCTGTGGCCACCACCATATTGGCCACGTTGCGATGCACAAACAGCTCACCGGGCATCATCCCGACCACTTCGTTAGCGGGCACGCGGCTGTCGGAGCAACCGATCCAGAGAAACTCCGGTTTCTGCTGACGCGCCAACCGGGGGAAGAAGTCCGGATCACGAGCGCTCATCGATTCGGCCCAATTACGGTTGTTACTCAACAACTGCTTCACATCCACGGCGCATTCCTCAATCAAGCCTGGCTTAAACACCCGCCACCGAGCGCACGGGGTTCCTCGCCATAGCATCCCGAATCACCCACAACATCACACTGCCTCTTTGGAGGTAGTGCCTTCGGGGAATGGGCGAGGCGCAACAGTGCACATAGGATGGCAGCTAGGAGGAACCCCCATGCTGACCGATTCAGAAAACCTCAAGGCGTTGCGCCAGCACCACTTGTTCAGCCGCTTGCCCGAGGATCTATTCAACGAAGTCAGTTGCCTGGCGATTCACCGCAAGCTGGACAGCGGTGAGGCGTTGTTCCACCAGGGCGACACGGCCGATCGCTTTTATCTGCTGCTCAACGGCCAAGTAAAGCTGACCCGCGTGCTGTTCGAAGGGCAGGAAAAACTGGTCGAGGTGATTCAACCCGGCCAGAGCTTTGCCGAAGCCTTACTGTTTACCGGCGCAAAATATTATCCGGTGACCTGTAACGCGCTGAAGACCAGCAACCTGATCAGTATTGATGGCTGTCACTACCGGCGTCTGCTGGAAGAACAACCGAAAATCTGCCTCGACTTGTTGGCCAATCTGAGTATTCGCCTGCATCAACGCCTGAATGAAATCGACACCCTGACTGCCGGAAATGCCGGTCGGCGCGTGGTGCGTTTTCTCTGCCAGGAGCAAGACGAGGCCGGCGGCGAGCAGATTCAGCTCAGCGTACCGAAACGGCTTATCGCCTCGCAGCTGGGCATCCAGCCGGAAACCTTCTCGCGCATCCTGCATCGCCTGATTGATGCCGGATTGATCGCCATGGAGCGCCGCAATATCCGCGTCTTGGACCCTCTCAGCCTGGCCAACTACTACGAATGAACGCCGCCGTATGCGGCGGCTCATCTGAGGAGTGCTTTATGTCCACCCCTACCCTGCCTCTGGTTTATTCCTGCTCCGGCTGCTCCAACGTGGCTCAGCTCGCCAATACCCTGGCTGTGCGCCTAGACCGTGCCGGGCTGGCCGAGATGTCCTGCATTGCCGGGGTCGGCGGGCGAGTTACCGCGCTGGTTAACAAGGCGTGTAGCGGCCAAGCTATTCTTGCGCTCGATGGCTGCAAGCTCGAGTGCGTGCGAGGCTGCCTGGAGCAACACGGCATCAAGGCCAATGTGCATATCACCCTGAGTGACCTGGGCTTAAAGAAGCGCTACGGCGAGGATTTCAACAGCGCAACCGTGGACCAGGTCTACGCGGAAATGGTGGAACTGATTAGCCGCGATCAGCGCCTGCAGCCGGCGCTAGAAAGCCACCAATCCTAAACACACCCTCCACCCGGCAGCGCTGTCTGTATGAACCGGCAGCACTGCCGTAGGGTGAGTGCTTAGCTGGCCTTGGCCGTTGCCCGTTGCGCCAGATCATCACGAACCACCTCACCCACCCGGCATAGCGAACGCCACAGGCGTGGCGGCAGTTGGTCCGGGTCGAGACTGTCGATCAGGTTTTTCATCGCCAACCCCAGCTCGGTATCCCCTTCAATCACCAGGCGCCGGCGAAAGAACAAGGTGTCCGGGTCTTCCTGGCGGCTGGCGAGCAAGACAAACTCACGCCAGTTACCGCGGATGCACACATCCACAGGCGCCTGCGCAGCCATGCGCAAGCCCTGACGGTTACGGGTGATGCACCAGCCCAACTGCAAATCGCTCACCTCCAAACGCAGCCAGCGACCCTTGAGCAAATCAAACGCGCCGTCACTCACCGACTCAGCAAACAGCCGTGCGGCGGCGGCCTCCAATACCCAGCGCTGCAAGGTAAAGGGCACATGCTTGGCCAGCCCCAGTAACGGATCAGCACTGCGCAGCGCCCACTGTTGAACACTTAACACAGGCCAGCCTCCTCTGCGCTGAGCATGCCCGGACGGCCATGCCAGTAACCATTGCAACCCTGCGCCAGCAACGGCGGCAAACCGCCCTGACGCACCGCGTGATAATCCGCCACCACCTGGGCCATGCCGTCAGCGCGCGGGCTTAAGCGCAGGCAATCAACGCCACTGCGTTGCACAGCCGGGTAGTCGGCCAGCAGGTTATTCACCCGCGCCGAGAGCGTCTGGATGCCATTGAGGGTAAACAACGCTTCGCCTTCCTGGCTGAGCAGCGGGATGCCTTCGGGGTAGTTGATGCAGCAGATCTGGCAATCGTCCTTGGGGCGGTTCTCCGCTCGCGCGGTAAAACAGCGCGCCGAGTAGGCCAGGGGCAAATGGCCGTAGGCAAACAACTCCACTTCGGGGCGCGGTCGTCCCAGCGCATCAAGCTGGTCCAGGCAGTCGCGCAACAGCGCCGCCGAACACTCCACCGGCGGCACCCAGCGTTGCAAGCCACAGTCTTGCAGCTCGGCAAGGGCTTGGGCGTTATACAGATTGAGCGCGGGGCCGGCGACAAACGGCAGGCCTTGTTCGTGCAGCAGCTGCACCGCCCCCATGTCATTGGCTTCCACCCGCAGTTCGCCGTTGTGGCACAAGCGCTTGAGACTGGACAGCTCGGAAGCAGCCTCGATCAACGCCAACCCCGAGAGCACCAGCTCAGCCTTGCTGCACTCGCGTAGCTCACGGGCCAAGCCAAGCCAGTCGTCCAGCGATAGAGCGCGACGCTTGGAACACACGGTTTCGCCCAGGTAGATGATATCGAGTGGCTGCTCAGCCATCTCGGCATAAAAGTCCAAGAGCTTTTCACGGCTCCAGTAAAACAGCACAGGGCCCAGACTCAGTTTCATAACCGCCTCACTGCCAGGATCGATGGTAGGCACCCAGGGTGCTCTGGCTGCCTTCCGACAGCGCATCGAGCGCACTGCGCCACTGTGGCAATACGTTGAAATGTGCAGGCGCCTGTGCATGGGCATCCAGAGCGGCGCGCCACACGCGGGTGACCTGCTCGACATACGCCGGGCTGCGCTGCCGGCCTTCGATTTTTACTGCGGCAATGCCGATTTTCGCCAACTGCGGGATCAGGTCCAGGGTGTTCAGGCTGGTCGGCTCTTCCAGCGCGTGAAAACGCTGGCCGTTGACCATAAAACGGCCCTTGCACAGGGTTGGGTAACCGGCCGGTTCTTCAGGGCTGTAGCGGTCGATCAAGACGCCACCCAGGCGCGAGCTCAGGCCATCGGCATCCTCCTGCCAACGCACCGCTTTAGCCGGTGAACAGACCCCGCACAGGTTGGGCGACTCGCCCGTAACATAAGACGACAGGTGGCAACGCCCCTCGGCCATGATGCACAGGCTGCCAAAGGCAAAAACCTCCAGCGGCACCGTGCTTTTTTCTGCCACCTGGCGTACCTGTGCCAGCGACAGTACCCGGGGCAACACGGCGCGGCGAATGTTGTAGCGCTGCTGATAGAAGCTCAGCGCTGCTACATTGGTGGCCGAGCCCTGGACTGACAGGTGCAGATTGAGGTCAGGGTAACGCCGGCTGGCGTAAGCCAGCACGCCAGGATCGGCGGCAATCAGCGCATCCACCCCCAAGTCGGCGGCCTGATCAACAGCCCGCTGCCAGCGCGTCCAGCCCTGTGGCTGGGCATAGGTATTGACCGCCACATAGAGCTGCTTGCCGCGCTGACGGATCAGTTGCAGGCCGCTATCCAGTTGTTTGTCATCGAGGTTGAGGCCGGCAAAGTGCCGTGCATTGGTGTCATCGCGAAAGCCGACATAAATCGCGTCTGCACCTTGCTGCAAGGCTGCCTTAAGGGCGGGCAAGCTGCCCGCCGGACATACCAGATGCATGTTGAAATCCTCTGTCTAAAAGCGTGGCGACACTCTAGGGCGCAAACCGCGATGCGCCCTTGATGCTGGTCAAGCCGGGTCAGTGCAGCAGGCTGTCGAAGGGCAGAAAATCGATCAGTTCCCCCGCCGCCAATGTGCGCTGACATTCGACGATGGCCAGGCCATCCGCCCAGCAAGCGGCCGTGAGCATCGCCGAGCCTTGTTTGGGGTGAAGCACTGCGCTCAATTGCCCACCTGCCGAGTGCAAACGCGCACGCAGGTACTGGCGGCGACTATTGGCCCTGTCCCAGGAAAACCCAGCAGCGATACGCAGCGGCTGAGGCATGACATCGCGACAACCTTGAGCCCTTAACAGGTAGGGCCGGGCCACCACCAACGCGGTAATCAGCGCCGCCGCCGAGTTGCCCGGCAATCCAATCCAGGGCGTACCGCACACATGCCCGAAGGCCAAGGGTTTGCCCGGTTGAATGGCCAGCCGCCACAGCTGCAGCTCACCCAACTCGCTCACGGCATGCTTGAGGTGATCCTCTTCACCGACCGACACTCCGCCACTGCTAACCAACACATCACATTGAGCAGCGGCCAGGCGCAACGCGGCACAACTGGCATCCAATTCGTCGCGCAGCAACACACTGTCATCCACCTCACAGCCCAATCCGCGCAAAACAGCGCCAATGCTGTAGCGGTTGGCGTTGTAGATCTGCCCGGCCTGCAACGCCTCACCCGGCTCACGCAGCTCATTGCCACTGCTCAACAGGCCCACCCGCAAACGTCGATGCACCCGCACCTCAGCCACGCCCAGGCTGGCCAACAACCCTAGCTCTTGTGGCCGCAGGCGCTGGCCGGCCTGCAGCACGCAGCTGTCCACTGCAAACTCTTCACCGCAACGGCGCACATGACTGCCCAACGGGGTAGCGGGCAAGCGCACTTCCCCCCCCTCTTCTTGCGCCTGCTCTTGCGCCACCACACTGTCGGCACCGGGCGGCAACGGTGCGCCGGTGAAAATTCGTACCGCATGGCCCAGCGGCAGCGGCTGCAAGCCACTGTCACCTGCGGCAATGCGCCCCGCCAGAGGCAACCAGCCCCCGTCCGCAGGCACATCGGCGGCGCGCAGGGCGTAGCCGTCCATGGCACTGTTATCCCATGCCGGCATTGGTCGGGGGGCACGTACATCTTCGGCCAGCACCCGGCCGCCCGCTTCGCTCAGGGCGATCGATTCACAGGGCAATGCGGCAGGCACCCGGGAGAGCAACTCGGCAATGGCCTGATCGACCGGACGCAGGCTATGGCCATGACCATCGCAACCGCAGGCACTCATGAGCGAGCCCCACAGGCACTGACCAGCTGTTGCGGTAGCTGTTTGAGGTGCGGAACAAAGTTGCAGGGCCGGGTACGGCTGTCCAGCTGCTCCAGCAAAATCTTGTTCCAGGCGGTACGGCAGGCGCCCGGCGAGCCCGGCATGCAGCACACCAGCGTGCCGTTGCTGATGCCCGCCAACGCCCGCGACTGCACCGTGGAGGTGCCAATCTCCGCCAGCGATACCTGGCGGAACAGCTCGCCAAAGCCATCCACGGCTTTATCCAGCAAAGGCGCCACCGCCTGCGGAGTGTTGTCACGCGCAGTAAAACCGGTACCGCCCGTAATCAACACCGCCTGCACCAGCGGGTCGGCGATCCAGGCGCACAGGCGTGCGCGGATCTGCCAAATGTCATCCTGAACAATGGCGCGTTCGAACAAGGCATGACCGGCCGACTCCAACCCTTCGATCAAGGTCTGCCCCGATGTGTCGGTGGCCAAGGTGCGAGTATCGCTAACCGTGAGGACGGCAATGCGCAGTGAGTGGAACGTATCGCTGGATAAATGGGCCATGTTGCCCTCCTCGAAAAGTCATTACCCACAAGCCTGCGCCGTGTGTACGCCCTCGCCCATTCCCCGTTGGAGGTATCCCCTAGGGGCAATCGCGAGCAACTTGATCGAGGTCAAGGCCAACCCCTTCTCACGCTTTAACCTGAACGCAGGTGTCAGCCGAAGGGGCCACCCGATGAGTAAGAAATTTCCGCTGCATCCTAAACACCCGGAACGCATTTGCTGGGGCTGTGATCGTTACTGCTCGAGCGCTGACCTGGCCTGCGGTAACGGCGCAGACCGCACCATGCACCCCGCAGAAATGCTCGGCGAGGACTGGTACCTGTTTGGCGGCTGGGACATTGAAGCGCCTGCCGAGGCTGACACGGCACTAAACACCGGGCTAAACAGCGTCAGCCCCTGACGCTGTTTAGCCCACTCCAGCGCTGCGCCGCCTGCTGGTCGCTGGCGCGCGCCGCAACCCACTGCTGACGCTCGCCGTCGTGCTCTTTCTTCCAGAAAGGTGCACGGGTTTTCAGGTAATCCATGATGAATGCGCAGGCGTCGAAAGACGCCTGCCGATGCGCACTGCTGACCCCCACAAACACGATCGGCGCGCCCGGTACCAGCTGGCCGACACGGTGCACGATTTCAACCGCCAGCAACGGCCAGCGGGTACGTGCCTCAGCCTCGATTGTCGCCAGGGCTTTCTCGGTCATGCCGGGGTAGTGCTCCAGAAACAGGCCGTGCACCGCGTGGGCCTCATTGTAATCACGCACATAGCCGACAAAACTGACCACCGCCCCCACGCCCTGATTGCGCCCATGCAGGGCATTGAGCAACTCGCCGGCGTCGAACAGTTGGTGCTGTACCCGAATGCTCATCTCAGCCTCCGGTCACAGGGGGGAAAAATGCCACTTCATCGCCGTCCACAAGCGGCTCGGCCGGGCTGCAAAGATCCTGGTTTCGCGCACACATCAAGTTATTGGCTGCCAGTTCGGTCCAACAGCCACCTCGCCCAACCAAATGATCGCGCAGCGCGCCAACACTGCTTAGCGCGGGCTGCCAGTCCAGTCGTTCGTGATCCAGGCCAAGCTGCTCGCGGTAGCGGGCGAAATAATGAAGGGTCAACATCATTCACATCCTTATTAGTCAGGGTGCAAGGCGCTCACGGCACCAGCCCGAGGCCTGCTTGAGATAGTTGATACGGTCATGCAAACGATCAGGCCGGCCCTGCCAGAACTCCACCCGCTGCATCGACAGGCGATAACCACCCCAAGTCTGGGGGCGCTCGGGCTGGCTGTTGGCATACTGCTGCTGGACCTGTTGCATGCGGGCGTCCAGGGCCTCGCGATTTACCATCGGCTGACTCTGTGGACTGGCCCAGCAGGCCAAGCGACTGAGCAAAGGCCGGCTGTGAAAATAACGCTCTGATTCGTCAGCAGCGACCTTTGCAATCACGCCTTCCACGCGCACTTGCCGCTCCATTCCGGGCCAATGAAAGGTAGCCGCTGCATAGGGGTTTAACGCCAGCTCAGCGCCTTTGGCGCTGTCATAGTGGCTATAGAAAACCAGGCCAGCGGCGTCCAGGCCTTTGAGCAACACCACGCGACAATGCGGCCGGCTCTGCGCATCCACACTGGCCAAAACCATTGCATTGGCCTCAACCGGCGGCGCTTCACATTCAATCGCCTGCGCTAGCCAGGCCTGCAACAGGCTGACGGGGTCATCAGCCAACTGGCTGTCCAAAAGGGCATCGCATTGATAATGGCGCCGCATGTTTTCTAGCTGTTCATTCATGGCCAACCCTCCAGATTAACGGTTGTCCCATCTCAACAGCTCGCCACACAGGCACCATGACCAAACTCAAGATGCAGAAAAATCTCCGGACGCCCCTCCGCTCTTTTCCAGCAAGCGCACCGATTCGATCTGCATGCCACGGTCCACGGCCTTGCACATGTCGTAAATCGTCAACGCAGCAACACTGGCTGCGATAAGGGCTTCCATTTCCACTCCGGTTTGCCCGGCCAGCTTGCACCGCGCGCGAATGCGCACGCAGTCATCAGCCTCGGCCTGCAATTCGAGCTGGATGCTGCTCAGCATCAAGGGATGGCAGAGCGGGATCAGGTCTGAGGTCTTTTTGGCCGCCTGGATACCGGCAATGCGTGCCACGGCGAAGACATCGCCCTTGGGGTGGCCGCCAGCGACAATCATCTGCAAGGTGGCTGGCTGCATACGCACCCGCGCTTCGGCCAAGGCCTCGCGAGTGGTGGCTGGCTTTGCGGAAACATCGACCATATTGGCGCGGCCCTGGGCATCTAGGTGGGTCAGCATTGCAGCTCCTTCGTCGGTTAAATCAAGTTGAGGCGACGTGCCAATTTGCGCAGATTGCTGGGGTCCATCTGCAGATCACGAGCAGCAGCGGCCCACTTGCCCTGACAACGCGCCAGAGCAGCAGTAATCAACTCCGTCTGAAACTGCTCCACCGCGCTGTGCATAGCGTCAATACGAACAGGCAGCTGCACCGGCTGGCTATGTTGTGCATCGCCTGAGGGGCCGTCCAAACCCAGCCAGGACGCTTCAATGCTGAGCAAGGCGCTACGTGATTGCGCCTGGTTGAGCACCTTAAGCGCCGCCCGACTGATGACATGCTCAAGCTCACGTACGTTGCCGGGCCAGTCATACCTCATCAGTGCCCGTTCGGCATCGCTGGACAGGCGCAAACAACGCAGCCCGAGACGGGTGCGATTAAGTTCAAGAAAGTGTCCCGCCAGCACTAGCACATCGCGGCCACGTTCGCGCAGTGGCGGAATATGCAGCGGATACACGGAGAGGCGATGATAGAGGTCGACGCGAAAACGGCCGTCACGCACCTCCTCCCACAGCCGCCGATTGGTCGCGGCGATAATTCGCACATCGACATGGTGCGGCTGGTCAGCCCCCAAACGCTGGATTTCGCCGTTTTGCAACGCGCGCAATAACTTGGCCTGGATCGACAAAGGCAACTCGCCAATCTCATCGAGAAACAAGCTGCCGCCATTGGCGGCTTCAAACCGCCCAGGCCGATCCTGCCCGGCACCGGAGAAGGCACCGCGCAGATGACCGAACAGCTCACTCTCTGCCAGGCTTTCCGGCAACGCCGCGCAATTCACATACACCAGTGGCTTGCGCGCGCGTGGCGAGTGGGCATGCAGCCAGCGAGCAAACAGCTCCTTGCCCACGCCGGTTTCACCTTGCAGTAACACCGGCAGGTCCGAGTCGGCCACCACGCCAAGTTCATCGAGCAACTCACACACAACCGGGCTGCTGCCAAGAATCATTGACGGGGTCTCGTCGCCACCCTCCATCTGCTCACGCCTGGCCAGGCCCAGGCTGCGCACATCCGCTTCGAGTCGGTTGATGCGCAAGACCGTTTCGATCAGCCAGGTATAAGCCTGCAACTGCTGACACACCTGGCCATCAAAGTGTCTCGGCCGGAGCGCATCAAACGTCACAGCGCCCCATAAACGGCCATCCAGATAAAGACTCGTACCGATGCAATCATGCGCCGTCAGAGGCTCTTCGCCACCGTCTTCGAACAGGCCGTCATAGGGATCGGGCAGCTGATCATCGGCGGCAAATTGCACGGGCTCGCGCTGCGCAAGAATCCGAGCAAGGCGTGGGTGGCGCGACAGCATAAAGCTGCGCCCGAGCACCTCATGGGCCACCCCTACAGCAGCTTGTGGACGCAGGCTCTGAGCATCCAGGCGCAGTATCACAACCGCCGTACAGGCGAACGCCTCACGCAAGCTGACCACCAAGCGCTGCAGGCGCACAGCGGGCGGCAGCTCACTGGTCAGGGCTGCCAGAAGACCAGGCTGCAGCGGGGTAAAATTGACCATTTCAGGTATCTAGCACCTTGAAAATTCAGGGTAGATTAAACCTCGCAAGGCTGTAAGCCCTTGATATGCGTCAAGCCTGAAGTCGGCACGGGAGTTGCGATAGCCCGTTCAGTATCCAGCCTGAGAAGGAGCGTTCCATGACCGACCAATTACTCGATCACACCCTGGGCAACCTGGCCAGTCGGATTCCCGGGGCAACCCAGGTATTCCATACATTTCATCTGGACTTCTGCTGCGACGGTCAGAAAACCCTGCGCCAGGCCGCACTGGAAAACGACCTCGATGCCTGGCTGGTGGAGGAGCACTTGCTGGCCCTGACTCCGGATGAGCTGCCACTGTGCGATTGGCAGCAAGCATCTAATGCACAACTGATTGAGCACCTGCTTGAGCGTTACCACGCGGTGCATCGCCAACAGTTACCGGAGTTGATACGCCTGGCCGCCAGGGTCGAACAAGTGCACCGCGCCCGAGAGCATTGCCCACGCGGCTTGACCGATGTGCTACTGACCTTGCAGCAGGAGTTGGAAAACCATATGCATAAGGAAGAGCACGTGCTCTTTCCTATGATCAAACAAGGCAGCCATCCACTCGTGGCGGGGGCCATCTCAGCGATGCGCTTCGAGCATGTTCAGTACGCCGACGCCCTAGAGAAAATCATCATGCTGACCAATGACATGCAGCCACCTGCCGGCGCGTGTAACACCTGGCGGGCGCTATACCGCGGCCTCGACGAGCTGGGCATCAACCTGATGCAAAACATTCACCTGGAAAACAACCTGCTCTTTCCCCGGGCGCTTGAGGACGGGGTTGAAGAGAGGCAGCGCTAATATGCTTGGCGGGCATGCCACATGCGCTTTATCAGCAAAGCGGCGCTTGAGCTACAGAGCCCAGCACTGGCTGGGAAATACGGCTAAGCGCGCTATGCTCTAAAACGCGACATGAGGTAACCACGCGACATGCCATTCACGTAACCCGCGACCCGCAACGGCCGCAAGCTCAACCAACCATGGGCCATCAACAGCCCTTTGCGAGGTAGGTGATATGAACAAGCTTCAGCAAGCGTTGAATGCCCCCGGCACTACACCCTTGTGGGTGGCGTTTTGGCTCTATGGCGTGCTGGTCAGCCAAGTGCTGTTCGGCTCGATCATGCTGGCCTTCAGTCGAGTCGATACGCCGCTGTTTGGCTTAATCCTGCTCGCGTTTGTTGCATACACCGCCTGGGTGCTGAATACCGTGTGGCGCAATGCCGACAATGTCACTGAACCCATGTACGGCCAGATTGCCCGCTTTCTTACGGTAGCCTGGTCGATCAATGCGGTATTGGTCTCGGGCTTCTTGTTCCTCAGCCACCTGAATGCCGTTATTAGCCCACTCCCTGCATTTTTTTAGGCAAAGAAGCACTCAATCCTTAACAAGGAAGGCCCGTCAGTTGCGGGCCTTCCTTGTGCTCACAGGCGGCGATTACCAGGTCAGAATCACCATCGCTTTGGCTAGAAAGATGATAAGCAACATCTGCGTCAACACGCTCAGGTGAATCAGGCGTGAGCGCGCCGGGTTCATCCGCCCAGTCCGCATCAGCCAGACAACAGTCAGAAAGTGCCCAAGAATGCTGAATGCCAGGCAGATTTTCAGCGTTAGCAATGTGCCAAAGCTGCTGGCAAACGGGTCGGCAAGCACCGCGCGGAAGTTCCAGGCCAAGGCCAAGCCTGCCCCATAGAGTGCCAATATCACCCAATGCATAACCCGTCGTGCGCGCTGGCCCAAGGCTTTGGACAATTGTTCACGAGGTTCGGGAGGTAATTGGCGGGCGGCGCGACTGAGGATCATCACCTCAAAAAATACCCCACCAATAAAGAACGCCGCTGCGCCCAGGTGAACGACTTTGAGCAGTAGATAAATCATCCCGGATGTCCATCCGCCCGGGTGCGGCACAGCATCGGGCCATAGCAATACAGGTAATGCGCGCACGCCAGACTCCAGCACAGTGCGGCGAACCACAGGGCCGGCTGGTAGGCAAACGACACCCCGACAACGCGCACCAGCGCGGCCAGGTTGATCATCACAAAGGCCAGCGCAAAACCGCGCGGCAAGGTCAGTGGACGCCCGGTATGGCCCAACGAAACCCGCGCCAGCATGGCCAGAATCAGCCCGCCCACGGAACCAACCGTCAACGCATGCACGGCCTGGCTGGCCGATAGCGGCGCGCCCCAATGCCACAGCGCCAGCGCTGCGCAACCGACCACCAACCAGGCGTAAGCCAGGTGCAACGACCACAGCAACGGCACACTCAGCAGGCCGCGATCAAACCAGCGGTATAGACGTATGGCATGGCCAAGGCCCAACAACAGCAGCAACCCGCCGGCCCATACTGAAGGCAGCAGTAGCCAACCGAGCCCCGTGAGCACGCCGGCCAGCACAGTGCCGATTAACAGCGACCAGTCCAGCCACGGCCAGGGCTGCACGGCCGCCACGCGCATTAACCCGCGCTGGGTAAAGAAAGGAATCACCCGGCCGCCAATCAGGGTCATCATCGCCACCACCAGCCATACCGCAGCCAAGCTGCCTTGGCGTTGCCCAGCATCGTTGAGCTGCGCCACGCCGAGCAAGGTCAGCCCGTCTGCGGCGGCCAGCAGCAGCAATACCAGCACAATCGGGTAATTCCGTTGCTGCCGCACCGCCCACAGCAGGCGACCCATGACGGCCGCTACCGCCACTAAGAACAGCACATTAACCGCCAGCAACAAGACTGGCGAAGGCAGCCACCAGCTCAAACGCCCCAGCAACCAAAGGCCAACCAACAGCCCTAACGGGCGTCCCGACACACTGGGTTGGCCGGTCCAGGTTTGCACCGCCGTGAGCAAGAAGCCGCTGATAATGGCTCCGGCAAAACCGAACACCAGCTCATGCCGGTGCCAGGCCAACCAGCCCCCCTGCGGCGCAGGAAAAGACCATCCGCCGAGGAAGACCACTACCCACAACGGAATGGCCAGGGCAGCCAACACCATGCCAAACAAGAAGAATGGTCGAAAGCCCAAACGCAACAACGGCGTTATCGCCATGGCTTGGCGCTTATCAATCACCTGCATACGTCCTCCAAGTGTTCTGTGAGCAACGCGTCTATGCCGCTGCCAATATGTCTAGGGAATTGACGTTGATGAGTTGCGGATCGTCCTCCGCACAGGCCAGCTCAACGGCCTGCAACTGCTGCCATAACCGGTTCGGACTGCGCTCGCCTTGATCCCAGGCCAGTTCAATCGCCTCTTTGAGCTCGCGCGGAACAACGCACACGAGCGGCTGTAAACCAGCGCCCTGACGAACCACGACGGGCCGCTCTGGATATTGACGAGACAGCCTTTGCAGGCCTGCCAGCAATGCGCTAGTGATTGCCGGCAAATCACAGGGCAGCACCAGCAAATGTGAGCCCCGCATCGCCCGCAACCCCGTCACAATGCCGGCCAGGGGGCCTGGGTAATCACTCTGTGCATCGCCCAAAATCTGTGTGGCAAAGACGCTGTACTGCGCTTGATTACGGTTGCAAGAGAGCAGCACCTCACACGTCAATGGGCTTAACTGCCGACAGACATGCTCGGCCATCGGCATGCCGCGCCAATGCACCAGCCCTTTGTCAGCGCCGCCCATACGGCTGCCGCGGCCACCACTGAGCACCAACCCGGAAAAGCTCATCTGCATGTCGAACCTCTCTGCCTGATGTACACATCATGCGCCAGTGGCCTGTCCAGGCGCATGATAAAGGTCAACTTATCAGCACCAACCGGCCCACTCGCCACCCGATAACAGCGACGGCTGTGTCACGGCTGCGTCAATTGCCGGTAAAGCTGCGGCAAGCGCAGTGGCAACTGCTCGGGCTGGCGGATCAAGGTAAAACCGTTGGCACCGAACATATAGGGCAGGTACTCCCCGGCTTTCTGGTCAATGGTGATGCAGAACGGCAACAGCCCGGCGCGGCGTGCCTCCAGTACCGCTTCACGGGTGTCCTCAACGCCATAACGGCCTTCATAGAGGTCCAGGTCATTGGGCTTACCGTCAGTCACCAACAGCAGTAACCGGCGGCGCTGCTTGCACTCACCAAGCAGTTTCGTCGCCTGGCGAATGGCCGCCCCCATGCGTGTGTAATAGCCGGGCTTGAGGGCCTGGATACGTCCACGGGTGTTGTCGTCGTAAGGCTGTTTAAAGCTTTTCAGCTCCTGCATACGCACCTGCTGCCGCCGCAGCGAGGAGAAACCGTAGAGGGCGAACGGATCGCCAATGGCTGACAGGGTTTCACCAAACAGCAACAGGCTGTCGGTGATCACATCGATGACCTTGTGCTCATCATTTAGGTGCGCGTCGGTGGACATCGATAAATCAGCCAGCAGCAGGCAGGCCAAATCCCGCCGACTGGGGCGTTGCTCCATAAACAGGCCACGTTCGGCGCAGTGGCCGTGTTGGCGCTCTACATGAAAATCCAGCCAGGCCTGCATATCCAGCTCCGCACCTTGGGGTTGCTGGCGCAGCCACTGGCGGTCATTGCGCAGGTGTTCAAATTGCCGGCGCAGGCGCCGCGCCAGTGGAGCCAGACGTAGCGGCAACGGCTGCGCCGCACTGCCACGCGGCAAGAGCATTTGCAGGTTGACGAAGTGCTCCTGCAACGCCTGTTTGCGATAGTCCCATTCGGGCAGTTTGATGCCCTCACCCAACGGAATGTCATCGGCCTCGGCCGGCGGTAAATCCAGATGCAGCTTGAGGCCGCCACCCTTGCGGCTACGTTGCCGCGACAGGGCCAGCTCATCCAGATCGTTGGCGACGCGGGCGGCGTCCTGGTCCTCGCTGTCATCGCCGGCGCGATCCAGCTCGACATGCTCCGCCCAGCTGAACAGGTTTTCCAGGCGAAAAACCATCAAGCCGCCCTTGTTCTGTTTGTCCTCTATGCGCTTGGCGCGCTTGCGTATTACGGCATCCTGATCGGGTGGCGTGAGCAGACTGCTCTCGCCCTCATCATCCAGGTCCCCCGCCTGAGGTGCACCGAGCTGCTGCGCCGGGTACAGCCATAACGGCAGCGGCCAGGGCGCCCGCTGGCTCAATGGAAAATGCTCGACACTGCCCGGCTCACGCAGGGCCTGGCAGAGCGTTTGCTCCAGCGCTGCTTCAGCAGCGTTGAGGGTTCGGCTGTCGGGGCGCAAGGCAAGGTGAGCCTCGACCAAACGTTGATAGCGCGGGCGCAAGGCCGGAAAACGCTGCAGCAACTGCAATGTCCAACGTTGGTTGTCGCGGGCCCAGTGGCGCATCTCACCGGCTTGTGCCGCCAGCAAGGCTAACCAGCGATAGAGTTCCCGGTTGAGTTCGGCGTCTGGATAGACCGCCAACTCAGGTGGCAAACGCAAGCTGTTGGCATCACACCACGCCACTGGCATTTGCTGGCAGGTGCCGGCCACTTGTTGCAGCAGGCTGCGCCGTAGCAACAGATCACGGCCACTGGCCGCCTCAACCCCGACGCCGCTGGCCCCGCCAACAGCGCGAAACAGCAAAGCCAGGGCACGCTGTTGCTCGCCCAGGTAAACCCGTGCTTCAGGGAAATCAGTACTGGCGCGGCGAGTAATAAAGCGGTGCCAGATACTGCCTACCCACTCCTCCACTTCGACGGTAAAGCCCATGACCCGCCCTCCCTTAAAGAGAAACGGCCCGCTGTTTCAGCCGGGCCGTTATTGCACAGTGCTCAGTTAGCCAATGAGGCCTGCTCCGTCACAACCGCTTGCCCTCTGGGCAGGAAGCTCCACAGGTAGGCCAGCAAACCGAGCAGGAACATCACCCCAGCGGCCAAACGCACCCAGAAGAACACGGCCAGCTGGTCAACAGTCGCCATAAACGGCAGGGCACCCGCATCTTCCGGCAGCCGTTGCAGCACAATCTGCATCACGCCAGCAGCCGTCAGGCACAAGGTGATGGCGATCATGGAGATGGTCATCAACCAGAAGCCCCAGATCTCGACTGTCTGTGAGCGTGGATCCGGCGCTTCGCCCATGCCACGCAAGCGCGGCATGGCGTAGCTGATCAACGTCATCACGATCATTGCGTAAGCCCCGTAGAACGCCAGGTGCCCGTGGGCCGCCGTCAGCTGAGTACCGTGGGTGTAGTAGTTGATCGGCGCCAAGGTATGCATAAAGCCCCACACACCGGCGCCCAAGAACGCGGTGACTGTAGTACCCAGTGCCCACAGCGTGGCAGCGCGGTTCGGATGCTGACGACGGCGACGCTTAACCATAGTGAAAGCGAACAACACCATGGCGAAGAACGGCATTGGCTCCATGACCGAGAAGATCGAGCCGACCCACAACCAGAAGCCAGGCGCGCCAATCCAGAACAGGTGGTGACCGGTGCCGAGGATGCCGGAGATCAGCGCCATGGCGATGATCACGTACAACCACTTCTCGATCACTTCGCGGTCAACGCCGGTGATCTTGATCAGCACGAAGGCCAGCATGGCGCCCATGATCAGTTCCCACACGCCTTCCACCCACAGATGCACCACCCACCACCAGTAAAACTTGTCGCGGGCCAGGTTATCCGGGTTGTAGAAGGAGAACAGGAAGAACACCGCCAGGCCGATCAAACCGGTCATCATCACCATGCTGACGGTGGTCTTGCGCCCCTTCAGTACGGTCATGCCGATGTTGAACAGAAAGCCCAGCGCCACCACCACTATGCCCATCTTGGTGATGGTCGGCTGTTCGAGAAACTCGCGGCCCATGGTCGGTAGCAACTCGTTGCCGGTTAACGCGGCCAGCCCGGCATAGGGCAGCGACAGGTAACCGATGACGGTCAGCACGCTCGCCGCAGCGAACACCCAGAACAGCACCAGTGCCAGCTTCGGACTGTACAGCTCGCGATCCGATTCCTCGGGGATCAGGTAATAGGCCGCGCCCATAAAGCCGAACAACAGCCAGATGATCAGCAGGTTGGTGTGCACCATGCGCGCCACGTTGAATGGAATCAGCGGGAACAGGAAGTCACCCACCACGTATTGCAGCCCCATGATCAGACCGAAAATGATCTGCCCAAAGAACAGCATCAGGGCAAATACGAAGTAGGGTTTGGCCACGGACTGCGAGGCAAACTTCAGATAGGGATTTGCAGTGCTCATCTATCAGCCCTCCTTGTTTGGCGGCCAGTTGTTGGTATCGATCTTCGACGTCCATTTAAGGAACTCCGCCATGTCGTCCACTTCCTGATCGGTTAGGTGAAATTGCGGCATAGCCCGCCGTCCCGGTACGCCAAGTGGCTGCATCTTCATCCAGGCATGCAGGAAGGGGGCGAAGCCCTCGTCACCACCACGGCGCTTAACCACATTGCCCAACTCTGGCGCGAAGTAAGCCCCTTCGCCGAGCAGACTGTGGCAACCAATGCAGTTGTTTTGCTCCCACACCAGCTTGCCGCGCACCACCGACTCACTCATCTGCTCCTGATTGGTACGCTCCGGAAAGGACTTCTCTGTTTGATAGGTCAGGGCCAGAAACACCAGGAAGAAGAACACGCTTCCCCCGAAGTAGATGTTTCTGGCCATGCCTTTGGTGAAGGTTTCTGACATGACCGTTTCCTCTTTACTTGGCGCCTTCATTCTAAAAAGCCGGGGCTGAAAACCCGCTTGATGGCAATCAAGAAAAGTTGATGGTTTTGCTCAGATATACCGCAGAAGATAACGAGACCCTGACCGGCCTCGATGGGCCCGCAAGGTATGGGCAGAACGTTGAAACGCAGAGTGGCGCGAGACCGCCTCTGCAGCCCAGTAAGGTCGCGCGTGTTTCAGCAGCGGTTTAAGACGTAGCCCACAGCAGGCTGAGGAAGATGCCCAGCGCCATTACCAGCGCCCAGCCGCACAGCAAAACACGCCACAGAGTCGGCGCATGGCGCAGCTCCATAAAACCGTCACTGATCAACCAGGCCTTGGCCAGAGCAGTCAGCAGTACAAGCGCAGCCAATAGCAGGCTCGCGCCGCTGCTCCCCAGTTGCACGCTGGTCAGGCTGAGCGCTACCAGCAGCAACCAGCAGGCGAGTAATAACCTGGATGACGAGCGCATCGAGCTTCTCAATTGAGTACGTACACCAGCGGAAAAAGCAGCACCCAGACCAGATCGACCATGTGCCAGTAAAGCACCGCCGATTCAGCGACCGGGTTGCTGCCGGCAGCATAGGCCTGCTGCCAGCACCGGCTGGCCAGCCACGCAAGAATCAGCATGCCGAGCAGCACATGGAGAAAGTGAAAACCGGTAACAATCCAGTACAGGGTGAAAAAGGTGTTGTATTCAATATCCAGCCCAAGGCTGGCCAGATGCCGGTACTCCCCGAGCTTGAGCAGCACGTACACGCAGGCGCAGCAAAATGCCGCCAGGAGCAACCCCGCAGCGCGCCGAAAACCACCCTGGCGCAGCTGCTCCAGCGCCACCGCGGCGAGCATGCCGGAGGTCAGCAGGCTTAGCGTCAGCGCCAGCCCCACAGAGCCATCAAGCAGCTGTCGGCTGCGGTGAAACAGCTCAGGCTGCAGTGCCTGGGCCACCGCGAACGACAACAGCAACATGGCGAAGACGCTGAGCTCGGCGAGGATAAACCACCACATTGCCAGGTCACCCGGCAAGCGGCGTACTGCAGCTTCGCTTGCGTCAGGCAAAGTGCAGACCTACCACATCCATCAGCGCCGCGACGGTTTGCGGGTCATCTGACAGCGGCTCGGCAAGGCACGCCAGGCAGGCTTCGCGCGGGCTCATGCCGGCGCTGACCATGCGTGCGGCGAAGATCAGCAAACGGGTCGAGGCCACCTCTTCCAGATCATGCTGCTCCAGCCGCCGCAACGCCTGCCCCAGCTTGACCAGCTGCGCCGCCAGTTCATCACTTACCTGCGCCTCGCTGGCAACAATACGCTGCTCCTCAGCGGCTTCGGGATAGCTAAAACGCAACGCCACAAAACGCTGACGGGTACTCGGCTTCATGCCTTTCAGCAGGTTTTGATAACCGGGGTTGTAAGACACCACCAACATAAAACCTGGCGGTGCGCGTAACACCTCTCCCGTGCGCTCCAGATACAACTCACGGCGATCATCGGCCAACGGGTGTAGCACGACAGCCGTGTCCTGGCGCGCTTCGACCACTTCATCCAGGTAACAGATACCGCCCTCACGCACAGCCCTGGTCAGCGGACCATCCTGCCACCAGGTACCTTGCGCACCGATCAAATGACGCCCCACCAGATCGGCAGCACTCAGATCATCGTGACAGGCAACGGTGTACAACGGCAGGTTCAGACGATGGGCCATGTGCTGCACAAAACGTGTTTTGCCACAGCCAGTCGGGCCTTTGATCAATACCGGCAAACCATGCTGCCAGGCCTGTTCAAACAGCACTTCTTCATTGCCGCAGGCCTGGTAGAACGGCTGCGCCGCCGGGCCCGGCTGGACTAGATTCAGGGGAGCATTCACAGCGCACCTCACACAGGGTTGTTCAGAATTTCACGCTACCTGCCACGGCTATCAGGCTCAAGGCGTCTGCGCGGAACTCTTGATTAGCATCAAGCGCGGCCAACATCCGTGCCCGGCTCGTACGCAATGGCTGGCAATCACTGCGGCCGCTGTCAGGCCGTCAAGCTGTAGCCGTTATCCACCACCCAGTCTTGCCCGTAGACACCTCGCGCACCTTCCGAGAGTTGAAATGCAATCACCCGCGCCACCGCCGCTGCATCCAGAAAGTGCCCGGTTAACAGACGCCGGCCGAGGTTGTCAGCGATCTGCTCCAGCTCGTGCTCGCACAGCCCCAGCCCGTCCCACAGCGCTGTAGCCGTGGGCCCAGGCGATACCAGATTGATGCGCACCCCGAGCGCGGCAAATTCTGCGGCCAAGCTGCGCACCTGGGTGGTCAGTGCGGCTTTAACGGCGCCATGGGCAGCCAATCCCGGGACACTTGCCTGACGCAGAAAACTGCCGAGAAATACCACCGAACTGCGGCTGCTCAGTGCCCCGCGCAACACCGCCAAGGTATTCAGCGCACCAGCACCGTTGACTGCCCATTGGCGCTCAAACGCGGCGTGATCGAGGCTGCCGGCCAACTCTGCATTGCCCGCACAGGCGGCCAGGTAATCGACGCCACCCAGGGCCACCGCTCGCTGACGCAGCGCTTCCAGGTCGGCGCTTCGGGTAACATCGCCCGCCTGTACCAGCAGCCGTTGCGGGTAGCTTTGCTGCAGCGCCTGCAAACCCAAGACATGCCGCGCCATACCCAGCACCCGCGCGCCCTGTTGCAGCAGCTGCGTGGTCAGGGCCAAGCCAATGCCTGAGCTGGCACCGGTCACCACCGCCAAGCGATCCGCAAACTCGCCGTCCATCGAACTCTCCACTGCATGCACTGTGACTGAGAGGTCTTTGTACAGCCAGACGCGTGATGAGCGACTTGATTGCAATCAGCTTTATGGCATGTGTAGCGGTTGTTGTACGCAACCTCGTAACCATCAAACCCGGTGATGCGGCGTCAAGTAGGCCGCCGTAGCGCCGCGCTGCTGCTGCGCATTGTGCAGTTCGAAACGCGCAATGCTGCGCAGGTGAACCTGGTCGGGACCGTCGGCAAAGCGCAGCGCTCGGCCCCCCGTCCACATATCCGCCAGCGGGGTATCGGGGCTCAAGCCCATGGCGCCGTAGACCTGAATGGCGCGATCGACCACGCGGGTATGCATGCTCGGCACCAGGGCCTTGATCATGGCGATTTCATTGCGCGCGGCCTTGGCCCCAACCTCGTCGATCATCCAGGCGGTCTTGAGTACCAGCAGGCGCGCCTGTTCGATTTCGATCCGCGACTCGGCGATCCAGTCCGCGATATTGGCGTACTGATGCAGGTACTTGCCGAACACCTTGCGCTCCTGACAACGCTCAAGCATTAATTCCAGCGCCAGCTCGGCCATGCCGATTGAGCGCATGCAGTGGTGTACGCGGCCCGGCCCCAAGCGTGCCTGAGCCATCATAAAGCCCTCGCCCTCGCTGCCCAGCAGGTTGCTCAGCGGCACCCGCACATCGCGCAACAGCATCTCGCAATGGCCCTCGGGGGCAAGATGATTGAGCACCGGAATATTGCGCAGCAACTGCACCCCCGGCGTATCGAACGGCACCAGAATCATGCTCTGTTGTTGGTGCGCGGGAGCATCCGGGTCTGTCTTGCCCATGACGATAAACAGCTTGCAATCAGGGTGTGCGGCGTTGGTAATAAACCACTTGCGACCATTGATTACATACTCGTCGCCCTCGCGGCGGATCAGCGTCTGGATATTGCTGGCATCGGAAGACGGCACGTCCGGTTCGGTCATGGCAAATGCCGAGCGGATCTGCCCTTCGAGCAACGGCAACAACCAACGCTGCCGCTGCTCCGCGCTGGCAAACAGATGCAGCAACTCCATATTGCCGGTGTCCGGCGCGTTGCAATTGAACACCTCGGAAGCCCAGGGCACCCGGCCCATGATTTCCGCCAGCGGTGCGTATTCCAGATTGCTCAGCGCCGTGCCTGGTTCATCACTGTGCAGCGCCGGCAAGAATAGATTCCACAAACCCTCGGCGCGCGCCAAGGCTTTCAAATCAGGCATAAACGATGGCGGAAACTGTCCGGCGGCCACCTCGGCGTGCCAGGCACCAATACGCGGCACGATGTGCTGATCAAGAAAGCCACGCAGTTGCTGACGCAGAGCTTCTGTGCGGGGGCTGTAGGCAAAATTCATGGGGCACCTCAACATGCTGGATGATGGCTGTGCACACACCTTAGCCAGCGCAACCGGTAAAACCGAGGATCTTCCAATACCTGAATCTGCATCTATCAACGCGCCCAAGCAGCAACCGTTATTGACCAAAATCATCGTCAGTCACAGCCTAACGGCGTAGTGCTAACCGACTGCTATACGCGACAGTGTTATGGCCAAACCCCATTCCACCTGGAGATCAGACTCATGGCTTTAAAACATGCAGCCTCAGGGGAGGTGCTTGAGTTACTGCCCACCACGCCCACTGCGGCACAGATTTCCCAAGCGTTGGTCTGTGCACCGCGCCTGGAAGTCATGCGCCTTGTCATGGCGGCCGGCAAGCAAATACCCGGACACGCCGTAGCCGGCCCGCTGACGATTCAGTGCCTGCAAGGCCGTGTCGAGGTTCAGGCCGATGGCACCTGGCAAACACTCCAGGAACATCAATTGATGTACGTAGCCGAAGGGGTCGAGCACGCTCTGTACAGCAAGGTGGAAACCATTGTGCTGGTCACCCTGGTACGACTGCCGCACAACGACTGATACCGTGCACGCCACACTGGCGCCTGTTCAGTGCGCTACCAGTGCAGGTAAAACATGGCCTTGGCCAGCAGCACGATCGCCAGCATTTGCCCCAACACCGCCCAATGCAGCGCGCGGTACAACCTGGGGGTCATGCGCCCCCGACGCAGCAGCAATGCAAGTGCGCCATAGCTGATAAAGACCGCCACTGCCAAGCCGATTTTCAACGTCAGCAAGGTGGCGAAGCTGCTGGAGAACGGCGCACTCAGGAGCTGCCGGTAATGCCAGACCAGGCCAATGCCGGCGCCGTACAACAGCATTACAACCCAATGCAGCACCGCCCGCGTACGCGCACTGAGTGCCTGCTCAAGCGCGGGCAGGCCAGTGGCGTCAAGTTGCGCCTTGACGCGCTCCAGAATCAGCAACTGAAAAAACACCACGCCGATAAACGCGATGGCTGCCAGTAAGTGCACGACATGAAACAAGGCATACTGCACGACTTACCCTCCTGCTTGCCAGCCCCTGCCGCCAGGCAGCGGCATGACAACCGCTATTTATGGGGCTAACGCCGTGATCTGCGAGCCCTGTACAGAAACCTGCTGGCCCTTGATAAAGCCTGCATCTGAGGAGCGCACACGGTGAACATGACCACTGTCATCCTTGATCACATACAGCGTCTGCTCCAGCCCTAAGGCTTGCTGTGCCTCGCTACCGGCAAAGTAGCCGATAGCCGCCCCAACCAAAGCCCCCACTGGGCCGCCTGCCGCACCGCCGAGCATGAATCCGCTCAAGCTGCTATAGCCACCCCCGACCAACGTATCGCTTTGCGCTGAGAGTATCTGTTCCGCATGACTCAAGGGGCTGTTCAGCAGTGCGACTACGGCGCTTAGAGTAATGAGCTTACGCATGACATGTTCCTTGTTTAGGTTAGAGGCTTCACTCACTACCCATCACAAAGCATGCCAAAATAATATTCATACAAATCAATCATATATAAACAATAACGGTATTAAAAACCCTTACAGATAGAGTTTTTAATACCCTCAAATGGTTCTTTGAACCATCCAAAGCGCAAGACCCACACCACCCGTAGCACTGATGAAAACGGCCGCCGCGCATGCGTTAGCGAAATGCCGCCAGGCACCCTCCTCCGCATCACCAGAGCGGTGCAATATTGACGATTAGATACAGGCTGATAACGCCTGTTTCGATTTTTCAGTGTCGACCAGGCGCACGGCAACGCCTGTTTGGCGGCTCAACACACCGCTGATAGCTGACCAGTACGCCAGCGCGGCAATTGCGCTTCACCTCGGCCTTGCTCCAGCACCTTGCACACCGCGCCGACCAAGAGCCGCCCGGCCGGCAGAATGCTCAGCGTGCGGGCATTGAACTGCAGCAGGCCGTCTGCTGCCATTTGCGCCAATACGGGTTGGCGCGCTGCAAAATAGTCATTAAACAGCGCGCCAAAACGGGCCTCGAACGCCTGCAGATCGACATGGAAATCACACAGCAATGCTTCACTCAACATCCACTGCAACTGCTCGCGCGTGGAACGCTGATGGCCATAAAAAACCGCCAATTGCCCATTCGTTAACTGAGCCTGATAACTGGCCAGGTCACGTCGATTCTGCAGCTGCAACGTGCCAATTTGGCTGATGGCACCAACGCCCAGCCCCAGCACATCAGCACAGGGCTCACGGCTGTAGCCCAACCAATTGCGCCGCAACCTATCGCCCTCACACGCACTGACCAGGGCGTCATCTTCCAGCGCAAACTGGCCCAAGCCGATGTAGCAGTAACCGGCAGCGAGCAACCGCTCAACCGCGTGCTGATGCATGGCCTGCTTGTCACAAGCCGCGGCAAAGCCACGCACGCCAAAGCGCTGTATCGCCTGGTAATGCTGGGGGGGATGGGCGTAATCAAAGAGCAGCACCCGGCTCGGTTGCAGCTCAATGATCGCCGCCACTTTATTCCTGAAACTGGCCAGGCTCTGCCAGGCACGGCCGTAACCAAGGTCAACATTCACCGAGGTAAAACGTAAGGCTCGGGCGGCCTCAATCAGCCAGCGGATCTTGTAGGCATCACGAAAATCCACAACCACCCCGGCCGCCGCTGCGGAGGCATCTGGCACACGGATACTGACATGCCGGAAACCCAACTCGTGCAGCACTCCCATACTCACCCAATCGGCGTGCGTCGGGCTTACCTCAACACTGTCTTCAGCGAACGCAGAGGCATGCACATTGAAGCGCTTGCGGATGCAGGCCAGCAGGCGCCGCAGTTGCTCGGCAGACAAAACTCCACTGCCCAGATGCAGCCGCCGAACTGACTGCCCGGGCGAGATATGGCAGCTGAGCAACTCCATTTCGCGCTCCAGGCAGTCGAGGTAACGATCCAGCGCATGACATTGCGTGGGTGGCAGGCTGACTGCCAACTGCAGCGGTTGCCGGCCATTGCGCAACACCCGCAACAGATCAAGCGCGGCAAACCCCGGCTGGAACTGACTGACCGGCGAGTAACTGCCACAAGCAGTCGCGGCATGCCCGTAACGCTTGATCAGCTGGTTGTCCCACTGGATGTCTGCATACATAACGCGCTCCCGGCACTTGCACAGCTTGCAGTGTCAGGGCGAATGGCATTGCCGGTACTTGACCTGAATCAAGGGGAGCACAGGAACACTCGCCGCCCAACTGGCGCGCCTTCATTCACGTGTGATCGCCGCCCGAGGCCTTCGCGCACATGTGCCGTAATGACTGAGCGCTATCCGGCGCCTCTGTTGTGCAACAACGGTCAGGGTTATTTCAGCCCCAGACGGCGGGCTAATTTGTGCAGATTACTGGGATCAAGCTCCAGCGCTCGCGCAGCACTGGCCCAGTTGCCATTAAAGACCTCCAGCGCCTGCTGGATACTCTGCCGCTGGCAGTTCTCGACGCTTTCGCGCAGAGCCTGCACACCCGCACAGGTTGTACCCTGCGCGGCTATGCCGGCCATGGTTACTGGCTGCTCAGCGGAGCTATCGAGGTCAAGCACTTCAGGTTCAAGCGTCAGAATGTGCGTGCGGCTGGCCCCCCGACTGAGCAGCTTGACCGCGGCACGGCTGATGACGTGCTCCAGCTCGCGCACATTGCCCGGCCAACTGTAAGTGAGCATGGCGCGCTCAGCGGCAGGCGAAAGACGCATGCTGCGCAAACCCAGGCGCGCACGGTTAAGCTCGAGAAAATGACCGGCGAGCATCAGCACATCCTGACCGCGTGCGCGCAGAGGCGGAATAGGCACCGGGTACACCGAGAGGCGATGGTATAAATCGGCGCGGAAATGCCCATCACGGATGCTGTCTGGCAGGTGCCGATTGGTCGCGGCGATGATGCGCACATCGACATGCAGCGGCTTGTCTGCACCCAGGCGCTGAATTTCTCCGTTCTGCAGCACCCGCAACAGTTTTGCCTGAATACTCAACGGCAACTCACCCACTTCATCGAGCAGCAACGTTCCGCCATTGGCAGCATCGAAGCGCCCAGGGCGGTCAGTAGTCGCGCCAGAGAACGCGCCTTTTACGTGGCCAAACAGTTCACTTTCGGCCAGCGACTCGGGCAAGGCGGCACAGTTGACCTGAATCAGCGGCTTGTTACGTCGCTTTGACAACGCATGCAGGCGCCGTGCGAACAGCTCTTTGCCCACCCCGGTTTCGCCCAGCAGCAACACTGGCAACTCAGACACGGCCACCACCTCAAGCTCGGCCAACAGGTCTCGGATTGCTGCGCTGTGACCAAGAACTTCAGCCTCTGCGGTTAGCTGCTGCGGGATTTGCACCTCACTGCGCGACAGACGCAAGCTACGGGTTTCCTGCTCCAGGCGGGTGACCCGCACCGCCGCCTCGATTAGCAGGCTGTAACGCTGCAGGTCGCGCCGGGTGTCGCCGTTAAACGTACCGGTGTGCAACGCATCCAGAGTCAATGCGCCCCACAACTGCCCCTCGACATACAGACTCATCCCCATGCAGTCGTGCACGGGTAATGGCTCACCCACGTGGTTGTCGAGCAAACCATCATAAGGGTCCGGCAAACGGCTATCGGGCTCAAACCAGGTCGGCTCACGACTCGCCATGATCGCCGCCAAGCGCGGATGCTGAGCAATCACAAAACGCCGACCCAAGGCTTCGTGCACCAAGCCTTCAGCGGCCACCGGACGCAGGCTATCGCCATCTAGGCGCAACAGCCCCACCGCGCCGCAGTTGAAATGTTCACGCAGGGTGCTCACCAAGCGCTGCAGTCGCACGGCATTCGGTAAATCGACGAGCAAATCGGCCAGTAACGTTTCGTGCAGCATGGTCAAATATACCCTTGTGGTTTTTTAGACCCTAACAAACCAGGGTTCTACAAACCACAACAAAAAATAAATCGTTAATTTTCAATAAGTTAAAAATGGCACACGAACTGCAATACATGATCACAAAGCCCTTTAGTGCCCAAGGAGACGGTCATGAATCACACCCTATTGAAGCAGTCACTCGGCAGCATCGCATGCGAGATAGCCGGTGCCACGCGCATTTTTCATGCGCACAAGCTCGACTTTTGCTGCGGCGGCCAGCTCAGCCTCAGCGAAGCAGCCGCGCATCGCGGCCTCAACGCCGAAGCCATCGCTGCCGAGCTACAGGCCATGCAGGCACTAAATGGCGACGGCGTAGATTGGCGTGCAGCGCCAGATGCCGAACTGATCAGCCACATCCTCTCCCGTTTTCACGCACGCCACCGCGAACAACTGCCTGAGCTGATCCGCCTGGCGCAGCGCGTAGAACAAGTGCATGGCGAGCGCGATGGCTGCCCCACCGGCCTTACCGACTTGCTGCGCTACATGCAGCAGGAACTCGAAAGCCACATGCTCAAAGAGGAACACATCCTCTTCCCTGCCCTGCTAGACGGTGCAGGCAGGCAGGCCAGCGGCCCGATTTCGGTAATGCGCATGGAACACGAACAACACGGCGCAGCGCTGCAACGGCTACTCGAACTGACCCAACACATCACTCCACCAGAAGATGCCTGCAACACCTGGCGCGCGCTGTATCGCGGCCTCGATGAGTTCATTGATGACCTGATGCAACACATTCATCTGGAGAACAACGTGCTGTTTACCAATGCAATCAACCCAAGCAATGGGCGGACGGTATGAATGACGCCAACAAAGCAGTGGCCCGCAGCGCCCTCAGTCGAGTGCTACAGCTCATCTTCTGGTTTCTGCTAACCGCCTCGACTCTTGCCGGCGCGACCAGTCTGGCAATGGAAATGATCATTTAACCCGCACAAGTCATATCGGATCGAGCAGCGCTTGCTGGCTCGGCCACACTTTCGGATCAGGATGCCCGTCATGGCGTTGCACCGCGTACATCAACAGATACTTCGCAGCCATCACCTCTTCGAGCCATTGAACGAAGAGCAGATGGAAGAGCTCATGAGCAGCAGCCATCTGCTCAACGTAGATAAAGGTTCACCCTTGTTCCGCCAGGGCGAGCCTGTCACCTCGTTCTATTTCGTCATTAGCGGCGCGGTGAAGGTTTACCGTCTGGCTGCCGATGGCCAGGAAAAAGTCTTTGACGTCATCAGCGCCCGCCAGACCGTAGCCGAGGCCATGCTGTTCAATGAGTCGGCAAACTACAGCGCCTGCGCCGAAGCACTTGAGCCTACGCAACTTTATCGCCTGTCCAGCAGCGTTTACCTGCGCCTGCTGCAAAGCAATAACCGCCTAGCCTTCGCACTGATTGGGCGCCTCTCGGGCCGAATGCAGCAACGCCTGAACGAGATCGAAACCCTGTCGCTGAAAAACTCCACCCATCGCGTGGTGCGCTATCTGCTAAACCAGCTAGGACAATGCAACGAAAGCGCCAGCAGTTTTAATCTGCCAATGGCCAAACAGTTAATCGCCGGCCACTTGTCGATCCAGCCCGAGACCTTTTCCCGGGTAATCCGTCGCCTGACTGACGAACACGTCATCAGCCAGAGCGGTCGCCAGATCAACGTCCTCAATCGGTTTCGCCTGGAACAGTTCGAATAAGGTCAACGCATGTCTCACTGCCTGTATTGCCAATGCACGAACCCACAAAGCGCCATCGACTGCCACAACTGCGGCATGTTGTTGCCGACCGACGCGCTACACAACAAACAACGGCGCGAACGGCGCTTCGTCTGGTTCTGCGCGGCACTCACAGTATTTTGCCTGGGCATGGCCATCTGGTTGCCGCGCGCACTGTTCTAAGCCTCGCCCATACCCCTTAAGGGATATAGGAAAACGCGAAGGGAGCAATCAGGATAATGCCTCGATCAGATTGATAGTTATTTTCATACCCGCATAAAAACCAACGACTTCACCTTGACTAGTGCATACAAACACCAGGCAGCAACTCAAGAATTCACTCAACCTAATATTGTTAACGCCTTACAAACAAGCCACAGCATCGGCTTATATGGCACGCAAATAACAGGCGCGACTATTAACCAGCAGCAGGAGAGCGAAAATTAACATTACAGACTATGAAACTCTGTTGTTGGCCGCCAAAAACCAACCCGAACCACAACGTTTGCTATTTGTTTTCTTGAAGGCATCGTTACCCGAAGAGCATGAAAGCGAAGAAGCGGCCCGCTTTCACTCAGGGCAAGGCGGTCAATTACAACCGGTCATGTGCGTTGACAAAACCCTGAGCGAACTGGGAAGTTTTGCCGATCTAGTAGCAGAGTCTGAACATATGGGACAGGCGTGGCAGATCGTCCTAGTGGCCGGTTTATCTGGACGCAACGGAATAGCCCCAAGCGCTGACGATGCAACTCAACCGCTTAAAGTGATGCAGCACACTGTAGAAAACGGTGGCGACCTGTCTCACTACATGGCGTTTGATCGAGACGGAAATCCAGTCCGGTTTCACACTTAAAAACTCGCGGCCAGGTGCTTAAGCGGAAAGCTCAAGCACCTGGTTGACTGCAACACCTGTCGATGTGCTTTCGCAACCTAGGTTTGGCGATATCCAACTCGCACTTACCCCCGCACGCCACCTTGCGCTCGAAGGCTTGGCTTTCCTGATAGACTGTCGCGCCCTTTTGCAGGGTAAGGATTTGCGCCGTCTGCAGCGCAAATCCGTCCTTACGCTTGCGAATAGTAGTTACGCCCATGGATTTGGCTAAACGGCTGCCTGATGCTGCTCGGCTGAAGCAATATCGCCGTAAAAACAAGCAAAGCCCATGGTCAATCGTAGTAAATGAGAGCCCGACAGATGCTAGCGAAAAGCCCGGAAAACCCAACCTTCACAGCACAACCCCTATCCAGAAGGTTTTCGGTTGCGCCGATGATGGATTGGACTGACTAAGCTCTGAACCACCTAAATAACTAAGCTAGAGAGCACCTCAGCTAGACGCGTACCATTTTTATACCACTAGCCGGAGTGCCCTCGTTACTGCATCACCCGTAGGCTTAACCGCGCAGCCACCTTATTGTCCTCGGCACGATCCAGCCCAGCTTCGGCGATTTGTACCCCCTGCTCCTGTAGCACGGTAAACCAGCGCAGCAACTGGGCAAAC